>Ga0247730_1000015_pt1 | contig 246830 bp, 248 predicted proteins | sample UWRJL073202C2_FD_180959 | JGI IMG/M metagenome (GOLD analysis project Ga0247730, IMG submission 180959) | Plant litter microbial communities from Arlington Agricultural Research Station in Wisconsin, United States - UWRJ-L073-202C-2 | ecosystem: Environmental > Terrestrial > Plant litter >... | reverse complement strand
ATTATGAATTTGTTGCTCACAAAATAATTAATATATAAAAATGAAATTAATTTTAAAAATCATAATTTTAATATTCTTGAGTTTTACAATAACAAAATGCCAAGTTACAAAATCCGATACTGAAAATTACATTGAAAAATTTAATGAAAACAAAATTGAGTTTGACCTTTTAGCAAAGAAAATAGGTCAAGACAAATTATTACTCAGAAAAATCGGATATTCAATAAATGAAAATGAATTAGATTCAATATTAAAAACAGAATTAGAAAATATTGGAGTTGATGATATTAACTTGAAACATTCAGAATGTGAAAAAATAACTGAAGTTGAATTTGTAATGAATTGGACAAAAAATGCAACTGTTTACTTTAACAAAAATGATTGTGAAAAAGAACAAACTAAAGTTGGTTATCATTGGAAATCAACAATGATAGAAGTTTGGGGTTTAGGAAATGGTTGGTATATGTGGATAGATTATGATTTTATATAAAAAAGCGAACGCCTAACAGGCGTTTGGCAAGATTGCGAATTTTGTAGTAAACTCACGTTTACGTTTCGCAAGAAATTTTATCTTTAACAGAAAATAATCAGTTCCGAAGTTCGCAACCTCGCCAAGCGCCGGAACGTTAGCTGACATTTAAACCAAACTGCGATGATGAAAAAGCATTTAGTATTTCTTTTAATTTCCACTTTAGTAACATCTTCTCTGTTTGCTCAAAACTATGAAAGATATAAAAGACTAAAAGACACAGCAATAAACTCAACAAATCTCGGATTCGAGAAAAAAATTTCTATAATAGTTCCAATAGAATGGCAAAAAAATACAAAAAACAAATTTCCATTAATTATTGTGTTTGATAAGCAAAATAAAAGAAGTAATAATTATATCCTCAATTCAATAGACTATTTAACTAGTAATGAGCAAATTCCTTCTTCCATAATTATAAGTGTGGAATCGGAACAACGATATCGCTATATTGAAACACAATACAAAATTTCTGACCCGAATGGACTTGCACTTGAAAATGAAAAATTCATATTTGAAGAATTAATCCCCCTTGCTGAAAAAGATTATAATGCTTCTTCTTTTAGGTTGTTAATCGGTCATTCAAGATATGGCTATTTCACAACTTCTCTTTTGAGTTCAAGAATAAAAGATTTGAGTGGTATTATTTCTATGAGTCCATTTTTTGAACAGAAAAATCTTGATTTAACAGATTCTATAAGCGAATTAAATAGACGCTCTTTTCCTAATAAAAAATATTATCGCTTTGGAATCGGAAACGATTATCCTGAAGATTTCATTAAGATGGATTCCATCACTAAGAATATTCACAATCCTTTTTTAGATAGTAAAGGGTATCGTTTTAAAGAAGCAGACCATAATTCAACGCCAGGATTACTAATAAATACAGCACTTTATGAAATCTTTGAAGATTGGTCTGCCATTCAGTCAAAGTATATTTCAAATAAACAAAGAGATTTAAGTATTAAACCATCACTTGATAATGAAATATTATCCAATTACGCAGTCAAACTAAATTTTTCTCTTGGTATTTTAAATGGTAAGGGTTGGTATTTTTATAATGAAAAACAATACGATAAAGCAATTCAGGCTTGGAAAATCTTAATAGACACTTATCCTAATTTTTCAGAAGCTTATTTGTACATTATAAAGGCTCAAGTCGAATTGAAGCAAAACTATTCTGAGACGGTGAAAGAATTCAACAAATCATTAACTAATTCTGAATTTTATAAAGAAAAAGAAAAGAAAGATTTAGAAATTGAACTGCAAGAAATAACAAAATAAACGTCAGCTAACAGCAGTTTGGCAAAATGGCGGGTTCAGTGCTAAAATCAACGGTAGTTCTTCGATTGAACTTTTGTGCAAAACTGAACATTTGTGCTTCGATTGCCGCCACTTCGCCAAACTGCAAACCGTTAGCACTCATAATTTTGAACACCTTGCAAAGTACAACTGAATATATCGAATTCGACATTCCAAAAAATCAAAATTTTGAAGACATGAAACATGTATTCAAGTTGATAAAAGAAGCGAAGGAACTTGAAAAACCTAAAGGCGATAGATTTTGGCTAGAGAATTTTCCAAACTATAGTTTAGAGAAATTTTACTTTACTGAAAATGATATTAAGCCTAATTTCAAAACAGCAAAATTGAATAAAAATATTTGGCATTTCTATTCTCTAATTGAGTTAATGGAAGTTGATTATGAAATTGAATATATTGACTGTTTATTAATCAAACCGAATAAAGGGAAGTTAATTTTTAGCGCATATTCTTATCCATATGGTGGAACTGACTCTTTAATTACATTTATAAAATCATTTGATTGTTTACCAACGAGAATGGATGATGGAACAGAAGAAATAAACATAGAAACAGAAAAGAAGTCATTGTTTGATAAAATAAGAGAGTTCTTAAGTTAACGTAAAATTACGAGTGCTAACAGCCGTTTCTCGCAATTGCGAATTTTGTGGTAAGTTCATGTTTACGTTTCGCAAGAAATATTATCTTAGTGGAAAATAATTTGTTCCGAACTTCGCAACTGACGAGAAGCGGCGGAACGTTACCTGAAAGCTTAAAACCAGCACAACTCTAATTATGATGACAAGAATTATTTTAATCGTATTATTTATTTCGTCAACTTTAAAAGCGATCAGTTGTTGCGCGCAAAATAAAGATTTTAAAAATTTAAGCGAATACGTAACTAAAAATAAGCTTTATGATTTTGGATATGGACTCGAACAAAGACAATCGCGCATTGATTCCATTGTATGCTTTAACGATTTTATGAGCAATGAGATTATTTATAAAGACAGTGAAAATTTATCTTTCGATAGTAATGATTCTATATTTACCATAACTACAAATCTGAGAAAAAGAAAAGGCGTATGTTTAAATATTGTTTCGGGAAAAAAGACTATTTCAAAGTTAGAACTAAATGACAGCGTTAAAGATTTTAAAATAATTGCCAACACTTACCGTATTAAATTTCAAAATAAAAGTTATTCGATTTTATACTTGACAGATGAATACGCTCATCAAACATTTCGAGTCCAATATTTAGGAATCATCGTCGACGAAAAGAGTAAACTTATTTTTTCTTTTCCGAGATTTCAGAGTACTAATAGTTTGCTAAACATTACCGATCTAGACAACGATAGAAAACTTGATCTCGTATGCTATAATCCTGCTTTTACTGGAAAAATCGAAGTGTTTTCACTAACAAAAAACAATTGGAAGCTACAAGAAAAATTTATTTGTAAGTTAAAGTCGACAGACAATTTTGTTTGGCAAATAGATTTTGATTCTGTCAATTTTTTAAAAGACTATTATCAAAAAGCCATCAGGTAACACAGGCTATAATAAATTGCTGCCTTTCAATTAAATAGAACCACTTTTTTTCATAACTTCCAACCAGGTAACAGAGAATACTCAGCTTCGTAAGCCGCAACTTCTCATAGCCTGGAAACGTTGGCAGTCATTTTAAATCGAAACTAGAAAAATGAGAAAATTTTGTATTTTTTGTGGAGAAAAGCCTGTTGATAAAAACAAAGAACATATTATTCCTCAATGGCTAATTAAATATACTGGAGATCCAAATCGAATTACTTTACTTGGTAAAAAAGAAGGGAAAGAAATTAAGTTTTCATGGTTAAATTATGTATTCCCAGCATGTGAAGAATGTAATTCAAACTTTGGAAGAATTGAAAGCCAAGTTCAGCCAATATTAGTTAAAATAGATAATGAAAAATCTGTTTCGCATAGTGAAATTAATTTGTTTTTGGATTGGCTCGATAAAATTAGAATCGGTATGTGGTTAGGCTTAGCAATGCTGAAAAATAAAGATTTTGAACCAAATTTTTTCATCAACCAACGGGTGGCTAGCAAAGATAGACTTTGTTTAATTTATAAAGCAAATGATTTAGAAAAAGGTATAGGAATTATAGGTGCAGACACACCAGTTTTTGAGCAAACACCTAGTTGTTTTAGCATCATAATAAACAATATGATATTTTTTAACTATTCAAAGGAATTTTTACTATCTAAAAATATTGGATTTCCATATCCTGATGATTATACATATAATCTAAGCATGGAAATCAATATAAATAAATTTGTTCCTGGAAAATACAAAGTCAATTTTCCAATTATCGATGGAAAAATAATAAAGCCAACAATCAAGCTTTATCAATCAATTTTAAGAGGTTCGCATAAACTTAAAAAACCATTTGCAGGAATTGGAAGGAAATATTATGATTCAAATTGCTTCATTTATAACAATAATCTAATTCAGAGCAGAATATATTTAAGTGATGAACAAATTAATTCTCATGCCTTTTGGCCTAAAGAGAAATTAATAAATTTCAAATTCAAAGAAAAGTTTGAGAGACAATTATTGTTTCATGGAATTGTTCAAATGACTTTAGCACACCAAAATCATTCATTGGTTGAAACTTTAAATAGATTTGATGAAATCACTGATGCTGAAGAAAAAATAATTTTTAATAAGTTTCATAAAGAAATTTTAGATCTCAATAATGAAAAGATTTTTGAGATTAATGAAGCTACAAAAGGATTTTATTTAGTTGTCTAAAAAACGACTGCCAACAGCGGTTTTGCGCACTTGCTGTTTTTGTGCTAGAATTTGGTTCCTTTTTCATAACTTCGTTTCGTCCAGCCGAGAATACGCAGTTCCAGATTTCCGCAACTGTCGCAAAGCCACAGGACGTTACCTGCTATTTCTAAAAACGACTCACAATGACAACTGACGACTACCGAAGAAAAATAAGATCGAAGCAAAGACCAAAACTTATTGGCCTTTGGAAAGCTATCCAAGCAAGAAATACCCCGACCGCGCGGATATCCACAATAGTTAGCGCGGATTTGCAATCCGTGCCCGCAAACAAAGTAAAATAAAACATAAAAAGTCATACCATTCTTATCAATTAGTAAAGCATTTACATTTACTTCTAACCTTTAAAACCATGAACAAAATTTTACTTTTATTTTTTTTGATGACTTCGCTACTAGCGAAATCTCAAGAAGTTTCTCCTTTTTATCCGGCAAAATATATCGGGGACAATCCGGCGAGATTTACCAGCCAGATGACTTATTTTGATTTAAATTTTATGAATACCCGCACTAGTGAATTTTTATATCATAAAATGGCTATGGACGTTGAAAAATCTGATGCTTCAAAATTAGTGCATGATGGCGGAAAACTGACCACAACATACGTGGATAAAATAGCACAAGGAGCCGCATCACATTTAATTATAACTTATGATGTTGTAAAAGTTAGTGATATCTACACCATAGGGTCTGTAAAAATAACTGGCGACAAAAAGAGGGTTTTATCTTTTTTTATTAATTTTTGGAAAACTTCGATAAATTTTGAAACTCCGGCTGGAGATTCAGATGTATCCTTAAACATGGGTCAGGATGTTGTAAAATATTTTTTCAACAAGGGAAAACCCTATATTACGGTCACAAACTCAACCTATAAAAATGTGGACGAATTTAAAGTCTATTTTGAAAATTTGAAGGCAAAAGAAAAATAAAGATTCAAAGTGTTTAAAATTTAGGGCACAATTGCAAATCTGCGCTAACTATTTTGGAAGTAATTGTATAAAAACTTCAACGCTTGTTCTATAAATTTTCAGCAGTTTTATTGTCAAAAATACTTAGGTTAAAAATAATTATCGTAATATTGCGATATACAAATTAAAACCATGGGAGCTACTAAAACAGAACACTTTACAGATAAACAAAACCAAATTGCAACTATAGCAAAGGCGCTGGGACATCCCGCAAGAATTGCTATTATTGAGTATTTGATGAAAGTGAATGAATGTATTTGTGGCGATATTGTGAATGAACTTCCATTGGCACAGCCTACTGTTTCACAACATTTGAAAGAATTAAAAAATGCGGGAATCATAAAAGGCAACATTTCTGGAAACTCGATTTGCTATTGCATTGATGAAAAAACGATTGAAATTTTAAATACTTATTTCTTAAAAATTATAGAAACAGTTTCTAAAGATAAATGCTGTTGAGCATTTTTTTGATCTTCTATATCGCAATATTGCATTTTAACTATAAATAATAAACAATGAAATTATCAGAAGTAAAACAGATTTTACCAACACTAGAAAATGTGGAATTTGAATTAGAAAACGGAACTTTTGTTCCTGAACATTTTCATGTGACAGAAGTGGGAATGATCACGAAGAACTTTATTGATTGTGGCGGTATCATACGCTCAGAGAAAGTTGTAAACTTTCAACTGTGGAATGCCGACGATTATGAACACCGCTTAAAGCCTAATAAATTGTTCAACATAATCAAGCTTTCTGAAGAAAAACTAGGCATTGAAGATTTTGAGATTGAGGTGGAATACCAAAGTAGCACTATCGGAAAATATGATTTAGAATTTAACGGAAAAACTTTTGTGCTTAAAAACAAGACAACTGCTTGCTTAGCACAAGATACTTGCAGAATTCCATCAGAAAAACTAAGTAAAAAGCTGTCAGAATCATCAGTAAATGAAACGGGCTGCACTCCCAATTCAGGCTGCTGCTAGCATGAAAGAAAAATTCTCAAAACACAAGAAACCAATTATTATCACCACCTCTGTTATTGTGTTGCAGCTTATCTTTGGGTTCGACCCGAAATTTTGCATCATCAATATCATTTGGCTATTCTTTTAAATTATGACAAAAAAAATACTTGTACTTTGCACAGGAAACAGTTGCAGGAGTCAAATTGCAGAAGGTTATTTGAGATATTTTGCAGGAAAAAAAGCAGAGATTTATAGTGCCGGCGTAGAAACGCATGGCGTAAATCTAAAAGCAATTGCAACAATGAAAGAAGATGGTATTGATATTTCAAATCACACTTCTAACAATGTTGATGGCTATCTAAATATTGATTTTGACTTTGTAATAACTGTTTGTGACAATGCAAAAGAACGATGCCCATTCTTTCCAACAAAAGCTCAAAAATTTCATTACAATTTCCCCGACCCAGCAAAAGCCACGGGAACTGACGAGGAAATAAAAGGAGAGTTTAGACAAGTTAGACAGCTAATTAAAGAGTATGCTGAAAATTTTGTTTCTGAAAATTTGTAACTTGGTGATCAGAAAAGTAATTACAAATCCGAAAGCGCAGATATACAAAACAGTAGTCAAACCGCGAACCTCGCAACAATTTCAAAATCATGAAAAATCAAGACATTATTGCAGCACTACAGAAAATAATTAAAAAAGATTATCATTTTTCTGATTATGAGATTCAAAATATTGCAATTGAGCGTCAAAAGATTTTAATAGAAAATTATAAAGATTTTATACAAAAACTAGTCGAAAAATTGTCTCATAATACTAAAGAAGTAGATAGTTCTATTGTTGAATATATAATGAAACTTAAACCAGAATTATATTTTATAAATGAATTTGAAATTTTAATTCTTAAGCTGAATGAAATTTCATATTGGTTTTTTGGAAATAGTTTTCCTTTAGATTATTATGCCGAAAACAAAAATGTGCTAAATTACCTTTTGTAACTGTGCGCAAGCTTCTAGCTCATGACCGGCTAGTTTCTTTAATTTAAAATCTACGGAAAAAAAATCTTAAAACACCATGACAAATCTAGAAACCACAATTATAGCTTACGATGATTGGACAACATCTGAGGAATTCTTTAATTCTATTTCTGAAAAAGTGACCGAAAAAGACTTGATTCTGTTTCAAGAAATTTGGAACAAAGCAAGCAATCCTGAAATCTGGAAGGGTTTAGATATTGTTTTGGGTTGTAAAACTGCGCATAATTTTATCAGAAATAATTATGTTTTGGATGAGCAGGCAATGGGCAAAATCGTAGGCGCAATTTCGATGGACTGGCGGTAATTTTAGCAAAAAATTCTTGTAAAACAAATTTCCCAAAAGAAATATTTTTCGTAATTTTCTTACCAAACAAAAATCTCCCCCAAGATTTCTGAAATTACTATTAAAACAGAAAAATCAAAAACCTATGGGATTATTAGACCTTTTTAAAAAGAAAGAAGAAGAACCAAAAAACAATTCTGTCTTGCTTTCCATGCCGATGTTCAACGATGAGGATTCGTATGACTTGAACGAAATCATTTTAGACCTGCGCGAATTTTGGGGCTTGGAAGTCACTGAAATCAGCGGCGATAATGAAACCGCCACTTTCAACATCAATGGGCAGTTGGTTGCCGTGGCGCAAATGGGCGCTCCGATTCCGGCAGAAGAAATTGAAGAGACGGCAAGTTATACTTACTTGTGGAACAATGTTCTTGAAGAATGCAGCAACCACAAGACTCACGCCTTAGTTTCTATGCTGTCTGGCGAAATGGACAATGTGGAACGCCACATTATTTTCACGCAACTGAACGCTTCCATTTTAAGAACTTCAAACGCTATCGGAATTTATCAGGGAATGCAGACTTTGCTATTGCCAAAGGCACTTTATATCGATTTTGCAAATCTTTTGTTTGAAGACATACTTCCGATTCAGCTTTGGATTTATATTGGCCTTGTGAACGAAGAAAATTCAAATAGCGCTTACACCTATGGCTTGAAAGAATTCGGCAAAACCGAGATTGAAATTATCGAAAGCGAAATGCAGCGCAGTGATTTGTATGATTTCATTATTGCCATCGCTTCTTATATCATTGAATCTGATGTAACTTTAAATGATGGCGAAACAATAGGCTTTACGGCAGATCAGAAAATCCAGATTACAGAATCGAAGGCAAAATTCTTAGACGGAAACAGCTTGAAACTTAAAGCGTAAATCAAGATGACAGACGAATTAAAACACGAGATTAAGGTACAAAACGACAAGCTTATTTCTAAAAAAGGCTATAAATTTAACCAATGGCTTCCGATTTTAGAGACGCCGGTCATGCGGTCTATTGAAGAAATTCGCAGCCGAATGGCGGTGATGAATGCGCTGATCAATATTGCTTTTGAAGCGCCAACTTACTTGATGAAAGATTGGATTGAAAATAATAATCTGGCTGCATATCTTTCAGAGGAAGAGAAACAAATCCTTGAAACAGAAAATGGAGATTTAACCCAGATTCAAGTAAATTCATTACTTTGGTATCTTGAGGCTCTATGGTCGTTTATGTGGCTGACCAAAATGATTGACAGCCTTGAGCCTGAAGAAAATGTCGGTGATGAAATGGCTTCACTTTTGCCCAATTTAGAACAAGGCGAAAGCAATCAAAAGCTAGAGAGCCTAGAAGCTTTACGTCCTGAATTAGAAATTTATAAAATGCTGGATTTTTATTACAGGCTGCACTGGTATTGCGTTGACGAACGAATCAACGGTCGGGAAGCAAAGCTAAACGAAGGCATTATTTATGAAAGACGAAAAGCGCTGGAATGGGCTTTTAATCGAGAAAATGATTGGGATAATGTTGAAATGAGTACTTAAAAAATAAAAGCAGTCGATTAATCGACTGCTTTTATTTTTTAAACTTCAAACCGCTTATCAAAATAATTCTTCAATAGCGGAATCTGAATTAAAACCATTAAAGTCACAATTAAAACCGAATAAGTCGTTGTATCTGAAAAATGCACATTCGGAATCAGACTAGAAATTGCACCACTTAAATCAATATCAAATTGGCTTTCTTTGCTTTCGCTGAAAAACGAGTAAGCCATTATTCCAAAAATAATTGCAAATATCGAATACCAGACTGGTTTTGAAATCAATGGCTCATATTCAATAACTTTTGGCTGTTTTGCGACTGAAACCTGTGCCATTATTTTAGATGTAAAATCAAATGACGGAGTTTCTAGAGAAGTTTCTGCCATCACCTTATCTATAAATTTTTCAATATTTTTATCTTCCTCTTTCATAATAATTTATAATTTCTGGTTCAAGTTTTTCTTTTAGAATTGAGGCCAATTTTTGCCTGCTTCTGTATAATTTGACCTTTGCATTGTTGGCTGTAATATTCATAATTTTAGCAATTTCATCCAAACTCTGATCTTCAAAATAAAACAAAGTCAGCAAAAATCCTTCATCGCTTGGTAACAAATTTAAGCAATCTTGAATCAATTTCTTTCGCTCTTCGTCAATCATTTTGCTTAAAGCATTTTCCATTGTCTTAATCAAATGCTCTGAAAAATCATCAATATTGATATTTCCTTCCTCCTTTTTATTCCTTTTCATACGATCAAGACAAGTATTGTAAGCTACTTTATAAATCCATGTTGAAAACTTAGAATCACCCTTAAATTTATCTAAAGAATTAAAAACCTTGATAAAAGTATCTTGCGCAACTTCTTCGGCTTCTTCCCTATTTTTGACCATTTTTAAAGCCAAAGAAAAAATCAAATCTTTATATCTGTCAACCAAAATCGAAAACGCATTGGTGTTGCCTCCAATGATTTGATTGATAAAATGCTGATCAGATAGTTTAGTCATATTACATAAGACGGCAATCTTGTTTGAAAGGTTACACTAAAAGTAAATTAATTTTTTTTCCATAATTCTGTAACCTAAATTAATCTGCTGTCGTCAAAAGGGTATATCAATCAATTAAAAAATACAGTTATGGGTCCAGACATGTTAATTCCAGTTAGTTTTTTCCTTATGATCTTCGGAGTTTTTTATCTTATGTATTCTACTAGAAATAGAGAACGCTTGGCATTAATTGAAAAAGGCGTCGATGCATCAATTTTCATGAAAGGAAGAAGAGACAGCACGCCGATGTGGAAAGTTTTTATCCTAAATTTTGCCTTATTGTTAATCGGAAGTGGCGTAGGAATCTTTATTGCGTTATTAATCACAACGTATACTGATTTAAACGACGATGCAGTTTATCCGTCAATTATTATTACAATGGCCGGAATCGGATTGCTTGTTGGTTATAGCAAATCAAAAGATTTAGATAAAAAATAAAATCAGCAATCCTTAATTTAAAAGCGTGTTGGAATTTTTCTGCACGCTTTTTTTAATTAAAATCTGTTTCAAACTTTTTATATATTTGAAAAAACAAATAATTCTATGTTTGCAATAGACCAAATACAAGCCGCACATTCAAAAGTAAAAAGTGGTGCCGATTTTCCAAATTATATGCAAGATTTAATCAAGCTTGGCGTAATTTCTTTCGAAACTTTTGTGAAAGACAGCCACTCAGTTTATTTTGGAAGCAATGATTTTAAAACAAAATCAGAAGGCAAATATCCCGACTTAGAAATTTCAGAAACGGTAAACAAAGACCAATTCATTTCTGACCTAAAATTACATCAAAAAGGCGGCACCGATTATATGACGTTTTGCAGAGACTGTGCAAAATCAGGAATCGAGAAATGGATTGTAAAAACAGACGGTATGACGTGTACTTATTTTGACAAAGCCGGAAATGAAATTTTAGTGGAAGTGATTCCAGGTTAAACTTGCTTTGACCCAATTTCTTCATACCATTTATCAATTGACAAATTAGGCTGCGATGAAGCATAAACGGCTAATTGATCACATCGTTCATTCTGCGGATGATTGTTATGGCCTTTTATCCATTTAAAATCTACTTTGTGCTGTCTATGAATAATAAGGAAGCGTTTCCACAAATCTGAATTTTTTTTTCCAGCGTAGTTTTTCTTTTCCCAACCAAAAACCCAACCTTTTGAAACAGAATCAACAACATATTTTGAATCTGAAACCACCAAGACTTTTGTTCCGGTCGTTTTTAGTTTTTCTAAACCTACAATTACAGCCAGAAGTTCCATCCTATTATTTGTAGTCAATCGAAAACCCTCATAAAATTCTTTTCTATAAGGAGACCCAACTAATTCCATGACAACGCCATAACCACCCGGACCTGGATTTCCTTTGGCAGCGCCGTCTGTGTATATGTGAACTTGGTGGGACATTTTTTAGGCTACTTAGATGATTAGATTTTTAGACTGCAAGACTTGAGTTGGACTTTGAATTTTTAGACAATCTAAGTTGTCTGAAAATTTAATATGCCTAAGAAGTCTATTTGGTGATTATTTTTTCAATAACTTCAGGAAAATGAATATGTTCTAATTCTTGAACTTTCAAGGCTATTTCTTCAGCAGTTGTGCATTCATTTACCAAAACATTCGCTTGAAAAATCATTGCGCCTTCGTCATAATTTTCATTTACAAAATGAATGCTGATTCCAGAATGAGAATCTTTGTTCTCTAAAACCGTTTTGTGAACGTTCATGCCATACATTCCTTTTCCACCATATTTTGGAAGAAGTGCCGGATGAATATTGACGATTTTATTTGGATATGCGGCAACAATATCTTCTGGAAATTTCCATAAAAATCCTGCCAAGACAATCAAGTCAGGACGAAATTCGTTCGTTTTCTGCAAGACTTTTCCGCTATTTAGTTCTTCTTTTGTGAAAACATAGGTAGAAACTTGAAGATTTGATGCTTTTTCGAGCACTTTTGCATCTGGATTATTTGAAAAAACGGCTACCACTTCTGCCGTCTTTTTTTGCTGAAAATATTTGATGATATTTTCAGCGTTTGAACCCGAACCCGAAGCAAATAGTATGATTTTTTTCATTAGACCTTAGTTAATTTCACCACAAAAAAAAGAATAATAAATGATAATAAATAAATTTTGGAAGCCTTTGTGAAATATTTTTTTTAAATTAGTACTCACATTTATCAACTAAAACGTGGTTTTAAAATAAAGTTTTTTATTTTTGCCAACAATTAAATTCAAAAATTAAAAGATTATGTCAGACATTGCATCAAGAGTAAAAGCGATTATCGTAGACAAATTAGGTGTTGACGAAAACGAAGTTGTAACAGAAGCTAGCTTCACAAATGATTTAGGAGCTGATTCATTAGACACTGTTGAGCTTATTATGGAATTCGAAAAAGAATTTGATATTCAAATTCCAGACGACCAAGCTGAAAACATTGCTACTGTAGGTCAAGCAATTTCTTACATAGAAGAAGCAAAAAAATAATAACAATAACATCCCGTGCATTCTTTTGAGTTCACGGGAGTTATTATTTTTAAACTAAAGAATTTGATTGCCATCAATCATTAAGACACAATTATGCAATACCCCTGTCTCTTTTTTATGACTAAGAAGAAAGCACGGGTATTTTTTATATAAATTATAACTATAAAATTTTAAGTATGAAATTAAGGAGAGTTGTAGTAACTGGTTTAGGTGCTTTGACGCCGATTGGAAATAACGTTCAAGAATACTGGAACGGTCTGATCAATGGTGTTAGCGGTGCTGCGCCAATAACCTATTTTGATACTACTCATTTCAAAACTAAATTTGCATGCGAGCTGAAAAACTTTAATGTAGTAGATTTTATAGATAGAAAAGAAGCCCGCAAAATGGACCGTTATGCGCAATATGCAATGGTTTCATCTGAAGAGGCAGTTAAAGACGCGAATTTTGATTTTGACAAATTAGATAAAGATAGAGTTGGAGTTATTTGGGGTTCTGGAATCGGAGGTCTTGAAACTTTTCAACAAGAAGTTACCGATTTTACAAACGGAAACGGCATCCCGAAATTCAATCCTTTCTTTATTCCAAAAATGATTGCGGACATTGCAGGTGGACATATTTCAATTAAATATGGCTTCAGAGGACCAAATTTCACGACAGTTTCTGCGTGTGCGTCTTCTACAAATGCAATGATCGACGCTTTCAATTATATCAGATTAAATCATGCTGACGTAATGGTAACTGGCGGTTCAGAAGCAGCAGTAACTATTGCCGGAATGGGCGGATTTAATGCAATGCACGCTTTGTCAACAAGAAACGATGATCCAAAAACAGCTTCAAGACCAATGGATAAAGACCGTGAAGGTTTTGTTCTTGGCGAAGGTGCCGGTGCTTTGATTCTTGAAGAATACGAACATGCAATTGCTCGTGGCGCAACAATTTATTGTGAAATTGGCGGAGGAGGCATGTCTGCTGATGCGCACCACATCACGGCGCCACATCCAGAAGGTTTGGGAGCGAAAAACGTAATGAATTATTGTTTGAGAGATGCTGGTTTGAAGCCAGAAGATGTTGATGGTGTAAACATGCACGGAACTTCAACACCTCTTGGTGACATCGCAGAATCAAAAGCAATTCAACATGTTTTTGGTGAGCATGCTTATAAATTGAATTTGAATTCTACGAAATCTATGACAGGCCACTTGCTTGGCGCTGCGGGAGCTATTGAAACAATTTCTTGTATTTTATCAATCAAACACGGAATTGTTCCTCCGACGATCAACCACTTTACAGATGACGAAAACATTGACTCTAAATTAAACTTTACTTTCAACAAGGCTCAAAAAAGAGACATGAAAGTAGTGATGAGCAATACTTTTGGTTTTGGCGGACACAATGCTTGTGTTTTGGTAAAAAAATTAGACCTTTAATATTTCAGATGAGTATAATCAGAAAAATATTTACAAATTCCCGTTCTCCAGAAGACGGGATTTTTTTTGCTGATGTTCAAAAAATACTAGGTTTTAAGCCTTTAAACTTAGAATGTTACCGAAGAGCGTTCACGCATCGCTCTTCAAACAAGCTTGATTCAGACGGAAATGCAATTAATTATGAGCGTCTGGAATTCCTCGGCGATGCCATGTTGAGTTCTGTAATTGCTGCGCACCTTTTTAATAAAGTGCCGTCTGGAGATGAAGGCTATCTAACAAAAATGCGTTCAAAAATTGTAAGTCGCGAGCATTTGAATGAATTGGGTCGGGATTTGGATTTGATTCGATTTATTGAAAGCAAGGTTCCTGTGCAACATTTTGGAGAAAATATCCATGGAAATATTTTTGAAGCCTTGGTGGGAGCCATTTATTTAGATAGAGGCTATTCTTATTGTGAGAAATTCATCCAAAAAAGAGTTATTGCTCCTTATGTAGATATTGCCAAATTAGAAGGAAAAGTGATCAGTTACAAAAGCCTTTTAATTGAATGGTGCCAAAAAGAAAAAAGAGCTTTTCATTATGACGTTTTTGAAGATAACGGAATTGGTGGTGAAAGATTATTTGGTGTGAAATTAAGCATCGACAATAAGGTGATTTCAAAAGCAAGAGCAACTTCAAAAAAGAAAGCAGAAGAAAAAGCTTCTCAAAGAGCTTATTTTGCTTTTCAGCAGAAAATTGATAATAAGTAAATATAAATATCTTAAAACTATATCGTTTTCGTTGATAAATTAAGGTTAAGATACATATTTAATATATAAATCGTCAATATTTATAACTATATTTACGACTTATTTAATTTCAATATGGGCATCCATAAGTTAAGTCTTGACGAATTTGACGAAGTAGATTACGAGCTTTTCGCTATCCATACTTCATTGGAAGACTTTAGACTTGCTTTCTTCATCAACCAGCAATTACCAATTTTATTGAGTAGAAGTAAGGAGGAAATCGGGATTAAAACCCGAGAAGGAGAAGCTATGTTCGCTAAGTTCAGCTTTAACGATGACTCTAAGGATATTTGCTGGAGTTTGATTCAAAACAAAAACGAGATTACTGTTCATAAAACTAGTAAAGGAAACAATCTTTTCTTAGATAAGGATGTAGAAATTTCAACTAAAGTATACCTTCTTCCTGAATTGAAAAAAGTAGATTATTTTTTGAAAATTGAAAATAACTGTAGCACTTTTAATCAGGAAGAGATTTTACAAAAACTAAACAAAATTGACAGGATTACAACAGTTTACGAAGTAGTTCCTGACACTATAAAATCGAAAAACAACTTAATTTTTTAATAAATGTTGACAAATAAAAAAACGAAAATTGTAGCTACATTAGGCCCCGCTTGCAGCACAAAACCTGTTCTTAAGGACATGATTGAAGCAGGTGTTAATGTATTTAGAATTAACTTTTCTCATGCAGATTACACCGATGTGAAGGCAAGAATCGATATGATTCGCGAATTGAATGATGAATTTGGGTACAATACTGCAATCCTTGCGGATTTGCAAGGACCAAAATTGCGTGTCGGCGTGATGAAAGAAGATGTAGTAGTTAGCCCAGGCGACATTATTACATTTCAAACTGCTGATGACATCCCAGGAACTGCAGAAAGAGTTTACATGAACTACAAGCAGTTTCCAGCAGATGTTAAGCCAGGAGAAAAAATCCTTCTTGATGATGGAAAATTGATGTTCGAAGCTTTAGAAACTAACGGAATTTCAGAAGTAGTTTGTAAAGTTATCCAAGGAGGTCCTTTAAAATCTAAAAAAGGAGTAAACTTGCCAAATACAAAAGTTTCGCTTCCAGCTTTGACTGAAAAAGATATCAGAGATGCACTTTTTGCAATTGAAAATGAAGTAGATTGGATTGCGCTTTCTTTCGTAAGAAATGCAGAAGATTTAATGGAATTGCAAGATTTGATCGCTAAGCATTCAAGCTATAAAATTCCGATTATTGCTAAAATTGAAAAACCAGAAGGTGTTGAAAACATCGATAAAATCGTAGCTTTCTGCGACGGTTTGATGGTTGCCCGTGGCGATCTTGGTGTTGAAATTCCAGCACAGGAAGTTCCGTTGATCCAAAAGAAATTGGTTCAAAGAGCAAAAACGGCTAGAATTCCAGTAATTATCGCTACGCAGATGATGGAAACAATGATTACAAGCTTGACGCCAACTCGTGCGGAAGTGAATGACGTTGCTAACTCTGTAATGGACGGAGCTGATGCCGTGATGCTTTCAGGAGAAACTTCTGTTGGAAATTATCCAGTTCAAGTTATAGAAAAAATGACGCAAATCATTGAAGCGGTGGAAGATTCTCCGCTAATCCAAGTACCTCAAAATACGCCACAAGTAAGAACAAAAAGATTTATTACTAAATCAATTTGTCACCACGCGGCTTTGATGGCAAACGTAATCAAGGCAAAAGCAATCTGTACTTTGACAAACAGTGGTTATACTGCGTTTCAAATTTCAGCTTGGAGACCACAATCTCACATCTTGGTTTTCACTTCAAACAAAAGAATCTTGACACAGTTGAGCCTTCTTTGGGGAGTTAATTCTTATTTCTATGACAAATTTGTGAGCACTGACGACACTGTGACTGACGTGAATGAAATTGCAAGACAAAAAGGATATGTTGAAAAAGGAGATTTCTTGATCAATCTTGCAGCAATGCCAGTAGTTGACAAAGGAATGGTAAACACGTTGAGAGTTTCTGAAATCGAGTAATCTTAATTATAATATTAAAAAATCCGTTAGCATAACCACTAACGGATTTTTTTTATGGAACAATCTTTGGGATAACACAAAAAGAACAATTATATTTGAACAATTTATAAAATAGAGGAATTATGAATTTTAAATCGAACAATCCATTTTTAGGCAATAAGTCTTTTAGCAAACCGACTGCGCATGCTTTTCAGCAAGATTCTACATTAATTTCTTACAACCAAGAAATGACGGTTTCAGGAACAATCAACAAAAGTTTTATCATGCTTTTGCTTCTTTTGGCAACTGCTTCCTTGACTTGGTATATGGCATTTAACGGAACAAATCCACTTCCACTTGCAATTGGTGGCGCCGTTATCGGATTAATTTTAGTAGTCGTTTCTTCTTTTAAACCGCAACTTTCTAGTTATTTAGCGCCAGCATATGCTTTATTTGAAGGTTTGTTTATCGGAGGAATTTCCGCAGTTTTTGAAGCAATGTATCCTGGAATTGTAATTCAAGCAGTTGGAGCTACATTTGTGACGTTTTTGGTTTGTTTTGCTTTGTATAAATATCAAATCGTGAAAGTAACTGAGCAATTCAAATCGGTTGTAATTGCAGCAACTTTAGCAGTAGCAACCTATTACTTAGTTTCTTGGCTTTTATCTATGTTTACAAGTTTTAGAGCAGTTCATTATGATAATTCATTGATGAGTGTTGGAATTAGCGTTGTTGTAATTATTATTGCAGCTTTGAATTTATTTTTAGACTTTGATATGATTGAAAAAGGAGCTAAAAACCGTCTTCCAAAATATATGGAATGGTTTGGCGCCATGGGATTGATGATCACTTTAGTCTGGTTGTATATAGAATTCTTAAGATTGATTTCAAAGCTTTCTAGCAGAAACTAATTACACTAAAAACAATACAGAAGCCTTCTAGAAATAGAGGGCTTTTTTTATGCCGCTTTCTCAAAAGCCACAAAATTCACCAACACTTTTTTATTGTTAAAAACAGGAAAAGCTTTGATATGGCAAAGATAAGTTTCTCCATTTTTTTTATAGTTCAAAATTGTTTTGCTGAACGGTTCTTCAAGGTTAATCGCTTCGCGAATTAATTTTTTTTCCTCATCTGAAGTTTCTTTTCCTTGAAACATTTTCGGAGTTTTACCTAAGATTTCATCCGAAGAATAACCCGTCATCTTAATTATATTTTGAGATGCAAAAATAATATTTAGATGAGTATCTGTAACCACGATTACATTTTCTTTCTGAAGTTCTTCCGTAAAATCCCAGTTCTTGGTCCAGCCACAATTTTTAGCTAATAATTCTAGCTTTCCTCCATCAAAAACAGAAGCTTTTAATTCATTAAAATGACTGCTAAATAAATCCCATGAATGTAACGGCATAGGCTTGTTTTCCAATGTTTTGGAATAACGAGCAAATGCATTATCATAATCATTAAGATGAGCCATTTAGCATAAATTTTAACAAATATAATTCATATAAAGATAACATAAAGAAACAGTGCCAAGTTTAACTTATATATAAGACTAGAAATCAAATTTGAGCTGCACAACTACAATTTTTTTGATTTCTGTATTTAGATTTCCTAGCGAAATTCCAAGCAACCGTACAGAATCTTTCATTTTTTCTTGATAAAGCAATTCTTTAGCTACTTCTAAAATAAGACTTTTGTCAGCAATAAAATAAGGCATCGTTTTGCTTCGTGTTTGTTGTGTAAAATCGCTATATTTTATTTTTAAGGTTACCGTCTTTCCAGCAATTCCGTGTTTTTTTAATCGCCTGTCTAAGGTCGCCGCAATTTCATCCAAACGTTCAATCATGAAAATTTCAGAAGATAAATTCTCATCAAAAGTATGTTCAGCACCTACAGATTTAGCAATTCTCTCAGATTTTACCGAGCTATTGTGAATTCCACGAACGACGTGATAATAAAATGCGCCAGATTTTCCAAAATGCTTGGCCAAAAACTCCAAACTTTTTTCTTTTAGGTCTTTTCCTGTAAAAATTCCCAAATGATACATTTTATCGGTCGTCACTTTTCCAACTCCATAGAATTTTCGAATCGGAAGTTCTTCTAAGAAAGCCAAAACTTCATCAGGATTTACCGTTTTTTGTCCGTTTGGCTTATTAAAATCCGAAGCTACTTTGGCTATAAACTTATTGATTGAAATTCCGGCGGAAGCTGTCAATCCAACTTCATCAAAAATACGTTTCCTAATTTCTTGGGCGATTAAAGTCGCGCTCGGATTTCCTTTTTTATTTTCAGTTACGTCAAGATAAGCTTCATCTAAAGAAAGTGGCTCCACCAAATCTGTATAATCCCTAAAAATCTTCTGAATTTTTGCAGAAATCTCCCGATAGCGCTCAAATCTAGGGCGCACAAAAATTAATTCCGGACAGTTTTTCTTAGCTAAATAACCACTGATAGCACTTCTTACGCCAAATTTCCTCGCTTCATAACTCGCCGCCGCAACAACACCCCGAATTTCTCCGCCACCAACAGCAATGGGTTTTCCTCGAAGTTCAGGATTGTCCATTTGTTCTACAGAAGCATAAAATGCATCCATATCGACGTGAATAATTTTACGATTTTGAATAATCTCCTGCATAAATCTCCCAAAGAAAAAGTAGTTCTAATTCTTATTTCAAAAGTAATTCAAAACAATAAAATGGAGATTGATTTTATTTATTTTTTCTCTTCTGAAGTTAAATAAATTTTCTCAATATCTGATTTGTATTTACTTTCCGAAGGGAAAAAGAAACTTAGCGGCTTGAATCTGAAATGTTGCCAAATCGATGAAATAATATAACGAAGTTCTGTTAACGGAATATTTCTCGAACGAAAAGCCAATCCTAGCGAAAGCGCAAAGCTTACCAAAAAATTCACCAATCCGATAACCCCTATTCCGATAATTCCCCAAATTACATATTTCATTGACATCAAAAAATCAGCACCATACATTCCCAAAGCCAAATTTCCGCTGGCAAAAGTAATGTGGCGAATATCTAAATCTAATCCAAAAAACAAACCGATAGACATTGTAGAACCCATGAAAATTCCGAACCAAAAATTTGAAATTATGCCCGCCCATTTCTTTTCATAAAGCGAGGCAAACTTCTTAGTTTTTTCTCTTCCAAAACTTTTCTTTAGTATAGGATGTTCTTGAATTCTATAATAAACTTGTCCATGTTTGTCTCTGTTGGCAATGCTTCCGGAGATAATTCCTGATAAGAAAAGAAAAACTCCGGCAATTGCAGCATGAAAAATCGCAGGCGAATGTATCGGACTCAAATCAGTCAGTAATTTTGTCCATTTTGAAGCAGCGATATTGTATTCAAAAGCATAGTCAATTAACCAAATTCCTAATAACGAAACCGGAAAAGCCATGACAACATTGCCAACAAAAGCAATAAATTGTGATCGGAAAACCCTTGCAAACAACACTGCAAAAGCATAATGCTTTTCTGAAGGTTTTCCCTGCTTTTTCATTCCTTGTTCCAAAGCGCGAATCAATGCCGAGGCTGTCATTGCGGGCTGTTTAGTCGCTAAAGTGAAGCCACACAAATAAATTGCTATAAATCCTAATGAATAATTCATGCTGTATAAAAATGCATGCCCGAAATCACTAGTATGTACCTTTCCCAAAAGCACTTTTATGACACAAAGAATCCCTACAATCAAACCTCCTCCTAAAGCAGCTTTGAACATTTTAAAATATTCAGATTTGCTTTCAGTAATATACTTTTCCCCCGTTTTTGCGGTATGTTGCGTGACTTCATAAGACAACAGCTGTGTGCTCTCACTGACCAAATCACGAACATTATTTTTATAACAATTGTATTTTATAAGTTTCAGCGCCAGGTGAATTCCATTGCGTTTTTTGCTTTCTTCATTGTCAACAAGCAAGATCGGAATCAGCACTTTCAATCGATGTAATTGTTGTCTTATGCGAAGCAAATTTTGGTTTACTCGAAGCGAAATTCCATATTTTGAAGTGTTGGCAAATGCCTTTTCTACAAAATCAATACATTGCTTGTGCAAAATCAAAAGCTGTTTGTAAAACAAATCTGCCGACGTGATATAATGTTCCTCTGAATTACGAATTCGGTAATCAATCTGGTGGAATTCTTTTTCAAAAGCTACGAACGGACTGTCAAGATTGTCATATTCAGGAACCATCTTGCTCACATCAGTCTCCATCGCGCGGCCGCTTATTCTTTGCGTGATAATATTCATCGAAAGCAATAATTCAGATAGTACAGAATCTTCCTTTGCAGTCTCATAAATCGAACTAAAAAGTAAAAGATCATACAATTCTTCCAGTTCTGAAAACGGAATTTTATTGACCCAAATCGCATCAGTGTCTTTATAAAAAACTTGGTTCAAGACATATTCCAGCGAATCTTTTTTAGGCTGAAAGGGAAGCAGTTTTGCGAAAATTCGCTTTCTGACTTCAAATAAAAAATCTACATCTTGAAGAATTCCTGCGTCAGACAGAAACTTATTGAATTTTTTATTTAAGAGTAATTTCTTTAGATAATAAGAAAGTTGCAGTCGAATGAAATCATTCTTTTTCAGGAATTCTAAAATTTCGCTGATGCTAAGAACAGCAGTGTTTTTAGGCTTTGCTGGGCGAATAAGTTCCACAAATTGCACCAACAATTCAATTTCGTCATTGGCTTGGGTCCAAAGCTGGCTCTCGTCAAAATAATGGCTAAGAAAAGATGTCGGGGACAGTTTTGGCTTTGTTTTTTTAAATTTCATGAGGGAAGTAGCTTAAGCTTTAACTGTAAAAATACAAATTGAGGCGCATTAATCCGTAAATTCGTTGCTTAAAAATATCATAATATGCTGGAGATCGAAAGAAAATTTCTCGTCACTTCCGATGCTTTTAAATCAGAAGCTTCTCATAAAAATCACATTGCCCAAGGTTATCTAAACAGCAATCCAGAACGCACGGTTCGCGTCAGAGTTAAAGGCGAAATCGGCTTTGTAACTATCAAAGGAAAAGGAAACGAAACCGGGATGTCACGTTTTGAATGGGAGACTGAAATTGCTTTGGTTGATGCTAAAAACTTACTTAAACTATGCGAAAGCGGTGTGATTGATAAAATTCGTTATGAAGTTGAAATTGGAAATCATACTTACGAAGTTGACGAATTTTTTGGCGATAATGAAGGACTTATTGTTGCTGAAATCGAACTAAAATCAGAAGATGAAGCTTTTGAAAGACCAAATTGGCTTGGTAAAGAAGTTACCAATGATGAACGATATTACAATGCTTATTTAAGCAAAAATCCTTATAAGAACTGGAAATAAAACACTGCATTTTATACCTCAGATTCGCAGGTTTTTACAGATTAATTGGCAATGCTAAGCTTAAATCTGTGAATTTTCGGTAATTACTCTCACTATGAAATACGACTTAATAATTGTAGGCGGTGGTCCCATTGGTCTAGCCTGCGCCATCGAAGCACAAAATAAAAATTTGAACTATTTGATTCTTGAAAAAGGAGCTTTGGTCAACAGCATTTTCAATTATCCATTATATATGACCTTTTTTTCTACCGCAGAACGATTAGAAATCGGTCAAATTCCGTTTAATTGCATCGCACCAAAACCTGGACGCCAGGAAGCTCTAGAATATTACAGAAACATCCACCGCTATTTTAATTTTAATATTAATTTATTTGAAAATGTGGAAAGCGTAGAAAAGCAAAATGAAAGTTCTTTTGAAATCATTTCCAGCAAGAAAAAGTATACTGCAGCCAATGTAGTTATCGCTACCGGATTTTATGACATCCCTTTATACATGAATATTTCTGGTGAAGATTTACCCAAAGTCAGTCATTATTATAAAGAAGCTCACGAATATGCTTTTCGTAAAATTCTTGTTGTTGGCGCCAATAATTCATCGGTAGATGCGGCTTTAGAATGTTACCGAAAAGGGGCTGAAGTAACGATGGTCATCCGAAAGAATGAAATCAACAATCGCGTAAAATATTGGGCAAAGCCCGACATTGAAAATCGAATTGCTGAAGGCAGCATCAAGGCTTATTTTGAATCTACGCTTTCTGAAATTCGCGAAAATGATGTTGATATTATGACGCCAGAAGGCAAAATTACAATAGAAAATGATTTCGTTTTAGCACTTACAGGTTACCGACCAAATCTTGAATTCTTAGAAAAAATGGGTATAAAACTTTCTGACGATGCTTTAAAAGTACCACAATATAATCCCGAAACTATGGAAACTAATGTGAAAGGGCTTTATTTGGCAGGAGTGGTTTGTGGAGGCATGGAAACACAAAAGTGGTTTATCGAAAATTCGAGAGTTCATGCAGGAATGATTATGAATTCAATAACAAACTAACTTCTAATTTTTATTTTTTGTGAAAAAAGAATTAAATTAGAGTTCATTAAACCCCAAAACCTACCACAAATGAAAAAGATTTTACTTAGCATAATTTTCTTTTTTGCCGTTCAAGTTGCTTTTGCACAGCAAATGACGACGCTAACTTATGCCAAAAATGATACTCTTCAATTAGACTTAGATTTTTTTGTTCCTGAAAAGACAACTAAAGAAAAAATGCCTTTAGTAATTTATGTGCATGGCGGTGGTTTTTCTGGCGGAGAAAGAGAATCAGGGCACAGTCTCTGCAATTATTTAGCAACAAATGGTTTTGCAACCGCGACTATTTCTTATAGTTTATATGCTAAAGGAAAGAAGTTTGGTTGTGACGGAGCGCTCAGCAATAAGATAAAAGCCTTTCAGCATGGCGCAAATGGAGTCTGGCTAGCAACGGCATTCTTTTTAAAAAATGCGAAGAAATACAATATTGATCCTTCAAAAATTTTTATTGCTGGTTCAAGTGCAGGAGCTGAAAGTGTACTTCATGCTGCTTTTTGGGATATAAAAACTATGAATCTTTATAAAAATACACTCCCAAAAGATTTTAAATATGCTGGTTTAATTTCTGGTGCTGGTGCAATTATGGATTTGAATTTGATTACAGAAAAGAACCTTATTCCGATGCTATTTTTCCATGGAAGTAGCGATGTGACTGTACCTTATGCAACCGCAGCTCATCATCTTTGCAAAGTTAATTCAACAAATTGGCTGATGCTTTTTGGTTCTTATTCGATTTATAATCACATAATAAAGCTCAATGGATCGGCCTCGCTTTTTACTTACTGCAATGGCGGGCATGAATTCAGCGGGACACTTTTTGAAAAAGATCAGTCCTATATTTTGGGCTTTTTAAACGATGCGCTGGCTAATAGAAAAGTGCAACAGCACACGGTTTTTAAAACTGGAAAGAAACTTGACAAAGGAGCTGTCAATTATGGCTTCTGCGATTAATTATCTCTTGTCTTAGTAATTGCTTCTTCTAGCAAAGGCTCCATTATTTTATAACCAGCAAGCGTTGGATGAACCCCATCGTTTGTAAACTTTATGTCTAATCCTTTTTGATTGTCTACCATTTTTGAATAATAATCAATGTATATGTTATTGTTTTCTTGACAATATTTTTTAATCATCGCATTTAATTGGGCGACCTTTTCTGCAGGTTGTAAATCGGGACGCCATGGAAATTTATTAGCGGGAAGAACAGATGAAAGCACAACTTTGATATTATTTACTTTTGCTAATTCTGCCATTGAAACAATATTACCAAAGATGTTTTCTAAAGAAATTGGCCCTGTATTTTCAGCTATATCATTAATTCCTGCAAGGATTACTACAATTTCTGGTTTTAAATTAATAACATCTTGACGAAAACGAAGCAACATTTGCGAAGTTGTCTGGCCGCCAATTCCTCGATTGACATAAGGCTTGTTCTGAAAAAAACTGCTATCAATATTTTTCCATAATTCGGTAATGGAATTCCCCATGAAAACTACACGCCCTTCATCATTTATAGTTGCTAGATCTTGATTTTCTTGTGCGTATTTTTTCAAATTGGGCCAGTCCATTGGCTGTTTTTCTTTTTGGCTGAATGTTTTCAAAGAAATAAAAGTTAGAATTAGTAGAACTATAGTTTTCATGCGGCGAAATTATAAAATCTGTCACGTAAAGATAAGCAAGTTACCAAGATTTCTCTAAGCATAAAAAACCTGCAAGTTTTAAGTTTGCGGGTTTTTTATAATCTAATCTACAATTTCAGATGCACTTAAATAGACAAACTCTGTAGTAGCAGAATCTTGCACGATGTCAAACTTTAAATTAACCAGCTCACTGCCGCCATATCCTTTGCCTTTAAATTCTTTCAAAGGTTGTAGTGTTTGATCCCAATTTTTAATGAGCAACAAAGTGTGTGCTTCTAAATTTTTACCTTCGATTGTGATGTCTAAATATTCCTTTCCATCTTTTTCTTCGTAAGAATTAAAATAATAAGCAAGTGAAGATTGGTCAGCTGCCTTAATCTGTTTTACCAATTCGTCTTTATAAGCTTTTGAATCTGGAAGTGATTTTTCAAAAACAGCATTCTGCTTTACATCGCTTTTAGTACAGGAAACTACTAAAACAAGGGAGGCGATAAAAAGAAATTTTGTAAGATGTTTTTTCATATAAGTTTGTTTCCCTTTTTAACGAAACTCACCTGTTTATATTGCTCTTAAGTCAAAATAACGAATTGCTATTATTTAATTTTCTTACAACTTTTAGAAAAGCTATTCAGAAACTTACTTTTTTATGCCAACAAATCTAATAACAGCACCTTGCCCATTATGAAACTGACCTTCATTAAGTTCAATTATAGTTTCTTTCAGCTCAAGAACATCATAATTTTTAAAGTCTTTCAAAATTTCTTCTCTAGAAAACAGTGAATCAACATCTTTGGGACCGCCAACTTTTTCATTCTTTTTTATATAATCAATATGCTTTTTGCTAAAGGCTTCAAAAATAATCATCCCTCCAACACGCAAATATTTGTCAAGACTTTGGTGAATTTGTGATTTGATATTGGCTGGAAAATGAGCATAGATTAAAGCAATTGTATCGAATTGATTTTCATTATAATTTAGATTTTCTAATTCTCCAACCTGATAATCAATAGTCACATTATTTTTATTAGCAAGTTTTAGCGCTTTATTTTTTCCTTCTTGACTTATGTCAAATGCGCTCGCAGACCAACCTTTTTTAGCAGCAAATATTGCATTTCGACCTTCTCCTTCTGCAGGAAAAAGAATCTTTCCTGCTTTTAAAGAAGCTAATTGTTCTTTAAAATAAATGTTTGGCTGTTCGCCATATGCAAATTCTTCACTTGCATATCTTTCATCCCATCTTTCTGTCCAAGCGTCTTTCATAATTTCTTTTGATTAAAAATATTGTGTTCAGTTTGAAAATAGCAGCGAAGTAATTATAATAATGAGAACAAAAAGTACTACCGGGAAGATAAAATTTAAAATTGCCTTGCCGATCGAGAAGTTTTGAACTTCCGATATTCCGATAATGCATAGAACTACAGACCAAATTGCAAGAATTACTTCAATAAAAACACATAAATAATAAACAGCATTGCCAACTATCCCTGCACTATAGACATCGCCTTCAGCCTTAAAAACCTCAATTCTATAAATCAAAATTTCTGGAATCAACAACACTAAACCAACAATTGAAGGTATTAATGCATAGGCTAATACTCTTAAAACAGCCTGAGGATTTGCAGTTCCGTTCAACCATTTTCCTGTCCAGCTGATTGTAGAAGCATAGATAAAATAAATTATCCAGCCAAATAGCGAACCGACTATTATTGATATTAAAATTATGTTTAAGAGCGATGACCTATCGCCCATGCTGTGAAAGGTTGCTCTATCAAAAACTCTTGCTATACCTGCAAGCATTAACAATAAAGTCAAATGCTTTTCATATTTGTGTTTATTTATAAATCTGAAAACTAGCCTTGGTGAAAACCAAAGTTTGTAAAAAATAGTATCAGGAGTTATCCTGGTTTCGTCTAGATTTTTCTCAAAATCTTCAAATTTATTCATATAATTATTTTTTAGCTTTAAATTTAATAGCTTCTTTAATAAAATAATACTTAAAATTTATGATTTTAAAATTATGTCTTTTAATGAAAGCATAATGGCGAACCCTTTTTGTTCGATTTTATAGATTTTGTAGCTGTCGTTCATTCCTTCACCATTCTCAAAAATAATTTCTATATTCTTTTCTTCTGCTCTAATCTCAGAAATCTTATCTAGAGGAACTCTGAATTTGGGTCCGATTTCAGTTTTTAAATACTCATAAAGTTTATAAGAACCCGCAAGTGTTATTACAATTAGCGTAAATCCAACTCTGCCACTGAGGATGCTTTTGAATATCAAGAAGCCGAACAGGCAAATTGCAACGACTATAAATCCGATGATAGAAAAGCTTCTGCTATTGTTTTTAGCATCACCTTTTTTTGTCTTTTCATTCAAGTCTATCGTTTCACTCCAGTTTCCAGAACTTGTAAAATAAAGATTTTCATCATCTATGTTTACATATCCAAATTCATATTTAAACCATTCTTTCATCAAATCTTATTTTAAATTTTTAATGCTGATTTACTAATCACTGTCGATAATATTTTTAAGCTAAATCTTTTAGTTCTGCTTTTCAAAATAGAATTTTTATTTGAACACTCATATAAATCCTTAAAAACAAATAGGCTTAAGTAATTTCGATAGATTCCAAATATATCTAAAATAAAAACATAACGTTTATATTTCTTACAATTTTAGAAAAAGCATTTTATACCTAAGAAATCATAATCCTAAAATGTACATTAATCTTCTTCAAAACTTGATTAATAGCATCATTCAATCTGTTAATGAGGTATAGAACGGCGTTAATTGTATTCTGAACTGCGTCAATGAGGCTCACTCATGCATTAATGGGGTAGCATCATGCCATTAACGTGCTTGGCAACGCCATTAATTAGCTTTATAACCACGACAACGCACGGCAGTAACGCCAATAATGACGGTAAGGGACGTATCAAATGTGGTCAGCAACGCCATTAGTGTGAAGAACAACGTCATTAATGCACGACTTAACGTGTCGAATGGCGTTCCTATACGTATAAAATGACGTCTGCAACGTGTCGAGTGACGTTCTATACGCCATTAATGACCCCTCGAGACGCCATTATTGAATATAAAAAAACCACCGAATATCGAAACATCCGGTGGCCCTTAATTAAAAACAAAAATCAATCTTTTTTCGCAATCAAATAATCTAAACTATAATTATAAAAAGGCAAAGTGCTAAGCAAAAAACTAGCTCCGACACCTGTCCATACAGAATAATCGAAGGGTGCTTTGATTCCGATATTTAAAGTCATCATGAAAGCAAAACTAAAAAGCAATATTCCTGAGATTATGGCGACTTGCTTGGTTTTAAAACCTAAGATTAGTAAAATTCCGAGTGCTATCTCTAAGACTGTTGCTACAATGGCAAGCAGGCCTCCTATCTTTTCAGGAACAAAAGAATTTAAACTATTTGAATAGTTTACAAAGTTTTGCCAATTGCCCCAGCTTACTCCAGCTGTTCCGGGCTGTCCCCAAAAGCCAAAACGATCTGCAACTGCTGACAAAAATGAAACGCCTAATGCAAAGCGTAAAAATAGTTGTGATAACTGAAGTGCTTTTAAATCCATCCTATATCTATTAAGTCATGACGAATTTCGAGATAATAGTTCTAAAAAAACTTGAAGTAGATTAAGAAACACTTTGGATCAAGATTTGCTTACTAAAAAGCAATTGGATGTTATTGCGTCTTGCAAAGAAAAACAAACTATATAACCATACATCAATAATTAAAAGATGCTTGCATTAGCTAGACAGGAAAATCGATTTTGCAGGTATACGAATGCTAAACAGAACATTAATTTATTAGAATTTTGTTTAAAAGATAATTTGCTACATCTTCATTTTTATTATTTATATCATGAATTACAAATACAACAGTTTTAAAACTAAACATAACCATTGAACTGTCTTTTGAAGTTAGCCGCCCATTTAAATCAAATTTCACAACTCTATCAGAACCATTTTTTTCATCAACAGTAATGCTGTTGTCGATATTTAAAAGAAACATGTATTCATCCGTATTAATTTTATTCTTTGATTCATAATGCTTTGTTTTGTTCAAATATCGAAGAGCTATTACAATGTTTTTTTTCTCAAACTTTTTTTTAATTTGTTTTTCAAGATCAGAATAGAAATAATTAATGTATTTAGGATTTCCTGTAAAAACAAATTCAATTTTCAAGGGAGGAGTATAACTTACCGCATAAAAATTTTCAAGCTCATTCACACCAATCTTTAAGTTGTTTTGAGATGTAATTTCGTTAGGAAAAGTTAGTAAAAGCATTATGCAGAAAACTAATATTTTTTTCATAAACTTATATTTTGTTATTGCTTAAACATCACATATTCCTGCTGCCAGGGAAGTGTAGGGTTTGGCATAGGATAATCATCCCCTACATAATTAAAAACCATAAAAACTTTTATTGCCTGCTGTCCGTTAATGACTCTTCTTTTTAAAATCATCCTTGCAAAGTGTGGCGTAATAGCGTCAATTAAGCCAAGCATTACTCTTTTTTCTCCTTCAATACAGTCTCCTTCTGGCATCAAATAACAGCTTTTCATGATATTATTTCCTTTAATCTTATGTCCTCTCCCAAGATTTTGATTCAGTAAAGAAATAGTGTTTACTTTCTCTATTCCGCTTTCAATATACTGGTATTCCCCTATCATCAAATCTTCATAGTACTCTCCGTCAAAGACCATCATCTTTTTTACCAGTATTATTTTTAATGAAGTAGTGCCGTTGGTATAAAGCCAGGTGCCTTCAAAATTATTCATTACATTATTGAGGTCTTTGTAATAAGCACCCTGCTCAATTTCTCCATTCCAATTTTCTAAAGAACGTAAAGAAGATTGGGCACAAATAGACAGGCTAAAAATAAAAGTTAAAAATATAAGTATATTTTTCATACTTATTGCTTAAACATCACATATTCCTGCTGCCAGGGAAGTGTTGGGTTGGGTACAGGATAATCATACCCTCCATAACTAAAAAAGATAAAGGCTTTTATTGCCTGCCGACCGTTAATGACCCTTCTTTTTAAAATCATCACTGCAGAGTGTAGCGTAATAGCGTCGCTTAAGCCAAGCCTTACTCTTTTTTCTCCTTCGATACAATCTCCTTCAGGCATCGAATAACAGCTTTTTAAAATAGTATTTCCTGAAATTTCATGGTCATAGCCAAGGTTTTGATTCAGCAAAGAGAGAGTGTTTATTTTCTCTATTCCGTTTTCAATATACTGGTATTCCCCTATCATCAAATCTTCATAGTACTCTTCATCAAAGAACATTGTCTTTTTAACCAGTATTATTTTTAATGAAGTAGTGCCGTTGGTATAGAGCCAGGTGCCCTCAAAATTATCCATTACATTATTGAGGTCTTTGTAATAGGCCCCCTGCTCAATTTCTCCATTCCAATTTTCTAAAGAACGTAAAGAAGATTGGGCATACATAGGCAGGCTAAAAATAAAAGTTAAAAGTATAAGTGTATTTTTCATAATGTATAACTAGCACCCTATTAATTAAAAATCATACCTATTGCTTAAACATCACATATTCCTGCTGCCAGGGAAGTGTAGGGTTTGGCATAGGATATTCATCACCTCCATAATTAAAAACGATAAAAGCTTTCATTGCCTGTTGCCCGTTAATGACTCTTCTTTTTAAAATCATTGCAGCAAAATGTGGCGTAATAGCATCTATTAAACCAATATCTAGTCTTTTTTCTCCTTCAATGCAGTCATCTTCAGGCATAATATTACAGTTTTTCATAATAGTATTTCCTGAAATGGTATGGTTATAGCCAAGATTTTGATTCAGCAAAGAAAGCGTGTTTATTTTTTCTATTCCATTTTCAATATACTGGTATTCCCCTATCATCAAATCTTCATAGTACTCTTCATCAAAGAACATTATCTTTTCTACCAGTATTATTTTTAATGAAGTAGTGCCGTTGGTATAAAGCCAGGTGCCTTCAAAATTATTCATTACATTATTTAGGTCTTTGTAATAAGCTCCTGCTTGGGTCTCAAAAGGATTACGGTTCTCTAAAGACAATATGGGCGCTTGAGAATAGGCGTTTGAGCCTAAGATAAAGATTATCAGCATAAGTATATTTTTCATACCTATTGCTTAAACATCACATATTCCTGCTGCCAGGGAAGTGTAGGGTCTGGTACGGGATAATCATACCCTCCATAACTAAAAAAGATAAAGGCTTTTATTGCCTGCCGACCGTTAATGACTCTTCTTTTTAAAATCATCACTGCAGAGTGTAGCGTAACGTCGTGACTTAAGCTAAGCCTCACTCTTTTTTCTCCTTCGATACAGTCATCTTCAGGCATCGAATAACAGTTTTTCAAAATAGTATTTCCTTTAATCTTATGGCCATAGCCGAGATTTTGATTCAGCAAAGAAAGAGTGTTTATTTTCTCTATTCCGTTTTCAATATACTGGTATTCCCCTATCATCAAATCTTCATAGTACTGTTCATAGTACTCTTCATCAAAGAACATTGTCTTTTTAACCAGTATTATTTTTAATGAAGTAGTGCCGTTGGTATAGAGCCAGGTGCCCTCAAAATTATCCATTACATTATTGAGGTCTTTGTAATAGGCCCCCTGCTCAATTTCTCCATTCCAATTTTCTAAAGAACGTAAAGAAGATTGGGCAGGCATAGGTAAGCTAAAAATAAAAGTTAAAAGTATAAGTATAAGTATATTTTTCATAATCACTATCATTTAGTTACAAGGTATTCTATCTACCCTCTCATTGTTTAATTGCAGTTTTTCCCAACCCGTTAAATTGTAGTCTGTGGCTTTAAATAAGGATATTCCATAATTGCCATATTTCTTCAAAAAAGCTTTTTCAAGGTTGCTTTGGTTGTCTCCATAATATTTTTTAAGCGTTTCTTCTATATTTTCCCGCTTTATTTCTTCATCGGCTCCTCTAGCTTTGTTCAGGTCTGCCGTAAGCTTCTCGTTGAAAAAAGTAAAGTTATCAACTTTTAATGAATATACTGATTCATCATGGCAGACAATCATAATGAAAACATCTTGCTTGTTATAATCATAAGCCGATTCATATAATTTTTTCAATGCCCTCAAATCTGTCCATGAAAACATAGGATCCGTATCAACAGGATGCGTATGAATGGGTCCTATAAAAGAAGCTCCGTACTGAAGCTTCGAAGCGTTTTTTGATATTCCTTCCGCCACGCCTCTTTCATCTTTTGAGGTCGTATAGATATATCTGTCTTCCTCAGGAGGACTGTTATTGTCATATACCCTTGTTCTCTCAAAATCGCAAGACCATTCTTTCTTGAAATTTGTCTTGCTTCTAAGCTGGGATATAATGGCTTTAATATTAGCATTGAGAGAGTCCGTTTTTGTCAAGTCTTTCATTTTTTGGCAATGTATTTCTTGTATATTATCATCATTCTCCAATCCCGAAAATCCTGATGGATTGGTTAAATTTGGCACCGCCACTGCACCATTACCTTTGCCTCCTCCAATATTTCCTGGGCTTGGTGGATTTGATGGATTTCCAGGATTAGTTTCACCGCCACCGCCGCCCATACCGCCACAGAAAACCATTTCGTAAGTATAGCTTCTAATCCAGCTGTTGAGTCCCGCGCCACCAGATTTAAAAGATTCACAATCTCCCCATCCGGGTTCTCCTAAAACGTGTACTCTCCAAGGGCAAGTCCAGACCTCGGTAACTTCCATACACATAGAAGAGTAGGCAATGTTTTCAGTTTGTTGTATTTCAAAAGCTTCAAAATCGGTAGTCTTGTTATAGTTTATGTCACTATTTTTAATTGCATTATACCATTCCTGATAATTGTCTGGCTTAAAGATGAATATATAATATTTAAATTCTCCAGATAGAGTTTCCTTAACTACAAGATTGGTTTTAGTGTTGGTCTCTTCTAAATTTAAGGCAAATGTATAATGATGAAGATAGTTGGCTTCATCATAAATCTGAGAGTTTATATTATAAGGAATTATTAAATCGAAATAATTGACTTGGTCCTGGGCCGTTTTGTAGTTTACGCCATTTATAGGCATTTTACTTTTAAGGTTGCTTAACTTATTTCCTAAACCAGGAATGTCAGAGAGATTTACTGTTTTAAATATACGTTCTTGAGCGCTGTGATCGTGGCTTTTATTTTCTAAATCATCATCTTGACAGCTCCATACGGCAATAAATCCTAAAATAATTAAAAGCTTACGTTTTAAAAAAATAATTTTTAAAATGTTTGCAAAGTTTCCAATAATCTTTCCCATTTTTTATTTATTTAATTGGCAAATAGACTTAGTCTTTTGGAAAAGTAGAAAACCTATTAATTAATAAAAAAGGCAAAGGCATTTATTTTCAACGCAACCAGCAATAATCGATGAACATGTCTTTTTTATCGATGAATGGCAATAATGATCTGATTTAATAGTTTTTTATCTTTTAAACAAGAAGATTTTTAGAAACAGTCATAATCAAAAAACCACCGAATATCTAAATATCCGGTGGTTTTGAACAAAAACAAAATCAATCATAATCCCATTGCTGGAACTATTCTTTATCGCCATCCGCCTCCAAGAGCGCGGTATAATTCAATTACGGCGTTGTATTGTTGGTATTTATTGTCAATTAAATTCAATTCAGTGTTCAAAGCATTGTCTTTAGCAGTCAATACTTCCAGATAATTTACAAGACCATACGTCAATAATTCATCAGAGTAATCAGCTGCTTTTCTCAAAGCGTCTACTTGCTTGCCACGAATTTCAAGTTTTGCAGTCTCATTATTATACTGAGCCAAAGCGTTTGAAACTTCGTTTCCTGCATTTAATAATGCTTGCTCAAATTGAAGATATGCTTGTTCTTGGTTTGCTTTAGCTACTTCAAAACGCGTTCTGATTTGTCTTCCGTTAAAAATCGGCTGTGTCAAACCTGTTACCACATTTGCAAAAAGCGAATTAGCACTGAACCATTCTTTAATATCTACAGTTTGAAGTCCGCCTGTCGCAGTTAATTTCAATGTAGGATAGAAATTGCTTCTCGCTACATTAGTTTGCTCAAACAACGAAATCAAATTGTATTCAGCTGCAATTACATCAGGACGATTTCTAAGCAATGTTGCAGGAACGCCTAAAGTAATTTCTGGTTGCATTGTTTGTGCTTCAAAAGTACTTCTCTCTATTTTCCCAGGAGCTTGTCCTAAAAGAACGCTCATGGTATTTTCAAGAACAATCACGCTGTTTTTTAAATCAGCAATAATGATTTCTGTTGCATATTTCTGTGCTTCTGTTTGCTTCACGCCTACTTCATTCACATTTCCTGCATCTTTTAAAGCTACTATTGTTTCGATGCTTTCATTTCTGTTGATCAGCGTTTCTTCTGCCAATTTAATTTGAGCATCTACAGAAAGCAATTGATAATATGTCGAAGCGATGTTGGCAATCAATTCTGTTTTCACTGCTTGATTTGCGGCAATTGTTTGCAAGTAAGCGGCATTTGTTGCGCGTTTATTGCTTCTGATTTTCCCCCAAATATCTGCCTCCCAGCCCAATGTTCCGGTCAGCTGATATTGGTCAACGTTTGTTCTTCCGCCACCGGCGCTGAACAAAGCACCCAATTGGCTATTCTTTGAAAGCTCTTGGTGTGTCCAGTCAGCTCCCGCAGAAAGCGTTGGGAAATATCCTGCTTTTCCTTGTTTCATGGTTGCTTCTGCTGCCACGATATTTTGGATTGCAATTCTAATATCAAGATTGTTTTGCAAACCGGTCTTGATATATCCTTGAAGCACAGGATCAGTGAAAACTTTATCCCAAGCCACATCAGCTAATGAAGTAGTGTCAGTTGCCACCACTTCTGTTCTATATAAATTTTCTGTCTTTAATTCTGGCCTGTCGTATTTTTTTGCGACGAAACACGATTGCATTACCGTTCCTAGAACGACAACCGCTGCAACTTTATATATCTTATTTTTCATATTCTTCGTCTAAAAGTATAACATCAGATTCATTTTGTCCTTCTGCAAATGGTTTCCCAGAGATTCTTTCCTGAAGGCTTTGGAAGATGATGAACAGGATCGGGATAACGAATACTCCGAAAACTGTTCCTACTAACATACCGCCGACAGCACCCATACCAATCGATTTGTTACCTACGGCACCAACTCCTGAAGCTAAAGCCAATGGCAATAGACCAAAAATGAAAGCCAAAGAGGTCATCAAAATCGGACGAAGACGTGCTTTTGCACCTTCAATAGCGGCTTGCGCCAAATCCATTCCGTGGCGTCGCCTTTGGATGGCAAACTCCACAATCAGGATGGCATTTTTCGCTAAAAGTCCTATAAGCATAATCAGGGCTACCTGGAAATAAATGTTGTTCTCCAATCCTGCTAATTTCACGAAACCGATGGCTCCGGCAATTCCGACAGGCAATGAAAGGATAACTGACAACGGAACCAGGTAGCTTTCGTATTGCGCACTTAACAAGAAGTACACGAAAATTAAGCTCAGCAAGAATACTCCTGCTGCCTGGCTTCCTGCCAAGATTTCCTCACGCGTCATACCAGAGAATTCATAAGAATAAGTCTTTGGCAAATGCAACGCAGCCGTTTCTTGGATGGCTTTAATCGCATCACCAGAACTGAATCCTGGGTTGGCTTTACCATTCACGTTTACTGCTTTCAACATGTTGAAACGTGCTACAGCTTCTGGTCCGTAGATTCTTTTGAAATCGATGAACTGGCTGATCGCAACCTGCTGGCCTTCTCCGTTTTTAATATAGATATTGTTGATTGATTCTGGCGTAGCTCTTTCTTCCGCTTTAGCTTGAATCATTACACGATATTGCTTACCGAATTTATTGAAATCTGTAGTATACAAACCTCCATAATATCCTTGCATCGTACTGAAAATATCTGAAACAGAAACTCCTGCATCTTTAGCTCTTTCCACGTTGATATCCATTTGATATTGCGGGAAAGTTGGATTAAAGTTGGTCATCGCATATTGAATCTCTGGACGTTTCATCAACTCTCCTAAAAATTCATTGGAAACTTTACTTACCGTTGCCCAATCATCGTCGCCTTTGTCTTGAATTTTCAGCTCAAAACCATCGGCAGAACCAAAACCTTGCACAGATGGAGGCGTAAAGAATAAGGCGCGGGCATCTTTAAAGTGGGCTGTTCTTCCGAACAATTCTCCAACGACTGCGTCTACTGACTGATTGGCTTCCTTACGGTGTGACCAGTCTTTCAATTTGATTACTGTAAAGGCATAAGAACCCCCATTTACAGAGTTCAGCAAACTGAAACCTACAACGCTCATTCGCGCTTCAACGATATCCATAGAAGCTAAAATCGAGTCTAATTCATTTACCGCTTTTTGTGTTTTCTCCAAAGTTGTTCCTGGAGGAAGCGTCAAATCGGCCATGATAATACCCCTATCTTCATTCGGGATAAATCCAGAAGGAGTCGTTTGGAATAATAAGAATGTGATGCCACAGAAAGCTAATAATGCGACAACTGTTATCCATTTTTTTCTTGCCAAGAATCCAAGAGACTTGACATATTTGTTATTCATTCTGTCAAAACCAGTGTTGAAAGCCAAGAAGAATCTGTCTTTCAAGTTTTTCTTGTGGTGGTCAGAATCTTTGTGAGGTTTCAAGAAAAGCGCACACAAAGCCGGACTCAAAGTCAAGGCATTTACGGCAGAAATCAAGATGGAAATTGCCAAAGTAATCGCAAACTGCTGGTAGAAAACTCCTGACGGACCGCTCAAGAACGACACCGGAATAAATACCGCAGACATTACCAAAGTAATCGAGATAATCGCTCCTGAGATTTCACTCATTGCAGAAAGCGTAGCTTCTTTTCCAGATTTTGCCCCTTCATCTAGTTTGGCGTGCACCGCCTCGACGACGACAATCGCATCATCGACGACAATACCAATGGCCAAGATCATCGCAAACAAAGTCAACATATTGATTGAGAATCCGAACAATTGCAGGAAGAAAAACGTACCCACAATCGCCACAGGAACTGCAATCGCTGGAATCAACGTAGAACGGAAATCTTGCAGGAAGATAAATACCACGATAAATACCAAGATAAAAGCTTCAATTAAAGTAGAGATTACCTTGCTGATCGAAGCATCCAAGAATGTTTTTGTATTAAACGGAATTACGTAATCCACGCCTTTTGGAAAGTCAGGTTTTGTCTCTTCCAAGATCGACATAACTTCGGTAATGATATCTTGCGCATTCGATCCAGAAGTTTGGAAAACCCCAACGGCAACACCTTGTTTACCCATTGCGATATTCTTTGTTCCATAATTGAAACCGCCTAATTCTACTGTTGCAACATCTTTCAGGTGAAGGAAATTTCCGTTTCCTGTAGATTTTACAACTATATTTTCATAATCAGCTATTTCAGAAAGCCTTCCTTTATATTTGATTACATATTCATAAACACCTTCTGCATTTTCACCAAATTTACCCGGAGCCGCTTCCACGTTTTGCTCTTGCAAAGCTGCCTGGATGTCTTTTGGCTGCACGCCGTAAGTAGCCATTTTTTCAGGGTCAATCCAGATTCTCATTGAGTAATCTTTAGCACCGAACACGTTTACTTGTCCAACACCTTTAACACGCTGTAATTTTGGTACTAAGTTGATTTTTGCGTAATTCTGAATATAAGTTTCATCAAAATCTTTATTATTCGAATACAATGCGAAGAACATCAAGGCACTCGTCTGACTTTTTAAAGTTGTAACCCCTGTTTGCACAACGGCTTGAGGCAATTTTGAAGTTGCGCGAGATACACGGTTTTGTACGTTTACCGCTGCGATATCTGGGTCAACGCCTAGTTCAAAATATACAGAAATCTTAGCAGATCCGTCATTTGCAGCAGAAGAAGTCATGTACGTCATTCCTTCCACACCGTTGATTTCTTCTTCCAAAGGAATCACGACACTGTTTAATACGGTTTCCGCATTTGCTCCAGTATATGTAGCATTTACCTGAACCGTCGGAGGTGCGATTTCAGGATATTGTTCAATCGGTAATGACAACAATCCTAAAACCCCAAGAATGGTGATTAAGATTGAGATTACGGTCGAGAGAACTGGTCTTTCTATAAAAGTTTTTAACATCTGAGGATTATTTTTTAGCTGGGGTAGTATTTGTTTTTGCCGAGTCTTTTGCTACTGGAGCTGCTGTTTCTGCCGGCGCTTTTTTAGCATCTTGAGGAACAATTTCCATATCGTCTTTTAATTTAGACGCTCCTTCGATTACCACAACTTCGCCTTCTTTAAGACCATCAGTTACGATGAAATTCAATTCTGAAGTTCCGTTTGTTGTTACGATTCTTGATTTCACTTTATTGCCTTTTTCAACAACGTAGAGTGTTTGTTTTCCTTGCACTTCAAAAATTGCATTTTGAGGAACAAGCATCACACCTTTTTGTTCGATTGGCAAACGAACGATTCCTGATGAACCGCTTCTTAAAATTCCTTCTGGATTCTTGAATTCTGCTCTGAATTGTGTTGTTCCTGTCGTTGGATTTACCAACCCGTTCATGGTTGCAATTTTTCCTTTTTGGTCATATTCTGAACCGTCAACTAATAAAAGTGAAACTTCTGGGGCCGCTTTTAATTTTGCAGCAGTTGTTTCTCCTTTGAAAGTCTTGTTGAAGAAAAGCAATTGTTTTTCATTCATAGAAAAATAGGCACGAACGATTTTTGTATCAGAAACTGTTGTCAAAGGCATTTCGTTAGTCGAGCTAACCAAACTTCCTTCTCTGAATGGCAGGCTTCCGATTACACCATTTACAGGAGAAGTGATTGTTCCAAAACCAATATTTGCAGCAATTGCACCGTAAGCACTTTTTGCCTGAGCTAATTTTGCTTTAGCAGTTTCTAATTGCACTTCACTAATGATTTTTCTGTCAACCAATGGTTTCAATCTGTCAACTTCTACTTGCGCAGCCTTTACATTTGCTTGTGCTGCAGAAGCATCTTGATTTTGAGTTTGTGTCTCAAGCTTGAAAAGTAGCTGTCCTTTTTTCACTACTTGACCTTCGTCAACATATATTTTTTGGATGAATCCGTTAACTTTTGGACGAATTTCTACGTTTTGTTGCCCTTCAAGATTTGCCGTATATTCTTGATACACTACCGCATCTTGCTTGGCTATAGTTTGCACTGGAAAAGGAGCCGGCCCTTGAGCTGGAGCTTGCTCTTGTTTTTTTCCACACGACGCTAAAATTACAATTGCAATTAAAACGCTAAAGATTGATTTTTTGTTCATTTGAATTATATATATAGGGGTTGATTTACTTGTTTTCAATTTTGTCTAATTTCTTGATGGTGTTGTTTAAAAACCCCTCAAAGTCTTGAACGTGTTCTTGATACACTTTTAGCATTTCAAGATTTATGTATTCTGTATCTGTTTTTGCAGTTTTGTCTTTATAAATCAGCATACGATCAACCATTTTCTTCTCGTCTATGACTATTTGCAAGTAAGTGCGCATTCTACTTCCAAATGAAGCGGGTTTGTAATATTTTTTTCTGTCGCCTGAAACGGTGTGATATTCTACCTTTCCCATTTTAAGCAAAAGATTAAGATTGGTAGAAACAGAACTTTTACTAGCTCCAAGTTTTAAAACCAAATCATCGAAAGTCAATCCAGGTTTACAATTTTCTACAATTAAAACAGATAATATTCTAGCGGATAATGGCGAAAACCGATGGTGTGTTTCAAAATGCACCCCAAACATTTCTATCAGTTCCTCTTTCTCTTTTTTAATATTTGACATTATTGTAAAATTTCGCCAAAGGTAAGCTTGGTTCTGTAATTACCGAACTAACCGAACTTAAATTTGTGTTAAAAAATAAACAATAAATTATTCCATAAAAAAAGGCCAACATTATTGCTGACCTTATTATTTATTTCAAAATTTCTATGCTTACTCGCAAAGCGCCGTGATTTTTATTATCGGCTATTTCCATAAAAGCTTTTTTGGTGAGATCTATTTCTCGTCCTGGCGAAAATGGACCGCGATCGTTTATTTCCACTATCACTGATTTTTTATTGGCTAAGTTGGTGACTTTGACTTTAGTTCCAAAGGCAATTTTTCGATGAGCGGCGGTGTATTTATTATTGTTGAATTTTTCGCCACTTGCTGTGCTTCTGCCGTTGAATTTGTCGGCGTAATAGGAAGCATGTGCATTTTTCTTGTAGATTTTTCCAGAAGCAGAAGACTTGCTTGAAGAACAGCTTGCCAGAGTGCTTCCTAAAATAAACATCATTAAAAACAGCTTGCTTCTCATATCTTATCTTTTATTGCATGATTTCTATTGTCACGTTTAAATGCCCGCCGTATTTTGCTGAAGCTATTTCCATAAAGGCTTTTCTGGTCAAGTCGATTTCTTTTCCCTTTGTAAACGGACCTCTGTCAGTCACCTCAACGATTACTGATTTACCGTTGGCTTCATTAGTGATTCGTAGTTTTGTTCCGAACGGAAATTTTCGATGTGCTGCAGTATATTTTTTATTATCGAAAATTTTGCCACTTGCTGTTTTTCTTCCTGTAAATCTGTCAGCGTAATAAGAGGCATGTGCGTTTTTTTTATGCAGTTTGTATTTTTTTGTTTCTAAAATTTTTAAGCTATCAGCTATTGCAATTTTTTTTACCGAATCAAGGTAAGCTTGCGTTTTCACTACTGGATTCTTCTGAAAGTCCTTATCCTTAAAAGAGAAGGCACTCAAAAAAATTAACGCAATAAAAGCCGACAATAAAATTGTAGTCTTATGCTTCATAATAAATATCTTTATGTTTGGCCAATTCATCTAACAATTACTATACCCAAAATTAAAAAAAGCTCTGTTTAGAGCTTTTCAATGTTTATGCCAACCATGTTTCCCATGGAATTCTTGATAACAGCAACAGCAATCCTATGGAATAAAAAACAGCTATTTTCTTGAACTTTTTATTTGAATTATCAGCTCTTTTATGTGTGCTCCAACCTACAGTCACAAGCACAATTGCAATAAGATTTACAAACGGATGCTCTACGGCAAGAAGTCTATCAAAAGCACTCATCCCACCCATGCCAACAGCTTTAATTTTTGCTAAACCATTTGGTGAAACAAAATATAAAATAAGTCCGAATACAAATTGGATGTGAGTTGCGATCAAAGCAAAAAGAGCAATTCTTCTATCTTTTGGATTAAATTCATTCTTAGCAGAAAGTCCGATTAGTGAATTCACAGAAGCTACAAGCAACGTAGCCAAAGCTACGTAAGCAATGCCAGAATGCGCTTCTAAAATAATTTTGTAAGTATCCATTGTCAAATTTGTTTTTACAAATATATCCAAAAAATGAATTTGCCCAAGTTAAGGAATCCTTCAAGCTTTAATTCATAATCAATCCAAATTACGCAAAAATACTATAACAAATTAACATTTCTTTAATTCAATTGCGTTCGCATTTAAAATCCAATATCATAAATTTGCCGGGATGATGAAAAAAACCGTACATATAATTTTAGTGTGCCTGTTCTTTTTGCTTGGGCTTCAATCCTCTGCAAGCGAAAAGAAAACTACGTCATTGCCTTGCTTTGGAATCTCTCAAAATAGCAAATCATTAACGTGTTTGAGCTATTCTAGCCAGAAAAAAAACTCTTACTTTTCTTCTCCTGAAAAATTGCTCAAGAAAAGAAAGTTTTCAAAAACACAGCAAAACGCTATTACTAACCTTTCAAAATGCAAAGGTTTCACTGTCAGTGTCGGCACAATTTCATCTTCTAAATTTTTTATTCAGGCTTGTTCAGAACTTCGAAATAATTTTTCTGAATATCCTTTTTATAAATCTTTTTGTCATCGAAAACTGCTTTCGATTTTTTATTCTTTCCAAGCTTTTTGGTAATATTTTTTGCTTTATAACTTCTGTGACAGCCTTGATGCTATCTAGAAATTTTATCAAACAAAACAAATATTATATATGAATGAACTCGAAAAAACGGCAGCGGAAGCCTCACATCATCTTTATCCTCTAATCAGTGATTTAGGGCTAATATTGATGACTGCTGGTGTGGCAATACTGCTTTTTAAAAAAATAAAACAACCTTTAGTACTGGGTTATCTAATTGCAGGATTTCTTGCAGGGCCCCATTTTACTCTTTTCCCATCTGTTAAAGACGTACATAATGTAGAAGTATGGGCAGAAATAGGCGTAATAATTTTGCTTTTCAGTCTTGGTCTTGAATTCAGCTTTAAGAAATTAATGAAAGTTGGCGGCACTTCGTCTGTCACTGCTTTGGTTCAAATTGCGTCAATGGTCTTTCTCGGTTTTTGGGTTGGGCAATGGATGGGATGGTCTTCAATGGACAGTATTTTTCTAGGCGTAATATTATCTATTTCATCCACCACAATTATACTTCGGGCTTTCGATGAACTTGGTGTTAAGGGACAAAAATTTGCCGGCATTGTTTTCGGAGCTTTGATAGTGGAAGATATCGTAGCCATTTTAATGATGGTTTTGCTTTCAACAATTGCCGTAAGCCAGCAATTTTCTGGAATGGAGCTTGTCCTATCCGTTTTAAAACTGTTATTTTTCTTAATATTATGGTTTGTAGGCGGCATCTTTTTTATTCCTACATTATTGAAGAAAGCCAAAAATCTTTTAAGCGACGAAACCTTATTGATTGTTTCCTTGGCCTTATGTTTAATGATGGTAATTTTGGCTACGATGGCAGGATTTTCACCAGCATTAGGCGCTTTCATCATGGGCTCAATAATTGCTGAAACCACCAAAGCAGAGCGAATTGAACATTTAGTAAAACCTGTGAAAGATTTATTCGGAGCCGTATTCTTCGTTTCTGTCGGAATGCTTATCAACCCCGATACTTTAGTTGAATATGCATGGCCAGTCATCATTATTACACTATTAACGGTCTTCGGTAAAACAATAAGTTCTACAATCGGCACATTGATTTCGGGTCAACCGCTGAAACAGTCTGTTCAGACGGGAATGAGCTTAGCGCAAATTGGTGAATTTTCATTTATCATTGCAACACTCGGCATGACGCTTGGCGTGACGAGCAATTTCTTATATCCTATTGTAGTTGCCGTTTCTGCGATTTCTACTTTTACGACACCTTTTATGATCAAACTCTCGATTCCGGTTTATAATAAATTAGAGAAAATACTTCCTAATAAATTCATCAAAGCCATTGAAAGTTATAGTTCGAGTTCGCAGACGATTAAAGCAACAAGCAACTGGGTTTTATTTTTAAGAGCAAGCATCATCCAGATCATCATACATTCTGTTTTGATTATTGCCATAATTTTACTTTCGTCAAGAGTTTTGCTTCCGATGGTCAATGGTTCTCAATGGGCAAATGTGGCAATTGCAACGGCAACACTCTTGTGTATTGCTCCATTTTTATATGCACTTTCACTTCGAAAAGTAGCCGTAAAGCCATACGAAGGATTAAAAGCTGAAAATAAATTCAGAGGACCGATTCGTATTGTCAATTTTATCCGAATTCTTTTTGCGATCTTATATATCGGATTACTTTTAAATAGTTTCTTTTCAAATGTAATTGCTTTTGCAGCATTGATACTTATTGTAATTGCTTATGTGCTGTTTCCAAAGAAACTTCAAGATTTTTATGACAAGATTGAAAACCGATTCATGCAAAACTTGAATGATAGAGAAAATGCCGAAGCCACAAACAGCAAGCGCGAACTTTCGCCGTGGGATGCGCACATGACTACTTTTACTATTGATGCCGAATCAAATGTTATCGGAATACCATTGCACGTTTTAGCCTTGAGAGAAAAAGTCGGGATAAACATTGCCGCTATAAAGCGAGGCAATTTTACGATCAATGTGCCAAACAGAAACGAGCAGATTTATCCAAACGATGTTTTATATATTATTGGAACAGATCGTCAGATTGACAAATTCAGAGTCTTCATGAAAAATAACAAAGTAGCTATTCCTGAGAACAATGCTGAAACTGTACTTAAAAACTTTGAATTGAAGAATGAAGACTTTATCGGAAAAACCATTCGGGAATCACAGCTTCGCGAAAAAACAAATGGCCTGATCGTCGGCATTGAACGTGAAGGACAGCGCATGATGAACCCCGAATCACATGTTGTTTTGCAACGAAATGACATTATTTGGATTGTGGGCGACCGCAAAAAAATGAACTCAATTATTTTAAATGCTTCTTAATATTTACTAAACTCAATTTCAGATGGAAACTTTTGATTGGAAACAGCTCATTAACCCCGAATTCTACATAGCCATGGAAATCGGAGGCGTCAGCGTTGGACTGTATGTTGTGCTATTTATCGTTTTTGCAGAAACTGGTCTCTTCGCCGGATTCTTTCTTCCGGGTGATAGCTTGCTGTTTTTAGCCGGAATTTATAGCCGTGAATTGGTTGAAAATTTGACTTTTATAGAAAGTGATTTTGGCAATGTAGCCTTGCTTTCAACTTTAGTGGCGATTGCCGGAATTATTGGAAACACTGTCGGCTATTGGTTCGGAGCCAAAAGCGGCTGGTATCTTTATAAAAAAGAAGACAGCTTTTGGTGGAAGAAAAAATATTTAGAACAATCACGCGTGTTCTTTGAGAAATATGGCGGAAAAGCAATTATTATTGCCCGATTCATGCCAATTTTGAGAACTTTTGCTCCAATTATAGCCGGAATTGTAAAGATGGACAAAAAGCGTTTTATGTTCTATAATATCTTGAGCTCTTTTCTTTGGGCTTTTGGCTTGATCATGGCGGGTCACTATTTGTATGGCTTGTTTTTAAAAGAATTTGATATTGACTTGAAGAAACATATTGAGATCATCATTATTATAATCGTACTGATTACAACTGTGCCATTGGTCTTGAAATTCTTAAAAGGAAATAAAGAAGAAACTCCAAACGAAGAGATTTAAGCCTTGTTTTAAAATATATTCACAAAAAAGCCTGACAATAACTGCCAGGCTTTTTTTATTTTTAAAAATTATTTTAGATTAATCCGCCAGTGTTTCAGGCTCAGGATTACCGCTGACAGTGTTGTAAACCACATAATCATTATATTTTGCAATATCGCTGGTTTCCCACATGGCCATGCCGATGGTTGTGTAGCCGATCAGTTTTTTATATAAAGCATTCGCCGCATCTACTCGGTCTTCTTGCAAAATATCTCGGTCACCGACTAACAAGCGAAAATCTACCACCAAATTATCAAACGAATTCAAATTCTCATGCACTTCTTGAATCATGGCAAGCGTAAGCCCATGTGTCGCTAAATCTTCAAACCATTGGGTGGCAACTCGCACCACTCTTTTTGCTACTAACAATAGCTCTACATCAGGCTGTTTTGACAAGGCCTCTGTTCCAAATTTTCGGTATTTTGCAGTATTAGCTCCATACTTTGCCTCTGCACGCACCATGACTGCTCTGATCGACATGCGTAATTCTTCTGCCTTTTGGTCTTTTAGTGCTGTAGCCCCGCTTTGGTCTGATCGAGCCTCTACATCAGTTATGAAATCTGAAAAATTTTCTGCCTCGTTTTGAAGGTCATTGATGGCAGTAGTTGCGATGCCATAATTTGCAAAAGTTGCTGCGTCTCTTTTCATGAAAGCTGTTTTTTCTTTGACAGTTGCTATCAATCGCCCGTCTGAAAACTTGAAATCTCTAACTGGTTCTGATTTTTTCATTATATATGGTTTATATTAGTATTGGGGCGTAATATAGTATTGATTTTTAAATAAATATTTCTTTTTAGATGAACGGCAGATAAACTCGATGAACGGCATCCTGTTGAAAAAAAACAGGTGATTTTTGAATGTAATTGATTTTCCGACTACGGAAGACTGAAATAGAGAGATGGAAGAAAGCTCGTCGCTGGCGGAAGACCGATTGCCATTGACGGAAGACCGATTGCCACAGACGGAATGACAATTGCGCCATTCGGAAGACTGTTTGCGGGACACGGAAGAACATTTTCTGCCGACGGAAGACCAGCTGCGGGCATTATTTTTTGTACAGATGCCTGATATTGATAGTTTTATCGAGAAAATATCTTTTTTAACTGCAAAACTTATTTTATTGATTGCAGAAAACTATTTCCTGTTGCTTCTGGTTTTCTTTTCTTGGAAGAAATTATTCTGAATATTTATAAAATCAAAAAGCCTCTCGAAATCGAGAGGCTTTTCTTTTAAACTAACGCATTACTAACTAAAAATTATATTTAACTGTAAAGTTCCATGTTCTTCCATATCCAAAATATACTTGGTTTCTTACGTCGATTCCGTCATAGATTCCTCTTGCTCGGTAATCTTGGTAAGTCGCATATTGCCCTGCACCGGTACCTTTTAAGAAATTTGCCGGAGCTGTTGCGCTTCCCGCTGGATTAATCAATCCGTTTCCTACGTTACCATTAAATTCAGCTTCAGTAGCAGTAAATTGGTTTGTTCTTGATTCAGAAATAAACAATTCGTTTAAAACGTTATTGATGTTTAATCTGAAATTTAATGCTTGAGATTTGTCTTTTCCTAAAGGCAAGTTATAGCTCACTCCTGCATCCATAAGGCCATAGCTAGGCAATTCTAATGATCCTTGATTTGTTTCACTTGAGAAGTTCCCCGGAGAGATTGCAGCATAAAGCTTATCGTTATAACGGTATCCTGCATCAACATTCAATCCTTTGAATACTTGGTAGTCAGCAGTGATAGAAGCTGTAGTTTGTGCTCCGTCTCCCACTTTTACGCCATCAAGATATAGCGTAGTATTTGTTCCTCCGATTGGATTGTTAGAAACATCATATCTGTTACTTGTGCTGTTTCCGTCATATTGCCAGTCACCCATTGAGAACATTCCTGTCAATTTAAGATTGTCTGTAATTCTTCCGGTCATTTCAAGTTCTACACCTGAATGTATTTCTGTAATTCCTGCAAAGTCAAAATAACCGCCTTGATTGTCTGCAGCCGCATCTGTAGATCTTTGGTATCTGTCTTTCCAAGTTGTGCGGTACACATTTACATTGGCAGTAAAGTAAGAAGAACGGAAACCGTATCCTGCTTCAAAACCTGTGATTTTTTCATTCGTTAAATTTCCATTTACTTTAGAAGCATTGTTTGGATAAACTGAATTAAAGAAAGGCTGTTTTGAATAATATCCAGAGTTTACAAACACATTGTGCTGTTCATTAAAATTATAATTAATTCCTCCTTTTACATTTCCTCCGGTAATATCTTTATAATCTGTTTCTGCTAATTCATCTGTAGAAAGATATTTAAAATGATCAATTCTTTTGAAAGATTGATTTGAAAGAGATCCTTGAACAAAAGCTGTTAATTTTTCTGTAGCGTATTCTAACTGTGTAAATCCACCGACCCAGTTTGCTTTACCGTCATTTGCATAACCCAATCTTTGTTGGTAAGAAGTGCTTACAAAAGGATTACCGCTTGGCTGTGCAGCATATTGGTAAGTCAATACTCTGTTTGGATTATTAACATCAGTGTTATCAAGGAAACCATCTGCTCCTAAAAGATCATTTACGTTTTGGTAGTGAATTCCTTTATAAGTTCTAACGTCTGCTCCGATATCAAATGTAAAATTCTGACCAAATTTTTTGTTTAAGCTTGTTACGGCTCCATACCAGTCATGAGAGTTTACTGAAGCAATTTTAGAAATTCCGCTTCCTGTTCCAGATGAAGAAGATGTATTTAAGTATTGACCATTTGTCAAAGTTCTAGTTGCAGCTACTCCGTTGATTGTAACTGGCTGTCCTGAATTATAAGCTTGAATTTTTTCAACGTCAATTAATCCGTCAGGCGTTCTTAAAGAATTGTTAGTTGCATATACGTTGTTGCCGTTAATTCCACCAACTGCTGAAGATCCACCACCACGACCCCATGAACCGTATAAAACTGTAGATAACTTTGTAGATTCATTGATTGCGTAATCCCAGTTTAAGAAAGCTACAGGCTTGTGGTAGTAGTTTGTCTTGAAGCTGTATTCTTCCCCATTTAGATATCCAAAATCTCTGTTGTATTTTTTATTTGGATTGTCTGTTCCGTTTCCAGCATCAAGATATTGTCTGATTGTTGGCGAAGTTGATCTTTGGTTATGTTCTTGAGGCGCGCCTGTAAACGTAAACTGAATATTATTTTTCGCATTGATTTCATACCCTAAAGCGATGTAATAATTGTGGCCTTCAAATTTTGTTCCGTCAACATATCCATCACCAGTAGTTCTGCTTAATAAAACAGAAGCTGAAAGTCCGTTTTTCATTTTTCCAGTAGAATATGTCGCCAAGAATTTCAAGTATTGGTCATTACCAACACTATTTGAAATTGAACCACCTTCTTTTTTTGCAGAAGAGCTTGTTGCAATATTTACAGTTCCACCCACAGAAGCGATCGCTAATTTTGATGAACCAAGGCCTCTTTGAACTTGCAAAGAAGTAGTAACATCTGAAATTCCTGCCCAGTTACTCCAATATACTGCTCCGTTTTCCATATCATTTACAGGAGCTCCATTTACCATTACGGCAATATTATTTTGGTTAAAACCACGAATGCTAATTCTTGAATCTCCAAATCCACCAGCTCCTTTTGTTACATAAACAGATGGCGTGTTATTCAACACCTCTGGAAACTCTTGATTTCCTAATTTCTTTTGGATGTCGGCCGCTCTAACTGTTGATACTGCAACCGGTGTTTTTCTATCTTTTGCCAAATCAAGAACACCGCTTCCAACAATTACCACCTCTTCTAATTGGCTAGCATCTGTTGCCAAAGCCACCGTTCCTAAGTTTGTGTTCCCGCTAAAAGAAACCGTTTTTGAAATATATCCCATGAAAGAGATTACGACTTCTCCAGAAGTTTCTGAAGTTGTCAAAGTAAAATTTCCATCAATGTCAGTCGAAGTTCCGTCAGCAGTTCCTTTAACTGTAATATTTGCAGACGGAAGAGAACCTTGCAATTCTGAATCTACAATTTTACCTGTAATTTTCGTTTGTGAAAATGCTGTAGAGACTACCATAAAGAATAATCCTGTGAGCAACCAATTTTTCATTGTTTTCATTTAGAAGTTTTGTTTAGTAATTTTATGCAAAATTGAAACTTAAAATAGTTTCTAATGTTACGCCAACGTTAACAAAAACAACGAGTTAGCTTCTTAAAAACTTAGAAACAATTAGTTTACATAAAGTGTTAAAACTGCTATTGATATATAATTAAATAGCATTAATTTTTCACATTAATATAAAATAAAACTTAATTTTGATTATAAAAAAATCATCAAAACAGCATTTTTACTAAGAATAAATCAAGACAAACGGCTTTTTTATACGAAAAATCCCAACTTTCAAAAGTAAAAGTTGGGATCAAAAAGATATTTGTTTATTAAAATCTACTATTTGTTTTTCAAGAAATGATTTAGTAATAAATTAGTAGAGCTGTCATGTGATTTTACGTCTCCAGAATTGATTTCTTGCAGAATTGAATTTGCCAATTGTTTTCCTAATTCAACTCCCCATTGGTCATAACTGAAAATATTCCAGATTACACCTTGAACAAAGATTTTATGTTCGTATAAAGAAATCAATGAGCCTAAAGTTTCTGGCGTCAACTTTTGAATCAACAACGTGTTTGTCGGTTTGTTTCCTTGGAAAATCTTAAACGGCGTCAAGAAATCTGCCTGTCCTGAAGAAAGATTTGTCTTTGTAAACTCAGCTCTTACCTGGTCTTCGGTTTTTCCGTTTAGTAAAGCTTCAGTCTGCGCGAAGAAGTTGGACATCAATTTATCATGATGGTCATTGTCTCCGTATAAAGGTTTAACAAATCCAATAAAATCGGTTGGAATCAATTTTGTTCCTTGGTGAATTAATTGGAAGAAAGCGTGTTGTGAATTGGTTCCAGGTTCACCCCAAATGATTGTTCCCGTTTGGTAATTTACCGGATTTCCATCTCTTCCAACGCTTTTTCCGTTGCTTTCCATGATTCCTTGCTGTAAATAAGGAGCTAATTTTTGCAAATATTGCGTGTAAGGAATCAAGGCTTCGCTTTCAGCACCAAAGAAATTATTGTACCAAATGCTTAATAAAGCCAAGATTACAGGAATATTTTTATCAAAATTTTCTGTTTTGAAATGCTCGTCTATTTCATTTGCTCCTTTTAATAATTTGTCAAAATTATCAAAACCAACGGCCAAACTGATTGACAAACCAACGGCGCTCCAAAGCGAGAATCTTCCACCAACCCAGTCCCACATTGGAAAAACATTGTCTGGATTGATTCCGAATTCTGTAACTTTTTGAAGATTTGTAGAAACTGCTACGAAATGTTTTGCAACGTCTTCCTGCTTTGCAGATTTCAAAAACCATTTTCTAACCGTTTCAGAATTTGAAAGCGTTTCTTGTGTTGTAAATGTTTTTGAAACGATTACGAAAAGCGTTGTTTCAGGATTTAAATTTTTTATTTTTTCTTGAACGTGGTCACCGTCTACATTGGAAATGAAGTGAACATTCAATTGATTTTTATAGAATTGCAATGCTTCAACAGCCATCGCCGGACCCAAATCTGATCCACCAATTCCGATATTTACTACGTCTGTGAATGCTTTTCCTGTAAAGCCTTTTCTTTCTCCTGAGATAATTTCCTCAGAAAAAGCTTTTATTTTTTGCTTTACTTCGTAAACTTCTGGAATTACGTTTTCGCCGTCAACTTTAATCACGGCACTTTCTGGAGCGCGCAAAGCAGTATGTAAAACCGCACGATTTTCAGTTTCGTTAATTATATCTCCTTCGAAATAATTTGCGATAGCTTCTTTCAAACCCACTTCCTTCGCTAAAGACAAAAGCAAATCGATGGTTTCTTGCGTGATGATATTTTTAGAATAATCTACTAAGAAGTCATTCCACTGCAGATTAAATTTTTCAGCTCTTGAAGTATCTTCTGCAAACATTTCTTTCATTGAAACATACTGCATTTTTTCAAAATGTTCACGAAGTTTTTGCCAAGCGACTGTTCCTGACGGATTGGTTTTTCCTAAAGCCATTGTATTTTGTATTAGATTTCTTTGAGTTTGAAGACCCAAATTTATGGAAATTATGATTTAACTTTTAAATTTTATTGCTGCGATACTGTCAAGTTCTTTTTTCAAAGGCGCCATTTCAGCAATAAATCTTGATTTGTATTTGGCATCCATTGGAATAGAGTTTGGCAGTTTCTGCTTCAAAGCATCAACTTGCACTCCGTTTTTCCAGAATCTGTAGCAAACGTGCGGGCCAGTTGCCAAACCTGTGCTTCCTACTTTTCCAATGACATCTCCTTGAGAAACTCTTTGTCCTTGGCGCACCAAAATTTTAGACATGTGAAGGTATTGCGTGGAATATGTTCCGCTATGTTTTACTTTTACGAAGTTCCCATTTCCTGCTGTATAACCAGTTTTTTCAACGGTTCCAGAAGCAGTTGTGATAATTGGAGTTCCGTGTGGCGCTGCATAGTCTGTGCCGTTATGTGCTTTGAATCGCTGCTGAACCGGATGGAATCTGCTTTTGGAAAACTTCGAAGAAATTCTAAATCCGAATTTCAAAGGTGCTTTCAAAAACATTGTCTTAAGTACTTTTCCTTCTTCGTCATAATAGTTTACCTTGCTTGAAGCTGTATCTTGCTTAAAAGGAAAAGCATAAATCTTTTTCCCTTTATATTCAAAAAATGAAGCGTCAAGGCTTTCAACTCCCGCATAAATTGTATCGTTGATATATTTTTCATTGAAAGTGACTGCGAATTTATCTCCTTTTTGAATTTTGAAGAAATCGACAGAATACGCATAAATATCAGCAAGATTTTGGGCCAAGGAAGCGTCTACTCCAGCTTTAGCTAAAGTCTCTGAAAGCGATCCTTCGATTTGCGTGGCGATGGTTCTCTGCTTAATTGTGATTGGCTTTTTTTTATGATAAGCGATGATTGAATCTCTTAAATCAATAACATTGTAGCGTATATTATCAGGATGGTAGATAAAAACTTGAACCGTATTTGGCGCTTTTTTAGACTTTAAAATAGTATAAGGTTTTCCTGCACGAATGTCTCTAAAATTAAAAGAATCTTTTGCTTTCTCTGTAATTTCATGAACTTTATAATTTCCTAAATCGTGTTTCTCCATCAAAGTCCCAAAAGTATCACCACTTTGAACAGTGTCATTTACCACTAAAAAATCGTTTAAGGTAAATCCGTATTCCACAATAATTGGCTCTTTTACAGGAACTTCTTTTTTGTTTGTTTTGGCATCTTTTCCTTCCTTGTCTTTGCAGGAAACGGCAGTTATTAATAGTAATATGGTTAAAACAGCGTATTTCAAATCGTATTCTTTAAGCTAAATTAGACGTTTTTTTCTTCTCCCCAAGAGGCTAATTCTTCAGTAGTCCATAATTCTGGAAAAAATATTCTTCTCTGGTATTTCGGATGCATGTATTTTTTCCAGTCGCTGCCCCCAGTAGCTTCCCCATCACCTTTGCCGCTTCCATCAATATATTTTTTTGCAGTATTTAAGTGTTGCATTACCCATGTAATATTTACGGTATGGTCATAGTGACGCATCGCTTTCACCAATTCAGCATTTTTTTGGTCTTCTTCAGGTAATTCCTTAAATTTTTGCCAGACGTTTATTGTGTTATATTCCTCCATATAACTTAAAAACTGTGGCTTATATTTTCTTTCAAACTCTTTTAACAGATATGATTTTTCACCAGTATGATAATCTTTCCCGGCTGCTTGCCAATAAAGATGTTCCATAGCGTGTTCATAAGAAGTATTTCTGTCAATTGATTTTCTAAAACGATAGTCAATTAAGTTAATCAAATCTGTAGAACAAAATTCAATCAAGCGATATTGCGCACTTTGAAAACCACTAGCTGGAGTCAGAGTATTTCTGAATTTCATGTACTGCTCAATCTCCATTCCATCACCCATGATATCAAAAGAAGTCGTCAGCATATCGAAATAGCGGCTGATTCGCATTAATCTTTCCGTAAAATAGGCCGTTTCAGGTTTTGAAGTATGGCAAAGTTGTTCCATTTCCCATAAAATCATCTTGAAAAGCAATTCGTTTACCTGATGATACATGATAAAGACCATCTCATCTGGCAAAACTGTTCGCTGTGTTTGCAGGTTTAGCAAAGCATCAGTTTGGATATAATCCCAATAAGTTATTGGTTTTGACCAAAGCAATCCTTCAAGGTGCGTTTCTGTTTTTTGATTTATTGCCTGAAATTTTTCTTCAAGCTGTTCAAGTTGATTTTGAATGCTGGGGGTAATATCCATTATTTTTCTGCTATAATTTTAAAAGGATATTTCAATCCTTTATATCCTTCCAAATCTGCTTTGAGTGACCCAACAGCCAAACTAGCCTTGATTCGCAAAGGAACTTTATTGTCATCATCTGAAATCCAGACAGTTAAACTCTCTTCTTCTTTAAAAACACGACCAGCCTGAACATAAGGCCTAAAGATCATTGTATTTACTTTTCCAAATTTAGTGGATAAAATTTCCCTACCCACAAATTTTAACTTAAACTTTGTCGTTTCGTCATCAAAAAACATATCTATGGCAATTGACTCTCCTACTTTAAGCTTGTCAATGGTTGGATGATTTCTCAAGTAATAAAATGCAGAAACAATATCTTGAACATTTTCTGGAACAGAGATTGTCTTTTCAGTTTTATGCTTGTAATCTTTTACCAATACAGTATTGGAAGATTGATTAAAAAATCCTTCTTGATTTTTTTTGTAACCGCCTTCATCAATTTTACGAACATATTGATAAGGCTGGCCCGTTTTTTTATCAAAATAACTTTGATAGTCGTCATTGACCTTGAAGAAAAATTTGGTCATTCCGGTTGTATAGCCATTTCCCACAGCGTGGAAAACCTTTTTGCCATTTTTGGTCGCTTCTTTAATCTCTAATGTTGCGTATCCAGCATTGACAAGGCCATAATGAATTCTAAATTTAAAATATTCGCCAACATCAAACGCTTTTTCTGTCTGCGCTGAGATAGTGGCAGTTGCAAGTAACATTATAATTAAAATCTTTTTCATAAATCTATTTTAAGTTCTTTGACAACTGAATATACAAATTTTATTCCAAATGTACCAAAACAAAAAAACCCAGTCAAAAAATGACTGAGTTTTTATGCTATTAACCAACCAAAAAACTATAAATTATGAAAATTTACATAAAAATCGAAGGAAACCACTCCCTCTCTTTTTGCGGGTGCAAAGGTATATATTAATTACATTATTGCAATGAAAAAATTTACTTTAACACTAAATTAGCAAAAAACAGTCTTATAAAAGGCTAAATATTAAATTATTCTTATCTTTTTAATCAATCTTATAATGTTCCGCGTTTTTCTTGTTCTCTTTCAATAGATTCAAAAAGAGCTTTAAAATTACCCGCTCCAAAACCGCGAGCACCCATTCTTTGAATTACTTCGAAGAATAATGTTGGACGATCTTCTACAGGTTTCGTAAAGATTTGTAATAAATATCCTTCTTCATCAGCATCAATCATGATTCCTAATTTTTGAAGCTCATTGATATCTTCTTTGAATTTATCCATGTGGTCTTTTAATCTTTCTGGAATTCCGTCATAATAAGCTTGCGGAGGCGTGCTTAAAAATTCTACTCCACGAGATTTCATATCGGCAACAGTTGTCAAGATATCGTCAGTTGCGACTGCAATATGCTGGATTCCGTCGCCTTCGTAGAAATCTAAGTATTCTTCAATTTGTGAACGTTTTTTTCCTTCAGCTGGCTCATTAATTGGAAATTTGATACGGCCATTTCCGTTTGACATTACTTTTGACATCAACGCAGAATATTCTGTATTGATTTGTTTATCATCAAAAGAAAGGAAATTCACAAATCCCATTACGTCTTCATACCATTTCACCCAAGTATTCATTTGATTCCAACCTACATTTCCAACCATATGATCAATATATTTCAATCCGACTGGTTCTGGCTTGTAATCGGATTCCCAAGTTTTATATCCTGGTAAAAACGGACCTGTATAATTTTTACGTTCCACGAACATGTGAACGGTTTCTCCATAAGTGTAGATTCCGGCACGAACTACTTCTCCAAATTCGTCTTTTTCAACAGTTGGTTCCATGAAAGGTTTTGCACCGCGTTTCACAGTTTCCTCAAAAGCTGAACGAGCATCTTCTACCCAAAGTGCTGCGATTTTCACACCGTCCCCATGTTTTTTCACATGTTCTCCAATTGGCGAATTACTATTCAAAGCCGTAGTTAATACCAAACGGATTTTGTCTTGTTTCAAAACATAAGATGCTCTGTCGCGAACTCCAGTTTCTAATCCTGAATACGCCAATGACTGAAATCCGAAAGCTGTTTTGTAAAAATGTGCTGCTTGTTTTGCATTTCCTACGTAAAACTCTACGTAGTCTGTTCCTAAAAGAGGCAGGAAATCTTGTGCTCCTTCAAATATTTTTTCTAATCCGTATTCTACTGATTTTAAATCTTTACTCATTTTTCTTATGTTTTTTCAACCCTGACAGGGTTTGAAACCCTGTCAGGGTTGGCGTTTTTTAGTTTTTTTTATTTTCTGTAATTATTCCACCCACGATTTATAATACTGACCATCATCCAATCCCATAGCTTCTTCAGTCACCATTAATGGACGGAAAGTATCAACCATTACAGCTAATTCTTCTGTAATTGTTTTACCAATGCTTCTTTCCATCGCGCCAGGTGCTGGTCCGTGCGGAATTCCTTTTGGATGCAAGGTGATATGACCTTGTTCGATATTATTTCTGCTCATGAAATCTCCATCAACATAATACAAAACCTCATCGCTATCGATGTTGCTGTGATTGTATGGCGCCGGAATTGATTTCGGATGATAATCATAAAGTCTCGGACAGAAAGAACATACGACGAATGTTGAAGTCTCAAATGTTTGGTGAACCGGTGGTGGCTGGTGCACTCTTCCTGTTATCGGTTCGAAATTATGAATTGAAAATCCGTAAGGAAAATTATATCCGTCCCAACCAATTACGTCAAAAGGATGCGTAGCATAAACAACTTCATGCAACATTCCTTCTTTTTTGATTTTTATCGTAAAGTCTCCTTTTTCATCAAAAGTCTCTAATTCAGCAGGTAATTTAAAATCACGCTCGCAAAATGGAGAATGCTCTAAATGTTGACCTGATTCGTTTTTGTAACGTTTTGGAGTGTAGAAAGGAGCAAAAGATTCTACGTAAAATAAGCGGTTGTCTTCACTATCAAAATCAATTTGATAAATGATTCCTCTTGGAATAATCAAGTAATCTCCATACTCAAAAGGAATATTTCCCATCATTGTACGAAGCGTTCCTGTTCCTTTGTGGATAAAAATCATTTCATCGGCATCGGCATTTTTATAGAAATAATCGCGCAATGATTTTTGTGGTGCGGCCAATCCGATAGTGCAATCTTTGTTGACTAGCATTGCTTTTCGGCTGTCTAAAAAATCAGCTTCTGGCTTTAATTCAAAACCTTTCAGCAATAATGATTTGATGTTTTTTCCGATGGCAATTTTTGGTTCAACAGAATATGAAGCTTTTATTTCTTTAACCTGAGTTGGCCTGTGAACATGGTAAAGCAACGAAGAATGTCCGTGGAAACCTTCAGTCCCAAAGAGTTGTTCGTAATAGAGACCGCCGTCTGGTTTTTCGAACTGCGTATGTCGCTTTTGAGGAAATTCCCCAAGTTTATGATATAGTGGCATTTTTTTATGATTTAAGATTTATGATTTAAGACTCATTACTATAAATCAATTATAATCATTCTGGGTTTCTTTTAATGAGAAACTTTAAGTGTGCTAATAAATTTGTCCAACTTGCATTCATAGTGACAAATATCGTAAAAATTAATTTTTTTGGTGGTATTATTATGAAATATTTATTTAAATGAAAAAGGCGCTAACAATTCAATTATTAGCGCCTTTTTATATTTTATCAAAATTTATTCAACTTTATTCAGTTTGGATTTATTTTTACCATATAAAAAGTAGATAACAACTCCTAAAACCATCCAAATTACCAGTCTAAACCAACTTTCTGAAGGAAGAGAATACATTAAGTAAAAACAAACAGCAACTCCTGCCAATGGAACGAACGGAACCAATGGAGTTCTGAATGAGCGTTTTGCATCTGGCATTTTCTTACGCATTATTAAAACTCCGATACACACTAAAGAGAAAGCCAATAGTGTCCCAATACTTACCATGTGTCCTAAATCGCTTACTGGCACAAAACCTGCAAATAAGGAGACAAATACCATGAAAAATATATTTGTTTTCCAAGGCGTTCTGAATTTTGGGTGAATATCACTGAAGAATTTTGGAAGCAGCCCGTCGTTACTCATAGAATAAAACACACGGCTTTGCCCCATAAGCATTACCAAAATTACTGAAGTATAGCCCGCTAAAATTGCAACGATTAAGCCAGTTTGCAAGAAATCATAACCTGTTACAGCAAATGCTGTAGCTGCTGGTTTTGCGTCGCCTGCAAATTTATAATAAGGAACTAATCCTGTCATTACGTGAGCGAACAATACATATAAAACTGTACAGATTGCTAAAGATCCTAAAATCCCGATTGGCATTCCTTTTTGTGGATTTTTTGCTTCTTGAGCTGCAGTTGAAACAGCATCGAATCCGATGAAAGCGAAGAAAACGGTTCCGGCTCCTGCTGCAATTCCTGACCAACCAAATTGCCCTTTAACTCCAGTATTTTCTGGAATATAAGGTGTATAATTTTCTGGATTAATATATTGCCATCCAATTACGATAAAAATAATTACAACTAAAACTTTCAAAACTACCAAGAAATTATTCATCGAAGCAGATTCTTTTGTTCCTCTAATCAATAAAAGCGATAGCATCAAAACGATAAAAATTGCAGGAAGGTTTATTATCCCGCCATCCAAAACGGTTCCGTCGCTTAATGTGAGTTTTTCCCAAGGCGAGCAGAGAAATTCGGCGGGCAAATGGATGCCAAATTTGCTTAATAATTCTAATAAATATCGTGACCAACTCACGCCCACTGTGGCAGCGCCTAATGCATATTCTAAAACTAAATCCCAACCGATAATCCAAGCCATAAATTCCCCCATGGTTGCATAAGAATAAGTATATGCACTACCGGCAACTGGAATCATGGAAGCAAATTCAGCATAGCATAGGCCTGCAAAACCACAACCAACGGCTGCTAAAACGAATGATAAAGTAACGGCTGGACCAGCATGGTCTGCTGCTGCGATTCCGGTTAATGAAAATAATCCTGCTCCAATAATAGCTCCGATTCCTAATGCGACCAAGGCTCTTGAAGACAAGGTTCTTTTTAAACCTTTCTCATCTTCTGATGCTTCGTTCATTAAGATCGCTAATGATTTTCTTCTCCAAATAGACATAAATTGCTTCTTTAATTATTTTATGGTTCCAAATATAGTTTTTTTAAAGAATAATTAACACAAAAATTTCATGTTTAATATTTTCTAAAATAATTTAGAACCAAAAACCGATGCTGAACCAAGTGTAGTGATCTCGGGTTTCAGGTGACCAAGAATGTTTTAATTCTACTGGCCCGATAATAGTTTCCAAGCCATAACCAAATGCATATCCTGAATAGTTTGGACGCTGATACCATTCATCTGAATCAAAAATCTTCGCTCCGATATTAGCGTAATTTGCAGTGAAATTGACATGATTTTTTCTAAAGATTTCATAATCTAAAGTTGCCGCACCTTTAATATAGCTGTTTCCAGAAAGACTTACGAAATCATAACCATAAAACTGCTTAAAATTATTGATCAAATTAAAACCATAGCCCCCCATGACAAAGTCAAAGAACTTAATAGTTTGTTCACCAATTGTAAATCCTGCTTCTGATTCAAGTTTTACTGTAAGTTTATTAAAAAAAGTCTTCGCATAGCCAAGTTCTCCTTTTAAGATTGAAAATCGTTCAAAGGTATTGGTATAATCTGAAGAATAAAGCAACGTTTGAATATCTCCGCAAAACAAAACTCCTTTTTTAGGGAAATATTTTTTGTCATAAGAATCATATTTCAAATAGGCAAAAGTGCTTAAATAATCACTGTCTTCTAAAACTGGATTTGTGTTTTCAAGAGTGCTTGTCTTGATTTTCAAATGTTTGTGTTCTATGCCACCGCCAATCAAGAATTTTTGGGCAAAAATAGTCTGAAAATAAATTTGGTTTGAAAAATCAGTATAGTCGATATTGATAGAATTCAATCCAAATAAGTTAAGAAGTTCACCATCATTGAAATCTGTCAAAACGTTTCTGTTGAAGGAATTAAATCTTGATTTGATGCCATAACTCCAATAAAAACCATTGTCAACATAATAATCTAAATAATATCTAAAATTATCACCCAGCCCAATATCCGCAGAAATGACGTCATTTTTAAAGAACAATTTCTTTTGTGTAGCATTCAACAAAACGGCGCTTTTATACAATCCGTCATAATGAAGTCCGAATTTAAGATAGGTTTTAGTTGGATTTTCAGTCAAATTCATTTGAAGAATATCATCGTTTCCTGATTTCTCAAAAGAATAACCAATGCTGCTAAAGTTTTGAGTAGCACTTAGCGTATTTATACCTTTATCAAGATCATCATAACTGATTTTCGCACCAGCCCTAAAACCCATTTTTCCTAAAACATACGACCTTGTGTAATTCTCTAAGGGTGTAATTTTTATTTCACTGATTCGCAAACTGTCCTTTAGTGGAGCAGTTCCTTCTCTTGTATTTGACCTAAACTTATTTCCAAATTTTTCTAACTTTTCAATAACTGCTCTCGCCGCAAGCTCTCCTCTTTTTATAATTTCATCGCCTTGATCAAACGAAATTACGTTAAAACCATCAATATTTGGCTTGATATAAATATCTGTTGCATTGATGTTTCTAGGCATTTTTTGAATCATCTGCATATTGGTAATTTGAACCAAAATTTTAGTTGCATCGCTTAAGCCTTTTCTATCCTTAAAACCATCTTGAACATCAACTCCGATGATAATATCGGCTCCTAAATTTTTGACTTCCTGAATCGGATAATTATTTACAACACCTCCGTCAATTAACAGTTTTCCATCAATTTCAACAGGCATATATAATGACGGAAATGCCGCACTAGCAACAATTGCTTGTGGCAAAGAACCTTTATTCAGCAAAACCTGTTGTCCAGTTTCAATATCAGTAGCAATACACAAAAAAGGAATCGGCAATTTATTGAAGTCGGTAATATGCCTAACATTATGTGTTAATTTGCTTATTAAATTAAAATTATAGAGTCCTTTAGAAAGCGCTCTTGGAATTCCAATTTTCATTTTATCAAAAGGAAGCGTCAAAGCATAAAGCTCATCATTTCTTTTTTCGTAAAAATTCTTGGAAGATCTCGGAATATAATCCTGAATCAAAGCGTCATAATCAGTACTCTTGAAGATAGAATCAATTTGATAAGCACTATATCCTGTGGCATAAAGTCCGCCGATAATGGCACCCATGCTCGTCCCTCCAATATAAGAAATTTCAATTCCTTGCTCTTCAATGACTTTTAAAACACCAATATGCGCTAGTCCTTTTGCACCACCGCCACTTAAAACCAAACCAATTTTAGGTTTTTTTTGCCCTTGTGCAAAGGTCACTGACACAGAAAACAGCAGTAACAATATAAGAGCAATTTTTTTCATGAGGATGATTACTTGGTGGGATTGTAAAAGTCGGTAATTTTTTTGGCTTTTGAAACACCTACAACGTCAGAAATTTCTTTTTCTGTCGCTTGAGACAATCTTTTAACAGATTTGAAATGCTTTATTAATGTAATCATCGTTTTTTCACCAATTCCAGGAATTGTCTCAACCGAAGTTTTTAAAGCACTTTTGCTTCTTTTATCACGATGATGCGTAATCCCGAAACGGTGCGCTTCATTTCGCAATTGCTGGATGACTTTTAAAGTTTCAGATTTCTTATCAAGATATAAAGGAATAGAATCTCCGGGATAAAATAATTCTTCGAGACGTTTTGCAATTCCGATAATGGCGATTTTTCCTCGTAAATTCAAATCATCCAAGCTTTTCAAGGCCGAAGACAATTGCCCTTTTCCACCGTCAATAATGATTAATTGTGGCAAAGGCTGTTCTTCATCAAGCAATCTTTTATACCTTCTGTAAACTACTTCTTCCATCGAAGCAAAGTCATTGGGTCCTTCAACGGTTTTGATATTAAAATGTCGGTAATCTTTTTTACTAGGTTTTCCATCCTTAAAAACAACGCACGCCGCAACCGGATTTGTTCCTTGAATATTCGAGTTATCAAAACATTCTATGTGTCTTGGCTCCACTGAAAGTCGCAAATCTTTTTGCATTTGCGCCATAATTCGATTAGTATGGCGATCTGGATCCACGATTTGCAATTGCTTTAATTGGTCCATTCTGAAAAATTTTGCATTTCTTACAGATAAATCAAGAAGCTGTTTTTTATCGCCCAATTGCGGTACCGTAACTTTCACGCTTTCACCCAAATCAATCTCAAAAGGAACAATAATTTCTCTCGACAATAATTTAAAACGCTCGCGCAATTCGACAACTGCCAATTCTAACAATTCTTCATCAGGTTCGTCTAATTTCTTTTTGATTTCTAATGTATGCGAACGAATAATCGCGCCATGAGAAATCTGAAGAAAGTTCACAAAAGCAGCGCTTTCATCAGAAATAATTGAAAAAACATCCACATTTGAAATCCTTGGGTTTACGATTGTAGAACGCGACTGATAATTTTCTAAAATATCAATCTTATCCTTGATTTTTTGCGCCTGCTCAAACTTCATTTCGGATGCTAAATTCTTCATCAGCGTTTTGAAATCCTTCAAGCTTTCTTTGAAATTTCCTTTCAAAATTTCTCTGATGGCATCTATATTTTTTTGGTAGTCTTCTAATGATTGATGTCCTTCACAAGGCCCTTTGCAATTTCCAATATGATATTCCAAACAAACTTTATATTTTCCAGAATTGATATTTTCTCTTGTCAAATCATAGTTGCAAGTTCGCAATTGATATAATTCTTTGATTAGGTCTAAAAGCGTATGAACTGTCTTAAAACTAGTATAAGGCCCAAAATATTCTGAACCGTCTTTGACCATATTTCGAGTCGTAAAAATTCTTGAAAAAGGCTCTCTTTTAATGCAAATCCAAGGATAAGTTTTATCATCTTTCAGCAACACATTATAGCGAGGCTGGAGTTTTTTAATCAGATTGTTCTCCAAAAGCAAAGCATCAGTTTCTGTCGGAACAACAATATGACGAATTGAAACAATCTTTCGAACCATCACATTCGTTCGCGCATTATCGTGCGTTTTGCTAAAATAAGAAGCGACTCTTTTCTTTAGATTTTTTGCTTTTCCGACATACAAAATCTTGTCTTCTTTATCATAATACTGATAAACGCCCGGACTGTCGGGCAAAGTTTGGATTTGAAGTTCGAGTGGATTTTGCATGTAACAAAGTTAAGGGCAAAAATTGCGAATTGCAAACCTAGAATTTTGATTTTAGATGGTTTTAGCAAATATTTGGCTTTCGCAAATTTGAATTTTATACATTTATATTTTCTTACAGATTATGGCGAAAACTCAAAAAAACTTGACAATTTTAGGCGAAACGATTCTGCCTGGTGAAAGCCGCACTTTAAATATGGAGATTGCAAAACTCCATACAATGACAAAATTAAAAATTCCGGTAATTATTGAGCGTTCAGAAATTGACGGTCCGACAGTTTTATTTTCTGCAGGCTTGCACGGCGACGAAATCAACGGAGTGGAAATTGTAAGGCAATTAATCGTACAAAAAATCAACAAGCCAAAAATTGGAACTATAATATGTATTCCTACCATAAATGTCTTCGGATTTTTAAATCAGAAAAGAGAATTTCCTGACGGAAGAGATATGAATCGTGTTTTTCCCGGAAGCAAAAATGGTTCTTTGGCAAGCCGTTTTGCTTATTATCTATTGAAAGAAATTATTCCGAATGTGGATTATTGCATTGATTTTCATGCCGGAGGTGCTTGCCGATTTAACGCACCGCAAATTCGCTTGGTTCAAAACAATCCTGAATTGAAAGCTTTGGCTGATGTTTTTCATTCGCCTTTTGCTTTGTATTCTAAAAACATTCCGGGTTCTTTTCGGAATTCTTGTGACAAATTAGGCGTGAAAATGTTGCTTTTTGAAGGTGGAAAATCTTTAGACATAAATGATTCTATAACAAGAGAAGGCGTTGAAGGAACAAAGCGTTTTTTAAACCATTTCGGAATGCTAAATCCGAAGAAATTAGTTTTTCATCCAGAGAAAAAGACTATTTACATTGAGAAATCGAATTGGGTTCGCGCAAAAAATTCGGGAATGTTCCATGGATTTACAACCATTGGAAATTATGTTCAAAAAGGAGAAGTTTTGGCTACTATTTCTGATCCTTACGGAAAAGTAGAAATTAAAGTTAAAGCGCCAAATGCAGGTTTTGTGATTAATGTAAATGATACTCCGATTGTTTATCAGGGTGATGCTATTTTTCACATTTCTAATGGTTTGGAATATGGGGAAGTTTAGTTTCATAGATATTTAAAAGGAAAGCAAGAAGATTAGCGAAAAATAAATTCAAATGAACAAAAAAGAATTACGATTAAAATATAAAGCTTTAAGAGATGGGCTTTCTTCAGAAGAAATTGAAGACAAAAGTCTTGTAATAGCAAATCAAGCGGTAAAATCTGATATTTGGAGTAAATTATATTATCATATTTTTCTTCCTATAACGGAACACAAAGAAGTGGATACTGAATTCTTATTGCAAGTTTTAGCAGGAAAAGACAAAGAAATTGTGGTTTCTAAATCTAATTTTGAAACTCGAAAAATGACTCATTTTCTTTTGACCGACAATACAAAATTTAAAAAAAACGAATACAATATTCCAGAACCTTTAGATGGAATTGAAGTTCCTTCAACTAAAATTGATGTGGTTTTTGTACCACTTTTGGCTTTTGACAAAAAAGGGCATCGCGTGGGTTATGGCAAAGGTTTTTATGATAATTTTTTAGCAGAATGCAGAGAAGACGTTCTCAGAATTGGCGTTTCTTTCTTTCAAGCCGAAGAAGAAATCATTGATGTTTCTGAAAGCGATGTAAGGCTTGATTTTTGTATAACTCCAGAAAAAGTGTATCAATTTAGTTAAAAACTAATCTTGTAAATTATTCCTGAATACTTTGTTTTCAGCATTATGATTTGGTCCAAAAGCTCTTTTATTGAAAACGATTAAAATCCCTACACCTGTTGAAATTGCCATATCGGCAATATTAAAGATTGCATTAAAAAATGTAAAATGTTTTCCGCCCAACCAAGAAGGCAAATCACCTTCCCAAATTGGAAAATAAAGCATATCGACAACTTTCCCATGAAACCAAGTTCCGTAAGGCTGATCAGAAAACAATGTTGCTGTTTGACCATTGCTGTGGTCAAAAATAACTCCATAGAAAACAGAATCGATGATATTTCCAAAAGCACCTGCTAAAATCAAAGAAATAGCGACAATTAGATAATTAGAATATTTTTTCTGAACAGAATCCCAAAGCCACCAACCAATTCCGGTCACGGCAACTAATCTGAACAATGTCAAGATGAGCTTTCCGTAAGCACCCGGAATTTCAGTTCCCCAGGCCATTCCTTCATTTTCAATCAATAAAATTTTGAACCAGCTGGCGACGTCAATTTGTCCAGCTTCACCATAAATAAAATTGGTTTTGATATAGATTTTCGAAATCTGGTCAACAATTAATATAAGGATAACTAATAAATATGCTTTCTTTAAGGACATTTCAGGGATTTTGAGGGCAAAAATAGGAATTATTATTCATAAAAAACGCTCTGTTGCAAGCGTTAATTTATTATTATGATTTTATTTAACCTTGATTTTAGAAGAAAAGCAATTTTCTCGTCATTTAATTATTATTGGTATAAAAAACGCTCCAAATATTGGAGCGTTTCTATTTTTTTTTAGTCTAAGCTTAGCGTTGCAAGTTTTTTGCTTCAATGCTCATTGTCGCGTGGGGAACAATTTTCAATCTTTCCTTTCCGATCAATTTGCCGGTAACTTTGCAAATTCCGTAAGTCTTGTTTTCTACACGGAAAAGTGCATTTTTCAAGTCACGGATGAACTTTTCTTGACGAATTGCCAATTGCGAGTTTGCTTCTTTAGACATTGTTTCACTTCCTTCTTCGAAAGCCTTAAACGTTGGCGATGTATCATCTGTACCATTGTTTAAGTCATTCATATAGGCACTTTTGATTAAATCTAAATCAGATTGCGCTTTTTGTATTTTGTTTAAAATAATTTCTTTGAACTCTGCCAAATCAGCATCTGAGTATCGTGCAACTTCATCTACCATATTTTGTGTTTTATTTTGAAATTAATATACTGGTTTTTATCTCATCAAACTCAACTTCTATACCGTTTTCAACTTTATCCTCAATAGTCAGTTCTTCTGTCAGCGTTTCAGCCTTAATGTAATCTGAATTTGCCTTTAAAGCTTCTTCTAGAATTCCATTTCTTTGGACTTGGACTTTGATCTTATCTGTAACTTCAAAACCTGAATCTTTTCGGATATTTTGAATACGGTTAACCAACTCTCTTGCGATTCCCTCTTTTCTCAATTCATCAGAGATTGTGATGTCTAAAGCAACGGTGATTCCGTTTGCATTTGCTACCAACCAACCTTCGATATCTTGAGATGAAATCTCCACGTCTTCAGAAGTTAAATTAATACTTTTCCCTGAAATAACAATATCTAACGCGCCTGACTTGTCTAATTCATTGATTTGTTCTTGAGAGAAATTTTGTATCTCTTTGGAAATCAAACCCATATCTTTTCCAAAGCGCGGTCCTAGTGCCTTAAAATTAGGCTTAATCTGTTTTACCAAAATCCCCGAGGCATCGTCTAAAAGCTCGATCTCCTTCACGTTTACCTCTGCTTTTATCAAGTCAGAAACTGCCTCAATTTCAGCTTTTTGTTTTGCGTCAAGTACTGGAATCATTACCTTTTGCAACGGTTGGCGCACTTTGATCATTTCCTTCTTACGCAGGGATAAAACCAGTGACGAAATGGTCTGCGCTTTCTGCATTCTGCTTTCTAACGATTTATCAACAAAGTTATCAGCATATTTTGGAAACTCGGCCAAATGTACACTGTCAAAATCTTCTGTGTGTGTCGCCTGTGTTAAATCTCTGTAAAGCTTGTCCATAAAGAACGGAGCCACCGGAGCGCTTAATTTTGCAACCGTCAAAAGACATGTGTATAATGTTTGGTACGCCGCAATTTTGTCTTGCGCATAATCGCCTTTCCAGAAACGTCTTCTGCACAAACGCACATACCAGTTGCTTAAATTCTCTTGAACGAAGTCAGAAATGGCACGAGTTGCTCTTGTAGGCTCGTAATCGGCGTAAAAAGCATCTACGTCTTTTATCAAAGTATTTAATTCGGATAAAATCCAGCGGTCGATTTCTGGTCTTTCTTCTAACGGAATTTCCGCTTCCGCGTAAGTGAATCCGTCTATATTTGCGTATAAACTAAAGAACGAATACGTATTGTATAAGGTTCCGAAGAATTTTCTTTTGACCTCAGCAATTCCTTCGATATCAAATTTTAAGTTGTCCCATGGATTTGCGTTTGAAATCATATACCAGCGCGTTGCATCCGGACCGTGATTTGCGATTGTTTCGAATGGATCGGTTGCATTTCCTAAACGTTTCGACATTTTTTGTCCGTTTTTGTCTAAAACCAAACCGTTTGAAACTACGTTTTTATAAGCAACCTTATCAAAAACCAAAGTTCCAATTGCGTGCAAAGTATAAAACCAACCTCGAGTCTGGTCAACTCCTTCTGCGATAAAATCAGCTGGAAAATCTTTGTTTTCGTCAATCTTATCTTTGTTTTCAAAAGGATAATGCCATTGTGCATAAGGCATAGCTCCAGAATCAAACCAAACGTCAATCAAATCACTTTCGCGTTTCATTGGTTTTCCGGAAGCAGAAACTAATATAATTTCATCGACTACATTTTTATGCAGATCCACCAAATCATAATTTGTTTCCGACATATTTCCGATTTCAAAACCTTTGAATGGATTTTCTTTTTGGAAACCAGCTTCGATTGATTTTTCAATGGCATTGTATAATTCTTCCACAGAACCAATCAACACTTCTTCTTTTTTGTCTTCCGTTCTCCAGATTGGCAACGGGATTCCCCAATATCTTGAACGCGAAAGGTTCCAGTCGTTGGCGTTTTTCAACCAGTTTCCGAAACGGCCTTCGCCTGTAGATTTTGGTTTCCAGTTAATTGTGTCATTTAAATCGAACATTCTGTCTTTAACGTCCGTCACTTTTATGAACCAAGAATCTAGTGGATAATACAAAAGTGGTTCATCCGTTCTCCAGCTATGCGGATAACTGTGGACGTATTTTTCAACTTTGAAAGCCTTGTTTTCTTCTTTTAAACGGATTGCGATTTCAACATCTACTGATTTCTCCGGAGCTGTTCCGGCGTCATAATATTCATTCTTCACATATTTACCAGCGAAATCGCCCATGTGTGACGTAAATTTTCCTTGCAAATCTACCAATGGAACTGCAGTTCCGTTTTCGTCTAAAACCAACATTGGAGGCACTTCTGGCGTAGCTTCTTTGGCTACTTTCGCATCATCAGCACCAAAAGTTGGAGCCGTATGCACGATTCCTGTTCCGTCTTCTGTCGTAACAAAATCTCCTGAAATTACTCTGAAAGCATTTTCTGGATTTTGGTAAGGCAAAGTATAAGGCAATAATTGCTCGTATTTGATTCCGACCAAATCCGCACCTTTTGCCTCAGTTAAAATTTTATATGGAAGCTGTTTGTCTCCGTTTTTTACTTTGTCAAAATCAGCCTCTTCTTCGCTTGCAAAAAATCCTTTTCCGAATTGTTTTCCAACTAAATTCTTAGCCAAAACCACATTTATCGGTTCGAAAGTATATTGATTGAATGTCTTTACTAAAACATAATCGATTTTTGGACCAACCGTCAAAGCGGTATTTGATGGCAAAGTCCAAGGAGTTGTCGTCCAAGCTAACAAATGTACGTCGCCAAAACCTTGTAAAAACGAAGGCAAAGTTTCTGGCAAAGTCTTGAATTGTGCTACAATCGTAGTATCCGTCACGTCGCGATAAGCTCCTGGCTGGTTTACTTCGTGAGAAGATAATCCGGTTCCTGCTTTTGGAGAATAGGGCTGGATCGTGTAACCTTTGTACAACAAACCTTTATCATAGATTTGTTTCAAAAGCCACCAAACCGACTCCATATATTTTGGCTTGTAGGTTACATACGGATCTTCCATATCGACCCAGTAGCCCATTTTTTCGGTCAAATCATTCCACACGTCGGTATAACGCATTACCGTTCTTTTACAGGCTTCGTTATATTCTTCGATGGAAATGGTTTTTCCGATATCTTCTTTTGTAATGCCGAGTTCTTTCTCAGTTCCCAATTCTACTGGCAAACCGTGAGTATCCCAGCCTGCTTTTCTTTTTACTTGAAAGCCTTTTTGGGTTTTATAACGACAAAAAATATCTTTAATCGCACGAGCCATTACGTGGTGAATTCCAGGCAATCCGTTTGCTGAAGGCGGTCCTTCAAAAAATACGTAAGGTTGGTTTCCTTCGCGTGTGGTTACGCTTTTCTCGAAGATATTCTCTTTTTTCCAGAAATCAAGTACTTCAGACGCTACAGTTGGCAGGTCAAGTCCTTTATATTCAGTAAATTTTGTGCTCATTATTGTCGTTTTCTAAAATCAATTTGCGAATGTAATAAATTGTAGTGAGAAGTGAGTAGTGAGAAGTGAGTTTTTGGACTGTTTCGTGAATGCTTGACTTTTTAACTAGATTTTTTAATGATTTTATAATTATCTGCCCTTCCAATAATCAATCAAATCATTTAAAACTTCCGCAAGTTTTTCAAGGGAATTTGGCTTGTGGAAAAATCCGTTTATTGATCTTTTGAAAGCTTCTTCTGCCGTAAATTCGTTCCAGGCACTTGTAAAATAAAGAAACGGAATTTTCTTCTCCATGATTTGAGGTTCTTGCAACATGGCGTCTCGAAGTTCGAAGCCGTTCATCTTGGGCATGCTGATATCTGAAATAATTAAAAAAGGATGGCAATCTTCCTGTAAAAGATAATCGATCGCATCTGTGCTGTCTCCTAAAATTTTGATTTCATTAGGCACTAGATTAGAAAATGCCTCTCTAAAAAATTCTTGGTCATCAGCATCATCTTCAATTATCACTATTGGTCCGTCTTTTTTCATTGTATAATCTAAGTGGCCACAAATGTAGTTCTGCTGTAAGTTCGAGTTATTACATAATTCAGATTTAAAGTTGAAGAATAACAATGCTATTATACTTTTTAAGTTTGTTTATTAATCAAATTCTTTAAACAAAACCATTATCATTTTCTTTAAATCACTTTCTTATACCAAGAAAAAACTACATAATTAATTAGTTAACAAAAAATCAGGTAATTATACTGTTCTTTAACATTTGTTTAATAGTGAACTTTGCAATTAACAAAAAACCTACTAAAATGAAAAACTTTGCCCCCTCTCTTTATTTAAAGAACCTTACCTATGCTGTTCTGCTGGGTTCTTTATTGGTTGCCTGCAAAAAAGATGAAAAATCTGCAACTGACGAAACAAAACCTGAATTGGCCTACAATGCAGAATCTAGTCCTTGTGAGTGTGAATCTTCTTGGTTTCCGCATGCACAGACACCTGCTCCTGAGGAAGGAAAAGGAAGTCCGTTTGACACGACTTCAACAACCAATTGCATGTTTCACCAATGGTCATGGCAGAAATTCTTATGGCTTACAAAACCTCAGTCAAACAACAACCCTTTATTTTTAAATGAGCTGACTCAGGTTTCTGATGCTTTGATTCCGGTTCAAGAGCAAAAAGGCGCTACTATTATGCTTACTTATACACAACAAGCGGGCTCTAATGGTGTGCTTACAGCGAATCCACATTATGGAGGAAATAATGAAATTGTAAAAGACGGTACGGTTTACTATTCCATTCACGCTAACGAGACTTTATTAAAGGCTGCGAAAAATTATAAAGACAGCATCCTTTCTAAAAAACTGCCTGAGAATAACTTAAAGACATTTCCGATAGGATCATTAGAACTTAAGGTATCTTGGATTGACGTTAACACGATAAAAGCTGACAAGCAGAAGGACTATTTTGTTACAACAGCGGCCGTTACTAAAGACGGAAAAACATTTACGCAAAAAAGAGTCGCTTTGTTAGGGATGCATGTGGTGGGTGTTGTGATCAACCATCCTGAATTTATCTGGGCTACATTTCAGCATAAAGATTTGGCTCCTATATATGATTGGAAAAAAAATCATGCCGCTAGTCTAGAAGAAAAATTGTTATATGCGAAAGGTGAAACTAGTGGGCTGAACGGTATTACATGGACAAACAACGGTGTTGTAACTCCCCTTAAACCTTATGATTTGTTTCAATTTGGAGTTCCGCAAGTACCTGGCGGCGCGTTTATGAAAACAGCGCAACAAGAACCGATGAATTTTGACAATATAAAAACTATCAATGACTGCGTGGCTTCGAAACTTGATGATGTTTGGAAAAACTACTTTTATAATGGTTCTATCTGGATTAATACAGATGGAATGTCACCAATGAAACAAGCTGAAACGATGATTACCTGGGGCGACACGCTTGACAGTGCAGAACCAGGTGCAATTGCAAGAGGTTCATTAAACAATGCAAATATCACGATGGAAACTTTCACGCAAACTTTTGAAAGTGAAATGGATAGCATAAGCGTATCTAATCTAGCCAACTGTCTTTCGTGCCACAATGCGGTGAGTTTTGCGAAAGGAAACCCAAAGTCACCACTGTATATAAGCCATGTTTTCAATGCTTATATCAAAAACAGCCAAGGGCAAACAAAAGTTCAGATCGATCAGCTGAAAGATGCTGATTTCAAAAAGGAATTACAAAAAAGAGCCAAGAGATAACTCTAACCCTAGCCTTCTTTTTTAAAAAGCGCCTTGATTTTAGCAATAAAGTCAAGGTGTTTTTTTGTTTGGATAGGCTTATTTAAAGTTCAGACGTGCTTAGTAAACTTTGGTACCTACTTAAAATGAGTTCGGCAAGGCTTAGTACACTTTTTGATATGCTTGGTACACTTTAGGCAAAGCTTATGAAGAGTTGGGATGTGCTTAGTAAGAGTTCGGCAAGACTTATTATACTTTCGAATATGCTTATCAAGAGTTCGGCAATGCTTATCAAGCTTCTGGATATGCTTATATAGAGTTCGGCAATGCTTATCAGAGAATTGAACTTTTGTTAGTGAAAGTAAGGCTATAGGATGTATTTTTTTATTAAAAATATGGTTTTTATATTCATCATTTATTGTATCCTTTTCTATGCAAAATTTGGATTGGAGCTTCAGAAAATCACAAGGATTATTGGCAGAAGGTTTTGATTTGCATCAATTGGAAGCTGCCGTAGAATTTGTTACCTTGCAGTAAATAATTATGAAGATGATACTTGAAGCCAAACTTCCGAAGAAAATACTTTTGAGACAGCACGAAATTACGGCTGCTTATTTAAAAGAAGTCGACAAACATTTGCTTGATATTGTGGAAGAGCGCTGTTTTGATATGTTTGAAATAAGAGATTTTGCTTCAATTTTACACATTCATCCCACACATTTGAGCAATACAATCAAACTGACGACAGGCAAACATCCTTGCTATTTTTATGAAGAAAAAATTTTAAATATTGCAAAAGGAATGCTGGAAACCAATGAGAAATCAATTGGCGCAATTGCAACTTTGCTGACTTATGATCCGTCAAACTTTACGAAATTCTTCAAAGCTTACACTGGAATGACTCCAAAACAATACCGCCAATCGTTTTTTGAGAAATCAATTCAGAATTCGGAAGCTCTCACCATTTAAACTGTAGCTCTCACCATTTTTTTAAGTGCATTCTCAGTAATTTTACATCACTAAATTTTAATAAAAATAAGATGGCAAATAATAAAATTGTTCTTGTAACCGGCGGAAGCCGCGGGCTTGGGAAAAATATGGCTTTAAGTTTAGCTAAAAAAGGACTTGACGTAATCCTTACTTACAACAGCAAAAAAGAGGAAGCTGATGCTGTAGTTTCAGAAATTGAATCTTTAGGACAAAAAGCACTTGCATTGCAATTAAATGTAGGCGAATCTAAAACTTTTGATGCTTTTTTTGAAACTTTAAAAGCCGCATCAGAATCTACTTTCGGAACTGATAAAATTGATTATTTGGTAAATAATGCAGGGATCGGGATTTATAATTCTTTTGAAGAAACAACCGAAGAACAGTTTGACACTTTGCTTAACATTCAATTCAAAGGAAGTTTTTTCTTGACTCAAAAAGCGCTTCCTATCTTAAATGATGGCGGTGGAATCGTTAATATTTCTACAGGTTTGGCTCGTTTTGCCTTGCCAGGATATGCGGCTTATGCGGCCATGAAAGGCGCAATGGAAACGTTGACCAGATATCAGGCAAAAGAATTAGGAGCAAGAGGAATTCGTTCGAATTCTGTGGCTCCGGGAGCGATTGAAACTGATTTCGGTGGCGGTTTGGTTCGTGACAATGCCGAAGTAAATAAACATATTGCTTCAACGATTGCTTTAGGACGCGTTGGACTTCCTGATGATATTGGAGGTGTAGTTGCATTTTTATGCAGCGATGATGCAAAATGGGTGAACGCACAACGTATTGAAGTTTCGGGCGGTACCCTAATTTAAAACTTTTTTAGAATATATTTAAAAAGCGCGACAGTTTAAAAACCTGTTGCGCTTTTTTTGTGATATTGTCGTGTTAATTTTGATTGGCTTTTTATAAATTCATACTTTTAAAAAACTAACTACAACTATATCATAATGCCAAAAACTACGCTCAAAAGAACGGATTCTACTAATCCTGATTTTCAAAAATTAGTAGCTCTTTTAGACAATTATCTCACCGGTGTCAACGGTAAAAACGATGCTTTCTTTTCACAATTTAACACGATTGATGCTTTACATCATGTGCTCGTTGCTTACAGCGATGGCTTTCCCATGGGTTGCGGTGCTTTCAAGCCTTATTCTGAAAACACTGTTGAAATAAAGAGAATGTTCGTGCTTCCAGAATTCAGGGAACAAGGAATTGCAAGGCAGATTTTGAAAAATTTAGAATACTGGGCAGAAGAATCGAACTTTGATTTTTGTATTTTAGAAACCAGTAAAAACATGGAAGATGCTGTAAAATTGTATCAAAAAGCTGGTTATTCTACAATTCAGAATTATGGACAATATAAAGATATTGAAAGCAGTGTTTGCATGAAAAAATATATTTCTGAGATATAAACTTTAGTTTTTCCAAAAAATCTATTTTATGAAAAAAATATTTCTTGCATTTTTATTTTTAGCAACTATTTCTGCATTCTCTCAAGTTCGTTATTCTGGGTTTATTGACGCCTACCCAATCGAATTAGTCTCCAATATTTCTGCGAGTTCTGGGGACGGCGTTTATGCTTATAAAAAATTTGATATTCCGATTTACTTATCAGGAAAGATAGAAAACGGAACCCTAATTTTCACTGAGAAAGACAGTGACGGAAAGGAATCTGCAACGATGACTTTTAAAAATACATCTGAAAATACTGCCTTGACAAAAGGAATTTGGAAGGATTTAAAAACCGGAAAAGAATTCGAAATTACGCTCACCAAAGAATTTGAATTCAGAGATGGAAATGATACAGAATGGAAAAATCAAGAAATTTTACAGACTGGATCTTTTAAAAATTATTATTTCAAATTAGTTACAACAAAAAGAAAGGATGATTATTACCCAAGAGTAAGCGGGATCAGAATCTACACTAAAAAAACAGATGCACTTTATCAAGAATTAAATTTTGAAGGTGAATTTCGAGGACTAAATAGTATTCAAATAGGAGATTATAATTTTGACGGAATTGAAGATTTTTCGGTTTTTGAAGCCAGTTATGCCGGACCAAATACTACAAGCATTTATTATTTATTTGATCCAAAAACTAAGAAATATTTTGAAAGTGAAATTGCCGGAGTTTCCTTAGAATTTGATGCAAAGACAAAGACTATTACAGAGCATAATCAATGTTGCGCAGGAAGCCAGCATCTGGTTATAAAATATAAATTAAAAAATAATAAGATGGTGTTGACAGAGGAAAAGTGCTTTAGATGGGATGAGAAAAAGCAAGATTTAGTTGAACAAAAAATAGAAAATTGCCGATAAGTTAATAGTTTTAAAAATTTTATCTTGTAATTCAATTCTTTTTATACATTTGTACCAAATAAAAATCATGAACACAATTTTAAACAATACTTGGTGGTGGAACTTACGTCAAACGTCGTGAGGGATAACTGCTATAGTATTTTTAAACCAAAATATCAAAAGGCTTGTCAATCACGACAAGCCTTTTTTGTTTTTACAACTTTTTGAAAATCCGCAAATGAAAAAATATAAATTACATACCAATTTTAAGCAAATTCTCGCCGACACGATCACGCCGGTCAGCGTTTATTTGAAAATAAGGGACAAGTTTCCAAACAGCCTTTTGCTGGAAAGCAGTGATTATCATGCGAATAATAATAGTTTTTCGTATGTGTGTTTTAACCCGATTGCTTCGATTAAAGTAGAAAATCAGACGATTGAAATTCAATATCCCGATCAGACTTCAGAAATAAAATTGATGGAGAAAGACACGAATATTCCGCAGGAAATTTATAATTTTTCAAAGAAATTTGAAGCAGACAACACCGATTTCAAATTCATCCACAACGGATTGTTCGGCTATATTTCTTATGATGCCGTACAGCATTTTGAGAAAATTGAAATTGATTTTAAGTCGGAAGAAAACCAGATTCCTGAAATTTATTATGCGACTTACCAGAATATAATTGCCATAAATCACTTTAAAAACGAAGCTTATATTTTCTGCCACAGCATCGACGGAAAAAATAATATTGCCGAAATCGAACAGCTTTTGCAGTCGAAAAACTTCGCTTCCTATTCCTTTTCAAAATCTGACGAAGGTTATTCAAATATGACCGATGAAGATTTTAAGCAAAATGTTGCTTTGGCAAAAAAGCACTGTCTTCGCGGCGATGTTTTTCAATTGGTTCTGTCAAGACGTTTTTCGCAACCGTTTAAAGGCGATGAGTTCAATGTTTACAGAGCTTTGCGAAGCATAAATCCGTCGCCTTATCTTTTCTTTTTTGACTACGGAAATTTTAAAATCTTTGGTTCTTCTCCAGAAGCACAACTGGTCATCAAAGGAAATAACGCTGAAATACATCCAATAGCTGGCACTTTTAAACGTACTGGAAATGACGAGCAAGACGCCAATTTAGCAAAAAAATTAACTGAAGACCCGAAAGAAAACAGCGAACACGTGATGCTTGTGGATTTAGCCAGAAACGATTTGAGCCGAAGCTGCAGCGAAGTAAAAGTCGAAAAATATAAGGAAGTCCAGTTCTTTTCGCACGTCATCCATTTGGTTTCAAAAGTGACCGGAAAACTGAAAGAAAACAATAATTTTATGGATTTGGTAGCCAAAACTTTTCCAGCCGGAACATTGAGCGGCGCGCCAAAACACAAAGCGATGCAGCTGATCGAATCGATTGAAAAAACCAACCGCAGTTTTTATGGTGGTGCCATTGGCTTCATGGATTTTGACGGAAATTTTAACCACGCGATCATGATTCGTTCGTTTCTCAGTAAAAACCACGTTTTGCATTACCAAGCCGGCGCCGGAATTGTGGAAAGTTCTTCGGAAGAAAATGAAATGCAGGAAGTTTATAATAAATTAGGAGCGTTGCAAAAAGCGCTGGATCTGGCAGAAACACTATAAAAATTTTAGAAAAAACAGACAATGAAAATAATAGTCATAGATAATTACGACAGCTTCACTTATAATTTAGTCCACTATTTGGAAGATTTGAACGCGGAAGTTACGGTGTATAGAAACGATGAATTTGAGCTTTCAGAATTGGAAAAATTCGACAAGATTCTCCTTTCGCCGGGACCTGGAATTCCGGATGAGGCAGGATTATTGAAGCAGGTTATCCAAAAATACGCACCGACAAAAAGCATCTTGGGAATCTGCCTCGGACTGCAAGCTATCGGAGAAGTTTTTGGAGGAAAATTAATAAACCTTGAAAAAGTCTATCATGGCGTGGCGACAAAGGTCATCAAGATTTCAGACGATTTTATCTTCAATGAAATTCCAGATGAAATGGAAGTTGGGCGCTACCATTCTTGGAGTGTCAGCACCGAAAATTTTCCTGAAGTTTTAGAAATTACTTCTGTCGATGAAAATGGCCAAGTCATGTCGTTAAAACACAAAACGTATGAGGTTCGTGGCGTACAATACCATCCGGAAAGCGTACTCACGCCTTACGGCAAAAAGATTTTGGAAAACTGGCTAAAAAGCTAATCTGACACAAAACCTTTTACTCAAAACCTTACACCAAAAAAGATGAAAACAATCCTAAACCGATTAATAAACCACGAAATACTTTCAAAATCAGAGGCAAAAGAAGTGCTTGTCAATATTTCTTCTGGACAATATAATAACAGCCAAATCGCTTCTTTTCTGACGGTTTATATGATGCGAAATATCACCATCGACGAACTTTCTGGATTTCGCGAAGCTTTGTTAGAATTGTGTATTCCTGTTGACTTTTCTGATTATGAAACTATTGATTTATGTGGCACGGGCGGTGACGGAAAAGACACTTTTAACATCTCGACTTTGGCTTCGTTTATCGTTGCGGGTTCTGGATTTAAAGTTGCAAAACATGGAAATTATGGTGTTTCATCGATTTCTGGATCGAGCAATGTGATGGAAAAATTAGGTGTAAAATTCAGCAACGAAGAAGCTTTTTTGAAAAAATGCATTGAAGAAGCAAATATTTCGATTTTGCATGCGCCATTGTTTCATCCGGCGATGAAAAATGTGGGGCCGATTCGAAAGGAATTGGGTGTAAAAACGTTCTTCAATATTTTAGGACCAATGGTGAATCCGTCGTTTCCAAAACATCAGATGGTCGGCGTTTTTAGTTTAGAATTGGCCCGAATGTATAGTTATTTATACCAAAACACAAATACAAATTTCTCGATTCTTCATGGTTTAGACGGTTTTGATGAAATTTCCCTGACGGATGATGTGAAGATTATTTCTAATACTTCAGAAGCGATTTTAAAAGTAGAAGATTTCAATCTAGAAAGAATTAATCTGTCCCAAATTCAAGGCGGAAAAACGACCGATGAAGCGGCCACAATTTTCCATGATATTATTTCCGGAAAAGGTACAAAAGCACAAAATGATGTGGTTTGCGCAAATGCCGCTGTTGCTATTTCTACTATAAATAAATTGCCTTACACCGAAAATTTTGCTTTGGCAAAAGAAACATTAGAAAATGGAAAAGCTTTAGAAAAATTAAAAAAATTACAGGAATTAAGCCGATAAATTTTCATAAAGCATTACAATTTATGACTTTAGACTTTGAAACTTTAGACTATCATGAACATCCTAGATAAAATAATCCAAGACAAAAAACGCGAAGTGGCGCTGAAAAAATCCATAATTCCGATGGAACAATTGGAAGCTTCGGTTTTATTCAATTCACGCACAAAATCCTTGAGCAAAATGTTGCAGAACAGCGCTTCGGGAATTATTGCGGAACACAAACGCCGTTCGCCTTCAAAGCAGACCATCAACAACAGTTTTTCTGTGGAAGAAGTGGTTTTGGGCTATCAAAATGCCGGCGTCTGCGGTATTTCTGTTCTAACGGATGGAAAACATTTCGGCGGTTCTTTAGACGATTTGCTTTTGGCAAAAGCTTCGGTTTCTGTCCCGCTTTTGCGTAAGGAATTTGTCGTTGACGACTACCAAATCTTAGAAGCAAAAGCTTTTGGCGCTGATGCCATTCTTTTAATCGCAGCAGTTTTAGATCAAAAACAGATTAAAAAACTATCGGAATTTGCGCAGTCTTTGGCTTTGGAAGTTTTGTTGGAAGTACACAATTTAGAAGAATTGGAAAAATCAATTATGCCGAGTCTGGACATGATTGGCGTGAACAACCGCAATTTGAAAACCTTTGAAGTGAGCTTGGAAAACAGCATAAATCTAGCGTCGCATATTCCTGATAATTTTGTAAAAGTTTCTGAAAGCGGGATCAGTGATGTGAATTCGATTAAGACTTTGCAAGATTTTGGCTATGAAGGATTTTTGATTGGAGAGAATTTTATGAAGACTGAAAATGCTGGGGAAAGTTGTAAATCTTTTATTTTGGAACTAAATAAAATGTAACACAGATTTCACAGATTTACATAAACCAATCTGTGTTGAATAAAGAAATTTATGTCAGTAAAATTAAAAATATGCGGAATGAAGTTTTCAGAGAATATTCTGGAGATTGAACAATTGCAACCTGATTTCATGGGATTTATTTTCTATGAAAAATCGCCTCGGTTGTATTCGGAAGAAGCGATTCCTGAAATAAATGCTGTCAAAAAAGTTGGTGTTTTCGTGAATGCTTCCGAAGGAGAAATTATTGAAAAGACAAAAAAATACGGTTTGGATTTGGTACAATTGCATGGAAATGAAAGTTCGGATTTTTGTAAAAATTTGAAAGTGATTTTTTTAAAAAATAAACTAGAAGTTGAAATTATCAAAGCTTTTTCGGTAGATGAAAATTTTGATTTTGGAGCCTTAAAAACTTACGAAGAGAAAGTCGATTATTTTTTATTCGATACCAAAGGAAAGTTATACGGAGGAAATGGAACCGTTTTCAACTGGCAGATTTTGAAAAATTACACGTTGAAAAAGCCTTATTTTTTAAGCGGAGGAATAGGAATTTCTGAAATAAATCAGCTGAAAATATTTTTAAAAACTCCAGAATCAGAATACTGTTTTGCCATCGATGTCAACAGCAAATTTGAAACAGAACCGGGTTTAAAAGACAAAACAGTACTTAAAGAATTTAAAAAAGCACTTTATGAAAGCGAAATATAATGTAGGTGAAAATGGATTTTATGGGCAATTTGGTGGTGCTTTTGTACCCGAAATGCTATTCCCGAATGTGGAAGAATTACAAAATTCTTATTTAAAAATCACACAAGAAAGTGTCTTTCAAGAGGAATTCAAATCGCTTTTGCAGCAATATGTCGGCCGGCCGACGCCTCTGTATTTTGCGAAGCGTCTTTCTGAAAAACATAATACCAAAATCTATTTGAAACGCGAGGATTTGTGCCACACCGGAGCGCATAAAATTAACAACACAATCGGACAGATTTTGCTAGCAAAACGACTCGGAAAAACCAGAATTATCGCTGAAACTGGTGCTGGACAACATGGCGTTGCCACGGCCACGGTTTGCGCTTTGATGGGATTGCAATGCATCGTTTTTATGGGTGAAATCGACATGGAAAGACAGGCTCCAAATGTGGCGCGGATGAAAATGCTTGGCGCAGAAGTTCGTCCGGCGACTTCGGGTTCGAAGACTTTGAAAGATGCAACGAATGAGGCGATTCGGGATTGGATCAATAATCCTGAGGATACTTTTTACATCATTGGTTCTGTCGTTGGTCCGCATCCTTATCCTGATATGGTGGCGCGTTTTCAGAGCGTAATTTCTGAAGAAATCAAGAAACAGCTTTTAGTTCAGGAAGGCACAGAAAATCCGGATTATGTGATTGCCTGCGTTGGTGGCGGAAGCAATGCGGCAGGTGCTTTTTATCATTATTTAGACCATGAAAATGTGAAATTGATTGCTGTGGAAGCTGCTGGAAAAGGTGTTGATTCTGGAGAAAGCGCGGCGACTTCCGTTCTTGGAAAAATCGGAATTATTCATGGAAGCAAAACGTTGCTGATGCAAACGGAAGACGGGCAAATTACCGAACCTTATTCGATCTCTGCAGGTTTGGATTATCCAGGCGTCGGTCCGATTCACGCGCATTTGCACGATGTAAAAAGAGCCGAATTTATTGCCATTACTGACGACGAAGCAATGCAAGCCGGATTGCAGCTTTCAAAAACCGAAGGAATTATTCCAGCGATTGAATCGGCACATGCTTTGAGCGTTTTGGACAAGAAAAAATTCCAGCCGAATGATATTGTCGTCATCAATCTTTCAGGTCGAGGCGACAAAGATTTGAACACTTATATTGACTATTTCAACTTATAAACATGAATAGAATTAATCAAAAGTTAGCAGAAAACCAGAAGATTTTGTCGCTGTATTTTACGGCAGGTTATCCTGAATTGAACGACACAGTTTCGATTTTGCAGGAATTGGAAAAAAGTGGCGTGGATTTAGTTGAAATCGGACTTCCTTTCAGCGATCCACTGGCAGACGGACCGACAATTCAGGAAAGTTCGACGAAAGCGATTGCCAACGGAATGACGACGAAGTTGCTTTTTGAGCAGTTGAAAAATGTTCGGGAAACGGTGAAAATTCCGTTGATAATTATGGGTTATTTTAATCCGATGTTGCAATTTGGAATTGAAAATTTCTGCCAGAAATGTGCTGAAGTTGGCATTGACGGATTGATTATTCCCGATTTGCCTTTGGCTGTTTACGAAGAATATTACAAAGAATTATTTGAGAAATACAACCTGAAAAATATCTTTTTGATTACGCCACAGACTTCGGAAGAACGGATTTTAAAAATCGATTCGCTTTCTGATAGCTTTATTTATATGGTCAGCAGTGCGAGCGTAACGGGAGGCCAGTCTGCTTTTGGTGAAAGAGAACGTGATTATTTTAGCAGAATTTCTTCTTTAGAATTAAAAAATCTGCAAATTATTGGTTTTGGAATTAAGGATAAAGAAACTTTTTCGCAGGCTACAGAATTTCAAAAAGGAGCGATTATTGGAAGTGCTTTTGTAAAGTTTTTAGGCATTAATCCAATTTCTGAAATAAAGAATTTTGTTAAAGGAATTCGGTAAAAATCATTAGATTTGAGCTTACATGTAAATTATGCCAAAGCTATATCTCCTCCTTTTATTTTTATCATTTCCGGTTTTTGGTCAAGATACTGTTGTGAAAAAATCTTTCGTTATGAATACAAGAGCAAATTTTGTTTATCGCGGGATACAGAATCCTATAAAAATCGTTGTCCCTGATGCGAAATATTTTTCAGCGACTGGATTAGGACTAGAAAAAAAATCTGAAAATGGTGATTATACGTTATCTCCTGGAGTTGGAAAAGACGTTAAAATATTTCTGGAAATTACCTTGGATGATGGCTCAAAATTAAAAGAAGAACAATCTTTTAAGATTTTAAATATTCCACGAGCTATTGCCAAATTCAATGGTGAAAGTTGTGCAAAATGTGTGTTTGAATTCTCTAAAAAAGAAATTGAAACTGCCGTTCTTGAGATTGAAATTCCTGGTTTTATTTATGATTTAAATCTTGATTCAATTCTTAAAGTTGAAAGTTTTGAATTAATCCTTCCAAAAGAGAAAATTCAAATTTCAGGAAATAAACTGAACAAAACGGCAATAGCAGAAATCAAAAAACTTAAAAAAGGAACAACTATTTACATTTCAAATATTAGGCAAAGTAATCCGTTAAATATATGCTTTGGAGGCCGTTTCGATGATTTCAAAATAATTTTAACTGATTAAAATGATTCAACACGAACAAAGAATTTCAACTCCCGAAGAATTCAAAGATGTGTTTTCTCATTTTTATTTTGCTTCAAATTTTACTGAAAATCCAATCAAGAAAACTTTACTTCCGACTTTTCAGAAAATGATGGTTTTTAGTTTTAGGAATTTATCAATATTGCGGATTGGAAATTAAGGAACATTTATTCTTTGGAAAAGCAGATAGCGTTACAAAAGAAATTGTTGGAAATTGGAGTTTTACAATTTCAGAAATATTAAACCGCTAAGAAAAAACTTCCTTCAGAACATCCAAAGATTTTGGCTTTCTAAATCCTTGCAGGTGAAAAGTGTAATAATCTAAGAGGATTTTGAGCAAAATCTGCCTTTCAATTCCGGCAAAGATTTTTTGATCGCTGTCAAATTTCAGTTCCATCAATCTTTTTAAGAGATGAGTTTCATGTTCAGTCAGTGAAGTCATTCCGTGGAAAGGAGTAAAAACACCTTCGGTCATTTCGAAGAATTTCAAATCCATGTCAGAATTATCGGGATAAAAACCTAAGTATTTAGTTGTTTCTAATAATAATATCAAGTGGAAATTGGCCACATTATCGTGATGATCGAGCCAAAGCAAAGCTGTTTCGAGAAAAGAAAATAAGTTTTGGTTTTTTTCTTCCTCGTGGATGCTGTGGTGTAATATTTCGGATAGAAAAATTACGATAGTACTTTTGACAATATCAGTGCTAATTGTATTGTAAGCAACTGCTAATTTTATCTCCTTAAAATTTTCTAAAGTGCCTTTGTTTTTGTGAACAGCTTCAATTTCTAAGATAGTCAAAGGCTGGAAATAAGCAATTTTTTGGTTGGATTTTCTATTCGAAAAAGCATCTCTGACGAAATAAGTTTTTAATCCGTCAGATTCTGTGAAGCATTTTACGATAAGGCTTTTTTCCTGATATTTCAGTGCGCTGAAGACAATGGCTTTAGTTTTGACCAGCATTATCTGACGATCATTACTTTTTTGACCTTGGTTTCCAAACCATCTTCTGAAGAAATAAAAATCATATAAACACCTGAAGCTACACGATATTTTCCAAAAGCTTTAGTATCCCATTCTAATGTTCCTCCTTCAGCAGTTGCTTCATAGACCAAATTTCCCTCGATATCTGTAATTTTCACATTGGCCTTATTTATTAGGTTGGCAATTTTTACAGTTCCGTAAAATTCTGGACGAACTGGATTTGGATAAACATAGACTTGCGAAAGATCGTCACTGCCTTTAGTTGCTGTTCCTTTAAAAGAAACTAGTCCTGCCGTTGTTGCAAAAAACACTTCACCAGTTTGAGGATTAATATCGATGTCATTGATACTATTACTTGGCAATGGGGAATTTTCGCGAGTAAATCTGTATAACGTTTCTTGTCCGTTTGGAGAAAATAAAAACACCCCAGAATCAGCAGTTCCAACCCATTTATTATTTGCCCCATCAACAACAATATCTGTTATAAATTGTTCATATAGCAATTCTTGGGCAAGACCGTCATCCATAATAATAATTGGATTTGTTTCAAGTTCAACATCTTCTCCCATAAATTTATCAACACTAGACAAAACTCGAAGACCGCCCATTGTACCAACCCAAATTTGGTTTCTATTGTCAATTGCAAGTGCTCTTGCATTTGCTGGTAGCGCGTTTCCTAAATCTTCGTCAGAAAAAGCTTTTTTGAATTTTGGGGTTACATTTTCGTTAAAACCAACCAAAGCATTTTGTGAAGAAACAAACCATTTTGTTCCATTTTTATCGATAGCCATTCGTCCATAATCTTCTACAATTGAGTTGATATAAGGTTCTATAGAATGAGATGCCCATTCGCCATTTGGTTTTAAAACCTTTAAAGCATTATCAACTCTAGAATTGTTAAACCAAAGATTTCCTGATTTATCAAATGCAGAACCGTTGATACGAGACGATTTATAAGCCGCATTTGGCGCATCTACAACTGATTCTGGACCATTTGGAGTTGTATGATCATATAATGCAACCGCAACGTCATTCTCCATTTTTAAGAGTCCTGAATGAAAAGAACTGAAATATACTTGATTCTCATTTTTTGGATTAACTGCAATTCGAACTATTGAATTTGCATTCAAAACATCTTCAAAAGGTATCTCCAACCATCCTGTATCAGAAAATTTACTGACTCCATAAGACTCTAATGGATAGGGATTATACTCAATATTATAATCTCCATAAACAGCCCACAGTTTGTTTGTTGGCGTTGTTTGAATAGCAAAGATATTATTTCTAGATGGTCCATCAGGTTTTATGACCTGAAAGGAGGTTGTATTGCTTAATTGCGCAGTAACAATACCATTTTCTGTTGTACCGATATATAAAGAATTGTTGATTACAGTTCCACAGGTAAAAGTAATCGCAATTGGCATATCAGGAATTTGCGTGCTGATTACATGATTTATTTGGGTTGCAGTCTCATCAAAAACATAAACATGATGCAGCGTTGTTGCCGTTAATTTATTTTGATAAGATCTTAAATCAATTCCTGATTCAGGCATTGCAACTATTGAAGAAAAGCTAGAACCGTTGTGCTTGTAAACCTGATTATTAATATTTGTTGCAACAATTTGATTATTGTGGGCAACAATTCCTGTCCAATAGCCTCCATCAAAAACTTGCCATTGGCTAAAATCATTCAAGTTGGCGTTTGTCAAATTTGCTCTTCTTATTCCGTTTAATTGAGTAACTGCGTAAATAAAATTATTTAAAATAGTAGTTTGGTATACTTTTGTCTCTTCTCCTGCTGGACCAATTAAATAAGTATCTCCAAAATTAGAAGTAATTAAATTAAATTGAACAACTCCAAAATCACAAGAGATATAAATCTTTCCTTCAAATTCATGAAAATGATTAATTCTTTTTCTATTTGGAGTAATTCCGGCCTGATCACGAATTCCGGGAACGATTAAAATCCGGCCATCGCTTTCGTTTAAAACCAATATCAGTCCGTTGGCATGACCAATAATTGTTTTGTTATATTCTTGACTATGATAAATAGCAGTAATGTCTTGACCCGAAAGCCCATCGATAGTATTGATAGTTTTCAATTCATTGGTATTCAAATTTTTTGAGAACAACGCCTTTTGGGTCGAGGCAATAATTTTCGTTTGAGATTCTGTCAAGTCATTTACTTCGTTGTAAGAGAAGTATCCTTTCCACAATTGATTATTGTTTTGGGCAAAGGCTATAGAGGAAATCAAAAGAAAAAAGAGGAAAATTTTTTTCATTATTCAGTTTAAAATAGGATACAAATATAATACAAAACGGATTTATTTCTTTTTTCATATAAGCATCGTCTTGAAATGATAAGTTATTGATTTAGAAGCAAAAAAAAATGCTCTCAAAATGAGAGCATTTTTAACGTATGTAAAAGCGTATTAAACTATTCCTTGTGCTAACATTGCATCTGCAACTTTCACGAAACCTGCGATATTTGCTCCTTTAACATAGTCTACGAAACCATCTTTGTCAGAACCATATTGTACACAAGAAGCGTGAATATCAAGCATAATTCTTTTTAGTCTTTCGTCAACTTCTTCAGAAGTCCAGCTTAAACGCAAAGAGTTTTGAGACATTTCTAATCCAGAAGTTGCAACACCACCAGCGTTTGAAGCCTTTCCTGGAGCAAATAAGATTTTTGCGTTTAAGAAAACAGTAACTGCTTCTGGAGTTGAAGGCATATTTGCACCTTCAGCAACACAGATACATCCGTTTGCTACTAAAGTTTTTGCTTCTTCTTCATTCAACTCATTTTGAGTTGCACAAGGCAAAGCAACGTCACATTTAACTTCCCAAGGACGTTTTCCTGCAACATATTTCGCGTTTGGATATTTGTTCAAATAATCGCTGATTCTTCCGTAGTTTACGTTTTTGATCTCCATTACGTAAGCTAATTTTTCAGCATCGATTCCAGCTTCGTCATAAATATAACCAGCAGAATCAGAAAGAGTAACTACTTTTCCACCCAATTGTGTTGCTTTTTCAGCAGCATATTGTGCTACGTTTCCAGAACCAGAAACAACAACAGTTTTTCCTGCAAAGCTTTCTCCTTTAGTTTCAAGCATACTTTGTGCAAAATACACATCGCCATAACCTGTAGCTTCTGGACGGATTAATGAACCTCCAAAAGAGATTCCCTTTCCTGTTAAAACTCCTGTAAATTCGTTTCTTAATCTTTTGTATTGACCAAACATGTAGCCAACTTCACGTCCTCCAACACCAATATCTCCGGCTGGAACGTCAGTGTTTCCACCAATGTGTTTTGATAACTCCGTCATGAAAGCTTGACAGAATTTCATAATTTCATTGTCTGATTTTCCTTTTGGATCAAAATCAGCACCACCTTTTCCACCGCCCATTGGCAATGTAGTCAAGCTGTTTTTAAAAGTTTGCTCAAAAGCAAGGAATTTCAAGATGCTCAAGTTTACAGAAGGATGGAAACGAATTCCGCCTTTGTATGGACCGATAGCTGAATTCATTTGGATTCTGTAACCTCTGTTCACTTGCGTGTTTCCAGCGTCATCAACCCAAACAACTCTGAACATGATCACACGTTCTGCTTCAACCATTCTTTCCAAAAGCATTTTGTTTTGGTATTTTTTATTCTCTTCAATAAAAGGAATTACAGTTTCTGCAACTTCTTTTACAGCCTGCATAAACTCAGGCTCGTTAGGATTTCTCTTCGCAACTGCTTCAACAAAAGAGTGAATACTTTCTGTCATGATTATTAAGTTATTAACGTTTAAGAAAACGTTTTCGTTTGATACTACAAAGATACATTATATAGGAATATTCAATATTAATTTTTAAAATTCTCAAAATTTTTATCCAATTGTTAAGAAATCGTAACCAATTCTATATTTACTATACCATTTTTAAGCCTTTTATGATATTTTTCGAAACAAAAAACTATTTTCTTTATTTTTTTTTTATAAGTGTTTTTTGTTTTTATATATTTGTGCCAAATTTCTTTAAATTCGGATTATGCCCAGACTTTATCTTTTCCTTTTAGTTTTTACTTTTGGTGGGCTCAATACCGCTTATTCACAAGGTTTTTCACATGAAATTGGAGCCATAGTTGGTCCGGTTGCTTTTCAATCTGACTATGGAGAAAGAGGCGACGGAAGCACATTTACTGGTAATACCGGATTTGCAATTGGTTTAGTTCACTATTTGAACTTTTCTTACAATGCCGAATGTAATTGCTACTCAAGACAAACTTATTTCAACGATCACTTTAAAGTTAGAACTGAGCTTTCTTATATCAGCGCAAAATTGCAACACGAAGGAAAATGGGTTGATGAGAGCAAAACATCTGTTGTCGCACAACAGTTGAGAAATATGAGAGGTGAAGCTTCAATCATTAACGTAGGTATGCAGTTAGAATACTTTCCTTTAAGCATCAGAGATTTTACAAATACGATCGGAAGTTTTGCTCCTTATGTTAGCGCAGGTGCTCAATTTAGTTCTTACAATCCAGAAGCAACCTCAACAACTGGTCCTTTGACAATTTTGAATACTCCAGTAAAATATAGAAATGGTTTCACAAACGAAGATGGAACAACTTGGTCTATAATTACAAGTGTTGGTACGAGATATAAATTGGGCGATTATTCAGATTTATTAGTTGATTTGAGATTCCAATATTATTTTTCTGACTGGATAGACGGCTTACGACCTGATCCAAATGTTTATACTGAAAACAAGTCAAACGACTGGATGGTTTGGCTAAACTTCGGTTACATCTACTATTTAAATTAATAAATTTTATTCTATAAAAAAATCCCGATTTGCGTCGGGATTTTTTATTTATAAGGAATTTTATTTTTACTTTAAAGCTTGTTCCAAATCTGCAATAAGATCTTCCGCATCTTCAATACCAACGCTCAAGCGAACTAAATCATCAGAAATTCCGATTTCTTTTCTCTTGTCTTCCGGAATTGAGGCGTGCGTCATCAATGCCGGGTGATTTGCCAAAGATTCTACACCTCCTAAAGATTCTGCCAAAGTAAATACTTTCAGATTTTCTAAAAATTTAATTGCATCTTCTTTTTTTCCTGATTCAAAAGTGAAGGAAACCATTCCTCCAAAACCATTTTTCATCTGCTTTTTGGCAATTTCATGAAATGGATGCGATTCTAATCCTGGATAAAAAACTGTTTTAACTTTTGGATGATTATTCAAAAATTCTGTTACTCTTTCTCCGTTTTCACAATGTCTTTGAACTCTCAAGCTTAACGTTTTTATTCCTCTTAAAACCAAGAAAGAATCTTGCGGCCCAAGTGTCGCTCCTGTTGCAAATTGTTGAAAATGCAATTGTTCTGCTAATTTTTCATCTTTTATAATTAAAGCTCCCGCAATTACGTCAGAATGCCCTCCTAAGTATTTTGTAGCCGAATGCATTACGATATCAGCTCCCAAATCCAACGGTTTTTGAAGGTAAGGCGTTGCAAAAGTATTATCAACTGCAAAAAGTATTTTTTTCTCTTTCGTAATTTTAGCGATAGCTTCAATATCAGCCAATTTCATCAACGGATTTGTAGGCGTTTCTACCCAAACCAATTTTGTGTTTTCATTTATCAAAGACTTGAATTTCTCCAAATCGTTCATGTCAACGAAGTGAAATTTAATGCCAGAATCTTTATAAATTCTTGTGAACATTCTATACGTTCCGCCATATAAATCATCCATTGCAATGATTTCATCACCAGCTTTAAAAGATCTTAAAACGCAGTCTGTTGCAGCCAAACCAGAAGAAAAGGCTAAACCTTTTGCTCCGTTTTCAATGCTAGCAAGTGCATTTTCCAAAGCAGTTCTCGTTGGATTCGCCGCTCTGCTGTATTCATAATCGCCAACCGGCACTCCAGGGCTTGTTTGCACAAAGGTTGAAGTCTGATAAACTGGAGGCATCACAGCGCCCGTACTTGGATCGTGATGCTGTCCTCCATGGATAACTTTCGTGTTAAATTTCATATAAATGATTATTTAAATATCAATATTTTGGACAAATTTACCTTTTAATTCCGAACCCAAAACGGTATCTTTATAAATAATTAACACCAAAGTCATGAAACGCATCCTATTATTTATCGTAATATCGTTCACTTTTGCCAGTTGCCAAAAGGACAAGAAAAAAGAAACCAAAGCCGAAACTCTGGCATTTCATACCAAAAAATACGAAAAGAAAACTACGCTTCCTTGCAAAGCTGAACTTTGTGCTGAAGTAAACATCTCTGTTCCTGAAGCGTCAAATGTTCCTGTGGTGGCAGACAGCATCAACAAGAAGATTTTTAATACTGTTCGCGGCATCGTATATTTTGGAGAAAAACCTTATACCGGAAAAACTTACGAAGAAATCATGACTTCATTTATTGCTTCGTATGACAAAATTAGAAACGAATATCCAGATGAAAGACCAGGCTGGGAAGCTCAAATTTCAGGAAAAGTAGATTATTCTTCTGAAAACATCTTGAATATAACTTTAAGCAATTACACTTACACTGGCGGTGCGCACGGCTATGAAGGAATACGTTCCTTGATTTTTGAAAAGAAAACCGGAAAATCTTTAGGAAGAAATGATATTTTAAAAGACACTGTGAATTTTAAAATTATGGCGGAGAAAAAATTCCGTGAGAAATTTAAAGTCCCTGCTGGAAAACCAATAAATTCAACAGGATTGATGTTTATAAAAGATGTTTTTGAATTGCCTCAAACTTTCTTTTATACTGATAAAGGATTGCTTTTATATTACAATACTTATGAAATTGCTTCGTATGTCGAAGGCCCGAAAGATCTTTTGATTCCTTATGCTGAAGTAGAAAAATATCTTGTAGTAAAATAAATTTAGTTTCTAAAGAAAATGTCTTTTGCGTAAAAGATCCTTTACACAAAAGGCATTTTTTAAACGAATTTCCTGATACTCATTATTATTCCCAAATGCATTGCTTCATGATAATAATTGTAAGCGATTGCATCTTCTATATTGCGAATTGCGAATCCCATATTGTTCGTGAATTCATGAAAATTTTTAAAAATCAGGCTGTTAAAATCGATTTTCGTTTGATTAATTGTATCAAAAAGCAATACTTGAATTTCATCCACTTCTTCTTGTGTCAAATCTCTTTCAGGTTTTGTTCCTTTTTGATATTTTGAAATCATCTCATCAGAAACCATTGCTGGAAGTCCCGATAATTTATAAGCTAATAATTGCTGTACAACAATTATGTGAGCAATATTCCAAATAATATTATTACTGAACCCATCCGGAATTTTATTCAGCTGTTCTAAAGTATAATTTTTCAACATTTCAGCCAGCACTTTTCTGTTGGTACTGGTAATCTCAAAAGCTTGATGCATAATTTTTTTGATAAAAATACACATTTCAACTTAAATGGATTTTCTTTGTATCACATTTTTAAATTTCCTCCAATGAACAAAATATATTACTTGGCTTCTTGCGACACTTGCCGAAAAATCATAAAATCACTTCCGAATATGGACAAATTAAAGTTTCATGACATTCGTGAAAATCCAATCACGGAAGAAGAATTAGAAGAAATGCACAAACTTGCCGGAAGTTATGAAAAGCTCTTTAGCAAGAAAGCACAGCTCTACAAATCATTGGGATTGAAAGACAAAAACCTGCAAGAAAAAGATTACAAAAAATATCTTTTAGAGCATTATACATTTTTAAGTCGTCCTGTTTTTATTATTGACAATAAAATCTATATTGGAAACAGCCAGCAAAATGTGCATGCGGTTTCATTGGTGTTGAAGTAAGTTTTCAGATTGCAGTTTTCAGATTACAATAGGCAGAAAACAGCTGATTTCAGTTGCAGAATATCTGAAATCTTATCCCGAAGCTTTCGGTCTGTAATCTGCCATCTAATATCAGTATTCTTAAAACGAACTCGATACTTTTTACTACATTTGTAGCTATTTAAATTTGAATATGATACAATCAATGACTGGTTTTGGCAAAGCATCTTTGCAATTACAAACCAAAAAAATTACTGTTGAAATAAAATCCCTAAACAGCAAAGGCTTGGATTTAAACGTAAGAACGCCTTATGTTTATCGTGAAATGGAACTGGGATTAAGAAATCAAATTGCCCAAAAATTAGAAAGAGGAAAAGTTGATTTTTCTTTATTTATAGAAATTACAGGTGAAGAAACTTCGTCAAAAATAAACGTTCCGATTGTTAGAGGTTACATCAATCAACTAAAACAAGTGGTTGACGGAGATGAAACTGAATTACTAAAAATGGCTGTAAGAATGCCGGATGCGATGAAAACCGAGCGTGAAGAAATTGACGAAAATGAGTGGAAAACTATTCAAGGAGTCATTGAAGAAGGCTTGAAAAACATCCAAGAATTTAGAGTTTCAGAAGGTGCTGCTTTAGAAAAAGAATTCCTTTTAAGGATCGGAAATATCTTGTCTTTGATGAATGAAACCGTTGCTTTAGATAGCGAGAGAATCGAAACAGTTAAAACAAGATTGAAAACAGCAATTGAAGAATTAAGCGTAAATGTGGACGAAAATCGTTTTGAGCAAGAATTGATTTTCTATCTAGAAAAATACGACATTACAGAAGAAAAAGTACGTTTAGAAAACCACCTCAACTATTTCATTGAAACAATCGCAGGAACGGAAGCCAACGGAAGAAAACTAGGCTTTATCACCCAAGAAATCGGTAGAGAAATCAACACAATGGGCTCAAAATCCAATCACGCACAAATGCAGAAATTGGTCGTTCAAATGAAAGATGAATTGGAAAAAATCAAGGAGCAAGTTTTAAATGTTCTTTAAAAAGCTTTAAGCAAACACACAACAAAATCCACTTAGCTTAAAGCGTAATGCTTAGAGCTTAAAGCATAAAAAAATGAATAACGGAAAATTATTGGTTTTTTCAGCGCCATCTGGTTCAGGAAAAACTACGATTGTAAGATACCTTTTAGAACAGAAAGAATTGCATTTAGATTTCTCTATTTCAGCAACTTCACGCGAAAAAAGAGGCGAAGAAATTGATGGAAGAGATTACTATTTTTTGTCAATGGAAGAATTCCAGAAAAAGATTGATGAAAATGCTTTTGTGGAATATGAAGAAGTCTACAAAGACAATTTTTATGGAACGCTGAAAAGCGAACTAGAAAGAATCTGGGCTGAAGGAAAACACGTTATCTTTGACATTGACGTAATTGGAGGATTAAAAATCAAGGAACAATTTCCGAAAGAAACTTTGGCGATTTTCGTGAGTCCGCCGTCTGTGGAAGAACTGGAAAGAAGACTTCGTTTTCGCCAGACTGAAACTGATGAAAAAATCGCAATGCGTTTAGCAAAAGCCGAGATTGAAATTTCAAAATCTTCTGAATTTGATGTAGTCTTAAAAAATTACGACTTAGAAATCGCGAAAAACGATGCTTATAAATTAGTTTACGATTATCTAAAAATGATATAAAAGCTCGTGAGATGCTGAGGCACAAAGGCACTGAGAATCACCTTTGAACTTAGCAACTTAGCGCCTTAGCACCTCAAGAAATGAAAGTAGGATTATATTTCGGAACCTTTAACCCAATACACGTCGGTCACTTGATCATCGCCAATCACATGGCAGAATTTTCAGATTTAGAACAAGTCTGGATGGTCGTGACGCCACACAATCCGTTGAAGAAAAAAAGTACTTTACTGGAAGACCATCATCGCCTTCAGATGGTTTTTTTAGCCACGGAAGATTATCCAAAATTGAAACCTTCAGACATTGAATTTAAATTGCCACAGCCGAATTATACTGTAAATACGCTTGCTTACTTGCAAGAAAAATATCCAGAAAATGATTTTTCACTAATCATGGGCGAAGACAATCTGAATTCATTTCACAAGTGGAAAAACTATGAAGTCATTCTTCAAAATCATGAGATTTATGTTTATCCAAGAATTTCTACGGAAATTATAAGTCCTGAATTTGAAAACCATCCGAAGATTCATATTATTGATGCGCCGATTGTGGAAATTTCTTCTACAAAAATTCGCGAAAGCATTAGATTAGGAAAAAATGTAAAACCTTTACTTCCAGAGAATGTTTGGGATTATATTGATCATAATTTATTTTATAAGAAGTAATTATGATTTTTGAAACTTCAATTTTCATTCCTACGAAAAAACCTTATTTTAATTTATTACGTTCTGAAAAAATTTCTTATGTTGCCTTCGGAACAATGATTTTCAGTTACATTTATATAAAACTTAGTAATGATTATTTTCCTAATAAGTTAAATTTATTTCTTTTTATCGGTTTACTTTTTTTAAGTATTATCGGAACTCTCATAGCCTTTCTTATACAATTCTGGGAATACGAAAACCTTAATGGTTATTTTAAAGGTGAAATAAAAATTGATATCAAGAATATATTCATAAATGAGCAATGTTTTAAGCTGTCAGAAATCCGCAACTTAAAATTAACAGTTTTCAATTATAAAGGAGAAAGAACCAACAGAAGAGGTGCTTCGTTTTATCAAGGAACTTCAAATTTCATCTCTTTTACATATAATTCTAAAGAGCTTTCAATAAATTTTCTTCTCACATCAAAAGATCACATTGATGATTTATACCACATTTTAGTTTCCATAATAACAGAAGAAAAAATCAATTATAGCCGAAATTTGATTAATTTAATTCCTGATAAGTACAGAAAATCGCAAGAATTTAAAAGTTTTATTTTAAAGCTAATCATTGAAAAAAGAGTAGAATGCACCGAAGGACTTTTAATTCACGGTTATTCTTCTGATGAGGAAGCAAAACAACTTCGAGCGAAATATTGTTCTTAGTAAAAATTGAAATGTTATTTTTGTCAAGTAAATTATTCAAATGAGCCAAATTTTAAGACAGCAAATCGAGAAAATAACACCGCTTTCTGACGAGGAATTTGATTATATCCTTACTCATTTTACTGCCAAAAAATTCAAGAAACACCAGTTTTTGATTCAAGAAGGGAATGACGTTCCGAATGACTTTTTTGTTTTAAATGGGTGTCTGAAGTCTTACCATACAAGCTCTGATGGCAAAGAACATATCTTGCAGTTCGGACTCCAAGATTGGTGGATTTGTGATTTCAATGCTTATTTCAACCAAACAAAAGCAACGCTGAATGTCGACTGCATTGAAGATACCGAAGTACTTTGTCTTTCATTGTACAATCGCGAAAAATTGTGTTCTGAAATGCACAAAATTGAGCATTTCTTCCGTAGAAAATCAAACGCTGGTTACATCGCTTTGCAGCAAAGAATCTTATCGATGCTGAACAATAATCCGCAGGAACGTTACCAGCAACTTTTAGAATTGAATCCGATTTTGTTTCAAAAAGTACCTAAAAAACTGATTGCTTCTTATTTAGGAGTTTCCCGTGAAACCTTGAGTCGATTTAGTTCATAATCAAAAAGTGATTTTTGTCACACCAAAATCGTGATTTATCTCATCGTCAGAAAACCATCTTCTTCCGAGCTTTGTGATATCAATTCAAACAAAAAATATTTATGAAAAAACTATTCACATCAGGTTTTATGGCGCTTATTTTTTTCGCTGCTGCCTTACATTCTGAATCAGGAAATGCACAAACAAAAAAATCTAAAAAAATGGAAAAGAAAATATTATTCGTGGTTTCAAGCCATGAGAAAAAAGGAAATACAGGTGAATCGACTGGTTATTATTTAGGCGAAGTTTCACACGCTTGGGAAGTTTTAAAAGACGATTATACAATTGATTTTGTGAGTCCGAAAGGCGGAAAACCTCCTGTTGATGGTTTTGATTTGAGCGACCCGATTAACAAGAAATTTTGGGAAGACATAGCTTATCACAACAAAATTGACAATTCGATGAAACCTTCAGATGTAAATCCAAGTGATTATGTAGCGATTTATTATGCTGGAGGTCACGGAGCCATGTGGGATTTTGCAGACAATGCTGAAATCGCTAAAATTGCAGCTGCGATTTATGAAAATAATGGTGTTGTAGGCGCTGTATGTCACGGTCCGGCTGGCTTGGTAAATATCAAATTGAGCAACGGGAAATATTTAGTTGACGGCAAAAAAGTAAATGCTTTCACAAATGAAGAAGAAGTTGCTGTGAAATTGGAAAAGGTGGTTCCGTTTTCTTTGGAAACAAAATTGATTGAGCGCGGTGCTAAATTTGAGAAATCAGGTTTGTGGCAAGAGCATGTAACTGTTGATAGGAGATTGATTACTGGTCAAAATCCGCAATCTGCTAAAGGTGTTGGTGAAGCAGTCTTGAAGGAATTGAAATCTTTGAAAAAATAAATTTTCTAACTAATAAAAAAGTCTAAACATTTCTGTTTAGGCTTTTCTCTTAAATTATTTCCAAAATTCACTATAAAAATTTTCTGTCTGCATTAATTTCTCATGATTTCCAAACTCTTTTACTATACCTTCTTCTAAAATATAAATCATATCAGAAATATTTTTTAAAGCTTGCAAACGATGCGAAATAAAGAATATGGCGCATTCTGATTTTATTTCTTGCAATAAATTTAGAATAAAATTTTCTGTCTTCCTGTCCATTGCCGCCGTAGCTTCATCAAGAATTAAAAATTGTGGTTTTTTATATAATACTCTTGCGAAAGCTATGATTTGTCTTTGTCCGCCTGAAAGATTTATCCCTTCTTCTCCTAAAATTGTAGCTAGGCCTTGTGGCAAATCATTTAGATATTTATCAAATCCATAAGCTTCTAGAAAAACAATTAAATTTTCAATAGAATCTTCTTTACCAAGCAATATATTATCAACAACGTTGCCATTGAAAATCGTAATATCTTGGGGAATAACTCCAATTAAATCTCTATAATTTTTTAATTCAATATCAGAAATATTGTGTTTGTTATTTATGAGAATGCTACCATTTTCAAAATTATAGAAACGTTGCAAAATTTGGCTTAGTGTACTTTTACCACAGCCACTTTCTCCAACAATTGCTGTTAATTTTCCTTTTTCTATTTTAATATTTAAGTCGGAAAACAATTCTTTTCTTCCTGCAAATCTGAAAGAAAGATTATTAATTTCAATAGAATCAATTGAATCTAATAAATTTCCTTCTCTAATTTCCTTTTTAATCGAAGCAAATTCAAACATCCTGTTAAAAGCAATTTTTGCTTCATTAATGGGAATAGAAATCAAAGCTAAATTAGCCACAGAAGGAATCAATGAACCTGAAATCCCCAATATTGCCATCAATTCTCCTAATTGCATTTGATTATTAAAAACGGAAATCGACGTGTAAATCAAAATTCCAATCAAAAAAACAACACTGGCTAATCCTGATTGCCATGATAATGCAATATTGATTTTTCCCAAATCAAACATTTTATTTTGAAAACTATTAAAAATCAAATCATTTGTCTTGCTAAAAATGGTTTCTAGATTATGATTTTTGATAGTAGAAATTCCCTGAAGGCTTGAAATATAATTGCTTTCATTAAATGCATAAGCTTGCATTGATTCTTTTTGAGAATTTATAATCCGTTTATTACTTCTGTAAATAATATAGAAATACACTGGCAAGCTTATGGTGGCAATAATTCCGACTTTCCAAGAATATATAAAAAGAAAAACTAGGGATATTAAAGTTATTAAAATATCTACAACTAAATTGCCCGCCAGCATTTTTATCACACGTTGCACTCTTTGCGTATCATTCAGTCGGGCAACCAATTCCCCAATTTTTCTGGTGTCGAAAAACGGTTTTGGAAGGTGAAGCAACGAACTAAAAAATTGCGAATTGATTCTATTATTAAAATCTTTCGACTGTTTTATCAAAAAGAATTCCCTTAATGACATAAATCCCACTCTTGCCAAAAGCAATATTCCAAGCAAAGCGATTCCTGTTATCAGTTTGCTAATATTCCTAGATGGCAAAATATCATCGATTAATTTCTGTGAAAAAACAGACATCGCCATGCCTAAACCTGCTACAAAAACGCCAAGCAAGACCGAAATCCAAAGCAATTTATAATCATCTTGCAGCAAATCAAGAAACCATTTCTTTTGCGAGCTTTTGGTTTCTGTTTCTTTTACAAAATGGCTGTTTGGTTCTAGAGTGAGACAAGATTTTGAAACCCAAATAGCATCTAAATTTGTAGCTGACATATATTCAACACCCTTTGCCGGATCTCCAATCAAAAACCCTTTTTGGCTATCATATTCATAACAGACCATATAATGCTGTAGTTGATTTTCAACAAGCACATGAAGAATCACAGGTTGCTTATGGTCAATTAAAGCCTGAATATCTGCTTCACAACCTTCTGCACTAAAACCTAATTGGTTCGCTGCTTGATAAAGTCCCAAAAGCGTAGTTCCTTCTCGATTGGTTCCACTCAATGCTCTCAAATTTTCTAAAGAATCTGAACCGCCATACAGCTTAATGATAGATAATAGGCAAGCTACGCCGCAGTCAGATTGATCAAGTTGCAAAGTATGTGACTTCTGAATAGTTTTTAAATTAACTTTTTCTGAATTTGAATTATCTGCCATCTAGCTTTTTTAAAATTGTTTCGGCTTTTACCTGTCCTTTAAATCGTTCTATCAGCACTTGATTTTCATCATATAATATCAGGCTAGGAAGTGATTTGACATCAAAAGCAATAGCGAAATCAGCTTTGGTATCATGTATAAAATGAATGTTATCATAGTTTAAAAGATTGTGTTTTTGGGCAAAAAATTTGATAGCGCCAGGTTTTTCAAATGAGATGAAAATAATTTGAGTCTCTTTAAATGCTACAATATTTTCTTTGATCATTGTCGCTTCATTATTACAGAACTCACATTCGCTATTAAAATAAATAAACAATATGGGAGTATGGTTTTTCAAATTTTCATTAGAAAATATATCGCCATTGATGTCCTTATATGAAAAATTCGGTATTGTTTTTATATTTTCAGCAACTTCTTTTTTATGGCTTATTTTTGAGAACGTCACAAAACCCATAAAAAGCAATAATGCCATAAAAAGTACAGCACTTATTTTTCTAATTTTCTTTTTCATTTTCTTTTTTTGATAACAAGATGCTTGCAATGATAAACACCGTTGACAAGCATCCGAAGACAAGACTGCTTACACGCTCGTCACCGCTATATAAAAACCAAATAATACGAAAGGCTATAAAAAGCAGGCAAACCGCAATAAATATTTTTTTTAAAAGTGTCATTTATGAATAATTCAAAGTAAAAAACATAATAGTTACTACCCACAGTAATAACGCAGGCCCATAACTGCTAGCCACAATTTTAAAGCCCTTATCCATATCTGTTTCAATTTCTTTACCAATTAAATAGCCTAAATACAGCCAATATCCTAATTCAAATAAATTAAGTGTTTGTAAAGGATAAATATACCAAGGCTCTAAATTTTCATAACCGATGATATTTAAGGCAGAAAGCGGATAGAAATATTGGACATCTTCTAGTGTATAACTGGTTTGAAAGAAATAAAACCAGATGATTTTAAATAGTGGAAGCAATAGAAAAACAAATTCAGCTTTTAAAGTCATATCCCAAATAGTCTTAAATTTTAAGTCCCTATTTGAAAAAAACAATCCGATGTATATAATACTTGCTATGACCGATGTTTTAAGCATGAGATATATAGGTACGCCAACATAGCTTATGTATTTCCATTTTTTCTGTAAAAGAAAAAAATTCTCTATTTGACTCTTTGTAAATTGCTCTGCAAAAGAATTATAAAGTAATGCGTTTATATCTAAAATTTCATTTGTAGTTTCAGTTAATAAAATTACAATTATAGATATTACAATTAGTTTAAAAAGAAATTTCATATATTATTATCCTAAATTAGAAAAGGGGGCATAACCCCCTTTGACATAATCAATTTACTATTTAAAATTTAACAATAAATACTTATTTCTTCCAATCGAAATGTAATATAAAGGATAGAGATAAACTAGAAACATCAAATATTTAAAATTAGTGTCAGCAACATAAGCTAAATAACCAAAAACAAACATTAATATTAAAATTACAAAAGTTGTTAAGGTATTTATTCTACTTGAAACGATCATCTCATTCAAATCTTTATCCGTTCTAGTTTCCAAAACGTTTGAACCACACCATTGTATTTTAATCTGAATATTTGATTTTTCTTTATCAATTTCAAAGTCTTTATATTCTTTCCCAAAACCAATAGCGTCAATCTTTATTCCATCAACAAAAACATCAAACTTTCCTGCTAAGTTCACAAGTTCTTTTTTTCGATATATTCTTAATTTCATGTCATTTTATGTATAGTATTAACAAAAACTGAAAATATCTAACAATTACGTATAGAATAAGCATAAAGACCAGCACTAATTCCGAGGAATAACCAACCAGCAGGACCAGCAGCCGTTGCAGCTCCAAAAATCAACATTGAACCTCCAATCCCATTAATTACTGTATCTTGAGCATTGCATTTTCCACCCTCCAGACCTTCCATCTGAACTAATTCCATTTTTTTCATAATAAAATATTTAAAAGTTTATTTTACAATGATATAAAGATTTTTTTTGAAAATTGAAAATTCCAATGCATAAAGTATGCATGCATTTTTCAAGAGAAAATTTGCTTTGCATTCTTTTTTTTATCAAATTGCAACCAGCCAAACTCACTACCACTGAGGCTAAAAAAAGCAGCATAAAATTTATGTTGAATAGTAATATTTATAAGCAGTGGTATGGAAAAAGAGGGCTTAGAAAAAATCAGGATTGCAAGAATTATCAAGGGATATTCACAAGGATATATGGCCCAGAAGTTAACTATTTCACAAAGCCAATATTCAAGGCTTGAAAGTGGCTTCAGTATAATATCAGAAACCCATTTAGAATCCATTTGTAGTATTCTTGAAATAGAAATATTTATTACAACCTAAGACAAACAATAGCTTAAACAGTGACGTTTAGGCTATTTCAATTTACTATTTCTTGATATTTTCCCGAATTTCAGAAAGTGTAACATCTACCAAAAGTTTTCCGTCTCTGAAAACTTCTTTCAATTCGCTTTTGTTTCCTTCTTTCCAAAAAATCCAGTCGATGCGCTTGAAAACCATCAGAATTCTTAACACCAATTTACAACTAACCCTTTCGCGATTTCGTAATTTTGCGTCAAATTTAATTACTATGCTAAACTTCGAATTATACAATCCTACCAATTTGGTTTTTGGTAGAGGACAAATCGCAAAAATTGCTGATCTAATCCCAAAAGATGCTAAAGTTCTGATCACTTTTGGTGGCGGAAGCATTTTCAAAAATGGCGTTTACGACCAAGTTATCAAAGCACTTCACGGTTTTGATGTGACTGAATTTGGAGGAATTGAACCAAATCCCAGATATGAAACTTTGATGAAAGCGGTGGAAATCATCCGTGAGAAGAAATTGGATTTCATTCTTGCAGTTGGTGGCGGTTCTGTAATTGACGGAACAAAATTTATTTCGGCAGCCGTGAATTTTGACGGAAATCCGATGGATATTTTGCACAAGAGAATTCGTGTTGAAAATAATGCGGTTCCTTTTGGAACGGTTTTGACTTTGCCAGCAACGGCGAGCGAAATGAATTCTGGTGGCGTGATTACGATCAATGAAACGCAAGAAAAATTATCTTTTGGAGGCCCGGCGGTTTTTCCTCAGTTTTCAATTTGTGATCCGCAGGTTGTTTCTTCGTTGCCAAAAAGACAAATCCAGAACGGAATCGTGGATGCTTTCACGCACGTTTTTGAGCAATATTTGACTTATCCGCACGATGCTTTGTTGCAAGACAGAATCTCTGAAGGAATTTTGCAGACTTTGATTGAAGTTGGCCCTAAAGTGGTTGAAAATCCGACAGATTATAAACTGGCTTCAAATTTTATGTGGAGTTGCACAATGGCTTTAAACGGCTTGATTCAAAAAGGTGTTCCGACAGATTGGGCAACGCATATGATTGGACACGAATTGACAGCTCTGTTTGAAATTGATCATGCAAGAACTTTGGCGATTATTGGTCCGAATTTGTATCGTGTGATGTTTGAAACCAAGAAAGAAAAACTGGCGCAATATGGAAAACGCGTTTGGAATGTTGCCGACGGAAACGTTGATGAAATGGCAAACCAAGCGATTGAAAAAACAGTTGAATTTTTCCACACGATGGGAATGCAAACTAAGCTTTCTGAATATACGCCAGACTTTGAAAACACAGCTGATTTCGTAGTAAAACGTTTTGAAGAACGTGGCTGGAAAGCGATGGGCGAAAAACAGAATATCACTCTGGAAAGAGTTAAGGAAATTGTGGAAATGAGCTACTAAGCAGTTCTTTTTAAAATTTATGCTTTGCGTCTTGGCGACTTTGTGTGGGAATATAGCTCGCAAAGACGCTAAGGCGCAAAGTTTTTTATTTCTGTAATTCACGTAATGGTTCAGAAGTTAAAAAGAAGCCTGAAGTTTTCAATCTAGCCCTGATGCTCGCAAATATCCTTTTATTCTGGGGTTCAGAATAAAAGATATTGTGAAGCAGCAGGAAAATGGTTCAAAAAAAATACTGTCGTATTGCTCAAAATAAAAAAACTGAATCATTTCAAAATCAAAAGGCACTCCTGAATAAATTTCAAGAGTGCCTTTTTCAAAACACCAAAAACAAATTTTAACTAACTTGATAATACTATCTAACTTTATTATCAATTTGTATAACGTAATCTAACCAACTCGTAGTTAATAACGCCAGATATTATGCTGCATTGCATTGAAAATCATAATTTTAAGTTAAAAATAAAATATTAAATTGAGCCTTTGAAAAGTTTCTTCCTAAAAAGAAAATACAAATTGGTTTTTAATTTTCTTTTACGGCTATTTTGAGTATTTTTGGGCAAACAAAGATAAAAACGAAATGAGTCACCAACCTAAATTTGCTGTAATTGGCGGAGGAAGCTGGGCAACAGCAATTGCAAAAATGCTTTGCGTCAACCTTACAGAAATTGCCTGGTATATGAGAAATGAAAGCGCAATCGCACATATACAGGAGTTAAAACACAACCCAAATTATTTAAGTTCTGTCGAATTTGACACTAAAAAACTAAAATTAACCAGCAATATCAACGAAGCGGTTGCTTATGCTGATTATATAATTTTTGCTATTCCTTCTGCTTTTTTGAGCGCTGAATTGGAAAATCTTACAGAAAGCCTTAAAGGGAAAATTATTTTTTCTGCTATAAAAGGAATTGTTCCAGAAACTAGCTTGATTGTGGGCGAACATTTTCATGAAAAATATGATATTCCGTATGACAATATCGGTGTAATTACTGGCCCTTGCCACGCTGAAGAAGTGGCGATGGAAAGACTTTCTTATTTGACAATTGCTTGTGGCGATGCGGATAAAGCAACGATTGTTGCTACTAATTTAAGCGGAAATTATATCAAAGCAAAGATTTCTGATGACATTATCGGAACGGAATATGCGGCGATGCTGAAAAATATTTATGCAATTGCTGCAGGAATGGCGCACGGACTTGGTTATGGCGATAATTTCCAAGCTTTGTTGATGAGCAATGCGATTCGTGAGATGAAGAAATTCATCCGAAAAGTGCATAAAATGAAGCGAAATATCAATGATTCTGCTTATTTGGGCGATTTATTGGTTACTGGATATTCTGTATTTTCGAGAAACAGAATGTTTGGAAACATGATTGGAAAAGGCTACACCGTGAAATCTGCCATGATGGAAATGAGCATGGTTGCTGAAGGTTATTATGCCACAAACAGCGCGCATAAACTGAATGAAGATTTGGGTGCTAAAACTCCGATTATCAATGCAGTTTATAGCATTTTATACGAAGGAAAAGAGCCTAAAAAAGTGTTCAAAAAATTAACTGAAAAACTTAATTAATTATCACAATGCAAAACGATCACGTTGACCATTTAATCAATCATCCCGGAATTCTGGGCGGATTTTCAATTTTAATTATTATTATGTTACTTCTGGATTTGGGTGTTTTCAACAAAAATAGCCATGTCGTTTCAAACAAGGAAGCAGCAATTTGGTCAATTGTTTGGATTTCATTGGCAATGGGATTCAGTGGCGTGATTTATTATTTGATGGGAATTGAGCAATTCACGCAATTTCAGTCGGCATATTGGATTGAAAAAGCGCTTTCTGTTGATAATTTATTTGTATTCATATTAGTTTTTGGATTTTTTAATGTCCCTAAACATTTGCATCACAAGGTTTTATTCTGGGGAATTATCGGCGCTTTGGTTTTCAGGGCTATATTTATTTTTACCGGAGTGGAACTTATCAATATGACTTATCTGCCTGAAATGGAAGTTTTTGGTCATTTAGTTCGAATCAATGTTGTACTTTCAATCTTTGGATTCTTTTTAGTTTATGCGGGAATAAAATCTTGGTTTTCTTCAGAAGACGATGACGAAAACAAAGATTTCACAAAAAGTCCAGGAGCAAAAATAGTGCATCGCTTTTTCAAAGTCAGCGAGAATTATGATGGAGATAAATTCTTTACTATAAAAAATGGCGTGAAGATGGCAACACCTTTATTAGTGGTTGTCGCCGTGATTGAAGTAACCGATTTGATTTTCGCTGTAGATTCAATTCCAGCGATTTTTGCCATTGCTCCAAATGATCCTTTTATACTCTATACTTCAAATATTTTTGCGATTTTAGGCTTGAGAGCTTTGTACTTCTTACTTGCAAATTTCATGTATATGTTCAGCCGATTGAAATTTGGGCTAGCAATAATTCTAGCTTTTATAGGCGTAAAAATGCTAATCAGTCCGTTTTATCACATTTCTTCTCCTGCATCATTAACCGTTGTGGGAAGTGTATTGGTTTTATCTGTAATCGCTTCTTTGGCATTTCCTGTGAAAGAAGACAACAACTAAATATATGAGCGAAAGATGGAAATATCAGCTTAAAGTCGGATTACCTTGGGGAATTTTCATGTCAATAGTCATGGTTTTCTTTGGCGTAAGCAACAAACCTTTTATGGTACAAATTCAATCTGGATTTTTCTATTTCCAAATGGCCTGCTTTTTAATTGTAGGCGTTTTTGTATTGGGATATTCAAGCTGGAAATCTAAAATCAGGAGAGAAGGAAAAAAATAATTCGAAAGAATTTTCTGTATTTAATCTTTAAGGAAAAGCTAAAGTATAGCTAAAATCTTACTTGGCATTGTTATTTTTTGTAACTATGAATAACCAAACCTTATAAGACCAAAATGCTAGAACAGACATTAAATTCCAACCAGTTCGACCAAGCTTTAGAGCTTCTGAACAGTGGCGAAAAACTTCCAAAAAATCTTGATGATTTCAAGAAAAACCAGATTTTCGACAAGTTACTTAAAGAAAAGCAATTTCAAATTTTATTGCATTTCATAAAAGACAAAACTATTGAAAGCGATATTTATGAATTGGATACTTTCGACCGAAGTATCTTCCAAAGCATTTTATATTATCTTCCAAAAGACGAAGATTCCACGCAATTTTTTCAAGAATTTATTTCAAAATTTGACAATCTCAATGATGAAGTCAATGCCAAAACTTTGCTCGGATATTTCCTTGAAAAAGGCGCGCCTCTTGAAATTATAAAAATTTTAGTGAAAGCCGGATGTGATGTAAATTTTCTCAATAATGCAGATGAAAATTATTTGCACCAAGTCATCAAAACCAACTTGATGAAACCCGAACTTTCGCTTTCTTACTTAGAATTTTTGATCAATGAAGGCTTAGACGTAAATCAGCCAAATATTGTCAAAAAAACGCCTTTGATTGCAGCAATTGACTTTAATCGAAAAGAATATATCGACCTGCTTCTGCAAAACGGAGCCAATCCGAATGACACTGATAAAGACGGAAATTCAGCATTTTTCTATGCTGTTGCACACAAGCTAGATTTTGATTTATACAAGCAGCTTAGCGAATTTGCTTCGCCAGAACTAGATATTCTGAACTCAAATCAGGTTTCGCCTTTATTTGAATATACAAGAATGATGAATGGACGATCAGAAAAGGAAATCCAGCTTTTAATTCAAATGATTGAAGACGGTGGCGATTTATATCATCCAAGCCAATACTATTCAAAAGATAAAACGCCTTTGGATCAAATTGCAGAAAAACCAGCAGAAATCTTGGAAGCTGTTTTAGAAACCGGAAAAGTAGAAATCAATCGCCAAGACGATAATGGAAACACTATTCTTCACAAAGTTTGCGCTTTCAACGTAAATTATGACGCCAATCAAGCCAAAGAAACTTACCGAAAAGTAAAATTATTGCTTGAAAACGGAGCCGATTCTTCTATTTCAAATGATGAAGACAAAACAGCTTTAATGCTATCTTCCGACGATAATTTGAAAATAAAAACAGTAGAATTATTAATGAAAAAGTAATTTTAAGGCGCTAAGTTCTTAAGAAATTCAAGCGCTAAGGCTTAGCATCTTAGAAACTTCGTGTCTCAGAACCTAAAAAAACAAACCTATGTCAATGTCATTTATAATCGCTTGCGAAGGCGGAAAAAGAAAAATAGCCGAAATTTTATTAGAAAATAATGAAGTCGATGTCACTTATACCGATGAAAAAGGGAGGACTGCATTGCATTATGCAGCTCATCGTGGCTATCTTGATTTGGTGAAAATCTTGATTGAAAAAGGAGGAAAATTAGATTATGAAGACCACGACGGGGAAACTCCGTTTTATTTTGCGTGTCTTCAAAAACAGAAACAAACGGCTTTATATTTATTGGAAAAAGGCGCTAAAATTGACGTCAATGATAACAAAGGAAACAGTCTGCTACATCTGACATCGCAAACAGGTCAGATAGAAATTTTGGAAAAATTACTAGAATTGGGCTTAAATGTCGACTCGGAAAACAACGAAGCCGAAACGCCATTGTTATTGGCTGCAAGCTGTAGAAATAAAGAAATCGTGCAAAAGCTTTTAGAAAACGGAGCCAATGTCAATGCGACAAACAAGCATGGAAATACCGCTCTTTTATTTGCCGTAAAGTCAAAAAATGCGCCAATGGTAGAATTGCTTTTGGAAAACGGTGCAAATATCAATCACGTAAATCAAGCAGGAGAATCGGCATTGCTGATTGCGTGTTATGAAACCAACCGAATGCTTACGAAATTGCTAGTTGAAAAAGGTGCTGATGTTTTTGCCTCGTCTAAAAACGGATTGTCGCCAATTTGGTATGCTTGCGCCAATAATCAAAAGGAAATCGTGAGCTTGTTTTTAGAAAATGGCGTGGACGTGAATTACTCAAAACCCGTTTCTGGCAATGAAGATTCGATGTATTCGTATTTAGATTGGGTGGAAACTGCAAATAATTTGGCATCAGAAAGTAGCTTTACTTTAAGTTATGATTATGGAGGCGAAAGTATGCTTCATGTTGCTTCAAAAAATGGCCATTTGAGTATGGTGAAATTGCTACTTGAAAACGGAGCGAATCTCAATATCCAAGACGAAAGTGGCAACACAGCTTTGCATTACGCAGCTGCAAACGGAAAGAAAGATATCGTGAAATTTTTATTGGAAAACCAAGCCGATGGTTCGATTGTAAATGCAAAAGAACAGAAAGCGATTGATTATTCGAACATAAAAGGTTTCAATGAAATTACCGAATTGCTTTTAAAATTCAATCCAGAAAATAAAGCAAAATTCGAACAGAAAGGAACACTAATTTCTCAAGAAAATCCAAAAAATGATATGGCTTCAAAAAAACAAGCTTTGTTGGATTTAAAGGAGTTATTAGACGCTGGAATTCTTTCTCAAGAAGAATTTGATGAAGAAAAAAATAAAGTTTTGAGAGGGTAATAATTTATCATTTCAATTTTTTATAACAAAAAAAATCCCGAATAAATCGGGATTGAAATTTTATAGGTCTTGAATCAAAAGCCAAGCTTCAGGATTTTCACTTTTTTGGATTTTTATCATTTGTTTTTGAGCTTCAGCATAAGTGGCGAAACTTCCATAAATTACTGGATGCAAACCATGTCTTGTCACTGAAATGCGTTTGGCTTTGAAACCTTTTGCACTTAATTTCTTATAGATTTTATTTGCATTTTCTTCGTTTCTAAAAGCACCAGCAACTATGTGATAAGAAAATTTGTCTTCTTTGATATTCAGCTTTACAGCCGGAAGCGGTGTTTCAATAAAAAAAGTAGCTTCTTGAATTTTATTTTCCACTTGTTTCTGAACTGATTTTTCAACCATTAAAGTTTCAGTGGCAATTTTTTCTTGGTAATTGTTATAATATTGATTTCCGAAAACTCCGGCCAAACCAAGTCCTAGAACGAAAACTGCAGCATATTTTAAATAAACTTGCTTGTTTCTTCTTTCAGGAGTAAATATGATTGGAGCTTTTTCTTCTAAAGCTTCAACTTCTTGCTTGTAAATTTCACGCTGAATTTTAGGAGAAACAAAATTGCTCAATCCAAAAGAAGCGGTTAAATAATTCACAGAATCTACTGGTTTAAAAACTAGATTGTTTTCAGAATTCAAAGACAATTCACCAATGTTTTTCAAAACGATCGGTTGAAATAATTGCAATGAAGTTCTCCAGTTCAAAACGTTTTCTTCAATCTTGTGAACGGCTTGTTCATAAGAGATTTTTTCAGAAAGTGCAACGTGGCTTGCCAGCAAACCGTCATTGTTTTTCAAATGAAAATTAAAAGAAACCTGTTTTTTTGGAGGATAAAATGCATCTTCAAGCAATTGCGCTGGCTGAATTTCAGTCAGGAAAGCGCCGAATCCTGGAACGGAAACGCATTGGTATCTGTATAAAAGCTGGGCTATGTAATGTTCAATTTTCATATTGACAAAGTTACTTATTCAATAGGCGTAGCAAAATTTTATTCACAAATTTTATTAACAATTTGAATAAAAAGTCTTTAATTTGACTTTCAATTATTTGCCATGAACGAAGAAGAATTATTTTATCTCTTAGCCTTACAAAAAGTAGAATTAGTAGGCGATATTGTTGCTAAAAAACTGCTCACCCATTATGGTTCTGCAAAAGAAATTTTTCAATCGAAAGCAGGAAAACTTGAAAGCATCGACGGAATCGGAAGTATTTTGATTCGCAATCTAAAAGACAAAAGTGTTTTTCAGAAAGCGGAAGCAGAACTTCAATTTGTCAAAGAAAACCATATCAAAACGCTTTATTTCAAGGACGAAAATTATCCTGAGAAACTGAAGCACTGCATTGACGGGCCAGTTTTGCTTTTCGCTTCGGGGAATTTTGATTTTAAAAACCGCAAAATTATCAGCATTGTCGGAACACGCCAAATTACTTCTTATGGAATGGAATGTTGCAAGAAATTGATTGCTGATTTGGCTCCGTTAAATCCCATAATTGTTAGCGGATTTGCTTATGGCGTTGATATAATGGCACATCAAGCAGCAATGGAAAATGATCTTCAGACTATTGGAATCGTAGCTCACGGATTAAACCAAATCTACCCTAAAGTGCATAAAAAATATGTCGCAAAGATGGAAGAAAATGGCGGTTTTATGACTGAATTTTGGAGTTCTTCGAATCCTGATAAGGAAAATTTTGTGAAGCGAAATAGAATTGTAGCAGGAATGTCAGAAGCGACAATCGTCATTGAATCTGCAGATAAAGGCGGTTCTTTAATTACTGCAACAATGGCTGGCGATTATAACCGCGATGTTTTTGCCTTTGCCGGAAGAGCTACTGACAAGTACAGCCAAGGTTGTAATAATTTGATAAAAAGTCAAAAAGCAAACCTCATCACTTCTGCCGCCGACGTAATTTATATGCTCAATTGGGATTTGGATAATGAGAAATCAAAACCTATTCAAAAGCAACTTTTCGTAGAACTAGAACCTGAAGAACAGAAAATCTATAATTATTTGCAAAAGCAAGGCAAGGAATTGCTTGATATTATTGCTTTAGATTGTGAATTTCCGGTATATAAAATTTCTTCGATGTTATTAAATATGGAATTGAAAGGCGTGATTCGTCCTTTGCCTGGGAAATTATTTGAGGCGATTTAATTATTTGTCAAGCAATTCATAAGTCACATTCAGGTCGTAATGAACTTCATATTCTGGATTCTTATCGATTTTCTGGGTATAACTCGTTGATGATCCAAAAACAGATGACTTATTGATTGTATTGTCATCGATTATAATTAGTTTTCCGATTTTCTTTCCCGATTTTGTTGCTAAAAATTCTGCTTTTGACTTTGCTTTTTCTAGTGCTTTTTGAGAGACAAAATCCTTATATTCATCACTGAAATCGTAAACATACCTTATATATAGTTCGGCCACCTTTCCGATTTTTTCGTTTAGCAGTATTTTATTTGCTTTGTCAAAATCAGTGATTACTAAAGTGTAATTTGCGCCTCTTCTTCCAAAATTTGAACTTTGTGCAGATTTAAAAATCAATTCAGAACTTGAAAGTTGTTCAGTTTTTAAAATATCTTGAACTTCTTTTCTAGCTTCTTCAAAAGATTTTAAAACTTTACTTTGACCTTCAATCACAGTAGTTGTTTCTTTTATGAAAAAGTTGACTTCGAAGATTTTTGCCTTTAAGGTTTCTTTGTAGGAACCAACAACTCTGATTTGGTTTTCTTTTAATTGTCCAAATGCATTTAGGTTTAAAAATAAAAAGGCGATAAAAATAAAAATCGTTTTCATAAGTAAGAATTTACTCAAGATAACGATTTTTATTTAATTTTAGTATCCTAATTTCTCTCTAACCCTTTTCAAAACTCCGTTAGCTACAACTTTTGCTTTTTCAGCACCTTCAAACAAAGCTTTGTCAAGTTCTTCGAGATTATTCATATAATAGTTATACTTTTCTCTTTCAGTTTTGAATTTTTCAATGATCAATTCAAACAAAGCCTGTTTTGCGTGTCCCCAGCCAAAATCACGGTTTACATTTTTGTATTTTTCTGTAATTTCTGCCAATTGGGTTTCATTAGCAAGCAATTTATAAATAGCGAAAATCTTGCAAGTTTCAGTATCTTTTGGATCCTCCAAAGGTGTGCTATCGGTTTCAATTGACATCACTTGTTTGCGCAAAGCCTTGTCATCTAAGAAAATATTAATGATGTTGTTGGCAGATTTGCTCATTTTTCCACCGTTAGTCCCAGGAACATATTTTGTGTCTTCGTGAGTGTAAGATTCTGGCAAAACGAAAGTTTCTCCCATCTGGTTGTTGAATCGTGAAGCAACATCACGCGTGATTTCAATATGTTGTAATTGATCTTTCCCAACCGGAACAAATTCAGCATCATACAAAAGAATATCAGCTGCCATCAACATCGGATAAGTAAATAAACCAGCGTTTACATCAGAAAGTCTATCGGATTTATCTTTGAAAGAATGTGCCAAAGTCAATCTTTGAAACGGAAAAAAACAGCTTAAATACCAAGATAATTCGGTCGTTTGAGGGACGTCAGATTGTCTGTAAAAAACTACTCTGCTCATGTCAAGACCGCAAGCAAGCCACGTTGCAGCAGTGCTGTAAGTGTTTTGACGCAAAGTTTCTCCGTCTTTGATCTGCGTAATAGAATGCAAATCAGCGATGAAAAGAAAAGATTGGTTTTCTGGCTTGTTTGATAATTCGATAGCTGGAAAAATTGCGCCTAGAAGATTTCCTAAGTGCGGTGTTCCTGTGCTTTGAATTCCTGTTAAGATTTTTGACATTTTAAAGTAATTAAGTTGTTATGTATTTTAAATACACAGTTTGGCAAAGTTTGCAAAGTTTATTTTGATGGCAAAGTTTTTTTGGGTTTTATTTTGGAAAGAAGATTTTTAAGGTTTTTTGATTTTAACTTGATTCAAAATATAAAACTTCCAAATCCCAGCGTTTAAAAAAACCTTCCAAAACTTTATTCCAAAACATAAACTTTGAATTCTTACATTTGAAAAACAATTTTCATTCTCGGAAATTATAATAAACAATCCTGATGCGTATTTTAAAAGTTATTTTTTGGGTTCTTTGGCGAATTTGGTTTTATGTCTTACTCGGACTTCCGATTATAATTATGCTTCCTTTTTTATTGGTTTCTATTCTAAAAGAAAAATGGTATCCTTATTTCTTCGTAATGGCGAGAATTTGGGCCAAAGTGATTTTATTTGGAATGGGATTTTATTACAAAGTAGAACGCGAACAAGAGCTTGAACAAGGAAAAAGTTATATGCTAGTTTCCAACCACACTTCAATGACAGATATTATGTTAATGTTGGCTTTGGTCAGAAATCCATTTGTCTTCGTAGGAAAAAAATCGCTTTCAAAAATTCCATTATTCGGATTTTTCTATAAAAGAACCTGCATTTTAGTCGACAGAAATAGCTCAAAAAGCAGAATGGAAGTTTTTGAACGTGCTCAAAAAAGACTAAACCAAGGATTGAGTATTTGTATTTTCCCAGAAGGAGGAGTTCCGGATGATGAATCAATTTTATTGGATGAGTTCAAAGACGGCGCATTTCGATTAGCTTTAGAACATCAAATTCCGATTGTGCCTATTACTTTTGCTGACAACAAAGAAAGATTTTCTTACACTTTTTTAAGCGGAAGTCCAGGCTTGATGCGTGCTAAAATTCATAATTTCATAGAAACTAAAGGAAAAAATTCTAGTGATAAAAAAGAAATTAGAGAAGTAAGGGAACAGGTGAAAGCAATTATTTTTAAGCAACTGCAAAATTTCCACAACGAAAAAAGCGCCTAACCAAAGCGCTTTTTACTGTCATTAACGTATTTTAATGACGAAACTTAACTAAGTAAAATTATAAAACCAACTATTATTTTCTAAAAGTTAAAGTTAATTCCTGAATACAATCCGATGAAATAAGGTTTAAATCCACCCGCATTTTCGCTAAATGTGTTGAGCTGGTATTTGAATTTTGGTTCAATATTCGCCTCAAAAGATTTCCAAAATTTATATTTAAATCCCAATCCAATGTTTGATGTAAAAGAAACATCGTTAAGGTTTTCTGCTTTTCCAATGCTAGCCTGCATTCCGTTTGAAACTACAGAAAGGCTGTTTTCATTCAAAAACATGGTACTCATTCCTCCAACAATTTCAATCCCAAATTTTCTGTCAAGTAATTTATATGAAACTTCAACTGGCACTTCAATATAACCCATTTTTTGGTTGATATGGCCAGGCGTTTTATTTTGAATATTATCAAAAGAGAGAATGTTTGTCACCACATTATCTTCTATAATAATTGATGAGCCTCGGGCGCTATAGCTGTTTGTAGAAATTCCTCTTGCGCTTTGGCCTAAGCTTGCATAATAAACAATATCATTAGTGTTGTATCCTAAAGTTAGTTTATTGACGCCACCTTTAACGCTCCATTTTTTATTCAAAGCATAATTTACTCCTATTCCATAACTCAAATTATTTTCATAATTTTTATTGTTGTCGGCAAATTCCGCATCAATTGGAGAGCCATTGGAAGCAGAGCTAAAATAAATAGGGGCTACGTTTGACGTAATTTGCCATCTATTTAATTTAGCTTCTGTAACCGGTTGTTTTTCTTTTTCTTTTAGCAACTCTTCCAACGCATTCGGTTCAACGGCAGCAACAACTGTTGAATCCTTTTTTTGCTTCTCAAAAGCTTCAGTGTCAAAAACAATTGAAGAAGTATTTATATTTTTTGTCTCTTTTTGAGAGTTTGGAATGACTTGATTTCCAAATTTGTCTTCTGTGTTTTTAGTGTTTTTTTCTTTGGCATAGAATGCAACCGTGTTTTCATCAGGAATTATAATCTCAGAGAAATTTTTTATTCCTTGTAATTTTTTACTGGAAGACTTTTTTCGATTTGAATTGTTTGCAATAACATCATCATTATACTTGTTCGAACCTGAAATAATATTTTTCTTCGAATTTTTATTCCCTGAATTAGTAGTTTTTGCTTTAGAATTTGATTCTTGGTTTACAACTATTTTGTTCTTTAAACTATTTTGCTGTAAAGAATTCTCTTTAGAATCTCCATCCGAATTGAATTGCGTTTCATTAGAAATATCGTTTTTTGATGATGATCTTTCAGTGTCAATATCTGCAACCGTTTCCTCATTGTTTATAGGAAGAATTTGGTTTTCTGTATTCGATTTTCCAGAATTATCTTCATTTACAATTTCAATATTTTCTTTTGAAGAATTTCTAATCATTCCATCGCCAATCACAAATCCGATAAGCAAAATTGCGGCCGCCCCAGAAAGTCTCAACCATAGCGGAATAACACGGCGCTTTTTTTTCTTATTCAGTTCAGCTTCAATATTGTCCCAAACTTTTCGTTCTGGAACAGCTTCAAAATCTTTGAATTTTTCTTGAAATAGCCTTTCTATATTTTTTTTCTCGTTCATTTTGCGACCGTAAAATTTCCTGTTCCTGCGTGTGACTCTATTTTCTCTTTTAAAATCATTTTTGCTCTGGCTAGATTTGATTTTGTTGTTCCAGTTGTAATTTCTAGCATTTCGGCAATTTCTTTGTGTGAATAGCCATCCATTACATATAAATTAAAAACCAATCGATACCGGTCAGGCAATTCTTGAATGATTTTAAGCAAAAAATCTAGCGTCACATTCTCGTCATCAATTTCAATTTCTTCTTCGTCAGCAATATTGTCGTTTACAATTTCAAAAACTGTCGTCCCTCGATATTTTTGAAGAACATTGTTAACCATAATTCGTTTTGCCCAGCCTTCAAAAGAGCCCTTAAAAGTAAATTGACTGATTTTGGTAAAAATAATCAGAAAACCATCTTGAAGATTATCTTCGGCTTCGGCATAATTGCGCGAATACTTTAAGCATACACTGAACAATTTAGGCGAAAGCAGCTTGTATAATTGTTCTTGAGCTTTGGTATCATTGTTTCTGCAATCATATATGAGTTGTTCTAGACTCAAGGTTTATTGACAATTAATTATTGTGGAACTACAGGTATTTCATATTCTATAAATGTGTTTTCTCCTTCTTCATCTTCTCCAGTATAAAATTTAAAAAGATAAGAACCATTGCTGTTTACAAAGAAGTCAAACTTTGCTTCCAGAAGTGCGCTGTCTTCAGCAATCGGACTACAATCATTTTCATTTAAAACTCTAGCTTGCAAAGCGAAAGTTCTTGTGTTTAAATCTCTTTCATAATAAAAACCTTGCTCAAAATGGCAAGTTGTTGGCCTTCTATAATAAGCTTTGATGGTATAAGTTTGACCCATTACAAAACTTTCTGGGACTATAACGTGATCAACTGGCATAAACTCAAAATGGTAATTTGGCGAGTCATCTTCAAGGTCACATGAAGAAAACGTAAATAGCGTAATCACGGCTAACATTAAAATGGGAACTAACTTTTTCATTGTGTAATATTTTATGCTTTTTATTTGTTAGATACTTAGTCCTCAAAAAGGTTGCGTTTGGCTATAAAAAAACCCGAAATATTTTCGGGTTTAAGTTTTTTAAGCGTTTTGTTCTTTAATCAATGCTTTGATTTTTTGTTCTAGCTCATCGGCCATTTCCGGATTGTCTTTGATTAATGTTTTCACAGCATCACGACCTTGTCCTAGTTTTGTTTCACCATAGCTAAACCAAGAACCTGATTTTTTTACAACTTCAAACTCTACAGCCAAGTCTAAGATTTCTCCTGTTTTTGAAACTCCTTCACCATACATGATGTCGAATTCTGCAGTTTTAAAAGGCGGCGCCACTTTATTTTTGACAACTTTTACTTTTGTTCTGTTACCAATTACGTTTTCACCGTCTTTGATTTGTGTAGATCTTCTGATATCCAAACGAACAGAAGCATAAAACTTCAAGGCATTACCACCCGTTGTTGTCTCTGGATTTCCAAACATTACACCTATTTTTTCCCTCAACTGATTGATAAAGAAAACTGTACAATTTGTTTTACTGATTGTTCCTGTCAATTTTCTCAAAGCTTGTGACATCAATCTAGCATGAAGACCCATTTTTGAATCTCCCATTTCACCTTCGATCTCACTTTTTGGAGTCAAAGCAGCAACAGAGTCAATTACCACTATATCAATTGCGCCTGAACGAATCAAGTTTTCTGCAATTTCTAAAGCTTGTTCTCCGTTATCTGGCTGTGAAATAATTAAATTTTCTACATCTACACCTAATTTTTCAGCATAACCTCTGTCAAAAGCGTGTTCTGCATCGATAAAAGCAGCAATTCCACCAGCCTTTTGAGCTTCAGCAATTGCATGTAATGTAAGAGTAGTTTTACCAGAAGATTCTGGTCCATAGATTTCAATGATTCTTCCTTTTGGATATCCATTAACTCCAAGAGCTAAATCTAATCCTAAAGAACCAGAAGAAATAGATTCAACTTCCTCTACAGCTCTGTCTCCCAGCTTCATTACGGTGCCTTTTCCGTAGGTTTTATCTAATTTATCAAGCGTTAATTGCAACGCTTTTAATTTGGCGTCTTTCTCTGAACTCATTTTTTCTTTCATTATAAATTGGCACTTATTTTTTGTAAAAATAGTTCTTTTTTTTCATCTACCAACAGCTATTTTTTTAGGATAAAAAATCGTATTTTACATTTAAAATTAACAAAAATATAATTCTTACTTTTGCACAGAATTTTATGAATATGGAAAAGCTTATTTCATACCCAATTTCAGTGGTATATTATCTGGTTTTTGGATCATTTCTAGTGATTTTTCACCCAATCCAATGGGTTTGTTTTAACGTTTTTGGATATCAGGCTCACAAAAAAAGTGTAGATTATCTGAATTTGTGCTTATTACGAACAACTCATCTGCTTGGAACTACGTATAAAGTAGAAGGAAGAGAACTGATTCCAAAGGATGTTCCGATAATTTTTGTTGCAAATCACCAAAGCATGTATGACATCGTGGCGATTATTTGGTTTTTCAGAAAAGCACATCCAAAATTTGTCAGCAAAAAAGAGCTCGGGAGCGGGATTCCTAGTGTATCATACAATTTAAGACATGGAGGTTCCGTTTTAATAGATAGAAAAGACCCAAAACAAGCGGTTCCTACTATTAAAGGTCTGGCAGAATATATTGAAAAAAACAAACGAGCAGCTGTAATTTTTCCAGAAGGAACGCGAAGCAAAAATGGATTCCCAAAAGAATTTGCCCAAACCGGATTGAAGATTTTATGCAAAAATGCACCGTCTGCAATGGTTGTTCCGGTAAGTATAAATAATTCTTGGAAAATTGTTAAATATGGCTTTTTCCCTGCAGGTTTAGGAAATCGTCTTACCTTTACCGTCCATAAGCCTATTTCAGTGGCTCAAATTCCTTTTGATGAATTGATCAAAGAAACCGAAAAAGCTGTAGTTGAAGGAATAAAAAATTAAAAAATATGTCTATAAAAAACATGCGTCTAGAAGTTATGCAGTTTCTAGAGAAAAACATTGATACGTTCGTTGACCAATATTTAATTCCAGTGGAAAAAATTTGGCAACCTTCTGATCTTTTGCCAGATTCTCAAAATGAAACTTTCTTTGAAGACGTTAAAGAATTGAGAGAAATTGCTAAAGAATTGCCTTATGATTTTTGGGTAACTTTAGTAGGAGATACTATTACAGAAGAAGCCTTGCCAACCTATGAATCATGGTTGATGGATGTGGAAGGTGTAAACCAAACCGATAATATTGGGAACGGTTGGTCAAAATGGATTAGAAACTGGACAGGTGAAGAAAACCGCCATGGTGATCTTTTGAACAAATATCTTTACCTTTCTGGGCGCGTCAATATGCGTGAAATCGAGATTACAACACAGCATTTGATCAACGACGGATTTGACATTGGAACAGGAAGAGATCCTTATAAAAATTTTGTGTACACGAGTTTCCAAGAATTGGCGACTTATGTTTCACATAATAGAGTTTCTCAGATCGCAAAGAAATTTGGCGATAACAAATTGTCAAAAATGTGCAAGCTAATTGCTGGAGATGAAATGAGACACCATCATGCTTATTCAGAATTTGTGAATAGAATTTTTCAAGTAGATCCAAGTGAAATGATGCTTGCCTTTCAATATATGATGAAACAAAAAATTGTAATGCCAGCACAATTTTTAAGAGAATCTGGAGAAAAAATTAGTTCGGCATTTGAACAGTTTTCTGATTCAGCACAAAGAATCGGAGTTTATACGGCAACTGATTATGTTGAAATCATGCAGAAATTAATCGATAAATGGGAAATTGCAAAAATTAGCGGCCTAACTGACGAAGCTGAAAAAGCGCGAGATTATTTAATGAAACTGCCAACAAGAATGGCTAGAATTTCAGAAAGAATCGTAATTCCGGCAGAATCACATATATTTAAATGGGTTGAGCCTGCAACTTTAAAATCTTAAATAATCAAATCCTTTCTTCGCCGAAAGGATTTTTTTCTTCCTAAAAACATGAACACAGCCTTAATAGAAAAGACGATATCTTTCGTAAAACAAGAACTTCAAAATGCTGAAGGAGGCCATGATTGGTTTCACATCGAAAGAGTTTATAAAAACGCATTAAATATTTCCAAGGAAGAAAAATGCGATGAAACAATTGTAGCACTCGGCGCTTTATTGCACGATATTGCCGACAGTAAATTTCATAACGGAGACGAAACTGTTGGTCCAAGAGTTGCGCGTGAATTTCTAGAAAGTCAAAATACATCCGAAGAAATTATCGTTCATGTCATCAATATTATCGAAAATATTTCTTTCAAAGGAGGAAATTTTGAACGTAAATTTTCTTCCTTTGAATTAGATATTGTTCAAGATGCAGACCGTCTCGATGCCATCGGAGCTATCGGAATTGCTAGATGTTTCAATTATGGAGGATTTAAAAACAGACCGTTATATAATCCAGAAATTACTCCAAACTTAAATATGTCTAAAGACGAATATAAAAATTCAGTTTCGCCAACGATCAATCACTTCTATGAAAAATTATTGTTGCTAAAAGACAAAATGAATACCAAATCGGGAAAGAAAATCGCTGCAGAAAGACATGATTATATGGAAGGTTTCTTGGAACAGTTTTTTGCCGAATGTGAAGGGAAGCGATAAAAAAAGTCCCAATTTTATTTTGGGACTTTTTATTTTATAGTGTGATTTTTAAAAGCTGTTTTTTTCTGCCTTTTCTTCCAATAAATACTACATTTTCTCCTGTTACCGCTCCGTCAGAAACCATAAAGGGAATGTCATTATCGTCATGATTTAAAACTTCTTTAAAATCAAAATCCCCGCTATTAGTTACTTTGATTATATTCAGGTTTGACTTGTTGACCTTTGCTTGTCCAAATTGAATCCTGTCATTGCTTAATTTTTTTACTTTTTCACCCGTGTTTATAAAGAAAAAAGTGTCGTCGCCTTTTATTGTAGAAGTATAGGAAATATAATCTCCCTCACCACCAGTTTTTTGTCTTTTATTAATATTTCTTGCCCATAGAATATCACCAGAAGCATTTAATTTTGCAGTAACGATGTCATCATAATGAAATATTGTAGTTGTATTAATATTGCCACCTGGTGAAGAATTAGTTTGTGTCGTAGTATAAAATTCCTCGGCATTAAAGACTATTTCGTTTGACGCTGTAACCATCAGATTTTTGAATGATAAATTTTTCAATTCTTTGTCTTTGTCTTTTCCATATTTGTCAATCATAAATTGTTCAGTGAAAGGATTAAATTTTGACTTTTTAATAGACAAAGTTGTTGGGTCTAATTCAAAATAACTTATTCCTTTAAAGCGGCTATCTTTTTTATCTGAATAAAACCCGACACAAGTTAATCGATCTTCAAATACTATAGTTTTTAATGAATTTGAAAAATGCTCTTCAGTATCAAATACTTGAGTTTTTTCGCTGTCATTTGTAATTCTGGTCAATTCAAATTGATATTTTCCACCTTCCTTTTTCTTCTTGCTTTCATCCGTAAAAACTTTGCCTAAAAGATATAAAGCATTTCCATCTTTTGAAACGTCCATATTTTCATAGATGAATTTCTTGTCCTTAATTTCTCTTTTAAAAGTATGTTCGATTTTTTTGTTCAATGATTTGTCAAAAAGATATACTTTATGAGTTTCAGCGGTTCTGTCTTTTATGTCAACTGTGATTGCAAAAGCACTCCTGTCTTCGTTTATGATCATATTCGGACCAAAATCAAAATCATAATTTCTAGATTCATTGCCTAACATAAAAAAACCCGGAATCTTTTCAATTTCTTTAGAATCTATTCTAAATATTTCTTGAGAGCTAAATTTAAAATCATTTATATTGGCAGATAGTGCTATGCAAGTAAAAATTTTCTCACTTTTGTTATACTTATAATCAATCATTCTCACGATTTCGCCATCAAAGATAATTCCAAGAGCGCTTCCAATAGCGCCATCTTCATACTCTTTTATTAGCTTCATATTAGAGTCATAATGTTCAAAATAATATCCAAATTTAGAAGACATGGGGCCTCCTTGGAATGAACGAACGATTAAAATGCCACCAAGGCCATCATTTTGTACAAGTTTGATAGAGGATCTTTTATATTCATCTTTAAAAATTTCACTTTTTACAAAACTGGTTTTGATTTCTTGACCATTTCCTGTAATAGACAGGAAACCTAAAGAAAGCAAGAGAATAATTTTTTTCATTTAATGACTTAAGTTTATTTGTTTTAATGATTATTTTCCAATGAAAACCGGCTTCCTTTTTTCTAAAAAAGCTCCAGTTCCTTCTTTAAAATCTTCAGTTCCAAAAGCTTCTCCAAAATTTTTGATTTCAACGGCATAACCGTCAATTCCATCCTTGAAATTAGCGTTGATTGCTTCGATTGCTTTTCCAATTGCCACAGGTGAATTCTTCATAATTTTTTGGGCAATAGTATTCGCAAGTTCTAATAATTCTGCTTGTGGTACAACATGATTTACCAATCCAGAAGCTTTTGCCTCTTCGGCAGTTAACATTCCAGCAGTCATAATTAATTCCATCGCTTTTCCTTTTCCAACCAATTGTGGCAATCTCTGAGTCCCGCCATAACCTGGAATTACGCCAAGCGAAACTTCTGGCAAGCCCATTTTTGCATTGTCAGAAGCAATTCTGAAATGACAAGCCATCGCCAATTCTAATCCGCCACCTAACGCAAAACCATTCACGGCCGCAATAACCGGAGTTTTTAAATTCTCTACAAAATCAAACAGAGAAGACTGTCCTTTTGCCGCCAATTCAGTACCTTCAGAAACAGAAAAATTTGCAAATTCAGAAATATCAGCGCCAGCCACAAAAGCTTTAGTTTCGCTTCCTGTTAAAATAATGACGTGAACTTTTTCATCACTTTCTAAAGCTTCAAAAGCCGTGTGAAGTTCTGCAATTGTTGCTTTATTCAAAGCATTTAATTTTGTTGGCCTGTTGATGGTGATCGTTGCGATTCCGTTTTCAGAAGTCGTTAAAATATTTTCGTAGTTCATATTTGTATGTTTATTTGTTTGCTGTTTTTGACCGCAGATTCGCAGATTTTTCTAAATTAATCTCTGCTAATCTGTGTTGAATTAATTCGTGTAAATTCGCGCAATTCGTGGCAAAACCTACATCCTTATAATAGGAAGAAAAACACAAAAAACCGTCCATTTTCCAGGCGCAGTTTCAAAAGTAATTGTTCCGTTATAGTTTTCAATAATATTCTTTATGATTCCCAAACCTAATCCCATTCCTGAATTTTTCGTAGTAAATTTTGGTTCAAAAATACGGCTGCTGTCGTCGCCTTCAATTCCGGTTCCATTATCCTGAACACTGATCTGAACTTGATTTTTTTCCTCTTTAACAGATACAATAATTGATTTTTCTGATTGATTTTCCGGAATCGCCTGAATCGCATTTTTAACCAAATTTGTCACCACGCGAATCAATTGCGTTCGATCCATGATGGTAATAATTTCCTTCGATTCACTTTCAAATTCAATATAATCTTCGTTGAAAATATCCAAAGTCAATTGCACGACATCCACGACATTTAAAGTTTCATTTTGCTGTGCCGGCATCGAAGCAAAGTTCGAAAACGCTGAAGCCACAGAACTCATCGTGTCGATTTGCTGAATCAAAGTATTGGAATAATCTGTCATTTTTTGCTTCACTTCAGGATCATTCGGATCAAATTTTCGCTGAAAACTCTGCACCGTCAAACGCATCGGCGTCAGCGGATTTTTGATTTCGTGGGCCACTTGTTTCGCCATTTCACGCCAAGCCTGTTCTCTCTCGCTTTGCGCTAATTTCGAGGCACTTTCTTCCAATTCTTCCACCATGGAATTATAAGCGTGGACAAGCAAGGCAATTTCTTTACTGCTGTCTTCCAATTCAATTTTTTCGTTTTTTTGGTTGAAGCGCGTTTCGGTAATTTTATCAGTAATGGATTTTAAAAACTGCGTAATATAACTCGATAAAAAATACGCCAAAATAAAAGCCACAATCAGCATTATCGAATAAACTTGGCCCAAACGAATCAAGAAATTCCGTAATTCTTTCTCATAAAATCCATCATCTGGAATGTAAGGAAGATTTAAAATCCCTAGCGGTTTGAACTTCGTATCCTTGATTTGCGCATACGAAGAACGAAACTTTATCCCGTCAGCCGTTTTTACATCGACATATCTTTTATCCATCGAAGACTGCACTAATTTCAAGATATAATTCGGAATCGGAGGCAAAATCGTATCGACGGTAAACGAAGCTTTGGAAGATTTCAGCAGTTTTCCGTCGAGGCTATAAATGTTAATCGCCAAACTGTGAATGTCGGCCAAGCGATAAATTTCATCCTTAAAAATCAAAGGAAGATTTTCGGTCGTCAGCGGATAAGTCGTCGTATTTAAAATATAATTTATGTGTTCTTTTACCGCAGTTTCACGGCGTTCCAGACGTTCTTCGTGGTATTCTTTGGCTTCCCTTTTAAATTGATAAATCGACAGCGACGCCATCAAAATGGATGAAATCAGGGTCAAAAAAATCATCGAAAGAAAGATTCTGACGCGAAGTGAAAGTCGTTTTATTTTTATTGGTTGCAGCATTAATTCTGGTTTCTTTCCCGAATTCTTTTATAAAATTTAAAGCCCAACATAATGATTACAGAGAAAAGAATAATTCCGATGACTCCAAAAATCCAGTTGACGGCGTTCTTCAAAATTACCAAAAAAACTACAGCAAAAAGAATAATTGTGGCACCTTCGTTCCAAAGGCGCATAAAATTTGATGTATGTTTGACTTCGTCATTTTGCAATTGCTTAAAAATATGATGGCATTTCAAATGGTACAAGTACAACGCAAATACGAAGCCAAGCTTGACGTGCATCCAAGATTGTTGTAGCCAGAAATTGCCCTGAGGCGTAAAAATCAACATCCAAAAAGCAAAAATACTCGCCAAAATCGCCGATGGCCAAGTGATGATGTACCAAAGTCGGTAGGTCATTATTTTGTATTGCTTCTGCAAAATTTCCTTTTCAGGAGATTCTTTTTGCGACGCTTCAATTTGATAAACAAATAATCTTACGATGTAAAATAATCCTGCAAACCAAGTGATTACGAAAATCAAATGGAGCGATTTTAAATATTCATAATAATTTTCCATCCGTAGTTTCAATTAGGTTTTCGTTCATTTCTTTCTTCAAATAAATCGCGGTAATTATCGTAGATAAAACATCAGCAATTGGAAAAGCGACCCAAACTCCGAAGATTCCGAAGAATTTTGGCAAGATCAAAACTAGCGGAATTAGGAAGAATCCTTGTTTGGTCAACGTCAATAATAACGCCTTTTTTGCTTTTCCAGCGGCTTGAAAATAAGCAGCGCCAATCAACTGAATCGCGATAATCGGCGAAGCGGCAAAAACCCAGCGCAACGCATTTGGAGTTTCGTTTATTACTAATTCGTCCGTAGTAAAAACGGCGACAATCGGTTTGGCAAAAAATAAAATTACGACAAAAATCAAAGTAGCCAAAAGTGCCGAATATTTGATAGAAACTGAAATCGATTCTTTCACGCGATGATAATTTTTTGCTCCATAATTAAACCCAGCAATCGGTAAAAATGCCTGCGTAATTCCCAAAACTGGAAATAGCGCAAACATCAACATTCGGCTGATAATTCCGTAAACCGTTACCGAATGTTCGCCACCATAAGTATATAAGGTATGGTTCAAAATAATTGCCAAAACGCTTATAACGCCTTGTCTTGAAAACGTCACAAAACTCAACGAAGTAATTTCCTTGACAATTTTTTTGTGGAATTTAAAATGATGCCATTGCAATTTTAATTCGGTTCGGTAAATGAAAAACCAAAGCACAAAAAGGAAACAGCAAGTGTAAGAAATCATCGTTGCCAAAGCGGCGCCAAAGATTCCTAAATCCATAAATTTGATAAAAACGACGTCTAAAATCACATTGACAATCGCCGGAATTATCATCGAAATCATTGCAAAAGAAGGTTTCCCTTCGGCCCGAATTACGTTATTTCCCATCATGCAAAGCGCCAAAAACGGAACTCCGAGTAAAACCGGAAAGAAAAATTCTCTGGCTGGAGCCAAAATATTTCCGTTTGCTCCAAAAATCAGCAACATTTCATCGCTGAAAAATAATCCGAGAATTACAAAAATGGACGCTAATCCAAAAGTCATCATAATTTGGTTGGCAAAAACCTGATCGGCTTTTTCTTTATCTCCCGAACCCAAAGCGCGCGACAAAACCGAACCACCACCAACGCCAATTGCCATTCCTAAAGAAGAAATTAAAAACGTAATCGGCAAGACGACCGAAACCGCCGCAATGGCCAGCGAGCCAACCCATTGCCCAACGAAAATCGTGTCTACCAAAATATTGACCGACATAAACAAAATCCCGACTGACGACGGAATCGCTTGTTTAATCAGCAATTTTTTGATGTCTTTTGTTCCTAATTCTTCCGATGAAACTGCCATTTTATAGTGCTAGAGTTTCGGCGAAAGCCCATTCTTCAATCCAATTTGTTACGGTTTGAATCCAGGCATCGTCATCATTCAAACACGGAATAGTCAAAAATTCTTCACCTCCATTTGATTCAAAATCTTCTTTGGCGCGCATTGCAATTTCTTCCAAAGTTTCCAAACAATCAGTTACAAAAGCTGGCGTTACAACCGCAATTTTCTTGATTCCTCTTGACGGCATTTTGTCAATTTCAATATCCGTGTAAGGATCAAGCCACTTGTCGCCGGCCAATCTTGATTGAAAAGTCAGGCAATATTTATCCTTTGGGATTTGCAATTGTTCGACAACCAAGCGCGTCGTTTCATAACATTGATGGCGGTAGCAAAAAGCGTGCGCCGCAGAAGGCGTTGAACAGCAAGAACCGTCGATTTTACAGTGCGATTTAGTTACATCTGTCTTTCTGATATGGCGCTCTGGAATTCCGTGATACGAAAAAACTAATTGGTCATAATCATAACCTTCCAAGTGTTTCCTCATCAAATCAGATAAGTTTTTAATGTAATCGGGCTTGTTGTAAAACGCTGGAACATCTGTAAATTTCATCTGCGGAAACTTCTTCTTTCTGATTTCTTCGGCCAAAACCAAAATTGTCAGCGTCGAAGCCATTGCATATTGCGGATACAAAGGAAAAAGTAAAACCTCAGTCACGCCTTGATTGTGTAATTCTTGAAGTCCTTTTTCAATCGTCATTTCGCCATAACGCATCGCCAAAGCAACCGGAATTTCGGTTTTCGCTTTCACTTTTTTGTGCATTCTTTCAGAAAGTACAATTAAAGGCGAACCTTCTTCCCACCAGATTTTTTTATAAGCGTGTGCCGATTCTTCGGGACGCTTTCTCAAAATTATCCCGCGAACCAATAATGCTCTCAATAAATACGGTACGTCGATTACATATTTATCCATTAAAAATTCGTCTAAATAAGGTTTAACGTCCTTGGGTTCAGGACTCTTTGGAGAACCAAGATTTACTAATAATACGCCTTTCATTATCTGTTTTGTTTGTTATATTTTTTTTATATTGCTGTTTACTTCCAAAACTATTGGAGTAAATATTCTAGGATATTTTATAATGTCTTTCAAATGACGGTTGATTATTCTGTAAAAATTCCGTTCTAAAACAAAACGAAGCTTTAATTCATTTGAGAGATTATTTAAGGTATAATAATAATTTGATTCGCCTTCTTTTCCTCTATATTCAACATAAGTATTTCCAATTTTAGTTTTATTTTCTATTTCAAAATTTGCAACAAATTCTTCACGTTTTGGAGAATTTTCCCATTGTAAATCTTTTGGGCAACATTTAGAACCAAATCCTTCTGTAAAATAAATTAATGTCTGATGTGCTTTTATTTTTGGAAGAGAAACAATTTTCATTTCTGGAAAATTTCCCATCAAAACAAGGCTGTCTTTCAAAGTTTTTCCGTTTTCTCTTCTAAATTCATAAATCACCGAACTCGCCATTGGTTCTGCGCAAATAACTCCTTCTGGTAATTTTTGTTTAGAATTTTCATCGTAATAATTCCAATTTGGAGAAATCACAATAATTCTTGTTAATTCTGGATAAATTCCTGAAAGTAATTTCTGTGAGACTTTTGCGGAAACAAATACAATTGGCGTTTTTGAATCGACAGGAATTGCAACATCAAAGAGAAAATCACTTCTGTTTGTCACGACATTTTTATCCGTAATTTCTATTACATTCTCGAAATATTTATCTGAAATCTTCTGCGAATAACAAAAGTTATTTGCAAAGAAAAGCAAGAATATAAATGAGATACTATTTTTCATCAATGTCTGTTTAAACTTTTCAATTCGTGAAAATTCGAGTAATTCGTAGCTAAAATTTTAAGCATTCACCGTTATCGACATCAAATATTTCTTTGGAGTTGTTCCAAATTTTTTCTTAAATGCCGCAATAAAATGACTCGCCGTGCTGTAGCCGATTTTCAAGCCGACTTCGTTTACATTATATGAACCGCTGTCTAAAAGTTTTCTTGCAAATTCCATCTTATAATCAAATAAAAAGCTGTAAACGCTGTCGCCGTAAATCTGCTTGAAACCCATTTTTAATTTCTTCAAATTGATTCCGACTTGGTCGGCTAATTCTTGCAATCCGGGTGGTTCTGCCATATTTGCAATGACAATTTCCTTTGCTTTTTTGATTTTCAAGACATTGTCTTCATCGACCAAAAACGGACATTGTTCTATATTTGTGTCTTCGCTTCGGTTAAAATATAAGCTCAATAATTCATAAGCTTTTCCTTTAAAATAAAGATTTTTTATCGACGGATGAAGGTTGAAATTGAATAATTGGTTTAAAACAATTGACATCGACGGACTAATCGGCTCGTCTTTATAATATTTTTTGTCTTTGTTTTCTTCGCTCAAAAACGGAATATAATCAGCTTCGGAAGAAAATAATCCGTGGAATTTTTTGATGGAAATTAATACTGAAATTACCCAAGAATGAGGCGCAATTTCCAAGTGAACCGGAAGCTCTTTTTGCGGATTATACAAGAACAAAGAAAGGTCTTCCTTTAAGTCAAGCGCGTATCTTCCTTGGTTGAAAATAAACTTGGCTCGGCCTTTAATTCCAAAGTGAAACTGAATGAGATCCACATTTACTTCACGCTCAAAATGCGAAGTTTCATCACTGTCATTTTGAAATCGAAGAATGATAAAATCATCCTCAATTTTGATTTCTTCGGGTGAACTCATAGCGGTATTTTTTTTCTTGAAATTTTCAAAATTTGAAATCTTTTTATTTAGAATGGTTCTAAACTAAAAACGTGCTAGATGCTGATATGACTGCAAAAATAGGACTTTTCTAATTTATAATAGCCAAAATTATCAAAATATCTCATAGCGACATAAATAGTACTTTGAGCGTTACTTTTATAAAACGGATAAGTATAATTTTGTGGTGTTCGAATGAAATTCCGTTTTTGTACGAATTTTATTTGCGAACAAATGATACTTAAAGTAGGACTATGAACAACAATAACTTGTCAAAGCATCAAACCTTCTATGCCGTTGGATTGAGTTACAAAAAGGCTGATGCTGAGACTCGAGGGAAATTCAGTTTAGGAAATGAAGCTAAATCTATCGTTTTGCAACAAGCAAAATCTGAGGGAATTGGCAGCCTAATTGTTACTTCCACTTGCAACCGAACCGAAATTTATGGTTTTGCGGAGCATCCATTTCAATTGATAAAATTACTTTGCGACAACAGTTTGGGAAGCGTTGAAGAATTCCAAAAGGTTGGTTTCGTGCATAAAAATCAAGAAGCAATCAAGCATATTTTTAGAGTTGGTTGCGGTTTAGACAGCCAGATTTTAGGTGATTTTGAAATTATCGGCCAGATAAAATCCAGTTTTAACGAAGCAAAAAAATACGATTTAGCCAATGCTTTTATGGAAAGATTGGTGAATTCTGTAATTCAAGCAAGCAAAAGAATCAAAAACGAAACAGAAATCAGTTCAGGCGCGACTTCGGTTTCGTTTGCGTCGGTTCAATATATAATGAATAACGTTCCGGATATTAGCAATAAAAATATCCTGCTTTTCGGAACTGGGAAAATTGGAAGAAATACGTGCGAAAATTTAGTGAAACATACTAAAAATGATCACATTATCTTAATCAATAGAACAAAAGATAAAGCCGAAAAAATTGCTGGAAAATTTAATTTGATTGTAAAAGATTACGATGTTTTGCCATTGGAAATTCCAAAAGCAGACGTTTTGGTCGTGGCAACAGGAGCGCAAGTTCCAACAATCGACGAAGATATTCTGCAATTGAACAAACCGCTTTTAATTTTGGATTTGTCAATGCCGAAAAACGTTCACGATAATGTGAAAAATATTCCTGGCGTGACTGTTGTCCACCTGGATGATTTATCGAAAATTACGGATGTGACGTTAGAAAACAGAAAGAAACACATTCCGCAAGCGGAAATTATCATCGATGAAATAATGGAAGAATTTTCTACGTGGTTAAACGGAAGAAAATTTGCCCCGACTATTCATGCTTTGAAAGCAAAATTGAACTCGATTAAAGACGGAGAATTAAATTTCCAACGTAAAAAATTGAGTAATTTTGACGAAGAACAAGCGGAGTTAATCAGCAAAAGAATCATCCAGAAAATTACGAATCATTTTGCCAATCACTTGAAAGACAGCGATACAATGGTGGACGAAAGCATCGAATGGATTGAAAAAGTGTTTCAGATAAGCCCTTTATCCGCAAAAGCGGAAACTCCCAAAAAAGAGTATAATGGATAACAATATTTCCGAGTCAACTATTCCCCCTTTGGGGGTTAAGGGGCCGATTAGAATAGGAACCCGCGACAGCCAATTAGCACTGTGGCAAGCACATACAGTCGAAAAAAAACTCAACGATTTAGGTTATAAAACAGAAATTGTTGCCGTGAAATCTACCGGCGATGTAATTTTGGATATTCCGTTATATGAATTTGGAATTACGGGAATTTTCACCAAAACCCTTGATATCGCTATGATTAAAGGCGAAGTGGACATTGCGGTTCACTCGTTGAAAGACGTTCCGACTTCATTACCAAAGGGAATTGTGCAAACCGCAGTCTTAAAAAGAGCCAATCACGAAGATATTTTAGTTCACAAAGGAAGTCTTGATTTTTTACATTCCAATGGAACTATTGCCACCGGAAGTTTGCGTCGTCAAGCCCAATGGCTGAACCGTTTTCCGAATCATAAAGTCGAAGATTTACGTGGAAATGTGAATACGAGATTACAGAAATTGAAAGACAACGATTGGAACGGTGCTGTTTTCGCAAAAGCAGGTTTGGAAAGAATCAAAATTTTGCCCGAAAATCACATCGTTTTAGATTGGATGATTCCCGCGCCGGCACAAGGCGCGATGGTAATTGTGGCGATGGATAATGATGATTTTTGCAAAGCAGCAACTTCGAAATTAAATCATTTTGAAAGCGAAATCTGCACGACAATTGAACGCCAGTTTTTAAAAACTCTCGAAGGCGGATGTACCGCGCCAATCGGAGCTTTTGCAGAAGTAATCGACGGAAATATCAGATTTCAAGGTGTTTTATTTTCGCTTGACGGAAAAGAAAAAATTGAAATCGAAAAAGTGGTGGAAAGTATGCATTACAAGAATTTTGGTCAAGAATCGGCACTTGAAATCCTTAAAAACGGCGGAAGAGAATTGATGGAAATCATAAAAAGAGATTTGAAAAAATAATCTCAAAAACCTAGGCAAAATGCAGGAATCCATCGGAATTTTATCTACCAAAAAGCTATTGCCAAACCAAAAGCAGTTTTTGCTGAACGCTAATTTTGCTGTCATCGAAGCTGATTTTATAGAAATAAAAAACAAGGAATTCCAGATAAATAAAAATTCATCAAACTTATTATTTACAAGCCAAAATGCCGTAAAAAGTTTCCTTGAAAATAAAAAAGCAACTGAATTTAAAGACAATAAAATTTTCTGCGTAGGCTTAAAAACAAAAGCATTATTAGAAAAAAACGGATTTAAAGTTGTTGCTTCAAAAGACTATGCTTCTGAATTGGCGGAGATAATTGTCAATGATTTTTCTAAAGAAAAGTTCACATTTTTCAGCGGAAATTTAAGAAGAGAAACTTTACCACAAGCTTTTAAAAAAGCAAATATTTCCTTCGAAGAAATTGAAGTTTATGAAACAATTTTGGCTCCCAAAAAGATAAATGCTGAAGTAAATGCGGTTTTGTTTTTCAGTCCGTCTGGTGTGGAAAGTTATTTGATAGAGAATAAAATTGGTGATAAAAAATGCTTCTGCATCGGCATAACAACCGCAGAAACATTGAAAGAAATTACAGAAAATATAATAATTGCAAAACAACAAACTGTTGAAAATGTGATTATTCAGACTATAAATTATTACACAAAGTTGCACTAAGAAGACACAAAGAGGCACAAAATTTTGTGAAACTCTGCGAAAAGTTCTCTGTGAAACTTTGTGAAACAAACAAACAAAAAATGATAAAAAACGACCTTTTCTTAAGAGCATTAAACAAAGAAACCGTTGAACGTCCACCAGTTTGGATGATGCGTCAAGCTGGAAGATACCTTCCTGAATTCATCGCTTTGCGTGACAAATATGACTTTTTCACGCGTTGCCAAACGCCAGAATTAGCTGCCGAAATTACGGTGCAGCCAATCAGAAGAATTGCTCCAGATGCTGCAATTTTATTCTCGGATATTTTGGTCGTTCCGCAAGCAATGGGAATCGAAGTTTTGATGAAAGAAAGCGTTGGTCCGTTTTTGCCAAATCCAATCAGAACGGTTCAAGATGTTGAAAGAGTGATAGTTCCAGATATTCACGAAACGTTAGGTTATGTGATGGATGCGATTAAATTGACCAAAGAAATGCTGAATAATGAGGTTCCGTTGATCGGTTTTGCGGGTTCGCCTTGGACAATTTTTTGTTATGCGGTGGAAGGAAAAGGCTCAAAAAGTTTTGATATGGCCAAAGGATTCTGCTTCACGCATCCAGAAGCCGCCCACGTTTTATTACAAAAAATCACCGACACGACGATTGCTTATTTGAAAGAAAAAGTAAAAGCGGGAGTGAACGCGGTACAGATTTTTGACTCTTGGGGAGGAATGCTTTCGCCAGTCGATTATCAAGAATTCTCTTGGAAATATATCAACCAAATCGTAGAAGCTTTGGCCGAAGAAACAAAAGTTATTGTTTTCGGAAAAGGCTGCTGGTTTGCTTTGGGAGAAATGGGGAAAAGCAAGGCTTCGGCTTTGGGAGTTGACTGGACGTGTTCGCCAAGAAACGCCAGATATTTGTCGGGAGGCGATATTACTTTGCAAGGAAATTTTGATCCGTCGAGATTGCTTTCGCCAATTCCTGTGATTAAAAAGATGGTCAACGAAATGATTAATGAATTTGGGAAAGATAAATTTATCGCGAATTTAGGTCACGGAATTTTACCAAATATTCCTGTGGATCACGCAAAAGCGTTTGTTGACGCGGTGAAAGAATATAGATATTAGTTTACAGTTTTTTGTAGATAGTTGATAGTTCAACACAATCCGTTTTAAACTATCAACTAATAATTATCAATTAACAACTATTTAAAATGCTTACAAAAGGTTTGCGCGACGAAGAAAACGAAAGAATCAATAATGTCTTGAAACAGTTGATTTCATTGACATATATTCCAGAAGATTGGAATTTAAATGATTTGGATAATCAATTGAAAAACTTGGCATTGGCAATGGATGATGTTTTGAAATTTTCTTCGGAAGAGATGATTCAGCATTTAGAAAAGTTGCATTTTGATTGGGCAAATGCCGAATTATTTGCTGATTTTTTGGTTCAGATTTCAAATAATTACGAAGAAGAAAAGACACAATTACGATTAAAAGCAATTGCGGTTTATGAATATGTGCAAAGGGAAAGCAAGACATTTTCGTTTGATATTTTTAATAAAATTTCAAGCGCAAAAGCATAAATAGAATGAAAAACAAATTCTACCAATACATACAAAATCTCCAAGATCAAATAGTCGCCGGACTTGAAAAAGTTGATGGCGTATCCAAATTCAAAGAAGATATTTGGGAACGACCAGAAGGCGGTGGCGGAAGAACGCGCGTTATAGAAAACGGTGCCGTTTTTGAAAAAGGCGGCGTTAATATTTCAGGCGTCCACGGCCCTTTGCCAAAAGCGATGCAAGCATATTTTAATGTAGGCGATGTAGATTTTTTCGCTTGCGGATTGAGTTTAGTTTTACACCCAAAGAATCCGATGGTTCCTACGGTTCACGCAAATTGGCGTTATTTTGAAATGTATGATAAAGAGGGAAATGTTGTAAATCAGTGGTTTGGCGGAGGTCAAGATTTGACGCCTTATTATTTGTTTGAAGAAGATGCAAAACATTTTCACCAGACATGCAAAACCGCTTGCGATAAACATAATTTGGATTTTTATCCAAAGTTTAAAAAGCAATGTGATGACTATTTTTGGAATACTCACAGGGAAGAAGCGCGTGGAATTGGAGGTTTATTCTTCGATCATTGCATGGCTTCTGAAGCATTTTCGCTTGATAACTGGTATGATTTTGTAACTGAAATTGGGAATAGTTTCTTGGAAGCGTATGTTCCGATTGTTGAAAAAAGAAAGAATTTAGAATATTCTCCAGAAAATAGAAATTGGCAGGAAATTCGTCGTGGAAGGTATGTAGAATTTAATTTAGTTCACGATAAAGGAACGCTCTTCGGATTAAAAACCAACGGACGAATTGAGAGCATTTTGATGAGTTTGCCACCGCACGTTCAGTGGGTTTATGATCATCATCCGGAAGCAGGAAGCGAAGAAGAAAAGTTAATTAATATATTAGAAAATCCCGTTGATTGGATTTAAATAAATACTGATTTTAGTTTTTGCCAAATCTAAAATCCTAAATTTAAAATAATTATGTTTCCATTACAAAGAGATAGAAGATTGCGAACAAACGAATCCATTCGTTCATTAGTTCGTGAAACGCATTTGACTCCAAACGATTTTATGTTCCCGATGTTTATTGCAGAAGGAAAAAACTTTCAAGTTGAAATTCCATCGATGCCGGGAATTTACCGTCGTTCTTTGGATCTGACCGTAAAAGAAGTGAAAGAATTATGGGATTTAGGAATCAAAGCGGTCAATATATACGTGAAAGTCGACGACAAACTAAAAGACAATACAGGCAAAGAAGCTTGGAATAAAAACGGATTGATGCAAGATGCTATTCGCGCTATCAAAGACGCTGTTCCTGGAATGATTGTGATGCCAGATGTTGCTTTGGATCCGTATTCAATTTATGGCCATGACGGAATTATTGAAAAAGGACAAATCATCAATGACGCAACTGTAGATGCTTTAACTTTAATGAGCTTGAGCCATGCAGAAGCTGGTGCTGATTTTGTTGCGCCAAGTGATATGATGGACGGAAGAGTGCTTTCCATCCGAAAGGCGTTGGAAGAGAATGGATATCACAATGTGGGAATTATGAGTTACAGTGCTAAATATGCGTCGTCATTTTACGGTCCGTTTCGTGAGGCTTTGGATAGTGCTCCGGTCGATTTAAACGAAGTTCCGAAGGATAAAAAAACGTATCAAATGGATTATGCGAACCGAATTGAAGCTATTCGCGAAGCCCTTCACGATGTAGAAGAAGGTGCAGATATTGTGATGGTAAAACCAGGAATCGCTTATTTAGACATCGTCCGCGAAGTTAAAAATGCAGTGAATGTACCTGTTTCGGTTTATCAGGTTTCTGGTGAGTATGCTATGGTAAAAGCTGCTGCAGAAAGAGGTTGGTTAGATCATGATAAGATTATGATTGAACAATTGCATTGTATCAAAAGAGCTGGGGCGGATGTTATTTCTACTTATTTTGCTAAGGAAGCGGCAATTATTTTAAATAGATAAAATTTAAATTTAACTCTGAAAGAGTTTTGAACTCTTTCAGAGTTGTTAGAATATCATGAAAAAACTATTTTTTACACTTTCAATCTTAGCTTTAATTTCCTGTCAAAAAGAAGAAAAGAAAGAATCACTCTATCCTGAAACCCAAATTTCTCCAGAAGAAAAACAATTACGATTAGGCCAAGAAATCTTTGATGGTAAAGGAATGTGCTATTCGTGCCATAAGCCAGATCAAAAAATAATTGGCCCGAGTATTAAAGAAATCGCTTCTGTTTATAAAGAAAAAAATGCAGATATCAAATTATTCCTGCAAGAGAAAAGCGATCCGATTGTGGATCCAAAACAGTATCCTGTGATGAAAACCAATCTTGCGATTACCAAGACTTTTTCACAAGAAGAATTAAAAGCAGTGGAAGCTTATTTTTATAGCCATTTGAATAAATAAAATTTTTAGATATAAAAAAAGCGAGACAATTATAATTGTCTCGCTTTTTTGTTTTTATAGATGTAAATCTTAGTTTACTGTGATATCATCTATTCCAAAGTTTGTTGTCAATCTTGGATTTGAAAGTCCTGAACCTGTATATTCGAATACAAAGAAACCGTTTCCAGTTACTCCTGTCGGAATAGTGTAAGTTCCAGCGCTTACAAAAGCAGTACTTGTTCCGATAGTAAAACTAGAAGAAATATCTACTAATGTAGCATTGTTGATGTTTTGTCCAGGAGTATAATTTGTAGTGTAATATACTTTCAATGGTGCATGCCCGGTTACCGGGAATGACACTTTATACTTAAAAGTCATTGTGTTAGCATCAGTCATATTAACTGGCATGAAAAACAAAGTTTTGTTGTTTTCTGCTGTACCACCAAAAGATGTCATTTCAATATATTTTGTAGCAGTTGTTTTGATGCTCCAAACTTTTGTTCCAATAATTGGGTTGTTAAAATAATTAGGGAAATTACTTTGGTTTGCAACATAGCTTTCAAAGTTTTCAGAGAATGTCGATGGATATGTAAACTCTCTGGTTCCGCCTAATTGAATATCACCTTCATATCTTACGATAAATTGAAAATCAGAATTGTATTTTGTCATCACTCCTCTAATTTTTCCGCTACCTGCTTTTACTCTATTTCCTGAAAAAGGAGCATAGCTACTGAATCTGATAATGTTTGAAGTTCCACCTGTTGTTGAAGTGATGAAATGGTTTGTTGCGCCACCTCCAGAATCAACATCATAATAAGTTCTTCCGATTGAACCATCAGCAAATCTTACATCATCTATTTCAATTAGTGTATTCAAGTTTGCATTTGTATATGCTTGAGCAAGAGTTACTGTTCTTAATAGTTGGCTTTCATCAACTTTTGTACAAGAAGGAATTAGGTAATTTTTGTATAGATTCTCAGAAATTCTTCCAACAGCTGGTGTGTCTGAAGGAGTTGGCTGATAATAAGCACCAATTACAAGTGAATTGAATACATTAGCATAATAAAGTCCTTGAAGTTTGATATATACTTTTGTTCCAGGCGTAAAACCATCCATAAATGTTGAATTCACATTTACGGCAACGCTAAAACCTACAGGAGCAGATCCATCAGTTGGAAGCGTTTGCAAAGAAATTGACTTAAAGAAAGTTCCTTGTTCATCGCTTGAAGTAACATATCCTTCGATGATATCATTAGCTTCATAAAGTTTTGGAGCACCTGTAGCAGTTGCAATAATTTCCTGAACAGTTTTTGTAGCAGTCAAATTTGGTTGCGTACATTCTCCTGTTGGGTCACTGTAATTATCATCATTCGCACAGCTAGAAATAAATCCAGCAGTTAAAATTGCGAAAAATAAAGATTTATATAAAATAGATTTCATAAATTTTGTTTTAAAATGGATTAGTTATAAACCCTTACGTTATCAATTTGATACGTACCATCTAATGTTGTTCCGTTTCCTTTTACTCTGAAAGCAATGTGTGCCGTTCCGGTATACCTAGAAATATCAATTACTCCTGAGTTGATGAATGCATAACGAACAGAAGCTGTTGTAGGCAAAGTTGCATTTAATGTCTGCCATGATGCAGCTGTAACATTTTCTCCGTCATAATCGGTAGATATTAAAACTTCCAACGTGTTTGCCGTGTTGTCAACGAACGCCTGAGCAGCTTGGAAAACTAATTTTTCACCTTCTTGGGCATCTAAATTAAGTGGTGGCGTTATTAACCATGCGATATTTGAAGCTTCTGCTGGATAGGTCGGTGGTGCAGGAAAAGAGGTGAATTTAGCATATCCATTGCCACTAAAAGTTTCAGTAATCCAGAATCTGGTTCCGGCTTCTGAATAATTTGTCCAGCCCTCATATTCGAATTTGTTTCCACTTGTACCTCCTGAGAAATTTTCGCCTAAAATTAAAGCATTATATTCAGGAAGAACGGTATCGTCATCATTAACGCAGCTCGAAAAAATTCCAATCGAAAGTGTTGCAAATAATAATGTTGTTAGCTTATTTATTTTCATAAGAGATATAAATTAGAAGTTGATGTAAAGGTTAACAAAAAATGTTCTTCCGTATCCGTAGAAATATTTTGCACCAAATGCTGGAGTACCACTAGATTGGTCTCTGTTAAGTTCTTGGTAGTTTGCATTTCTTGCTTGTTCGAAACCTCCAGTTTTGTAGGTCACGTCAAAAACGTTGTTGATGCTTGCGAAGAAACCAAAAGTTTTTCCGTCTATTCTCCAAGATTTTCCTCCTGTTAAATTTACTAAATAAAATTCATCAAATTTTTCTTGTTTCAACAATTCTTTTGCTCTTGCATTGTCTACGTCTGAAAAAGGAAGGCCTAATCCATAAGGATCTTCAGAGTTTTCAAAGAAATTGCTAGTTCTCAATAACGCTGAAACATCTAAATAATTGCTTGCAAGGTAATTTGCATTGGCACCAATCCACCAGAATTTTGGATCTCTATATTCAAGTCCGATTGAGTAAGCTTGTTGTGGCATTCCAGGAAGTCTGTAATCTTTTAAAGCCGCTTTTCCAAAATCTACTTGAGTGTTTGGATTTCCAACTACAGTTGAAGTTCCTGTTCCATCATCAGCAATTGCAGCAAGTGCGTCATTGTTAATACTTACATTTGGATTATTGTCATAAGTATATTGTCCAAAAGATCCAGTTGCTGTAGCTTTAATTGTTGAAGTAATTTGGTATTCGATACCAACTTCAACACCCATTTGTTTTTTATTGATTCCTGTTACAGTCTCAGCTACGAAAGCGTTCGCATCTGCACCTTCACCATCAAAAACTCCTTCAGCAAAGAAGAATGATGTTTCTGTAGCATTTTTGATTGTAGAGTAAAAACCAGTCAGTCTAGTTTTTAATTTTGGCATTCTGATAATATAACTTGCGTCAACACTCATGATTTTTTCATTATCAAGTTCTGGGATAATGAAATTATTTAAACGAGCATTAGGGAAAGTATTTCTTAATGAAGGCGCTTTAGTCATATAAACTGCATTTACGTCAAATAAATGTCTTCCTGTTAACTTGAATGTTGCCCCTCCTTTAAATCCGAAGTTGTCAAAGATAATTTTGTCGCTTTTCCCGAAAGAGTTGTTAGCATAAAGTCCGTTTTTATACAAACCTTCTCTTTGGTATTGAGAACGAGCATAAGATTGCGCTAAATAGAAATCAACTTTTGTATAGCTGAATTTGAATTGTGTGAAAGCGTCAACGTTATCTGCATATAACTTATAGTTATAACCATATTTGTCTCCCACTCCAACATTTCTGTTTGGATTATTCAAATCTGATTGAGAGAAATTTCCAGTATAAAAATTGTCATAATCTTTAAAATAATCTCCACCTAAAAGGTCAAGCATTTCTTGGAAATTTTGAGAATCCAATTTTCTGTAAGTTGCACCAGCATTAAGGATAATGTTGTCTGCCAATTGAGAATTCAAGATTGTGTTTGCTGTCCAAGTTTTGTCATCGGTTCTATCTTCATATAAAGCATAAACGCTGTTTCCGTCTCTTGTTCTTCCATTGGCAGCATACATTTCGTTCCAGTCAAGCTGTCTGTTTGTTAAGAATTTTGATCTTCCAGCTTCTGTAATATTTGCTTGAGTATTCCCTATGAAAGTGTTTCCGTCATACATTGAAGTCCAATAGCTTGGCAAATTTCTATAATATGTAGGATCAGGATTTCTTACACCTTGAAAATCAATACGGCTGTTTCCGATATGACCAAATTGGTAAGAAACGTTTGTATTCAAGTTAGTTTTGTCAGTGATTTTCCAATAGTGGCTTAACATGAAAATTGGCTCTTCAACATCTTTATCTCTAGAGTTTCTTTTCTTTCCATCTTGCCATCCCCAGTAAGAGTTGTATTCTTCACCAGCAATTCTATTGACTTCATTTGTGTTTGGAGAGTTTTTTCCTCTGCTGTTTTGCGCATACATTGAAGTAAAGTTCAAGCTGTGTTTGTCATTGAATTTTTTCTCAATACTTGCAAAAAATGAGTTTGCGCTATAGTCAGTTCCTTCAAAATAACCTTCGCGAGCAAATCTTCTTGAAGCAGAAATTACATAAGCAATTCCGTTAGCATCCATTGCAGAAGCATGAGTTCCCATCATTCTCCAGCTATAATTTGTGTTTGTTCCAGAAAAAGAGATTCTTGTTCCTGGTCTATAATATGAAGCTCTTGTATTGATTTCTTGTGTTCCTAAAATTCCGCCAAAAGTATAATCTGATGGAGCAGAACCCATTGTAAATTCTTGGTTTCTGGTAGCGTCATTTAAACCACCCCAGTTACTCCATTGTGGTCTGCCATCATATATTTTATTCATTACAATACCATTAATCATGGTAGTTGCATATTCATTATCTAAACCTCTGATTCTAAAACGAGCTTGACCCCAGTTAAAAGCAGCAGATTGTTGAAATGCATCTCTTGAAGCTTGAAGTAGTCCAGCAGTATTTTCAGAACCGCTATTATCATCACCTAAATCATTTTCAGTGATGGTAATCAAGCTAAGTTGTTGCTCTGCCGTTTGATCTTCTTCTAAAACAACTAAACCAACATCTAATGGTTGACCTTCAACAACATCGATTGACAAGATTTGACGAGAGTATCCAGAGCTCGTAATTTCTAAAAGGTGGCTTCCAGAAGGAGTACTTCCAAAAACAAAAATACCATCAGAATTCGTCAATGCCGTTAGTGTTGTGTTTTGCAACGTTGCAACAACATTTTGCAGTGGTTTTTGACTTTTTGCATCAACAACTTTACCTTTAACTAAAGTGCCTTGCTGTGCAAAAGCAAAAACGACTTGCATCACAAATAAAATACTAAGTACAAGTTTTTTCATAAAAATAATTAAATTAATTCACTTTCTGTTAAGTTAATTATTTCTTAACAGCCCGCAAAGGTATATTATTTAATTAAATTATTTACTTTTGCTCCCAAGTTTAAGTTAAACTTCACGTTAAATTAATATACGTTTTATGAGAATTAAAAATTTTATTGCCCTTTTCGTTATCTTTTCTACAATAAATATAACGAATGCACAGGACAAAAAATTTAAAGTGCAAACCATTGCATTTTACAATTTTGAGAACCTTTTTGACACAATTAACAATGCAGATGTAAATGATGAGGAGTACACACCAACTGGGGATCAGAATTGGACGTATGTTAAGTACAAGAAAAAACTCCAAAATTTAAGTCGCGTCATTAATGAATTGGGAACCAGCGATCAACAAAAAGAAGGACCTGTGGTAATAGGCGGTTCTGAAATTGAAAATCGAGGTGTTTTGGAAGATCTTATCAAGCAACCGCTTTTAGCTGGAAAAGATTATGGAATTGTACATTTTGATTCTCCTGACAAAAGAGGAATCGATGTGGCGCTTTTATACCAAAAGAAACATTTCAAGCCAACAAGCTATATAAATGTTCCATTGATTATTTATGACCAAAGTGATAAAACTAGAAGAGTCTACACTCGTGACCAATTGTTGGTTACAGGAATGTTAGACGGAGAAGAAATGCACTTTATAGTAAATCACTGGCCATCACGCTCAGGTGGAGAGAAAAAATCGAGCCCAAATCGTGAAGCTGCCGGAAGACTGAATAGAAGAATCATTGACTCCTTATATAAGATCAATCCAAACGCTAAAATCATTACCATGGGTGATTTGAATGACGGACCTTATAATAAGAGTGTAAAAGTAGAACTTCAGGCAAAAGCCAAAAAAGAAGAAACTAAGGAATTCGGAATGTACAACCCGATGGAAGAAATGGCAAACAAAGGAATTGGAACTCTTGCTTACCGCGACGCTTGGGATTTATTCGACCAAATGATTCTTTCAGAGCCATTAATAAGGAAAGATTACACTTCTTACCGTTTCTGGAAAGCAGGCGTTTACAACAAACCTTTCCTCACCCAAACAACAGGACAATATAAAGGATATCCGCTCAGAAATTCAAACGGGCAAGTCGGTTTCAGTGACCACTTTCCAGTTTATCTTTATCTGATAAAAGAAGTAAAATAAATTTTAAAGGCTAGTTTTCGCTAGCCTTTTTTATTTTTAGTAATTTTATAGGAAATTTAAAATTATGGCTACTTCAAAACCCTTCAATCTAAACAAATGGATTGATGAAAACCGACACCTTTTAAAACCGCCTGTCGGAAACAAAAATATATACGTAGATTCTGAAGATTACATCGTGATGATCGTCGCAGGTCCAAACGCAAGAAAAGACTATCATTATAACGAAACCGAAGAACTTTTTTACCAGCTCGAAGGTTCAATAAAAGTGATTATTCAGGAAGATGGCGAACGAAAAGAAATGGAACTTCACGCCGGTGATATGTACCTTCATCCCGCAAAAACACCGCATTCTCCCGTTCGCTCTGCTGGCTCAATCGGATTAGTAATCGAAAGAAAACGCGCTGGAAAAGGCTATACTGACGGACTTTTATGGTTCTGCGACAACTGCAACCACAAGTTATATGAAGTTTATTTTGAATTAAACGACATTGAAAAAGATTTTCTTCCCCATTTCCAGCATTTTTACAACTCAAAAGCCTTGAGACAATGTAGCAAATGTGGAACGATAATGGAAACTGACAAGAGATATTCATTAAAGAGATAATTTTTTTGCGAAGCTATTTCCCGCTTTTCTCTCCAACTCCTCAACAAAAAAGCCGTGTTTTTAAATTTTAAAAAGAGCTTCCTCCGGTCGCTTTTTTAAAATAAAAACACTGGCTTTTTTTGCTTCCGGGGTTTCCGCTGCAATCGGGGCTATTGACGCAGTTTGTCGATATACAACATTGCCAAAATCTCATTTTAATTCGCAAATTCCACCTATAAATCATAACTTCGCAAAAAATATTACAATTTACAATCAAAAAGTTATAAATGGCAACAACAGCAAATCAATTCGGAATGCAGGAAGCCTTGCAACAACTAGGCATCAAAGAAATTAACGAAGGAACTTCAACAGGAAATTCTTGGTTTTCAAACGGAGAAATCCTGGAAAGCTACTCACCAGTTGACGGCCAATTAATCGGAAAAGTAAAAACGACAACTAAGGAAGATTACGAAAAAGTAATGCAGAGCGCAACCGAAGCTTTCAAAACTTTTAGAATGATGCCAGCACCGCAACGTGGAGAAATCGTTCGCCAATTCGGACAAAAATTGCGTGAGAAAAAAGACGCACTTGGAAAATTGGTTTCTTATGAAATGGGAAAATCATTGCAAGAAGGTCTTGGAGAAGTACAAGAAATGATCGATATCTGTGATTTTGCAGTTGGATTATCACGCCAATTGCACGGTTTCACAATGCACTCTGAACGTCCTGGACACAGAATGTATGACCAATATCACGCACTTGGAATCGTGGGAATTATTTCTGCATTCAACTTCCCGGTAGCAGTTTGGTCTTGGAACACCGCTTTAGCTTGGATTGCTGGAGACGTTTGTGTTTGGAAACCATCTGAAAAAACACCTTTGTGTGGTGTTGCGTGTCAAAATATTATCGCCGAAGTTTTAAAAGAAAATAACCTTCCTGAAGGAATTTCTTGCCTAATCAACGGTGATTACAAAGTAGGAGAATGGATGACTGCTGACGTTCGCGTTCCTTTGGTTTCTGCAACTGGTTCAACTAGAATGGGTAAAATCGTAGCGCAGACTGTAGCGGGACGTTTAGGCCGTTCGTTATTAGAATTAGGCGGAAACAATGCCATTATCGTAACTCCAGATGCTGACGTGAAAATGACGGTTATCGGTGCTGTTTTTGGCGCCGTTGGAACTGCTGGACAACGTTGTACTTCAACGCGTCGTCTGATTATCCACGAAAGTATTTATGAGAAAGTAAAAGATGCGATTGTTTCGGCTTATGGCCAATTGAAAATCGGAAATCCTTTAGACCAAAACAATCACGTTGGACCGCTAATCGATACGCATGCTGTGGAAATGTACAACAAAGCTTTAACGAAAGTAGTTGCTGAAGGTGGGAAAATCATCGTTGAAGGTGGCGTTCTTTCTGGCGAAGGTTACGAAAGCGGATGCTACGTAAAACCTGCAATCGCTGAAGCAGAAGGTCATTACGAAATCGTACAACACGAAACTTTTGCTCCGGTTTTATACTTATTGAAATACGACGGAGATGTTGACAACGCTATCGCAATCCAAAACGGAGTGGCCCAAGGATTGTCTTCTGCAATTATGACCAATAATTTGCGCGAAGCAGAAAGATTCCTTTCTGTTGCTGGTTCTGACTGCGGAATTGCCAACGTAAACATCGGAACTTCAGGTGCTGAAATTGGTGGCGCTTTTGGTGGTGAAAAAGAAACTGGTGGCGGTAGAGAATCTGGTTCAGATGCCTGGAAAGTATATATGAGAAGACAGACAAATACAATCAATTACACAACGAATTTGCCTTTAGCTCAAGGGATTAAATTTGATTTGTAAGATTTAGATAGAATTTTTGAGAAATCCTGCTGGTGAAAACTGGCGGGATTTTTTTATTTCTCCCACAAACTATCCGTAAAGTATTGTTTTGAATCCAAGAAATTCTCCACGACTTTAAATTCTAATTTTTCGGCTAATTCTTCAATTTCAGAAAAGCTATATTTTTTAGAAAGTTCGGTCCAGATGGTTTCTCCTTTTTGAAAAGCAAACGATTTATCGAGAATTTTGCTGTAAAAAGATTGATTCGCCAAGCTGAACAAATAACTGTTGACTTCGCCATTTTCAGGATTATAATGGCAATAAAAATCAAATTGATTCAAATCAATGTCAGCTCCTAGTTCACGATTAATTCTTTTCAATAAATTCATATTGAACGCTTTCGTGATTCCGTGTGGGTCGTCATAGGCTTTTTGAATCGTTCTCGGACTTTTCTGCAAATCAATTCCCATCAGCAATTTGTCGCCTTTTTTCATTCCAAAAGCAAATTTTTGAAGCAGATCAATCGCATCCTCTTTCTTGTAATTTCCGATGTTTCCTCCTAAAAATAAAAACAAATTGGGAGTTTCTTCTTTAGAAATGGCTGAAAGAATATCAAAATAATCGCCAATTTTAGAATTCATCTTGATTTCAGGAAGCGACGCGCGAATATTTTCCTCCAAAATTAAAATTGCTTCTTCAGAAATATCTATCGGAACATACGTAAAATCAGCATTTTTGTCCAAGAAAGTTTTCAATAACTGCTTTGTTTTTATACCATCGCCAGAACCAAACTCTACGATATTGAATTTCCCATTGAAATTTAACTGTTCCAAAATTTGTTCAGACTGTTCAGACAAAATTTCAAACTCACAATTCGTAGGATAATATTCGGGCATTTTCATGATCTTCTGAAAAATGTGGCTTCCTTCATCATCATAAAAATAGCGAGAAGAAAGATGTTTTTTCTTGTCGGTCAAGCCTTTTAAAACATCTTCAGCAAATGCTTGATTATACGTTGGTATAGTTATTTTCATAAATGATTATTTTACTAAACGAATGCCGTTGAATTGCCAGCGCTCGTCTGCATGAAAAAAGTTTCTATATGTTTTTCGGCTGTGGTTTGGCGATGTCGCACAACTTGAACCGCGCAAAACCATTTGGTTTACCATAAATTTTCCGTTGTATTCGCCAATGGCGCCTTCTGGTTTTTTAAAATTTGGGTAAGGAAGGTAAGCCGAATTTGTCCATTCCCAGCGTTTTCCCCAGTTGAATTTATCGGAAGCGATTTCCCATTCAAATTCTGTCGGCAGACGCCAATTTTTCCATTCGGCAAATGCGGAAGCTTCATAAAAACTAATGTGCGTTACAACAGCTTCGGTATTTACTTTTTGCAAACCGTTCATTGTAAAATGGAACCATTCGCCGTCGATTTTGTGCCAATACAAGGGCGCTTCAATTTTATTTTCGGTTACCCAAGCCCAACCTTCATCCAACCAATATTTGAAGTTTTTATAGCCTTCAGAATTTATAAATTCAAGATATTCTGCATTTGTAACCAAAGCTTTTGAAATCTCAAAATCGTGCACGTAAACTTTATGTTTTCCGTGTTCGTTATCAAAAGAAAAGCCCTCGCCTTCATATCCAATTTCATAAATTCCTTCTTCGATTTTTGCAAAACCGCTTTCTAAATTTGAATTATTTTCCCAATCTAAATCTTCGTTGTAAACAGGAAAAATCGGGTTGTTTCCCAAAATATATTTGATGTCAGTCAGCAATAATTCCTGATGTTGCTGCTCGTGATTTAGTCCGAGTTCCACCAAATCTTTTAGTTCATCAGATTTCAATTGCAATAAGATTTGCATGTGCATATCCACATAAGCGCGGTAGTCAAAAACTTCCTGAACGCCCGGACGTGTAATATTTCCTCTGTCCGCTCTGAAAACCCTTTTACCTACCGTGTTGTAATAACTGTTAAAAAGAAAGCAGAAGTCTTCGTTAAAAACTTTGTAATCTGGCAAATGTTCTTTCAAGACAAATTGCTCAAAAAACCAGGTGGTGTGTGCCAAATGCCATTTCGGCGGACTCACGAAGTTAACGGGCTGTGGGACGAAATCTTCTGTTTGTAAGGGTTGACAGATTGTTTCGGTGTGTTTTCTAACAGAATTATATTGTTCTAAGAGTGCCATTCTTTGTTTGTTGTTACACTAATTTACAAAGAATGTTTCGGAGGATTTTTTTATGTTGCTTGATTTTAACCTATTTATAACAGAAATAAAAAAATCCGATTCATTTGAATCGGATTTATATTGAATTTTATATTAATTATAAGTTGAAAGAAGCTCCCATACTAAAAGTAAACTGGTTATTTAAGTGCTCATAACCAAATACATTGCTTTCATAGCGCGCAATTGGGGCAGCGATTTCAGTGAAAACTCCGAAACCGTTTGTGAAGAAATAACGACCTCCAAGATGTGCTCCGAAATTTCTCAATCCTAAATTTAGTCCTGGGTAAACATCAATGTTTTCAGGTAATCCGATTACATTTCCAATATTTGCGTTGAAACGTGCTTTCAAATCAAATTCGTCTGAAAAATCAGATCCATCGCCATCAACTCCTAATAAATAAGTAGTGTACAAACCGATCGACATATTTTCGCCGATTCCGTGATCATAAGTGGCCATAATTCCTGTGGCGTGGTCTTGGAAATTTGCTCCGACTTGAAATTTGTCATCTCCTTTTCCACTGAAAGCTTGTGCATTCCCAAAAAACGCTGTCAAAAGCAATCCTAAAGTAAAAATTTTCTTCATGGTATAAATATTTTCCACAAATATAATATTATTAATTGTAAGTTTTCTGCAGTTAATTTCTTCCGTTTTCTTCGGGATATAATTCAGGAAGCGGATCGCTCTGCCAAAATTCTTTTGTATTTATATCTAAAATTGTCAGCGGACCTTTAAAAGCAGCGCCAGTATCAACATTCCAAACATTGGCTTTATTCATAGGACTAGTTTCTCCAATTCTAGTGACAGGCGTGTGTCCGATAAAAATTTCTTTATAAAGTGTGAATCTTTTTGGGTAATATGGACTGTCTTTCTCTATTCTTGGATCTAACGAAAGTGCATTTTCCCAAAGCGTTCTTTCCCAATAAAACATCTTCGGAAAATACTCATATTCAACGCCATTCAAATTTGTAAAACCTGCGTGGATGAACAATCTGTTTTCTTCGTCAAGGTAATAATTTTCTAAAAGTTTCAGAAAATCAATGTGTGGCTGTTTGTCTTCATCGGTCAAAAGACTATATTTTTCCATCGTGATTTTTCCGCCGTGATTGAACCATTGGGGATTGTCTTTTTTGTGTTCTAACCAAGATAAAAGCAAATCGTCATGATTTCCGCGTAAGAAAATGCAGTTGTGCGTTTCTTTGATTTGTATTAAAAAATCAATGATTTCAGGAGACTCACTCCAGCCATCAACATAATCTCCAAGAAAAATAAGTGTATCGTTTGTGGTGACATTTGCTCTTTCAAAAATCTGTTTTACGGCGCGAAGGCCTCCGTGAATGTCGCCGATTACTAAAGTTCTATTCATAAATTCAAATATCCTAAAAACATTTGTGATAATCAAATATTAAAAATTTTGTCACAAATTATTCGTTGCCTTTGTCGTATTTCATTTTTCGCAAAATTCTCAAAGCTTCTTTGAAACTGATATAAACTGTGGAGTTTTCAAAAGCCTTCAATAAATGTTTTGCTTCGATTAATTTCTGTTTTGCTTCGTCAAATCCATTTAAATAACAAATCATAAAAGTCGACGGAAGATTCAACAGATCTTTTTTTTCTCGATCAGATAATGAAAGTGATTTTTCTAATTTGGAAAGCAAGGAAAGATTGGAATTATAAATATGAAAAAGCATTTTCCGATTGTATTCTGGCGGTTCGAAGAGAAATTCAGTTTCAATTTTATAATAGCCATTATCATAAAAATAAATCGTTTGTTTTTCCAACGGATAATAGCTCGTTTTGTCGTTTAAGCCTAAAGCAAGATATTCGGTAATCGAAAAAGTATTGTGGTCAAATTCAATCGAGACTTCATCCAAAGCAGAATAAAAAAGCTTCACTTGTTCGTTCACCAATTCAATATCCACACGAGATAAATAGGTTTTTTCTTTGACTTTTTTCGAATGGCCGGCCCAGCAAACTACAAATAATTCCTTAAAAACTTTATACTTCGGAAACATATCTTTATGTCGATTATTCATGAAATCAATAACGCCTTCCAAAGTGTATTCGATACTATTTCTTGAATTATTTTCAATGCTGATAACGGTTTCCGTATTTTGGTAATTTCGCTCAACTTCAGATTCATCTATCGGAATTGAATTGCTTCCTCTTCGTATAAAAGCTTGCTTTGCAATAATCGTATGGATTCCTTTTTTGAAAAATGAAACGCGTTTTTTAGGTTTAATCGTAACTAATCCAACGACTTTATCCTTAGATAAATTTGGGAAAGGAACATTTTCATATTGAATCTTTGGAGGATTTTCCAAGAAGGCATTCACCAAATTTTGGATTCGGCTGTCGTCAAAAAAATCATCGCCCACAATTTCATTATCGTGATCTTCAACGCCCACAACGATATAAGAATTATTCGCAGGATTTGAATTGGAAAGCGCACAAATGTGTTTCAAGAATTTTCCTTTTCCTTCCCGCGTATGCAAGTTCAACTGGCGCTTTTTGTCATAAAAACTGCTCTCGTCATTGTGAGCGAGGAGATTTTTTATGAGGAGACGCTTGTTGATCATTTATTTTGATATTTCGATTGTTGGACTTTTCGATTTTTCGAATGTCGGACAATCGAAATATCGAAAAATCCTCTTTTTAAATTATTCTATTCACTATTGTCGACGAAGCTTGAGCGGTTGACATTACGACCAAATCAGCGATATTGACGTGATATGGCCTTGTGATTACAAATTTTATAATGTCGGCAATATCTTCAGGTTTTAAAGGTTCAAAGCCTTTGTAAACATTCGCAGCTCTTTCGGAATCACCTTTAAAACGGACTTGAGAGAATTCAGTTTCCACCATTCCGGGATGAATTCCTCCCACACGGATTCCGTATTGGTTCAAATCCATTCGCATTCCTTGGTTTATCGCGTCAACGGCGTGTTTTGTGGCGCAATAAACATTTCCGTTTGGATACACTTCCTTTGCTGCCGTCGAACCAATGTTGATGATATGACCGCTTCGTTGTTCCACCATTTTCGGAATTATGGCGTGAGAAACATACAATAAACCTTTTACATTAATATCAATCATCGCATCCCAATCATCTAAATCTCCAGTTTGAATTGGGTCTAAACCGTGCGCATTTCCGGCATTATTAATCAAAACATCGATTTTTGAAAAATCTGGAGGCAAAGAATCAATTGCTTCCTGAACTGCCTTTTTCTTTCTTACGTCGAAATTTAAAGTGTGCACTTTTGTGCGATGTTCCAATTCAATCTGCAATTCCGCCAAACGGTCTTCGCGTCTGCCGCAGAGAATTAGTTTGAAATTATTTTTGGCTAATTCGATTGCCGTTGCTCTTCCGATGCCGCTTGTGGCACCTGTTATTAAGACTGTTTTCATTTTTTATTTCTTTGTTGAAAATTCAGGGGTTTGATGTTCAACGTTTTTTTTGTTAATCCTGCGAGGTCTTTTTTTGACCTTGTAGGTATAAAATTAAGACCTACAAGGTTTTTGAAACCTTGCAGGATTGCGAATTAATTACGGAACCTGATTCCCCATACTTTCCGTCCAAATTGAAAACCATTCTTCTCTTTCCAATTTAAACTCCGTAGCTTTAAAAAGTTGCTGCAATCTAGAAACATTCACCGTTCCCGCAATCGGAATAATTTTTGCCGGATGCTGTAAAATCCAAGACAATAAAATTGTATCCGAACCAACATGGTATTTTGAAACCAAATCAGCCAAAAGTGTTTTCAATCGTTTTGTCTGATCTGTATTTTCTCTAAAAACTGTTCCAAGCGGATTCCAAGCCATCGGACGAATATTGTTCACTTGCATATGATCCAAGCTTCCGTTCAGCATCGCTTCAAAATCTGTCGCAGAAAATTGGACTTGATTATAAGAAACTTCCGTTTTCGAGCGAATCAAATCCGTTTGGGAAGGCGTAAAATTCGATAAGCCGAAATCTAAAATTTTTCCGTCAGCTTTTAGTTTTTCCACCGCTTCCGCAATTTCATCCGCATTCATCAACGGACTTGGACGATGCAATAAAAGCACATCCAAATAATCGGAATGGAGATTTTTCAAAGAATTTTCTACAGACCAAATAATATAGTCTTTCGAATAATCATAATGTTTGACTCTATTCTTTCGATTTTCAGAAATATGCTGGATGCCACACTTAGAAATAAGCTGGATTTTTTCACGACCTATTTTGCTTTCTGTCAAGGCTTTTCCAAACGAAGCTTCCGTTGTGTAACTGCCATAAATATCGGCGTGGTCAAAGGTTGTGATTTTATTTTCGTGGCAAACATGTATCAAGTTTGCCATTTCAGAAGTATTGAGATTTTTATCCCAAACTCCCCAATTCATAGTTCCCGCAATGATGGGAGATAAGGCTGTTTTCACGCTATTAAATTTGAGTTTCTAAATTTATGAAAAGAAAATCATAAATCATCCTTAAAACCAAGTGATTCAAATAATTTTTAACAGATTCTTAACGTCTTGCCAGTAAATAAATTTTCAATTTGCACCATTAAAATTAAATACTAACTTCACGGCTTTAAATATTAGATTATGGAAGAAAATGCTACTGCATTAGACATTAGAGCAATCAATGAAAAAATAGAAAGAGAAAGCGCCTTTATTGACCTTTTGGTGATGGAAATGAACAAAGTGATTGTCGGTCAGAAGCATATGATTGAAAGATTGTTAATCGGACTTTTAGGACAAGGGCATATCTTGCTGGAAGGTGTTCCAGGATTGGCAAAAACTTTAGCAATTAACACGCTTTCACAAGCAATTCACGGTTCTTTCAGCCGTATTCAGTTTACTCCAGATTTGCTTCCTGCAGACGTTGTGGGAACAATGATTTACAACATTAAAGACAATGCGTTCTCTATTAAAAAAGGTCCGATTTTCGCAAATTTCGTTTTAGCGGATGAGATTAACCGTGCTCCGGCAAAGGTTCAGTCGGCACTTTTGGAAGCGATGCAGGAAAAACAAGTGACTATTGGAGATACGACTTTTAAATTAGACAGGCCGTTTTTGGTTCTGGCTACTCAAAATCCAGTAGAACAAGAAGGAACTTATCCGTTGCCAGAAGCGCAGGTCGATCGTTTTATGCTAAAAACGGTAATCGATTATCCAAAAATGGAAGAAGAAAGAATGGTCGTTCGCCAAAGCTTAAAAGGTGCTTTTGAAAAAGTAAACCAAGTGGTTTCTGTTGAGCAGATTTTAAGAGCGCAAGAAGCAGTTCGCGAGGTTTATATGGATGAAAAAATTGAGAAATATATCTTAGATATTGTTTTTGCAACTCGTTATCCAGAGAAATATAAATTAGAAAGCTTGAAACCTTTGATCAGTTTTGGTTCCTCTCCACGTGGAAGCATCAACTTGGCAACTGCCGCAAAATGTTATGCTTTTATCAAACGCAGAGGTTATGTGATTCCAGAAGATGTTCGCGCCGTTGTTCACGATGTGTTACGCCACAGAATCGGAATTACGTATGAGGCTGAAGCTGAAAATGTGACTTCTGTTGACATCATCAATAAAATCGTAAACGAAGTTGAAGTACCTTAATCAGATGGCAGTTTGCAGTTTTCAGACCATATAAGTCCTGAAATCTGAAATCTAAAATCTGAAATCTAAAGAAATGGATACAAAGGAATTACTCAAAAAAGTACGAAAAATAGAAATCAAAACCCGAAGATTGAGCGATCACATCTTTTCGGGAGAATATCATACGTCTTTTAAAGGGCGAGGAATGACGTTCAGCGAAGTGCGCCAATATCAATTTGGCGACGATATTCGTGCCATTGACTGGAATGTAACGGCAAGATATAACGAGCCTTACGTCAAAGTTTTTGAGGAAGAAAGAGAACTCACGATGATGCTGATGGTTGATATCAGCGGTTCAGAAAGTTTTGGGACACAGAATGCTTTCAAGAAAGATGTCGTGACAGAAATCGCCGCAACAATGGCTTTCTCAGCGACTCAGAACAACGATAAAATCGGATTAATTTTATTTTCTGACCAAATCGAGTTGTTTATTCCGCCAAAAAAAGGAAGGTCGCACGTCTTGAGAATCATCCGTGAATTGATTGAATTTCATCCGAAAAGCAACAAGACGAATATCTCGCAAGCGCTTCGTTTTTTCTCCGGAGTCATTAAAAAGAAAGCCATCGTTTTCATGATTTCTGATTTTATGACGGATGACGATTATGAAAAAACCTTGAAAATTGCCGGAAAAAAGCACGACTTGACCGGAATTCGAGTGTATGATTCAAGAGAAGAAAAAATGCCAAACATTGGGATGGTGAATATGCTGGACGCAGAAACGGGAGAAACGCTTTTAGTCGACACGGGCTCAAAATCGGTTCGCATGGAATATGAAAAACACTATCAGGATAAAATAAAATATTTCAAGGAAACTTTTAGTAAAAGCGGTTCTGGTACTGTAAATACTAGAGTTGACGAAAGTTATGTAACCAAATTATTAGGCTATTTTAAATCGAGAGGTTAATCTTTATTCCCCCTTTTATGAATAAGATTAGGACTAGAAAAATGAAAAAAAACACTTTTTACATATTGCTATTTTTGCTTGTTGGAACGTTAGGTTTCGCGCAGCAGAAACGAGTAACCACCGCGGTCGATTCTACCAAAATAAAAATTGGCGCGCAGATCAATCTTACTTTAAAAACTTCTGTTGATACTTTGTCAAGCGTAGTTTTTCCGGATGGGAAAAATTTTGGCGCTTTAGAAGTTTTAGAATCCTATCCAACAGATACTGTCAAAGAAAAAGACCGCTATTTATTGACCAAAAGATATGGCTTGACGCAATTTGACTCGGGACGATTCCTGATTCCGAGCCTTCCTGTTTTGATCAATAAAAAACCGTTTTTGACCGATTCGATTGCTGTTGAAGTTATGGCTGTAAAAGTCGATACTTTAAAACAGAAAATGTTTGATATCAAAGACATTTCTGAAGTGAAATCTCCTGCGGGAAATTGGTGGAAATGGGTTTTGGGAATCTTGCTTTTAGCCGGAATCGGAGTTTTGATTTTCTTCCTGGCTAAAAAATACAAGCGTAAAAAAGACGAAGAAATTGTATATGCGACGCCAATCGAAAAGGCTTCGAGTATGTTGAAAAACCTCGAAAAGAAAGAACTTTTAGAAAAAGGCGAAGTCAAAAATTATTATTCTGAATTGACTGATATTGCACGAACCTATATTGAAGAAGAAATTCAAGTTCCAGCAATGGAAAGCACAACTTCTGAAGTAATCGTAGGCTTGAGAAATGCAGTTGTCAGAAAGAAAATGAAGCTTTCTAAAGAAACGGTTGAAAACTTAGAAAAAGTGCTCCGCCAAGCGGATTTAGTGAAATTTGCGAAATCAAAACCATTGGATTTTGAAATTGTGGAAGACAGAAAACGCATCGAAAGAACAATTTTCACGCTGCACAAAGCCATTCCAAAAGAGGAAGAAATCGAAGATGAAGTTGATTTCGATGCCGAAAGAAGAGAAAAATTAGCCAAAAAGAAACGCCAGCAACGCAACGCCATCATTGGATTTGTTTCTGCTTTCGTACTTTTTGCAGGTTTGGGATATTATTTGGTAAGCCAAGGAATTATTTTTGGAAATTCTTCAAAACAAATGTTAGAAGGCGAATGGGTGAAAAGCGAATACGGAAATCCGGGAATTTTAATCGAAACGCCAAAAGTTTTAATGCGCCAAAAAGAAGAAAAACTCCCAAAGGAAACGATGGCGCTGATCAAAGAAATGCAGATGTTTTCTTATGGAGATATTTGGGATAATTTCTACGTAATGGTTTCTACCAATAAATACAAGCAAGAAACTCAGATCGATTTGTCAAAAGCATTGGAAGGAAGCTTGCAATTGCTCGAGAAAAATGGTGCGGCAAATATGATTGTAAAACAGGAAGATTACCAGACTAGAGAAGGAATTTCGGGCAAAAAAGGCTATGGAACTTTCGACCAGATTGATCTAGAAAGTAAAAAAAGTTTGAAAGTCTATTATGAAGTATTGTTTTTCAGCCAAGACGGCGGTTTGCAGCAAATCATGATTTTCCATAAAGAAGGCGACGAATACGCAAACCAGATTGCAGAAAGAATTTTAGAATCCGTTGAACTTAAAAGAGTAAACTAATGATGAATAATGTTACCTTTTTAAATCCCGGTTTTTTCTGGCTATTCTTGCTGATTCCAGTCGCAATCGCTTGGCACATCTGGAAACGAAATAAAATTTCAGCTTCCTTGAAAGTAAGTTCGCTTAACGGTTTTAAAGTCAAAAGCTCGTTTCTGCCAAAATTATATCCGTTGCTTTTTGCCTTCAGAATTATAGCGCTTTGTTTTATCATCGTTGCTTTGGCGCGACCTCAAAGTGTTGATATCAGCAATAAAACGAAAACGACAAACGGTATAGATATTGTACTTTCCATCGACGTTTCAGGAAGTATGCTGACTCGAGATTTGAAGCCGAACCGTTTGGAAGCTTTGAAAAGAGTCGCTTCTGAATTTGTAGAAGGAAGGCCGAATGACAGAATAGGTTTGGTGGTTTATGCTGCTGAAAGTTATACGAAAACTCCTGTGACAAGCGATAAAGCTGTTGTTCTAGAAGCGTTGAAAGGCGTGAAATACGACAATTTATTGCAAGACGGAACCGGAATCGGGATGGGATTGGCCACAGCCGTAAACCGTTTAAAAGACAGCCAGGCAAAAAGCAAAGTCATCATTTTATTGACTGACGGTGTGAATAATTCAGGTTTTATTGATCCGAGAATGGCTTCTGATATTGCAAAAGAATACGGAATAAAAGTCTATACCATCGGACTTGGAACAAAAGGAATGGCCGAATCTCCTTACGCAATCGGTGCAAACGGAGAATTTTTATATCAAATGATGCAAGTGGAAATCGACGAACAGCTGATGAAAGAAATTGCGAGAAATACCGATGGAAAATATTTCCGTGCGACGAACAACCAGAAGCTTAGAGAAATTTACGAAGAAATCAACAAGCTGGAAACCTCTGAAATTGAAGAGCAGAAATTTTACAATTATGACGAGCATTTCCGTCCGTTTATTTATGTTGCCGGATTGCTTTTATTGCTTGAAGTATTATTGAAAAACACCATTTTCAGAAGCTTTATCTAAAAAATTATGTACGAATTAGACGAAAAAAAATATTTATACATCCTTATAGTTATCCCGATTTTGGTGTTGCTATTCTTATTCAATTTGTATTGGAAAAAGAAAAAACAGCGTGAATTTGGAGATTACAAACTGATCAAAAGACTAACGCCAGAACGATCAATTTTTAAGTCAAGCTTGAAAATTACCGTGTTTCTTTTGGCTTTGGCCTTTTTGATTGTCGGTTTGGTAAATCCAAAAATCGGAACCAGAATGGAAACTGTAAAACGCGAAGGAATCGACATCGTTTTTGCCATCGACGTTTCAAAATCAATGCTTGCCGAAGATATTGCGCCAAGCCGATTAGACAAGACAAAGCAATTGGTTTCGCAAATTATCAACCAATTGGGAAGCGACAGGATTGGAATTGTAGCTTATGCCGGAAGCGCTTTCCCGGTTTTGCCAATCACGACAGATTACAGCGTTGCGAAAATGTTTCTGCAAAGCATGAATCCGGGAATGGTTTCTTCACAGGGAACTTCTTTGGACGAAGCGATTCAGATGTCGGCGTCTTATTTTGACGAAAAAAGCAAGACAAGCAAATTGGTAATTCTGATTTCTGACGGAGAAGACCATTCGGAAGGCGTGGAAAGCGTTGTGGAAGAAGCCGAGAAAAATGGCTTGAAAATTATTACAATCGGAGTCGGGACTGAAAAAGGAGGCACGATTCCGTTGAAGAGAAACGGTAAAATTGAAGGCTACCAGCGCGATAGAAATGATGAGGTTGTGGTAACGAAATTAAACGAAGCGACTTTGAAAGCGATTGCAAAAGGTACAAAAGGCGGTTATATCAACGGAAGCAACACGAAGCAAGTTTTAGATTATGTAAAAAATGCTTTGGATAATATTGAAAAAACAGAGTTTGAGGCGACGCAGTTTGCCAATTACCAATCGCAGTTCCAATGGTTCATCGGCGCGGCTTTCCTATTTTTGTTTTTGGATATTTTCTTGATGGAGAAAAAGACAAAATGGGTAAAAAAACTGAACTTGTTTAATGAAAAGGAATAAAATGAAAAATGTATTTATATATAGTCTGCTGTTTTTTTCCTTTGCCGTAATGGCGCAACAAAAGGACAGAAATCTGCCAAAAGGAAACGAAGAATTTAAGGAGAAAAAATATGCTGAAGCCGAAGCTGATTACAGAATTTCACTTTCAAAATCACCAACTCAGGCTATTTCTTCGTATAACTTAGGAAATACAATTTACAAGCAAAATCAAGCTAGCGAGGCAAAATTGGCGTATTTGAAAACCATTGAGAATGCCAAGACAAAACCGGAGAAACACAAAGCTTTTCATAATCTTGGAAACATTTTTATGAAGGAAAAAAAGTATTCTGAAGCCGTGGAAGCATATAAAAATGCATTGCGAAATAATCCGAAGGATGAGGAAACACGATACAATTATGCTTTGGCAAAAGAATATCTAAAAAATAATCCTGAGCCGCCAAAAGACGATAAAAAGAAGGACGACAAAAAAGATAAAGACCAAGACAAAAAAGATCAGGATAAAAAAGAAGACAAAAAAGACGGCGACGACAAGGGAGATAATAAAGACAAAGGCAACAATAAAGATAAAAAGGACCAAGGCAAAAATGAAGGCGATAAAAAAGGCGAAGACGATGATAAAAACGGACAGCCAAAACCACAAGGAAACCCTTCAAAACAAAGGATTGACAATCTTTTAGATGCTGTAAATAACGAAGAAAAGAAAATTCAGGACAAGGTGAATGCCAAAAAAGTTAAAGGCAAGCCGGTTCAAACAGAAAAAGACTGGTAATAAGTAGGAGATTTGCGATGAAAAAGTTTTTAGCAGTATTATTTTTGATTTTTTTTCAAGCGCTTTCGGCTCAAGTCCAGTTTGAGGCGAAAGTCAGCAGGCAATCCATCGGCATCAACGAGCGATTGCGCATTGATTTCACGATGAATGACGATGGGGATAATTTCACGCCTCCGTCTTTTGAAGGATTTCGAGTTGTCGGCGGACCAAGCCAGCAAGTAAGCCAGACTTGGGTCAACGGCCGCGGGACTTTCAACAAATCTTATATCTATTTTTTGCTTCCGTTGCAAAAGGGAACATTGACGATTAAATCGGCTACGATTGAAATCAGAGGAGAGATTTACAAAACTGATCCAATAAAAATTACGGTTGGAAATGCGGTCGCAGAACAGCAAGATCCAAGCAGTCCGAATTATGTGCCTTCCACTGACGGAATTCACTTGGTAGCTGAAATTTCAAAGGAAAATCCGTATTTGAACGAACCGATTACTGTCGTTTACAAATTATATGTAAGCCATAATGTAAGCGTTCGAAACTGGCGCGAATCGAGCACTCCGAAGTTCAATGATTTCTGGAGCCAAAATATTGAAATCAAAAATTTGGTTGTTGAAAACGGAAAATATAAAGGCGAAGATTATCGCTATGTTGTTTTGAAAAAAGCAGTTTTATATCCACAAAAAGCAGGAAAATTAACGATTGAACCGCTTTCTTTGGATGTTGTAATGGAAGTTCCGACGAATCGTAGAGATATTTTTGGACGACCACAATTGGTTGCGGCAAATAAGACCATTTCTGCCGGAAGCCGTGTCATCAGAGTCAAAGATTTGCCAGAAGCTGGAAAACCAGACGATTTTACCGGAGCTGTTGGGAAATTTACTTTTACTGCAAAACCTACAAAAACCGAACTTAAACACGGCGAATCGTTAGATTTAGAAGTAAGCGTTTCTGGAAACGGAAATTTGAAATTGTTCACGCTTCCAAAACCGATTGTTCCGAGCGCTTTAGAAATGTATGATCCGGTTCACAGTGAAAACGTGAATACGCCATTGTCAGGAATGCAGGGAAAAATTTCTGATAAATACACGCTGATTCCGCAATACAAAGGAAATTATCCAATCAAAGGATTATCGTTTTCTTACTTTGATCCAAGTGCCGGACGATACAAAACGATCACTTCGCCAGAAATTATGGTGAAGGTTTTAGATGGTCCGACCGGTCCAGAACCTGTGGCTTCAGCGGAAGAAGGAATTGGGAAACAGACGGCTCAAAAGAATGTGGAATTTGCAAATATCAAGCTGAAAACGAATTTGGTTTCCACTAAAAAGACGACTTTCTTTGGAACCAATTTATACTATGGATTATTGGCACTGCCATTTATCTTGATTCCGATAATCGTTTTAATACGAAGAAGAAAAGAAGCGAGAGATGGCGATATTGCTGGAAATAAACGAAGAATGTCGAATCGTTTGGCGAAGAAATATTTGTCACAAGCAAAGAAACAAATCAACAATAAAGAGCCGTTTTATATTGCTTTGGAAAGAGCTTTGCACAACTTTCTGAAAGCGAAACTGCATATTGAAACTTCAGAAATGAGCAAGGAAATCATTACTGAAATTTTGCTGGAAAGAGGCGCAAAACCAGAAACAGTGACTGATTTTATAAACTTGACCGAAAACTGCGAATTTGCAAGATATGCACCATTTTCAAGCGTTGCGATCAAGCAGGATTATGAAAAAGCAGTAACCGTAATTTCTGAATTGGAAAAACAAATTTAGTTATCCTAACCCGTTTTTAAAATCTGTTAGGTATTTTCTAAAACATACAAAAATGAAAAACATACTTTATATATTTTTACTTTTCACGCAGGTTTTCTGGGCTCAAAATGCTTTTCAGGATGGCAATAAATTCTACCAAGAAGAGAAATTTGAGGATGCCGTAACTGCTTACGAAAGCGTTTTGAAATCGAAAAAAGAATCGGTGGAATTGTATTATAATTTGGGAAATGCGTACTATAAATTAAACAAAGTTGCACCGGCGATTTACAATTATGAGAAAGCTTTACTGCTAAATCCGAATGATGTGGCTTCGAAAAACAACCTTCGTTTTGCCCAAAACATGACCATTGACGAGATAAAACCCGTGATTGAAGTCGGTTTTAAAAAGTCGGTTGATGATTTTACGCTGAAACATACGGCTGACGAATGGGCGAAAATTTCGATCGGAATTGCCTCATTATTCTTGCTGTTTTTTATCGCCTATTATTTTTCAGAAAATACAATTTTGAAAAGAGTTTTCTTCGTAGGACTATGTTTCGCTTTAATCGCTTTGATTGCAACAGTTTCATTGGCAGTTTCTTCGAAGAATTTAACGGAAGCAAATCGTCCGGCAATTGTGTTTGCAGAAATTACATCGGTGAAATTAGAGCCTAGAAATAGTGCAAAGGATGTTTTTACGTTACACGAAGGAACAAAAGTCCACGTTTTAGAAGAGGAAGCAGATTGGAAGAAAATTCAATTGGCTGACGAAAGAATTGGTTGGATCTCTAAGGATGCAATTAAGGAATTGAAGTAAGTTCAGTCATTGCGAGGAACGAAGCAATCATATCACTTTTGTCAGCAAAGTTGTCGAATAAGATTAAGTGATTGCTTCGTTCCTCGCAATGACTAAAAAATCATTTTTTCAGCTCCGCAAACCACTCCTCGAAAACAGGAAAAACATAATCAGAAATCTTCAAAATCGGATTGTAAAACATAGAATCATCCAAAGTTTTCTTTTCCGCAAAAGTATTATTGAAATTCATTTTTTGGAACAAAGCCAAAGCAAAACTCAAAATCAGGCACATTTTTAAAACTCCGAAAATTCCTCCAGCGATTTTGTTGAATAATCCTAAACTTGCGAAATTGGCAACGGTTGTAAAGAACTTAGCTAACAAGGAAACGCCTAAAACTACTCCGATGAAAGTCAAGATAAATGCCCAAATGGCAATTGTCTTGGGATTCCAAGAAAATAAATCAGACAGAAATTCGGCAGTCAAAAATGAAAATTTTATGGCTACATAAATTCCGAGCAAAAGAGAAATCAAGGAAGCAAATTCCACGAAAAAACCGTTCCAAATGCCACGAACGAATCCATAAACCAAGAAAATGCCTAAAATAATATCTAAAATTCCCATCTAAAAAATAATAAGCGACGAAGATACAGCCTTTCATAGAAAAACAAAATTCAAGAGTGTATCTTTGCAAACTAAATTTTATATTTAAGATCGATTTCATCAATCTTAAATCATCAATCACAAATTAAAATGTCTAGAGATATACAATTAAAAGAGCGCTGGGAAAAGCTCGTCAACATACTTTCAGATCAGTTTTCGCAAGGTGAAGATTTAGATTTGGACGCCATAATTTACTTAATCGGAATCCAGGAATTGGGGAAAATCCACCAAAAATTCAAAAAAGATGAAAAGGTAAACCTGATGCACATTGCCATCTGCCGACTTTTAGAGCCTTACGGATACTATGAATTCGACTATTTTGACAGTGAAGGCTGGCCTCATTATAGAGTAAAAGAAGAATTGCCTCCGTTGAAAGCTGGTGAACAGTCGGTTTTGATGAAAGAGGCAATTGTGAATTATTTTTTGGAGAAAGAAGTGATTGATTAGATTTAATTTCTGCGAATCCAGTACAAAGATTTGCAAAATTTCTCTGAGAATCTTTGCATTAAAACTCCCAAAATTCAAGACAAAAAACTTAAATTTGCACCTTTATAAAAGAAGATGATAGACAAGATTAAAGAATATATTGGCGAGGCGCAAGCCTTCCAAACGCAATCAAAAGAAGAACTTGAAGCCTTCAGAATCAAATTTCTAGGAAGCAAAGGGCTTTTAAAAGACTTTTTCGCTGAATTTAAGAATGTTCCGAACGAACAGAAAAAAGAATTCGGGCAAGTAATCAACGAGTTGAAAAACACGGCAGAAGAAAAAGTAAAATCGATTCAAGAATCGTTGGAAAGCAAAGAAGAAGCCGTAGGAATCTATGGCGATTTGACGCGTCCGGCTGAGCCTTTGAAAATCGGTTCGCGCCATCCAATTTCTTTAGTAAAAAACCAAATCATCGACATTTTCTCAAACATCGGGTTCAATGTTTCTGAAGGTCCGGAAATTGAAGATGACTGGCATAATTTTACGGCATTGAACCTTCCAGAATACCATCCAGCGAGAGATATGCAGGATACTTTTTTTATCCAAACTAATCCAGACGTACTTTTAAGAACCCATACATCGTCAGTTCAAGTGCGTTATATGGAGGAAAACAAACCGCCAATCAGAACGATTTCTCCAGGAAGAGTTTTCAGAAATGAAGCTGTTTCGTCTCGTTCTCACTGTATTTTCCATCAAGTAGAAGGTTTGTACATTGACAAAGATGTTTCGTTTGCCGACTTAAAGCAGACACTTTTATATTTTACCAAAGAAATGTTCGGGAAGTCAAAAATCCGTCTTCGTCCGTCGTACTTTCCGTTTACGGAACCAAGCGCGGAAATCGACATTTACTGGGGTTTAAAAACCGAAACAGACTACAGAATTACCAAAGGAACCGGTTGGTTAGAAATCGGCGGTTGCGGCATGGTAGATCCAAATGTTTTGAAAAATTGTGGTATCAATCCAGATGAATTCACAGGTTTCGCCTTCGGAATGGGTGTGGAAAGAATCGCAATGTTACTTCATCAAATTGGAGATATCAGAATGTTTTATGAAAACGATATTCGTTTCTTAGAACAATTCAAATCTAGTATTTAGTCATAAAGTCGAAAGTCTTAAGGTCGAAAGGTGTAGTTTGTCTAGTACTTTAACTTTAAGACTTTCGACTTTCCAACTTTAAGACTTACTTATGAAAAAAGATATTATTATCCCAACAGTAGAAAATATTTTCGTTGCAGCAATCCAAGAATGGAACGATGATTTTATGCAGAAAACTTGGTACGCACATTTGATAAACGATAGTGATTTTCAATTGGACGGCGTGATGGTGGTTTCAAAAGCATCTGGAATGATCGATGGAGAAATGAAGAAAACATCTTTGCTTCGTCACGCTTTTGTGGAAATTCCTCCAGTTTCAACTGTAAAAATTGAGTTGATTCAAGACGACGTTTTGACTTTGAACAATGAATTTATGGTCACTTTTTTCATTGGAAACACACTTTATGATAAGAACTTCATCTTCAAAACAAATTCTATCGATGAAAATAATGTCGAGGAAGTTCCAATTATTTTTCAGGATGGAGTGATTGTAAGATAGTAATTGCCATTTCTATTAAAATGAAATGAAGCAATCTACATCATGCAAAAGTTTTCAAAATAGATTTTTAGCAGCGAATGCCTAGAATGCTAGAACTAGCTTTAAACCTGTTTGATTAAAGGTTTAAGAGCTCAAACAAATCCTGCATCAGGGCTATTTTAGAAACTATCTCAATTTTTGGGAAGTGTCAGTCCCAATCTTTGTCGACAAACTGCATCACTAGCCCCGATTGAACGGGAAAGCCTTTTTCACGGAAAACTATTTTTCTTTGGCTGGCAAAGCGACTAAAGGGAGCTCTTACCGGACAAGTAGAAAAAAGTTTTGCGGAGGGAAGCTTGGAGGAAAAGCGGGACTCGAGCTCCAAAAGAGCGAACAGGTGAAGCAAATAGCTTCAAAAAAATAAATTAATTGTAAGGCGTATCTCTTACCTTTGCAAAAAAAAAGTATGCAACCAAAAACACCTTCTGAATCAGTAGCCGTTTTAACCGACTTGGTTTTGCCTGGAGAAACAAATCCGTTGAACAACCTTTTTGGGGGCGAATTATTGGCGAGAATGGATCGTGCGGCAAGCATTGCTGCAAGAAGGCATTCACGCAGAATCACCGTAACTGCTTCAGTAAATCACGTGGCTTTTAATCGCGCAATTCCTTTGGGAAGCGTTGTTACAATTGAAGCGAAGGTTTCAAGATCGTTTAAATCTTCCATGGAAATTTATATCGACGTTTGGATTGAAGACCGTGAATCTGGAATAAAAAACAAGGCAAACGAAGCGATTTACACTTTTGTTGCTGTAGATGAAACGGGACGCCCTGTGGAAGTTCCAGAAATAATTCCTGAAACTGAATTAGAGAAACAGCGTTATGACGCAGCCTTAAGAAGAAAGCAATTGAGTCTTGTTTTGGCAGGGAAAATGAATCCGCATGACGCAACTGAGCTGAAAGCTTTGTTTATGTAATAAAAAAGGGAATCGATTTGATTCCCTTTTTTATTTAGATATATTACATATTTGCCAACCATGACTGTGGATTGAGCGTCGTGGTGTTTTGCATGATGATGAATTTTACAGCTGTTTTTCCGGCAGCGTTTGTTGTGATTTTTCCTATGTTTTGTAATGCAGTTACTTTATCTCCTTTTGAAACGCTTACTGAACTTAAGTTCTGGTAAACGGTGTAGAAATCTCCATGTTGTACAAAAACTACCATATTATTTGGTGATAAAAGTTGCACTCGGGTTACTTCTCCTGCAAAAACTGCACGAACTGAAGTTCCTGAATCTGTACTGATCTCAACACCGCTACTATGAATTGTTAGCGATTTCTGTAATGGATGTGGCTGGTCGCCATAACGCAAGGAAACGAATCCTTTTGAAACTGGCCAAGGCAATCTTCCCTTGTTTGCTTTAAAATTATTTGAAACTAATTTTCCTGCAGGTGTTAACACAATTTTAGTTGAGTTTTCAATAGCCTTAGTTTCTGCAACTGTCGCTTTTGGATTTGCTTTCTTATTAGCCACCGCCGCTTTTTTATTGGCTTCAGCGATAGCTTGTTTAATTAAAGCATTGATTTTTCTATCAATTTGTTTTGTTTCCTGCTGTTTTTTCTTAATGTCGGCAGTTAATTTCTTGACGTCTTTTTTAATAGACTGCATTAATTTTTCCTGCTCTTGTCTTTCTTTTTCTAGTTCTTCTCTTTCTTTTTCATTTTCTACAATGAGTTTTTGCTTTTCAGATTTTTGAGCGCCTAATTTTTCATTGTAAGCCACTAATTCTTTAGATTTTACCGTAATTTCTTCTCCTTGATTTTTACGATAATTAGAATATTGCTTCATATATTGTGCGCGCTTATAAGCCTGAAGAAAGTTTTCAGAAGACAATAAAAACATAGCACGGCTTTGCTCAGAACGACTTTTGTAAGATTTGACAATCATTGATGCATAATCTTTTTTAAGTTCTTCTAGCTCTCTTTTCAATGAATTGATCTTTAACTGATTTAAGTAAATATCATCACTTAAAAGTTTCGCCTGCTTTTCTGTGGTATTGATCAATTTTTCGCGAAGCTTGATTTTTTCTGCTTGCTGTGCAATTTGAACAGTGACTGATTTCTGCTTTTGTTTCTCAGATTTCAAGGCATTTTCAGCTTCCCTGATTTCTTTTTGAAGCTGTTCTTTTCGTTCTTCGAGTTTTTGCTGCGCATCAGTTTGCCCAAAAGAAAGGGAAACGATTAGCAAAAAGAGGAAACTGAAGATAAATTTTAGCATAAGGGGAAATTGTTTTTGCAAATCTAATCAATATATATTCTTTCATAGCCATCTGGAACGCTGTAAGGAAAAGATAAATTCTCATTAAACGTTACAGCGTTGTATTCGATGTTGATATTTGTCTTTTTTCCTTGCTGAATTGCTTCAATATTAACTTGAGCTGGAAGAATTGCTTGTGGATATTCCTGATGATTTGGATAAGTAACTTGAAGTGTTCTGTCTTGTTTTTCTTGTGTGATTTCTTGCTTTTTAATTAAGAAATTAGCCGCTTCGAAGAAAAACGATTTTGCAGTTGTTTTACTGGAAGTATCTTCTAATTTATACAAATCTTGATCAATTGTAGTTTTGTATTTTCCCTTTTTCAAATCGTCCATGGCTTCACCAATCAGCATGTTTTGCACTTTTTGAAAATCTAAATCAGTTCCAAGCCATTTACTTAAAGAAGCATAATTTCCTTCAAAGAATTTGCCTCCTATTTTTTCATAGTATTTTACCTCAGAAGGCGTAATTAGTGCTTTTGCCATTGTGATTCCGAGAAATCTTACGCTAACTAAAATCTGTTCATCTTTTTTTATTCTGATTTCTGCAGAAACATTTTGAGACTGTTTTTCATCTTTATAACGTGCACTTGATTTAATATAAACTGTTGTGAAATCTCGCTTTAATTTATAATGGCTTTCTATGACTTTGCTGGCTGCAATAGCTTCGCTGGCTCCGGCTTCTGAAACGACAGCTTTTTTTGGTCCGCACGAAAAGAGCGTAATTCCAAGGGCTATGATGATAAACTTTTTCATTTGTTTTTTTGTTTTAAAAGCTGCTCTGCTTTAATAAAATATTGTTCTTTCTTCTTTGTATCACCTAATCCATTATAAGCTTCTCCTAATTGAATATTGAAATTTATTTCTAAATCTCTGTTTTCAACTAGATAATCCAATCCCATTTCTAGAAATTCCTTGGCTTTTTTATAATTTTTCAACTGATTATTTGCCAATCCAGAATAGTAATAAAACTCAGGTTGAATAGGGAAAAAGTCAATTAAAGTAGTTGCTTTCTTGTTTAAAACGTCAAATTGGGCATTTTCAGTATACGCTTGCAATAGAAGAATATTTGGCTCCACATCTTGCGGATTGTTTTTAGAATAAATTTCTAAATAATGAATAGCGCGTTCCCAGTTTTTTTGACCATAAAATATCTTCCCAACTTCTTTAGTCACTGAAACTTGATCTTCATTAGACAATAATTCGATTGATTTATCCAAATCCGCAGTATATTTTGGATTTGTTTTTAAAAAAATCAAGAATTCCTGTAGAATTTTTGTCTTTACTCTTGGCTTAATTTCCTTGCTTTCAAAAACCTTATTCATCGAGACAATTGCTTTTTGCCCATCATTATTATTTAAATGGAATTTAAAAAGTCCCATTTGTGCAAAATCAGAATCTGGAATTTCTTTTTCTAATTTTTTAGCAATTTCAAAAGCTTTTTCCTCTTGATTGCTTTCAGAATAGAGATAAATCAAAGCAATATACTTGGATTCGTCTTTTGGATTTTTTTTGATTGCACTTAAAAGCTGGTCTTTTTCAGCCAACTGATATTTTGAATCTTTCATGATCTGAAGCTTGTAAACTTCACGTTGAGGATTTTTCCCTACGGTTTCATCCAGCTCATTAATTAGTGCTAAAGCTTTATCAAATTGATCAGTATACATGTAAAGCGATGTCAAATCTTCCTTATAATTTTGATCAAATTCAATTAGCTTTGTCACAATAACAACAGCATGATTATAATCTCGAGTTTGATAACAAACATCATACATTCCTACATAATACCATTTATTGGCAGAATCAATTTTGGAAGCTTTTTCGAAAGAATCGTATGCTTTTTTATAATCTTTCAGTTGCAAATAATTTTTTCCTAATTCAGAATAAACGGCTGCATTTTCTGGCTGGGTTTTCAAGCATTTTTCAAGTGCGGCAATTGCCTTGTCATAATTTTCAATTCCCTTTTGCTTGAGCGATTCATAGAAATTATCTTGAAAAACATCTTCTGCCAAAGCAATATCATCCGGTTCTTTTTGTGCAAAAGCCGGCTTTGAAATGCAAAACATTCCGATTGAAAGCAATAAATAAAGATATTTTTTCATATAATTTTCTGTTGCTTTACTGCAAAAGTTATTCCAAAACAGAATAATCTCCAATGCTAATACTCGTAAAATTTCCATCAAAATAAGCGTGATTTCCGATCATGGCATTGTCTAAGTTAGCATTTTTTATTTTAGAATGGTTTTGAACCAAGCTGTTTTTTATCATTGTATCTTGAACATGCGTTCCGTTTCCAAGAGATACATTTGGACCAACAGTCGAGTTAACCAAAATTACGTCTTTACCAATAAAACAAGGAGGAATAATTGTCGAATTTTCTAATTTTACGTCATAATCTACCAAATGTTCACCGTCATTATGCAAAAATCCTAGCATTCTTGAATTGGTATCGACAGTGACATTTTTATTTCCACAATCCATCCATTCATCCACTTTTCCGGGAACGAATTTCATGCCCTTTGCCATCATTTGCTTGATTCCGTCATTGATTTGGTATTCGCCTCCGTGAATAATATTATTGTCAATTACCAACTGTAATTCATTTTTCAATATTGCAATATCCTTGAAATAATAAATTCCAATCACGGCAAGATCTGAAACAAATTCTTTTGGCTTTTCAACCAATTCAATGATTTCGTTGTTTTCGTTTAGGTTGATTACGCCAAAAGCTTCCGGTTCGTCCACCTGTTTTACCCAAATAACGCTGTCAGCAGTTTGATCTAAATCAAAATCGGCGCGAATCAGAGTATCTGCGTAAGCGATAACCGCTGAACCGCTTAGAGAATCTTTAGCGCACATAATTGCATGACCTGTTCCTAAAGCTTCATTTTGATAGTAAATTGTTCCTTTTGCACCTAGTTTGTTAGCGATTGCAATTAATTCTTCTTCTACTTTTTCGCCAAAACTTTCGTGGATAATGAAAGCTACTTCTTCAATTTCTTGATTTAAAACGTTTGCAATATCTTCTACCAAACGGTGAACGATTGGTTTTCCGGCAATTGGAATCAAAGGTTTTGGAACGGTTAATGTGTGTGGGCGAAGGCGTGAACCGCGTCCTGCCATTGGAACTATTATTTTCATTTTTATGTTTATGTTTATTTCAAAATTGAATATTCCGTGTTGGACATTCAACCTTATTGTTTTTATTTGTTTCTATTTCTTGATGTTTCTAAACTTTTCACAAATATTGAAATCAATTCGTCATTTTCTTTAATTGCAATTGTCAAATCTAATTCTTCTTTTAAATATAATCTTGCTCTCAAAATAATTTTCAAACAAGAATGTGTTTCTCTTAGTTCTTTTAAGACTACAGATATTTTATGTATGAAATCATTTCTAGATTCAGCACTTTGGGCTTCACTATAATTTAATGAAGGTGAAGTTCCGGATCGAACAATTTGTCCCGATAAATGATTTCCAGCTTTTGTTGCTTTTAAATTATCTGTAATTCCGATAATTTGTACGGCAAAATCTATTAGTCTTTCGTGTAAATCAAATTTTTTCATGGCTTGTAATTATTATAAACTTGAACATTCAAAATTTTGAATTTAAAAAGGTTGAATATTCAACTTGGAATTTTGAATTTTGAAATGCCTCAGATTGCGATTATTTCACTCCCGTACTGCCAAAACCGCCTTCTCCTCTGCTCGTTTCAGTTAGTTCTTCTGCTTCAATCCAAACGGCTCTTTCGTGTTTTGCGATGATTAATTGCGCAATTCTTTCGCCGTTTTCAACCACAAAAGGCTCATTCGATAAATTTACTAAAATCACTCCGATTTCACCGCGATAATCTGCATCGACAGTTCCTGGAGAATTTAAGACTGTAATTCCTTTTTTTGCTGCCAAACCGCTTCTCGGACGAACTTGTGCTTCATATCCGATTGGTAATTCTATAAAAAGTCCAGTTTTTACAATCGCTCTTTCTAACGGATTTAAAGTAATTGGTTCAGATAAATTCGCACGCAAATCCATTCCGGCTGAAGCCAAAGTTTCATAGTTTGGAAGTTGGTGCTGTGATTTGTTTATGATTTTAATTTCCATTTGTGTAAAATACTTTATAAAAAAGCTTACGCTTTTCTTTTTAAAATTCTGGTTATTGTTTCTTTTTCGTTGTAATATATAAAATAGGTAAAGGCAAGCAATATTGGGATTCCGACGAAATAATTTTCTCTGAAATAATAGAAATAAACTCCAGAAAAAACTATGGAAATTCCCAAATATGCTCCGATTTTTTTCTTGTCATAAGGAATTGGATAATATTTATTTCCGAGGGTATAAGAAATCACCATCATGCTTCCGTAAGCTGCTATCGTGGCAATCGCCGAACCCATATAACCTTGATTTCCATTTTCTTGAAAATACGGAATTAGCAAATAATTCAACCCTAAAGTTACAATGGCGCCAACAATTGAAATATAAGCTCCGATATGTGTTTGATTTGTCAACTTGTACCAAACGGAAAGATTGGTGTAAATTCCGAGGAAAAAATTGGCTAGAATAATTAACGGTACAACTCCCATTGCATCCCAAAAAGTAGAATCGCGAATCATTATCAATTTCAAGACATCTGCAAAAACGATAACTCCCAAAGTCATTAACGAGCCAAAAATTATAAAATATTTGGTGATTGTTGCATACGTCTGCTTTGCGTTTTCATTGGAAGCATGACTGAAGAAAAAAGGTTCAATTCCTAATGTGTAAGCTGTTCTGAACAAAACCATAAACAAGCCTAGTTTGTAACATGCTGAATAAATTCCGACTTGTTCTTCAGCAATATCAGGTGGCAAAAGATATTTTAATAAAATTTTATCGAATTGGTCGTTAATAGCAAAAGCGATTCCAGCAATCATTATTGGAAACCCATATTTGGTCATTCGCTTCCAAAGACTGAAATCGAAATGCCATTTTACATGGAAATAATTTGGCAATAAAACCAAAAGCGTGAGTAAACTTGCAATGATATTCGAGACAAAAATATATCCGACTTGAAAATCTTTGAAATAAATTGAACTGATAAAACTATCCGGATTATTGGCTGCTAATTTTGGAAGATAAATCAAAAAGAATAAATTCAGACTTAGATTTACAGCAACATTTCCAATTTTGATAGCAGCATAAAACAATGGCCTTTGGTTGGCCCGAAGTTTTGAAAACGGTATAATTACCAAAGCATCGAGGGTCAAAATCCAAATTATATAGGTTATATACTGAACGTCAATTTGAAGAAAATTAGCAACTGAAACACGAAAAAGCAAAGCAATTGCTAGAAAAAGAAGCGTCGTCCAAAAGATAGAAACCATTGAAGTTTCCACAACCGTTTTTTTATTTTCTTCGCTGTTGTAAAACCTAAAAAAGGAAGTTTCCATTCCGTAGGCAAGGATTACATTAAAGAAAATCAGATAAGCAAAATAAATATTGACTTGCCCATATTCTTCTTTTGGAAGTAACTCTGTGTAAAGCGGTACCAAGAAGAAACTAAACATTCTCGGAATCACAGTTGCTAGTCCGTAAATAGCAGTTTGCTTAAAAAGATTTTTGTATAAACTCAAAATATTGCGTCGATTATATTTAACAAAAATAACCAATTCTTTGGTTTGTAAATGCTTTTAAAAAGATTATCCTTTTAATTTTTACCATCAGAAATAACTAAAACAAAAAAGACGCTTATTTCTAAGCGCCTTTTAAATATTCTATAAATTGTTTATGCTTTCAAAGCTTCAGCCCCACCAACAATCTCAAGGATTTCATTGGTAATTGCAGCTTGACGCGCTTTGTTATAAGTCAATTTCAACTGATTTCTCAATTCTGTTGCATTATCAGTTGCTTTGTGCATTGCGGTCATACGCGCTCCATGTTCTGAAGCGAATGAATCTCTGATGGCTTTGTACAATTGCGTTTTCAAAGAAAGCGGAATCAATTCTTCGATGATCTGCTCTTTTGAAGGTTCAAAAATATAATCAACTTGGTTTTTATTATCCGTTTTTATTGGAACGATCGGCAAGAACTGTTCAGTGATGATAATTTGCGTTGCCGCATTTTTAAACTGGTTGTAAACCAATTCAATTTTATCATACTGTCCTTCAACGAAAAGTTGCATCAGTTCTTCAGCAATTGCAGCTACATTATGAAAAGTCAAATCGTCAAAAACAGAATTATTGTTGTTGATTACAGTATTTGCTTTTTTAATAATGTCATTTCCTTTTTTTCCAATAGTAACGAAATCAACTTTTTTTCCAGCGTAAAGTTCCACAAGATTTCTTGTTTGCTTTACCACATTTGTGTTGAAAGCACCGCTCAATCCTCTGTTTGAAGTAATCGCTACAACAAGGATTTTGTTTGCTGGTCTTTGGTCAGAATATTTGCTACCGTTTTCTCCATCAAGAGAAGCGCTAACATTTTGCAATAATTCCGTTAGTTTTTCGGCATAAGGGCGCATTGCAGTGATTGCATCTTGTGCTTTCTTCAGCTTTGCAGCAGAAACCATTTTCATCGCCGATGTGATTTGCATCGTTGATGAAACGGAAGTAATTCTATTACGGATTTCCTTTAAATTTGCCATTTTATATTAGTCTAAAGTCGCAAGTCGTAAAGTCAAAAGTCTATTAAATGCCGAATCATGTGATTTGACTTTAGACGTTTGACTTTAAGACGTTTGACTAATTTTAGTTATATTTCGCTGAAACTTCTTTCGCTACGTTTTCGATAACATCAGTGATTTTGTCATCTAATTTACCCGCTTTCAAAGCATCAAGAGTATCTCTGTGTTTTGCGTTCAAGAATTCTAAGAAATCTTTCTCAAATTCTCTTACCTTGTTTACAGGAACATTTCGCAACAAGTTTTTTGAACCTGCATAGATAATTGCAACCTGATCTTCAACAGTATAAGGATCATTCAAACCTTGTTTCAAGATTTCAACGTTTCTTCTTCCTTTTTCAATTACGTTCAAAGTTACAGCATCTAAGTCAGAACCGAATTTTGCAAACGCTTCCAATTCACGGAATTGCGCTTGATCCAATTTCAAAGTACCTGCTACTTTTTTCATTGATTTAATCTGAGCGTTACCTCCAACACGAGATACAGAAATACCAACGTTAATCGCTGGACGAACTCCAGAGTTAAACAAATCTCCATCAAGGAAAATTTGTCCGTCAGTAATCGAAATTACGTTTGTTGGGATATATGCAGAAACGTCACCAGCCTGAGTTTCGATAATTGGCAAAGCTGTTAACGAACCACCACCTTTAACGATTCCTTTGATAGAATCTGGCAAGTCATTCATATTTTTAGCAATATCATCATTAGCGATAACCTTACAAGCTCTTTCTAACAATCTTGAGTGAAGGTAGAAAACGTCTCCAGGATAAGCCTCACGACCCGGTGGTCTTCTCAACAAAAGAGAAACCTCACGGTATGCAACTGCTTGTTTAGATAAATCATCATAAACAATCAAAGCTGGACGACCTGAATCTCTAAAATATTCACCAATTGCAGCACCTGCGAAAGGAGCATAAACTTGCATTGGAGCTGGATCAGAAGCATTTGCAGCAACAATAACTGTGTAAGCCATTGCGCCTTTTTCTTCCAAAGTTTTAGCGATTCCTGCTACAGTTGAAGCTTTTTGCCCAATTGCAACATATATACAGAATACAGGCTGACCTGCATCATAAAATTCTTTTTGATTAAGAATAGTATCCAAACAAACTGTTGATTTACCAGTTTGACGGTCACCAATCACAAGCTCTCTTTGTCCACGACCAACTGGGATCATCGCATCAACAGCTTTTACACCTGTCTGTAATGGTTCAGTTACCGGCTGACGGAAGATAACTCCAGGAGCTTTTCTTTCTAATGGCATTTCGTATAAAGTTCCTCCGATTGGACCTTTACCGTCGATTGGAAAACCAAGTGTATTAACTACACGACCAACCATTTCTTCACCAACTTTAAGAGAAGCGATTCTTTGTGTTCTTTTTGCAGTTGAACCTTCTTTGATACCAGTTGATGGTCCTAAAAGTACCACACCCACGTTATCTTCTTCAAGGTTCAAAACGATAGCTTCAAGACCATTATCGAATTCTACTAACTCTCCATATTGAACATTTGATAACCCGTAGATACGAGCAATACCGTCTCCAACATTCAATACTGTTCCAACTTCTTCCAGCGTTGCACCAGATTCAAAACCTGATAATTGCTTTTTTAATATTGCTGAAATTTCAGCAGGTTTAATTTCCGCCATTTTGTTTTATAATTTATACACTTTACGTGTGGTAAAACTAATTACTAAACTCTCTTTTTAAAACTTGTAATCTGTTAGCGATGGAAGCGTTGTATTGCTTGTCGCCTATTCTTATAATAAATCCTCCGATAATCGATGGATCTACAATATTTTTAATCGTAATCTTTTTGTTTGAAAACTCTCTGATTTTTTCAGAAACTTTTGCTTCCAAGTCTGCATCCAATGGAATGGCTGTAGTAACCTCCGCCACTTCAAAACCGTTCATTTCATCAGATTGCAAAACATATTGTAAAGCAGCTCCTTCTAAAATCTCGAATCTTTTGTTTTCGAACAACAAGTGGAAAAGACCTTTTGTCAATCCATTTGTTGAAGCAAAAACTTCTGTCAAGGCACTTTCTTTAACTTTTACAGAAATAGTTGGGTTTTGAATAAAAGTACTCAATTCCTCGTTTTCTTTAATCGTTGAAGAAATTAAAACCATATCATTATAGACTTCATTGACAACACCTTGAGAGATGGCCAAGTCTAAAATTGCTTTTGCATAACGAATTGCGGCTCTGGTTCCTGACATGATCTTAGTTTAATTTTACGTCACCTAACATTCTCTCAACTAATTTAGTTTGAGCTTCTTTGTTAGATAATTCTTCTTTCAATAATTTTTCAGCGATTTCAAGAGACAATGATGAAACTTGAGATTTCAATTCAGCCATAGCAGCATTTTTCTCAGCATCGATAGCAGCTTTCGCTTGCTCGATCATTCTTTCTCCTTGAACTTGAGCTTCGTGTTTTGAATCAGCAATCATTTTATCTTTCATTTCACGCGCTTCTTTTAATAAAGCATCACGTTCCATTCTAGCTTCTTGCAAGATACGCTCGTTGTCTGCAGTTAAATTCTGCATTTCTCTGCGAGCTGCTTCTGCTGATGCCAAAGCATTGTTGATAGATTCCTCACGGCTTTTTACAGCGCCTAAAATAGGTTTCCAAGCAAATTTTGCCAAAAGAATGAAGAAAACAACGAAGATAATTGTTGTCCAAAAAATTAAACTCTCTGGTGAAGTTAATTGCATAAGATTATATGTTTAAAATTGTTTGTCTTTTTAAAAAACTTCCTGTAGCCAACCGCTACAGGAAGTTTAGTCTTAATTATTTTGCGATTAACGCAACAACAACTGCGAAAAGTGCAACACCTTCAATAAGTGCAGCAGCAATAATCATAGCAGTTTGGATTTTTCCAGCAGCTTCTGGTTGACGAGCAATTGCGTCCATTGCAGAACCACCAATTTTTCCAATACCTAATCCTGCACCAATTACAGCTAATCCAGCTCCGATTCCAGCTAAAATCATAATGTTTAATTTATATAGTTAATAATTAATAAAACTCAAATTAATGGTGGTCATGTTCAGCAACTGCTTGACCAATAAATAATGCCGACAACAACGTGAAAACATACGCTTGCAACGCAGCAACTAGCATTTCCAATACACTCATGAACAATACGAACGCTCCTGAAATTGGAGAAACTGCAACTGTTTCGAATATAAAGATTAATGAAACTAAGCTCAAGATGATAATGTGGCCTGCTGTAATATTTGCAAACAAACGAATCATCAAGGCGAAAGGTTTTGTCAACATTCCGATAAGTTCTACCGGAATCATAATTGGCGCTAACCAAACCGGAACTCCTGGCGTATTAAAGATGTGACCCCAATAGTCTTTGTTTCCGCTGAAAGTGGTAACGATGAAAGTAATAAATGCCATTACAAATGTAAAGTAAATATTTCCTGTCAAGTTAGAACTGAATGGGAAGAACGGAATTAATCCGATAAGGTTGTTAATCCAAATAAAGAAAAATATAGTTAAAAGATACGGCATGTATTTCGCATATTTTTTCTCTCCGATATTAGGTCTGGCAATGTCATCTCTAACAAAAGTCACTAGTGGCTCCAAGAAACCTGCGATTCCTTTTGGTGCTTTTGGGTTTTTCTTGTAAGATCTTGCAACAGCTAAAAACAAGAAGAATAAAACAATTGCCGACAAAAACATTGAAAAAACGTTCTTTGTTATTGAGAAATCTAAAGGTCTTGCATCAAAAGCAAAAGCTCCGTTGTCTTTTTCATCTTGTGTTAAAGTCTCGAATTTGTCTTTGTAAAAAATCACTTCTTTATAACGAACCAATTCTTGACCATTGATAGCAGCAACGTGGTGACCCGTATTATCATGGTGAAATTGCTCAGCAGAGAAAACTTCCAAGCCATTGTTTGTCCATAAAATTACTGGAAGGTAAAAAGAAATTGGATGCCCTCCCCAATCAGCAATATGAAATTCATGAGAATCACCAATGTGAGAATTAATTAATTCTGTAGCATTGAATTCTTTCTTTTCATGTGTTGCCTCAGCGTGGTGTTCACCAACAGCTTCAGTCGTAACATGAGTACTGTCAACAGCTGGATTAGCAAATCCAATGAACGGAATACAGGCTACAAATGCAGCAAACAAGAACTGAAGTGGTTTATTTGAAATTACCATTATTAAATTGTGTATCTAATTTTACGTTTCAAAAATTTTTGCAAAGGTACATATTTAATTCACAATTGAAAATATATCAATTAATTTTTAGAAAATAAGCCTTAAATCGAATAATTCCTTAATAAAGCTCTCTTTTACACCTTGTTTATTAAGCGAACTGCAAAAATTGTTTCGAAAAACAAAAACAAAAAGTAAGGTATAAAAAAGGCCGCAACGTCAGGAATACGGTCAATTGTGTCAGATTGTATCATTGGAATCAAAAAAACAACTGCTATCATCATCTTTATCAAGCCTGCTCCCATAAACGTAAATCCCGTTTTGTCAGGAAATGTTTTGTGTACAAAAAGCAAAAAAAGATAAGAAAGCATGGTTATAATTATGTGAAAAACATAAATGCTCCAAGTAGAATAAAAAAGCGGAATGTCTGCAAATAGATTTGCGATTGTGAAATGTTGCGCTAAAAAAAGCACGATCGAGAAAGGAACAAGGTATTTTAAAAAATTTAAAAATGGAGACATCATTCTTTGTTTAAGTTCTTGACCTGCCTAATCACATTATAAAGCGCAATAAAAACAGACAAAAGAGATAATACTATTGTAAAAATTGACGTGCCAGTATATTTTTCATCCAGCCAAATTCCCAGATAAGTAAAGGCAAAAATAATAACCCCCATTTGAATAGGAATATTCATCATCGCAATCCATTTGCTAGGCGATTTTTTCTTCTGATCGTTTTCCATCGTTTGGATTTAGATTTTTGACATTTGCTTTCATTACGCAGGTTGCGCTAAATTCAGCTCCTGGTTCAACGGATAATTTTCCGACGATAACTTCTCCGTTTATTTTAGCTTTAGCTTTTACATTTAAAATTTCTAAAACCTCAATTCGTCCGTCAAATTTACCTTCTATATCTGCATTTTTACAGATAATATCACCGATGACTTTCCCGGCCGGACCGATAACAATTTTTCCAGATGAGTGAAAATTTCCAATCAATTCTCCGTCCAATCTAAAATCGGCTTGGGAAATAATATCACCTTTAATAACCGTTCCTTCAACGATTCTGTTGGTTTTTCCTAGAAGATCAGTATATGATTTCGGATTTTTTTCAAACATCTTTTATGGTTTTTTAGCCGTCAGATAATCTGGAAGATTTTTCTTGATCTGAACTACTTTATAGTTTTCATTGGAAATAATAATTGCCGGATCTGCAATTTTATAATCTTTGTAATCTTTTAATATTGCGGCAATATTTCTTGCACTTTCTTCAGATTTCATTCCGTGAATTGCTACAAAACCTTCTGTCATTGAATAAACATCAACTGAAGAAATTAATTTCATTGATTGTGTTTCTGCAATATATTTCTTGATTTTATCTTGAAGCGCTTTAGTTTTTTTGTCTTCAGGATCAGCACCTACTTTATATAAAATCTTCCAGCTAGAGGGTGTTTCTTTATCAAAAGCAATAGCTTCAAGTTGCGGAATATTTGTTGTCAATAAAGCCTCTGCTTCTTTTCCTTCCTTACTATTTGGATAATTTAAAGCTACATAATTTAACGCACCTTTATATTCTTCAAGACCCTTTAATTTACCAAGTGTATTGGCTTTCAGCAATTCAATTTTTGGTATGATTTCTTCTCCAGAATACAAATCAATTAAGATTTCTGATTCTGTTAAAACCAATTGGTATTGTGCTGCTTCATATTTTTTAAACAGTTTATTGTAAGCTGCGTCAGGCGTATCATTTGCTTTTGAAAGATCTTCAGGAGAACTCCTCAAAATAATTGCATATCGAGATTCAGGATATTCTGCAATAATTCTTGCTTTCATCGCAATTGCTTTTTCCTTGTTTGTAATCTCATAAATTTTATACAAGTTATACATTGCTGGCAAAATCAACCTTTCTTCGGGATTAAATTGCAATAGCTTTTCTAGTTTTTCTGAAGCCAATTCATACTTTTTGAATTTCTCCTTATATATTAATCCTAATTGATAGTAAGCGAAATTTCTATCTTTGGCAATGCTGTCGGTCTCCTTTTGAGTCGTCGGAAGCTGTTTCAAATAATAATCAACCGTGTAACGCTCTTCTATTTTTTCTTCTATAGGCTGTTCTGCGGTTTGCTCATCGCTGGAAGCGGCCTCCTCTGCTACTTCATCTCCAAAACCAATTTTAGTTTTTGCATCTGACAATCGCCAATTTCCTTTTGCAGATCTATTTCCCCATCTTTTCTTGAATTCATTTTTTCCATAAGCCAAAGTTGTGGGATTATAGAAATAAAAATTAGAATTTGCAGAAGATACTGGAGAAACTGGAGGCATCGTATTTGCTGTTGGAGGTGCTAATGAAAGATTTTCATTGCTTGATTTCCCAGCGTTTAACATTTTTTCGGAAGAACCTTTAGCCTTTGCAATCATCTTAGCGCCAGATTCGTCATTGCCTGCATCAAAAACTTCTGGAGGTCCGCCAGCTTGTGCTTGTGCTTGTTGCATTTGGCTCAACTCTAAATCTCTTGCCGCTTTCGCTGCTCTTTTTTCATCTTCAATTTTCAATCTCGCGATAACATCTTCAAAGAAAGATTTTCTGCTATCTTCGGGCAATGCCATAATTTTTAAAATACTATCATTTACTTGCGCAATTCCCTCATATTTAATGACATCAACTAAGTTCTCTCTTTTCTTTTTAATGGCTTTGTGCTCTCGAGTTTTAGCATCCATTCTCACTAAAGTACTGTCATAATATTGACCTGCAACTACATATTTTGCATCATTAAAATTGATCTCAGCCAAATTTCTATAATTGGAAGCAACTAAATAATTGTCTTGAGAATTTGATTTAAGCGATTTGTTATAGTATTTTTTAGCATTGTCTTTAAGACCTTGGTCATCATAAAAAAGAGCAACTTGATGATTAATCACATCTAAAAAAGGTCTGTTTTCACGATCTTTCAAAAGATCGTTATATTTTTCCATAAAGGCCAGCGTGTCACCACTTTTATAATCAAAATATTGCGCTTGTTTTGCATGTGCTTGAATAACATAACGTCTTGGCGACTTTCTGTTCATGTCAATTACAGCCTGATATTCAGCATTGGCGCTATCTTTATCTTTTTTTATATCATATAGTTGACCTAAAATAAAGTGATATCTTGCCTTTTCCTCATTTTCTTTAGTGAATTCTGCAGCTAATTTCAACCTTGAAACTGCACTGTCCTTTTCTTCTATATTTAAGAATGCCTGTGCAAGAATAGCATTAGCATCAGCAAAAATTTGATTTTTGAATTTGATTTCTTTTAGAAGTTTGCTTAGGTTTTTTATAGCCAAAGCATCGTTTTCCATGCGGATGTTTGTTTTTTCACGCCACACCTTTGCTTCATAAATCTTATCGCTATTTGGATATTTATAAAGAATATAGTTGAAAGCTTCCAACGCCGGAACAAAACGCTGGTCATAATATCTCGCTTTTCCGAGTAGCAAGTGCGCTTCATCCATCTGCGGATTTTTTTCTCCGCCTTCAATATACATTGAATGTTTTTGGATTGCCTTATTTGCCTTGGTTTCAGCACGTTCAAAATTTGGATTTTTCTTATCGCCGGGCATCATTTCTTCGGCTTTTTCCTGCATTCTTTCCACTGGAAGAATTTCCCAGAAATTATCTTTGTATTGCGTCTTTAGCTCGTCTATACCAGCTTTTAATGCAATTTCTCCGTTATAAAGAATATTGTATTCTGTGCTGAGGGCATGCATGTTTCTACTCACAAATGTATCTTTCTTTGTAGAACAAGCAATTAAAAGGGCGAAGAATCCGCAGAAAATGGCGTATTTAAGTGTATTGATTTTCAATGTAAAACGTTTTTATCCTTTAACTTCTAAAAGTTGATTTTAGTATAATGACTGGTAAAAATACGCTTCTTTTTGATATGGCGAAAAAAATCACTGTTTTTTTGATGATTTCACCATATCCTAGAAATGTCAGCAAACAAAAAAACCTCAGATTCGCAGATTGTTTCCAATATAATTTTAGAAAAAAATCTGTAACTCTGAGGTTATAAAATTAAATTCTTAAACTGCAAAGAATTGCTCTAGTTCATGTAATGTTTCTGTTGAAGTTTGAATATCTTTCACTATTTCTCCCTTATGAAGCGCTACAATTCTATCTGAAACTTCAACGGTGTGCTGCAAATCATGGCTTGAAACTAATATTGTTACATTTGGATCTGCCGCCAAATCTTTGATAATTTTTTTCAAACGAAATTGTGTTGTTGGATCTAAATTTGCAAATGGCTCATCTAAAATAATAACTTCCGGATTACCAATCAATGTAGCAATAATTCCGACTTTTTTCTGGTTTCCTTTTGAGAAATCACGGATGTATTTCTTACTGCTAAGAATTTCTCCATTGAAAAACTCGGTATGTTTTGCTAATAATGCATCAACATCAGCTTTGTTCTGGCCTCGCAAATCTCCTATGAAATAAAAATATTCTTCTGGCGTAAGATATCCAATCAAGAATGATTCATCAAGAAAAGCTGCAGTCAATGGTTTCCAATTTTCTGACTGGTTCACCTGAAAACCGCTATTTTTTATATAGCCAGTCGACGGCTGAATTAAATCTAAAAGTAAGCTGAAAAAAGTAGTTTTTCCTGCGCCATTGTTTCCTACAAGGCCAAAGCTTTCTCCTTTTTTGATTTCTAAATTTTCTATGTTCAATACGGTTGTTCCGTTATATGATTTTGATAGTTGGTTTACTTGTATCATGATTTTATTTTTATATTGTTAGTTTTGACTATCCTTTTTGTTTGTAAGCATTTATCGTAGAATACTTTTCAGATTTGTAGATTTTTTCAATCAACGTAAACACTTTATTTCTGAAAGCAAAACCTATAACTCCCAATAAAGCTACTAAAATCAAGCCCGCATCTGGGCTAATTAATTTGTATCCTGCGATGTAAATTAGCATTGGTAATAGTAATTTTGGCAAAGAAATCAGCATCGTTTTTACATTGAAGGCTTTTTTGTCACCAAAAGCGCCTTTGCTAGAATTTAAATCTACTGGTGTTTTTGTAAAAGCACCTCCAAGCAGGACCAAATGGGAGTTCACTCCGATATTATAAATCGCCCCAACTACAATAATTAAGTAAGTTTCTAATCCGAAATAAAGGTAAAAAGAAGCTAAAACCGTTGAAACCGCCGTTGCAATAACAATCATCCACCATTTTGCATTTAGATATCCTTTGTATGGTACGTTTTGCGTCATCATCAAAGGATAATAAGCACTGTCCCAACTTGGAACAAATTGTCCAAAGGTGAATAAAAATCCGCCAGTCACAAAGATTCCGGCAAACATTTTCATCATCGGATTATCATATGATTCGATTCCTCCTGAGAAAAATAACAATCCATAAAAAAGGAAAAGAACGCTCATGAAAATCGTTGTTTTTGAACGTTTATTTCGTTTGATTAATCGAATATCATTTTTAAGGAAAGTTCCGATCGTACCAAATTGATCGAGCCAAACAAACTGTTCAGTTTTTGCTATATCGTGTTTTGACGAAAGTCCGGTATCAAGATGAAGGTTTTTCTTTAAGTAATTAAAAGTGATTAAATACAATCCAATTACCAAAATTAAAGGAAGCAAAAACAAGTAATTTGTATTAAACAAGCCTTGGAAAAATCCGGTTGTATAATCAGAAATATTAAAAAATCCATAATATTCTGCAACGCCTAAAGCTGCAAAAGCAATAAAGAAAATAATAAAAAGATAATCTTTGTTATTTAGTAATATATTCAAAAAATTATTCGAATAAAACAATGACATCATCGCCAAATGCCAAAAAATCACACTTAATGGATCATAATTTTCTTTCAACAATACAATTGAAAAAGGCACAAAGAAAAATGCGGGAACAAAGTTGAAAAATGACAACATTGTTTTTCCTATAGAGAAATTGACAATTGTAGCTTTTTTAATTGGCAAATTCAGCAAAGGCCTGATATTCATTACCGGAATCTTTTGCAAAAACAGTCGAATCAGCAAATCGAAAATAAGATAATAAATTACGTATTTATTAACTTCAAAAAGCGGATCAAGATTTGCTTTTTTCAAGCCGTAAAATGCGCCAACACCTGCAAATAAAAACAAGATGCCGTAAATAAGCCCAACAACTCCCAAGATAATTTTTAGGGCTAAATTACTTCCAAATGAAGCTGACCTTGTAAAGGATTTCCATTCGAGATAGAGAAATTTTTTAAACATATGATTTTGGTTTGGTTTATTAATAGGTAGGAAAAGTTTGGAAAATGTTACAGATTATTTAAAGTTTTATGTCATTTAAGAAAATCAATTCATTAGATACGAATATTTTTTTCTGAAATTTTTTATTGTCGAAACACAGTGAATCAAAAATGACAAAAATAAAAAAAGCGTGATTCCGATTGTGAAAATATTTCCATGAAATTCATTGAGAAATCCATTTAAAAAGAGATTAAGATAATAAACAACGCTTAATAAAATCGTAGCTTTTTCTAAATAAATAAAACGCTTTTTTAAAATGGCATACGTGTAAATTATCTGAAAAAAAGCAAAAATAAAAATTCCGTAAAGCAGTCCTAAATGGATATTTCTCAAAATAGTTTGGTTTTCCAAAATTGGCTTTCCAAAATATAACAGAATAATTATTAAAAAGCCAATTGCAAGATTATGAGGCTTATAAAGTGATTTCCCAAAGATTAAAACTGCAGAAAAAAAGTAATGCTTGGTTTTCAAAATTTCCTTTTTATTTTGAATCATAAAATCTTTAAAAGCATCATAAAAATCTAGGTTTTCAATTTTCATTTTTTCTTCAACTGCAGAAGCAATATGATCAATCAATTCGGCACGAACATCGACAAAAATTACATCCGATTTTTGCAGATATTTGTCAATAAATTTGATTTGTTCTTCGTTTAATTTCATAATTAAGCCAATTTAGGATTCACAATGCTTTGCATGTTTCTGATAAATTCTTCTAATTCTGCCAAGCGATTTACCGTTTCTGTTTGACCGCTCTCAGTCAATTTATAGTATTTCCGAACGCGATTATCTACCTTCTCCATTTCTACATCAAGCAAACCTTCAGCTTCCAATTTATGCAGCGCAGGATATAATGCACCTTCGGTAATGTTCAATTCGCCTTTGGTAATTTCTTTTACTTTCTGTGTAATTTCATAGCCATACATTCGTCTATTCTCCCCTAACAACTTCATTATTATTGTATTAAGACTTCCTTTATATAATTGTGAATTTTTCATAAGCGCAAATTTGAATTGCAAATATACATAAGTTTCTTATACATAATATTCCTATGTATTAATTTTAAGGAATTCTTATTTAAAAAAGTTATCGGATTGCTTACTTTTGCATAAAATATAAAGCATGTCTACATTTTATAAACTGTCAATAAAAGAAGTACGTCGCGAAACAAAAGATGCAGTTTCTGTACTTTTCAATGTTCCAGAAGCATTACAACCCAACTATAATTTCATCGCCGGACAATATATCAACTTGAAATTGACTTTGGACGGAAATGAAATTCGTCGCGCTTATTCCATCTGTTCTTCACCAGAAAGCGGAGAATTGCGAATTGCAGTAAAAGCAGTTCCAAATGGAGCTTTTTCTACGTTTTCAAATAAAAGTTTGAAAGCTGGAGACGTAATTGAAGTGGGAACTCCAGAAGGGAAATTTACATTTGAACCAAATCAGGAGCGAAGCAAAAATTATTCAGCTTTTGTTGCTGGAAGCGGAATTACACCAGTAATGTCTATCATAAAAACTGTTTTAGAGAAAGAACCACAAAGTACATTTGTATTGGTTTATGGAAACAAAACACCTGAAGAAACAATTTTCTACCAAGAGCTTCACGACTTGCAATTAAAATACACCGGACGTTTATTTGTGCATTTTGTATTTAGCCAGGCTCGTGCAGAAAATTCAATTTTTGGTAGAATTGAGAAATCTGCCGTAAATTTTGTCTTGAAAAACAAACACGCAAGTCTTGAATTTGACAAGTTTTATTTGTGCGGACCTGAAGACATGATTAATACTGTGAATGGTGTTTTGAAAGAAAATAATATCAATGAAAAGCACATTAAGTTTGAGTTGTTTTCTACTTCTACTAAAGAAAATATAATCGATCAATCGCTAGAAGGACACACAAAAGTGACAGTAATGGTTGATGATGAAGAAACGACTTTTGACATGTCTCAAAAAATGACGCTTCTTGATGCCGCTTTAAAACAAGGTGTTGACGCTCCTTATTCTTGCCAAGGTGGTATTTGCAGTAGCTGTATTGCAAGAATTGTTTCGGGAACTGCAGAAATGAAGAAAAACTCAATTTTAACTGACAGAGAAATTGCAGAAGGATTGACTCTAACTTGTCAAGCGCACCCAACTTCTGCGGAAATTTATATTGATTTCGACGATGTATAGAAAATAGCTATTTTCAAAATACTTAACCGCAAATTCGCAGATTTCAAATAGTCTGTGAATTTGCGGTTTTTTGTGCTTTTATTTCAAAAAAAACAATTAATACTAAAAGCTTTATCAAAAAGGAAGATAATTTTTACATATTTTTGGTTTATAATCTCAAATCCATAGTTTTATGAAATTGCCAAAATTATTTTATGTAGTTCTACTAGCAGCAAGTATTTTCTCTTGCAAAGAAAATAGAGGAAAGGAAGAATCAATATCGGAATCTTCTGAAGTTTCTTCTGAAGATGCAAAAGCAATTTCTTCATCAGCTGCTGTTGTCGATAAGAACTCCGACAGGAAATTTATCAGAACAGCAGATTTAAGATTTAAGGTAAAAAATGTAGCCCAATCAACATATTCAATTGAAAATACTGTTGCTAAATTTGGTGGCTTTGTAACCTCTACAGAATTAAGAAGCAATGTCGTAAATACTTCTCAAACAAAGAAAAGCAGCGATTCAATTGTGGAAACCACTCGTTTTATTGTTGAAAATAATATGGTAATTCGTGTTCCAAATACATTGCTAGACACAACTTTAAAAACAATTGCAAGACAGATTGACTATTTAGATTACCGAATTATAAAAGCCGATGATGTATCCTTAAAGCTTTTGTCAAATGATCTTTCTCAAAAAAGAAATCAGCAAAATCAAGCTCGTGTGGAAGATGCAATTAAAAATAGAGGCAAAAAATTAGGAGAAACTGTTGATGCAGAAGACCGAGTTTACAACAGCCAAACGCAATCTGATGAAGCAAAAATTTCAAATCTTTCTATGAAAGATCAAGTAAATTTCAGCACCTTAAGCTTATCGCTTTATCAAAAAGAAGCTATAAAAAGAGAAACGATTGCTAATTCAGAAAGTGATGAATTTCGAACAAATATTGGCGTTAGATTAGTTGACGGATTGAAAACAGGCTGGCATATTTTAGAAGAAATAATTGTGTTCATCGTACATCTTTGGGCATTTATCTTGATCGGTTTTGCAGGTTGGTTCATTTATAAAAAAACCAGAAAAAATAAAAACACTTAATATTTTTACCTCAGGTTCACAGATTATAAATTTAAAAATCTGCGAATCTGAGGTTGTTTTATAAATATTGCATCACTTTTTCAACAACACTTTTCACAGAAATACTTCGCATTGCATCTTGATAACCTTTCACCTCCTTATTTCCATAAACGGATGTCGGAAGTAATGGGTATTTTTCACGATCAGAAACTAAAGCAGAATCCATAGTTTGGTTAAAAGCTAAAAATCCTGCATAAGGATGTGTTGCGCCCCAAAGCGTTACAACTTTTATACCTAACATTGCTGCAATATGCGAATTCCCAGAATCCATAGAGAGCATAATATCCAGGTTTGATATCAGCTTTAATTCTTCTTCGAATTTTATTTTTCCAGCGATGGTAATTGCGTTTTCTTTTCCAAAAGCAAATTGATTCAAAATGTCAATTTCTTTATTTCCACCGCCAAAAAGGAATATTTTATTATTTTTATTTTCAGATAATTTATCAATCACCTTCTGCATCATATCCTGAGGATAAACTTTTGAATCATATTGGGCAAAGGGAGCGATTCCAATCCAATTCTGTGTTTTTTCTCCTGTAATTTTTAAAATTTCAGGAGTAAGATTTCCCTTTGATGGAAACTCTGGATTATTTAAATTTATATCAAAACCCAATTCCTGAAAAACCTTTTTATGTCTTTCAAACATAGAAGTTACAGGCTTGAAAATTTTATTTTCTAATCTTGTCAAAGCTTTCTTTTCAGATCTTCCTTTGTCAACAAAAGCTGTCTTTTTTCCGCTTAATGCGAAAAGATTTCTAATAATTTTTGAACGTAAAACATTGTGCAAATCAGCAACAGCATCAATTTTTAACTGTTTAAGATCTTTATATAATCGAAGTAATCCCAAGAAACCTTTGTGTTTTTCTTTTAAATCAATTCCGAAGAAATTCACATTCGGAATTCCATCAAAAAAAGGCTTGAAAAAAGGTCGGGAAACTAAGGTGATTTTTACTTCAGGATTTTGCGAAACAAAAGCCCTCAAAACCGGAACCGTCATTGCAACGTCGCCCATTGCAGAAAGCCTGAAAACTAATATATGCTTGATTTTTGACATTTGCTTTTACAAATAAAAAGACTTCCCAGAAACGGTTGTCTCAAGAAAGTCTTTTCTTATTATTTATTCTGTTTCATTCCGCTTAAGCCTTTCCTAATAAAGAAAACACCGAATAATGCGAGAACGATTAATTTTAATGTTTGCGATTGTTGCTCACTTTCAAGAAATAATATTTCATATAAAACGAATAAAAATCCTAGGAAAGTCAAGCCATAAACAAACTTGAAAAACAATGGCTCTGAACTGATAAAATTCTTTTCTGCCATTCAAGATTATTTTTTGTTTTGATACAAAATCGGATTTAGATCGTCGTCATTGTACATTTTCATCTGCTTGTAAACTTTCATGTATTTGTCGCCGTTTTGAATATCTGTAAGCAAATCATCGATTGCTGTTGTCAAATCAGTTCTTTGTTCTAGCAAAACATTTAATTTCACTTGGCAATTGCTGATGTGTTCTTTTGAAGCGTCTTTTCGAGTTGCTTCCTCATTCATATGATAAATTTTCAATGCTAGAATTGATAATCTGTCAAAAGCCCAAGCCGGACTTTCTGAGTTGATTTTTGCATCTGGCTTCACTTCGACTTCACTATATTTTTTTAAGAAAAAGCTGTCGATAAATTCCACCATATCAGTTCTTTCTTGATTAGAAGCGTCGATTCTTCTTTTTAATTTTAAAGCATCAGCCGGATCAATATTTGGATCACGAATAATATCTTCAAAATGCCATTGCACTGTATCAATCCAATTTTTCAGATACAATAAATGTTCGAAAGTGTCATTTGAATAAGGATTGCTAATCGGTTGATCAACATTGTCAAACTTGTGATAATCTTGGATACTCTGTTCAAAAACAGAATAGGCTAACTTTGAAAACATATCTTTACATTTAAAATACAAATATACTTTTTATACCTTTATGGCTGGAAAAAAAGATTTCAGATTTCAGATTTCAGATTTCAGATTTCAGATTTCAGAACCTTGAACCAGAAACCCATCACCTTATACCCTAAAATATGCAAATTCATTATTTATCGGAAGAAAATAGCATCCTGAATCACTTTTTGGGACAAATTAGAAATGTAAATGTCCAAAAAGACAGCATGCGTTTTCGTAGAAATATTGAACGAATTGGTGAAGTGATGTCGTATGAACTAAGCAAAAATCTGCATTATAGAAATATTGAAATCCAAACGCCACTTGGTGTGAAAAAAACTACAGAGATTGAAGATGATTTGGTTTTATGTTCGATTTTAAGAGCTGGTTTGCCTTTGCATTTGGGGTTTCTGAATTATTTTGATGCGGCTGAAAACGGATTTGTTTCTGCTTATCGCCATCATTATAATAACGATGAAGCGTTTGAAATTAAAGTAGAATATCAAGCCGTTCCAAGCATTGAGAATAAAAATCTTCTTTTAATTGATCCAATGTTGGCGACAGGACAATCAATGGTCGCTGTTTTTAATAAATTAATGGAAAAAGGAACTCCTAAAGAAGTTCATATTGCAGTGGTAATCGCTGTTCCAGAAGGAATTGCTTATCTTGAACAAAATCTTCCTGACCATTGCCATCTTTGGGTTGCAACTTTGGACGAAAAGCTGAATGAGAAGAATTACATTGTTCCTGGACTTGGCGATGCTGGAGATTTGGCGTATGGCAATAAATTATAATTGCGAAAAAAACGTCAATAAACTACATCCAAAAATCACGTAAACGTAACTTTCTTTTAACCAATTTACCTGCGTGGATTCAACGTGGTTTGTAGCCATAATTGCCACTGGTGCAAAAGTAAAAATAAGCAAACTATTATTTTTTTCGGCCGATATCAAGAAAACTATAGCTCCAATTATAAACGAAACAATAATTTTCTTATAAGAAGATTGCATGTTTAACGGCTTGTTAGGCAATGACAAACTTTGCGTAACAAAGAAGAAAATTGCCGTAATGACATATAATGAGAGTGCGAAATTTTGGTAATTATTGGTAAAATAATTGAAATTGAAATCAATTGCTGCACTGTCGATTACTGTATTAATAAGGCTTTTATCAAAAATCAAGGCATACATCAAAGTGATTACTCCTACAGAGAAAAAAGCAATGAATGGCAAAATCCAATTTCTGTAATCTCTTGAAACATGGAAAAGTATTGATACGAAAACGATGAATATGAAAAGTATGCTCCAAAAATGAAAAATAGCAGCTACAAAAATCCATAATGAAGCATCAAATATTTTCTCTTTTGGCGTAAGCATCGATTGTAATGAAATCAGCCTTCTAATAGCCAAAAGAATGAAAAAATTAGAAATAATCAGGTTTGAATTTCCTAAAGTTGTTGGAAATAATATTAAAAATGAAAACAGAAATAAGAACAAATAACTATTGTCTTTGCTTAATCCGTTTTTCTTTGTGACAAAATTTGCAATGAACAGAGATCCTGCTAAAACCAGCAACAATCCTACTTTTGAAAGAATTTCTTGGGTAGAATTCATCCATTCTGGAAACTTTTGTAGATATAAAAAATAGCATACAACCAAGAGCGCGGTAACCGCAATATAATTTATTGGTCGAGATTTGCTAAAAATGCTTGTTATCATAAGGATATTTTATACTTTTGCAAGTGTAAAGATAATACTTGTCTGGAGAAGCTATTGAAATTCGGACAAATTAAATATAAAGAAGATATGAAATCATTTTTTGAAGGAATAGAATATTTGTTCGTGAACGTTTTATTTGCACCTCTTGATTTTTTAAGATCATTAGAACTTACAAATTGGTGGGGAGCAAACACGCTGAACTGGATTTTTATGATCATTTGCGCTTGTGCAATCGTTTATTGGGTCAAACAATTAAAATTACACAAAGAAAACAATGACGAGTATCAAGATACTACTGCACATTCTTTTTTGAAATAATTTTCATTAAAACATATTAAAAATCCTAGAAATGAATAATCGTTTCTAGGATTTTTTATTTCTATAAATCAAATCCAATATCTTTTCTGAAATACATGTTTTCGAATTTTAGTTTTTCTATGTTTTTATAAGACTGCTGAATGGCTTCTTGGAAGTTATTTCCGTAAGAAGTTACAGCCAAAACTCTTCCTCCATTAGAAACTACTTTCCCGTTTTCAATTTTTGTGCCTGCATGAAAAACTATAGAATCTTGAACATTTTCAATTCCTGAAATTGTTTTTCCTTTTTCATAATCTTCTGGATAACCACCAGAAACAACCATGATTGTCGTTGCGCTTCTTTCGTCAATTTCCAAAGTTTTTTCACCTAATTTTTGCTCGGCTACTGCTTGAAACAATTCTACCAAATCAGATTTAATTCTAGGAATCACGACTTCTGTTTCAGGATCGCCCATTCTCACGTTATATTCAATCACGATTGGCTCGTTTTTCACATTGATTAATCCGATGAAAACAAAACCTTTGTATTCGATTCCGTCTTTTTGCAAACCCTCAATTGTAGGTTTTACGATTCTGGTTTCAATTTTTTCCAATAAAATAGCATCTGCAAATGGAACCGGAGAAACTGCGCCCATTCCACCAGTATTCAACCCTGTGTCGCCTTCACCAATTCTTTTGTAATCTTTTGCCGTTGGAAGAATTTTATAGTTTTTTCCATCCGTTAAAACGAAGCAACTCAATTCAATTCCGTCTAAAAATTCTTCGATTACGACTTTTGAACTCGCCTGGCCAAATTTTTCATCAACCAACATATTTTTCAATTCTGTCTTTGCTTCTTCTAAATCTTGAATAATCAAAACACCTTTTCCTGCAGCCAAACCATCTGCTTTCAAAACATACGGCGGACTTAAAGTTTCCAAGAATTGTTGTCCTTTTTCAAGCGTTTCTTTCGTAAAACTTCCATAACCTGCTGTTGGAATATTGTGCTTTACTAAAAATTCTTTAGCAAATTCCTTGCTACCTTCTAACTGTGCGCCAACTTTTGACGGCCCAATTACTGGAATATGTTTCAAATCTTCGTCATTCTTGAAAAAATCAAAAATTCCGGCCACCAAAGGATCTTCCGGACCAACGACAATCATTTCTATTTTTTCTTGAATTACTAATTTTTTAACTGCTTCAAAATCTGTCGGGCTGATATTTACATTTTTTGCAATCGATTCAGTTCCAGCATTTCCTGGCGCTACAAAAAGTTTTGAGCATTTGTCGCTTTGAAGCATTTTCCAGGCTAAAGCATGTTCTCTTCCGCCTGATCCAAGTAGTAAAATTGTCATTGTTGTGTAGTTTTTTGTTGTTTGGCAAAAATAGTTTGTTTTGTCATGAAATAATAATTTTTTGATGATTAACTAACTTTTTACAGGCACTCAGATATTATTTATAAAAAAGAAATAAATATATTTGTTAAGAATATTTTAACATCCCCAAAATGAGTGAAATTTGCAAAAACTGCAGTAATGAAATACTTTTAAATTTTTGTGGAAATTGTGGCCAAAAAAAAGCCAAGCGTATTGATCGAAATTATATAAAAGACGAGATTCAGTATACTGTGTTGCATATGAATAAAGGCTTTTTGTATAGTATCAAAAAAATATTGAGAGCTCCTGGTAAAACTGCCAGAGAATTTCTGGAAGGAAATCGAGTCAATCATTACAAACCTATTCTTTTAGTTTTTGTGGTTGCCGGTATAAGTGCTTTTTTGACCAACACATTGATTCATCCAGATGCAATTATTACACAATACTTTGAAAGTCACAACTTAAAAACTGCTTTTGATATGAAAAGCTATAATAGCTTTATTTATAAATATCAAGCGATACTAATGCTAGCATCGGTTCCTTTTATGGCATTTTTTACTTGGCTGGCTTTCAAAAAATGGGGTTATAATTATTGTGAAAATGTTGTTATTACTGCTTATTCATTAATCTATTTACAAGTATTAAGCATTTTAATTGTTGTGCCAGTACAATACTTCTTGAAAGATAATCCTGAATTATTCATGCCAATCTCTTCAGGGATAACTTTTTTACTTATGATTTGTTGTTTTATATGGTTTTATATTGACTTTTATAATAACAAAAGTGCTGGAGATGTTATTTTGAGATTATTTTTATTAATTGCAATCTTAGTAGTATTGTATATTCTTATTATTATTATTGGCATTGTAGGTGTTGTTGCCTATTCTCTTATAACTGGCGCAGATCTTAAAACTATTTTTCCAGCTTCTTAATTTATCTATGTTTAAACTTTTCGACCTTTCCCTAAAATTATCTGGTTTTCCGATCGAGGATGCCAAGCGTGAATTCAAACAGATTCTTCAAATACCGGAAGCAGACTATGAGAAATATATCTTGGCAAAAAGGAAAGAAATTGTCGATTTTCATTTAAAAAACAATACTTTTTATCAAGAACTGACTTCAGATATTAATACTGAAAACTGGGATAATCTTCCAGTTTTGACAAAGAAAAATTTGCAAAAGCCTTTATCAGAAAGACTTTCCGAAGGTTTTGATTCTAAAAAAGTTTTCGTCAATAAAACTTCGGGTTCAAGCGGCGATCCATTTATTTTTGCAAAAGACAAACCTTGCCATGCGCTGACTTGGGCTTCGATAATTTATCGTTTTGGATGGTTTGGCATTGATTTTAATTCTTCCTATCAAGCGCGTTTTTATGGAATTCCGTTGGATTTTATAGGAAATAAAAAGGAAAGGCTGAAAGATTTTTTGAGCCAGCGATACCGCTTTACGATTTTCGATTTATCAGATGAAGTTTTGGAAGGATTTTTAAAGCATTTTAAAGCTAAAAAATTCGATTACATCAATGGCTATACGAGTTCGATTGTTTTATTTGCAAAATTCCTTCAGAAAAAAAATCTGGTCTTAAAAGATATTTGCCCAACAATGAAAGTTTGTGTTGTGACTTCTGAAATGCTTTTTAATGAAGATAAATTATTGATGGAATCACAATTTGGAGTTCCGGTTGTCAATGAATATGGTGCTTCAGAACTAGATTTGATTGCTTTTGAAAACCCAAATGGCGAATGGCAAATAAACTCAGAAACCCTTTTTGTAGAGATTTTAGATGAAAACAACCAGCCTGTTCCTAATGGTACTGAAGGAAAGATTGTAATTACTTCTTTATATAACAAAGCGCATCCATTTATTAGATATGACATTGGTGACATCGGCGTTTTAGATGAAAAAAGTACTTTGAAAAAACCTATTTTAAAGAAATTAATTGGGAGAACTAATGATATTGCCCTTCTCCCTAGTGGAAAAAAATCGCCCGGATTGACATTCTATTATGTGACCAAAAGTATTATTGAGGATGATGGAAACGTCAAGGAATTTATTATCAAACAGACCAAAATTGATAGCTTTGAAGTGGATTATGTCAGTGAAAATTTGCTTTCAAAAAGTCAGATTCGCCAAATTGAAGAGGCAATTTCTTTATATCTAGAACCAAATCTCACATTTATTTTTAATAGAAAAGTTTCTTTGGAAAGAACTAATCGAGGCAAGTTGAAGCAATTTAAGTCTATGATTTAATTTCTATATTTCAAAAATCCACGATACATCCAGTGTACCATATAATAGCAAGATTGAAAAAAATTTAGACTTTCAACATTTCTATAAAATTGCCATTGGTATTTTAGCAAATCAGATTTTTTTCGAGAAAGTGAATTTTTACGGATTCTATAAATTGCTTTAGGTTCTTTAATTCCATAAGCAAAAGGAATTTCTTTTAAATATTTAAGCCACAAACCCATATCTTGCCTTTTAAAAACTTCAGGCATCATCTTTTTGCCAAGAACTTCAATGTCAATAAAAGCAGTCAGACAGCTAATGGAATTGGTTTTTAAAATATCATGGTAAGTTACCTTTTCTGGAACTATGAAATCAGAATATATAAAATTCAAAGCTTCATCAGATCGTCTATATGAGGAAAAAACAAAATGAATTTTCTGTGTAAGAATCGTTTTTATGCTATTTTCAATGAAATCAGGAAACCAAATATCATCAGCATCTAGAAAAGTCATAAACTTGCCAGAAACAGCTTGAATTCCTTTATTTCGGGCAATTGCAGGTCCAGAATTTTGTTCTAGTTTAATCAGCTTGATTCGCCTATCTGACTTTATTATTTCTTCTATAATTTCTACCGTATTGTCTTTTGAACAATCATCAACAATAATCATTTCCCAGTTTTTGTGGGTTTGATTTTGTACAGAAGTTATTGTTTCAGTAATAAATTTCTCTGAATTAAAAGAAGGAGTTATTATGGAAACCAAGTGATTTTCCATAATTAGTACGCTTTTTCCTCGCCTTGGAAGATATTAATTATAGTTTGCAAAATTATTTTAAAATCTTGAATAAGCGACCAGTTTTCAATATAAAAAACGTCATATTTAATACGTTTGATCATGTCTTCATCTGTTTCAATTTCTCCCCTGCATCCTTTAACTTGCGCTAATCCTGTAATACCTGGCTTTACGTATAAACGAACCATGTATTTTTTAATTTTTTTACTATAAAGTTTATTCTGTGACCACAAATGAGGCCGTGGTCCGACAACAGACATATCTCCTAAAAGAACGTTGAAAAATTGAGGAAGCTCATCGACGCTTGTTTTTCTAATAAATTTTCCAATTCTTGTTACTCTTGGGTCATTTTTTGTCACAGATTGTTCTGTTATTTTGTTAAGTTTCATGGATCGAAATTTATAACAGAAAAATTCTTGTTCGCCAATTCCTGGACGGCTCTGCTTAAAAAAAACAGGACCTTTTGATTCTAAAAGTATAATTATTGCCAGAATTGGTGTTAACCATGATAAGACTCCTACAATAACAATTATTGAAAAAATAATATCAAAAATTCTTTTCAGCACTTGTATTTCTGGCTCATGAAGCGATGTTTTACGAAGTGATAAAACAGGAAATAACTCATAAAAATCGGTTTTAAGATTTTTTGAGAAAATGTCTTTTGAGTCAGGAATAAATTTTATGGTTTTATTATGGTCGTCAGCAAATTCGACAAGACTTTTAATTTGCTCATTTGAAACTTCATTTAATGAACAATAAATTTCATCAACATTGTTTTGCAAAACAAAATCTTTAATGGCGCTTGTCTTTCCTTTTATTTGGCTATTTTCTTTTCTGTCGGAGAAAAAACCTAAAAAATTATAGCCATAATCTGGACGCTTTTCAAACAATTCTCTAAGCATAATGGCCTGATCAGTATAACCAATAATAATTGCATTTCTAAAATTACTGCCTGTGGCAATGCGATATTTTTTCAGATAGTAAAATAATAGAAATTTTAAAACTGTTATTACGGCAAATGCCGAAAGCATATAAACAGCAATCGCGCTTCCGCTAAAAATAGCCTCTTTTGCAAATGGAAAAAAAGCAATGACAATGGGCAGAAAAAGAACCATCTGCATGAAAATCTTAGAAAAGATTTCAACAGGTGACGTAAATCTATAAACTTGATAAAATTTTGAAAAATAAGTAATTAAAAACCACGCCAATAGCTGATAACTCTGGTAAGTCCAGGTATCAAGATTCAGATTCCGAAAAAAATAAAGTGAAAAAGCAACAATAATTACCACATCTGAAGTTATACTTATTGGCCTTATAAACTTTGAATATCTTCCTTTATGAGCTGCGGTCATTTTTAGTATATGTAATTTGAAAAATCCTTATGTTCTTCTTTTAACAGTTCTTCTGATGATAAAGATTTAAAATATTCATATGTTATTTTCATACCTTCAGCTCTTGAAACTTTGGCTTCCCAGCCTAAAATTTCTCTTGCTTTTGTAGTGTCGGGCTGTCTTTGTAACGGATCGTTTATTGGAAGCGGATGATAAACCACTTTTTGGTCTGTTCCTGTAAGCTTGATAATTTCTTCAGCAAAATCTTTTATTGTGATTTCGTCTGGATTACCAATATTAACAGGAAGATGGTAATCAGAATGCAACAATCTGAAAATACCTTCCACTTGGTCATCTACATAGCAAAAAGAACGCGTTTGCATTCCATCTCCAAAAATAGTTAAATCCTCGCCACGCAAAGCCTGTCCGATAAACGCAGGAATTACACGTCCGTCATTGAGTCGCATTCTTGGTCCGTATGTATTAAAAATACGCACAATTCTGGTTTCAACTCCGTGGAATGTATGATAAGCCATCGTTATAGACTCTTGAAAACGCTTTGCTTCGTCATAAACGCCTCTTGGCCCGATGGTGTTTACATTTCCATAGTATTCTTCTGTTTGAGGATGCACTAACGGATCTCCATAGATTTCAGATGTAGAAGCTATAAGAATTCTTGCTTTTTTTACTCTTGCTAATCCTAGAAGATTATGTGTCCCTAAAGATCCTACTTTTAAAGTCTGGATTGGAATTTTCAAATAATCAATAGGGCTTGCAGGCGATGCAAAATGAAGTATATAATCCAGTTCTCCTGGAATATGAACGAATTTTGTGATGTCGTGATGATAAAATTCAAAGTTTTTAAGCTTGAACAAATGCTCAATATTTTTTAAATCTCCTGTAATCAGATTATCCATTCCAATGACGTGGTAACCTTCATTTATAAAACGATCACAGAGGTGTGAACCCAAAAACCCCGCTGCGCCTGTAATTAAAATCTTTTTCATCTATTTATTTTGGCATTAATTAAACTTTTTGTGTTAAAAAGGCAGTAGAATATTGTAAAGAAAACCACACCTCTTTGCCTCCACAGGAAAGATTCTGTCAAAAATAAGCTAATCATTAGAATTGCAAAGGCAATATGCAGAAAATCTTTTGCTTGAAAAGCGTTTTTTATGGTAATAAACAGCATTGCAATCAATAACAGTAAACCAAAAATTCCTAATTCTGCAAAATTCTGTACATATTGATTATGAAAATTCTTTTTTTGATATCCTTCCACATTTTCATTTCCTTGAAAAACATTGTATTTAATTCCTTTTTCTTCCAATTTCACAAAAGATGCATTTAGCCCAAATCCTTTCAAAAAAATTGGCTCTTCTCCAAGCAGTTCTATAAAAATTCTAAATTGGTAAACCCTAAAAGCTGTTCCTGGAAAATAATCATTTGGAGTAAACCTTTCATTTGTCCAAGCTTCTTTGATGCTCAATGTATTGATTCCAAAAGCATCTTTCTTTATTACATCTGGACTTATATTTTTTGTGGTATTAGACTGAAATTCGGCTTCAAATCTTTCCTTAATTTTTCCAATAAAGAAAAATGGAATTAACAGAACTATAAAAAACACCAAATTTCGCAATCTCATTTTTTTTGAAACTTGGGTATAGAAAAAATAATAGAGTGCAATTAGAAGCAAAAAAACAACTATTATATTTTTTGATGACAATAAAAAAACCATAATGAATAAAACAATTATGGCGATTTTATCCGTTATTTTTCTAATAGATTTAGTAAAAAACCAAAAAAATGCTAGTGATACATATACTGAAACATGAATTGCATTTACTTCTTTTGTGACAAGTTCATGGTAAAAAAAAACGGAAGTATCTCCTGAAATAAAAAATCTAGCCGTTGCTTTTACTAAACAGAAAAAAGTATATAAAACAATGCTCCAACTATAAAATTTTAAAATTTTGTCTTTTTGATTTGACGTAAAATCTTTAAAAAGAATAAAAGCTATTGGAATTAACAGCAAAGAAATTTCTTTTGGAATTGCTTTAAAAGTTCTCCCTTTATCAATAGACCATAGATAAGACAAGGCCATCAGAACAAAAAGAAGAATAGGAAAAATAAATGCCGGACTAATCTTTATATCTTCTTTTTTTAAAAAGAATAAAGTCGATAAAACTAAAAGACCAAGTGCAGCATTATTAAGGGCGTAGCCCAATGGAATTGTGACAAGGGTAAATAATAAAAAAACAAAAGACGGATGGTTTTTATGCTCGTTCTTTAGCTCCTGCAAGACATTCTTCAAAGAGTTGTAGATATTCGCCATTTATTTTTTCCCAATTAAATTCTTTGACAATTGCATCGTAGTTATTCTGAATCTGTTGCAAGTTATCACTTTTTTTGATTTCAGTAAGTAATTTTTTTACTTCAGATGGATTTGAAAAGTAAAAGGCATTTTCTTTCAATACGCCTTTATTAAAATCATTATTATGAGCTGCAATTAGTGCTTGGGAGGCCATTGCTTCTAACAATGATGGATTTGTTCCACCAACAGAATGCCCGTGGAAATAGATGTTTGAGAAATATCTGAGATTATTGAGGTGTTCTAAATTATATACTCCTCCGATAAATCTTATGTTTGTATAGCTTATAAATTTATTTTTCAAATAAGCTCCATATTTTGTATTATGATTTCCGACAACTAAAATCGTAGTTTTATCATTACATAATGCTACTCCTTCAAGAACCATATCTAAATTATTTTCAGGCTCGAACCTTGCCATAATCATATTATAGTTTTCTTTCTCAACATCATATTCTTTTAAAAACTGTTCATCTGGTGTATTGAAGGGATGCGCGCCATAAGCAATATAGGTAGATTCTTTTTTATATTTAATTTTCAAGAATTTTTGAATTCCTAAAGAATCAGACACTAAATAATCGCTACTCAAAGCTGCAAGACGTTCTGCAAATTTTAAAAACTGACGAACCGGGCGTTTGTACTTTGAACGTTTCCATTCAAGTCCGTCCATGTTTGTAATGATTATCGGCTTTTTTGGAAGCAGGAAAAACCAAATAGAATTGCTGGTATAACCCAACTGAAGTATGATGTCAAACTTTTTCTGCCTTGAATCTAATATACAATTGTAGTCGTAAACAAATTGTCCAAAAGTTCCCATCTTAAATTCAGGATCATGTTGGTGGAGAATATTTACGCCTCTAAAAGTTTTTTCTTGGAAAGGATGATTATGAGAATTGTAAACGAAAACTTCATGCCCCTTTTCAACAAGATATACCGAAAAAAATTCAGCAAATTGTTCAAAACCTCCATAATAATTGGGTATTCCTCGTGTTCCAAGAATGGCTATTTTCATACAGATCTTTTTCTTTTTTTAGGAAACAAAAATAAAGAATTTTTGTTGCAATTATTATTCTGTTATTATGTTTTCCAAAATAGCTTTTTTAAGCTGTTTTGATCCTAACTCCCAATTATAGTTCTGTTTTACATATGTTTTTTTGTCTTCAAAATTTTTGCATGCTAATGCAACTTTTACTATGTTACTTAAATTTTCAGGATCTAAAGGATCAAAAAGAAAATCTTTCATAAAATTAAAATCAGACATCGCTGTTGTATTAGAACAAATTGTAGGGATATTTGAAGCTAATGATTCAAGTGGTGGAATCCCAAAACCTTCCGCAATAGATGGGTAAACTGAAAGCCGGGCAGCCCTTGTTATCATTAATATTTCTTGAAAAGTAACCATCTTTAACTTGAAAATCTTTCTTTGTATCTCATCCGAGAGTGTTTTATAATAGTCATCATATTTCTTATTTTGTATTGCTTGAACGCCAACAAAAACAAGATTATATTTTTTGAAATAGCCATTTTCGACAAAAACTTTTAAAAGCATATCGTGGTTTTTTCTAGGTTCCCACCTACTTACAAATAGAAAGTAATTTTCAATTCCGAATTTCTCTTTTACATTTAATTTTTCTTTTTCTTTATCATAAGAATCAAAAAAAGATTTATCTATTGCATTGGGAGTCATATAAATATTTTGAATCTTGAAGTGTTTTTGAATTTGCCTCTTCGAATATTCTGAAACAGTCAGAACAATATCAGATCTCTTCGCACTGAATTTATATAATATTTTTTTTGAAAATTTATATAAAAAAGGAAAGTAATTTGGATAATCCAAAAATAATACATCGTGTAAAGTGACTATATATTTGCATTTTTTTATTGGAGGAACTATATATTGAAAATGAGCATAATCAATTTTATTCTTTTTTATGATTTTTGGCAGTTCAATTAAAAGCCTATAAAATTTATTTTTCGATGAATATTTTAAATATTTAACGTTCTCATGGTTTTTGAAAATTTCTTCCAAATTATAACTGTTTGATATAAAAAAAAACGTCTTTGTTTTATCCTTTATCAATTCTAAATATAGTCCTTTTATATAGCTTGTTGTTCCTTGATAGCTTTGGTCAAAAACATGACAATCTACAAGAATGTTTAAATTCCTCATCTTACTTTGTTTTTTGGATTGCTATCCAATTTCTTTTAATCAATATTTCTTTATAGGAAAGAAGAAAACCTATTAAAATTGATTTGTTATCTAATTTTAAATAGAACCCCATGAATACCCAGTTAGAAACTATTAAAAATAATCCCGTTCCTATTAAAAGATAATTAATACTTTCGACTAGATTGATCTCTGATTTCCTTTGTTTAAGCAATAAATAAATAACTGTAATGAGAAAAAATATTCCCACAAGTCCTGATTTTAAAAATACTGTAGCAAAGCCATTATGAAGGATTGGAATATATTGAATGAATTCGCCATCATTTGTCCATATCTGTCTTCCTAAATTGATTGTTGAACCCATACCTCTTCCAAACAAAATTGACTCTAATCCTTTATGTGTAACCTGTCTTACTGTTAGAATATTTTCATATGATCGGTAATTATCATTAAAATCTTTCCAATCTTCTTTGTTAATTTTTGTTTTAAAAGGTTCAATTGGGGCAATTTTTATTTTATAAAGAAACGCCTCGATTCCTTTCCCAGATCTTTGTGGGTTTGCTTGATAAATTGCTGTATATCCTAAAACAACTATTGCAGTAAAGGTTAAAATTATTGTTATTGATTTTTTATTTAGTGTGAAATATCCTTTGATTGCTATGTAAAGAATAATTAACTGAATAAAATTTGTTCTTGAAAGATATAAAAAACTTGAAAAAGACAAAACAAAGATGAATGCATAAAGTTTTTGTTTTGAATATTTGATTTCAAATTTTTCATAGAACATTAAAATAATCAATATATAAATTTCATAATCACTAAAATAACCACAATACTCTCTTAAAATATTTACTGTGATAATGTGAAATCTCAAAAAGGTTATAAATATAATTATTAAATGAAAAACAGCAATTATGACTCCCGTATAAATAAGTGTATTTAAAAAATTATTATTTATTTTTTTAGCCAGCTGGTATCCTACCAGCAATCCAAGTATGGGTTTGGTTAAATATGCAATATCTCTAAAAAAATTATAAGTGTTTTCATTTGTAAAAAAACTAACTATAAGTGCAGTTACTAGAATAATTAGAAAACAGGCAATATATTTAAGTATTCCTATAGAATATTTATTAGAGATCGTTATTATAACAGTTGAAAACCAAACAAAAAAAGTTAATTCATAAATATTCAAAAAGGGAACTAATACACAAATTGCATAGAGAAATTGGTATAGGATAGTGTTAGATTTATCTTGGAACATTTAATTACTTTTTTTTGTATGATACAAAACTACTTTTTAAAACTATTGCGTAAGAGATAATAATGATAAATTCAATGATAATAGTAGAGATAAAAGCACCTTTCAAGCCTATAATTTTTAATAATGAAGATTGCAGAAATAAACTTAAAATGGTTGAAAAAATTGTTACTTTTATATATACTTCGTTTTTTTCGAATGAAAAAATCAATTGTTTCAATGCAAAAGAAATTCCCATAAGAACCGGTATAAATAAACCTATTTTAAAATAAGGCTCTAATACAAGTATATCCTTAGTATTAAGCTTGAAAAACGTTAAAATTATATTTGTATTAAAATAAAAAGCTATCAAAATTAAAGTTATAAATATGTAATTATATCCATTATTTTTTTTCCAGCTTGACAATCCTAACAATACATCTCTATATATTTTAAGACAAATATCTGCATAAATAAAATTAAAAAACATCTGAAAATAAGTTCTAAAAATCATTATAACTTGATCAATTACTCTATATTGACCGGCAATAAAGCTCCCACAGACATAACTAATTATCATAATTGGTGCATATTGATAAAAAGAAAAAAATAATTGGGAAATCGTTAGTGAAAATTCACTTTTTATCAATTTTAAGGCATTAGGAAAAGAGCTCTTTCCCAAAGAAAAATTATATTTTTTATAAATCCATACAAAACCCAGAGAACTGGCTATAATTAATCCAGCACCAAGAAAAAAATTGATGTAAGCATAATCTTCTGGTTTCTTAATAAAGATAAAAACTGAAGACACATAAATAACCTTAGAAAGTATATTTATTATTGTGATCCATTTAAAATTTTGGATTCCTTGAAAAAACCATATTGGATTTATGAATTGACCCACCACAATTAAAAGACTCAATAACAACTGAAATTTATCTTTTTGAAAAAATGGAATAGTTAGAATTAGTATACTACTAAGTGATAAAACAGCTAATAGCAAAATGAATTTAGCTAAATAAATTGTTGTAAATTTTTCTTCTAAAATATTTTTATCAGAACTATTTATCGAAACTTCTTTTGTACCGTTTATATAAGAGCCATAATCTACTAAAACAATTGCTATTAATGCAAAGGAAAATCCTACTCCTGATTTACCTAAACCGTCCTCACCGCAAATTGTAACAACATAAGGAATAATCAATAATGGACCTATAAGATTTATAGCCTGACCTAAACCGTAAATTAAAAAATCTTTGATTTTTTGTTGGCTTTTGAGTTTGTTGATTATTTTTTCTTTTAACATTATTGTTTGTAGCTCAGTATTTTTCCAAAAATAATCATAAAAAACGAAAAGCCATAGAATTCTGTTCATCTATGGCTTTTAAAAATATGTATTAAAATTATTTTGCTAATTTAGGTAGCTCTGCAGCTAGCACTGCTTCATTAGGATATAAAGAGGGTAATTCTTTTTTACCATTTTTCACTAAGGCTTTTACAATCCCTGTTGAAGAATCAAAGGTACATTTTGAAGGATCTGGTCTAAAAAAAAGTCCTATTTCCGCTCCTCTTAACTCCCTAACATTACCAGCATATTCAAATTTAACTGATTTTATCAAGATATCTTCTTGGTCTTGGTTTTTTCCTAAATCTAATCTAAGTTGTGTTGGAAAAACATCAGTAGGTAAAGAGAATTCAACAATTTGCTCTGTTTCCATTCCCTTAATACCTTTCCAAACTCCATCATTAAAGTTTAATGATTCATTTTCAGTATATAATAAACAAAAATCATCGTTTTTTTTCACAACAATATTTAGCAATACTTTAAATGAATTAGCTTCAACTTCTTCATTTTGGCCTCCATTTTCTTGATTGTTTGCCTTGTCTTGACAGCTTATTACAATTAAAAATAATGATATAAAAAAAAATTTAGATTTCATTTTGTTTTAAAATTAGAGTGTTACAATTTATTTGCTTTATTTTGCAAAATAAACGATTATTCCACTAATATACAAATATAATTAATTTTGTTTCAATAATTAATATCTATGTCAAACTCCAGTAATATTAAAATCGAAAATGTTTATAAATTATTTCTTTTTTCTTTTTCATTAGCAATTTTAACGTATGGTTTTGCTCTTACAAATTTCACTTTAAGTATTGATAACGAAATACCTATTTTGTCTAATTTTGGATTAGATTTAGGAAGATGGGGACAAAATTTAATAAGATATCATCTTTTTAATGGTCATTTACAATATTTTTCATTTATTTTAAGCCTTTTTTTATTTAGCATTTCTGCAGCAAAAATTGCTTCCTTATTCAAATTTGAAAATTTATCAGCCTATTTTTTCTGTGCACTATTTATAACTTTTCCTCAAATTTCATATCAGGTGATTTTTAGCATGATGGCAGATGTTGCTGGATTAGGTATTTTAATATCTGTGTATTCGGTAGAATTATTCCTTAAAGCGTTGGAAACAAAGACTATAATCAAAAAAACATTACTTTTTTGGACTGTAGCTTTAATATTAATGTTTGCACTATCAATTTACCAAGTGCTAATATTAGTTCCTATAACAATATACTTAATTTTGTTTTTTCAAAAAACTTTTGATGATACATTTAAATTAAATTTAGAATTAAAAAAAACATTTATTTTTGGTGGCATCCTAATCGCTTCTGTAATATTTTATTATCTTTCAGTAAAAATTATTTGTCCACCTATTGAAAATGGAGGCTATTTATCTTCTTACACAACAGGAAATTCTGATAATGCTTTTTCAAATTTCTTAACGCTTTTAAAAAACAATTTAGAAGGCTCTGCTTATTATGGCGAAAAATTATATTTTTTAGTATCTCTATTGGTCATTATTTTGACAATTAAATTTTTATTAAATAAAAGATATTTTATTTATAGATTTTTAATATTATTCTTTTTAATATTGTCACCCTTTGTAGTTTCTTATTTTATTACGAATGGATATCATCCTCCACGTTTATATTTAACTTCAAATATTGTCTTTGCTTTTATAATAGTGTTTGCTTTAAATCAATTTAAATCAATTTACTATAATACTTCCAAAATTATTGTTGTCGTACTTATAATTATTACAAATATTTATTTTGTAACGAACCTTTTTTATACTGCAAATAGAATTTACAGACATGATAAAAAAATTGCAGAAAAGATTGACTACACTATTCAAACTAAATACCCGAATTTTGCCACAACTGAAAAGTTTGTTTATTTTTATGGTTATTTTCCTTATGAATATCATCAAAAATTCAGATTGCAAAATTCAGAAATATTTGGTGGTTCATATTATAATTGGGACAATGGTAATAATTATAGAATTAATAAATTTTTCGAAGTCGCAGATATTGCCGAATATAAAATGATTGACACTAAAGAAAAATTTGACATGATAAAAGACTCTATTGATAAAATGCCGATATGGCCAGATTATAAGTCGGTTAAAATGATTGACAATGTTGTTATTGTCAAATTAGGCAAAGAAAAAGGAATGCCTATTTCAGTAGAATAATTTTGTATAAGAAAACAGAACGTCGGAAAGAAAATTAAAATCCTTTTCGACGTTTTTAATATCGAGATATGTTTTTAATATCAAAAAATAAATACCTTTATTTTAAAATAGCTTCAATTACTAAATCACTTTCTAATTCAAAAAACAATGGTAATCTGATTAAACAATCAGAAAAATTATCAGTTTCTGTCAATATTCTACCATCATGTTTATCTGAATAATAGTGACTTGAGTGTAAGCTTAAATAATGAAAAACTGCCATAATATTTGCATGACGAAGCTTTTTAATAATTGAAGTTCTTTGTTCTATACTTTCGCAGACCATATAAAACATATGACCATTATTTGTTGCATATTCTGGAATTATTGGCAATATAACATTATTTTCAACTGACCAATCGCTCAATTTATTAAAATAATTATTCCAGATTTTTTTTCGTTTTTCTTGAATTTTTTTAATATTCTCTAATTGAGCCCATAGAAAAGCTGCTATGATTTCTGATGGTAAAAATGAGCTTCCTAAATCTACCCAGCCATATTTGTCAACATCACCCCTAAAGAATGCGGAACGGTTTGTCCCCTTTTCCCAAATAATTTCGGCACGCTCTATAAATTTTTCATCATTTATTGCTAACATGCCTCCTTCACCTGAAATGATATTTTTAGTTTCATGAAAAGAAAAAGCCGCTAAATGTCCTATGCTTCCCAATGCTTTTTTTACGCCGTCCTTACTTATAAAAAAACTGTCTATGGCTTGGGCCGCATCTTCGACAACAAACAGATTATTTCTTTTAGCAATATCCATAATCACATCCATATTACACGCAACCCCTGCATAATGAACCGGTACGATTGCTTTTGTTTTTGGAGTAATTAAAGCTTCAATTAAATTTTCATCTATATTTGGATGATCTTTTTTTGAATCAGCAAAAACAATTTTAGCGCCACGTAAAACAAAAGCATTAGATGTAGAAACGAATGTATAGCTAGGCATAATAACCTCATCTCCTGGCTGGATATTAATTAATATTGCTGCCATTTCGAGTGCATCGGTACATGATGTGGTCAATAAACACTTTTTGATATCATAGTTTTGTTCAAAAAATGTTTGACATTTCTTCGTATAAATGCCGTTGCCAGAAATTTTGCCTGATTTTACGGCATCTTCAATATATTTAGTTTCGTTTCCTGTAAAATAGGGTTTATTAAATGGTATCATTTTTTTTAATTATAGGTTCCAGAGGATATCATTCTATAGAAATAATATATCCCCGATATGAAATGTAGTAAAAAAATTATAATTTCTATTTTATAAGCTTTAAATCTGGTTTCAGTTGTGAAAATTAATTTTAATAACTGAATAACACAAACGAAAAACATTAAAAAACTACATATAAAAGTTTGCCATATAAAATTACCGTCAAATTCTCTAGATCCGGTTTCGCTCAAAACATAAAAAATGAGTATGCTAATAGTTGAGCATAAAACTGCAAATAAAACCATATCTTGTTTTAAAAGATTTTTATTTCTAATCAATAACACAATTGGAAACAAATAACTTGAGAGAATTGTACTTAAGGTGATAAATAAAATTTGGTACCAATGAGTAGATCTTGTCCAATGATATAATACATTAAATAGATCAATTTTTACTGATGATTCATTAGTATTGTTTGTCGAAGAAATAAAAATAAAATAGAATTGTATAATCACAAAAACAATAGCTACAATAACTGGAATTAAATTTATCCAAAATGATCTTGTAAACTTATATTTTAAAAAAATTAATAAAGGGTAGGCAATAATGTATACAAAAATAAAACTTGGTTTTATAACAATGTTAATAGCAATTAAAAAGACAATAATAAATGTTCTTGAATATTTATAATCGGAAATTTGTTTTATTGAATTCCAAAACAGCAATACTACAAATGGCATTACAAATATAACGGTAGAATTATGCCAAATATTAGCTGGGAAATTTGATAAATAATATATATTATCGAGAATTAAAATTGAAGGCAAACTAAAACAAAAAACCAATAAAAATGCGGCTAATGACGATGTTATAAATTGACTTTGGTTAAATATTTCGATTTCTGACAAAATAATTTTTTTTACAATATAGTATTTATAAAATGTTATAAGTGCTAATACATAGATAGATACAAATAATATTATTGTAAGATCGCTTGAAAAAAAGCTAATTGAATAAACCGTGAAGTAATACAGAAAATTTACTTGAAATGGTATGTGACCATCGGCATAACTTTTAATAAATTGTGCATGTATAGCAATATCAGTACTAATAACATAGGTTACAAAATTATAAATTGAAATTAAAAGTATAATTACAATTAATTCAAAAAACCCAAAGTTTTTATCAAAAAATTTCATGTTTGTTATTAATTTTTAATTCTCCAATAATGTTTTATAAAGGTCGTTTCATATACTTGGTAACCGTATTTCTTATAAAAATCACAAGCCATTACATTTTTTTGCTGAGTTGGTATCAATAATTTATTGATTTTATTTTCAAATAATTTATTTTCAACCACTCTTAATAATTTTCCACCAACCCCTTTTCCTTGATGATTAGGATGAACAGCGATTAATCCAATTGTTGCAGTTTTATTATTAACTTTATAAGTTACAAAACCTTGAATCTGATTGTTTTCTAGATAAACTAATAAATCATCTGCAAATATATTCGAAATTGAATTATCAACCCATTTTTGATATAGCTCTTTAAATTTATCTTTTTCAAAATTTCCATCTAAAAAAAATCTACTGAATTTTCCACTTTCATAAGCTAATTCATAAATTTCATTAATGTCGTATTGTATTTCATTAATAGAAAAAACGCTTGATTGTGGATTTACATCATTAATATCTTTCGAAAAAATTAATTTTGTTTCCGAAAATTTTTTTGTAAAATCTTTTACATTGACGTCGAAATCTTGATCGTTTTTTAAATATAATAAATCATAGGAATTATCAAAGTCTAATTTATTTTCATAAATCAATTCTCCTATTTCAAATCCAAAAAAATTACTATCCCAATCTAGTCTTTTTATCATACTATTTCATCTATAATATAAACTGGTCTATTCTTAGTCTGGTCGAATATTTTACCGATATAAATTCCAGTAACTCCAATTGTTGTTATAATTATTCCTGATAAAAACCATATTGATACAATTATTGAAGTAAATCCTAAAACCTCAATTTCATTATGCATCGCTTGATAAATATAATAAATTCCAACGCAAAATGACACCAATGAAATTAACATTCCGAATTTTACGAAAATTTTTAACGGCTTGTTTGAAAATGAAATTATAGTATTAAAAGCTAAACTAACTAATTTAGAAAAACTATAACTTGTTGTTCCTGATTCTCTTGGCGCATGCTCAACTATAATTGATGTTGATTTATAGCCTACAAATTCAACAAACAGGGGAAAGAATTTTATATAGTCAGATATGTCCAAAATAGAATCAACAACCTTTTTATGATAAATTCCGAAGTTTGCGATCTCATTATCATACTTTGTATCAGTAAAATAACCATAAATTTTAGAAAATAATTTTGAAGATAATTTCTTTAAAAAACTATCTTCTCTATTTTTTCTACGTGCCTGGACAATTTCAAAATCTTCTTGAGCTTTGTTATATAGTTTTACTATTTCTTTGGGTTGATCTTGCAAATCACAATCCATTACCACAATCCACTCTCCTTTTGCTTGACTTAATCCAGCCATAATCGCTGGATGCTGGCCAAAATTTCGGCTAAGTCTAATGCTTTTTATGTTAGAATTATTTAATGATAGTTCTTTCATTTTTTGCCATGAACTATCTTTACTTCTATCATCAACAAGAATTATTTCATAGTCAACATCAAGAATAACCATTGCTTTTTCTATTTCGAAGACAAGCTTATTTATAAAATTTTCAGCCTTATAAATTGGACTAACAATTGAAATATGTGGCTTTATATCCATTTTTAAAATTTAACAGTGATAATGGCTCCCAAAACTACTAATAATAAACCAATTAATTTTCCTATGCTAAAGGTTTCACCAAGAAATAAAGTACCAATACAAAAAACAATTGCCGGTGCCAAACTCATAAATGGGTAAGCCGTTGTGATTTCAAATTTTGTCATGGCACCAATCCAAAATAATGACGCAACAAAAGCAGAAAGAAATCCCGAAAAGATAAATGGATCGAAAACCAGTTTGAATAGATATATTATTTTTTCGAATGTTTGATCTGGTAGAATGACTTTTAAATTTGACAATCTCCATTTCAATACAATTTGTCCGTAAACAGTAAAAAATAAAGTACCAGCTATATAAAAATACGGATTCATCTAAAAATTTATTTAATTATATTAGTTGTCATTATATTTTCTTAAACTGTCTTCCCAATTGTTTATTTCTATACCAAGAAATCGCATGATCTTCTCTTTATTTAAAACACTATATGCTGGTCTTTTGGCTGGTGTTGGATAACTGCTTGTTGGAATTGGTTGTAAATCTATTTCAATTTTATTAATTTCAAATATTTTTTTTGCAAAATCATACCAACTGCATTGTCCTTTATTACTAAAATTATAAATACCAAAAAGAGATTTAAAATTTGAGATTTCGAACTTCAAATTTTCTGATTTTCTTATAATTTCAACAATAGCTTCAGCCAAATCAACTGCATTTGTTGGTGTTCCGATTTGGTCATTTACAACTGATAGTGAATCTCTTTCAGAAGCTAATCTCAACATGGTTTTCATAAAATTACTTCCAAATTGTGAATAAACCCAAGAGGTTCTTATGATGAAGTAATGATCAAATGATTCTTGAATAGCTTTTTCTCCGTCAAGTTTTGTTTGTCCATAAACTCCTGTCGGATTTGTATTATCTTCTTCTGTGTATGGTGTTTTTTTATTTCCGTCAAATACAAAATCAGTTGAAACATGAAGCAAAACCGTTGAAAATTCTTTACAGACTTCTGCTAAATTTTTTGCTCCAATTACATTTATTAGATACGCTTTTTCAGTTTCTGTTTCTGCTTTATCAACAGCCGTGTAAGCTGCCGCATTAATGCAATAATCAGGTTTTAATTTTGAAAATATAAATTTGCAATTCTCTTTGTCTGTAATATTTAATTCTGAAGAAGAAAAAAAATGAAATTGAATTTCGGTAAATCTATCAGCAATAAATTGCAAAGATTGCCCAAGCTGTCCTGAACTTCCTGTTACTAAAACTACCATGCCTTTTTTGCATTTTCTAAAGTTGGCAAAATCTTATCTTTTTCAGAAATTATCATCTCGCTTTCAGGAAATTGCCAGTCTATATTCACAGTTAAATCATTATACATCAAGCCACCTTCTGATTCTTTATTATAAAAATTGTCACATTTGTAAAAGAAAACAGCTGTGTCGCTTAAAACAACAAATCCATGCGCAAAACCTCTAGGGATAAATAATTGTTTCTGATTTTCTGCAGTAAGCAAAACAGAAACATATTGTCCATAGGTTTTAGATTCAGGTCGAATATCAACAGCAACGTCTAAAACTTTACCTTCAAGAACACGAACAAGCTTCGCTTGTGCATTTTCTCCAGTTTGATAATGCAATCCTCTTAAAACTCCTTTTTTGGAAAATGATTGGTTGTCTTGAACGAAATGAATGGTTTTTCCTGTTTTTTCTTGAAAAATATTCTCATTGAAAACTTCCATAAAAGAGCCTCTTTCGTCGCTGATAATTGTTGGTTCAATAATGTAGCATGCTTCGAGTGCTGTAGCTATAAATTTCATATTTAAATAATACTCAATAAATGTTTGCCATAACCACTTTTCAATAGCGGCTGTGCAATTTTTGATAATTGCGATGCATCGATGAAACCCATTTTATAGGCCGCTTCTTCAATTGCACCAATTTTTAATCCTTGGCGCTCTTCAATTACTTGAACAAACTGAGAAGCTTGCATTAAGGATTGAAAAGTTCCTGTGTCAAGCCAAGCTGTTCCTCTGTCAAGAATACTTACTTTTAGCTTTCCTCTTTTTAAGTATTCTTTATTGATATCTGTAATTTCCAATTCTCCGCGGTGACTTGGTTGTATGTTTTTAGCAATTTCAACAACATCGTTATCATAGAAATAAATTCCTGGAACTGCAAAGTTTGATTTCGGATTTACCGGCTTTTCTTCTATTGAAAGTACTTTTCCTGTTTCATCAAAATCTACAACACCATAACGTTCTGGATCATTGACATGATAAGCATATATAATTCCTCCATCTGGATTATTATTTGCTAACAGAAGTTCTGAAAGTCCGGTTCCATAAAAAATATTATCACCAAGAACCAAAGCAACTTTATCATCTCCAATAAAATCTTTTCCTATAATAAAAGCTTCTGCCAGCCCATTCGGATTTTCTTGAATGGCATATTCAAAACGACATCCAAGACTTTTACCATCGCCTAAAAGCTGGCGAAAAAGAGGCAAATCATGAGGTGTAGATATTATTAAAATTTCTTTAATTCCAGACCACATCAATGTTGACAAAGGATAATAAATCATCGGTTTGTCATAAATTGGCATTAACTGTTTACTGACCGCTAGTGTTAAAGGGTGTAATCTTGTTCCTGAACCTCCGGCTAATATTATTCCTTTCATGGTCTAAAATTTTATTTTTTATTTGTTGTGTTTTTTCATTTGATGGCGGTAATAAGCTCTTATAAAACCGAATGCGATAAAAATCCCGATAAAAATAAATGGAAGTAAAAATTTCATTTTTCCATTCACTGACTCTGTATTTTTAACATTGATAACAGAGCTGTTTTTCTTTATAACCTTATCAACTCCAACTAGCTCTATTCTTACAGCTGCTTTGTCTTGAACAAGTTCATTCTTCGTTTTAATAACATCATTTAACTGTGTGTTTTCATTATAATAAACCAATTTGTCACTTTTTGAACCAACACTTGAGTTACTTTTGGAAAATTCATTTAAAACACCATCAATCTGACCAATAACAGAATCATTTGAAATTAATCTTCTCTCAAGATTTTTCAAATATACTTTTTGCAACTTCTTAAAATAATCACTATCGTTAAAAAAAGCCATTAAAGGATTAACTGTTTTCAAACTGTCAGTAACTGAAGTGGTAGTAAATGAAATTTTGTGATATGGATAATTTTTACTAGTTACTTCATTTTGAATAATTTTATTAATATCACCATCTTCAGCCATAAGTTTAATTAACTCAAAATTTTCAGGCTTATTTTCAATAAATTTATAAACATCTAAAATAGGTTCAATTTTAATTTCAGCTAATTTTTTAGCATCTTTTATACCTATACTTTTAAGAAATGCAGTGTCATTTTCTGTAATTTTAGCATCCAAAAGACCTACTTTAGCATATAAATAATCTGTACTTCCAAAGTTTGGAGTAACAATTATTTGGTGGTCATAAACCTTCGTTGTTTTATCTAAATAGAATCCTAGTCCTGCACCAATAATAAATAAAATGGCAAGTATGATTAAATTTCTTTTAATAAATAAAAATCCTCTGAAAATCCAAGTTGAGAAATCTTCAAAAGCCTTTCCTATTCTTTTTGAGACTTTGGAAAGATCAATTTCTTGATTGTCTAGATTTGTCTGTGGGCTTGAGCTCATAAATTATTAATTTTTTACGTTGAAAATTTGTTCTAATATTTTAATCGTGATCAAATAAGTTGGTTTTACTCCCGTTGTTCCTAATCCTCCAGAAGCCAATGTGCTTCCTGTTTCTAGCGGATTATCTGAAGCATAATAAGCATATCTCACTTTCACATCAGGATTAATGCTTTTTCTGATTTTTGAAGCTGACTGAATGGCTTTTTGGTAATAAGCACCTTCCATTTCAAGACCAATTACAGCCCACGTAGATTCATGGAAAAATTTCAATAAATCTCTATTTTGAAGTGATGTCCCTAGAACAGAAACCATTGGCCCTGCAAAAACCGGAATCCCATTTCCTTCAAACATAGCCGCTGTCAGTTCATTTTCAAATGGATAATTATCACCCGTTCCTTCATTGATATGTGCCGACGGAATCATAATATCACCTTTTCCACCTTCCAAAATTCCGGCTTTTCCCATGATTGAAACCGATTCTACGTTTAAGAAATATTTATTTTTTCCATCTTTGTATGGTTTTAAAAGCTCATCGATAGTTTCATAAGCTTGTTCTCCAAAAGCATAGTCCATTACTATAATTACTGGCTTTTTCTCTCCAATCTGTGCTTTCGGGAAAGCTGATTTACTCCAATCAATTTTTGCCGTGTCAAAAATCTGAACGTCAATGTTAGTTCCAGAATTTGCATCAGGAAGTGAAATCATGCCATATTTTAAGGCAAATTCTTCCACTTTATCTCTGACGTCGTTTGCGCCTGGCTTGCTTAATTCTTCAAAAATAAAGAAATCAGACTTGTCTTTAAATTTAGTCTTTAAAGTATGTGTAGCAAAAATCGAATTCATGACGCTGTGCATATTGGCGCTGATAATATGAATCGGACGATCTAAAAGATCATTTTGCTGTAAAACTTGCTTGATGTTATTTGCCCAAATTTCTCCGTGGATGTGATGCCCGAGTCGTTCTCTTAAAATTGGGCTGAATGTAATCGTCCTCTTATTGTTGAAAATTACTTCTTCTATTGCTAATTTTCCTAACCAATAAATAACGTGAAGAAAACGGTCTGGTTTTTCAGTAGTTCCAAAAGCCTGATAAATATCCAAGATTTCCTCAAATGATCTTCCTAAAATGATTGAAGCATGAGAAATTGCAATTTCCTTTTCAATTAAAGTCAGTTTTTTATTCTGCACTACGATTTGCTCTAGTTTTTCCCAATCTCGAGTAAATTCTTTTGTGTTTTCATCTAATAAAACTCTGTCTTTAATTTTATGAGATTCAATGAAAATAAAAGTCAGATGGGTCAAAATATCATAAATATCAGAACGTCCTCTCGTGATTTCCACATTCATCTGTTCTGTATCAATTCTATAACAATTTCTTTTTCTCTTTGGAGGAACAATCGCTGTAAAGTGAGATTTTGAGTAGCCTTCATCTGAAGTAAGGTTGATAAAACGACATTCCTCAATTCCCACAGGAAGCCTTTCAATTACATATAATAAACCGCTTAATTCCACTTTTTCGTCTGCAATGGTTCCATAGATTTCAGGTCGCAGTTGCAATAATGCTTCCCTTAAAGTATCCCCTGAAACACCCATTGGTTTATAGAATCCTCTATTAAACAAATGGCGCATTGTGATGTATAATTTTTCAATTGCGGCAGAAGATTCTTGCGCTCTTGATCGTGATATATTTTTAGTTTCTTTCATTTAATTCTATTTTCTAACCCGCAAATGTAAGTTTTTTATTTTTTAGTTAGTCAAAGCGATCTTTAATGCGATCTCGAAGTTTTTAGTTAAATTTCCATCTTCACGTATACTTCCATCTTTATTTAAAATCATTAATTTGTTTTTCCCAAAATAACACCTTAGTTTGGGTTCATAACTAAAATTTTTCTTTCTTTCTTCTTCCGTTTGATCTATAAAATTAGGATAGTGCTTATTTTGCTCTAATTTTAAATATTCAAAACCAATAATAATTCCTTCTTCCGGAATTTTAATCTGATACTGCGACAAGTCAACCTTATTGTTTCTATTTCCTTTTTTTACATAAACTAAAATGTCCTCATTTATAACGTCATTTGTTGGAATTGCATTTTTATCTACATTAAAAATTCGTATTCTTAAAATTGCCGTTTGTACATATGAAAAAGTTGAAAATTCTATTGTATTAATAAATGGATGCTGTCTTATTTTTTCATCAAATGGAATGAATTTAGCCGAAATATGTGTGTTTTCTTTCCCAGAATTACCTAGCAACAAATCTATTTTTTTATCAGAATAATTTCCAATTGTCGTTTTTTTGCTCCTTTTTCTGCTTTCTATCACAATTTCCTCAAGTTCATAATTCTTTTTTATTAGTACAACTTCTTGAATCATAGCAGATTTTACAATTTTATCTTCAAAGCCTAATGCAGAAAAAATCAAGTTTTCACCTTGGCCTGCTTGAATTGAAAAAGTTCCGTTTTCTTCAGAAGTTGTTCCTATATTTTGATTTTCAACCGAAATGCTGACATAAGGAATCGGTTTTCCAGATTCATCTTTTACAATACCTTTAGTTTGGGCAAAAAGTGGAAAGCTTGCGAAAATAAAACAGTAAATAAGTAATTTCATTAGTTAGTTAGAATTAAAGTTATTGCTGGTTCATAAACCGTTTTGGTGGTTGAAATTTTGTGTAATTCTTCTTTCGTCTGCTTGATCCATCTTCCGCCTGAAAAGCTAAATATAAAATCTCTTTCCACCGGATTGTAAAGTACCAAAGGATTATAAGTGATTACTGTTTTGGTAGTATTTGAATTATAGTCAGTAATCTTTTTTTCTAATTTGTTCTTTTCAATAATCAGTCTTTCGAAAGCCACGAAAATTCCTTTTTCGGGCATTTCTAAATTAAAATCTGAAAGGTCTATTTTATTTTCACGTATTCCTCTTTCGATGGAAATAATAAAATCTTTAGTAAGCAATTCTTTTCCAGGATAACCATTTTCTTCCACTTCATACAAATGCAACTTAATCGTCGAATTGTCAATTCTGTTGTCTGTTAAAATAGTTACTTTTTGTATCCATTTTGTTTTTTTATAGTCTTCCAAATAAGGGAAAAATTTTGCATCTAGCCTTGGTCCTTTGTCAAAGGCTTCAGCAAGTTTTTTTATTTTTCCAATTTCAACCTTCCTGCTTTCTTTTTTATTAGCAATAAAAACCTCGTTCAATTCAAAAGACGATGGCGACATAAAAACGGTTGACGATTCTGAAACTTTACAAATCTTTCTTTCAAACCCCAAAACGGAGAAAATCAAATTTTTGTTCTTGTCGTTCGTATTGATTCTAAACTCTCCATTTTCTTCAGAAGTTGTTCCAATATTTTCATTTTCGACCCAAACGCTTACATAAGGAATAGGGTTTCCTGTTAAGCTGTCTTTGACAATGCCTTTTGTTTGGGAAAATCCTAAAAAGCCCATAAAATATAGCAACACAAAAAGTCTTTTTTGTTTCATATTTTCTTTCTCCTAAACTAATTTATCTGCGATATTTCTATCATTGCTCAACCTCGGAATCTTATTTTGTCCGCCTAATTTGCCGATTGATTTCATATAATTTTGGAATCCATTTTTTTCGACTTTAGTGACTATAAGCTTTCTCAAAACATTGCCTACAATCAAATCATCATAATACACATTTTGTTTTCGCATCGAATCGTCAATTTTCAAGATAAACTCATCTATATTTTCAGGTTCATTTTCAAATTCAATAAACCATTCATGATATGGAAGTCCTTCTTTGGGCGTAATTTGTGGCGCGACAGTAAATTCATTCACACGCACGTTAGAATTTTCCATAGCAGTTTTCAACGCTTCTTCCACTTCTTTTCCGATGACATGTTCGCCAAATGCAGAAATATAGTGTTTAATTCTGCCTGAAACAATGACGCGATAAGGTTTTAGTAACGTAAATTGAATTGTGTCGCCGATGTTATATCCCCAAAGTCCTGCATTTGTTGAAATTATTAATACATAATTTACACCCAATTGCACTTCGCCAATCGTATATCTTCTCGGGTTTTCTGTAAAAAATTCTTCTGCTTTTATGAATTCATAAAAAATTCCAGCATTCAAAAGCAATAGCATTCCTTTGTCTTTTTGAGAATCTTGATAGGCAAAAAATCCTTCCGAAGCTGGAAAAAGTTCAATAGAATCTACTTTTCTTCCTATTAAATTTTCAAATTTTGCACGGTAAGGCTCAAAATTTACGCCTCCATAAATAAATAAATTGAAGTTCTTAAAGATTTCTCCGACAGGCTTTCCTCCTTTTTCCTTCAGTTTTTCAAAATACATCTGAACCCAGGACGGAATTCCAGAAATGATAGTCATGTCTTTGTCAAAAGTTTCTTCCACAATTGCGTCAACTTTGGTTTCCCAATCTTCAATGCAATTGGTTTCCCAACTTGGCATTCTATTTTTTTGCAAATATTTCGGAACAAAATGTGCTACGATTCCAGACAATCTTCCAAATTGGATTCCGTTTTTTTCTTCTAAAATCGGACTTCCTTGTAGAAAGATCATCTTTCCAGAAACGAAATCTGCCTTTCCTGTTTCATGAATGTAATGTAAAATGGCATTTCGAGCGGCTTCAATATGAAAAGGCATTGATTCTTTTGTCAGCGGAATGTATTTGGCGCCAGAGGTGGTTCCAGAGGTTTTCGCAAAATAGAGTGGTTTTCCCTTCCAAAGTACATTTTCCTTCCCTTTTACTACTTTATCAATATATGGTTTCAAGGCTTCATAATCACGAACGGGAACCTGTTTTGCAAAATCAGAAAATGATTTGATTTGATTAAAATTGTGGTCTTTCCCAAAATCAGTTTCTTTGGCTTCTAAAATCAGACTCTTGAAAACTTTTTCTTGAGTTTCAATTGGATTTTTGGCCCATTTTTGAGTCTTTTCATAGACTTTCTTAGCAAACTGTTTTGCAAAAAATGATTTTATTGACATTCTTAATTTAAGATTTAAGATTTAAGATTTTTTAGAGCTCAAATCTATGTTATTTAGCAGTTGCGAATTTTTTTCTCAAAGCTATTTCAGTGGTTAAAATTGGAAGAAAAATTGACAGCACGACAATTGCATTAATAATTCCCTCTGAAATGTCTAAAAAACCGAGCAAAGAAACTGGCAAAAGCAATATCCCAGTTTTTATTAATTCTTTAGAAGAATATTTTTGTGAAAAATTCCATCTTTCTTTTGATTCCATAGAGTTCATCGTTCGATAACCATATAAAATATTGATCTTTTTAGGCGGAAATCTATACATGATTGCTCCCGCCATGATTAAAATCGAGCCTGTAATTATCGGCAGCTGGTTTAAGTTGTCAATCCATTCCATCATTCAAAATCTATAAAGTTAGTTGGGTCAATGGCAAAACCATCTTTCCACAATTCAAAATGTAGGTGAACGCCTGTTGATTCTTCGCCGGTAGAACCTGCCAAGGCAATAACTTCTCCTGTTTTTACAACATCACCTTGACTTTTAGTCAACGAGGAAGAATGTTTATAAACACTGATTATTCCGTCACCATGCCTAATGACCATTACATAACCTGTTGAAGGCGTCCAATCGGCAAAAATAACGGTTCCGTTGGCAATTGATTTAATCGGCGTGTTTTTAGCTAAAGCAATATCTACAGCAAAATGCTTGTTTTTCGGACTATATTTGTCTGTAATGTGTCCTTTTGCTGGTGGAAAAAGCACTAAATCAACCTTAGTCTGCGCTTTTTCAAACACATTATATTTATCTTCACGGGCTACTTCTTCGCGCAACTTAAGATCTTCTTTTGAAGGTGAAAAATCAACTTCTGACGCATCTGTCAATTCTGCCGCCTTAATAGAATCTTTATTTAATTTGGCAACCTCAACATCACCTGCAAGAACCTTTTTTATTGATTCAATATATGCATTGTTTACTTTTATTGCTTTTTCTAATGAGTCTGATTTTAAAGCTAATTCAGTTGCTTCTCTTTTTAATTTTGAAGAAGCATATCCTGGTATATATTCTCGCAATGGCGTAAAAGCAATGATATAAGTAGTGATAGCGATCAATAAAATGGCGCCACCGGTGAGCACCACAAAAACATTCATCAGGTTCAATTTTAATGAAAAAATTTCTTCAAATGTTTCTTCATTCAAAATGACCAATCGGTTTTTTGTCAAAAGCTTTTTCTTAATAACCTGCCTTTTTCGCCTTTTTTCTGACATTCCTTTTTTAATGTATTGTACAAATATAATAATTTGGAGGTTTTAGCAAGGTCTTTATTTCGTTACTATTCTGTAAAATGGTATAGAAATTCAAACCAAACTAAATTTTTCTACGTAAATGAATCCACAAGATTAACGGACTTTAACTATAAATAATTGTTATTGTAAATAAAGCATACCGTTTTTCTTTTTACATTTGCAAAATATTATTTAATTGCGAAAGCAATAATTTTAAAAATTATGGGAAAATTAGGTCTAACAGAAATCCTTGTAATCGTAGCTATTATCTTATTGCTTTTCGGAGGTAAAAAAATTCCGGAATTGATGAAAGGATTGGGTTCTGGTATTAAAGAATTCAAAAATGCAGCTAAAGACGATCAACAACCGGCAACAAGCAAAAAAGAAGAAGAAAAAATCTAATAAGGTCGCAAGACTTTTTATTTCATGCCTCACAGATAATAATCTGCGAGGCTTTTTTTTGCTCTTAATAAATTTAATTCTTTAATACCTTTTTTGTGTTGTTTATTTAAGAATTAAAATACAATAACTTAAATTATTAAATTAGCAGTAACTAATAACCTTAAAAATTATTAAAAATGAAAATCTTCAAAACTATTCTCTGTGTTCTTTTTGGGCTGATGTTCATTAATGCGGGCCTTGACAAATTCTTGCATTATATGCCAATGCCCGAAATGAAACCAGAAGACTTGAAAATTTATGAAGCATTTGGTGCTTTAATTTGGCTCATGCCGCTGGTGGGTTTTATTGAACTCTTGGGCGGAGCCCTTTTTATTTTTCCGAAAACAAGAGCTTTAGGTGCCATTGTTATTCTTCCGGTAACAGTTGGGATTATTTTGCACAATGCAGTTTTCATGCCCGAAGGTTTAGCTATCGCAGGCGTATTTTTCTTGATCAACCTTTGGATGATCGGTGATAATTGGGGAAAATATAAACCTATGTTTAGTTAAATGAAAAAGCCTCAAAAGTACAAATTGTGGCTTTTTAAAATTTTTATTAATTTCTGAATGTGCTATTATTTTTTCGCCTTTTTAATAGCTTCCACTGATTATTACTATTACATTTTAAATTCATATCTCTATACTATTATTCCTCAATATTTTTTAATATATTTTATTCCTTCTCCTTCATCATCAAATACAATTCTTGAATCTTTGAAGCCGGCAGGTCATGCAAAAGCCGGTGGATTTCACCAATGGCTTCGCTTTTTGAAATGCTGTAGAGCGCATGCCCTTCAATCAGATTCTGGTCTTTTTCTTTTACAAAATCTAGCAAATCATTAGGCGTACAATTAAAATCTAAGCAGAGCTGTTCTAATTTCCAAAACGGAATAGAAACCGCTCGGTTGTTGACAACATTAGATGCATAACTTGGCGAATGCCCTTTTCTGATCAGGTACCTGATCGGCTGCGTAATTCCCTTCATCCTAAAAATAGGATGCAAATTCAGTGTAATCATTTGATTTACAATTTAAATTAATACTGTATCTGGGGAAATACTTTTTTCAAATATATAAAAATAACGCCTTTGCGCAACGCAGCCTTTTAGTTCCAATGGAGGGATTTTTACCGCACTAGGGCAATCGTTCACCTCCATTGGAAATACCTGTACCACAAACGGGATTCTCTTTACTGCAATGCGCGTATCGTTTACCTGCATAGGCCGGATTTGTACCGCAATTGCGATTACTTTTACCGGCATACTATGGATGTTTACATAAAACTGAAATCGTTGTACCTGCAATGCTTTTTTACCTTAATTGCTGGTTTAGATAATCATTGTCAGCTGAACACGCTTTCTGCTTTCATCCACCTCAACCACTTTCACCTGAACTTGTTGGTGCATTTTCACGACTTCGTTTACATCAGAAACGAAACCTTCCTTTAACTGTGAGATGTGAACGAGGCCGCTTTCTTTGATTCCGATATCTACGAAACAGCCGAAATTGGTGATGTTGTTTACTATTCCCGGCAACACCATTCCAGTTTTTAAGTGACCGATTGTTTTCACATTTGGATCAAATTCAAAAACTTTGGCCGCTTTCCTTGGGTCTAGTCCTGGTTTTTCCAATTCTTTTACGATGTCTTTCAAACCAAGCAATCCGATGTCTTCTGTCACATAGCTGCCTACCGGAATCTGTGCTATTTTTTCTTTATTGGCAATCAAATCATTGACAGAAATTTTCAAATCTTTCGCCATCTTTTCTACAATTTTATAAGCTTCCGGATGAACTGCAGAATTATCCAGCGGATTTTTTCCGTTGGAAATTCTGATAAATGCTGCTGCTTGTTGATAAGCTTTTTCTCCTAATCTCGGTACTTTTTTCAATTGCTTTCTTTCTTCGAAAGCACCGTTTTCGGCACGATAAGCCACGATGTTTTCAGCCATCTTCTCCCCGATTCCCGAAACATAACTCAACAGTGATTTACTCGCCGTGTTGATATTGATCCCTACAGAATTCACGCAACGAACAACAACAGCATCTAATTCTTCTTTCAGTTTTGATTGATCAACATCGTGCTGGTATTGCCCCACTCCGATAGATTTTGCATCAATTTTCACCAATTCTGCCAACGGATCAGACAATCTCCTTCCGATGGAAACCGCGCCACGAACCGTCACATCATACGTTGGAAATTCTTCTCGCGCAATCTTTGAAGCAGAATAAATCGAAGCGCCTGCTTCACTTACTACAAAAACTTGCAAAGGCTTATCGAAGGCAATTTTCTTTATAAAAAACTCTGTTTCACGAGAAGCTGTTCCATTTCCAATCGAAATTGCATCAATTTTATAAGCATTCACCATCGACCGGATTTTTTTCATCGCAATCGTGGTTTCGTTTTGTGGCGCGTGCGGAAAAATGGTTTCGTTGTAAAGCAGGTTTCCGTTTTCATCCAAACAAACGATTTTACAACCGCTTCTGAAACCTGGATCAATCGCCAGAATTCTTTTTTCGCCCAAAGGTGGCGCCAACAACAACTGACCCAAATTTCCTGCGAAAACCTGAATTGCCGTCGCATCGGCTTTTGCTTTTGCTTCTTGCAAAGTTTCGTTTGAAATCGCCGGAGCCAGCAGTCTTTTGTAACTGTCCTCAATTGCTTTTTTCAAGTGGACAGCCGTTTCTTTTTTATTTTTAATGATCGATTCTTCCATCATTTCAATCGCTTCTTCTGAATCAATTTCTATTTTAAATTTGATAAAACCTTCATTTTCTGCACGAAGCATTGCTAATAATCTATGCGAAGGCGCGCGTTGCAGATTTTCTTCCCACTCAAAATATTGCTCGAATTTCTTGGCTTTCTCGTCGTCTTTTTTTGCTTTTACTACTTTGGTAGTAATCGATGCTTTTCTTTGGAAAGTTCGACGTAAATTTTTTCGGATGTAGATATTTTCATTGATCCATTCGGCGATGATGTCTCTTGCTCCTTGCAGAGCTTCGTCTTCATTGGCCACATTTTTATTCAGATATTTTGAAGCTACGAAGTCAACATCGTCGTTATTTTGCGCCATAATTATTTTGGACAAAGGCTCTAAACCGTTTTCACGCGCAACATCTGCCTTTGTTTTTTTCTTCTTTTTATATGGAAGGTAAAAATCTTCCAATTCATTCAAATCATAACTTTGCTGGATTTTTTTCTCCAATTCTGTCGTCAATGCATTTTGTTCTGAAATGGATTTTAAAATAGCTTCTTTTCGTTTTGTGATGGTATCAAATTCCTTGTCAAGTTTAGAAATTTGTTCAATGACAACCTCATCTAAATTACCCGTTTTGTCTTTTCGATAGCGCGAAATAAAAGGAATAGTGCAGTCTTCGTTCAAAAGCTCCAGTGTATTTTCGATGTTTTTTGTTGGCGTTGTGACTTGTTTTGAGATGTATTCGAGGTTGGTCATTTTGTATAAAATATTTCTGCTAAAATAATATCTTTGCCGTCAAATCTTCGCCAAATGGATATTTTATTATTACTTTTTTTATTGGTAAATTTTGTCGCTTTCACAATCATTGGTTATGATAAACGGCTTGCGGTGAAAAGTAAAAGAAGAATTTCTGAGAAAGGGTTGTTGTTCTGGGTTGCAATTGGCGGAACTATTGGTTCTTTGCTTGGAATGTTACTTTTTCGACATAAGATTTCTAAGGGAAGCTATCTTTTGAAGTTTTGTTTGATTTTGATTTTGGAGGTTGCTTTTATTGCGGGTTTTAACGCAAAGATGCGCGAAGTTTTTTCGCAGAGGAGCACTAAGCTTTCGTGTATCTCTGTGACTTCTTTGTGAAACTCCGTGGAATTAAGTGATAAAATCTAAGTAATTACTCTTGTTGATAGCTTCAAAACCTGCTTCTGGATAGGCTTTTCCAAATGCTGTTGGAATTTTTGCTTTGCGCTTTTCATTCCATTTGAATTCAAATCCTTTTAAATTACCGTTTTCTTCTTCCAGCCAATCTAATTCTTGCTGGTCATACGTTCTCCAAAAATAATTTGTGGTGTTTTTCTGTGTGTAATTTTGGAATTTTATGCGCTCTGAAGCTAGATAATTTTCCCATAAAGCACCAACATCTGTCCTTGAATCTAGTCTTGTGAAATTACCGATAATTCCGTTTCTGATCCCGTTATCATAAAAATACCAGCGGTTTGATTTTGTAATTTCTTTGCGTAAATTTCTACTAAATCCGGATACTTTATAGATTACAAAAACTTTTGAAAGTAAATCTAAATAACTTTCCACGGTGTTTTTTGAAATACCTAATTGATTCGCCAATTCTTGCAATGAAACTTCCTGCCCGACTTGAAAAGCGATTAGTCTAAGCAAATCTAAAATCTTATTGGATTGCTTAATTCCTTCATAAACCAAGATATCTTTTAGCAAATATGCATTTATAATTTCTTTTATATAGCTGACTTTGTCGTTCCAATCTTCATATTGTTCTAATTCTGGATAACTACCAAAAAGCAATCTTTCCTCTAATTTACTGACGGTTTCCTTATAATTTTCAATTTTTGAAAACTCCATTTGAGCAAAAGGAAATAAATAAATCGTGTTTTTTCTTCCAACTAAAGGTTCACCTAATTTATTAGACAAATCAAAAACTGAAGATCCAGTTGCGATGATTTTTATATCTTCGATTGAATCCACAATTAATTTTAAAATCAATCCAATTTCTGGAATATTTTGTGCTTCGTCTATGACTAGCAATTTTACATTTGCCAAAAGTCTTTTGTAATTGCTGACGGATCTTTCTTTTAATAAATTTGCATCTTCAACATCTTCTCCGTTAAGTTGCAGATAATCGCTTTTTGGAATTTTTAAAAGATAATTTTTTATGAATGCTGTTTTTCCAACGCGCCTTGCTCCTAATAAAATCAATACTTTATTAGGTAAAACTTTTTTTGAAAATTGCGTATATATTCCTCTTTCTAAAAAATCCATCTTCGGTTATTTAAGACATTTCAATACAAATATATTAAAATAATGTAAATTCAGTCAGTAGGATGACGAAATTAATGTAAATTCAGTCAGTAGGATGACGGAATTAATGTAAAAAAATTTAAAGGAAATAAAAAAACCGCAAACTACAAATCAAAAATCTGTGAATCTGCGGTTAAAAAATATTAAAAAATTACTTATTGACAAGCAATCTTATCCACACGATTTTGATGTCTTCCTCCTTCAAAATCAGTATTTAAAAAAGTTTCTACCATTTCAACAGCTTGATTTATAGAAGTATATCTTGCTGGAATGCTGATTATATTGGCATCATTATGTTGTCTTGCCAATGCGGCGATTTCTTTTGTCCAGCACAATGCGGCGCGAATTCCTTGGTGTTTATTAACAGTCATATTGATTCCGTTACCGCTACCACAGATTACGATTCCAAGTTGTGCTTTTCCAGTTTCAACATCGGTTGCTACAGGATGTCCAAAATCTGGATAATCAACGCTGTCCGCTGAATCTGTTCCATAATTGGTAACTTCGTGGCCTTTTGCTTTAAGCATTTCAACTATTGCCTTTTTATATTCTGGTCCTGCGTGGTCGTTTCCGATTGAAATTTTCATAGTTGTTGTTGTTAAGTTGTGTGTGTGCAAATTTACCGTAACCTTTATCATTTACCAAAATAAATAGGAGAGAAGTTGCACCTTTTGATTATCAAATAATTAGGTTTTTACCCATTTATAAAATGCTGGTTATTAGTACCTAAATTGTAATGAAATTGTTAAATCTTTGCATTGTTAACAGCAATTTACAATCCATTGACTTTGAGTTAATTGTAAATTAACATTGATTGTTGATAAGTTCGGATAGAATTTTAGAAGTATTTCTTGTTTGTTCGATTAAAAACAGTAATCCAAAACGTAGATTTAAAATGCAAGTTTAGTTAAGTGAATTTTTGGAAAAGTTATGAGCATCGAAACCAATTTTGTTAACATGAATTAACAAGTGAACTTATCTACAATTTAAAAACTAAAACGATTATCAACCGTTGTTAATAATGTCTTAAAATTACCTTAAAATGAGATACTTAATTACTTTAAAGTATGTTAATAACTCGGTATAACAATCCATAACTACAATTCCTCACAAAAAAATTTAAAGTTATATCGACTATTAACAAGCTATAATAACCATTAAAAATTAAATTTAAATTTCTTTTTCTTTTTGTTGTTTTTAATAAATGTTGACAACTTTGAAAACTTCAAACGATTTTCAGATTTTCGTTTCCATTGAATTCAGTCACGATTTCCTTTGCCAAAGCTTCATCTTCAGGATGGACTTTTAATTTGATTCCGCCCAAAGCCTGCGAATACATTGGAACGATGTTCATCATTGTTTCGTTTTCAAAAAAGAATTGGATTTCCTCTTGCTCCAGCCGATGTTTTAAAATTGTGATTTCGTGTGGATAATTGAAGATGGCGATGGTAATAAATTTTTCCATTGATGTTTAAAAAAGTTTTTAAAGCATTAATTATAAGTAATTAAATATACTTTTAAATTTAAGATTAGAACGAATATATTTAAATTATCTACGCTTTTGAGCTAAATCATTACGCTTATGCATTTATTTTAATAAATGAATTTAATTATGTTCTTTTGCCATAATAAAAAAATATAATATGAAGAAAATTTACTTTTTATTGCTATTAAATTCTGCAATTTCCATAGCTCAAACTCAAATAGGTTCAGAAATTAATGGTGAAGCTATAGATGATAGGTTTGGTTGGAGTGTTTCCTCATCTTCAGATGGCAGTATTGTAGCTATTGGTGCTCCAAATAATGATGGAAATGGTAATAATTCTGGCCATGTTCGTGTTTATCAAAATATGTCAGGCATTTGGACACAAATCGGTTCTGATATTAATGGAGAAGCTGTAGTAGATAATAGTGGTTGGAGTGTTTCCTTATCTTCAGATGGCAGTATTGTAGCTATTGGTGCTCCAAATAATGATGGAAATGGTAATAGTTCCGGTCATGTGCGTGTATATCAGAATATGTCAGGCGTTTGGACCCAAATAGGTTCTGATATTGATGGAGAAGGAATGTATGATGATTGTGGTGAAAGTGTTTCCTTATCTTCAGATGGCAGTATTCTAGCTATTGGTGCTTCTTATAATACTGGCAATGGAGCTGGTTCTGGTCATGTTCGCTTGTATAAAAATGTATCGGGAGTTTGGACAAAAATAGGTTCTGATATTGATGGAGAAGCTGCAGGAGATCGAAGTGGTTTAAGCGTTTCTTTATCTTCAGATGGTACTATTGTAGCTATTGGTTCTCCCTATAGTAGCGTAAATGGTGATGATTCTGGTCAAGTGCGTATCTTTCAAAATGTATCGGGAGTTTGGACAAAAATTGGATCTAATATTAATGGAGAAGCCGGAATTATTCTTGGTCATTCTGTTTCTTTATCTTCAGATGGCAGTACTGTAGCTATTGGTGCTCCTTTTAGTGATGAACTTGGTAATAATACTGGCCATGTACGTGTGTATCAAAATGTATCGGGAGTTTGGACACAAATAGGTTCTGATATTATTGGAGAAGCTGCGGGAGATCGAAGTGGTTATGAACTTTCTTTATCTTCAGATGGCAGTATTGTAGCTATTGGTGCTTATCAAAATGATGGTAATGGTTCTAATTCAGGTCAAGTACGTATCTTTAAAAAAGTATCTGGTGTTTGGACAAAAATAGGAGCAGATATTGATGGAGAAGCTTCAAATAATTATAATGGTTATAGCATTTCTTTGTCTTCAAATGGCAGTATTGTAGCTATTGGTGCGTATCTTAATAGCAGTAACGGTGATAGTTCTGGACATGTGCGAGTATTTGATCTAGCTACTGTCTTGTCTTCTGATTCTTTCGTACAATCTAACTTTTTATTATACCCAAATCCTTCAAACGGAATTATAAATATTTCATTAGAAAACAATTTACAATTAGAAAAGGTAAGTGTTTATAACCAATTAGGCCAATTGGTAAAAACAGCAGAAACTACGGTAATAAATACTTCAGAATTAGCACAAGGAACTTATTATGTAGAAATTGTTACCAACCAAGGTAAAGCTACAAAGAAAATTATAGTAAAATAATTTAAAAATTTTAAATAATTTAAAAGGTTTACTTAATTGTGAACCTTTTTTTATTTTTAAAAGTTATTTTTTAGATAAATGTTAATATATAATACTATAACCTTAATACTTATTTTGTAATTTTCAGCATTATTAGAAAAGAATTATGAGTAAGAAACCTCGCAAGCCTGTAAAAAAAGTAAAAGATTTTACAGCACAGATTTTAAAAATTTTATCACAAGATGCCAATAAAGCATTCAATTATAAGCAAATAGGAGCAAAGCTAGAACTTGACGATACAAAAAGCAGAAATGAAATTATCAGGGATTTAAAATTGCTGGCTTCACAAAAGAAGATTGTGGAAATTGAACCAGGAAAATTCTTGGTAGTGGCCACAAGCCAAGATTATTATGAAGGAACCATCGATATGACGAGCAGAAAAACGGCTTATTTTGTATCCGATGATTTTGAAGATGACGTTTTTATCCCGACTAATAACTTGAACAAAGCGTTAGACAAAGACAAAGTGAAAGTCTATGTTTACAACCGAAGAAGAGGTAAAAAACCGGAAGGTGAAGTGGTTGAAATCGTTGAAAGAAACAAGACCGATTTTGTTGGAGTTATTGATATCCAAAAGAATTTTGCCTTTGTTTCCACTGCAAATCCAAAGATGTACACGGATATTTTTATTCCAAAGGATAAAATTGGAGATGCTGAAAACGGAGATGTGGTTTTAGTTCACATTGAAGATTGGCCTAAAAAAGCCGACAGTCCGTTTGGTGTTGTGACCAAAGTTTTAGGAAAACCAGGAGAACACAATACTGAAATCCACGCGATTTTGGCAGAATATGGTCTTCCGTATGAATTCCCGATTGAAGTGGAAACTTTTGCCCAAAAAATTGATACTTCGATTCAGGAAAGTGAAATCAAAAACCGTCGCGATATGCGTGACGTGCTGACTTTTACGATTGACCCAAGAGATGCAAAAGATTTTGATGATGCACTTTCGTTTCAAAAATTAGAAAACGGAAACTATGAAATTGGCGTTCATATTGCCGATGTTTCCTATTATTTAGAAGAAGGAACAATCTTGGATAAAGAAGCATATCAACGAGCAACTTCGGTGTATTTAGTTGATAGAGTGGTTCCTATGTTGCCAGAAGTATTGTCAAATTTTGCTTGTTCCTTACGTCCGCACGAAGAAAAATATACCTTTTCAGCGGTTTTTGAATTGACAGAAAATGCACAATTGGTAAATTCTTGGTTTGGAAGAACTGTGATTTATTCTGATCAAAGATTTTCATACGAAGAAGCACAACATATCATTGAAACCAAAGGAGACGTTATTCCGGCAGAAATTTCATTGACTGGAAGCGAATACCAAGTGCCAGCTCCAATTCAAACAGCAACGCTTAAATTAGATGATCTGGCTAAAATTCTTCGCAATAGAAGAATGAAAGACGGAGCGATTTCTTTTGATAAGGTTGAAGTGAAATTTAATTTGAACGAACAAGCCGAACCGGTTGGCGTTTATTTCAAAGTTTCAAAAGATGCGAATCATCTGATTGAAGAATTTATGCTTTTGGCCAATAGAAAAGTAGCGGAATTTATAGGAAAACAAAAACCTAAAAAGACCTTTGTTTATAGAATCCACGACGAACCAGATGAAACAAAATTGTTTAATTTACAGACTGTTATTTCGAAATTCGGATATACTTTAAACCTGAAATCTAAGAAAGATGTTTCGCAATCGCTGAACCAATTATTATTAGATGTAAACGGAAAAAAAGAGCAAAATCTTGTTGATACGTTGACAATCAGAACGATGAGCAAAGCTAAATATTCGACAGAAAACATCGGACATTATGGTTTGGCTTTTGATTATTATTCGCATTTTACCTCGCCAATTCGCCGTTATCCAGACGTGATGGCACATCGTTTGTTACAGCATTATCTCGACGGAGGAAAAACTGCCGATGAAGATACTTATGAAGAAATGTGTCAGCATTCCTCAAATATGGAGGTTTTAGCCACGAATGCAGAACGCGATAGTATCAAATATATGCAGGTAAAATATATGCAAGATCACAAAGATGAAGAGTTTTTGGGCGTAATTTCTGGTGTAACTGAATGGGGAATTTACGTAGAAATTGTTTCCAATAAATGTGAAGGAATGTGTAGAATTCGTGAAATTCGTGATGATTATTACACTTTTGATGACAAGCAATATGCTTTGGTTGGAGAAGTTTCAAAGAATATTCTGCAGCTTGGCGATGAAGTTTATGTAAAAGTAAAAAGCGCAGATTTGGTAAAAAAACAATTGGATTTTACGTATTTAAGAAAGAACGATTAAACAAATTACAATAAACAATTAAACAAAAAGAAGATGAAAAAGATAGCTTTAATGGCATTTTTAATGCTTTCGCAGATGAATTTTGCACAGAACAAAACTGTAAGTTTAGGTGATTTCGATGAAGTTAAAGTATTTGATAGAATTTCTGTCCAATTGATTCAGGGAAATGAAAATAAAATTGAAATTTCAGGAAATAAAAAAGACGATGTTGAAATTGTCAACAAAAACGGAGAGTTGAAAGTAAGGATGAGACTTGGAAAACTTCTTAAAGGAGATGATATTTCGGCTACTATTTACTTTAAAAATGAAATCAATTCAGTGGAAGCAAGCGAAGGATCTTATGTTTCTAGTGAAGCTACTTTTAAAGCTATTGATTTTCTTGCAAGTGCTAAAGAAGGTGCTGAAGTAAAATTGAATCTCGATGTTAAAAAATTGAAAGTAAAAGCTTATAGTGGCGGAATTGTTAATGTAAAAGGTAAAGCGACAAACCAAGATATTATCATTAATTCTGGTGGAATTGTGAAAGCTAAAGATCTTGCAACTTCTCAAACTTCAGTGGCTGTAAATGCTGGAGGTGAAGCTGACGTAAATGCTTCTGATTTAGTAGATGCAAAAACTAGAGCAGGTGGAAATATTACTGTTTATGGAAATCCAGCTCAGGTAAATAAGAAAAATGTTATTGGTGGAAATATTATCATCAAATAAAACTTAAAAAAGGATTGTAAATTTTGCATTATCTTTGCATTATGCTTTTTTATTCCGCTTAAATTGCTAATTTGGTATTTAATTGTAATAAAAGTAAAATTTACAATCCTTTTTAATGATTCAAGATATTCTAACAGGAATTCCGCTCGGAATTTTTCTTTGCTTTATGATCGGTCCGGTTTTCTTTATTTTATTAGAAACGGCTGCAGTCAAGGGAATTAGAGCTGCACTGGTTTTTGATGCTGGTGTTGTTATTGCTGATATTCTGTTTATTTCAATTGCCTATTTCAGCAGTTACAGACTTATCAATAGTTTAAAAGACGAACCTGCACTTTTTATTTTTGGAGGATTGATAATGCTGACTTATGGCATAATTTCTTTTATAAAACAAAGAAAAGTTAGCAAAAATAGTCAAGATGATGTAGAAGTTGAGATTATCAAGAAAAACTATGGAAGCCTTTTCATTAAAGGATTTCTTTTAAACTTTATTAATGTTGGCGTTTTAGGTTTCTGGCTTTTAATTATTATCACTTTCGGACCCCAGTTAGATTTACAAACATCCAGATTAATTGTTTTTTTCTCTTCTGTTATAGGAACTTATCTATTAGTCGATATTGCTAAAATGTTTTTAGCGAAGAAATTAAAAAACAAAATGACTCCAAAAAATATTTTGAAAATTAAAAAGATAACTAGCATACTTTTAATAATTTTCGGATTTACAATCATGCTCCAAGGTTGGTTTCCAAGTGATCAAAAATTAGTTAAGGAAGTTATCCAGAAAATGGAACATAAAAAATAATAAAATCCCAATCAGCAACGATTGGGATTTTTTTTTATTAAAAATTAAGCATAAAAAAACCTCCAAGTTTCCTTGAAGGTTTTTAGAGGCATCGTCCGGATTCGAACCGGAGTAGGAGCTTTTGCAGAGCCCAGCCTAGCCACTCGGCCACGACGCCATTATTGTATTCGGTGGCAAATTTACATAATATTTAATGCAACGCAAGAAAAATTTAAGCAAATATTAATTATTAAGATAATGTTAAGAAAATATTAAAACCTACATTTGGCTCCGAACAAAACAAAACAATCGTCAAGTGAAAAAAATTTATTTCCTTAAACCTTTGGCTAATTTTATAGCTATAGGTTTATTAATCATGACCTTAAGCAGGCTTTTACTTTTTTTTATTTATAAAGAAAGAATCAATGATACTGAAAATTTTTGGTACATTTTTCCCATCGGAATACGTTTCGATTTGATTATTCTTTGTTACTTATCTTTTCTTCCAGCAACATTAATTTGCCTTTTACCTAATAAATTTGTCTTTAAAATTAAAAAATTCCTCCATATTTACTTTTTATTTTTCCTTTTTATCATCTTGTTGATGGAACTTTCAACGCCTGATTTTGTTAAACAATATGATACAAGGCCCAACAGATTATTTCTTGATTATCTTATTTATCCAAAAGAGGTTTTAGGTACTTTGCTTAAAAGTTATCTTCCTTCGTTGATTATCACGACCAGTTTATTGAGTCTTGCTGTCTATTTTGGCTATAAAAAAGGAAAAAAACTATTTTATTCAACAGAAGAAAAATACGAAAGAAAGCTTATATTATTCCCTCTAGTGGCTTTTTTATTGTTTTTTGGAGCTAGATCAAGTTTGACTTCAAAACGTCCTATAAACTCAAGCAATGCAGTTTTTTCAATGGACCAATTGACAAATAATTTAGGACTTAACTCTACTTATACAGTTTTATACGCCGCTTATTCTTTGAAAAATGAACATAACGCATCAGAAATGTATGGAAAAATGGATGAAAATGAAGCATTTGAAAGAGTAAAAAAATACATGACAGCTTCTTCTGAAGATTTTACAGATCAAAATTTACCCACTTTACATACACAGAATCCCGATTCATTAAGAGAGAAACCTTTGAACTTGGTTATCTTTTTACAAGAAAGTTTAGGAGCCGAATATGTTGGAAGTCTAGGCGGAAAACCATTGACTCCAAATTTTGATCAATTGACAAATGAAGGTTTATTATTTACTAATTTATATTCTACCGGAACTAGAAGTGTTCGTGGTATTGAAGCTGTCGTAACCGGATTTTTGCCTTCGCCATCAGAAAGCGTAGTAAAAATGAGCAACTCTCAAACTGGATTTTTTACGCTAGCAGAATTGCTTAAAAACAAAGGCTATGACACGAGTTTTATTTATGGAGGAAGTGCTAATTTTGATAATATGGGTTCTTTTTTCAACGGAAATGGTTTTGAAAATATAGTGGATGAAGAAGAGTTTGATAATGACGGAAAAAAATATGCTTTCAAAGGAACTTGGGGTTATTCCGACGAAGATCTAGTGGTAAAAGCTAATGAATATTTCAAGTCACAAAAAGGAAAATCTTTCTTTTCATTGATGTTTTCAACTTCAAATCATGAACCTTTCGAATTTCCTGACGGAAGAATAAAGCTACATGACAAAAAGAAAAATACAGTTAACAATGCCATGAAATATGCTGATTTTTCAATTGGTAAATTTTTTGAATTGGCTAAAAAGGAAGAATATTTCAAGAATACAATTTTTATCGTAATTGCCGATCACAACACAAGAACATATGGAAAACATTTAGTTCCGATAAAAAAATTCAGAATTCCAGCTTTGATCATTGGTCCAAATATTCCAAAAGGAGAGAAGTTTGACAAATTAAGCAGTCAGATTGATATTCCGCCAACATTATTAAGCATGATCGGAATGAAAGTCGAAACGCCAATGCCAGGAAGAAATATCAAGGATATTAAATCTGGCACAAAAGGAAGATCAATTATGCAATTTAATGAAATTAATGCTTTTAGAGTTGATAACCAAGTTGTTATTATGCAACCAAAATTGAAACCATTGCAATTTAAAATTGAAAATGATTCTGTTTTAACACCAGTAAAATTAGATGAAGAATTAGCAAAAGATGCTTTGGCACATGTTATTGCTGCTGGAAATTTATACAAACAATCAAAATATAAGCTGAAAACCAAGTAATTTTCAGCTTATAAATTTAAGATCTATATTCCTCTATTTGGATGGTGACGGCTTCAACGTCACCTCCAATTGGAGGATTTATTTTTGATACGCCAACCACAATTCTTGAAACGGAAGCAATTTCTCTGAAAACTCTTTGCACAATTCGATGTGCCACATGTTCTAATAATTTTGAACGAATGGCCATTTCTTCCTCCACAATTTTATTCAAATGAACATAATCTACAGTATCTTCAAGCTCGTCGGTTTCCATAGATTTTCGCATATCTGCTTTGATTTCTAAGTCAACAGAATAATCAGAACCAATTTTACTTTCTTCCATTAAGCATCCGTGATATGAAAATGTTCTGATGTTTTTTAATTTTATGATTCCCATTTTTAAGGTTTAACGTTTGTTGTTTCAGGATTTTGATAGTCGCAAGTAACAGCATGAATTAAAACAAATTCGTTTAACTCATCAACTGAAAAATGAATAGTGTAAGGGAATTTCTTGATATTTAATCTCAAAATAAGGAATAGTTTTCAGGGTTTTTAATTGATTTTCATAGTCAGTTAAAAAGAGTTCTGCTAATTTTGGCTGAATATCTTTGTAATAAACTATAGCTTCATCAACTTCTAGTTCAGCTCTTTTTAAGAGCTTTACATTAAAAGCCATTCTTTTTTCTTAAGTTTTCAAGAGATTCAAATGCATCTATATAATCTTCTGGTTTAGCATTTTTTGCTCTTTCAGCTACCATCTTATCTTGTTTTTCTACAAATTCATTTTCTCTTTCATTTATCACAACGTCTGGCATATGCTTAAAAAAAGCAATAAACGTCTTGTAAAAATCATCTGGAATTGTAACTGTAACTTGTCTCATAACTGAAAATATTTATACAAAAATACTAAATATTTAAGTAGCTTAATTAATTTGAAAATTATCTAAATATCTAATTTCTTAATTCTCTAATTAAAATTACCTTTGCTAAAATTAGTAAATTATGGCATCAGAAGAAAAAGCACTAAATTTTATTGAGCAAATCATTGAAGAAGATATCAAAAATGGCTTGTCTCAACAGAAATTACGTTTTCGTTTTCCACCAGAACCAAACGGTTATTTGCACATCGGGCACGCAAGTTCGATTGCATTAAATTTTGGTTTAGGTATTGATTATCAAGCTCCTGTGAATTTACGTTTTGACGATACAAATCCTGAAAAAGAAGAACAGGAATTTGTCGATGCAATCAAACGTGATGTGGAATGGCTTGGATATCAGTGGGAAAGCGAATGTTATGCTTCTGATTATTTCCAGCAATTATATGATTGGGCGGTAGAATTTATCAAAAAAGATAAAGCGTATGTGGATAGCCAATCTTCAGAAGCGATGGCCGAACAAAAAGGAACGCCAACAACCCCAGGAACTGATTCACCTTTCAGAAATCGTTCTGTGGAAGAAAATCTAGATTTATTCGAAAGAATGAAAAACGGAGAATTCCCAGAAGGAACACATATTTTGCGTGCTAAAATTGACATGAAATCGACGAATATGTTGATGCGTGATCCAATTATGTACCGAATTTTGCACAAAGATCACCACAGAACCGGAAGCGATTGGAAAATTTATCCAATGTATGACTGGGCTCACGGTGAAAGCGATTATTTGGAAGGGATTTCACACTCGTTCTGTACGCTTGAATTTTTGCCTCACAGAGAATTATACGATTGGTTTTTAGACCAAATTTATGATGATAATAAAACGCGTCCGAAGCAACGAGAATTTGCAAGACGTAATCTTTCGCATACGGTTGTGAGTAAGAGAAAATTACAGCAATTGGTTAAAGAAAAGCACGTTACAGGTTGGGACGACCCAAGAATGTCAACGATTTCTGGATTGAGAAGACGCGGTTATACGGCGAATTCTTTGCGTAATTTTGCCAACACAATCGGTATTGCGAAACGCGATAACTTGATTGATGTTTCGGTTTTGGAATTTTGCATTCGCGAAGATTTGAACAAAACAGCGCCAAGAGTTATGGCGGTTTTAGACCCGGTGAAAGTGTTGATTATCAATTATCCTGAAGGAAAAGAGGAATGGCTTGATGCTGAAAATAACCAAGAAGATGAAAATGCTGGTTTTAGAAAAGTGCCTTTTTCTAGAGAAATTTACATTGAAAGAGAAGACTTTTTAGAAGAAGCGACTGGCAAGTTTTTCCGATTAACTTTAGGCAAAGAAGTGCGTTTGAAAAATGCGTATATCATTAAAGGAGAAAGTGTTGTAAAAGATGCTGAAGGAAATATTGCGGAAATTCACGTAACATATGACATTGACAGTTTAAGCGGAAGCGGAACGGAAGCAAGCCAAAGAAAAGTGTCTGGAACATTGCACTGGGTTTCGATTTCACATGCGATTGAAGCTGAAATTCGTTTGTATGACAGACTTTTTAATGACGAATCGCCTGATACGCACAAAGGAAAAGATTTCTTGGAATTTGTAAACCCGAATTCGTTGCAGGTTATTACCGGATATTTGGAACCGAGCTTGAAAGAGGCTAAAGTGGAAGATAAATTCCAGTTTCAGAGATTGGGTTATTTTACTATAGATAAGGATTCTACGGAGAATGAATTAGTTATCAACAGAACGGTTGCGCTAAAAGATACTTGGGAAGAAAAGGGTAAAAAAGAGGAAAACATCATCAATAATTCTTTGAAAGAAATCAATAAATATTTCAAGGTTGGAACGGATGAAGAGCGAAATGCTGTTGAAAAATCAATAGGTGAGGAGCTTAAAAATGTTTCTAATTTCAGTTTGTTGCAAAACTCATTGAAGAAGAATATCAACAATAACAAGAGTTCTTTGTTGTTTTCTAATTTTCTTTTGAAATATTCAAATTTAAAAACTTCGGATATTGAAGTGGAAACTTTGCATAAATTATATTCGATGTCGTTGAAAAGCGAATCGCCATTTGTGCGTTTTGAAGTGATTCAGAATTTGAAAAAAGATGAAGTTAGTTTGGAAGAATTTTCTGGGCAGCTTTCAGATTTGAAAAATACAGAGAAAAGTGAATTGGTTTTAGAAGTTTTGAAGAGTTTGTAATTTTAAGAATTAAAATTTTTTAAACGCAAAGTTGCAAAGATTTCGCAAAGTTCGCTATGCTGAATTTGAAAAACAGAATTATAGATTTTATATATGAAAAGCTTCCAGTAACGGAAGCTTTTTCTATTATTGTAAATTTCTATCAAAGTAAGAGAACATATAGTTTTTGGTAATTAAAATCGGCTTTTATATTTTGTTTTTAAAGCGATTTTTAAATATTCGAATGGTAATTTATATTATTAACATTGAAGTTTTCTTAAATAGCTTTATTTGCGTTTTTAGGTCCGCAAACTTGTAAAAGTGAAAAAAAAAGCCTGAAAGATGCTACGTCAAACTTTGATGCTTGAAATTATCCTTTTTTTATTTTTTTAAAAAAAGATAATTCATGAAAGCAGAAACATGATTTAAAAAATTCGGAAGTTTGTTTCATAAACTTAAAAATACTTTAACTGGTCATTAACACCCAAATGTTAAAATAAAAAGTAACTTTAAATTATTAACCAAAAAACAATATAGTTATGTCAAAAGGAAGTACAGTTATCGGAATTTTAGCAGGAGCAGCAATTGGAGCAGCTGTAGGGGTTTTATTCGCACCAGACAAAGGTGAGAAAACTAGAAAAAAAATAAAAGATGGTTTTGATACTCAAAAAGACGAGCTTCAAAACAAATTTGATAAATTGTCAGAGCAGGTGAAAAGCAAATTTTCAAAAGCTAAAGTTGATTTAGAGACTGGTTTTGATGATTTAGTAGCAAACGCACAAGATACTAAAGAAGATGTGATTGCTGCATTAGAAAAAAAACTTACTGACTTGAAAGCTCAGGCACAAGCTGCAACTGACAAAAAATAAAAACCAGGCTTTATGGCATTTGAAAAAATAAAAGAAAACACCGACGAATTGCAAGATAGAGCCAAGGAATTTTTAGATGCAAATATTGCATACTATAAACTCTATGGATTTAAGATTGCAATGAAATCAACAACATTGATGCTAAAATTATTTTTATTAGGCATTATGTTGGTGATTGTAACCCTATTTTTTTCGATTGCTTTGGCACTGGCGATTGGATATAGTCTTGACAATTTTGCGTATGGATTTTTAATTGTTGGAGGAATTTATTTTGTTCTTGCAATTTTGGTTTATTATGTTCAAGACAAGATCGTTGAAGGTCCGATTTTGAGAACTTTCTCTAAGATGCTTTTCAAAAAATATTAAATATATAATTATGGAAATTACAAAAACGTATGCTTCGTATGAAGAGATTAATAGAGAATTGCAGATTCTTAAAGTTGAAAAAGACTTGGCTTATGAAAAAATGCATTTGAGTTTCAGTGAAACCAAAGACAGTTTTACGGCCAAAAACATTGTTGGAACGGTTCCTGGAATTGCCCTGAATATCATCGGCGCTTTATCTGGACCTTTGAAAAATGTGGGAATAGCGTATCTGACTAAAAAGATATTTCGCTTATAAATAAAAAAGAGGCCTTTTGAGCCTCTTTTTTTATTCAGTTACGCCAAGTCAGTATCTTCAGGATTTTCTTTGTCTCGAGCTTTAGATTCTTCAGATTGGTTAAATTCAGTCATGCTTCGTTTTACTTCTTGACCAGAATCTTTTTTCTTTTGATAGCGTTTCATTGATTCGCCCACTTGATTTGAAGCTGTGAATGATGCCACCATATTGTTTAACATATCGCTTCCGGCTTGTGGGGAATTTGGCAAAAGAATTAGGTTAGAATTCGCGTCAGCGCCAATTGCTTGCAATGTATCATAATGTTGTGTCACAACGATTAATGCCGAAGCTTCTTGAGAATTGATTCCCACTTTATTTAAGATATCAACACTTTCTACCAAACCTCTTGCAATTTCACGTCTTTGATCAGCGATACCTTGACCTTGCAATCTTTTGCTTTCGGCTTCGGCCTTAGCTTTAGCAACGATTCTGATTCGTCCAGCTTCCGCTTCATATTCTGCAGCTGATTTTTCTCTGTCGGCAGCGTTGATACGATTCATTGCGTTTTTAACTTGAATATCTGGATCAATATCTGTGATTAAAGTATTGATGATATCGTATCCGTAAGTAGTCATCGCTTCGTTCAATTCGCGTTTTACAGCAATGGCAATATCGTCTTTTCTTTCAAAAACATCGTCTAATTTCAGCTTTGGAACTTCTGCACGAACCACGTCAAAAACATAAGAAGTGATTTGGTCGTGAGGATATTCTAGTTTGTAAAATGCTTCATATACTTTGTCTTGGATAACTTTAAACTGAACTGAAACCTTCATTTTCACAAACACATTTTCCTTAGTTTTTGTTTCAATGATTACATCAAGCTGTTGAATTTTCAAGTTTATTTTTCCTGCGATTTTATCAACTATCGGAATTTTCAATTGCAATCCTGAATGGCGGATGCTTTGAAATTTCCCAAAACGTTCCACGATGGCAGAAGTTTGTTGTTTTACGGTAAAAAACGACGATAAGAAGATAAATAAGGCGAAGAATAAAAATACATACAAAGGAATGTTTAAATCCATAATACAGTGTTTAAAAGTTAATTCGGTTAAGATATAAAAAAAGCCTCTCATTAAGAAAGGCTTAGTAATTTATTTCTATAATCTTAAGATTATTTCAAAGTTTCAATCGCGTTATTAATTCTCGCAATTGTTTCTTCTTTTCCAATCAAGCTGATGATGTCAAATAGGTGAGGACCTTTCAAAGAACCAACCAAACTCAATCGCAATGGTTGCATAATTTTCCCCATTCCAATTTCGTTTTCTGTCATCCAAGCTTTAGCCGTGTTCTCCACATTTTCTGTAGAAAAATCTAAAGTGTTTTCTAAAACTTCAATTAATTTTTTCATCAATTCAGAAGTATCTTCTTTCCAGTTTTTTGTCGCTTTTTCATCGTAAGACGTTGGCGACACAAAAAAGAAATCGGATAAATCCCAAAGCTCAGAAGCAAATGTCGCGCGTTCTTTGACCAAACGAACAATTTCTGTAACGGTTTCAATTGGTCTGTTAATTCCTTTTTCTAACAACGTATGTGAAAGCTGTTGCGCCAAAACTTCATTGTTAGCTCTTTGAAAATATTGGTGGTTAAACCATTTATTTTTCTCCGGGTCAAATTTAGCTCCGGCTTTGTGAACTCTTCCTAAGTCGAAAATGTTCACTAATTCGTCAAGCGTAAACAATTCTTGGTCGGTTCCTGAACTCCAACCTAATAATGCCAAGAAGTTGATAACCGCTTCCGGCATAAATCCTTTTTCTCTATATCCTGAAGAAGTTTCGCCAGACTTTGGATCTTTCCATTCTAAAGGAAATACTGGAAATCCAAGTTTGTCTCCGTCTCTTTTTGAAAGTTTTCCATTTCCAACAGGTTTTAAAATCAATGGCAAATGCGCAAATTCAGGAGCATCCCAATTAAAAGCTCTGTATAATAAAACGTGCAAAGGCATAGAAGGAAGCCATTCTTCACCACGAATGACGTGCGAAGTTTCCATCAAATGGTCGTCAACAATATTGGCCAAATGATACGTCGGCATTCCGTCACTTTTGAACAAAACTTTATCGTCTAAAAGATTGGTGTCAAATTTCACATCGCCACGAATCATATCTTTCAATTGCAATAGCTCGCCAACCGGAGTTTTAAAACGGATTACGTAATCTTCTCCATCCAAAATTCGTTTTGCAGTTGTTGCATCGTCATTTGTCAAAGAATTGTCTAATTGCTCACGATTGCTATGATTGTAAATAAATGTCTTTCCGTTTTCTTCGTCGGTTTTACGCAATTTATCCAAGTCTTCTGCAGAGTCAAATGCATAATAAGCCCAACCTGAATTTATCAATTGGTCGGCGTATTCTTTATACAAATGCTTTCTTTCGCTTTGGCGGTAAGGACCAAACTTTTCATTTTTCCCAACAGTCTCATCAGGAGCAATTCCAAGCCATTCAAGGGCTTCCAAAATATATTGTTCAGCACCAGGAACAAAACGGTTTTGGTCAGTGTCTTCCACACGAAGATAGAAAACGCCACCGTGTTTTTTAGCAAATAAATAATTGAAAAGGGCAGTTCTCACGCCACCAATATGCAAAGGTCCAGTCGGACTTGGGGCAAAACGAACACGAATTGGTTTTGACATTTTTATCGAATTTTGATGCAAAGATACGATTTTAGGCAAAAGTCGTTAGCCAAAAGGCAAAAGTTCAAAACTTTGCACAGAAAAACTCTTGCCTTTTGCCTATTTGCTATTGACTTATAAATCACTACTTTTATCGGTTATAAAGAAACCACACAAGATTTTGGAAAATAAAGCATTGATATACGACAAATTAGAAGCTTTCATCAAGAAGTTTTACACCAATGAACTCTTAAAAGGATTAATTTTCTTTGTAGGTTTAGGATTGCTGTATTTGCTTTTTACGTTGTTCGTGGAATATTTTCTGTGGCTGAAACCAGTAGGAAGAACCATTTTATTTTGGACATTTATCGTCGTGGAACTTTTTCTTTTGTTCCGATTTATCTTGTTTCCGATATTCAAATTGTTCAAACTTCAAAAAGGAATCAATTACGAAGAAGCTTCAAACATCATCGGAAATCATTTTTCTGAAGTTAATGACAAACTGAAAAATTTCCTGCAATTGTCAAACGACACAAATCAATCTGAATTATTGCTGGCTTCGATTGACCAGAAAGCACAAACATTAAATCCAATTCCTTTTGGTAATGCCGTTAATTTTAAAGGAAACGTAAAATATCTTCCTTGGGCAATTATCCCAATTTTGTTTTTTGCCTTTTTTATGATTTCTGGAAACAGTGATGTGATTACGCAAAGCTTCAATCGGGTAGTGCGATACAACGAACGTTTTTCACCACCGGCGCCGTTTGCTTTTGTGGTGACAAATCCATTGTTGCAAACTGAACAGGGAAATGATTTTCTCTTGCAAGTAAAATCGCAGGGAAAAGTCGTTCCAGAAAATGCGATGATTTTTATCGACGGAGAAAGTTATTTTATGGAAAGCACTAAACCGGGAGTTTTTGAATACAAATTTACGAAGCCAACCAAAAATGTAAATTTCCACATCGAATCGAATGAAGTAACGACTAAAGATTTTGAATTGGCTGTTGTCGCTGTTCCAACGATTGCAAATTTTGAAATGGTTTTAAATTTTCCTTCGTATTTGAACAAGAAATCAGAAGTAATTCAAGGTTCAGGAAATGCAATTGTTCCTGAGGGCACAAAAGTGACTTGGAAAGTAGCAACTTTGGCAACTAAATCTATGGAATGGTCTGATTTAAAAACGATTACACCATTTTATTCCAATGAAAATACATTTCAAATCACAAAAAGCATCAATCAGAACACAGAATACCAAATTTTGACGTCAAATGCCAAAGTGAAGCATTACGAAAAACTGAATTATCAGATTTCAATCATCAAAGATCAGTTTCCAACGATTGCCGTAAACAACGCTCCAGATAGTTTGAAGTTGAATCAAAACGTAGTTGTCGGCCAAGTTTCTGATGACAACGGATTATCTAAATTGCAGATTGTTTTTTATCCGAAGAACAAAACTAACGAAGCTAAAAAAATGGCTTTGCCTGTGAAAAAAGATGTGTTTGATCAATTCATATTTTCGTTCCCAGGAAATCTTCCGGTGGAAGAAGGTGTTTCGTATGAATATTATTTTGAGGTTTTTGACAACGATGCTTTACATAATTTTAAGTCAACGAAGTCTTCTGTTTTTGCAGACAGAATCGCTACGGTGGAAGAAAAAGAGGAACAGAATTTACAACAGCAAAATGACAATATCAAAAGCTTAGAAAATTCCATAAAAAATAAAGACAAGCAATTAACCGAAATTGACAAGCTTCAAAAATTAGGAAAAGAAAAGTCAAATTTGGAATTTAAAGACCAGCAAAAAGTAAATGATTTTATCCAACGTCAAAAGCAACAGGAGCAAATGATGAAGGAGTTTTCTAAAAAGATGGAAGACAATTTGGATAAATTCAAGACCGATAAAAAAGATGAATTTAAGGAAGAATTGAAAGACCGTCTGGAAAAAGCAAATAAAGAAATCGAAAAGAATGAAAAGCTTTTAGACGAATTAAAAAAGCTTTCAGAGAAATTAAAAGAAGAAGAGCTTTTTGAAAAGATTGATAAGTTCAAACAGAGTTCTAAAAACCAAACTAAGAATTTGGAACAATTGGTGGAACTTACAAAGAAATATTATGTAGAAAAAAAGGCTGAACAATTGGCGGAGAAGTTGGACAAGCTTTCTGAAAAGCAAGATAAATTGGCTAACGACGACAAGCAAAATTCTACAGAAAAGCAAAACGAAATCAATAAAGAATTTGATAAAATTCAGGAAGAATTAAATCAACTTGAGAAGGACAATAATGAGTTAAAAGCTCCGATGGATATTCCGAAAGATGAACAGACCGAGAAAAGCATCGACGAAGATTTAAAGAAAGCTTCTGAGGAATTGCAGAAAGATAAAAAAGATAAGGCAAAGCCAAAGCAGAAAAGCGCTTCTCAAAAAATGAAAAAAATGAGCGGTGCGATGATGGAAGCAATGGCTGGCGGTGAAATGGAGCAATTGGAAGAAGATGTGAAAATGCTTCGCCAAATATTAGACAATCTTTTGGCGTATTCTTTCTCACAGGAAGAGTTGATGAATAGTTTCAAAGGCATGAAAAAGGCTTCGCTTTCGTATAACAAAAATTTGAAATTCCAGCAAGATTTGAAACAGCAGTTCAAGCATGTTGACGACAGTTTGTTTGCCATGTCGTTGCGTAATCCAAAGTTAGGAGAAAACATTACGACTGAAATCGGTAACGTACATTACAATGTTGACAAAGCTTTAGAATCTCTAGCGGAAGCACAAATTCCAAAAGGAGTTTCACATCAGCAATATGCGGTTTCTGCCTCGAATAAATTGGCCGATTTTTTGAGCGAAATTTTAAACGGAATGCAGAACCAACTTCAAATGTCAGGTTCTGGAAAAGGTGGAAAACCAAAGCCAGGTCAAGGACAAGGAATGCAACTTCCAGACATTATCCAAAAGCAACAGAGTTTGGGCGAGAAGATGAAAGATGGAATGAAGAAAGGAGATAAGCCTGGCGAAAAAGAAGGTGAAGGCAAAGACGGTAAGTCTGGAAAAGATGGAAAAGAAGGCAAAGGTAAGGACGGAAAAGGAGCTGGTAAAGAAGGGGAAGGTGGAGAAGATGGAGAAGGCGATGCTGGAAAGGTTTTGGAAATTTATAAAGAACAACAGCGTTTGCGTGAAGCATTGCAAAAAGCATTAGAAAAAGAAGGGATGGGAGGCAACGGACAAAATGCGTTGAACCAAATGAAGCAGATTGAAAAGGATTTATTGAACAAAGGTTTCAAGAATGAAACGCTTCAAAAGATGCTGAATCTAAAGCACGAGCTTTTAAAACTAGACAATGCCATCCAACAGCAAGGCGAAGAAAACAAGCGCCAATCACAAACAAATAAAAAGGATTTTAATAATCAAACAAATGCCGTTTCGCCAGCGTTAAAGCAATATTTAAACAGCATTGAAATATTAAACAGACAAACACTACCTTTGCGGCCAAATTACAACCAGAAGGTTCAAGAATATTTTAGAAAAGATGATTAGTTTTAATTACGAAACAGACTTTGAATTATCAGACGAAACGGCCATTTCAGATTGGCTTTCGCAAGTGATTTTATCCGAGTCAAAAAAGGAAGGCGATATCAATTATATCTTTTGTGATGATGAATATCTTCATAAAATTAATATGCAATATCTTAATCACGATACACTAACTGACATAATTAGTTTTGACGATTGTATAGGTAATTTATTGAATGGAGATATTTTTATTTCTGTAGAAAGAGTGGCTGATAATGCTAACGATTTTGAAGTAAGTTTTGACGAAGAACTCAAACGAGTTTTGGCTCATGGTATTCTTCATTTTGCAGGCTATAAAGATAAATCCGAAGAAGACGAACTTAAAATGCGTCAAAAGGAAGAAGAGAAAATAGCAATGTTCCACGTGAAACAATAGCTTATACTTCTCCTTCAAAAATAGAATTTAAGATTAACGTTCCACGTGGAACAAAACAAGATTTCTGCTAAAGCTGAAGTTGAAAGGAAAAGAAAAATGTTTCAAGATACATACGATGTAATTGTTGTTGGAGCCGGCCACGCTGGTTCAGAAGCCGCCGCGGCAGCGGCGAATTTGGGTTCGAAGACTTTATTGGTAACGATGAGTTTGCAGAACATCGCGCAGATGTCGTGCAATCCTGCAATGGGCGGAATTGCAAAAGGACAAATCGTGAGAGAGATTGACGCCTTGGGCGGATACTCTGGAATTGTTTCTGACAAGACCGCAATACAATTCAAAATGCTGAACAAATCAAAAGGCCCTGCAATGTGGTCGCCGAGAGTTCAAAGCGACAGAATGCGTTTTGCGGAAGAATGGAGAATGATGTTGGAAGCAACTCCAAATCTCGATTTCTACCAAGAAATGGTTAAAGGATTGATTATCGAAAACGGAAAAATTGCCGGAATCAGAACTTCCCTTGGAGTTGAAATCAGATCGAAATCGGTTGTTTTGACCAATGGAACTTTCCTGAACGGATTGATTCATATCGGAGAAAAACAATTCGGTGGGGGTAGAGCAGGAGAAAGTGCTGCTTATGGAATTACGGAAGATTTAGTTCGTGCTGGATTCACTGCAGGTAGAATGAAAACTGGAACACCGCCAAGAGTTGATGGTCGTTCTTTGGATTATTCAAAAATGGAAGAACAGCCTGGAGATGTAAATCCAGATAAGTTTTCTTATTCAGACATTACAAAGCCTTTGGCTATTCAAAAGTCGTGTCATATGACATATACGTCTTTGCAAGTGCATGATTTGTTGCGTGAAGGTTTTGACCGTTCGCCAATGTTTAATGGAAGAATTCAGTCACTCGGACCAAGATATTGTCCGTCTATTGAAGATAAAATAAACCGTTTTGCTGACAAAGACAGACACCAATTGTTTGTTGAACCAGAAGGCTGGAATACATGCGAAGTTTACGTAAACGGATTCTCAACATCACTTCCTGAAGAAGTTCAGTTTAAAGCGTTGCGTTCTGTTGTTGGATTCGAAAAAGTCAAATTCTTTCGTCCTGGTTATGCGATTGAGTACGATTATTTTCCGCCAACACAGTTGAAACATACACTTGAAACAAAACTTGTGGAAGGTTTATACTTCGCTGGTCAAATCAACGGAACCACAGGATATGAAGAAGCTGCTTCGCAAGGTTTAATGGCTGGAATCAACGCGCATTTGAAAGTACACGAAAAAGCGCCGTTAATTTTGAAAAGAGACGAAGCTTATATCGGAGTTTTAATTGACGATTTGATTACGAAAGGCACTGAAGAACCTTATAGAATGTTTACTTCTCGTGCTGAATATAGAACGCTTTTAAGGCAAGATAATGCTGATTTCAGGTTGACACCAATGTCGCACGAAATTGGTTTGGCATCTGAAGCGCGTTTGAGAAGGATGGAGAAGAAGCTGAAAGATTCTGAAGCATTAGTGAATTATTTCAAAGAAACAAGTGTTACGGTTGCAGAAACAAATCCAATTTTAGAAGAAAAAGGCTCGGCTTTAATAAATCAATCCGATAAAATGTTTAAGGTTTTTTCTCGTCCGCAGATTGAGTTAGACGATATGTTGAAATTTGCGAAAGTAGCGAAATACGTAGAAGATAATAATTTTGACAGAGAAGTTTTAGAGCAGGCAGAAATCCAAGTGAAATATTCTGGATACATAGAAAAAGAGCGAAACAACGCCGATAAATTAACTCGTCTCGAAGATGTGAAAATTCCAGATTCTTTTGACTATGATAAAATAAAATCACTGTCTCACGAAGCAAAAGAAAAGTTTAAAAAGATTCGTCCGGTGACTTTATCACAAGCTTCACGAATCAGTGGCGTTTCTCCAAGTGATATTTCTGTATTATTAATTCACATGGGAAGATAATGTTCCACGTGAAACTAAATACAAAAAATCTTATTATTAAAGGGCTTGCAGTGATTTGCATTCCCTTTTTTGTTTTTAGTTGTATTCCGGTAAAAACAAACCCAGTAATTTCTGACTATCATATTTTGAATCCGCTTCCAAACAAATTGAATGAGAAAAGCAGCGATGGTATCTTTATTTTTGAAAATCATCACCTGTCTGGTTCTTTTCAATCTTTTTTAGTCCAAAAGCTAAATCCTACAAATAAAAAAGAAAATAGAGATTTTAATGTTTCAATAGAAAACACAAAATTTATAATTTCAGTCTTAGATCAGCGAGAAATTGAAACCTACATAGATTTGACTGATATTTTTATGAAATCTGCGAAACCTGGATTAGTAAAAACGGGCGATGAAAAATCATATGTTGCAATTATGGTTAAAACTCCAAATGGAGAAGATTGTCTAAAAAATAATTCATTGTACCAAAATATAATTTTAAAATATTTAAAGAATTTAAAACAAGAATATAAAGAATCATAATATGAAGTTTCACGTGGAACAAATTACCAAATCACCTGTCATCAAAAGGATTTTTTTATTTTTGATGGCTTTTTATTTTCTCCAAAGTTGCATAGGAGCAAGAGCAGGTTTCCAAATTGACGATTATTATGTTGCTGAAAACGGAAAGGAAATCTTAGGGACAAAACCCTTGAATGCTTTCATATTTGAAAATAATTTAAAAAATCTTCCGTTTGAACAATTCTTGGCAGTAAAATATAAATTAGATAATTATTTGACTCGAGATTTTTGGATAACCATTGATGGAAATAGATATCAGATTTTAGTATATGATTTTGCTGAATTTGACAAATATTTTGGCACAGCAAATTTTGCCGCAGTTAATCAAGAAAATGTAGCAAATATCGTTGGAGGTCAGCCAAAATTTATTGCTATTTCTATGATTACTGATTCTAATGAAGATTGTCTTTCTGATAAATCTATTTTTCAAAACATGGCAATAAATTACCTTAAAAACTTAAAAGACGAATATATCAGCATTAAATAAATTTATGAGCACACAAAAACACTTTCTTACGGTTAAAGACAACTCTGTTTCAAAAGAAACTTTTGAATTGATTTTTGATGAAAATTTAGACATGTTGGTTACTTCGCCTCAGCCAAATGTGATTGACTTAGGGAGATATTATGAAAGTGAAGATTATATTTCTCATACCGACGGAAAACGATCCCTTTTTGAAAAAGCATATCATTTTATAAAAAATATCGCTTTAAAAAATAAGCTTTCATTGATAAATAATTTAGATAATTCAAAAGGAAATCTTCTAGATATTGGTGCAGGAACTGGAGATTTTCTTTTAGTTGCAAAAGATAATGGTTGGAAATCGGTGGGAATTGAACCAAGCGAAAAAGCCAGAAATAGTGCAAAATCAAAAGGAGTGGAATTAAAATCAAATCTTTCTGATTTTGAAGATAATTCTTTTGACGTAATCACAATGTGGCACGTATTAGAACATGTCCCGAATTTAGAAGAGCAGATTAAAGAATTAAAGCGATTATTAAAACCTAATGGAAGTATTATAATAGCAGTTCCGAATTTCAAATCCTATGATGCAAATCATTATAAAGAGTTTTGGGCTGCTTATGATGCTCCAAGACATCTTTGGCATTTTTCAAAAATGGCAATTAAAAAATTATTTCAAAAAGAAAATTTAGAGTTGGTAAAAATTTATCCAATGAAATTTGATTCATTTTATGTGAGCTTACTTTCCGAAAAATACAAAACCGGAAAAATGAATTACATTAAAGCATTTTGTGTAGGATTAATATCAAATTTGAAAGCAAAGAAGACTTTTGAATATTCTTCGCATATTTACGTCTTAAAAAACGCTAAAAACTAATTTAAAAACATCTTTTTAATTATTTTCAGGCAAAATGTCCAAATACGTTGCCTTTTTCAGAACGTTGCTTAAAACGCTTTATTTGAATCCAAATTTTATAGTTTAAAATTATAGTCTTTTTTAAAGCAATCAATAAAACTTATATAGTAAAAATGACTTAAAATTTCGTCAAATTCCGCACTTTAGTTATTTATAAATAATTTTTCCTATTTTTGAACCCAATTAAAAATCCAAAGAATCTAGAATGAAAAAATCAATAGTAGTTATAGCCATTGCAGCAATGCTTTTTTCTTGCAATAAATCAGAGTCAACAGCAAGTTCTGAAAAAACAGCTTATATCGATACCGTTAAATTAATGGAAGAATATACTGAATCAAAAGATTTGCAAGCAAAATTCAAGGAGAAATCTGAAGTGATGGGCAAAGAATTG
>Ga0247730_1000014_pt1 | contig 251622 bp, 196 predicted proteins | sample UWRJL073202C2_FD_180959 | JGI IMG/M metagenome (GOLD analysis project Ga0247730, IMG submission 180959) | Plant litter microbial communities from Arlington Agricultural Research Station in Wisconsin, United States - UWRJ-L073-202C-2 | ecosystem: Environmental > Terrestrial > Plant litter >... | reverse complement strand
TTTAAGGCACAGGGACATACGGTAGACTATGTGTCATTTGACCTGCTCGACTATCTGGTGCCTGCCTACTATGTACTTACAGCCGCTGAAGCCTCTTCCAACCTTTCAAGATATGACGGTGTACATTACGGATACCGTAACCTGCAGGCTGAAAACCTGAACAGTTTATATAAAAAATCAAGGGCTGAAGGTTTTGGCGATGAAGTAAAACGAAGGATCATGCTGGGCACTTTTGTGCTGAGCGCCGGATATTATGATGCCTATTACCAAAAGGCACAGCGTGTAAGGCGACTGATCAGGGACCGGATTGAAGTGCTTTTTGAAAGTTATGATGTGATCCTTACACCGGTTGCACCTACTCCTGCCTTTAAAATAGGCGAAAATATGCAGGACCCGCTGGTGATGTATATGGCCGATATTTTTACTGTACTGGCCTCTTTATCAGGAATTCCGGCAATAGCGGTACCCCTGGGCAATAATCAGCAAGGTTTACCGTTAAGTCTACAGTTAATGGCAAAACATTTTGAAGAAGATGTTTTACTTTCTTTAGCAGAGAGTTTTAGCACCCCAAAACGCTTATGAGAAGAAAATTACTTTTAGTACCTTTCTGTTTGTGCATAATGATTGCTTTCAGCACCTACGCACAGGAAAAAATAAACAGGCTTGATTCTATTTCCCCGATCAGCTTTCTTTCTACAACTTATACAGGTGATACTACGGCGGTTCCGCTGGTACTGGAGAACCCTTTATTTTATAATTACAATTTTACCTACAAGAAACGCCTTGATTCCATCCAAAGGGAAATTCCGCTGAGTTACAATGAGTCTGTACAACGTTATATTGATGTGTATGCCGGCAGAAAAGAGATGATGGGTAAAATGCTGGGGCTTTCAGAGTATTATTTTCCAATCTTTGAAAATGCGCTTAAAGCTTTTAACGTGCCCCAGGAGCTGAAATATCTGCCTATCATAGAATCGTCCATGAATTCTCATGCGATCTCAAGGGTAGGTGCTACCGGCTTATGGCAGTTCATGTTTTCTACTGCAAGAGGTTATGGTTTAAACATGGACAACTTTGTGGATGAGCGGAAAGACCCGATACAGGCAAGTTATGCAGCTGCGAAATATTTTAAAGATGCGTATGCGGAGCTGGGCGACTGGCTGCTGGCCATTGCCGCTTACAACTGCGGAACTGGCAATGTGAACCGCGCCATCGCAAAAGCAAACTCAAGGGATTTCTGGGCCATCAGGCCTTTTTTACCATTGGAAACGCGCAATTATGTGCCCGCTTTTATTGCGGCTATCTATGTAATGAACTGTCCTGATAAACATCAGATCAAAGCACAGAAATCACTTTTTGCCATTAAAACCGATACGATACAGGTAAGCCGCTTTGTTTCCCTGACAGAACTGGCACAGGCCATGTCCATGGAAGAAGAAGACCTCTGTACGTTAAATCCTTCCTATAAGAAAAAGGTAGTTAACGGTTCTCCCGAACTGCCTAAACGTATTATTATGCCCAGGGTAAGCCTGGCAAGTTTTGCGAGCATCTATGAGGTGCTGAACGACCATAATGTGGATATGAGTATGCAGGTGGTACAGGCATCGAACGATGACCGGAGGCTGCACAGGAAACACAGGGAGCCTGCTGAAGAAAAACCTGCAGTGTCATGGCACAAAGTTAGCCCGGGACAGAACCTCAGCACCATTGCGGACGAATATCACGTAGAAGTACAGGATATCAAAGTATGGAATAAGCTGAAAGGAAATAATCTTGTTCCCGGTCAGAAATTAATCGTGTCCAAAAACTCAGGCGTTTCCAAACGCCCCGAAACACGTTCAGGAAAAAAGTATATCTCTTACAGGGAGAAGACCGGCACATCCAGGTCTTCCGGCAGGTTATAAGGCCTTCTGTTCTTTTTGTTCATTCCTGAACTTCCCTTTTTTTTGCTTAAATATAATCTCATATTCGTATGGGCATTGGCATAGTTATGCGCTGCCTGAATTGATGTAGGTAAATTTAATATACATTAAAGAATTAATTAACCATTTTCTATTAACTTTGACTCAAAAATCGGAATGACGTAAGCTTCAAACGTGAAAAACCGCTCTTATATTATAGGCTCGCTAGATATACGTTTAGGTTAACGAAAGTTCTTCAGGTAATTTCGGTGTTACAATTCATGATTAAATGATAAATTCCTTTTAGTAGCTTAGCAGGGAATTGAATCTTTTTTGAATTAAATAGAAAACTATGTATGATTATATTGATGGCAGGCTGACGTTTAAATGTCCTGCTTATGTTGTGGTTGAAGCTGGTGGTATCGGGTATCACGTTAACATATCATTAAACACATATAGCGCTTTAGGCGCCGGTGAACGCTGTAAAATTTACGTTTGGCTACACGTAAAGGAAGATGCGCATACGCTTTACGGATTTATTGATGAAGGCGAGCGCCGTTTATTCCTGCACCTGATCTCGGTTTCCGGAATCGGGCCCAATACAGGCAGGATGATGCTCTCATCAATTACCCCTGCTGAAATTCAAACCGCCATTGTAAATGCAGACCTGCCCCTGATACAGCGTATCAAAGGGATCGGTGCGAAGTCTGCACAAAGGCTTGTTTTAGAACTCCAGGATAAGCTGAAAAAGGAAGGAACAGGATCACTGATCGCTGCACCGTTAAACCATACCGTAAGGGAGGAAGCGCTGTCAGCCTTAATGATGCTCGGCTTTTCGAAATTACCGGCAGAGAAATCAATAGACAGTGCAATAAAAAGCGGGGGTACAGATCTGACAGTTGAACAGATGATTAAAATAGCTTTAAAGAATTTATAATATAAACTGCCTTTGAGAAATACCTTTACTTTACTCATTTTCCTGGTTTTTTCTCTCTGCGGGTTGCACGTTTTCTCACAGGTGAGACGCGTGGCCCCTGCTCAGGATACCACCCGGAATACCTTTGGCTTAAGGGAGAAGCAGCGTCTGGGTATAAGGCAGCCCTACAATTCTTTTGCACCACTTCCTGATAACATGAAAAGGGAGGTGGAATATGACGCAGTAAACAAACGGTATATCATCAGGGAACGCGTAGGCGGCAGGGTACTCGGCCCGCCGCAGTACCTGACCATTGAACAGTACCAGCGCCTGGTGAACAGCGAGATCAAACGTAACAACTGGCGCGAGATCTCCAATGCCGAAGCGGAGGAGATCAGGGAAACCGGTGTTATTCCAAGCCTGACCATTGAAAATAAATCTTTTGAAAGGCTGTTTGGCGGAAACCAGATCAATATCCAGCCCAGGGGAGAAGCCGAGCTTACCTTCCTGGGCAGGATCAATAAAAATGAAAACCCATTGTTCAATGAGCGGCAGCGGGTACAAAGCAATTTCGACTTTAACCAGCGCATCCAGATGGATGTGGTTGGTAACATCGGGACAAAGCTGAAGCTGAACATGAACTACAACACCGAAGCCCAGTTTGATTTTGAAAATCAGATCAAACTGGACTATACGGGAGGTGAAGACGATATCATCAAAAAGATAGAAGCGGGTAATGTGAGCATGCCGCTGAGTACCTCGCTCATCTCAGGTACCCAGGCTTTGTTTGGAATAAAAACGCAGCTGCAGTTTGGAAAACTGAATGTGACCTCCGTTTTCTCACAACAGAAATCCCAGTCCAGGGAGCTGAAGATCAGCAATGGTGCACAGCAGAATGAATTCAGGCTGGGTGCCGACAATTATGAGGCAAATAAACACTACTTCCTGGCCAGATTTTTCAGGGATAACTATAATAAATCGCTCTCAAACCCACCTACTGTCCTTTCGGGGATCAACATCACCAAGATAGAGGTATGGATCACCAATAAAACAGGGAACACCCAGGATTCCAGGGACGTACTCGGTTTTATCGACCTCGGGGAAAACCTGCCTTATAATACAGGTCAGATCGTGGGGGGAGCAGGCTTCTCCGCACTGCCTTCAGGGTTTGTACTGCAGGGCAGCAGACAGTCCAACGACCTGTTAACCAAACTGCCGGCGGGTGCCAGGCTAACCAACTCCAACGATATCATCTCCTTTTTCCAGGCAAACGGAGGTACGGACAACTTTGGTAAAATGACCTATGCGCGCAAGCTGTCAGACAAGGAGTATACGCTGCATACCCAGCTGGGGTATATCTCTTTAAACAATGCATTAAACGCAGATGAAATACTGGCCGTAGTATTCAGGTACACCTTTAACGGGGTTGAATACCAGGTCGGGGAGTTCTCCACTGATGTAAGTTTCGACCAGGCAACACCAAAGGTGCTGTATGCCAAGTTACTGAAGAACGAAACCACAAAAACTAACCTTCCTACCTGGGACCTGATGATGAAAAACATCTACTCCATAGGCGGGTACCAGATCAGTCCGCAGAATTTTAAACTTGATATTTTCCGTCTCGACAATGACTCGGGTATTGAACGGCCGGTGATGTCTGAAGGGGTAAACACCAGCAATAAGCTCTGGATCAACCTGACGGGTCTGGACAGGCTAAACCAGCAGAACGAGCGAAAACCTGATGGAGCGTTTGACTTTGCAGCGGAAGATAAACCTTTTGCCAGCACCGCCAGTGCTTCTACAGCTACCTCCGTGGGCAATGTAAGTTCAGGCACCACTACCAACGGGCTTTCGTCTTTCATTGCCAATACCCATGCGGGTTATGTGACCATTGACCCGTTGAACGGAAGGGTGATCTTTCCGGTAATCGAACCCTTCGGTAAAGACCTGGCCGCTCAGTTTAGTCCGGGAGAGCAGAACCTGATTGACAAATACACTTTTACGGCACTGTATGACTCTACGAAGGTAGTAGCACAGCAGCTCTTCACCCGCCAGAACAGGTATATCATTAAAGGCGCATTTCAATCAGAGGTAGCCTCGGAGTTCAGCCTCAACTCCATCAACGTGCCCGAAGGATCAGTAAAGGTGTTTTCGGGAACCATTCCCTTACAGGAAGGGGTAGATTTTACCGTGGATTACCAGGGGGGAAGGGTAAAGATCATCAATACGGGCTTACTGCTTTCCGGACAGCCCATCCGGATCACAACGGAGAACAGCGAGCTGTTTGGCCTGCAGCAGCGCTCGCTGTTCGGAACGCGGCTGGACTACCGCGTGAGCAACAAGCTGAACATCGGCGGAACATACATGAACCTCTCGGAGAAACCGCTGACGCCTAAGGTAAACCTTACGGAAGAACCGATCAATAACAGTATTTACGGACTGGACCTGAACTACAGCTCTTCGTCCAGGTTTTTAACAAAAATGGTAGACCGCCTGCCCTTCATCTCTACGAAGGCCCCATCAAAGTTCAGCTTCTCCGGGGAATTTGCGAAACTCGTTCCCGGGCATCCCAGCGCGCTGAACAGCGAAGGGGATAAGGGCGGAGTGAGTTACCTTGATGATTTCGAGGCCACACGCTCGGTGATAGACCTGAAAAGTGCAATTGCCTGGCAGCTGTCCGGTACGCCGCAGCTTTTCCAGGAATCCCAACTGATCGATAACCTCGCCTATGGATATAACAGGGCCAAAATGGCTTTTTACAATATTGACCCTACATTTTACAATAGCTCGGGCACCAACATCCCTGCCAACCTGAGAAATAACAGGACAGAATTGTCCAACCACTATGTGCGGGAAGTAATAGAACAGGAAGTGTTTCCATTCAAAGAAATCCCCGCCGGGCAGACTGTATCCTTACCTACCCTGAACGTGGCTTTTTATCCCACTAAAAGAGGACCGTACAACTACGCTACTACGGGCTTCGGTGCCAATGGCGACCTGCAGAACCCAAGATCGCGCTGGGGAGGGATCTTCAGAAGGATCGAAACGAACGACTTTCAGGCCCTGAATATTGAATATATAGAACTGTGGGTGATGGACCCCAATATCTATAAACCCAACGCACTGGGAGGAGACCTGTATTTTAACATCGGGAACCTCTCTGAAGATATTCTGAAGGACGGAAGGAAATCCCTGGAAAATGGATTGCCCCCTGACGGAGACCCCTCAAAATATGATGTGACAAACTGGGGAAGGGTACCTAAACTGCAGCCTGTTGTGCAGGCCTTTGACAATGATCCTGCTGCCCGCAAAGCACAGGATGTAGGTTTGGACGGGCTTTCCAGTGCCGATGAAAAAACAAAATTTGCAGCGGCTATCACACAGATCAAAACGCAGTTAAACCCCGCCGCGGCTGCCGAGATAGACAATGACCCGAGTTCTGATAATTATACCTATTACAGGGGAAATGCACTGGACCAGGCCAATGCAGGCATCCTGCAGCGCTATGAAAATTACAACGGCCCCGAAGGGAACTCGAAAACTGCACAGCAGTCTTCCGAAGAACTGGGGATTGACAATTCGGCTTCTACCTCCCTCCCTGATGCAGAGGATGTGAACAGGGATAACAACATGACCCAGAGTGACGAGTACTTCCAGTACAAGGTGTCGATGCGCAAGGGCGACCTGGAAGTAGGAAAGAACTATGTGACCGATGCCGTTACCTCGCAGGTAAAACTTGCCAACGGGCAGACACAGCCGGTCACCTGGTATCAGATCCGTATCCCGCTGGCAGATTACGAACAGAAGGTAGGAAATATCCAGGATTTTAAATCTATCCGTTTCTTCAGGATGTTCCTGACCAATTTTGCGGATACCACTGTGCTCAGGTTTGCGAAGATCCAGCTGGTAAGGGGAGAGTGGAGAAAGTATAATGACCAGAACGAAAGCACACAGATCATTACCGATCCGGTATTGAATACCGTTACGCCGGACAATTCTACCTTAGACCTGAGTACCGTAAATATAGAAGAGAACGGCAAACGTGCGCCGATCCCTTATGTGATCCCGCCGGGAATTATCAGGGAGCTGGACTACAATAACTACCGTACAGACACCAAGTTGAATGAGCAATCCCTGGCGTTTACGATCAGGAACCTCAGGGACGGCTACGGAAGGGCAACGTTTAAAACCACACTGGCCGATTTCCGGTCATACAAAAGGCTCAAGATGTTTGTCCACCTCGAAGCGCTGGGCAACGCAGTAATCAATAACGGAGACCTGAGCGCTTTCATCAGGATCGGTGCGGATAACCAGGATAACTATTATGAGTACGCGCAGCCTATAATGGTTACGCCACCCAATACCAGTAATCCCGATGCCATCTGGCCTGATGCCAATATCCTCGATATAGAACTGAGGATGTTCCAGGATGCCAAGCTGGCGAGGAACAGGGCAAGGGACATCAACGGCGCATTGTGGGATATCAGTAAACCCTATACCTATGTGGTGGATGGCAACAGGACGATCACGATAAAAGGACAGCCGGATATGGGCCAGGTGAAGGTATATATGCTTGGAGTGAAAAACCCGCTGAAGAATGCGGCTTCGCCCGGAACGGATGACGGCCTGGAGAAAAGTGCACAGCTCTGGTTCAATGAGCTGCGGCTGACGGAATTTGATGAACGCGGAGGATGGGCTGCGGCAGCGAGGATAAACGCACAGCTGGCCGATTTTGCCGAAGTAAATGTCTCGGGAAGTAAGACCACAATAGGTTTCGGATCACTGGACAGCAGGGTGAGCGAAAGGAACAGGGATGACAATGTCTTTTTTGATATTTCCTCCAATTTACAGCTGGGCAAGTTCTTTCCGCAGAAATCCGGACTGAAAGTGCCGATGTATGTGAGCTACTCTAACCAGGTGAGCACCCCGCAGTATGATCCGAAAATGCCCGATATAGAGCTGAAACGATCCGTTGCAACGGCAACCAAAGAAGAGAAAAAGGAGATCCTCGATTATTCGCAGGATGTGACAACGCGCAACAGCATTAACTTTACCAATGTTCACAAGGAACGTACAGACCCGTCAAAGAAACCACAGCTGTGGGATGTAGAGAACCTGAGTGCCAGTTACTCTTTCACCAAATTCCTGCACCACGATTTTATCAACCAGAATACGGTACAGAAAACTACGTTTGCATCGCTGGCCTATAACTATTCAGGGCAATCCAAAAACTACAGGCCCTTTGAGAAGATCATCAAGTCCAACACGCTGGCCCTGCTGAGGGATGTCAATTTCAGCCTGCTGCCGAGTTCCATCAATTTCAGGATAGATGTGAACCGTTTTTATTCGGAGAACAGCCTGAGAAATAACGACCCAACCAACAGCATACCCATCAATACTACCTATAACAAGAACTTCCTGATCACCCGGGTATATGCCATTTCATGGAATCTGACAAAATCCATGACCATAGACTTTGATGCCACCAATTACTCTATCGTGGATGAACCTGACGGCAAGATAGAAGGATTAAAAAGAGATACCGTTTGGCAGAACCTGAAAAATTTAGGGCGTACCACAGATTACAGCCATAACCTGAACATTACCTATAACCTGCCGGTAAACAAGATCCCGGGTATGGACTGGATCAATGTGGCTACCCGGTACGGTACAAACTTTAACTGGCAGACCGAGCCACTGTCCACCCTGAGAGACCCGAATATCAACCTGGGGAATACCATACAGAATTCAAGAACGGTACAGCTGAACCCTACACTGAACTTCAGCGGACTGTACAATAAGTTTGGTGCACTGAGGAACAGCAGTGATGCCGGGGTACTGACAGGACTGCTAACCAGCATCAAGAATATCAATGCGGCCTTTACGCAGACCAAAGGGATCTTCCTGCCGGGGTACCTGCCCAAAACCAGTTACTTCGGAATTGATGACGTAACCGGCGCACCCGGACTGGGTTTCGTTTTCGGAAGCCAGAGAGATATCCGTCAGATGGCAATTAACAATGGCTGGATCACTACCGATACGCTGCAATCCCAGTTGTACATCAACACGCTGAGGGAAGATTTCAGTATTACCAGTGTGGTGGAACCTTTCCGTGATTTCAGGATCACCCTGACGGCGAACAAAAACAGGACGATGAATTACTCTACGAACTTCAGGTATGACAATACCAGTCAGGCTTTCCGCAATTTAAGCCCGTATACCACGGGCGACTATAGCATCTCCTACATCACGCTGGGAACGGCATTTTCAGAGAAATCAGGCAGTACGGTCTCCAAACTGTTCAACCAGTTTATGTCAAACAGAACGGTGATCTCGCAGCGTTTAGGTGCACGGAATGTAAACTCAAGGGGCACTTCAGATGGTTTTGCAGACGGGTACGACAAGAATTCGCAGGATGTGATCATCTCTGCGTTTATGGCCGCCTACAGCGGTAAGGACGCCTCGTCAATCAGCTTAAATTCCTTCCCGAAAATACCATTGCCCAACTGGCGCATCAATTACGGCGGACTGGGAAGGCTGGACTTCATGGCGGAGACCTTCAAGTCGGTAGACATCAGGCATTCCTACCGTTCCGTGTACAGTGTGAACGGGTTCAACTCCCTGCAGCGCTATGCCGAAACAGACGGATATGTAAGCAGCCGGGATGATAACCGGAACTTCCTTCCTTTTTACCAGTACCAGCAGGTGACCATTGCTGAAACCTTCTCGCCGCTGATCGGGATTGATACCCGTTTAAAGAATAACCTGACGGCCAACTTTGAAATCGGCAAAACCAGGTTACTCGGACTGAGCATTTCCAACAGCCAGCTGGCACAGCTGACAGAGAACAATATGGTCTTTGGAATAGGTTACAGGACTACAAAATTCAGGTTCCCCTTTGGTTTGTTCAAAGAACTGAAAATGGATAACAATATGGACTTTAAACTGGACCTCGCCGTCAGGGACAATAAAACTGTAATTTACCGGGCCGATGTACTGGAAGCAGAAGTTTCTTCCGGGGCGAAGAATATCACCTACAGGCCCACGATAGACTATATCCTCAACCAGCGGTTCAACATCAAATTGTTCTATGATGCGAACCTGACCAAACCTTATACCTCCCAGACCTACAATACTTCATTCAGCAACTTCGGCTTTAGTTTACGTATTACACTGAATTAGCCTTGTTAAAAAGGAGATATTAATTACCTTTGGCCCTAGACTTATAAAACCGAATAAGAAAATGAATTTTCCATCAGAACTAAAGTACACGAAAGACCACGAATGGGTTAGAGTTGAAGGTAATGAAGCCTTTATTGGTATAACTGACTTCGCACAACGCGAACTGGGTGATATTGTTTACATCGATATCAACACTGTAGGTGATGAGGTAAGCAAAGATGAGGTTTTCGGTACTGTTGAGGCCGTTAAAACTGTTTCTGACCTTTATATGCCTGTTACTGCAACCGTATTGGAAGTGAACACCGCTTTGAATGACAATCCTGAACTGGTAAACTCTGATCCTTACGGACAGGGATGGATGGTAAAAGCCGCTGTATCTGACGCCTCACAACTTGAAGAATTACTAACTGCAGAAGCTTATCAGGCTTTAGTAGGTGCATAAAAAATAATGAGTAAATTAAAAATAGTCTCCTATCAGCGCTGGTCTATCATCTGGACAGTGATCATACTGATTTTTTGTACTGCGAAAATGCCCGATACCCAAGGATCGGGCTTTTTCTTTATTGGTTTTGATAAAATGGTCCATCTCGGCTTCTTTTATATGCTGACGATTCTGCTGTTTTATGGGAAGATCAAAAGCCAGTCAAGCTACAGTTTCAGGATCCTGACCATATTTAAGATCATTGCACTGACCTTTTTCATCGGGGGCTCTATTGAAGTGATCCAGCTGGAATTTTTTCCATACCGTTCTGCGGAATGGTGGGACCTGGGTTCTGACATGATCGGCGTGATGATGGGTGTGTTCAGTTATGTACTTTTACACAGGTCAAATTACAATGAAACTGACATGAGCAGGCAGATCCGTAAAAACAATGAGGCTGACCTTGAGAACCACAAGTAGAATGGTACCAGGAGCGTAAATGATACAACATGTTAACCGTTAAAAACAGAGAGATGAAACTAAAATATATGATTCCCTGCCTTGCACTGGTTGTGCTGATGAGCGGCTGCAGTATTTTTAAACCCGGCTGTCACTGCCCTCATGTGGTCTATTCTGCTCATCCAAAGGTTAAACCGGCTAAAAACTCCTGACCGGAGTTCGCCCTGCCTGCCGGTTTTTTTTTCTGCATTCATGTGCAGGGAAATACATTGTATTTAAAATGTTACCCATCTTTTATTTTTCCAAATAAACTATTTCCCGTTATCAGCGTCTGAAAGTATATATCTTTAACCATACTCCTCATTCTTGATGACAACATCTACTAAAAATCTTCTGCTGATCGCTTTCACCTTCATCGGCTTTTCTTCATTTGCACAAACTAAAAATGGTTCAGTAACCGGAAAGGTAGTGAATGCCAAAGACCATCAGCCAGTAGATTTTGCTTCTGTAGCAGTCAAAAACCTGACGGATACCACACAAACCTCAGTGATCAATACACAGGCCGATGGTTCATTTGTGATCAGCGGGCTTGCCCCCGGCCCTTACAGGGTTACGGTGGCCTATCTCGGATTAAACAACTTCAATAAAGAATTCACGATTACTGCTGCTGCCCCGGCTATGGCGCTGGGCGAAATTTCGCTTGAAAATACCGGCCTTGACCTGAAGACCGTAGTGATCAAAGGTGTGGTTACGCCGGTTGTGGTCAAAACAGATACTGTTGAATATGATGCAAAAGCATTTAAAGTAAGGGAAAACGCTGTGGTGGAAGATGTGCTGAAGAAATTACCTGGTGTGGATGTAGCCAAGGATGGTTCTATCAAAGCACAGGGAGAAACCATTACGCGGGTACGGGTAGATGGTAAGGATTTCTTTGGGAATGACCCGCTGCTGGCTACCAAAAACCTTCCGGCGGATATGATTGACAAGATCCAGGTGATCGACCTGCTGTCTGACCAGGCCCAGTTTACCGGCGTGGATGATGGCAACAGGGAGAAGATCATCAATATTACCACCAAAAAAGATATGAAGAATGGTTATTTCGGAAATTCAACCGCAGGTTATGGAACACATGCCGGCGAGGGAACTGATAACCGTTATGACGTTAGCATCAATGCAAATAAATTTAATAATGACCAGCAGTTTTCTGTGATCGGCCAGTTCAATAATGTCAATAAACAAAACTTTGGCAGTGGCGGCGGCGGCGGTAACCGTGGTGGCGGAGGTGGAGGCGGCGGTGGCGGCGGAGGCGGTGGAGGATTCAGTGTCAGCAATGGCGCACCACAGCAGGGAATCACCACTACCAATGCGATCGGGCTTAACTTCGCGGATGTCTATACTGACCAGACGAAGGTCACGGGGAGTTATTTCTTCAACAAAACCTCTCTTTTTAATGACCAGAGCAGTTTCAGACAAAACTTACTGGGAAACAGTACCACTACCTTTGACCAGGACCTGAACAGTACAACCGAAAAGACCAACCACCGGTTTAATTTTATGATCGATACCAAGATCGATTCCTCTACTACCATCCGCATTGAACCTGCTGTTACCTATACGGAAACCGGTCTTGACCAGAGCAGTTCTTATGTAAATAACTACGCAACTTCCCAGACTACTGGAACCCAGCAGTTGAATACGAAATCTACAGCACCTACCGTGAATAACAATATCCTGATCCGCAAGAAATTTTTGCGCAGGGGACGTACCCTGTCTTTAAACATCAGGACCACCATCAATGACAGTGACGGCAAGAACTACAACAACATCATGAACAGAACTGTTTCCGGGGCTGATTCACTGACAATTGATAATACCAACCAGCTGAACGATCAGAATGCAGAGTCGATCAGCAATACCTCAAGACTGGTTTATACAGAGCCACTGTCCAAAACACTCAACCTCGAACTAAACTATCAGAACGTATATAACTTTGACAACAGTGAAAGGTTAACTTATAACTTTAACCCGGTAACGATGCTGTATGATATACCGGACCTGACCTATACCAACACCTATGAGAACAAAACACTGACCAATGCAGTGGGTGCAAGTATCAACAAAACGGCAAAAAAATACAACTGGAACATCGGCCTTGCAGTGCAAAATACAGACAGAAGGAATGAAAACCTGACAACCGGCAATGTTTTCAGCCAGAATTTTAACAACATTGTTCCAAGCGGGCAATTGAGATATAACTTCAGCAAAAGTAAAAGGCTTGTTTTCAGGTACCGTGGAAGTACACAACAACCTTCCATCAGCCAGATCCAGCCTATTCCTGATAACTCAAATACGCAGACCATTCCAATCGGTAATCCCGACCTGAAACCTGCGTTCACCAACAACCTGACGGTACTGTATAATAATTTCGATTTTGCCCACTTCCGTTCGTTGTTCCTCTTCGCCAATATCAGCCAGACCTTTCACGCCTTTGGAAACAACAGCATGCTGATCAATGATGCTGCGGACCCGAACTTTGGTAAAATTGCCGTTGTGCCGGTTAACGTAAGCGGGGTTTACCAGGGTACCCTGGGTTCCTCTCTCGGACTACCGATCATCACAGACAATAAGCTGAACCTGAACATCGACCTTGGAGGTACCTATGCCCGCGGGGTCAACTTCACCAACTCGATCGAGAACATCACCAACGACCTTTCAGTTACCAATAAATACAGGCTGGTTACTTCAATGGATAAACTGGACCTGACAGCCGGTATAGCCGGGTCCATCAACCGGGCAACCTATTCGGCACAGAAAAGTGCCAATACCACTTACTACACGCTGAACCCTACGGCCAACGTCAGCTACATGTTTCCGGGTGAATTCCGCGTAGCAGTAGATGCCGATTATTACCAGAACACAGGACGGGGTGCTGCATTTGATACCAATTACACTATTGTGAACGGATATATCAGCAAGCAGTTCTTTAAAAACAGGGGCACCTTCAAACTGGCGGTAAATGATGCGCTGAACCAGAACCAGGGAATCACCCGTACATCGAGCAACAACACCATTACTGACCTCCGGTATAATGTGCTGAAAAGATATTATATGTTCTCCTTCACGTATTCCCTGAACAGGATGGGCGGCAAGACACTGAACAATATGGAGCCGGGACAGCGTGGTGAGCGTGGCGGTATGGGCGGATTTGGTGGCGGCGGCCGAAGGGGAGGAATGTAATTTTAACATCATCTATGCATACGATAACTAGCGCTTTATTTGGATTTATTATTGATTAAGTCTAAATTGCCGCCTAATTTAAGGTATGAATCTTTCGCAGTTGAATCCAGGAGAACGAGGCACTATTGTAGCTTTTACAGATTTGGAAATGTCGGTAAAATTAATGGAAATGGGCTGCCTGCCTGGTGAGATCGTAGAGGTTGAACGTTTTGCCCCATTAGGTGATCCTATTGCTATCCGTGTGGCAGGCTATCAACTGTGTTTACGCAAAAACGAAGCTTCTGTTATCATCATTACATAGACAAATTGAGCCGTATACTAAAAATTGCGTTAGTTGGTAATCCAAATACTGGAAAGTCGACACTTTTTAACTTACTCACAGGATTAAACCAGAAGATCGGAAACTTCCCGGGCATCACTGTAGATAAAAAAGTAGGTTACTGTAAATTAACGACCGATCAGCAGGCTGAAGTGACAGATCTGCCCGGTACTTACAGCCTTTACCCCAAGAGTAAGGATGAAAGTATAGTTTTCCAGGTGCTGGCAGACAAACAGAACCCAAGTCATCCGGATATGGTAGTGGTAGTGGCTGACGCCACAAACCTGCGCAGGAACCTGTTACTGTACTCGCAGGTGGCCGATCTTAACCTGCCTGTAGTGCTTGCCCTGAACATGACGGACATGGCACGGAAGGAAGGCATCAACATTGATGTTGACAAACTTTCAGCCAGGCTGGGCGTGCAGGTAGTAGCCATTTCTGCAAGGAGCAAAACCGGCCTGACAGAACTCAAACAAGCTATTTCAAATATTACCTCCATTGCCACCCAGGAGAAGGGTGCCGACATCAAAATGCTTGCCGATCTGGCTATTGAGGAGGTGAAAGCCCTGGTGGGTACAGACAATGATTATTATGCCCTGCAGCTGCTGCACCAGCATGAACACCTTGATTTTTTTACAGACAAGTACGAGCAGTTTGAAACGATCGAAAGGACACACCACTTCGAATCTTCAAAACTGCAGGCTGCAGAAACTATTTCCCGTTACAGGTACCTGAGCACCATTCTCTCGGGAGTGATTGAAGATACCGGTGCCGCAAAGAAATTTGTGGTCAGCGACCGTATAGATTCAATTCTGACCAACCGTTTCTGGGGCTTCTTTATTTTCCTCTTCATCTTATTTTTTGTTTTTAACGCTATATTTTCATGGGCAACCTATCCCATGGACCTCATTGAGGAGTCTTTTGCCTGGCTGACCAGCTTTGGCCATGAGCATCTTCCGGCGGGGGTATTAACAGACCTGGTGCTGGACGGCATTGTTGCCGGCCTGGGTGGGATTGTGATATTTATCCCGCAGATCGCTATCTTATTTGCTTTTATCTCTATCCTTGAAGATACCGGTTATATGGCCAGGGTTACTTTTATGATGGACAAGATCATGAGAAAATTCGGTCTCAGCGGAAGGTCTGTCGTTCCGATGATCGGCAGCCTGGCCTGTGCAGTGCCATCTATTATGAGTGCACGTACCATTGAAAGCTGGAAGGACAGGATGATCACGATCATGGTAGCACCCTTAGTAAGCTGTTCGGCAAGGCTTCCGGTATATACCCTGCTGATCGGGCTGATCATACCAGACGAGAAAGTACTGGGCATTATCAGCCTTCAGGCTTTAACGTTAATGGGAATGTACCTGATCAGTATTGTAGCAGCGATGGTTGTTGCGCTGGTGATGAAATTTATCATCAGGGCCAAAGAGAAATCTTATTTCATCATGGAACTGCCTGTGTACAGGATGCCGCGCTGGAAAAATGTACTGTATACCATGTACGAGAAATCAAAGACCTTTGTATTTGAAGCCGGTAAGGTAATTATTGCCATCTCCATTGTATTGTGGGTACTCGCAAGTTACGGGCCTTCGGCACGGTTTGACTCCATTGAAAAGAAATACGCACAGATAGAGCTGCAGCAGGACAGTGCTAAGATCAGCACCATTGAAAGAGATAAAGCGGCTGAAAAGCTTGAAAATTCTTACGCGGGTATCCTGGGGCATACCATTGAGCCTGTGATCAGGCCACTTGGGTTTGACTGGAAGATTGGTATTGCACTGATCACCTCTTTTGCCGCACGTGAGGCCTTTGTAGGCACGATGGCTACCATCTATAGCGTAGACAACGGAATGGAAAATGAAGGCACCATGCGTGATAAAATGCGGGTTGCCAAGGATGCGAATACGGGATTGCCTTTATTCACCTTTGCTACCGGGGCTTCACTGATGTTATTCTATGCTTTTGCGATGCAGTGCATGAGTACAGTGGCCGTGGTTTACCGGGAAACAAAATCCTGGAAATGGCCTTTGATCCAAACGGCATACATGACGGCAATGGCATATATTGCCAGCTTAATAGCCTACCAGTTTTTAAAGTAAATCCTTATCTTAGGACTGTGGAAAAAGTGAATGTTTTAGCACAGTATATGCCTCCTGAAGCAGCTCCGGTTATTGCTAAATGGATTGACTACTTTCAGTGCGAGTTTAAAATATCAAAAAGCAGGGCCACCAAACTTGGGGATTACAGGCACCCCTTCAAGCAGCTGGGCCATAAAATATCAGTTAACAATAACCTCAACAGTTACGCCTTCCTGGTGACCACAGTACATGAGTTTGCCCATCTGCTTACCTGGAATGACCACAAGAATAAGGTAAAGCCACATGGAGAGGAATGGAAGGTCAACTTTAAACGGATGATGGCCCCCTTCCTGGAAAAACAGGTATTTCCTGAAGATCTGCGGCTGGCCATCACCAGTTATCTGAACAACCCTTCCGCTTCCAGCTGTACTGATCTTAAATTGTCAAGAGCATTGAAACGGTATGACGCTTTAAAAGATCACACCCGTCTGGAGGAACTTCCGTACCATACCGTGTTTTCGATAAAGGACGGCCGCCGCTTTAAAAAGGGCGAACAGCTGAGAAAAAGGTACAGGTGTGAATGCCTGGATAACGGCAATATTTATTTGTTCAGCCCGCTGGCAGAAGTACTGGCACTGTCTACCGGTACATAAACGGCTTCTTTATCACTTATTTTCCATCGCAGTTTCAGCTTTTCATCCTTAAATACAGCAGGGAAATTTAACAGGCTGTCTATAAAAGCATCTTTGCTGTTTACCAGCAGGCTGGCTTTGTAATTACCGGGGCTTTTACTTTTCAGCGAAATATAATGTGCGTCAGGATAGGTAGTGATATTGTCAAAAACCATTTCGAACTTATCCGTTCCTGCAATGGCATCGTTCATGCCTTTGATATCCCCTGTATAGTCTTCCACAGGATATTTGTTCTCTGAGGGTTGTATGAGCAGATAGGGGAGTGTGGCCAGGGCAGCTGCAGAACTGGCCGTGCGGCTATCCATCTTGAAAGCTACATTATTGCGCAGGTAGGTGCGGACGTTTTTATAGATCTCTACGCCCTCGTTCACGATCTTATTCTGTTCTTTAACCAGAATAAGGCTGTCATTCTTAAAATAATAACTTTTAATGGTACTGCTGGTATTTCCATTTGCAGTATACGTTCTGTATAACATGCCGTCGCCATAAGCGCTGTACTTTTCTACATACACTGAAAGGTCGCCTGATAAAAAGATGAGGCTGAATTGTTTTTTGTAATTGCTTAGTGTTCTGTCTGTTGTGGCTGTGAAACTGAGAATGCTTTTATCGGTCATCCCGGTGGCTCCCTCTTCCGTTACTGCGGCCTGGGGGTGTTTCGATTTGAAGTAGTTGCAGCTGCAGATGGTAAACAGCAAAAATCCTAAACTTAACAATCGAATGGTCTTCATATCACGTTGGTAAATGGGTCAATGGTAGCGATAAGGCTATTATCGTGCCAAGGACTAGTATGCCAACAGTTTTTGGACAGTAACATGAAGCCTGCTTTTCGCCAGGAACTGATCTTCGAGCATTTTGTTCATGGGCACAGCGGTATCCAGGCTGGCGCAGCGCATGACCGGGGCGTCCAGCTGGCTGAAGCAATTTTCACCAATCCAGGCTGCTATTTCGGCCCCGAATCCACCACTTAAGGTGTCTTCATGCAGGATGATCACCCGGCCGGTATTCTTCACGGCGTCAGCAACGGCAATTTTATCCCAGGGCTGTAGGCTGCAGAGGTCCACCAGCGTAGCCGAAAGTTCGGGATGGTCACCGAGGTAAGCAATTGCCCAGTGTACGCCGAGTCCATAAGTAATGATGCTCAGCTGTTCACCGTGTTTCAGGACGTTGGCCTTACCGATCTGCCGGGTGTAATAACCTGTGGGAACCTGTCCGCTGATATTTCTGTAGAGATACTTGTGTTCGAAATACAATACCGGGTTAGGGTCTTCAATTGCCGCAAGCAGGAGGCCTTTGGCATCCAGGGGGAAGGCAGGATAAACAATCTTAAGTCCGGGAGTTTTGGTAAACCAGGCTTCATTACTCTGGGAGTGGAAGGGCCCGGCACCGGTTCCTGCGCCGGTAGGCATACGGATCACCACATCGGCTTTCTCTCCCCAGCGGTAATGGGTCTTGGCGAGGTTGTTGACGATCTGGTTAAAGCCACAGCTGACGAAATCTGCGAACTGCATTTCTATAACAGATTTATATCCGTTGATGGAGAGGCCTAATCCTGCGCCCACAATGGCAGACTCGCAGATGGGCGTATTGCGCACCCTGGCTCTCCCAAACGTATCTGCAAAACCTGCCGTGATCTTAAAGGCGCCGCCATATTCGGCAATATCCTGCCCCATTAAAATAAGGTTGCTGTGTTTCTCCATGCCTGTTTTAAGGGCATCGGTGATGGCGTCAAGATAGCGCATCTTGGTACTAACCCTTGAGGGCGTTACTACGGCCTGTTCAAAGGGGGCGTACATATCGTCAAGTTCTGCCGCTACTGATGCTGCAGGCTCTGTGTCATTAAAAGCCAGATCAATATCCTGGTCAATCTCTGCCCTGAAACCAGATTTTATTCGTTGCAGCAGTTCTGGTGTCAGCACCTGCTCGGCTATCAGGTAACCTTCAAAGTTATTCAGGGGGTCTTTGAGCTGCCATTCTTCCAGCAGTTGCTGAGGCACATATTTTGTTCCGGAGGCTTCTTCATGCCCCCGCATTCTAAATGTAAGGCATTCTACAAGCACAGGTTTCGGGTCTGTCCTCATCTCTTCTGCAAGCGCGGAGATGGTATCAAATACTTCAAGAATATTATTGCCATCGATCTGGACACCCTTGATGCCATAACCTATGGCCTTATCAACCAGTGCGGCACAATTGAACTGCTCCGCTATAGGTGTGGAGAGGCCATAACCATTATTCTCGATTAAAAATATCACCGGAAGGTTCCATACGGAGGCCACATTCAGGGCCTCATGGAAGTCGCCTTCACTGGTTGCGCCCTCGCCGGTAAAAACAAGGGTAGCCTGCTTCCTTCCTGCAAGTACGTCAGCCAGTGCAATTCCATCAGCCAGGGCCAGCTGGGGGCCAAGGTGTGAAATCATACCGATGATCCTGTGTTCCTGCGTTCCGAAATGGAATGACCTGTCCCGCCCCTTGGTAAATCCGGTAGTTTTGCCCTGCCATTGCCCCATCAGGTTCCGCAAGGGTATTCTCCGTGCGGTGAAGACCCCCAGGTTACGGTGCATCGGCAGGATGTATTCTTCGGGTTTCATGGCCATTGTTGCTCCTACTGCGATAGCTTCCTGCCCTATTCCTGAGAACCATTTGCCTATACGGCCCTGCCTGAGCAGGATGAGCATCTTTTCCTCAACCATCCTCGGATACAGCAATTGCTTGTATAGCGATAATAAGGTGCTATTACTTTTATCCTTGCGGTCGAAATGCATATGATCAGATCTGAGGTTTGTTTTTTTGCTGCTCCTCCCATTGTTTGGAGAAGGACTTATCTGCGATCTCCGGCATTGCGCGGTATTTTCCCCACATCTTTTTGAAGAGGAATTTCAGCAGAAAGTTCTTCAGTTTTCCGCCGAGCAGATCCATTCTTGATCTTTTCAGCATGCCGGTATTCCATATTTTCCAGCCTATATCTTCTGCCTTTGTATTTTCGTGCTGATCTACCGCATCCCGTCTGTTGAGCAGCAGCATTTTATGGATATCTATCTTTACCGGGCAAACTTCAGAGCATTTTCCGCAGAGGCTGGAAGCATAACTCAGGTGTTTAAATTCCTTCATGCCCTGCAGATGGGGGGTAATGATAGAGCCGATGGGGCCGCTGTATGTTGTATTATAGGTATGCCCTCCGATGTTTTTATACACAGGGCAGGCATTGAGGCAGGCCCCGCAGCGGATGCAGTACAGGCCCTGGCGCTGGTCTTTCTGTGCGAGCAGGTTTGTACGTCCGTTATCAAGCAGGATCACATACATTTCTTCCGGGCCATCCGTTTCATGCGCCTGTCTGGGGCCACTGAGAATGGTGTTGTATACGGTTAGGTTCTGTCCTGTTCCATGACTGGCCAGTAAGGGCCAGAACAGGTCTAGGTCTGCCATGGAAGGAATGATCTTCTCAATGCCAACGATGGCGATATGTATCTTGGGGAAGGTTGTACTTAACCTCGCGTTTCCTTCATTTTCGGTAAGGGCAATGCTTCCGGTATCGGCAATCAGAAAGTTTCCTCCTGTAATGCCGATATCGGCAGTCAGGTATTTTTCCCTGAGCAGTTCCCTTGCTTTTTGGGTAAGCTGCTGCGGGGTATAGTCTATGGGTGTTCCGAATTTTTCGTGGAAGAGTTTTGCAATGTCTTCCTTTGTCAGGTGCATTGCCGGGGTTACAATATGGTATGGCGCCTGGCCCAGTAGCTGGACAATGAATTCACCCAGGTCGCTTTCCAGCGATGTGATGTTATTCTCTTCCAGGAACTCATTCAAATGAATTTCTTCGGTGGTCATGGACTTTGATTTGATCACAGTTTTGCCGCCGCTTTTATTGATGATATTGAGGATTTCCCGCTGTGCTTCTTCGGTGTCATTTGCCCAGATCACCTTGCCGCCGCGGCGCTGAAAATTGGCCTCAAATTCCGGCAGGAACTTGTCCAGGTTCTCCATCACCCTCCATTTGATCACATGGGCCTTCTTCTTTGAGTTCTCTAAATTCTCAAATCTTGTTAATCCCCTGGCAACCGCGTCATTATATTTTCCAATATTATGGTTAATCGTGTCACGGTGATCCAGATCAAATGCCTTCTCATCTGCCTTTACCAAAAACTCCTCAGCAATCTTCGTCATGTTCAAATATAAATAAATACGTCTATAGGTAAACAAAAAAACCTGCCGGTTGGGGCAGGTTTTTTATTGTTATCAGTTTAATTTTTATTTTTTGGGGGTACCATCATCGTTTTTGTCAACCACAGGGCGTTTAGCGCCGTTTGCCAGTTCCCATGCGGTATAATAAACCAGTTGGGCGCGTTTGCTCAGCAGGTCGAAGTTGATTTTGCTCACTTCATCGCCCGGCTGGTGATAATCTTCATGTACACCGCTGAAATAGAAGATGACAGGAATGCCGTGTTTTGCAAAATTGTAGTGGTCAGAGCGGTAGTAGAACTGGTTGGGGTCAGTCCTGTTATTGTAGGTCATATCCAGGTTCATTTTGATAAAATCATCATTTGCCCTGATGCCCACAGTGTTCAGGTCTGAACTCAGCATATCAGAACCAATGATATAAATATACTCGGGGTTGGCCTTATGGGCTTCATCTACACGGCCGATCATATCGATATTGAGGTCGGTGATGGTTTTTTCCAAAGGAAAAACAGGATGTTCTGAATACCATTCAGAGCCCAGTAATCCTTTTTCTTCTCCAACAACGGTCATGAACAGGATACTTCTTTTGGGTCCTTTACCGGCTTTCTTTGCTTTCACGAAGGCATCGGCTATCAACAGCACCCCGGTAGTTCCGGAGCCGTCATCATCAGCGCCGTTATTTACTTTATCGGCACCTGAGGTAGTGAGGCCTATGTGGTCATAATGACCTGTTACCACCAGGATCTCATCTTTCAATACGGGATCAGATCCTTCCAGGAAACCCAGTACATTCTCGGCCCTTACTTTGGCTTCATCCTTTAACGCTGAACCCGATACCTCAGCTTTAATCAGCTGTGAGGCGGGTTTAACGGAAGAGACGATCTTTTCCTGTAAGGCTGCTACCGTGGTATTTGCTGCTTTCAGGAGTTCATTTGCAGTAGCCGTTGTTACCCTGATTGAAGGGAGGGTTTTGGTACTCTGCATCTTGGCAACACTTTCTGCTGTTTTCAGCGCAGGCTGGCCTTCGCCGCTATAGGCTGCTTTGAGCTCCGGCGAGATATTGTCCAGGTTGGGGTCAATCTGGATGACCGCAATGGCCTTGTGTTCTGCGAGGAATTGTATTTTGGCCTGTTGTGCGGCCATCATCTTTCTTCTTGAAGCACGGTCAGTGGGAGCAGGGCCGGCTTTGATTGTAGGATCTCCGTTGCCAAAGATCAGTACTACTTTTCCTGCAACTTCTATTCCGTCAAAATCATTGTAACCGTCTTTGTTCAAACCGTAACCGGCAAAAACGATATCAGAAGCCTTAAAGTTAAAGCCGCCCAGGGCTACTGTTGAGGAAGAGATCACAAAATCCTTTCCGTATTCCTTAGGCTGGCCATTGATGGAAAATACCATCCGGCTCAGGTTATAGGTTACCATATCAATAGGCTGGAAGTAATCTCCGTTTACAGGGCCTTTCAGTCCGAGGCTTTTGAAATAGTTTTTGATATAATCGGCAGCCATCCAGGCTCCCTTTTTACCTGTTTCCCTGCCTTCATACTCATCAGAGGCCAATACAGACAGGTGTTTGTACGCATTCTCCTTATTGATGGAGGCGCTGAATTTTTGTGCACTGGTATTACGCTGTGCAACGCAGCCCAGGCATAAAAATAAGGCCAGGCTGGTAGTTAGAAATTGTTTGTTCATTTAGATAAGGCAGTTAGCTTTAGTTGTTTGGGGCTTTACTTGTCCCGTATAGTTCTTTATTTTTTTTACGCTCGATATAGGCGGAGATAAATATACTCAGTTCATATAAAAGGAATAGTGGGAAGGCTACCACCATCATGGTAATGATATCAGGCGTAGGGGTAACGATAGCCGCAATGATCAGGATCACTACAACGGCATAACGGCGGCTTGCCCGCATAAATTTGGGCGTCATTACGCCAAAAAGTGAAAGGATATAGATCACTACCGGCAGTTCAAATATTATCCCTGTTCCAATGGTCAGTGTTGCAATAGAAGAGAGATAAGAATCGATGGTGAATGTGTTCTCTATCATCGGGCTGATGGAGAAGCCTGTCAGGAAATTAATAGACAGTGCGCAAACGATAAAATAACCAAACAGTACGCCTATAAAGAACAGCAGGGAGGCGAAAAATACAAATCCGCGCGCAGATTTTCTTTCCTTCTCATGCAGTGCAGGTTTGATGAACAGCCAGAGTTCAAACAAGAGATAGGGGATACCAAAAACGATCCCCGTCATGATACATGAATTGATCTGCAGGGTGAACTGCCCGGCCATTTCGGTATTGATGATCTTGCCTTTAATCTGCGTGATACAGAAATCAGCCCCCAGGGAGGGGTATTGTGCTGCCAGTTTACACATCATCCTGTAGGTCCAGAAATCGGGGCTTTTAGGGCCCATAATGATGGTATTAAACAGGTATTCGTAGTAATAGAAGGCCAGACTTGTAAAAATTACGATTGCTAATAAGGCACGGAGCAGGTGTTTTCTTAATACATCAATATGGTCGAAGAAAGACATTTCGGCTTCTAAACTCTTTCCTTTATTCTTAACGGCCTCTATGAGGTCCTTCGCTTTATTATCACTCATGAATCTTATTTGTAAACAAAAATACCATTCTATTTAATTTAGAATGGTATTTACGTTAAATATAGTAATTAGATCTTTTTATTCAGTAAAAACAAAAGTTTCCATGAATTTTGTGGTGAAATTTCCTGCCCTGAAGTTAGGGTCTTTCATCAGTTTCAAATGGAAGGGAATGGTTGTTTTAACGCCTTCGATCACGAATTCGCTCAATGCGCGTTCCATTGTGCTGATTGCTTCTTCACGTGTTTGTGCAGTGCAGATCAGTTTTGCGATCATGGAATCGTAGTTGGAAGGGATCTGGTAACCTGCATATACGTGAGTATCAACCCTTACGCCATGACCACCCGGAGAATGGAAGTTGGTGATCTTTCCTGGTGACGGCCTGAAGTTATTGTAAGGGTCTTCGGCATTGATCCTGCACTCTATGGCGTGCAGATTTGGGAAATAGTTTTTGCCCGAGATCGGAACGCCTGAAGCTACTTTGATCTGTTCTTTAATTAAATCGTAATTGATGATTTCTTCAGTTACGGGATGTTCAACCTGGATACGGGTGTTCATCTCCATGAAATAGAAGTTACGGTGTTTGTCTACCAGGAACTCAATTGTTCCGGCGCCTTCATAAGATACAGCTGTTGCACCTTTGATCGCAGCTTCACCCATGCGGTCTCTGAGTTCCGGGGTCATGAATGGAGATGGGGCTTCTTCAACCAGTTTCTGGTGGCGGCGCTGAATAGAACAGTCGCGCTCAGACAGGTGGCAGGCCTTGCCATACTGGTCACCAATGATCTGGATTTCAATATGCCTTGGGTCTTCAATATATTTTTCGAGGTATAGGCCGTCATTGCCAAATGCAGCACCAGACTCTTGTCTTGCGCTGTCCCAGGCATTTTCAAAGTCTTCATCTTTCCACACCACACGCATTCCGCGGCCACCACCACCGGCAGTAGCTTTCAGGATGACAGGGTATCCGATCTCATTGGCCAGCTGGATACCTTCTTTCACGCTTTCTAACAGTCCCTGTGAACCCGGAATAGTAGGTACACCGGCTTTTTTCATGGTTTCTTTGGCAGAAGCCTTATCACCCATGGAGTTGATCTGTTCAGGAGTAGCACCAATAAATTTAATCCCGTAATCTCTGCATACAGAAGAGAATTTTGCGTTTTCAGACAAAAATCCGTAACCCGGATGAATGGCATCTGCATTGGTGAGTTCAGCGGCAGATATAATATTTGGAATACTGAGGTAAGAATCTTTACTCGGAGGCGGTCCTATACAAACGGCTTCATCCGCGAAACGAACATGTAAACTTTCCCGGTCTGCAGTAGAGTAAACAGCAACAGTTTTAATGCCCATTTCTTTACAGGTACGAATAATACGCAAGGCAATTTCGCCCCTGTTGGCAATTAATATTTTTTTAAACATATAATTGATAAGATGATAATTTGCTAAAAGCAAATATTACATAGGTTCTACTAAAAATAATGGTTGGTCGTATTCTACCGGAGATGAATTGTCTACCAGTACTTTAACTATTCTTCCAGAAACTTCACTTTCAATTTCGTTGAATAACTTCATTGCCTCAATAATGCAGATCACTTTACCTACAGCTATCTCATCGCCAACATTTACAAATGATGGTTTATCCGGACTTGAAGAACGGTAAAATGTTCCGATCATCGGGGATTTAACGGTAATATATTTTGAAGTATCTTCTGCTTCAGCTACCGGAGCTGCATTTGCTGTAACAGCGGCAGGCTGTGCAGCAGGTGCTCCAGCAAGCACTTGTGGTGCAACTGCGGGTACAGTAGTGTTTATCACTGTAGGGGCCTGATTCGTTTTAATAGTGATTTTGAAGTCTTTTTGTTCAATTGCAACTTCATTGACGCCCGAACGAGAAACAAATTTAATGAGTTCCTGAATTTGTTTGATATCCATTTTTTGGTATTTTGTTGAAAAGATTCCTGTCTCTTAAAGACTCTAAGTTAATATTTATTATCGTATAAATTAGTACGCCCATTTGATGTAAACGGCGCCCCAGGTAAAGCCGCCTCCAAAAGCAGCGAGAACTATGTTGTCGCCTTTTTTGAGTTTGCTTTCCCATTCCCATAAACAAAGGGGGATGGTACCGTTAGTGGTATTGCCGTAACGTTCAATATTGATCATTACTTTTTCTGATCCTAATCCCATTCTTGAGGCAGTGGCGTCAATGATTCTTTTGTTGGCCTGGTGAGGAACCAGCCAGGCTACATCTTCAGCCCTCAGCTCGTTTCTTTCCATAATTTCGGCAGCAACATCAGCCATATTGGTCACGGCGAACTTAAATACTGTTTTGCCTTCCTGGAATACGAAATGCTCTTTATTCTCTACTGTTTCATGAGATGCGGGTCTGAGGGAACCGCCGGCTTTCTGGTTCAGGAACTGCCTGCCAGACCCGTCAGATTTCAGGATGGAATCCATGATGCCGTTCCCTTCTTCGTTAGGTTCTACCAGAACAGCGCCACAGCCATCACCAAAGATGATGCAGGTGGTCCTGTCAGTATAGTCAATGATAGATGACATTTTATCGCCGCCTACAACCAGTATTTTTTTATGTTTTCCGGATTCAATGAATTGTGAAGCGGTGGTGAGTCCGTAAATGAATCCTGAGCATGCCGCCTGAAGGTCGAAGCCCCAGGCATTTTTTGCCCCTATTTTATCAGCAAGGATATTTGCTGTTGCAGGGAAGGGCATATCAGGTGTAACGGTACAGAAAATGATCAGGTCGATCTCCTCGGCACTGATACCGCGTTTTTTCAGCAGGCCGTTTACAGCGTGCACAGCCATATCAGATGTTCCGAGACCTTCGCCTTTTAATATTCTTCGCTCTTTAATACCCGTTCGTGAGATGATCCATTCGTCTGTTGTTTCTACTAGTGATTCTAATTCTCTGTTAGAAAGTACATATTCGGGAACATAACCTTGAACCGCAGTAATAGCAGCGTGAATTTTATTCATTTTATCTCTTATTTATTTAAATGCGGCCTGTATTTTTTCTACCAGACCTGTAGTTACCATCTCCCTGGCCTGCAGAACCATGTTCATGACAGCTTTGGGAGTAGAGATCCCGTGACCAATGATTACGGGTGCATTTACGCCTAGAACCGGGCTTCCACCATGATTTTCATAATTGAACCTGTCAAAGAATTCATCTTTGAGGCCCTTTTTGATGGTCATGATATAAAAGGATTCGGCGAGTTTTAACATGATATTTCCGGTAAAGCCATCGCAAACGATTACGTCAGCTTTGTCATTGAACAAGTCACGGCCTTCAATGTTTCCGATGAAATTAAATTGGCTGGATTCTTTCATCAGGGGAAAAGTTGCCAGGCTGAGCATATTGCCTTTTTCATCTTCTTCACCGATATTGATCAGTCCAACTTTTGGATTGTTGATGTGCATTACATTTTCAGCGTACAAACTTCCTACAATACCAAACTGGACCAGTACGTCTGGTTTACAGTCTGCATTGGCACCCACATCAAGCATTAAGCCTGTTCCTCCGTTAAGTTTCGGAACGAGTGTGCACAGGCTGGGCCTGATAATTCCGGGAACAGTTTTTACGCTGAAGACGGCGCCCACCATCATTGCACCGGAGTTTCCGGCACCAATAAAGGCATCAATTTCTTTATGTTTTAACATAGAGAAACCTAGGGAAATACTGGAATTTGGTTTTTGGCTAATTGCTCTGGTAGGGTGTTCGCCCATACCAATCACCTCTTCGGTATGAACATATTCAAAGTGATCGGCATTGAAGCCTTGCTCGGCAAGTATGGGCTTAATTTGCTGTGTATCGCCAATAAGCACCAAATGCTCATTTGGCGATAAAAGTTCATGGGCTGCTATTGCTCCCAAAACATTTGCTTTGGGAGCATAGTCTCCGCCCATTATATCGAGACCTATTTTCATAGTAAAAAATCAGTTTGTGAGTAAAGCGTTATTGCCTTTTTTTCCAAGCGCCTAAGTTAAACTTAAACACATTGAAAACACAAACAATTTCTCAGTAAAATTAACCTATTGACGTATTTTCAATAACCAATTTACCGTTGTAGTATAAGTTACCATCAACGTTGTATGCATGGTGAGGGATGTGTATTGCACCAGTAGTTTGACAAGTAGCTAAAGAAGGAGCTACCGCTTTATAGTGTGTTCTTCTTTTATCTCTTCTACTTTTAGAGATCTTGCGTTTTGGATGTGCCATTGCTGATTTATTATTTTTTAATTGTTATTTTAATTTTCTCAATGCGTCCCAACGGGGGTCGTCACCTATTGTTTTTTCTTCCTGCTGAGATGGGGTAGCCAGACTTTCCAGTCTTTCAATCATCTCTTTGTCACACTGAACGCCATTGCCGTTCTGCTCACAAATCTTTATATATGGTACTGATACGGTGATAAATTCATAAAGAATTTCTGCTATATCAATACTGCTTTCCTTTTTATTCAGCATGATGATCTCCAGATCATCACTTTCCAGGTCATCCTCGGCAAACTTTACGATCTGCCGTTCTGTAATGTCAATCGGTGCATCAAATTCTGATAAACATTTGTCGCAATCCAATTTAATCGTTCCTGCAATGTGAATCCTGAGAATCAGCATTGTCTCCTGTTTGTCCAGCTCTACGTCTACTTTAAGTGCTCCCTTTTTTACTAAAGAGTACTCAAATGCGTCAAAAAAGCTGTTATCAATCTCAAAATCAAATTGATGCTTGCCAATTTTTAAGCCTGTAAACGGGATTGAAAATTGTTTTAAAGGTTTCAATTGTAACAAAATTTTAGCCCGCAAATGTATGAATTAATTTGGGATTTATAAAATGTTTTATAAATATTATTACAGGTTAATTTGCATCGTCCTTCACATCGGCGGCAGTTTCAATCACTTTACCTCCGCTTCTTAACTGATTGCTTAACAGAGATTCCTGTTCGCGCCTGTGGTTTACAATATGCGTGGCGGCAAAAACTGCTTCAATAAAAGAAGAGGGGTCTGCCACGTTCTTTCCGGCGATATCATAACCTGTGCCATGATCTGGCGAGGTGCGTACAAACTTCATCCCTGCGGTATAATTAACGCCGTTCCCGAAGGCTATGGTCTTAAAAGGGATCAAACCCTGGTCATGGTACATGGCCAGAACAGCATCAAACTGTTTGTAGCTGCCTTTACCAAAAAATCCGTCTGCCGGATAAGGGCCAAAGCAGATTACGCCGGAGTCAAAAGCTTCCTGGATAGCCGGCATGATGATAGTCTGCTCTTCCGTGCCCAGCAGGCCATTGTCGCCCGCATGCGGATTCAGTCCCAGCACTGCTATTTTTGGTTTTTCGATCCAGAAATCTTTCTTCAGGCTTTCGTTGATCATCACCAGTTTTTTAACGATTTTTTCTTTGGTGATGCTTTGTGCAACCTCGGTGATCGGGATATGGCCGGTAACTACACCAACGCGGATATCTTCACTTACCAGGAACATCAGTACATCTGAAGCACCGCTGCGTTCCTGAAGATATTCAGTATGGCCCGGAAACTTGAATGTATCTGATTGTATATTGTGTTTATTGATAGGTGCGGTAACTAAAGCATCGATGTTCCCGTTGACGAGGTCTTCCGTTGCTTTCTCCAGTGATAAAAGGGCATATTTCCCACCAATTTCATTGGCTACGCCCAATTCAATTTTCACATCCTCTTCCCAGCAATTGATCATATTGGCTTTTTTGGGATTTGCTTCCGCCGCCTGGTTGATCACATTGAAACTGAAATCGCCCAAACCCAGGGCTTTCCTATGGTAGGATGCTACTTTGGTATGTCCATAAACGATAGGGGTACAGTAATCGAGAATGCTCTGGTTGGCTAAAGTTTTCAGGATCACTTCCAAACCGATGCCATTCACATCACCTATACTGATACCTATTTTAATTTTACTGCTCATGCTCAAATAAAAATTTAGCGCAAAATACAGAAAAATCATTAGGATACAGTTTTTTCATGTGTCAGATGTCCTGATGCCTAACGTGTACAAACTGTTTCGGGTGATTGACTGCTTTGTTATACTGCCAGAGGCGATTTGTGATGGGGTTCAGAAACATCCTGATTTTATCAGTTTTGATTTATTTTGTTATCATTTGGTAAGCTTCCGGCGGTTTCCGGGCAATGTTAAGTCATTAGTCGTAAAACTTTAGTTATTTTGCAGCAATTGGAGCAGGGAGTTTCTGCATCCGGCAAATAAACAGGAGAGCATATGAGTTTGGTAAGGGCGAAAAAACATTTAGGACAACACTTTTTGACCGATAAGAAGATAGCGGAAAAAATTGTGAACGGACTTGTTCATACCGATCAGTACCGCCAGGTGCTGGAAGTAGGCCCGGGGATGGGTATTCTTTCTGATATCCTGCTGGAAAGGGAGAACCTGGAAACCTTCATGATCGATATCGATACTGAATCTTATCATTTCCTGAATGAAAAGTACCCTCAGATGGGAAGCCGCCTGATCAATGGCGACTTTCTGAAGATGGACCTGGCTGCTGTTTTTCCGGGTAAGTTTGCCATTATCGGTAACTTTCCTTACAACATCTCTTCACAGATCCTCTTTAAAGTGCTTGAACACCGTGCCAACGTAGTAGAGATGGTGGGCATGTTTCAAAAGGAAGTAGCAGAGCGTTGTGCTTCCAAATCGGGAACAAAAGAATACGGCATCCTGAGCGTACTGATTCAGGCCTATTACGATATCGATTATTTGTTTACGGTAAAACCGGGTACTTTTAACCCGCCGCCTAAGGTAAACTCGGGCGTGATCCGGTTGAGCAGAAACAATGTTGAAACGCTGGCATGCGATGAAAAACTGTTCTGGACGCTGGTAAAAGCTGGGTTTAACCAGCGCAGGAAAACACTGCGCAATGCTTTGTCGGGCGTGCTTCCCAAAGCCAAAATGGACGACCATATATTTTTTGAAAAACGTGCGGAGCAGCTTACCGTGCAGGATTTTATTGCACTTACACAACATGTAACTGAACGCTCAAAAATAACCATACAACCAGATGAAGGGTAAAATTTTAATTGTTGACGACTTACACCCTGTATTTAAGAACAGGGCTGAACAATTGGGTTATGAGGTAGATGACCGTCCTGAAATTACACGGGCAGAAACACTAGCAGTAATAGCGCAATATGACGGAATTGCCGTGCGCACCAAATTCAGAATAGATAAAGAGCTGATGGATGCAGCCCCCGCGCTTAAATTCGTAGCCAGAGCAGGTGCCGGGCTGGACAATATAGATGAGGCTTATGCCAATGAGAAAGGTATCCTGCTGATCAATGCGCCTGAAGGGAACAGGGATGCCCTTGGCGAACACGCAGTGGCTTTGCTGTTATCACTGATCAATAACCTGCGCAAGGCGGATATAGAGATCAGGAATGGCATCTGGGACCGCGAAGGGAACCGCGGATGGGAACTGAAAGGTAAAACTGTAGGGATCATTGGTTATGGCTTTATGGGCAGTAGCTTTGCGCGCAAGCTTTCAGGTTTTGAAGTTAAAGTGCTTGCTTACGACAAATACAAGACAGGGTTTTCTGATGCTTATGCGCAGGAGTGCAGCATGGAAGAGATCGTGAAACACAGTGACGTATTGAGCCTGCATATTCCACTGACCTCTGAAACCAGGCAAATGGTGGATGAGGAATATCTGTTCCATTTTAAAAAGAATATCTTTTTTATCAATACCGCCAGGGGGGAGATTGTGAATACCAAGGCAGTGCTTGCGGGTCTGCAGTCAGGCAAGCTCTTAGGTGCAGGCCTGGATGTACTGGAAGCGGAAAAGTTTCCGAATCTTGGTGACCAGTCCTGGTATACTGAACTAAAAGAATCTCCAAAAGTAATTCTTACACCGCATATCGGCGGCTGGACGTTTGATTCCTACCGTAAGATCTCTGAAGTGCTTGCTGATAAACTGGAGCAATTCCAGGCAGGAATATAGTATAGCTATTCCAGGAGAAGACATACCATGGCCATTTTGGGCTGTTCTTCATACAACCTGGCTTGTTCCTTCTATGTGAGTCCGACATGGGTGCCCCGAAGGAATGAGGCTAGACCGAGTTTAAACCCTAAAGTCGGTCTAGCCTCGTTCCTTCTTCATACCTACCTCGCACTCATGTAGAAGGAACAAGCCAGAAGCAACGGGCAGAGGACGATGTGTGCCCAATTCAGGCCAATCTTTATCTTTCGTATTTCCCGTTGATGCCCTGGAGAATTTTGGGTGTCAAAACCTCATCAAAATACAATTTGATCAGCTGTATGGTTTCTGTATAGGTTTCTGAGTTTAATTGCAACGCAATTACCAATTCTTCAAAAGGCTTGTCATGGATCGCAGTTTGATGAATCCAGGAAGAGAGGACAGGCTGTTCAGCATCCGGCTCTGCCTGTATAATTCTGAGTCCTTTGTTTGCAGTGATTTTTGACGTGAAAATAGGATTTCCGTCAAGAATATCTTTCCCGTTTCCGTATGTATTGTTTACATAACGTTCATCATCCAGACCAGTCACACTTGTAAAGGTGTGTTTCCAGAAATCTATCAGATCAGAGTAGTTTTGCGGACTATCCACAAAACTATCAATAGCTAATACTTCCATCAGATTTTTCATTTTTTTACTCTTTTATAAATGCTGCTCCTAAATGCACCTCCAAATCTAACCTTTCGGTGAAATTTCTCGGAAATGACTTAATCAATGGTTTCCCCATACTTGAGATATTCACTCCTCCATTCTCCCGTGCTGCTGCAATAAATCTCCTGCATTTCGAGAACCCCTTTGATCTTATACTGGCGTCACTGGCACGTAAACGTCCGTGTAAATCATTTAATAATTCAATTCCTGTGATTGCCAATAGTGGCACATCCTGTGCCCAGCTATTGGAATCTTCCAGATTTTTACCCTGTACCTGAAAGCGTCCTCTATGTTTCATATTTATTGTTTTATGTGAATTTATATAAGCGAAACTAACCACAAGTTTTCTTAATACAAAATAAAAATAAACTTTATGAAAAATAGGCTATAAAATACATGCCTGTCATCTTTTAGTATTGGCATGGCATGAAAACAGAAAAGCCATCTCAAATTAACGGGATGGCTTTTACTATAAGTTCCTGAATTTTATTTCTTCCAGTCGTTATCTGCCGGAGTGGCATCCATATAGATACCTCCGTCAATAACAATTGAAGCAACTGCTTTTGCAGCGCTGAACTGTACTGAAATTGCTTTTTGATTAGCTTTCCACACCATCGGCGTCTGATGGATTACCTGTGTGGTTCCGTCCGCGTAGGTGACTTTCACATCAAACGGTATGGCAAATCCGCCAACGTTATTCAGGGCAACGGTATAACTGGTGCCTTTGATAGATACCTTACCGATGGCCAGGTCAATATAGTTATTGCTAAAGAACCAGTTATTCCAGTACCAGTTCAGGTCCTGGCCGGATGCGTTATTGATTGAGTAAAAGAAATCCCATGGAATAGGGTGTTTTCCGTTCCAGCGGTCCATATAGGCGCGCAGGTCTTTTTTAAAGGCCTCATCGCCCAGCATATCTTTTAAGCCGAGATAGGCCAGTGAAGGTTTCACGTAATAATTATTTCCTGAAATGGCTGTGGTAGGGGTAATTACCGGGAGAGCCTCTTCAGTATTCGTTTTAAAGATCCATGGTTTTACCCTGAAGCTCTTATAGTTCTCAGCGGCCTTTTCTTTCCCCAGCTGTTCGCAGGCGATCAGGTACTCAAGCGTTGTGGCCCATCCCTCATCCATATAGGCGTAACGTGTTTCGTTGATCCCCATGTAAAACGGAAAGTAGGTATGCGCAATTTCGTGGTTCATTACAAACTGGCTGAACTCCATATCAGGAGTTGTGCTGTCATTTACCATCATCGGGTACTCCATATCAGCAAAACCTTGCACTACCGTCATTTTTGAAAAAGGGTAGGGTACTCCCGGCCAGTTCCCTGAAAACCAGTTCAAAGCCATTTTGGCCCATTCCACGCCATGTGAGAAATCTTTGGCCTTTGCATCATAGGCAGCCTGTACACTTGATCTCCTGTTGGTTTTAGGGTCTACGATCACGCTTCCGGCATCCCATACATAATGGTTGCTCAGGGCAAAAGTGACATCTGTAATATGAGCGGCAGTAAACTTCCAGGTATTCCAGGCATTCTGTTTGGTGACTTCTCCTTTTGCCATTTCGCTGGCATCTGCCATGGAGATGACCTCATCACTGGTATATGATTTTTTCAGCCGCTCGGCAAATTTGGGCTGCAGCACTTCATCGGGGTTTTTTAAATCGCCCGTAGACCAGACCACGTAGTTTTTTGGTGCTCTTACGTTCAGCTGGTAATCATTGAAGTCGTTATAGAACTCTGCCCTGCCCGTATGAGGGAGCATATCCCATCCATTGTAATCATCATATACAGATACCCGGGGAAAGGAATAGGCAACAAAAAAAGTGGTGCTGTCCAACTGTCCTTCCCTTCCGCTTTCTTTAGAAAGCGGGTAACTCCAGTCTATCTTCAGCTTCACGGTTTCACCGGGTTTGATTGCCGTTTTTAATTTAACGGCTGCAATTGTCCCCCAGTCTTTGGCATCGATCGCATAAGCCTGCCCGTTGATCACAAAGGAACTGATACTTAGTCCCGTTGTCAGAAAGTCCTTGTCTGAATATCCTGCTCTGGGCGATTCCGGTTTATGGACGTTATTGACAAACCGGATAGCGAGCTGGGCAAGTGTATCAGGGCTGTTATTGGTATAATCGATCGTTTCTGTTCCTTTTACTGTCTTATCGTTTGGCGTTACTGTAAGGGTCATGTCGTACTTCCCTTTGTTCTGCCAGTATTTTTTTCCTGGTTTTCCGTCTGCGGCGCGGGTACCTTTATCGTACGCGGCTTTGATATTTCTCGGCATGTAGAGGTCCTGTGCCTGGGAAGTTATTGAATACAACAGGGATAGTACAGCTAGTCTAAAAATTTTGTGGTGCATAAAAATAATAAGTTAGTTGCACCAAAAGTAAAGGTTTTAAGTTCTTTCTAAACAATTCAAATCAAAAGATTTGCTTTTATAAGAATAGCCTGTTATCTTCGTTTTAATTGAAGCAAGACTATGTAGGCTTAATCTGCCGATGTAGTCTTGTTTGTATTTTAAAGGAAGTTATAAATAATACATTAAGCTATGACAGAGGTAACATACTACACTCAGGAAGGATTAGATAAGCTAAAGGAAGAAGTACATTACTTGACCACAACGGGGAGGCAACTGATCTCCAAGGCTATAGCTGAAGCAAGAGATAAAGGTGATCTTTCCGAAAATGCGGAGTACGATGCTGCAAAGGAAGCGCAGGGACTGCATGAAGCAAAAATATCAAAATTAAAGGCCACTTTAGCTTCGGCAAGGCTGATTGATGAATCAAAATTAGATACATCAAAGGTACTGGCATTATCTATTGTTAAAATCAAGAACATCAAAAACGGCGCTACCATGACCTATCAGCTGGTGGCTGAAACGGAAGCAGATATGAAGACCGGCAAGATCTCGGTGAAGTCTCCGATTGCACAGGGCTTACTGGGGAAATCTGTTGGTGATACCGCGGAGATCGATGTTCCGGCAGGTAAAATAGAATTCGAAATATTAGAAATCAGCAGATAAATTAAAGCATATGTCAAGTATATTTTCAAAGATCATAGATGGGGAGATTCCCGCACACGTAGTTGCCGAGACGACAGAATTCCTTGCTTTTTTAGATATTAATCCCCTGACCATGGGCCACGTGCTGGTGATTCCCAAAGAGGAAATAGATTATATATTTGACATGGATGAGGAAAGCTATTTCGGGCTTACCCTGTTTGCCAAGATCGTAGCGGCAGGCATCAAGAAAGCATTTCCCTGCATCAAGGTAGGCATGGCTGTTATTGGCCTTGAAGTGCCACATGCACATATCCATCTGATTCCTCTGAACGCAATGGACGACATCAATTTCAGCAGGCCAAAGCTGCACCCTACCGACGAGGAGCTTGCAGAAGCTGCATTAAAAATAAAAGCACAGTTATAATATAACTGTGCTACTTTAATTTCTCGTTATTCCTGTGCCTGTCGGCATCCCTGATATTCTTCTTCACCATATTTTTCTCCATGGCTTCGGTCAGGTTGATCCCGGTCTGGTTGGCCAGGCAGATCAGCACAAATAACACATCTGCCATTTCATCACCAAGGTCTACCGCTTCGTCACTTTTTTTGAACGACTGCTCGCCATAGCGGCGTGACATGATGCGGGCTACTTCGCCCACCTCTTCCATTAAGATCGCGGTATTGGTCAGTTCGTTAAAATAACGGATACCCGTGGTATTGATCCATTGGTCAACCGTTTCCTGTGCTTCCTGTATGGTCATTCTATTCTTTGTTTTTGGTGTCTATCAATATGGTTACAGGGCCATCGTTCAGCAGGCTGATCTTCATATCTGCCCCGAAGACCCCGGTCTGTACCGTTGTGTTCAGCAGCTGGCTGAGCTGTCTGATCATGGATTCATAAAGGGGAATGGCCTTATCCGGTCTGGCTGCCCTGGTAAAACCGGGCCTGTTTCCCTTTTTTGTGGCTGCATAGAGCGTAAACTGACTGATCAGCAGGATATTTCCGCCAATGTCTGTGAGCGACCTGTTCATCAGCCCCTGTTCATCACCAAAGATCCGCATATTGATGATCTTCGCTGCCAGCCATTCTACATCTTCCTGCTGGTCGCTGTCTTCAATTCCCAGCAGTACCAGTAACCCGTCCCGGATCTCTCCGGTAACCTGGTCATCTACCCTGCAGCTGGCCTGTGTAACACGTTGTATCACTGCTCTCATTATGCCCGCGTTTCATTGCCATGGAAGATACTGAGGTAACTTTCATAACGGCTGATTTCTATTTCGTCGTTTTCAACGGCTTTCAGTACGGCGCATCCGGGTTCATTGATATGCCTGCAGTTGTGGAACTTACACAGGTGCATGAGGTCGCGCATTTCCCTGAAGTAATGCCCCAGTTCTTCCGGTTTGATATCATAGATCCCCAGTTCCCGGATGCCAGGCGTATCGATCAGGTAACCGCCAAAAGGCAGGGTGTGCATTTCAGCGAAGGTGGTGGTATGCTGTCCTTTATCACTTGATTCTGATATTTCTCCCGTTTTAATGCTCCTGCCTGGTAGAAGGGCATTGATCAGGCTGGATTTCCCTACTCCCGAATGCCCGGAAAACAGGGTGGTTTTATCTTTTAATAAGCTTTCTATCAATGGAACGTTGGTGCCTTCCAGTGCTGACACCTCATAACAGGGATAGTCTAACCGCTCGTAAATGCTCTTGTAGTCTGCAAGTACCGCCAGGCCTTCATCACTGAACAGGTCCAGCTTGTTAAAGACCAGCGTGGCCGGAATCCGGTAAGCCTCTGCGGTCACCAGGAAACGGTCTATAAAACCCAGTGAGGTACGCGGGGAAACCAATGTAACCACCAGGAAAGCCTGATCGAGGTTGGCTGCAATGATCTGCGCCTGTTTAGACAGGTTGATGGATTTCCTGATGATGTAATTCCGGCGTTCATGGAGTTTGAAGATCACCCCATTGTCTGAATTGGGTTCCATTTCAAATTCTACCTGATCGCCAACGGCAATAGGGTTGGTGGTCTGAATCCCTTTGATCCTGAATTTCCCTTTGATCCTGCAGTCATAATCCTGCCCATCTTCCCCATGGACCAGGTACCAGCTTCCTGTTGATTTTATTACTAATCCTTGCATATTTATGCGGTAAAGGTAAGGAAAAAAGAGGATGCGGTTTTTCTGAATCTGTCTTTTCCGGAGCCGGCCGGCTCAAATGATTTAGCCGTCCAGAATTATTTTTTTAAGGAAACGCTTGCTTATTAGAAAAATATAACTTTACTTTATGGCGTAGCAACAACTAACCAGTATTGCTATTTAAATATGAAAACTAATTTAACAATTACATCCATTATTATTACCACCACCGGGGAACTCGGAGGGAGGTGAATTAATGGTATAAAGACAAAATAAAAAACCATAGAAAGCGCCTTCCTCTAAACGGAAGGCGCTTTTTTTTTAAATTTAAAATTATGAATATTGTAAAATTCGGAGGTACTTCAGTAGGTTCAGCAGAAGGCATCCGTACCCTGATCAGCATACTGAAGAAGGGAGATCAGGGCGATTACCCTGTAGTTGTACTTTCAGCAATGAGCGGCGTAACCAACCTGCTGCAGTCTATGGCAGAAAAAGCAGTGCTGGCTGAAGAATATACTGCGGAGTTAAAAGAAATTGAAGAAAAACACTTCCGGGCCCTGCGCGAGCTTTTACCTGCTTCCGCGCAAAACCCTGTTTTTACCAGGTTAAAAATATACTTCAACGAGCTGGAAGACATTCTGCAGTCGGTATATACCTTAAAAGAACTGAGCCCTCAAACCAGGGACCTGATCCTGAGCTTCGGCGAGCGCTGCTCCACTTTTATGATCAGTCATATTGCCAAACAGGATTTTCCGAATGCCATTGCTGTAGAAGGCGCTGAACTGATCAAGACAGACAGCAACTTCGGGCAGGCCAAAGTAAATACGCCGCTGACAGAAATGCTGATCCAGGATTTTTATGCGGCAAATAAAGACAAACTATTATTTGTAACCGGTTATATCGCCAGTAATACCGAAGGCAGGATGACCACGCTGGGCCGCGGGGGAAGTGATTTTACTGCTGCCATATGGGGCTCGGCTTTAAACGCTGCGGAGATAGAGATCTGGACTGATGTTGACGGCATGCTGACTGCCGATCCAAGGATCGTTGAAAAAGCGTTTAGCCTGACTGAACTCAGCTATACCGAAGCGATGGAGCTGTCTTACTTTGGTGCCAAGGTGATCTATCCGCCAACCATGATCCCGGCATTTTTAAAGAAGATCCCTATCGTCATCAAAAACACCTTCAATACAGATTTTGAAGGAACCTATATCCGCCATGGGGCAGATACTTCAAACTTTCCTATCAAAGGCATTTCGTCTATTGATGATATCAGCATCCTGAACCTGTCCGGCAGTGGCATGGTAGGTAAAGCAGGCTTTAGCGGCCGCTTGTTCTCCCTGTTATCAAGAGAGCAGATCAATGTAGTGCTGATCACCCAGTCTTCTTCAGAACACAGCATCACTTTTGCCGTGAAACCTGAAGATTCTTTAAAAGCACTGGCCATCATCAGCAAGGAATTTGAACTGGAACTGCATGCAAAAAAACTGGAATACCCACAGGTAGAGAACGGATTGTCTGTACTGGCCATAGTAGGGGAGAACATGAAACACACCCCGGGTATGTCTGGAAAGTTATTCCATGCGCTGGGCCGGAACGGGGTGAACGTAAGGGCCATTGCACAGGGCTCTTCAGAATATAACATCTCGGTTATCCTTTCGAAGACAGATCTTTCCAAAGCGGTGAATGCTGTTCATGATGCATTCTTTGCAGACCTGAAAAAAACGCTGCACATTTTTTGCCTGGGCACAGGAAATATCGGTAAAACCTTATTCCGCCAGTTGCTGAACCAAACCCCGCACCTGGCAAAAAACAATGACCTTGAAGTAAAGGTGATGGGCATCAGTAACTCACGCCAGATGTATATGAGCAATGCCGGTTTTGACCTGTCAGACTGGGAGACTGAGCTGAACGCCAATGCCGAACCTGCCGACCTGAAAGAGTTCGTGAAGCAGATGAAAGCCATGAACCTGCCCAACTGTGTGTTTGTTGACAATACAGCAAGCCCTAACCCGGTAGATTTTTACCAGGACATCCTGGAATCAAGCATCTCTGTGGTTACCTGCAATAAAATAGGTAACTCGGCTGAATACAGCCAGTACAGTGCATTCAAGGCAGCAGCCCGCACCTATGGTGTAGACTTTCACTATGAAACAAACGTAGGCGCAGGCCTTCCGATCATCCGCACACTGAAAGACCTGATGATGAGCGGTGACAATATTGCCAGCATTGAAGCCATCCTGTCGGGTACTATCTCTTATATCTTCAATAATTTTAAAGATGAAGTACGTTTTCATGAGATCGTGAAATCAGCCCAGGAAATGGGGTATACCGAACCTGATCCGCGTGATGACCTGAACGGAAAAGATTTTATGCGTAAAATGCTCATCCTGGCAAGGGACGCAGGATATCCTTTAGAGGAATCTGATATCAGGATCGAAAGCATGCTGCCTCCCGCCTGTATGGCGGCTGAAAGCGTAGCTGATTTTTACCAGGAGCTGGAAAACAATTCGGCCTATTTTGAAGATTTAAAAACAACCGCTGCAGCCAGTGGCAAAGTATTAAGATATATCGGTAAGCTGGAAGCAGGAAAAGTGGCGATCACGCTGCAAATGGTTGATGATGCCCATCCTTTCTATATGTTATCAGGAAGTGACAACATCATTTCCTTTATCACAGACCGTTATAAAGACCGTCCGCTGGTAGTTAAAGGCCCTGGTGCCGGTGCAGAAGTAACTGCCGCCGGTGTATTTGCAGATATCATAAATGTTGGTAAAAGATGAGAGAGTCAGTAAAAGTTTTTGCACCCGCAACTGTTGCAAACGTTGTTTGCGGGTTTGATGTCCTGGGATTTGCAGTAAATGAGCCCGGGGACGAAGTGATCATGCGTGTAACAGATAAACCCGGAGTGGTCATCTCTAAGATTACCGGTGATGAAGGGCGCCTGCCGCTTAACCCGGCAAAGAATACCGTGAGTGCAAGTGTTCAGGATTACCTGAAACACATTGGCCGTACCGATATCGGAATAGATATAGAATTACATAAGAAAATGCCTATTGGCAGCGGACTGGGATCAAGCTCCGCAAGTACTGTGGCGGGCCTCTTTGCGATCAACACGTTGTTTGATCAGCAGCTGACCGCCAAAGAGCTGGTTCCTTTTGCCATGAAAGGCGAGGAGATAGCCTGCGGTTACGGGCATGCCGACAATGTTGCCCCTGCACTGCTGGGAGGTTTTGTACTGATCAGGAGTTATGAACCGCTGGATGTGATTAGCCTGCCTTTCCCCGAAGAAATGTACGCTGCAATTGTATATCCTGAGGTGGACGTACCTACTAAAGATGCAAGGCAAATGATCCGCTCTAAAGTTTTACTGAAAGATGCGGTGAAACAGTGGGGAAATGTAGCAGGGCTGGTCACCGGCCTGTTTACCAAAGATTACGACCTGATTGGCCGCAGTATGGTGGACGGACTGGTAGAGCCTACACGTTCCATCCTTATCCCGGATTTCTACAAAATGAGAAGTATTGCCATGGAAATGGGGGCAATCAGCTTTGGGATCTCAGGTTCAGGACCTTCGGTGTTTGCGTTAACCAAAGATGAAGCTACCGGACATGCCATCACCCGGGCGCTGCAAAAACAATTGAAATCTATTCAGATCAACAGTCTGTCATTCGTGTCATCGGTCAATAAAAAAGGCCCGGTCATACTTGATTAAATATTATTATAATGAAATTATACAGTACCAACAACCACGACCTGAAAGTAGATTTCCAATCTGCCGTTTTTAACAGTATGCCGCAGGATAAAGGACTATACATGCCTGCAGAGATCCCTGTCCTGCCGGCTGAATTCCTTGAAAACCTGGATCAGTATGCACTGCCTGAAATTGCTTACACCATAGCATCAGCCTTGCTGCATGAAGATATTCCGGCTGATGACCTGAAAGCACTGATCGATGATGCGATTAATTTTCCTGCACCGGTTAACGCGCTCAGCGATGATACCTATGTGCTGGAACTGTTCCACGGCCCTTCACTGGCTTTTAAGGATTTTGGCGCCCGGTTCATGAGCCGTGTGATGGCTTATTTCCTGAAAGACGGAGAGCAATTGCTGGACGTGCTGGTGGCAACCTCAGGTGATACAGGCGGAGCAGTAGCACTGGGTTTCCTGGGTGTGCCCAATACGCGTGTGACCATCTTATACCCGAAAGGAAAAGTAAGTGAGATCCAGGAGCTGCAGTTGTGCAGCAACGGGCAGAACATCCGCGCGATAGAGATTGACGGAACATTTGACGACTGCCAGGCATTGGTGAAACAGGCCTTCGCTGATGATGAACTAAACGCCAGAATGAGGCTCACTTCAGCAAACTCGATCAATATATCAAGGCTGATCCCGCAAACTTTCTATTACTTCAATGCTGTCGCACAGTTATACAAAGCAGGCAAAAGAGAGATTGTATTCTCTGTTCCAAGCGGAAACTTTGGCAATATTGCTGCCGGGCTGCTTGCCTATAAGATGGGATTGCCCGTTAAACAGTTTATTGCCGCTACCAATGTGAATGATACTGTTCCGCGTTTCCTGGAAACAGGTGTGTATGAAACCAGGCCTTCTGTGCAAACCTATGCCAATGCGATGGACGTGGGTGCACCAAGTAACTGGGTAAGGATCATGGAACTGTTTAAACAGGATACCGCGAAACTGAAAGAAATGGTAAAAAGCTACCGTTATACGGATGCGGAAACCGTTCAGGCCATAACTGATATTTATGAGCAGTTCAATTATATCGCCTGCCCGCATACGGCAATTGCCTGGTTGGCGGTTCAGGCCTATAAGGGCGGTTATCCATCTGCCGGTGATACTTTTGTTTTCCTGTCTACAGCACATGCATGCAAATTCCCGGATGTATTTCCTGAGGAGATTGCGGCAAAGGTGGACGTTCCGGCGCAACTGGAAGAGCTGAAAAAGAGAGCACAGTCAGCCGAGCATATGGGGGTTGATTTTGATGCTTTCAAAGCATTTTTACTGGCTGAAGAAGCTTAAATCAAGCGCTTTCAGCAGGGCTCAGTTTTACTGGACCTTGCTGAAACGCATAATAGCGATATCGCCCATCATAAAGTTCAGGGTGGTATCGCCAGTTATCGTATACTTATTTACTTTTTTGATCATTTCAAAGAAAACGGCCTCTCCTTCACCCGGGCAGGCCATTTTTGTGGCTATCATCGGTTCGTTGAAATTGATGGATGTATCGTCAGCTATCAGCTTTCCCGAAAAAGAGTTGCAGCTGCTGTTTCCGCTGACCCTTTTTTCTGAAAGGTTAAATACCATTTGGGGTTTTTTACCGGGATAAAGACCGTTGAAGGCGATCCTCGGCCCTGAAATATAATTCAGCTCCCAGGTTCCCCCCAGTTTTGATAAATCAGAACTCGCGTCTACCGTATTCTTTAATGCATTACATGATGATAATGTAACTATAGCAAGCATTACCAATGTCGTCCTTTTCATAACGTTCCGATTAGTTAGGGAATGAAATGTACAAAGAATCTGCCAAAGTTTATCCAGGAAAATAATAAGACCCGAATATTAGAATACTGCCTGCGCAATTCTTTTGGTAGGTTCGGGGTTACTCATGGTATAAAAATGCAGTACAGGGGCGCCAATCTGAATGAGTTCTTTGCACTGGTTGATCATCCATTCAATTCCTACTTCTTTTACCTCTTTCTCATTTTTACAGGCCTGCACCGCTTCAGTAAGGTCATCCGGAAGATCAAGGTGGAAGATCTTTGGCAGGCTGATCAGTTGTTTTGAAGAAGTGATAGGTTTCAGACCGGGAATAATGGGAACATTGATCCCGTTCAGCCTGCACTGCGCAACAAATTCTGAATATTTAGAGTTGTCGAAAAACATCTGTGTAACGATAAATTCGGCACCCATATCAACTTTCTGCTTTAGATATTTAAAGTCGGTCTTTAAATTAGGGGCTTCAAAGTGTTTCTCCGGATATCCGGCAACGCCGATGCAGAAGTCGGTCTGGAAAGCATCATGGTCTTCAAAGAGGTATTTCCCTTTGTTCATGTTTGCTACCTGTTCCAGCAGGTCTGTAGCATAGGCGTGTCCGCCGGGAGTAGGAATGAACCCTGAATCGGCGTGCCTTGCGTCTCCGCGTAATACCAGTACGTTATCTATTCCCAGGAACTGAAGGTCGATCAGTGCATTTTCTGTTTCTTCCTTTGTAAATCCGCCACAGATCAGGTGGGGTACAGCATCTACTTTATACCTGTTCATGATCGCTGCGCAGATGGCTACTGTTCCGGGACGTTTGCGGTAAGAAACCTTTTCCAGCAGGCCATTGTCATGCTGTTTATAGATATAGTCTTCCCTGTGGTAGGTTACATCTATAAAGGGAGGATTAAATTCCATCAGCGGGTCAATGGCATTGTAGATGTCGGAGATGCTTTTTCCTTTTACAGGTGGCAGCAATTCAAAAGAGAACAGGGTTTTGCCCGCGGCAGCGTTAATATGTTCGGTGATCTTCATTTCTGAGTTTAATAAGCTAAATTAGGGCTAAGCCATCTTTCTGTATCGTCCAGGGACATGTTTTTTCTAAGGGCATATTCTTCTACCTGGTCTTTGGTGATCTTGCCCAGTCCAAAATATTTCGAATCAGGATGTGCAAAATAGAACCCGCTTACTGCGGCAGTAGGGTACATGGCAAAACTTTCTGTCAGTCGCAGCCCTGTTTGGTTCTCTGCATCAAGTATGGCGAAGAGCGTTTCCTTTTCGGTATGATCAGGACAGGCCGGGTACCCCGGAGCGGGACGGATCCCTGCATATTCCTCCTTGATCAGCTCGTCGGCACTCAGCTGTTCATCTTTTGCATAACCCCAGTATTCTTTACGCACCATCTCGTGCATTTTTTCTGCAAAGGCTTCTGCAAGGCGGTCAGCCAGTGCTTTGGCCATGATGCTGTTGTAATCATCATAACTGGCTTCGAACTCAGCTACCAGCTCGTCACAGCCGATACCGGTGGTGACTGCAAAACCTCCGAAATAATCCTGTATGCCGCTGTCTTTGGGAGCCACAAAATCTGACAATGCATAGTAGGGTTGTCCTGCCACTTTTTCAGCCTGCTGGCGAAGGGTATGAATGGTAACAGGTTTACCTTCCACTTCCAGCAGGATATCGTCTCCTACCGCATTAGCAGGCCAGAATCCAATTACACCATTGGCGGTGAGCAGTTTTTCTTCTACGATCCTTTTCAGCAATACCTGTGCATCGTCAAATAGTTTTTTGGCCTCATCACCGATCTTTTTATCGCTGAAGATCCGTGGGTAACTGCCGCCCATTTCCCAGGTATGGAAAAAGGGAGTCCAGTCGATATAGGGAACCAGCTCATCCAGCGGGAAGGCGGTAAAGGTTTTTGTGCCCAGAAATGCCGGTGCAGGGGCTACCCGTGCCGGGTCGATCTGGAATTTATCTGTGCGGGCTTCTTCAATCGTTTTGAAACGTTTGTCTGACCGTTTATTTAAATGTGCTTCACGCGCCTTGTCATACTCTTGCCTGATGTTGCTGATATAGGCTTCGCGGGTTTCTCCGTTCATGAGCGTACTGCATACGGATACGCTCCTGGAAGCGTCCAGTACATGGATAGCGGGGCCGGAGTAATTTGGGGCTATCTTTACGGCGGCATGGATGCGGGATGTGGTAGCACCTCCGATCAGCAACGGTATGGTAAACCCTTCACGCTCCATTTCTTTTGCAAAATGTACCATCTCATCCAGTGAAGGGGTAATTAAGCCGCTTAAACCGATGATATCTGCATTGATCTCTTTCGCTTTTTTGATGATCTCCTGTGCGGGAACCATCACGCCCATGTCTACGATCTCGAAGTTATTGCAGGCCAGGACCACACCCACAATATTTTTACCGATATCATGTACGTCTCCCTTTACGGTAGCCATCAGTACCCTGCCGGCAGAGGAACTCTGGTCCCCCTCCGGGTTATCCAGTTTCTCCTGTTCAATGAAAGGCAGGAGGTATGCCACGGCCTTTTTCATAACCCTGGCAGATTTTACCACCTGCGGAAGGAACATCTTTCCGGCACCAAAAAGGTCACCAACGATGTTCATCCCATCCATCAGCGGGCCCTCAATCACATGGATAGGCCTTTCGTACTGTTGCCTGGCTTCTTCCACATCGTCATCAAGGTATTCGATGATCCCTTTAACAAGGGAGTGGGAGAGGCGGGATTCAACGGATTCTTTTCTCCATTCCTCATCCTTCACCAGTTCTTTTCCTTTTGACTTTACCGTTTCAGCAAAATCAACAAGGCGTTCTGTTGCATCTTCCCTGCGGTTGAGCAATACGTCTTCCACTCTTTCCAGCAGTTCAGCCGGGATGGCTTCATAGACTTCAAGCATCCCTGCATTCACAATTCCCATATCCAGGCCGGCTTTGATGGCATGGTACAAAAATGCGGAGTGCATGGCCTCGCGTACGGTATTGTTCCCTCTGAATGAGAAGGAAATGTTGGAAACCCCGCCGCTTACTTTGGCATAAGGCAGGTTTTCTTTGATCCAGCGGGCCGCGTTGATAAAGTCTACCGCGTAGTTGTTATGTTCTTCGAGGCCGGTGGCCACGGTTAAGATGTTCGGGTCAAAAATAATATCTTCAGCAGGAAAGCCGATCTCATCCACCAGGATGTCATATGAGCGCTTGCAGATTTCCTTACGGCGCTCAAAATTATCTGCCTGTCCCTGCTCGTCAAAGGCCATTACTACGATAGCGGCACCAAAGTTCATGATCTTGCGTGCGCTTTCGCGGAACTTGTCTTCTCCTTCCTTAAGGGAAATGGAGTTGACAATGCCTTTTCCCTGCAGGCATTTCAGCCCGTTCTCAATCACGCTCCATTTGGAGGAGTCTACCATGATCGGCAGTTTGGAGATATCGGGTTCTGAAGCGATCAGGTTGAGGAATTTGGTCATTGCGGCTTCGGAATCAAGCATCCCTTCATCCATATTCACATCAATCACCTGGGCACCACCCTCCACCTGCTGGCGTGCAACAGCCAGTGCGGCTTCATAGTCGCCACTCAGGATTAACTTGGAAAATTTCGGGGAGCCCGTGATGTTGGTTCTTTCGCCGATGTTGACGAACATGCTTTCGGGAGTGATGGTTACGGGTTCCAGTCCGCTTAGGCGCAGGTAACGTGGAATAACGGGGATAGTTCTTGGGGTAACGTTTTTGGCTTTTGCTGCAATAGCAGCGATGTGCTCCGGCGTGGTGCCACAACAACCTCCAACAATATTCACGAAACCATGCTCAATGAAATCTCCGACAAACGTTGCGGTTTCATTGGGCATTTCATCATAGGCACCAAATTCATTTGGCAGGCCGGCATTGGGATAGGCCGAGACATAACATCCGGCTTTTGCCGAAAGTTCCTCAACATGGGGCCTCATTTCTTTGGCACCCAGGGCACAGTTAAAACCGATGCTCAGGGGTTTGGCATGAACAACGGAGTTTAAAAAGGCCTCTGCGGTTTGTCCGGATAAAGTTCTGCCCGAAGCATCAGTGATGGTACCGGAGATCATGATCTCTATCTTCCGTCCGATCACGTCTTCATATTTCTTGATGGCAAAGATTGCTGCCTTTGCATTCAGGGTATCGAATATCGTTTCAATCAGCAGCAGGTCTGAACCGCCGTCAACGAGCCCTCTGATCTGCTGATAATAAGCATCTGCCAGTTCGTCAAACGTCAGCGCCCGGAATCCGGGGTCGTTCACATCGGGAGAAATAGACAGAGTGCGGTTGGTTGGCCCTACGGCACCTGCTACAAAACAGGTACGGCCGGGGTTGGCCGCCATGAATTCATTTACGGCCTCTTTGGCAATTTTGGCGCCCTCAAAGCTCATTTCATAATCCAGCTCTTCCATCTGGTAATCTGCCAGGGAGATGCGCTGTGTACTGAAAGTATTGGTCTCTACGATATCAGTTCCCGCTTTCAGGTATTCTGTGTGTATCGCTTTGATGATATCCGGACGGGTGATGTTGAGCAGGTCATTATTGCCCTTTACATCACAGGGATGATTCTTAAAGCGTTCGCCCCTGAAGTCTTCTTCTGTAAGGACGTACCGCTGTATCATTGTGCCCATGGCACCGTCAATAATTAAAATTCGTTTTTCTAACTCTTCTCTAATGTTCATTATCAGGGGTATACATAGCCATTTGTCCGTAAGCTAAAACGTTCTTTTTACAGAACAGCAGAGGGCAAACTTAATAAACAGGCTTAATCAGAATTCCGGTACCGGATCGAATTAACTTATCTTTCAGGAGCAGCCTCAACTGCCCGAGTAGAATGTAGCACCTTGTAAGCACAGGTTGCTAAGACTTCGCAGGGTCTAATCCCTCCGTCTTTCTTTATAAGCGTGTGCAAAAATGCAACAAAGAAAAATCAATTCCAAGAAATGTAAGGCTAAACACAATAAAATTGCAATTGGATGCTAAGTTTCTCTGTTTGTAAAGGATGCTACAGGTCATTTGATACCTTCCCGTTTTATAATGTTTGGTATCTTTGCCTGATTGATAAACCGACTATAGTGTTTGAAGTATTCGAAAAGTATATAAATAATAAGGATGTGGTTCTTACCGCGGAAGAGCTCAGTTTGATTAAATTGAGAGCTACTGAAAAAAAGATACGCAAACATCACTATCTTTTGCAGGAAGACACGATATGGAAATATAATGCCTTTGTATGTTCGGGGTGCTTCCGCATGTATACTATTGATGCGAAAGGAGAGCATATTTTACGTTTTGCCTTTGAGAACTGGTGGGCGGGTGACCGGGAAAGTTATACCGCTGGCACTCCTTCAAAGTATAACATAGAAGCACTTGAGGATACTGAAGTTTTATTATGGACAAAACCCGACTTCGCTTTTCTGCTGGAAGTTATTCCCTCTTTAAAGCAGCTGATGAATACCCTTATTGTAAATAATCAGATAGCCAGCCAAAGCAGGATACACGCGGCAATCTCTTACACGGTAGAGGAACGGTACCGTGACTTCGTAAAACGGCACCCTGGAATTACCAACCGTATACCACTCCATATGATCGCCTCTTATCTTGGTGTTACCAGGGAAACCCTGAGCCGCATCCGCAATCAGCACTCAAAGAAATAAGTCCCTTCCCGGTGATATTTGTCACGCCAAAATGGTGATTTTCATCATCGTCGTATTTCGCTTAACGGTTGCAAATTTGCCCTGTCAATGTTGACAATTATATTTTAATATGAGTGCAGATCACAAAGAAACAGCGAATGTACAGGCGAAGCGTGTCGCTATAGTTATATCAAATCCCACTACAGAAACCACAACAATGCAAACCGCGGGTTTCTGGTGGAGCGAATTGACACATCCCTATTATGAATTTATCCAGGCCGGATATGAAGTTGAAATATTCAGCAATGACGGCGGTGAATGTGTAGCCGATGCAACGAGTGATCCCCGCGACCAAAGCGGATATGCTGCCAATGATTTGATAACAAAAGGTTTTATTGCAACAGAACGTTTATTCAAGTTGGTACAGAACACCCGGAAGGTAAACGAAATAGAGACAGAAAAATTTGATGCAATCTTTGTTGCAGGTGGCCAGGGGCCAATGTATACTTACGAAACAGCAAAAGACCTTCAGAACAAGGTTGTTGATTTCTTTGAAACCGGCAAAGTTGTAGCAACCATTTGCCATGGGGCAGCGATATTGAAGTTTGCCAGACTGGCCGATGGGAAATATCTAACCGAAGGAAGGAACGTGGGCGGGTTTTCTAATGCCGAAGAAGATTTCATCGACAATGTGATGTGGCAAAACGGTTATTTACCGGCGGGACAGTCTTTCACGCCATGGCGTATTGAAGATACAATGAAATCAACCGGCGCAAATTATCTTGAAGGCGGTTTGTGGAAACCATTTGCCGTTCGTGATGGTAAATTGGTTACCGGTCAGCAGAACTTCTCCGGGGCTGTAACGGCTCAGAAAGTAATTGAAGTTATATCATAAAACGGCATAAAAAGGGGCTAATCTCATCACCAGCCCCTTTTATTGTTTTAAAATGTGCTCCGATATCGGAAACTGCTCTACTCATAATTATTAAACAATTATATTATGGTGTTAAGTTTTTTGCTAGAATGATAACAATGTCTTTTTTACCTTGTTCAAGGGTGGCATTTTTGTTGATATATAGCAATACAACGAATTCTGGGGTTACCCAACTGAATGTTGTTGGCTCACTCTGGGTATCTACGTAACCAAATGCAGAGGCTGATTTGTACTGCCCAAACTTGTGTTGCAGATAGTTGAAAATGGCTGTGTCTGGACTTAGTGACAGGTATATTTCATTTATTAATTGTTTTTTATTTATTCGGTAGCCAATCTTTTCGATCATTAACTTATTATCCCTTAAAGATGACTTGGTAGTTTTATTGATGAATTTCGGAGAGAATGGATTAAAATCTTTGTTTATGGCTTCCTCTTGCGCATGTGGTAATGTTTCTACCATTATGTAGTCATTATTGGTCTGAGGGTATGTTCCCAAGGTAGCCTGTATTGTCCTTGAGGTAAAGAAATGGTTCAGAGATTGCGCAATACCCGATTGACTAAATAGTAGACAACCTAAAAACCCTATAAAAATTGATTTGAATTTCATAAATAATTATTCGAGAAAAAAGCACTGAATATGTTCATTCTTTTATTGTCGTTGGAAAGAAGACCTTGAATTTGCCCATGCCCCTCAAACATGATATCTTCGATAGAAGTGAATAAAATCTCTGGATGAATTGCCTGATAAGATGGGAAATGATTATCTATTAGATTTACAAGAGTGTCATAAAGTGCAGCTACTTCAGTAGGTATGTTGTAAGATACAGACTGATAATTCCCTTTATGTACTATTTTACTCTCGGGCGTCCATAAAGATTGATGTACCCAATAATAAGGAATCAGCAGGCTCAGATTTAATACAAGACGAATACAGTCCTCTAGCTTTTTAGCAGTGCTTTTATCAATTATAACAAGTTTAAAACAGTTATCAACATGCAAAGTTTCTTTCCAGTCTTCTACCTGGATATTGAAACCATCAGACTGATGATTGATATCTTCTACTAATTGCAGCCAACTATTAAGCATCAAATTTATTTTTTCCTTTTTAGTCTGCTGTAGATTTAGATATGCTGAAGAGAGGTAATATTGCGGTTCTGAGTCAAGGATTCCTTTGGGATAATAAGTATATGCTTCTTCTTGGAGTTGCTGTATGATATTTTCTAGTCCCATAGTGAAGAGTTTATAATGAAAATTACAAGTAAAGGTCTGTGGTTCCTATTGAAATCATAGACCTCTAATTTAAACAATTTAATTGTTTCTTTAAAACATAAGTATATATTTTTCAAATAAAATTATTTTCTAATTTTCACATCCAGCTTGGCCCAACCAGTTGAATATCTGTACTATTGGGCCATTCCATACCGGCTTAGAAACTACGATTGAATTATTTGAAGCCGTATAGTTTACAGCAGCATACCCTTGTACTTCACGAGTCAAACAAATTTGAAATAACTCTTTGAAATCGCTTTCGACCTGAGATGATAAGATCGCATTAATTTGCTCAGGCGTCGAAAAACCCATATACTTTGTTGTAAGACTGGCGCCAGCTAAGTTGGCAGCATGAGCAGCGTATTCCGCAGCCTTACCTGGCGAAATTATGTTACCGTTAGCCTGGTTTATACCCATGTTAATATACATTGTTCTAAATTGAAATATTCTAACTACGTTTCCGTTCGGAAGTTGTACAACAAATGTTAAGTTGCTAATTCCAGCCTCCTGTGAATTTCCATTACCCACCCTTGTAAACTTGAACGATTTACAACTTAATCGTCCATCATCGCTATTGGCTCCCTGACCACCAAATCCATAGACAGTTGTTAAATTTCTCGCTGCTGCGGGAGGAGCGTCGCCACCTGGTGCTCCGATTCCTCCATTATCTCCCCCTGTACCTCCGCTTGGTGGAGGTATCGGTGGTTGTGGGGTTGTTTCAGTTGATCCAGGTGCACATTCTCTTCTTAAAAATTCACTGGAATTTAAATTAATAGGACCGTTTATAGTACAGCCGTAGAGTTGATTTTGAACCTCTGACAAGCTTGGGGTAGTGCAGTTTCCATAGGCAATTATCCCTAAGATATTAACTCCCCGGCCGTTACAAAGTACACCCCATGAACAGAGATATACATTATAACATCCAGTTGATGGGGATGTCGATTCCATAGGCGTTATCGGACTTGATTTATCCTGTTGATACGAGGAAAATACGCCTACATTATTCTCCAATGATTTGAAGGCAATTTTTCCTGAAAAGCCCTTTGCATTGAGATTTGAGTCCTTTTTTTCCTTAATATCATCATCAAATGTATAGGCTATTGAGTATTTAAGGTCCTTTGGCGTGCAAGTGATAAGCAAGTACCTTTTATAATTAATTATAGTAGCAGGTTGCTCTAATTCACTCTCTTTAAGCTTATAGTAAGCTTTCATAGGGACATAGATATATTGAATGGAGTCTTTATTGATCCTATCTAGGGGCTCTGCCCATTCAATTTTCCAGGATAGCGAGTATTCCTTAATGTTTGAGTTGACGTTAGTTTGTAAATCAGATTGCGAATATTTTTTGCTGATGAAATCCTTCTCTAAAAATTTCGATGATCTTTTCATCCAGCTCTGTGGATCAACCCTCTCATGCTGGCTTTCTTCACCATGATTTTTTTTACATGATAAGGGAATGATGAAAAAAGTGATTAGAAATAGGGATATAGGCCAATAGCGCAACTTTATGTGCGTAAATTTTGTTTTCATATCTTAAATGTCTTTTTATAAAAAAATTGAGATGTGGAGGCTGGAGGGTAAATTATTATGGCAGCGGGAATATTATATGTATAAATTTAATAATCTTCTCTCTATCTTAATATTTTTATTTTCGACATTTTATTAACACTTTTTTATTTTTGATATGGTTGTTTCAAACAGTGAAATCGTCTAGGTATATGCCTATATTGAAGCTACTAACTAGTTACGTTGCAAAACGTTTTTTTCAAGATCAACTATTAAAATAGGGTAAGAAACGTTACATATACAATACGAACTTTTGAATCTGATTAATTCAACTAAACTAAGGCAGTCTGTGAATGACTATTGATCGATACTCACCAGAAATGACATGTATAATGAGGAAAAGTCGTCCGAAAAAAATCGCGGCCAAAAAAAAAGGCTGATCTCATGATCAGCCCCTCTTTACTTTTTGAATTGGATATTATTTTCTTCCTCCAAAGATCCTTAACAGGAACAGGAAGATATTGATAAAGTCAAGGTATAAAGACAATGCGCCCATGATGGCTAATTTTTTGGAGTCATCAGCAGCGATAGTATCACCGTTCTCTTCAATACCGGCACCAATGCGTTTTAACTTTTGTACGTCATATGCAGTTAATGCAGTGAAGATGGCTACACCAAAGAAGCTCATGATATAGTCAAAACCAGGGCTTCTCAGGAACATATTGATCACACTTGCAATCACCAGGCCGATCACACCCACCATCAGGATAGGGCCGAACTTGGTTAAATCAGTGTTGGTTGTGTATCCAAGTATAGCCATTAAGCCGAATATACCAGCAGCGGCAGCAAAACATGCGATTACAGATCCTGACGTGTAGATCAGCAAGATAAAGCTCAGACTTACCCCTGTCAGTACTGAATAGAGGATGAATGTACCCAATAAAGCTGCATATGAAAGTTTACTCAAACCAGCACTCATTAACAGTACCAATCCTACCGGGGCAAACATCACCACATAACCCAAAGTTGAAAGTCTGCCGGTTTCCTGGCTGAGCAGGTAATTCAACATTTCAGGGGTATTTGCCATGTAAACAGCAGCAAGTGTAGAGATGCCCAATGCAACGAACATCCATAAAAACACACTTGCAAAGAATTTTTTTGCAACAGTTCCTGTTTGGTTCTCTACAAAAACTGATTTTTCTGACCAGTTATAATTATTATTGTTATCCATTTTTTTAAAATTTTAATTAAATATACGGGTAATATGTTATGTGCAAAATTTATGCCCCGAGTCTTTTTGTCAGAATTTCTTCAACTTTACGGAATATCTGAAGTGGTTTTAGTGTTCTCCATGCCAAATCGTCCAGCTCGCCGCCAAAATTGATATAATAGTCAATATTGCTGCTCCTGAACTCTTCAATCACATGCGGGTTAAAGTTAATGCCTGTGATCCATCCGTCTTCCACGTCCTGGAACCACTCTTCATAATAAGAGTCCTCAGAAGAATGAAAGTTCAGGATATTCTCTCCTATCAGGATGAATTTATTGATCCCTTCGTCTATCATCAGCTCCAGGATCTCCCTTTTAAGCAGCATGATATCATTGGAGATGGCATCATTCCATTCCCCTATAAATTCTATGATCGCATAATTGTGGTCATAATCTACAAAGAGAACTTTGATATAAAGTGTACTTGAACCAAAATCATCCCATTGCGGGTGGATCAGGTAATTGTACAGTTGTTTGTCGAAATAAAACTCTGAATATTCCGTGTTGAAAAATGGCGAGCGGGGATCTTCTGCGGCTATATAATCATCCCGCCAGCGGTAATAAGGTTCTATTTCATGCATAGCAGCTATTATTTAGTACTGGCTTCAACAGCCTTTCTTACGCTTCCGTAGCGGATCAGTAAATCTTCGGCTTTCTTGTAATCGATCTTTAATTCATCCATTACCATTTGAGTGCCCCTGTCTACCAGCTTATGATTTGTTAACTGCATATCCACCATTTTATTGCCTTTTACGCGGCCCAGTTTAATCATCACGGTAGTACTCAGCATGTTTAATACCAGTTTTTGTGCAGTACCGGATTTCATCCGGGTAGACCCTGTTAAAAATTCAGGGCCAACAACTACTTCAACAGGAAAATCACTTGCTGCGGCAATTGGCCCTCCTTCATTACATACGATACATCCGGTTAAAATACCATTTTCCCTGGCTTTTAATAACCCTCCGATCACGTAAGGCGTAGTTCCCGAAGCGGCAAGGCCGATCAGGCTGTCCTTCGGATTGATATCAAATTCCTGAAGGTCAATCCATGCCTGCTGGTCGTCATCTTCGGCATTTTCCACAGCCCTTCTGATTGCCTTATCGCCACCGGCAATGATACCTACTACCTCGTCAAACGGGACACCAAAGGTTGGCGGGCATTCCGAAGCATCTACTACGCCCAGGCGCCCGCTTGTTCCTGCACCGATATAAAACAACCTGCCGCCGCTTTTCATCCTTTCGGTAACGGCAATAGAAAGCTTTTCTATCTGGGGAAGACATTTTTCTACGGCCAGCGGGACCGTTTTGTCCTCATTGTTTATGCCCTTAAGAATGTCAAGCACTTCCATCTGGTCTATATCATTGTACTTTGACTCTTGTTCGGTTACGCGTATCATAATTTGTGTTTCATTTATTTTTAATTCCTCTTATCCTGATGGAGCTTTTGCGAGCAGCTTCAAACATTTTATATTTTTCAGATCCGGAGCCTTACTGTTAATTTTTACGTATCTGTAAATAGATATGGTTTGATAAAAATCGTCAATTTCTTTTGAATGGTGAAATTTGAACAAATAAAAACACTATAAAAAAAAAGATGAAACAATAATAAATCTGAACCAGTTAAATAGTTAATTGACAACGTAATTTTATAGCTTTGTACAATTGCTCAACATGAAACCAACTACCCGAAAAAATCTCCTCATTGCACTTACTTATTCTGTTACATTAATAGGTGGGATGTTCCTGGGCTACAAGTTTTTACGGGACCAGGGGTTCACCTTTCAGCGCAATGTTCAGTTTGCAGATAACAATTCGGAAAAAGTGGATGAGATCATCAACCTGATCAACCGGAATTATGTGGATGAGATTGACGCAGATACGCTGAGCCACCTGGAAATTGACAGTTTGTTACATCAGCTGGACCCCCATAGTGTTTATCTTCCGCCTGTTAAACTGAGTGAACAGTCTGAATTGCTGGAAGGCAATTTTGAAGGGATCGGGATAGAATATTATATATTGAAGGATACCCTCCTGGTAACCAGTGTTTTTAAGGACGGGCCTGCTGCATTGGCAGGGTTAAAACTGGGGGATAAAATATTAAAGATCGACAGCTTTTATGTGAGCGGTAAACATTTGCCGAGGGAGCAGATGATTGGAAAGATCAAAGGTAAACGGGGAACGGCAGTACAACTGCTTATTCTGCATCCGGGCTCCAGCCATCCGGTTACAATGGCTATCAAACGCGGACGCGTAAATGTGAGCAGCATTGATGCCGCCTATATGCTCAACGCAGATGCGGGCTACATCCGGATCAGTGAATTCGGCGCCAATACGGACAAAGATTTTGTGGAATCGGTAAAAAGTTTAAAGTCGGCCGGTATGAAAAAGCTGATCCTTGATCTTCGCGACAATGGGGGAGGGTACCTGACGGCCGCAACCAGCCTGGCCAACCAGATCCTTCCGGAGAATAAACTGATCGTTTATACCGAAGGGAAACACGAGCCGCGTACAGATTATATTGCTACAGGCGGCGGAGAATTTGAGGATGGTAAACTGGCGGTTCTCATTAATGAGAACTCTGCTTCGGCGAGTGAGATCCTTGCCGGTGCAGTACAGGATCTGGACAGGGGCATCATCATTGGCCGCCGTTCCTTTGGTAAAGGGCTGGTTCAGGAACAGTTTCCCTTTGGTGACGGATCTGCGCTGAATTTAACCATTGCCAGATATTACACGCCATTAGGGCGCAGTATTCAGAAATCATATAAAAGAGGATATACTGCTTACCAGAATGAGATAGAAGAACGCTTTAACGATGGAGAGCTGACTGAACATCCTGCTGCCTCCAGGGACAGTATACAGAAAAACCTGGCCTATACCACCGGTTCAGGAAAGCGGGTGTTTGCCGGCGGCGGTATACAGCCTGATATCTATGTAAAGATGGATACTGCCGGGATCAATAAGTTTTACAGCCTGCTGATGGATAAGAAAGTGCTTTTTGACTATGTATTCGATGTGCTTGCCAATCGTTATACTTCAGCATACCTTGAACAGAACCTGGCAACTTTTACCATTAGCGAGGCAGACTACAAAGATTTTATCAGGTACGTGCAATCCAAGAACATTGTGATAGACTATAAGCAGCTGATTGCTTCAAAACCCGTGGTTTATAATGATCTCAAAGCATTACTTTACCGGTATCACCTGGGGGATGCGGGTTATTACAGGGCTTTAAACCTGAATGATAATATGGTAAAGCAGGCTCTTTCAAGCCTGCAATAACCTTATCTTTTTATTATTTCTGTCTGAAATAGATCTGTATCGGCACACCGTTGAAATCAAAATTCTCACGGAGTTTATTCTCTATAAAACGTTTGTACGGTTCCTTGATGTATTGAGGCAGGTTACAGAAGAAAGCGAACATCGGTGAGGTAGCATTGATCTGCGTAACATATTTCACTTTAATATATTTTCCTTTCAGCGCCGGCGGCGGATACTTCTCAATGATTGGCAGCATCACGTCATTCAGTTTTGAGGTCGGAACCTTTTTACCTCTGTTCTTAAATACTTCCAGGGCTGTTTCTACAGCCTTGAAGATACGCTGTTTGTTGAGCACTGAAGTAAATACGATCGGTACATCGGTGAATGGCTGAAGTTTCTGACGGATCTGTTCTTCGAAAGCTTTCATTGTTTTGTTGTCTTTCTCTACCAGGTCCCATTTGTTCACCAGGATCACGATACCTTTTTTGTTCTTCTCGGCGAGGTGGAAAATATTCACGTCCTGCGCTTCCAGTCCTTCCATGGCATCTATCATCAGGATCACTACGTCAGCCTCTTCAAGCGCCTTAATGGTACGCATAACCGAATAAAATTCGATGTTCTCTTTTACTTTGGTCTTTTTACGCAGACCGGCAGTATCGATGAACATGAACTCATGTCCGAACTGGTTGTAGTGGATATGGATAGAGTCACGTGTTGTTCCGGCGATAGGCGTAACAATATTTCTCTCCTGGCCCATCAGGGCATTGATCAGGGAAGATTTGCCCACATTCGGCCGTCCTACAATGGTTAGTTTTGGTAATCCGTTTTCTTCGAGCGGAACGTCTTCAAAGTGAGAGATCACTTCATCCAGCAGGTCGCCCGTACCAGATCCGGTCATTGAGGAGATTGAATATATTTCTCCGAGCCCGAAACCATAGAACACGGCAGCATCATTTTCAAGAGAGGTATTGTCTACTTTATTTACGACGATAAAAACAGGTTTTTTACTTCTGCGCAGTAATTGTGCGATCTCATCATCCAGGTCTGTTATTCCGGTGATCACATCAACCATAAACAGGATAACTGAGGCTTCTTCGATGGCGATTACTACCTGCTCACGGATGGCTGCTTCAAAAACATCTTCAGAATTTGCTACATAACCACCGGTATCGATCACTGTAAATTGTTTGTCAGTCCACTCGGCAACGCCATAGTGACGATCGCGTGTTACACCGCTGAAATCATCAACAATAGCTTTACGACTCTCAGTTAAGCGGTTAAAAAGGGTAGATTTGCCTACGTTTGGTCTTCCGACGATTGCTATAATATTAGCCATGTGTTGTGAATTGTATTAATTATTAAGGGGTTGCAAAGGTAGGTTTAATTTTCGTACCCGAAACTTTTTAAATAGTTCTTTTTACTTCTCCAGTCAGGAATGACTTTTACGAAAGTCTCGAGGAACACTTTTTGGTTGAGAAAACGCTCCACATCCTTACGTGCTTCGGTACCTACTTTTTTCAGCATAGCGCCTCCTTTGCCAATCAGGATGTTCTTTTGAGAATCGCGTTCCACAATAATCTCTGCACTGATCCTGGTAATTTTCTCCTCTTCCTTGAAGGCAGTGATCACTACTTCTGTACTGTAAGGGATTTCTTTCTGGTAGTTATTGAAGATCTTTTCCCTGATGATCTCGGAAACAAAGAAACGCTGGGTCTTATCTGTCAGTTCTTCTTTATCATAATAGGCGGGGTGTTCCGGAAGATTTTCCAGTACTTTTTCCAGTATGCCGTCCAGGTTGTATTTGTGTAATGCTGAGATCGCATAGATGTGCATGGGCTTTAGCAGCTCCTGCCAGTAGGCTTGTTTCTCATCTACCTGGTCTTGCGTAGCACCGTCAATCTTATTGATCAGGACGATCATCGGAATGGTGCTGTTAATGATTTTCTCGAGAACATCATTTTCATCGTGCTGCTCATTTACGTCTGTTACAAACAGGATGAGGTCTGCATCACTCAATGCGCCTTTTACAAAATTCATCATGGAATCCTGCAGTCCGTAGCGTGGTTTTATGATCCCTGGAGTGTCAGAAAAAACGATCTGGTAATTTTCTTCATTCACAATTCCCAAAATACGGTGACGTGTAGTCTGGGCCTTTGGAGTGATGATCGATAGTTTTTCCCCTACCAGGGCATTCATTAGGGTAGATTTACCAACATTTGGCTTACCTATTATGCTTACAAAACCTGCTTTATGCGACATCGAATATTTTTTAAAATAAATTTGCATTGCAAAGAAACGAAATATATCTTTGCAGACCAATTTAAAACAAAGGAAGATTAATTCTTTCACCGTTTTAAACTGATATAAAGTGCGGGGTGGAGCAGTTGGTAGCTCGTCGGGCTCATAACCCGAAGGTCATCAGTTCGAGTCTGGTCCCCGCTACCTGGAGAAGCAGCACCTGCAAGGGTGAGTCGCTTTGAAAAGGCCCGTTCGTCTACCGGTTAGGACGCCAGATTTTCATTCTGGAAATAGGGGTTCGATTCCCCTACGGGCTACACAGAAACGCTAGTTGCACGCTAGCGTTTCTCATTAAAGACATAGTGCGGGGTGGAGCAGTTGGTAGCTCGTCGGGCTCATAACCCGAAGGTCATCAGTTCGAGTCTGGTCCCCGCTACCTGGAAGAGCGTTTAACTTGCAAAGGTTAAACGCTTTAATTTAATGGCCCGTTCGTCTAGGGGTGAGGACGCCAGATTTTCATTCTGGTAACAGGGGTTCGATTCCCCTACGGGCTACTTGAAACCGACAGGTGGAATGGCTTGAAATAAAAATATAGTGCGGGGTGGAGCAGTTGGTAGCTCGTCGGGCTCATAACCCGAAGGTCATCAGTTCGAGTCTGGTCCCCGCTACCTGGAGAAGCAGCACCTGCAAAGGTGAGTCGCTTTGAAAAGGCCCGTTCGTCTACCGGTTAGGACGCCAGATTTTCATTCTGGAAATAGGGGTTCGATTCCCCTACGGGCTACAAAAACAGCACTAAGTGCTAAAAACCTGCAAATTTTTGATTTGCAGGTTTTTTTTTGGCATGAACACCTATACTGAATGGCGATGGCCATGTTTCTGATAGTTAAGCCGCGTTGGCATCATCATTTTCCGCACTTAGCTGATTCAAAAACTCAAGGTACAAGGGAACGCTTTTTTCTACCCATTCATCCGTAGGGTCATAGGTCATTCCATAATAAGCAAAATGAGGTCTGTAATCGGCTTTTAAATACCCAAATGTTAATTCGAACGGGCGCGTCACTTCTTCAACAGTATACTTGTAAGTTCCTGTGTGCTGCATTTCCTCTTCCTTAAGGCCTAATGAAGTAGCTATGGCGATCTTCTTTCCTTGTAGCTTATGGCCACTTGTACTGCCATATGCCCAACCGCGGGTAAAAACTTCATCCATCCATTTTTTTAGTAAAAACGGGCAATTGTACCAGTAGTAGGGGAACTGTAAAACAATCCGGTCATGTTCTTCAACCAGCTTTTGTTCTGCTGCTATATCAAATTGCTGGGTAGGATAAACTTTATGTAACTGGTGTACATGAAACTTTTCCGGGAATTTTTCTAACTCTTTGATCCATCTTTTATTTATTACTGAATTTTCAATATCAGGATGGGTAACGATAATTAATGTTTTCATTTTATATTCAAATTATACTTCAAAGGTAGACCGGCTTATCTAAATAGTGTATATTTGCAACCCATTGTAGGGTACTATAAAAAATGTAAGTAGTGTCTAAAATAAAAGAAACATCCACCAACTTTGCCAATAAGCAGGCCCTGGCTAATGAATGTTCGGAAGTTTATGCATCTAACATTCTTGGCGGGCAATGGGCTATCGCCATCTGTTCCCTGTTGATCAATGGTAAGCTTAGGTTTTGCGAATTGAAAAAATTCCTGCCTAACATCACAGAACGGATGCTCACATTACAACTCCGGAAACTGGAAGACAATAAGGTCATTAGCCGTTCTGTTTATGCTGAAGTGCCACTCAGGGTAGAATACGAATTAACCTCCATCGGTTACGAGCTGGCGCCCATCATTCAAATGCTCGAAAGCTGGGGAGATAAACATAAGCAATGGATTAAAGAATCAAATGCTTAATCATCCGCAAACTGATTTTATCTGTTTTCATTTTGATTTCTCAGTTTAAAAAAACCTTGCCAGTTTAACCAAGGCCTTGTGTGGGGTTATACCCAAATTGCTTTTTAAAGGCAAAAGAAAAGTGTGAAAGATTTTCAAATCCTGCATCCAGATAGATATCCGACGGTTTTCTTTTGTTCTCAAATATCTGATGATGAGCCAGCTCCAATCTTTTTTTTGTTAACCACCTGCCTGGGGATGATTGAAATGTTTTCTGAAAATCATGCTTAAAGGTGGTCAGGCTTCTGCCCGTCAGATAGCTGAATTTTTCAAGGGAAAGATTGAACATATAGTTCTTTTCCATGAAGGCCACCAAATCTATTTTACCGGGCTCATCAAAATGTCCAAGCAGATGATCAGTACGGGGATCTACGGCATGAAGGACCCGGATTGCCTCCTCCATTTTGAAAACAGCCAGATCTGCGGGTAACGCATCTACAAGTTCAAAGTAGGGCATCAGAGAATTGAACAGGCTGTCCAGCAAGGGATGATCTGGCAATAACATACCCTGTGGAGTATCAACATCGCGGTCAGATATGGGATGTGCCTTGTAATACTGCCGCAGAACATCCGGCCTGAAAACTATTGATATAGCTATGCAAGGCACTCCATTTAAGGGCAGTTTGCTCATCCTCCCTAACTTGTTCCTTGGAAAAATGATGGTATCGCCAGCAAAAAATTGGTACACCTCGTCGGCCGCAGCAATCCTCACTTCACCGGAAATCACGCGAACCAGCGCCGGATGTGGCAGCATCACCTCCCGGCTGTAATGCTTTTCCTTTTTACACGAAATAAATACTTCAGCTACGCTTTTTGCAGTTGATGGTTCCATATTTATAAAATTAATGAAAGTTTTCCTGAAAATGCCGGGTAGCAACATTGTTCATTGGTTCGCGATGATCTGTATGAGGGTTTAATATTTTCCCGGTACCATATCTATGGTGAGTGGCAGCGCAGGCGGTTTTACACCATTCACTTCAATACCTCCGTGATGAAACATCTGCGAATAAGGCCGGTAAGTGGTAACAAAGGTAGCTGGTGGCACAGATAATTCATCTAAAGCTGCAATTTCTTCTTTGCTAAGAGTAATATCAGCAGCTGAGCAATTGGCTTCCAGCTGATCTAAATTTCGTATGCCAATCAGCGTTGATGTGACGCCCGGACGGCTCATTACCCATGCCAAAGCAATATTTGCCTGTGTGGTATGATGTGCTGCGGAAATCTCTGTAAGCTTATCTAAAATGGCCAGTTCCTTTTCGCCCAGATTAGCCCCCCGACCGTTAATATCCATTCTGCTGCCAGGCACCTTGCCACCGTTCACCTGGGTGTATTTACCGGATAAAAGACCACCTTTTAAAGGTGACCATGCCGTTACGCCTAATCCTAATTCCATACCCATAGGAATCAGCTCATCTTCAACCGTTCTTTCCAACAGGGAGTACTCAATTGTCAGACCCACAAATGGAGCCCAGTCTTTAAGTACGGCCAAGGTTTGAGCCTGGGCAGTTTTCCAGGCAGGGGCGTAGCCCACACCAATATACCTTACCTTTCCGCTGGTCACTAAGTGATTTAAAGTTCGCATGGTTTCTTCAATTGGTGTTTTCCAGTCCCATTGATGAATCCACAGCAGATCGATATAGTCGGTTTGTAAGCGCCTGAGCGATTGATGCACACTCTCCAATATTGCTTTGGTGCCGCTGCCGCCGCCATTTGGATTGCCGGGGAAAGTGTTACCGCCAAATTTAGTACCGATGACCATACCGGTGCGGATAGCAGAATGCCTGCCGGCCACATCACCAACGATCTTTTCTGAATGACCGTTGGTGTAGATGCTGGCAGTGTCTATAAAGTTACCGCCAAGTTCTATGAACCGATGAATGATCTTTTCGGAGTCGGACGCATTGGCGCCCCATTTCCAGTCGTCACCGAGGGTCATTCCACCCAGGCAAAGCGGGCTTACCCGCAGTCCTGACCTGCCAATAGTTTGATATGATGTTAAAGACATAGTTATTGTTTGTTAATCCCTTAATTGATTTCTTATTTTTATACTAACAGAATGAATTGAATACGCTACTGAACGATTCCTAAACGGATCAGGCTTTCTGCAGTGGCCGTTATTGCTTCTTCCGTGGAGCGGGGCGACCAACCCAGCATCCCCACAGCCTTTTTGTTGGTGGTATTCATTACTTTGCCCAGAAACGGAATGATGGCTTTAGCTACGGGGTTTGTCAATGCTGCAATTCGCACCAGGGCGTTCGGTAATTCTTTGGCATTTACCTTTTCTGCCAATGCACCCATATTTTGTTTGAGTATTTTAGCCACCTGCACCATCCATATACTTTCGCCTGCGGTGGCAATAAAGCGTTGTCCCTTGGCTGCCGGATCAGTCATAGCCCGTAAATGGAGATCTGCTACATCGCGCACATCCACATAAGATGAGTTAACTTTTGGACAGCCGGGCATTTTTCCCTCCATCATGTTCCGGAGAAAGTGGATGGAATGAGAATAATCAGGACCCAGGACAGGGCCTAAAACACCCACTGGGTTAACCACTGAAAGCTCTAGCTGCCCGCCTTCTTTTTCAATAAAATCCCAGGCTGCCTGCTCTGCCAGTGTTTTTGATTTTTGGTAAGCCGGGACATTCCCGGTTGTAACTGTCCAGTCTTTTTCTGTAAACGGAATTGTTTGCGGTTTGTGCCCGTAAATTATTGCACCCACTGCGGAGGTAAGCACTACACGTTTTACACCTGCATCACGAGCAGCCCGTAAAACCCGCAATACGCCTTCACGGGCAGGTATAATCATTTCGTCTTCGTGTTTGTATTCGTTCAAAGGAGTTGGGGAAGCAACATGTAAAACATAGGTACAGCCAGTGATGGCCTCCACCCAATTTGCATCTGAGCCTAACTCTGCGGGTGTAAATGACAGTCGGTCGCCGGCTTCTACGCCCCCTTCTTTCAACATGGCCCGTACTTCTGGTTCACGGGTTAACGATCTGACGGTAGCCCTCACCCGGAAACCTGCTTTCAATAATTGCAGTATACAATGTACTGCGATAAAGCCTGAACCACCGGTTACAAGCACTATTTTTTCACTGTTTGAATTTGTTGTCATCTGAATAAAAATTTGATACAACAAAGATCGGCGTGATCATAACTGCCCGTTTTGTTGAAAAGGCTGAATTGCTTTGTTGAAGAGGCGGTCCTATTAGACTTGGCTGGATTCAGCTTTCAACGATAGTGTTCAGAGCAGCTCCCTTTACCGGGTTTGAATTAGTCAAGTGTTGGTTTGATGTAAACAATTGCGGGCAGGCTAAGCCTTGTAAATTTGTACCATAAATCCATCCCTGCACCGGGGATGAGTGGAAAGAGGTCCTATTTATAGGCCTGCTGTTAATTGAACATCATTAAAAACTAACCTTTATGAAAACATGGTTCATCACAGGTACATCGTCCGGTATAGGACGGCTGCTTACCGAAAGATTACTAGAACAAGGTGACCGCGTTGCGGCTACCGTCCGTAAACCAGAGGCGCTGAATGACCTTAAATCCCGTTATGGAGAACAGTTGTGGGTAGCCCAACTGGATGTTACTGATACCACAGCCGTTAAAAGCGTAGTTGATACCGCATTTGCAGAACTGGGCCAGATAGATGTGATTGTCAACAATGCCGGGTATGCATTGTTCTGCGCTGCGGAAGAAGCCGCGGATGAACAGATCCGCAAGCAGATCGATACCAATATCATAGGCTCTATACAGGTGATTAGGGCTGCCCTGCCACACCTTCGCTCACAGGGTGGCGGCCGTATTTTGCAGCTGTCTTCAGCAGGTGGACAAACCACATACCCCAATTTCAGTTATTATCACACTACCAAATGGGCCATTGAAGGTTTTTGTGATACCCTGACGAAGGAAGTAGCGCCGTTAAATATCGGGGTGACCATTGTTGAGCCTGGCGCCCATAAAACAGAATTCGGAGCGAGTTTGGTTACCGCACCGGTGATGGAGGCCTATGACCAGACACCCGCAGGAGATGTACGCAGGGCGATAGCCAATAATGCATTTCCGATAACAGGCGATGTGAACAAAACCGTTCAGGCAATGATTGATGTCGTAGAAATCAATCCGGCTCCGCGAAGACTGGCTATGGGAAAAGATGCCTATAATGATATGCGTGCTGCACTGGTATCGCGACTGGAAGAACTGGATGCTCAGAAAGAACTGGCTTTATCAAGTGATATAGCTGATTAGGCTGATTCTAGCAGGGCCGGTCATCGTTAGAGGGATGACTGGCCCTGTTCATGAGAGGGCAGTTCTTCTTCTTTCAAATGCAGCAGGATGAGTGCCGGTACCAGGAAACTGACAATCCTTTCTGCACTGCTTAACCCATTCCATAGCTTGCTTTGCCACATGGCAAACCATTCCCCGCCAACCACCTCAAACCCGAGGAACCAGATCAATATCCCTATGGTGATTCCCGCTGCTGCCCAGTTTTTGGAGGCATGAAAGAGGGTGGCCTCCTTTTTCAGATTTTTAATCAGCAGCCAGCTGCCTTTGATACAGCAAAATGCCATTGCCACTTCCATCAGGATGATCAGAATGTACCCTGTATGATAAATAAATGTATTATTGATATTCCTGTAATGCACATTGCTGCCGGGAAAGGTGGTATCCATTTTCATAACATGTTCAACAAACTGGTAATTGGTGAAATAATCGGTTGTATTACCGATAACCACCAACAGGGCCATTAAAGCAATGGCAGTAACAGCAATTATTTTGCAAAGACGGAAGAGCAATTGAACAGAGTACATCATGAAGACCTGTTACTTTGATATTAAAACCAACACTAATGCAGTTATAAACTGGAAAATCGGATTGCGTTTATTTTTCATGACCAAAGCTATTTTTATTATGGCAGTGTCACAATCCACACCTTAGGTGATTTGATTACCTGAATTTGGGGATGGCCGGAAAAGGATGTAATTGCTAAAAATTCTTAATACTTTTGACAGAGCGCAATCTCAATTGTATTTAAGTTTTAACATTTACATGAACAATGAGCGGGATTAAAAGGCAGCGGGTTACAAGGGCAGATGGAAAGGCCATTAACCTGGTTCAGAGAAGAGGGCATTTATCTTATTGTTATAACGCCTGCTGCTGTGGCAGGACTGACAGGGGATTTGCTGCGGTACCGGTAGACCTGTACAAAAGTGAGTGGCTGCGGCGCAAATTGCGGAATGTAGTACACATGACCAAAGGAGGCTGCTTAGGCCCATGTACGCTGGCAAATGTTGTTACCCTGCTTTTTGACGGGCACTCTGTCTGGTTCCACTCTGTGAACAGCGACTGGCAGGTAAAAGCCATATTTGATTATATTGACAGTATGGTTGCTGCGGATGGTTTTCAGGTTCCGCCTGCAGAACTCAGCGAATACGTTTTTCAGTTTTATACCTGGAAAGGTACTGAAGCACCTTCGCTTGCGGCTCCTGCTGATCAGGCAAAAGAAGGCATCGTATTTCTTTCCCATGCAGATACAGACCTGCTAAGCTTACACCGGGCGCTGCAGTTTCTTCCCGAAGATTTCCCTCAAACACTGGGAATAAACCTGCTCGCCGTAAAAAGCGATGCCCATATGGCGCAACTGCTGGACAGGGAAATTGCAGGGGCAAAAATTATCATTCTCCGAATATTAGGCCGCCCAAGTACTATCCCGGGGTTCAGTGAACTGGTAAACCGCGTGAAAAAACAAGGCCAGCATCTGATCATTGTTAGCGGAACTAGCGATTTTAATCCCGAATATGCTGCCGCCTCTACTGTTCCGCCGGATATTCTGCAGGAAACCCTGGATTACCTCGATGCCGGGGGGCAGCAAAACATGGTATCCCTGCTGCATTATCTTTCTGACCGCCTGCTGATGACCGGTTTTGGATTTGATGCCCCTGTGATATTGCCACAGCACGGTATCTATCATCCTGACCTGCCTGAAAATGCAACTATTGAAGACTGGCAGCAACACAGAAATGCCTCTTGGGCAACTATAGGGATCACGTTTTACCGTGCCCATTATACGAGTGGCAACACTGCGTTTATTGATGCGCTGCTGAGGTCCCTCGAAGACAAAAATTTGAACGTCCTGCCTGTATATACGGCCTCTTTGAAGGCTGTGGATAAAGATTCAGGATGGCCTTCCGCGTTCCGGTTCTTTAAGGATGGAACGCATGTTCGAATTGACGTACTGATCAACACCGTTTCTTTTGCCATGCAGGACGGCAATGCAACGGTGTCTGCCGAAAATATACTGAGTAAACTGGATGTTCCCATTCTGCAGGCGATAACCAGCGGCATGGGCCGTGGCTCCTGGGAATCTTCCAGCCGGGGCCTGAACCCGCTGGATACTGCAATGAATGTAGCTATCCCTGAGTTTGACGGACGCATCATCACTGTACCCGTTTCATTTAAGGAAAAGGGAAAGGATGCCAGCGGGTACGAAGCGCTGGAAGACCGTGTAGACAGGGTTGCCGGACTGGCAGTACGTTTTGCCCGGCTGAAACATTTGCCCAACAGGGTGAAGAAAATTGCTTTTGTCTTTACCAATTCGAGTACCAAAGCCTCGCAGATTGGCAATGCCGTAGGGCTGGATTCACCGGCATCTCTGATGGTTATCCTGCAGGCAATGCAGGCAGAGGGATATGCTATTGATAACCTGCCCGCCTCAGGTACTGAGCTGATCCACGAGCTGATCAGCAGGTGTTCCTATGACGAAACTTACCTGAACCCGCAACAACTGGCAGATGCCATAGGGCAGGTGCCTTTCGATCAGTATCATACCTGGTTTAATGAACTGCCGGAAGCATTGCAAAAGAAAATGGACAAACAATGGGGGCCTGCTCCCGGAAAATCATATATACATCATGACCACATTGCGCTTGCCGGCCTTGAATTCGGGAACGTAATGGTTGCCCTTCAGCCGCCACGTGGTTATGGGATGGACCCCGATGCGATCTATCACCAGCCAGATCTGCCGCCGACGCATCATTACCACGCCTTTTACAAATGGCTGCGTAATGAATGGGGTGCCGACGCTATCGTACATGTGGGCAAACACGGCACGCTGGAATGGCTCCCGGGAAAAGGTATAGGGCTTTCAGAAAACTGTTTTCCGGATGCTTTTCTGGCAGACCTGCCGCTTTTCTATCCCTTTATCATCAATGATCCCGGTGAGGGCTCGCAGGCAAAACGCCGTGCCCACGCTGTTGTGGTAGACCATCTGACCCCGGCCATGACCTCGGCAGACAGTTATGGCGAACTGGCCATGCTGACCCAGCTGGTGGATGAATACTACCAGGTGGAAACGCTGGACCCATCCAAACTCCCGTTGTTGCAGCATCAGATCTGGACGCTGATCAAACAGACGAACCTGGATAAAGACCTGTCTGTAATGCTGCAGCGCGATCACGGCGACCACAAACATGAATGGGATGACGAAATGACCCCTGATGGTGTTCCTGTGAGTATTACGGAGATGGATGGGAAGGACATCGCCCATTTAATTGAAGATATTGATGGTTACCTGTGTGAATTAGGCGCAGCCCAGATTCGCAATGGTTTACATACGCTTGGCCAGGCACCGGAAGGGACTGCGCTGACAGATATGCTGCAGTCGCTCACCAGGCTTTCCAATATAGGCGTTCCGGGGCTTCCGCCGCAGATTGCCGCGCTTTTTGGATTTGATATCAATGAATTGCTGGACCGGAAAGGACAACGCCTTACACATGTTCCGGAACGGTTCACCGTACTGGCGGGCAGGCCGGTGGTCACAGCAGCCGATGCCCTTGAAGTAATAGAGGAGCTGGGCAATCACCTGCTGCAGCTGCTGCATAAATATCATTTTAAACCTGAATCTGTAGAGCAGGTATTCCGCGAAACCTTTGGCCGGGCAGCTGTGATGGAAACAGGCATCATTCAGGTGCTGACTTACGTATGTGAGCTGCTGCTGCCCAATCTGGCGCAAACCTATGATGAGATCAGTAACCTTTTGCACGGGCTGTCCGGCGGATATATCCCTGCCGGCCCAAGCGGAGCGCCCACACGCGGAATGGCGCATATTTTGCCAACGGGGCGCAATTTTTACAGTGTTGACCCAAGGGCACTGCCTTCACAGGCGGCCTGGAAAGTAGGGCAGCAACTGGCGAACGAAGTATTGGAGCGCCACCTGAAAGAAAAAGGTTTTTACCCGCAAAGTGTGGCCATCAGCATCTGGGGAACCAGTGCCATGCGTACTCAGGGTGATGATGTGGCCGAAATTCTGGCCTTGCTGGGCGTAAGGCCCGTATGGCAGGCAGAAAGCAGGAGGGTAGTTGGGTTGGAACTGATCCCCGCCCAAGAGCTGAACCGCCCTCGGATCGATGTGACTACCCGTATCAGCGGGTTTTTCCGCGATGCCTTCCCCCATCTGATTGACCTGATTGATGAGGCAGTGCAGATGGTCATTGCCGCGGAAGATGAACCCGCAGAAAATAACTTTTTACGAAAACATTACCTGGATGACCTGGCTGTTCTTCAGGCTGATGACCTGTCCCTGGAACAGGCCGAAGAGAAAGCTGCCTACCGCATCTTTGGTTCCCCTCCTGGAAGTTATGGTGCGGGTATTTTGGAGCTCGTACAGGAAAAGAACTGGCATTCTGATGCCGATTTCGCCACCACCTACATCAACTGGGGCGGCTATGCCTATGGCAAAAGCACCGACGGCGTAGATGCAAGGGAAGAGTTTAAAAAGAGGCTTTCTACCGTGGAAGTGGCACTGCATAACCAGGATAACAGGGAGCACGATATTTTTGACAGTGATGATTACCTGCAATTCCACGGTGGGATGATTGCCTCTATCCGGAGCCTTACAGGTAAACAGCCTAAAAGTTACTTCGGGGATACCCAGAATCCGGACAGGGCAGTGGTAAGGGATCTGAAGGAAGAAGTCTTGCGCGTTTTCCGCTCCAGGGTGGTTAACCCCAAATGGCTGGAAAGCATAAAAAAACATGGGTATAAGGGAGGGCTGGAGCTGACCACTACGGTAGATTATATCTTTGGTTATGACGCCACAGCCCAGGTAGTGGATGATTGGATGTACCAGCAGCTGGCTGAAACCTATGCGTTAAATGAAGCGATGCAGGAGTTTTTTGCTAAAAATAACCCATGGGCATTACATGCGATCACTGAACGCCTCCTGGAGGCTGTGAAGCGCGAGATGTGGGCAGCTCCGGCAGAAACGCTGGAAGCCCTGAAACAGCTTTACCTGAAAAGCGAAGCTTTATTGGAAGAACGTAACGAAGTTTAACAGCCCGTTTTCCGGGCATATTAGAATATTAACCTATGAATTATCCGTTTACAGCAATAGTTGGGCAGGAAAAACTTAAAAAGGCTTTGCTGTTATGTGCCATTAACCCCGGCATTGGCGGTCTGCTGATCCAGGGGGATAAAGGGACAGCGAAAAGTACCGCTGCCCGGGCACTTGCCGAGGTGGTGCCCCCGATAGTGAAGGTTGCTCATTGCCGGTTCAACTGTGCTGAACACCTGCCTCTGGAAATCTGTGAGGCCTGCCAGCAGGCTGAAAGGATGCTGCAGCAGGTACAGGTGCCCTTTGTGAACCTGCCCGTGGGGGCAACGGAAGAAAGGGTGATTGGCAGTCTTGACCTTGAAGGTATCCTGATTGAGAAGAAAAAGAAATTTCAGCCCGGCCTGCTGGCGGCTGTCCATCAGGGCATCCTTTACATTGATGAAGTGAATTTACTGCCGGATCATCTGGTAGACGTATTGCTGGACGTTGCCGCCATGGGCGAGAACATCATAGAAAGAGAAGGATTATCGCTCAGCCATCCTTCCCGCTTTACACTGATCGGGACGATGAACCCCGAAGAAGGGCAGCTGCGCCCGCAATTCCTGGACAGGTTTGGACTGATGGTGAACGTGGAAGCACCTGAAGAGGTGAATGAAAGAACAGAAGTGGTGCGGCGGAGGATTGCTTATGAAAGTGATCCTGCATCTTTTGTGCAGCGATGGGACGCCAGCCAGGCAGATTTGCAGTTGCAGTTGCTGAAGGCGAAACAGTTGCTGCCTGCGGTGCAGCTGCATGACAACCTGCTAACGCTGATCAGTGAACTTACAACCGGGTTAGGCGTAAAAAGCCTCAGGGCGGATATCGTGATGTATAAAACTGCGGTAACCCTGGCCGCACTGGACCAGCGGACGCAAGTAACCGCTGAGGATGTGCAGGAAGCGGCGGTACTGGCCCTGGCACACCGCAGCAGGAGAAACCCCGCACAGCCATCGCCGTCCCAGAGTAAACGTTCATCTGCAGATCAGCAGCCGGGGGAGACGCCACCATCCACACAGAATGCCCCCCAAAGTTCTGCAGGTCAGGATGCAAAAGATCAGAACCGTCCAAACGAAAGAAATTCATCTTTCAATGGAAGCCCGTCTGTCAATGAAAGTTCTTCCATGAATGATAGTGAAAGTGATTCAGCTAACGAAAGCCCTTCTGTCAGTGAGAATCCTTCGATAAGCGAAAGTGAAAGTCAGCCCGGTAATGAAAGCCCTTCAGCAGGGAATACTTCGCCGGAAAATGGCAATGGAGAAAATCACACGGGCGAACAGGTCTTTGAGCCGGGTATGCCTCTGGTACTGCCTCTGATTGAAGGATTGAACAGCAAACTGGAACAGCCGGGCAAACGAAGCGCCGCGGCTGATGCAAAAAGAGGCGCATATATCCGTCCTGAACCGCTTCAAAATGCAACTCATATCGCTATAGACGCAACCGTATTACACGCGCTGCAGCGAAACCCTGCTGAGCTGGATATTACCCTGGCAGACCTGCACCAGAAACAACGCAAAGGTAAAATGAGCAATCTCATCTTGTTTGTAGTAGACGCTTCAGGCTCAATGGCTGCAAGCAAAAGGATGGAAGCTGTAAAGGGAACAGTACTTCATTTGCTGAAGGATGCCTATCAGAAGAGGGATACCGTTGGTGTAATTGCTTTCCGGGGAATAGATGCACAGGTACTGCTTCATCCCACACAAAATATCGGATTTGCAGAAGAGGCGATGCGCAGCCTGCCTACAGGTGGACGGACACCATTGCCTCATGCCCTGCAGACAGCCTTAAGTGTAGCAAGGCAGTTCAGCAAAGAATATCACCCTATCCTGATCATTTTAACCGACGGGAAGGCTAATGTTGCCCTGGAAGGTGAAGGTAATCCATGGGATCAGACGCTTGCTTTAGCCGGCCAGCTGAAAGATATGGAAATTCAGTCGCTGGTTTTGAATACAGACGCTAATTTCTTTCACTTAAACAAAGCTGAAGAACTGGCAGCAGCTATGGATGCGCAATATATGTCGCTCCATGAGATTTCCCAGGAGAACCTCACGCCTGTGATTAGCCAGTTGCTGTAAGGCTAATCACTGCTGTGCTGACCGCCAATTGCTATAGGCCAATCCACTGCTGTGATGCCGCCATCTGCTTTAGCTTGCAGATTCCTGTTTATTGTACGAGGATCTCATCTGTAAATAACCATGCGGTGCTGCCTTTGAATAAATAACCATCGGGAATTGCACCCACGGTTCTTGCAACGATCCTCACATAACGGAAGGGGTTTTGTTTAACCTTTACACTAAACTGTTCCAGGTAGGGCTCTCCCCGTACCGATCCTTTTGTGTTTTTGAAATCGCCTGCCAGTGCGTAATTAATTCCGTCAGCAGATGTATATACTTCCATTACTGAAGGTAAAAAGATCCCGCTGTTTGGGTCAGCCAGGAAGCTGCAGGTGATAGTTTTAGCTGAAGCCGCGGATTGCATATCGAGGATCACTTCCATGTCTTTGCCACTGTATCCAAGCCAGTTTTTATCTTTGAAGGCTGTTGTTCCCATCAGTCCGTCAGTGAGACTGACGTTTCCTGAAGCAGGATATTGCGTACTGTAGGGAGTGCTGAAAGTGACGGGTTTTCCCAGTGCTTTGTTTACAGGTATAAAACGCCTTGTTGCTGCGATGGCTTTGTGGTTACTGAACAAAGCGGTATAGACCGTACTGGCTTCACCGATGTTTACCGGATGATCGTAAACGGGAGATTTTTCATCAGGCTCTTTATTAAAATCATACCGCAATACGGCATTGTTTGTACTGCTCGATATGGAAACGGTAGCAGTGTGATCGGTGTTGATCAGGTAACTGATGACCGGGTCAGGGTTTACTTCCAGCAGGTCGAACCATGCAGTGCCCTGCTGTATCAATTCCAGTGTAGGGATACTGGTAGTGGATGAAGATGGTGCACGATAGGTAAAGCTATACTTTTTCCATTCTGTTGTGAGCGGAAAGGTAAATTCCTGCTGCATGGCATCCATTGCCAGGCGGAAAGCAGGCAGGTGTTCCTGCTGTTTTGTCTTAGCCCATACAGATACGGTATAGCTGTTGCCTTTGTTCATGACAAGGGGAAGCAGCCTTATTTTTTTTCCGGCGCTGTCTGCAGGGGTAATAAGGCGGAGGCTGAACATTCCTTCTGCATGCTGCGCAGGGTCTGTGAAAAATGTAGCACCTGCATCTGCTTTCTGATGACTGGTGGTGGTTACACCGGCTCCTATGGCAAGCCCCGGACTGACGATCTTTTCAAAACCCGGGTTCAGTGTCAGGTTGTTTGCTGCGGCAACAGGGCCGGTTACCTGCAAAGCTGACCTGATCAGGTAAACACGTGTTCCATAGGCATCAATGATATCTTTGATCTCTCCATTGTTAAAGGGCACAGAACGGTTTTCAAACCAGAGTTCTGCATCTTTAGCAAGAGCAGCGTTTGCGACTACGTTTAAATTAAACGGTTTAGGTATGTTCTCATTGTTCACCACCATGATCAGCAGGTTGCCTTTATAGCTGAATGTCCTGCTTAGGATCTTCGGGTCGTTTGCGCGGCTGACAGGTGTTTCATCTGCAGACAGAAGGAAGGAGGCCATCTGGGCAGTTTCTACGGCAGCGTCGCTGGCGGCAGACCAGGCAGAAACGGACTGTGGGTTGAGGTTGCCGGCTGCGTGAACGTAATACTGGATACCCTTGGCACCGCTGATCAATCCCATATAGGTCATCAGCCTGATTTCCTGTCCTGTGGGCTCGCGGGTCCACATTTCCTGTCCGCCGAAAGCCTGCGGTACCAGCCATACAGATTTTTCATACTGATAGGCCTTGCTGTATTCCTTCAGGTCGTTCATTACCTTGTCTGCCGGCCCGGGGATGGGGTAAGGGTCAGTCATGGCAATATCCATAGTATTCCTGTATTCGCCAGCCTTATTTGGCATCATAAATACAATGGAAACAGGATGGTAGGGGTCAAGCTCATGGATCAGCTGATAGGCTTCTTCCAGTACTTTTGCGGGGCGCCCCTGTCCGTCCGGCTCATCATTGATATACCAGGACAAGAGTGCCGGGTGATCGCGGAAGGCGATAATTTCATTTTTAAGGATTTCCAGTTTTTCTTGATCTGTTATATCCAGCCCTTTTGAGCCGTTGTGGCCGCTGCCTACCAGTGAGTTTACACCGTACTGAACTTTTACGCCCAGCTGTGCGCAGCGGTCCATATAACCTTTTCTTAATGCATAACTTGCGGGAAGGTTATCCTGGTAAGGGCCAATCATATTGAACCCGTGTACCACTTCTCTTTCTGGGAGGTCGCTTACCGGCCCGCAGTAAAAACCAAAAGGGAAAAACGGAAGCCCGTCTGCAATGAGGCCTCCTGTAAGCTGGTCAATCTGCGTGGCATTTGTTTTAGGCTCTCTTTTGATCATATCTACCGTACCACTGGCAAGTATTTCTTTGCCCCGTGATAAACGGTATTGCAATTGGTTTACCCCCATGCGGAGGGCTCTGAGATTGATCGCTGCGGTAATCTTGTGGCCACTGCTTTGGTAATTAACTTTTACCGGTTTTCCGGCCTGCTGCAATACCAGCCTGCAATCCCTGGCTGTAATACTGTCTGGCAATATACAAATGACATCACCCTCCGGCTGGTCCATATAATAATTATACCTGCTGAAGACCTTAACAGAAGAATGGGTTAGTATTTGAGCGTATATGCCTGTGGCAAATGAAAGGAGAATGACGGTGGCCAGGAATTTTTTCACTATTTTTTTGCGGCTAATATAGTATGCTAAATCCGATTAGCAAATGATATTGAGATATTTTAATTATCTTAAAGGGCTTTGCCGGCTAAGGATTGCTGTCCGCAGATATTTCTTGCTAATTTTACGTTCTGTTAAATAGTTGCATCCTGAAGACCGGCGGAGAGATCTTCAGGCGGATGAACATCCGGTGCGGTAAGTGAAATGCTTACACATTCTTCGATAAGAAAAAAAATATGCTAGAAGACCTGTTAAAATTAAGACGTGATACCCGGCATTTTACGAATGAACCTGTGCCTGATGCTGTTTTGGAAAAAGCACTGAACGCCGGGCATATGGCTCCCTCGGTGGGCCTCACGGATGCTACGCGGTATTATATCATCCGGTCTGGCGAAGTTAAAGATGCTGTGAAACAGCTTTTTGATGCCTATAACCACAAGGCAGAACAGCTGATTGAAACGGAACCGCAAAAATCAGCCTACCAGGCTTTAAAACTGGAAGGCATTACCGATGCACCGCTGGGTTTGGTAGTCTGTTATGACCGTTCTGTTTTAAATGAATTTACCATTGGCACCATTGCCAGTAATGATACCATCCGGTCAAGTGCAGTTTGTGCCATACAAAATATCTGGCTTTCCCTGACAGAACAGGGTTATTCCATGGGCTGGGTTTCCATACTGAATTACCATCAGTTTAAGAGAATATTGAATTTGCCGGAGGAAATTGAGCCCCTGGGTTATTTCTGTGTGGGCAGGCCGGCAACAGATTATGAAAATCAGCCTATGCTGCAACAGCTTGGCTGGAAAACTAAATCTGCAGCACCTGTGGTTACCGAAATAGGCTCAGTATTCAGTCCTGTGAACAACGGGGATGCTGTGCCTGTAAGTGCCGTATTTAGTACTGTCAGCAGCGAAAATGCAGTACCTGGTCATAAAAACATATCAGCACAGCTGAGGGCTCTTATTGATGGGAAAACAAAACCATTGGGTTCACTGGGCATGCTCGAAGACCTGGCGCTGCAGATTGGCGAAGTCCTCGGCAGCCTGACCCCGCAGCTCAAAGATCCCCAGCTGATCGTTTTTGCCGCAGACCATGGCATTGCCCAACACGGCGTGAGTGCCTATCCGCAGGAAGTGACCCGGCAAATGGTGAATAACTTTCTTGAAGGGGGCGCGGCCATTAATGTTTTCTGCAGGCAGCACGGTATTAACCTGAAGGTTGTTGATGCCGGGGTGAATTATGATTTTGCCACTAATGCAGACCTGATCGTTCATAAAATAGCGAAAGGGACACAATCCTTTCTGTATGGCCCGGCGATGTCTGCAGAGGAACTGGAGCTTTGTCTGCAAAAAGGAGCAGAGGTGGTATCGGCTGTTCAGGCGGGCGGTAGCAATACGATTGGTTTTGGAGAAATGGGAATTGGCAATACCTCAAGTGCATCTGTTCTGATGCACATGCTGTGTGATCTTCCTTTGCAGGACTGTACCGGCAAAGGTACCGGTGTTACCGGGGAACACTTGCGGAAAAAGCAGGAGATCTTGCAGCTGGCCATAGACCGTTATCAGGGTAGCCATGAGCTAAAGCTACTGATGGCATATTTTGGCGGGTTCGAGATCATGCAGATTGCCGGGGCAATTTTAGAGGCGAAAGACAGAAATATGCTGATCCTGGTAGACGGTTTTATCTGTACTGTGGCTTATCTGTGTGCTTTTAAGCTAAATCCGGCGGTAAAAAATAATGTGATCTTCTGTCACCAGTCTGACGAGCAGGGGCACCGCCTTTTACTTGAGCAGCTGGGTGCAACAGCCTTACTGAAATTGAATTTACGGCTGGGAGAGGGTACTGGCTGTGCCCTGGCATTTCCGCTGCTTCAAAGTGCCGCAGATTTTTTGAATGACATGGCTAGTTTTGAAAGTGCAGAGGTGAGTACGGGGACAATTTGAGGGGAGTTAATTAAAATTTGAGGCGGGTTAATCAAATAAAAGTTTTTCTATAGCCTTAATGTTGTTCCCGAAATAAAAGTGGAGGTAACTGGCCAGTAGCCGGCCGGTCTTAAAAACAGGCGTTTGCAGCAGCTCATTTCTCGCATTCCATACCTGGATACCTTCCTCCTGTTCCGGCGTTTCCATGAAATGGGAATAATGAAATTCATGGCCCAGAATTTCTGTACCGCCGATGTTTACACGTTTATATCCCAGTGAAAGTTTTTTTTGCTGCATTCCGGTGGCAATGGGTAAAATGCCTGTCATTGGAAACTGACGGCCATTTTCATCTGCAATATATTGTCCGAGGTACATCATCCCGCCACATTCTGCGAGGAACCTGCCACCCTGTTCATGATAGTGCTTTAGCTTGTCCTTCAAAATTGTGTTGGATGATAAAGCCTCCAGGTGTAACTCGGGGTAGCCGCCGGGCAGATAGATCAGGTCTGCCGCAGGGAGTTCGGTATCGGCCAGCGGACTGAAATAACTCAGTTCTCCAAGCCCAGATAATGCCAGGATGTTTTCGGCATAAAGAAAGTTGAATGCCTCGTCGCGGGCCACCAGTATTTTCCTTGTGCTGTTAATTTTTTTGTCAATTGACGGAACTGCTTGCGTAAATTGAGTTGCAGTAATACGCATCAGCTCATCCAGATCAATATGTTTACTGATGTGCGCCGCGGCCTGCTCAATAATGGCCTCATGATTGACCTCTGAACCGGTCTTTAAGCCCAGATGCCTTGAGGGGATCTGCATTCCCTCATTTTTCGGCAGAAAACCGAGAGCTGTAATGCCCACATCTTCTGCCGCTGCTTTGAGCAGCTGGTAATGTGATTCGTGTTCTACGAAATTGAAAATTACCCCGGCGATATGTATATCAGTTCGTAACAGCTTAAAACCCAGCAAAAGTGCAGCAACAGAATATGCCATAGCTTTCGCATTGACGATCAGTATAACGGGAATGTGGAGTAAGCCTGCCAGATCAGCACTGCTGCCTTCCATTTTAACGGCCCCGTCAAACAAACCCATTACGCCCTCTGTAACCAGTACATCGGCCGGGGTGCCATAGCTGGCATACAGGCTCCTGATGTGTGCATCATCCATCATAAAACGGTCAAGGTTGATGCCGGGGTATCCCGATGCCATGGTATGCAGTTTGGGGTCCAGGTAATCCGGCCCGCATTTACAAGGCTGAACACGGAGGCCCCGGTTGCGCAGTGCCCTGATCATACCCAGGGTAACGGTGGTTTTACCGGCGCCGCTGTGGGGAGCCGCAATTAAGAACTGAGGTTTCATTTGTTTGCAGATACGGCTATGGCCAGCTCAAGGAAATGTTTTAAAAACACATCTGTCCGGTGTCCGTACTTTTCATCGGTCAGTATCCCGTCTTTAAAGAGATTTTGTACTTCCGGTGTGATCACAAATTCAGGGGAAACTATGCCGTTCACCTTTAACACGTAGTGCTGTAAGTTCTTCAGTGCGTTGATGCCGCCCAAAACCCCGTTAGAAACCGTAACAATACCAAACACCTTGTGTACATACTCTTTGTAAAAGTAGTCCATTGCATTTTTTAATGCACCCGGATAACTTCCGTTATGTTCCGGTGAAACGATGATAAAAGCATCTGTCTGGTCAAGTTTTGCCTTTACCTCTTTTAAAGATTCTCCCGGATTCGGGTGTTCTCCGAAGGTGTAATCCAGTAAGGGGAAATTTGACGCTTTGACATCCCAGATCCAGCTGGATAAGCCTAGTTTACTTACACGTTGCTGTACTTCAAGGGCAACCTGGTGCGACTGTCTTTCAGGTCTTGCACTTCCGGAAATGATGGCTATATTCATACCGTCAAAGATAACGGGAATCCTTGTAAGGAATGAAATAATTCATCAACTCCGCAAGTATCGGGTAGAAAAGGGGGAGTATCCTGTTTACTTTTGTTGAGCAAATCCGAGTAATATGAACATTCAGGAAGAAACAAATTTCAGCCGCATTGCAGCAGCAATCAGTTATATCAACAGTAATTTTAAGAGGCAGCCTGGCTTGGAGGAGGTGGCGGAACAGGTTAACCTCAGCCCTTTTCACTTTCAGCGCCTGTTTACAGAATGGGCGGGTGTGAGCCCGAAGAAATTCCTTCAGTACCTCACCCTGGCCCATGCAAAAAAAATGCTGAAGGAAAACCAGGCAACATTATTTGAAACGGCTTTTGAAACCGGGCTTTCCGGTACAGGGAGATTACACGATCTTTTTATCAATATCGAGGGCATGACACCCGGGGAATATAAAAACGGAGGGGCAGACCTGGCGATCAGCTATAGTTTTGCGGATACCCCTTTTGGAAAGATCCTGGTGGCCTCTACGGCAAAAGGAATCTGTTATATTGCCTTCGCGGAAGATGAAGAACTTGCGCTGCCCCTGTTAAAGGCAAAGTTCCCCAATGCGGGGTACCAGCAGCGGGCTGACGATGCACAGCAGAATGTGCTGCATATTTTTACGCAGAACTGGGCCCAACTGCACGAGGTTAAACTACATTTAAAGGGTACGGCATTCCAGTTGAAGGTGTGGGAAACGCTGCTGAAGATCCCGTCCGGGCAGCTCAGTACGTATGGTACTATTGCTGCAAACATAGGCCTTTCTTCGGCGTCAAGGGCAGTGGGAGCGGCAGTCGGGGCAAACCCTGTAGCATTTTTGATCCCCTGCCACCGCATTATACAGTCTACCGGCGTATTTGGCCAGTACCATTGGGGAAGTACCCGTAAGCAGGCCATGATAGGCTGGGAGGCCGCTCAGGCAGAAAACAAAGAATTGTATAATGGACTTATTTAATAATGGAGAACCCGCAAACCTGCTGCCCTATGACGGAGAGGTTTATTATTATGGAAAAGTGCTTCCGGCAAATGATGCGCATGATTATTTAATGAAATTGCTGGATCAGATTGCCTGGAAGAATGATGAGGCCGTGATTTTTGGCCGGCATATCATTACCAAAAGAAAGGTGGCCTGGTATGGTGATGCGGAATTTTCCTATACCTATTCCAATATCACCAGACAGGCCCTGGCATGGACACCGGAACTGCTTGCCCTTAAACGGCTGACAGAACAGAGAACCGGTACGAAATTCAATTCCTGTTTGCTTAATCTATACCACGACGGCAGCGAAGGAATGGCATGGCATAGTGATGATGAGAAATCACTGGGCAAGAACACCAGCATTGCGTCTTTAAGCTTTGGCGCCGAGCGGAAGTTCGCTTTTAAACACAGGGTTAGCAAACAGGCCGTTTCACTGCTGCTGGAAAGCGGAAGTTTGCTGCTGATGAAGGGCGCTACGCAAAGCAACTGGCTGCATGGCCTGCCCAAAACTACTAAAGTTACACGGCCAAGAATCAACCTGACCTTCCGGACTATGATTTAAACCACACAAAATTGGGCTGATCATTGTTATCTTTACAGTACATTACCCGATACTGCAGATGATAGATGTTTCCCAAAAAAGTTTTCTAGGCGATGCCAAAGGCAAGATCATCATTGGATTTGTACTTGCTTTCTTTGCTCTTTTTCTTGCCTGGGGAGTAAGTAAGATCGCATTCAATGAGATGTTGGATACGGTAGATACAATTTCAACACCAAACGTGAAATTACGTCTGGTGAACCAGGTTTCAAGAAAAGTTGCCAGTCTGGACCAGCAGCAAAGGTTCTCGGCCTTTAGTTCTCCAGGTAAGTACAGCCGGTTTTTTAAGGATTCGAGACAGCTCCGGCAGCTGCTGGATTCGCTGGGAGGAATGTACCGTACAGACCCTAAACAGCTGGGCCGGATCAAATCCATAGAAAAGCTGCTGGTGGCGAGGGACAAACAATTTGTCAATTACCTGAAAGTACGTGAAGGATTGGTAAACAATGAGTCATTCAATCAGGAAGTCCAAAAGCTCAATGAACTGGTGAACAGGCCCCCGCAACAGCAGGACAGCACCATTGTTACAACAGAGAAAAAGACATCAACCGTAACTATTCTGCCCGTGGACGAAGCAAAGCGCAAGGGTTTTTTCAACAGGCTGTTCGGCAAGAAAGGTGAAGAGCTGCAGCCAAACAAGTCTTACCAGGTAACCAATGAAGAGAATATCAAAAGAGATACCATCTCCTTGTCCGGTGAAACGATCATAGCGAAAGGCCTTGAGAAATCGCTCCGTACCATAGCCAATGAACAGCGGCTGAAGAGCGCCCGCTTTTTGGACAGAGAGGCCGTACTGGCCAATGCCAACGAGGCTTTAACCCGTCAGATGCTGGATATTCTAAGAAAAGTAGAAGCTGAAGCGGTTGCGCAGATCGAACAAAACGGCATGGCGGCAAAGGCGGTGGTGAATACCGGCATTGCCAGGATCAGCTGGATCATGATCGGGTTTTTCCTGTTGACCGTTATTCTGCTTTATCTGATTCTCACCGATATCACCAAAAGTAACCTGTACAGAAAAGAACTGGAGGCTGCAAGGGATGAAGCGGAATATCACGGAATGGCCAAACAGCGGTTCCTTTCCAATATGAGCCACGAGATCAGGACACCACTCCAGTCCATTATCGGCTATGCCGAAATCATCAGGAACCAGGAACATCCTCAACTGAAGGATATTGAGGCCATCTATCATTCTTCAGAACACCTGCTGCAGATTGTAAACGAAATACTTGATTATAACAGGATCATTTCCGGGAAATTCACTTTTCAGCGGAAAGCATTTAACATCAGGGAGCTTTTAGACGAGGTTGTGTCTGTAATGAAACCACAGGCAGAGCAGAAAAAGCTGACCATGCGCACCGCAATAGAACTGCATGGGATTGAATTTATTGAAGGTGATGCCTTCAGGTTAAAACAGATCCTCTATAACCTGCTCAGTAATTCGGTTAAGTTTACCCAGAAAGGTGAGGTGGTTTTAACCGTTTATTATAAACGCCAGCTTGGGAACCTGCATTTCACTTTCATGGTGAAAGATACCGGGATAGGCTTTACCGAAGAAGAAAGTAACAGGATATTCAATGAATTTGAGCAGATTGATTCTGCTGATAAAGAAGTGATCAACAAAGCCGGTGCCGGTCTGGGCTTAACGATCATTAAATCGCTGGTGGAAAACCAGGATGGCCGTATCTATGTAAAGAGTAAAGCAGGTTCAGGAAGTACATTTACGGTTTATCTTACCTTTAAGGTAGCTGATGCAGTGCAGGTGGAGAAAGCTTTGCCCGTACCTGCCAGAATGCTCAATACCAGTGACACGGTATGGGTTGTTGATGATGATCAGCTGATTCTTGACCTGTGTGAGATCATTTTCAATAAAAAGCAGATCCCTCATGTATGTTTCAATTCCCCGGCAGCGGTACTTGCTGCGGAATGGGACCCGGCCGTAAAATATATGCTGATGGATATGCGTATGCCTGAGATCTCCGGTACGGAACTGTGCCATATGATGAGAGAAAGGATACCGGCTGACGTGAAAATTTATGCCATGACTGCACAAGTGCTTCCTGAAGAACTTGAAGCGGTGCTCGGACAGGGATTCGACGGACTGATCATGAAGCCTTTCAGGGAAAACGACCTTCTGGCTGTTTTCGGGAGCGATGAAGTACAGGAGCAGGCGGCCGCAGAAGCTGCTGAAGCTGCTGAAGCGGAGACGGCCCCGGAAAAGGTGGGAATGGCAACCGCAGCCGGCCTGGCTGTCACTGAAGCAGCGGAGGAGGATGATCTTTCGGAAATCGCACTGGATACATCAATGGTTGAAAAAATGACCTTCGGAGATCAGGAATTGCTGGTCAGTATCCTGCACCGCTTCAGGGATGATTGTGAGAACGATATGGAGGAACTGGAACAGGGTATACTGGCAGATGACCTGCCTTTGTCGAGACTGATTGTACACAGGATCGCCGGCAGGACTGCGCAGATGGGATCGGCTAAACTTGCCGGGGAATTCAGGATGATGGAAATTGAGCTTTCCGAAGCCGCTGAGATCAGTGCTGCCCACCGGGAAAAACTAAAAAGCTGCATCGGCAAACTTCGTTTACTGATGCAGCTGGTAGATCTGAAGATCGGATAATCTATTCGATCTCATAACGCTCCATTTTGGAATAGAGCGTCTTCCTGTCAATATTCAGCAGCTTGGCGGCCTTAGACTTGTTATATTTTACTTTGATCAGCGTTTCTATGATCAGGGTTTTCTCGTTGCTTTCATTGATGGCCTTGAGATCAGATCCGGTTGGTTTCGGTGTGTGTTTAATGGCAAGGATCATTTCATCCGGGAGTGATTCCAGGCCGGCAGTATCCGTTGGGGTAAGCAGGACCATTCTTTTGATCACATTTTTCAGCTCGCGCAGGTTACCGGGCCAGTCATAGTTCAGCAGCAAGTCTCTTACCGGGGGCGAGAGTTTTTGAACATTCCTGTCCAGCTCTGCATTCGAAAGCCTGATGAAATGATCTATAAAGAGCTCCAGGTCCTTACCGCGGTCCCGCAGGGCGGGAAGCAGGATCTTAAATTCGTTCAGCCGGTGATAAAGGTCCTCACGAAATTCCCCGTTTTGTATGCTGTTTAACAGGTCATCATTCGTTGCGGTGATAATGCGGACATTCACCGCGATTTTCTTTGTACTGCCAACAGGTTGTATGACCCGCTCCTGTAAAGCCCTCAATAGTTTTACCTGTACTTCATAACTCAAGTTCCCTACTTCATCCAGAAAAAGGGTACCGCCTTCTGCGGCCTCAAACTGTCCTTTTTTATCATTCACCGCCCCTGTAAAAGCACCTTTTACATGGCCGAAAAGTTCACTGGCAGCAAGGTCTTTGGAAAGTGCGCCGCAATCAATCGCTACGAAAGGTTTAGCACTGCGCTTACTTTGCGCGTGCAGCGTTCTCGCCGCATATTCTTTGCCCGTTCCACTTTCACCCTGGATGATGACTGACATATCTGTGGGCGCTACCAGGTCTATATGGGCATACAGTTTATCTGCTGTTGAGCTTTTGCCTTTGATAAAATCAGTATGTTCAACGGATTCTTCTTTGCCACCTTCTGTTTTTTTCTCCAGGGCACCACCGATGATCATCAGCAGCTCATCAGGGTTAACAGGTTTCGTGATATAGTCAATAGCGCCAAGCTGAATTGATTTTACGGCAGTGCGCACGTCATTAAAGCTGGTCATGATCACAACAGGATAGTTGAATCCTTTTTCGCGCACGTGGGAAAGTACCTCCAGTCCGGTGCCATCAGGCAGACGGTAGTCTACCAGCAGGAGTTCAAAAGTATCCTGCGCTAATATTTTATAGGAATTTTTGACGTCATGAACAATAAATGGCTGATGGCCATGCTTTTTAAGAAAGCCCTCTAACAGCTGTGAGAAAGTTAGATCATCTTCAATAATAAGTATTTTCGCCATAGTATCCGGGGTTGATATAATGGCAAAAATACAAAAGCCAGAGGACTTCCGGCTTTTATATCGTCATATTTGTGTTTGTAGTTCTATTTATTGAATCACAGTACCCTCTTTGCTCAGTTGCAAATAAGCTACTTCAGTTCCTTTTTTAACGTCGATCTGATAGAAGGTTGATTTATCTGCCTTGGTAATTAAGAAAGCTGCTGTCGGTACCCATGCTTTATAGGCATCGGCTTTTAAAGTGGTTTTTACCGGGTCCGGCAATTCTTCCAGTTTAACAGGTACTTTAGCAGAACTATCCTGTTCCAGGGTTGATGTAACCGCAATCGGTGTGTTAATTTCGTTTGCTTTAACTGTGGATACTCCTGCGAATGCTAAAATGGCGGCTGATAAAATGAAGTTTTTCATACTGTGTTCGTTTATTTTAATTATTGTTCTGATCTCTGCAATTACAGGGTTCAAAATGGTGCCAATATGCCAAACTGTTTCATTTGTCTTAAAATCAACGTTTTGTATTTAAAAGAGCGGAAATTTGTGCTGACTTTCTCTACAGTATGTCCTAATTCGAAGCAAAATTCTGTTAGAACAAAACAAATAGATAAGCGTTATATACCTATCTATAAAATGAAACATTATGACCTATAAAGAACTCCTAAATGACCTGGCGGAGAGAACAGCCGAAACTTATAATTCCTATTTAGAATCAAAAATCTCGTCAGTGGTTGATCCTGATAAGTTCTCACCGGAGAGAACAGAACAGCACAGGGCTGAGTATGACCGGCTGGAGAAAAAATTAATAGCATTGCTGGCAACAGTAAAAAATGAAGATTCTGCAGATACCGAAGCAGCCGGTAATTTCTATGAAGAATTCCTTAAAGAATAATAGTGTAAAGCCTCAGTTGCGCATTGTAAATCCGAATTAATCTTAAGCATTTATCATTACCTAAATCTTTTCTTAGCTTTGTACCTAATATGTTGTCTAAGAAAACAAAATATGCCATTAAAGCACTGGTGGCTTTAGGCAAAAACGTAGAAAATCCTCCAATGCAAATCGTTAGGTTGGCAGAGCAAGAGATGATACCCAGGAAGTTTCTGGAACAGATATTACTGGACCTGCGCAATGCAGGTTATCTGTACAGTAAAAAGGGTGCCGGCGGAGGGTATAGCCTCAACAAAAATGCAGCGGATATTTACCTGGCGGATATATTAAGGATAACTGATGGACCGATTGCTATGGTTCCCTGCGCAAGTTTAAAATTCTACCGTAAATGCGATGAATGTCATGACGAAAAAACCTGCGGCATCAGAAAAACATTTATCGACGTGAGGGACGCAACACTTCAGGTCTTGTCCAGAACCTCTGTGGCAGACGTGATTGCCCGCGAAAATACAGACGATCTGCTGTTATAAAAGGGGATGTGCAGGGCACAAATAAATTTATCTTAAAATAAAGACGACTTATTCAATAGACTTTGTATATTTGTATTCTCATATACATTATACAATCTATAAAATTTCGGTTATGATTTTAAATAAAATAAAAAGCAGCATCCAGGAACCACGTATCACGCTGGTTGGAGCTGGTCCCGGAGATCCTGATTTAATTAGTTTAAAAGGAGTAAAGGCACTAAACACAGCCGATGTGGTATTGTATGATGCTTTAGTTAACGGTGCTTTGCTCAATCATGCACCTGAACACGCCATCAAGATTTTTGTGGGCCGTTCTGATGATGAGTCTTTCTCGCAGGATGCCGTAAATAAGTTAATGATTGATTACGCACTGAATTATGGCCATGTGGTACGGCTGAAAAGCGGTGACCCATTTGTTTTTGCAAGGGGATTTGAAGAAGTTGATTTTGCAGAATCCTATAGTATACAAACGGAAATCATACCGGGCATCTCCAGTGCTACCGGCGTTCCCGGCTTACATAAAATACCGATGATCTATGGCAACCTGAGCGAAAGCTTCTGGGTGCTCTCAGGGACGAATTCTAAGGGTGAACTATCACCCGACCTTACAGGGGCTGCAAAGTCTGATGCAACTGTAGTGGTACTGATGGGTATTGAGCGGATTAAAGAAATTGCTGCAATTTTTAAGCAGGAAGGAAAAGACAGGCTGCCGGTCGCTGTGATTGAAAATGGATCAAGTAAAAACGAAAACATCATTGTAGGTGTCGTAGATACCATTGCAGAACTAATCGAAGATCATCAGATCTCATCGCCTGCATTATTGGTTTTTGGAAACGTTGTCTCCCTGCACCCTGCATTTGCGAGGATCAGAGATTTCTACGCAATTCTTGCTGAGGAGTAATTCAGGTTTGTTTTAAAATTATTTATATCGAAAAAGCCGGGGAAATACCTGGCTTTTTTCAGTTAAAATTAAAGGTAAACTGTTATCTTTGAGAAATGCCGCTTCCCTGGTGAATATTTGATATGCCCGTTTTTCGTACGCTTCTCTTCTGTTTTATTCTGGCATTCAGTTCAACTCTACTTTATGGTTTCCAAATACCGGCACAGACCAGGCCTTCTGCGCCAGATATCGCTGCGTATGAAAAACTGATCATCCACTACCGATACGATAAGCCTGATTCCGCCCTCTATTTTGTAAACCAGGGAATGAAACTTGCAAAAAAGACCAATAATGAAGAGGGCGTTGCAAGGATGCTGAACCAGATGGGTATGATTGACGACAATTCCGGAAAAGCGGAATCTTCAAGGCAGCGTTATCTTGAAGCACTTGAAATCTATAAACGCCTGAACAACCCTAAGGGGATCGTTAAGGAGAATATCCGGCTCGGAGTGGTAGAAAACAGGAAGGGAAATTCGGCCAGCGCAATCCCTTATTTCCTGCAGGCATTAAAGGTCAGTGAAAAGCACAAGGATAACGATGGGATCATGGAGTCTTACATCACTCTTGGCGAAGTGTATGTAACCCAGCACAACTACCGGAGAGCAATCTCCTATTATAAAAAAGCGGAAAATATAGGCAAGAAACTGCCCTTTTCAAGCTTAAAGCTCAATACCTGTCTGAATTTCGGTACCGCGTACCGGGAGACAGAAGAATTCTCTAAAGCCATCTTCTATTTTGAAAAGGGCATCAGCCAGAGTGACTATCCCGAAATGATGGGCCTCAATATCTCCCTGACCATCGGGCTTGCTCAGGTATATTATAAATCAGGGGCTATCACAAAGGCCATTGACCTTCAGAAGGCGGCCCTCCTCAAATCCAGAAAGATCGCCAATACAATCCGCCAATTTCAGAGCCTGATGGCACTGGCACAGAGTTACGATCAAATAAACCCTAAAGTATCACTGGGCTATCTGCAGCAGGCCCTGGTATTGGGACAAAATAAGAAGGCCAATAAACAGATCCTCGAAGCGCTGGCACATATTGCAGCATTGCATGAACGGCTGGGTAATTATAAGGCTGCTTATATTGCAAGATCAACGCAGTACAGCATAGCTGACAGTTTTTATTTTAAAGATATATCGCTTAAAATATCCAATCTGCAGGCACAGTATGAGCTGACCAAATCGGAGGCCAAAATAGAACAACTGAAGTTTTTGAACAGCGAACAATCACTTGAACAACGGATCATGTCCTGGATCATTTTCGGAAGCCTTGCCTTACTGCTGATCCTGGGCGCTTATTTCTTCAAAATAAGAAAGCTGAACCTGCTCATGAATAAAACCAACGCTGCCCTTATTGAATCCAATACGGTTAAGGATAAACTTTTTTCTGTATTGGGGCATGACCTGAAAGGGCCGCTCGCGTCGGTACTTAACCTCCTTGGCCTGGTGAACAGGGGCTGGCTGAGCGAGGAGGAAAAAACGGTCATGTTAACAAAACTGGAATCTCATTGTAATGCTTCCCTGGAGACCCTCAATCTTCTTTTACGGTGGGGACAGATGCAGCTGAAAGGTGTGCTGATCAACCAGACAGAAATTGACCCGCTGAGAGTGATCAAAAGGAATACAGCCCTTTTAAAGGAAGCAGCAGCGCAGAAATCTATCGTTGTAGAACAGGACGTACAACCGGATCTGCAGGTCTTTTGTGATGCTGACCATCTGGATTTTCTGATCCGCAACCTGTTGTCAAATGCAATAAAGTTCACGCCCGATGGCGGCCATATCCTGGTATCTGCACGGGAGTATAATGATAAACAGATGATTTTTATGGTGAAGGATAATGGTGTTGGAATAGATGCTGAACGGCTGGAACGCATCTTTAATGTAAATAATGTAAGTACAACCGGCACCAATAACGAAAAGGGAACGAGCTTAGGGCTGGTGATCAGCAGGGAATTTATCATTGCCAACCAGGGCAGGATTTGGGCTGAAAGCAAAATAGGGGAAGGTTCCCAATTCTTTTTTACCCTAAAAAGGATATAATTGATGAAAACAACTATTTTTAGTTTTTTACGTTTAGAAACTAATTTAAATATCATATATGAATAAACTGAAAAATAAAGTTATGCTGAGGGGAGCGTTAAGTATGCTGCTCGTAGCCGGACTTGGATTCCATTCATTTGCTCAGAAAAAAAACTGGCAGAACCTAGACCTGAAAACGGATAGTGTATTTGGGATAGATACTGAAAAAGCATACGCAGAATTATTAAAAGGAAAAAAATCAGCCCCGGTACTGGTGGGGGTGCTGGACGGTGGTGTCGATATCAACCACGAAGACCTTAAACGCATCATTTGGGTCAATAAAAAAGAAAAAGCAGGTAACGGTAAGGATGATGACAAAAACGGATACATAGATGACGTCAATGGCTGGAACTTTCTGGGTTCGGCTAAAGGATCGGTAAACCATGAAACACTGGAACTCACACGTGTCCTGCGCAGGGATAAAGCTAAATTTGAGAATGTAACTGCTGCAACGGTAAAACCGGCAGACTCAGCAGCTTTTAATCAATACCTGAAAGCTAAAATAGATTTTGAGAAACAGACCGATGAGGCAAAAAATGCCGTTGCAAATATCGGCGGCCTGAAAACCGTACTGGATTCCATGGTGAAGAAAATGGGCAAGGAAAAACCTGAACTGGCCGATTTTCAGAATTTCAAGGCTGAATCTTCTATAGAAGACCGCCTGAAACGTATCATGGTTTCGCAACTGCAAAATTCTACTTTTGAAGATTTTTACAGCGCCCAGATCGTTAAAGGACTGGAACACTACCAGAATCAGCTGGATTATAACCTTAATCTTGATTTTGACCCGCGTCCTGAACTGGTGGGCGACAATTATGCCGACAGCCAGCAAAGGAACTACGGAAGTAATGATGTAAAAGGACCTGACGCCAGCCACGGAACACATGTATCCGGAATTATCGCTGCTGACCGTACCAATACCATAGGTATTCAGGGCGTAGCCGATAACGTAATGATCATGGGGGTACGCGCTGTACCTGATGGTGACGAAAGGGATAAAGATGTGGCCAATTCTATTCGTTATGCAGTGGCAAACGGAGCCAGGGTTCTGAACATGAGTTTTGGAAAAGGATATTCCTGGGATAAAAAAGCTGTGGACGAAGCTGTAAAATATGCAGTTTCTAAAGACGTTCTTCTTGTTCAGGCTGCAGGGAATGATAACAAGAACCTGGATGTTGAAAAAAGCTTCCCGGACCGCAGGTATGCAGATGGGGGAGTGGCTTCTTCTTATATCGTTGTTGGTGCCTCGGGGCCGAATGATGACAAAACGCTGAAAGCTGATTTCTCTAATTACGGTAAAACTACTGTAGACGTGTTTGCTCCGGGCGTGCAGATCTACTCGACAGTACCAGACAATAAGTATGAAGCCTATAACGGTACAAGTATGGCGTCACCAGTTGTAGCCGGACTGGCTGCACTCATTAGGTCTTACTACCCTAAACTAACTGCTGTGCAGGTAAAAGACATTATCCTGAAATCAGTAGTGAAAGTAAATCATAATGTTGATATCGAAATGGAAGAGGGTGTTGCACCTAAATCTGTGCCTTTTGCTGATTTGTGTATCACGGGAGGTATCGTAAATGCATATGAGGCCTTAAAACTGGCTGCTACCTATAAATAAGAATTGACCTTTAGCATCCTGAAATATGGATGTTAATTATTCTATTCTATTCTGGAGGATCTTCTCCATTAAAAATACGGGGTTGTTGTTTCAATGCTGACTGCTGCTGAAGAGCAGCCGAAGGCATCGAAACAACAACCCCGTATTTTTTTAACAGTTTATCCAATGGCCATCCTCCAAACCCAACGCCCAAGGATCATCCCTGGCACGCCTGCTATTCGGACAATGCCCGGCCACCATGCGATTTGGAAAGTGCCTGGCCACCATGCTATTAGGATAACCTTAAAAAAAATTGATCAATGGTTTCAATGCCTTCTCGGCTGCGCTTCAGCAGCCGGCAGCATTGAAACCATTGATCAATTTTTTCAGCGAAGCCAGAATAACTTCTCAACTCAAGGCATGCAATAGCCTATAAACTCAAGACAACCAACCATTAAACACAGGCAGCCGCTAAAACAACTGCCTGGACAACTCTTGTTCATCCAACAGGCAAAGCTTCTCGTACTTGTACTCGTTCACCATGTCATAGTTTTCAAGATCCGTATAGATCATGATCAGCAGGTTGAATATGAATATGGCATTCAGCACCACTTCATTTCTTCTGAAAAGCAGCAAACATTCTTTCGCATAATCAATAGCAACGGAATATTGCTTTCTGTAATAAGCCTGCTCAGCCTGGAACATCAACAAAATGGACTCCTGGTATTTGGTTAAATATGAACTGCTCCTGACGGACAGGTGAACCATGATATTTTCAATCTGGTCGGTTTTTCTCCCGGGGTACAGTCTGGAGCCATAGATGCCATAGATGCATAATACATACAGGTCGAAACTGCTTTTTTTCTTGATTTCCTTGGGATGTAGTTTGACGATGTTTTCAATGATCTCCCTTGCCGATTGCCCGTCCCCCAGAAATACGTTGACCAGGAGGAGTAAAATATAGGAAATTCCTTCCCTTGTTTCCATCTGCTGGTTTCCTTTCACAGAGAAGGGGTTGCCGCCCTGTTTAAACTGGTCTATCCGCTGCAGAATATCCTTATGTACAATGGGCTCGCCGTTTATTTTTGATAAAATTATTTCCAGGACATGTGCCGGGTTGACCATCCACTTGCCGCTGTCCAGCAAATGCAGTTTTTTGATGATATCTTTTATTCCTTTTTTGTCCAGCCTGATGATCTCCATCACGCCTAATATGGAATAGTAGGTCATCAGGTGATCCTCATTTTTGGCAATATCGATCAGCGCAACAACGGCTTCGGGATAACAGGAATCAATGAAATCCAGGTTGATCAGCTTGGCAATGATGATATCATGAAATTTATCGTCTTCGAGGATCCTGAGGATCTCGGAATTATATTTGGACCTGTATTTAATTTCTTCGGCAATAAAGAGGATGATATAATTGGTCTCGTAGCTGTTCAGGTTCAGTTTGAAGAAGGCCTTGAGCGAATGGAAATTACCGGTTTTGATCAGGAAGCGGACAGCCCACTGCAAGAGCTGGAACCGTACCTGGTTATAGTCATACTCGTCATTGATATAAGTAAAGAACTCTTTATTTACCTGCAGATGGAATTTTTCCAGTATTTCTACAAAGAGGAAGTACTCGAACATGTGTGGATGAAGAAACCGGACATATTCTTTGGGATGGGCGTCTTCCGACCTCTTTTCTTCCATTAGTATGCCATCTGAAAGCAGCTCCATATAAGCATTCCTGAATGCCGAAAGCTCAGCGATCAGGGAATCCTTTTCAACCGAGTTTGATGTTTTGCCGTAGCCTGTAAGCTGTATGATCTTTTTTAGAAAAAGGATCTTTTCTGTATAGTAGTTTGAGCGGTAGATCTTTTCCTGGATAAAACGGGAAACAAGCTCATAAAAGGTAATATTGGTGTAGTAGTTGAAATCCGGGTCCTCTTCTTTTAACTGGTAATACAGCTGTATGTGAAAGGGGAATTTTAGTTGTGCCTTTAATCTGGGGTTGATCTCTTTTTTGTCGAGATAGTTAATCTTCGAAATAATGATCTCCACCTCTTTCTCTGAAAGGGCAGGAACGTTGGAGAGCTCATGCAGATTGAAATAGTTTCCCGGAAACCACTTGGTCTTAAGAAATGACGAATGCCGCATACGATCGTAAAATCTTGTCCATGTAGTGGAGCGCATTGCCATCACCAGTTTGATATTCCTGAAGTCCTCCAGCGAGCAGATCAGGTTGATGATACTGTCATATAAAATGGTCTTGTCTTCCCTTTTGAGGACCAGCTCTGCAAATCCGTCAATGATAATAAAGAATTTGCCGCCATGTGTGCCCTGTACCCTGTTGATATAACTCAGGATGTTCTCGCTGGTGTCTATCTGGAGATGCAGTTTGAGCTGCTCTTCAAGATGCAGGTGCATTGCTTCTTTATTGAAAAAATTATAGGCCTTAATGAACAGCACACCTGAATCTTTATAAAATGAATTGGGTTTATAAAAAAGGTTTTCCGTTAAATGGCTCAATAGGATGGTTTTTCCATAACCGGGCTGTGAAACGAATGCAGTAAAAATATAATCCTTGTTATAGAACTCGTCAAAATCATGTTCAGCAAACTTTCTGCTGATGGTCATGTCATAGGGAATGCCTGAACGGTTCCTTATGGTCCTGAGAGTGAAACTGGTAATTGCATCAGCCTTTTCTTTCAGCGCTTTCCATTCGTCCGGGCTTTCATTTGCTGTCATCACCTGGCCTGACTCAATTCCTGCCATATCAACATATTCTGCCAGCGTAGTCAGCGTAAATGTGGAGAATTTGTGTTTCACCAAAGCAAATCCAAACAGCCGTTTGATGGTGGTTTCACTAACATTTTTGTTTAGGTGTTTACTGATCTCAATGGAGATCCTCTTACAATCTGCCGGGGTAATAAATCGGATACCAAGTTTTAAGAGAATCAAGCTTTTAAGTTCATTCAGCCGATTATTGTATTCCATAGTTCCGTTTTAAGTCGACGAGTTTATCATGTGGTAAATAGCTAATAAGAACCAGTTATGGAACCCAATATAACACATATACGTGATAAATGAACAGGAAGGTTTTAAATAATCCCCTTCAGGAATATGACTTTCAAAAGATAAATGGCTTTAAACGCTTACTAAATCAATCTAGCTAAAATTTTCTGTTGAGGAAATTCCAAAATGAACAAAATGAATGAAATCAGTGAATGATTTCGCTTCGCGTAATGAATGATTTGAACGCGTAAACAGACGGTCGCTATTCTTAAAATTGCCGTAAGTATTTGAGTTAACCCTAAAGCTTTCCGGAATGAAATTAACGTCTACTCCCAAAATGATTAAAAACTACCTCTTTTTGATTGCGAACCTGTTATTATTAACGCTATTTGGTTCACATTCGTATGCCCAATCTAAAAATTATGCTGAAGTTGCTCCCTCTACCGGTACAGTGGCATATTATACGCTGCTGGGTGTCCCTACCCAGGGAACTTCACCAAATGCCGGTTCGGTAACAGATCCTGCCAACGCAGGTTCCGGGAGCTCTGCCAGCCCCGCTTCACTTAACTCAAATTATTTTAATCTTCTGGGTCTTTACTCTGCGGAGGGGGAAGCGTATATCCAATTGAAATACGGAAGCCCGGTGGCAGCCGGAAAAACAACCTATATTCCTTTCGACCAGCCTACCTTAACTGGTTTAAATGTGGATCTGCTTAATCTTGTGGGCGACCTGACGGGTCTCTTCAGCAAAAACCTGGTGAAGATTGATGCCTATAGCGGCGCAACTGCCGGAAGCGATGGTACAATAGTGCCGGCGGCTGATGTAACCAGTACTATTGTGCGGGATGCCGCCGGCAGGAACTATTTCGCTGTGACATCCACCAGTGCATATAATTCTGTCCGTCTGAGGCTCAGGTATACAGCCAACCTGCTGGGTTTATCATTGGGTGCTGCCATACATTTAAATGTATATACAGCATTTAATTATACGGGAGACAACTGCGGTACTTCAATTTTTACTACCCTGGGCGAGACCACCGGACTGAATGTTTCCCTGACCAGCCTGGTGCCAAATCCTGAACGTGCCATTGATGGCGACCTGAACACATTCTCACAATTACAGACCGGCGTGATAGGTCTGGGGTCTTCAGTTTCACAAACGGTTTTTCTGAACGGGCTTTCCTCTGCCGGAGATGTAGCCAAGGTAGTGCTGTCCCAGCCCGGAACTATACTCAGTGTAAATGTGCTGGGAACCATAACGCTGCAGGCATATAATGGAAATACTCCCGTTGGCGGTGTACAGACGGCCAGCAACCTGCTCAATTTACAACTGCTCAGTTCATTTAATAATAACAACAGGTTCCCGGTATATTTTACCCCCGGGGCGCCGTTTGACAGGGTCAGGGTCACGGTCAATAATACGCTGGCCGTAGGAGGTAATATCTTATCCGGGGGGCTGAACATCCACGAAGTACAGCGCACAGTAACTAAACCCATATTCGGGGGAACAACCAACGGTACGCTTTCCATTTGCGGAGGCAGCAGCCTGAGCCTTAGCGGCCAGAACCTGAATCCCGCCTATACCTACAATTTCTATAAAAAAACAGGTAACGTTACTGCGCAGGTTGCTGCGGCAACGGCTGGTACATATACTGAAAGCGGGCTTGCATCAGGTAACTACACCTATTACATAACAGCACAAAAATCAGGTTGTGCCGGAGAGTCTGACCGGGACAGCGTGGTGGTTACCGTAAAACCTGCATTGCTTTTTACTGCAACCACATTAATAAATGCTTCAGCAGGTAAAGCTTACTCCAGACAGGTTACTGCCGCCACCGGCGGAACGCCCGGCTACACTTACGCACTTGCTGCAGGAAGCAGCCTTCCCGCCGGATTGACAATCTCGCCCGCAGGGCTCATCACCGGAACACCTGCAACCGCAGGCACCGCTAATTTTGACCTTGTGGTTACCGACAGTTTTGGCTGCAGTACAACCGCCAGCTTTACATTAAACGTGACTGCCGCGCTGGTACTGCCACCAGCCGTTTTACCTACAGGCACAGTAGGGACAGCGTATCCCACTACGCTGCTTCCAAGCCCTTCCGGCGGTACCACACCTTATACTTATACGGCCATAAATATGCCTCCGGGATTAACGCTCAACCCAACTACGGGAGAGATCACCGGCACGCCAACACTTGCCGGAAGTTTCACCTTCCCGGTAACGCTGACCGATGCAGATGGCAACATGGTGAGTACAGATTTTACCATCCTTGTCAGAAATCCGCTGGCATTGCCTCCTGCAACCTTATCAGATGGCACTGCCGGACAGGTTTACCCTACACAGATCATTCCATCGGCCACCGGCGGAAGCGGCGTATATACCTATACTGCGGCTAACCTTCCGGCAGGCCTTACCTTTGATCCGGCTACAAGGGAAATTACAGGAACGCCTGCACAGTCCGGTACTTTTACCTTCCCTGTGACGGTAACAGATAGTGAAGGCCGCACGGCATCATCAAACTATACCATAACAGTTAAAGATCCGCTGGTACTGACTACGATCGTCCTTCCAGATGGAACGGTAGGTGTCAATTATCCTGCACAGACCATCCCATCAGCCACGGGCGGAAGCGGAGTATATACTTATACTGCGGCTAATGTTCCTCCGGGGCTGATCTTTAATCCCACAACCAGGGAAATTACAGGTACACCAACGCAGTCTGGTACTTTTACGATTTCAGTAACAGTCACCGATAATGCAGGTGCTACATTAACTGTCCCATATACCCTGAGGGTTACCGGAACGCTGGTGCTCGCCCCTGCAACTTTACCTAATGGGCTGGTTGGAACAAGTTATACCTCTCCCGCCTTACCTGCAGTAACAGGAGGAACTGCTCCTTACGCCTATGCCATGACCAATCTTCCCGCAGGTTTATCTTTTGATCCTGCAACAAGGGTGATCTCAGGGATACCGGCAGCAGGAGGCAATTTTACCCTCACCATGAGCGCGACTGACAACGGGGGATTATCTACCAGTACCGATTACGCACTGCTGATCAATGTGCCGCCTCCCGCAGTTGCAGGAACCACGGTTTGCAGCGGCAGCACCGCAACACTGACAGTTTCCAACCCGGTTACAGGGGTAAACTATAATTTTTATTCCGCTACAGGAAATACCCCTGTAGGTACAGGCAGCACTTATACTACTTTAGCATTAACCCAAACCACTACGTTTTATGTGGAAGCCTTTTCAGGAACTGCTGTAAGTACCCGTATTCCTGTTACGGTTACGGTGAACCCTACGCCGGAGCCGCCAACACTGACCTCTAACAATTTAACGGTCAGCAGCGGGCAAACAGCAACCCTTCAGGCCAGTGCCGATGCCAGTGCTACGATTTTCTGGTACACTACCCCTACCGGGGGCGTTGCTGCAGGATCGGGGGCTTCGTTTACAACACCTCCGCTTACAGTATCTACAACATATTATGCGGGAACAGTCAACAGCTCCGGCTGCTCAAGCCTGACCAGGGTCCCTGCTTTGGTATCAGTGATCAGCGGTCCTGTTAATCCAAACTGTAATGCTGCAACTTCGCAGCAGAGTAATATCACCGGGCTGCTTTGTATAGGCTGTTCTATCCAGAACCCGGGCAACTCCACAGATGCCGATCCAAATAATTTTACAGAGATCAGGCTGACAGTGGGAGCAGCCTCTACTGCTTATCAGCGGCTGATCTTCCAGAGAACAGGTGTAGCCACTGACAGTATCCGTGTAGACCTGGAAACACCTACCGGATTGATAGACCTCAGTGCTCTTGGTGGCATCACTATCAATGTGATGAATGGCAATACAGTGGTAAGAAGTTACCCATTAAATAATTCGCTGGTAAACCTGGGCTTGTTAACCGGTAACAGGTTTAAGGCTACAGTTGCGGCTACTGCTGCATACGATAGGGTAGAAGTAAGTTACAACCCTGTTGTTGTGGCTTTAACCAGTCTGAACATCTATGGGGCGCAGGTGATCCTGCCTGATCCAACAATTGTTTCCGGAAACCAGACGATCTGTTCGGGAAGTACTGCCAGCTTAAGCGCTACCGCTTTGGGAGGCACAACACTTACCTGGTATAGTGCGGCAACAGGAGGCAGTGTCCTGCAAACAGGTGGCACTTATACAACCCCTGCACTGACTGCAACCACAACCTATTACATAGAAGTAAGCAGTAACGGTTGTGCCAATCCTGTAAGGGTGCCTGTTACAGTAACGGTCACTCCTGCGGTGGCTAACCCTGTACTGGCAGCTATAGCCCCGGTTTGCGCCGGATCGTCTGCGGTACTTTCAGTGGCTAACCCAGAGGCGGGTATTACCTATAAATGGTATACTGCAGCTACGGGCGGCACCGCTGTATTTACAGACAGTATTTTTGTTACTCCGGCACTTACTGCCAATACTACATATTACTTAGAAGCCTCAAATGGCAATTGTATATCCGCAAGCCGTGTGGCCGCTGCTGTTATTGTTAACCCGCGTCCGGTTCTTCCGCAGATCCAGGCTTCGGCAACTACGGTAACACAGGGACAGTCGGTAAGTTTAACTGCCACCTCTACAGAAACTGATGTGGTGTTTAACTGGTACAATACACCTGATGGTACTACCCCTGTATTTACAGGGCCAAACTATATTACACCGGCGCTTACCGCTACTACTACATTCTATCTGGAAGCTACCTCTTCAGTTACCGGTTGCGCTTCACCTGCACGGGTGCAGCAAACCATTACGGTAAACGGAACCGGCACACCAATTCCGGTACTGTGCGAAACGCCGGTCAGCCAGACTACGGGAGTTGACGGTACGCTCTCCCTGCTGGCCAGGGTAGATAGCCCGGGCCTGGCAATAGATGGCGACCAGCAAACAGGGTCTACACTATCCATTCCTATCGGAATCAATGCCTCTGTATTCCAGAAAGTCAATTTTACCGGCTTATCTAATGTTGGCGATACTGTCCGTATCCGTTTAACGGCTACCAACCAGTTGTTATCGCTTTCACTTCTATCCGGAATTACAGTGACCACCTATCAGGGTAACGCAAGCAACAATGACGGAGTTGTATTGAATAACGGACTGATCAACCTTCAACTGCTGAACGGCGGTGCCGAAGCATTGATCAATCTGGTGCCAACTGCACAGTTTGATGCTGCAGAGGTACGGCTTGGTTCCGGTCTGCTGGGGGCACTGTCAGCGGTAAACTTCAATTATGCAAGAAGAATAACCAAAGCGGCAACTCTGGCAGCTGATACGGTAAGCGCATGTTTAAACACTACAGCAACCTTAACCGTGAGCAATCCGCAGCCGGGTATTGTTTATAAATGGTATGATGCTGCAGGCAACTACCTGGGTAATGACGGGCCTGCATTTGTCACCCCGGCTATTACTGCAGACACAAAGTTCTTTGTTGAAGCCTCGAGGGGCGGATGTGGTGGTTCCAGAACTACGGCAAATGTTATTCTTACACCGGCACCGCAGGTACCGGTATTGCTTTCGGCAACAGAACAGACCTGTCAGAATGCGAACCTTGTTTTACAGGTGCAGAACCCGCAGGCGGGAGTAACCTACCAATGGTATCTTGACAATACAGCAATCACTGGTGCTACCGGTGTTTCACACAGTATTACCAATATACAGGCCACCGGTGTTTATTCGGTTGAAGCAATTAACAGCTGCGCTGCAGTATCGGCAAGAGCCACAGTAACGGTAACTGTAGGATCGCTGACTGCGCCGGTGCTTAATCCTGTGGCAATAACCATCAACTCAGGAGAGCAGACCATACTTACTGCCAGTTCTTCAACTTCAGACCTGACTTATACCTGGTATACCTCAGATCCTGCTGTTCCGGGTGCAATTCCGGTATCCACAGCAGGAAACGGTGCAAACGGAAGTTTCATCACACCAAACTTAACCAGCACCACAACTTATTATGTAACTGCTCAAAGTAATACCGTTGGCGGATGTATCTCTCCGGCTGCTGCGGTATTGGTTACCGTAAATCCTATAGCAACAAATCCTGGTTCGGTTCCATGTGAGCCGGCCATCAGCCAGTCGGTACGCAGCGGCGGTACCCTTTCGGTATCGGCAGGCGTTGCCAACCCGGGTCTTGCTGTAGATGACGATGTGGAAACCAGCTCTTCATTATTTATCCCGTTTGGTATCAATAGTTTTGTAGCGCAAAAAGTAAACTTTACCGGCCTGTCACAGGTGGGTGATACGGTACGTATCCGTTTATCTTCTCCTGCAGGAATGCTTTCAGCAGCTGTCGGCTCAAGCATTACACTGACTAGCTACAACGGTGCTACCAGCAATGCTGACGAAAGAACGATCGTGAGTTCTGCCGTTAACCTGCAGTTGGGCGGTGGAGGAACAAGCGCAATCATCAGCTTTGTTCCTGCACAGGTATTCGACGGGGTAGAGGTTAAACTCAATTCCGGAGTATTAGGTGCCCTTAGTGCAGTGAATTTTAACTACGCCAGAAGGATCATTCTTGCGCCGTCAGTAACTGCTGCAAATGTTACAGTTTGTGAAGGCAGCCAGGCTACACTCGCGGTGGCCAACCCGCCAGCAGGCATCACCTACCGCTGGTACAGAGATGCGGCCCTGGTTGCAACTACCGCTACCTATCAGACACCTGCAGACCTGGTGGCAGGATCCTATAACTATTTTGTATCTGCAAACCGCAACGGTTGTGAAAGTGCGAAGGTCCCTGTAACGGTAACCGTGTTGGGTATTCCTGCAGCTCCTGTGCCAAATCCGGCAAATCCGGCCACAACCTGTGCAAGTACTCCTGTCACCCTGAGTGTGAACCAGGTTACCGGCGTTACCTATAACTGGTACGATGCGTTGACAGGCGGAAACCTGCTGGCTTCCAATACCAATTCCTATACTACATCAGGTATGCTGGCTGTAGGTATCACAGACTTCTATGTAGAAGCTGTAAACAGCAATTCATGCATCAATACATCGGCAAGAACAAAGGTATCTGTTACCGTAAATCCTGATGCCACAGCAGCAGATATCGCTGTTGCCGGTGCAGGTCTGCCTGTATGTGCAGGCTCAGGTGTTACCTTAACTGCCAGCAGTACCACTGTAACGAACCCGGTTTTCACCTGGTACAGCGATGCTGCCCTGACCAATGCGGTATTTACTGGAGCGGTATTCAACATTGCTGCTGTGCCTGCCACTACAAACTATTATGTAACGGTAAGGGGCGACAATAAATGTGAAAATAAAGCAGGCGCTGCACTGCTTATTACGCTTCAGGTCAATCCTGCAAGTACGGCGGCTGACATCACCATCAGCGGTATTCCGGCCAGTCTTTGTTCAGGAACGGCCGTTACTTTAACAGCCAGCAGTACCACGGTAACCAACCCGGTATTCACCTGGTACAGTGATGCGGCTTTAACAAATGCAGTATTTACAGGGCCATCTTATACCACCCCTGCATTAACAGGGAATACAAACTTTTACGTTACTGTACAGGGCTCGGATAAATGCCCGAATACTGCAGCAAATGCAAAAGTGATCATGCTGAATGTTAACCCAACGGCAACACCTGCAGATATCAATATCAATGGTGTACCTGCCAGTGTGTGTGCGGGATCAGGAGTGACATTAACAGCCAGCAGCACTACGGTCATCAACCCGGTATTTACCTGGTACACTGATGCCGCTTTAACCAACGCTGTGTTCACCGGAGCTGTTTACAATACACCTTCCATTACTGCTGCTACAGCTTACTACGTAACCGTACGTGGCGACAATAAATGTGAGAACATTGCAGGCGCAGCTGAGATTGTTACGCTAAATTCAAACCCGGCTATTGTGTTTACCGGTGCTGCATTGCCGGCAGGAACAGTTCCTGTACTGTATGTTGCCCAGATCAACCCAGCCACGGGCGGTACACCGGGTTATACCTATATTGTTGCTTCAGGAAATACGTTGCCGGCAGGTTTATTGCTGACCAGCGGCGGCTTGCTGACGGGAATACCAACTGTTGCAGGTAACTATACTTTTGCCATCACTGTTACCGATAGCAGAGGCTGTAATGCAACAGCTACCTTCACCTTAAATATCGGCAGCATTGGTTTGATAACACTGCCGCCGGCTACTTTGCATGACGGAATCGTAGGATCACCATATGCTCCTGAAACCTTACCGGCTGCTGTCGGTGGTACAGGCCCTTATACCTATGTTGCCAACAACATTCCTCCGGGATTTGTGTTCAACACAACAACCAGGGAATTTTCAGGAACTCCAACCCTGGGCGGAACATTCACCATGAGCGTTACCGTTACTGATGCCAACGGACTGACAGCAACTACCAATTATACCGTTGTGGTAACAGTACCTGCACCGGTTGTAGCGGATGCTGAAAGCTGTAACGGAAGCACTGCAGTGCTGACAGTCAGCAACCCTGTGAACAACGTAACGTACAACTGGTATGCCTCGGCATCCGGAGGTGCAATACTTGGTACAGGCACAACATTCCAGACTCCTGCAATTACAGGAACCACTATGTTTTATGCAGAAGGTGTTTCGGGTACGGCAAGGAGCAGCAGAACTGCGGTTACCGTTACGCTGAAACCAGGTGCTACGGATGCTGATGTGACAATTACAGGCATCCCTGCAAATATCTGTTCAGGAACCGGTGTCACTTTAACTGCAAGCAGCAGCACGGTAACCAATCCTGTGTTTACCTGGTACACTGATGCCGCTTTAACCAACGCTGTGTTCACCGGGGCTGTTTACAATACACCTTCGATCAGCGGCCCTACTACCTATTACGTAACGGTACGTGGCGACAATAAATGCGAGAACACTTCAGGCAACGCCAGGGTGGTTACTTTAAATTCAAACCCTGTCATTGTCTTCAACGGGGGCACACTACCGGGAGCAACAGTTCCTGTACTTTATGTTAGCCAGATCAATCCGGCAACGGGCGGTACACCGGGTTATACCTATATTGTTGCTTCAGGAAATACCTTGCCGGCAGGTTTATCCCTGACCAGCGGAGGCTTGCTGACAGGAATACCAACTGTTGCAGGTAACTATACTTTTGCCATCACTGCTACTGATAGCAGAGGCTGTAATGCAACAGCTACCTTCACACTAAATATCGGCAGCATTGGTTTGATAACACTGCCGCCGGCTACTTTGCATGACGGAATCGTAGGATCACCATATGCTCCTGAAACCTTACCGGCTGCTGTCGGTGGTACAGGCCCTTATACCTATGTTGCCAACAACATTCCTCCGGGATTTGTGTTCAACACAACAACCAGGGAATTTTCAGGAACTCCAACCCTGGGCGGAACATTCACCATGAGCGTTACCGTTACTGATGCCAACGGACTGACAGCAACTACCAATTATACCGTTGTGGTAACAGTACCTGCACCGGTTGTAGCGGATGCTGAAAGCTGTAACGGAAGCACTGCAGTGCTGACAGTCAGCAACCCTGTGAACAACGTAACGTACAACTGGTATGCCTCGGCATCCGGAGGTGCAATACTTGGTACAGGCACAACATTCCAGACTCCTGCAATTACAGGAACCACTATGTTTTATGCAGAAGGTGTTTCGGGTACGGCAAGGAGCAGCAGAACTGCGGTTACCGTTACGCTGAAACCAGGTGCTACGGATGCTGATGTGACAATTACAGGCATCCCTGCAAATATCTGTTCAGGAACCGGTGTCACTTTAACTGCAAGCAGCAGCACGGTAACCAATCCTGTGTTTACCTGGTATACTGATGCTGCCTTAACCAACGCCGTATTTACCGGTGATACCTACCTCATTCCTTCCCTTACAACAAGTACCAGCTATTTTGTAAGTGTGAGAGGTGATAATAAATGCGAAAATGAACCTGGTACAGGTAAGGTTGCAGCGCTGAACGTAAACCCGCCTATTGCTTTCAATAACGGAACCTTAGCTACTGCAACGGCAGATATGGCCTATTCCGTACAGATCAACCCTGCAACAGGAGGTACACCGGGATATACATACACTGTGCCTGCAGGTAGCACCTTGCCTGCCGGCTTATCATTGTCTGCCAGCGGTGTCATTTCAGGAACCCCAACCGTTGCCGGTACGTATACTTTTGCCTTAATGGTTACCGACAGCAGGGGCTGTACCGCAACCGACAATTTCTCAATGACAGTGAACGGAGCTGTTCCCAATCCAATGGTGCTTCCGCCTGCAAACTTACCAAACGGAGAAGTCGGATCACCTTATACCCCGCAAACCTTACCTGCTGTAACCGGCGGAACAGGCCCCTATGTTTATGTAGCTACAAACCTGCCTCCGGGGCTGACGTTCAATCCTGCAACAAGGGAGTTAACAGGAACCCCAACCTCAGGCGGTACCTTTACCTTAACAGTTACAGTTACCGATGCAACCAACGCAACAGCTACTGCAAATTATACCGTAGTAGTGACAGTTCCGGCTCCTGTAGTTCCGAACGTGACCAGCTGTGGCGGAAGCAGCGTGACTTTAACCGTACAGAATCCGGTAGCCGGAGTGACCTATAACTGGTATAACGCTGCATCCGGAGGAAGTATACTGGGCACAGGAACAAGCTTCCAGACACCGGTTGTCACTGCAAGTACCATCTATTATGCAGAAGGCGCATCCGGCTCTGCGGTGAGCACCAGAACAGCAGTCAATGTTGGCCTGGGCTCAAAAGCAACCAGTGCAGATATCACCATCACAGGTGAACCGGTATCTGGAATATGTTCTGGATCAGCACTGAGCTTAACAGCAAGCAGCACAACTGTCACTAACCCGGTATTCACCTGGTATACTGATGCTGCATTAACCAATGCCGTATTCACGGGAGCTGTATTTAACATTCCTTCAGTTGTAGCTAACGCTACTTATTATGTTACCGTTCGCGGAACTAATCAATGTGAGAATGCTGCGGGAACTGCACGTGTAGTGAGCATAACTGTCAACCCTGCAGTGAACTTTAATACCACGGTACTGCCCGCTGCAAACAGGGGCGTTGCTTATGTGGCAAGGATCAATGCCGCAACCGGCGGAACGCCGGGTTATACCTACACACTGGCTTCAGGCAGTACACTTCCGGCAGGCATGGCGCTTTCGGCAGCAGGTATCCTCTCGGGAACACCAACAGTTTCCGGTAACTACACTTTCTCTATTACTGCCACAGACAGTAAGGGCTGTAATGCAACTGCTGCCTTCAGCCTGACTGTAGGTAGCATCGTAACGGTACCAATGTCATTACCTCCGGCTACACTTCCTGACGGAATAATAGGTACAGTTTACACCCCTCAAACGCTGCCTGCGGTAACCGGCGGAACCGGGCCGTTTACCTATACAGCAACAAACCTTCCTCCGGGACTGACGTTTAATCCTGCAACAAGGGAAATTACCGGCACTCCAACGCTTGGCGGTACGTTCACGATCACCGTTACGGTTACCGATGCAACGGGTGCCACAGCCACAGGAACTTACGTGATCGTTGTCAGGGTACCTAATCCTGTGGTGCTTAGCGCACAAACCTGCGATGGAAGCGGTGCTACCCTGACGGTGAGCAACGCAGTGGCGGGAGTTACTTATAACTGGTACGCTACTGCCACCGGCGGAACTATCCTGAGCACAGGCACCAGCTTCCAGACACCTGCCTTAACTACGAGTACAAGTTATTATGTAGAAGGGGTTTCCGGAACTGCAGTGAGCAGCAGAACCCTGGCCAATGTAGTGATACTGGCTAAACTGGGTACACCGGTAGTGACCAGGCAGTCGAGCACGTTTACCAGCATTACCTTTAGCTGGAACGCGGTTACCGGTGCCTCGGCTTATGAAGTATCAAAAGATGGCGGTGCAACCTGGGAAACACCAGGTTCAGGCGCTTCAGGAACTACCCACCTTGTTTTTGGCCTGCAAACGAATGAAGCTGTAACGCTGATGGTGAGGGCTAAAGGAACCACCACCTGTCAGACCAGTGATTCGGGAACTTACACGGCAAAAGCAAATAACGGCTCCGGCGATGATCCTGAAAACAATGATGTTTTCATTCCGAATACCTTCACGCCAAACGGAGACGGTAATAACGATGTCTTCTATGTCTACGGAAGTTCGATGGTGAGTGCCAATATGCGCATATACGATCAATGGGGACATGTCATCTATATCTCCCAGCAAATGCAGAACGGATGGGACGGCACATACAGGGGGCAGCCACAGCCGAATGGGGTCTATGTATACATCATCGACGTAGTGATGAAAGATGGTACCAAAATGATGAAAAAAGGAACCGTAACACTTTTAAAATAAGATCCGCAACCTGAAATCAAGAACATGAAGAAACTTATAAAAACCGTCTCATTTGGCATATTATGCATACTGGGAGCTACAAGGGTGAATGCACAGATTGATCCTCACTTTTCTCAGTATTATGCAAATCCTTTATGGCTCAACCCGGGCCTTACCGGGGTAATCAATGGCGATTACCGGGTGACCATCAATGCAAAGCAGCAATGGAGCTCCATCTCCAATTCATACCTTACCGCAGGCGCCTCATTTGATATGGCGCCTGTAAAGAACCTGTCCTTTGGTGGGATGGTCCTGAATCAGCGTGCCGGCGCAGTCAGCTATAATTACCTGAATGCGCTGGCCTCTGCCGCCTACCGTGTCCGTTTTGGGCAGGCGGGTTTGAATATCGTCAACTTTGGTCTGCAGGCCGGAATCCTGAACAAAAGCTTTGACCCCTCAAAGATCACTACCGGGAGCCAGTTCTCCGGTGGAGGGTTTGATGGCATGCTGCCTACAAATGAAACGTTCAACTCTTCAAATACGCTTGCTCCTGACGTAAATTTCGGGGTAATGTATTTTGATGCAAATGACAATAAGCAGGTGAATATTTTTGGGGGTGCTGCGGCCAACCACCTCACCAGGCCGATAGACCGTTTCCTGGGCAATGATGTAAGAATACCCATCAGGGCTACTTTTCATGGCGGGGCACGCATCAAGATCAGCGATGCACTTGATATTACCCCGAATGGGCTGTACATGAGGCAGGGCACCGCCAGGGAAACCTCCCTGGGTGCTTATGCGCAGTATTTTGTCAACCCCGAGACCAACCTTTTGTTTGGCTCCAACTACAGAAAGGATGACGCCGCCATCGCCTATTTTGGTATGCAGCTGAAAAACATTGCATTTGGGGTGAGTTATGATTTTAACACTTCCAACCTCAGCCGTGCAACGGGCAGCAGGGGCGGACTGGAAATATCAGTCTCCTTCACCAGCCGTAAGGGAAGTATTGGCCCCAACTTTTTTTGTCCACGATTATAACCTTACACTTTATGAAACCGCTTAGAATATTACTGTTGTTATGCCTGTTCAGTTCCGGGATAAAAGCACAGTTGTCATACGTATCCAACAATAAAAAAATTGCTGACCTGTACTTTAAGAATAAAGAGTATTATGCCGCAGCCGAATACTATAAAAGGGCCTTACAGATATCCAGTGATACCGTTGGCTTTGTGGTGCCCTATGCCTTCGAGAATAAGATGAAGAGCGAAAGCCCCAAACTGGCCGACTATGAATACTGCGTTTTCCAGCTGGCCTCTTCATTGCGGTTTTACAAAGATTACCGCGCTGCTGAAGCCTGGTATGCGCTGGCAAAGAATTTCACGGAGCCTAAATATGCGCTCAGCCAGTTTTATTATGCAGAATGCCTGCGCTCCAACCAGAAGTTCCCGGACGCTATCACTGCGTTCCAGGATTTTCTAAATAAGTACAAAACCGCTGATCCGTACCGGGATAAAGCAAAAATTGAGATTGCTTCCTGTAATTTTGCCCTATATGAGATGCGTTATCCGCGCTTGTACAGGTTTAGTAAGCTCTTCAACCAGATCAACGACAAGGGCTCCAACTATACGCCCCTTCAAAAAGATAACAATTTTTATTTCACCTCATCCCGCCCGGTAGCGATAGGCAAGAGCGGCAAGGACGAGGTCCTGGAAGATAAACAGACAAAATTAAAGGCTGTAAAAAAAGAAAGCCCATACGTCAATGCCATTTATGAGGCATCGGGCAATCCGCAGGATGCTGGCACCATAGTAAAGAGGATAGGAGCGGTAGAGACAGGCAAAGAATTCGCTGCCCCGGCCTTTCATCCCAATGGCAGATTGATGTACCTCACCAGCTGGACAGCAAAAGGAACCAGGAAGATCTTTACCGTAAATATTTCCGAAGGGAACGGGGCCACCTGGTCTGCACCAAAAGAACTGGGTGCGGAGGTAAATATCAACGGCTTTAACGCGATGCAGCCTTTTGTCACTAAGGATGGCAGATATCTGATATTCTCGTCTGACAGGCCGGGCGGACTGGGGAAATATGACCTTTGGTATTGTACCCTGAGGGCAGACGGATCAATGGGCCAGGCCATCAATATGGGAAATACGATCAATACCAAAGAAGATGAGGAGGCACCCTATTACAACTATAAAACAAAAAAACTGCTGTACAGCAGTGCCGGGAAAGTAGGCATAGGGGGGCTCGACTTCTATGAGAGCGAAGGTGATTTTGCTGACTGGACTGAACCCAGGAACCTTGGTTACCCGTTCAACTCATCAAAAGATGATGCTTATTTTACGCCGCTGAACGATGCAGATACTGAAGGTTATATCAGCTCAGACCGCGAGTCTGTCTGCTGCCTGGAGATCTTCCACGTGAAAAAGGAATTTCTCACCGTGCAGGGTACTGTACTGGACTGCCAGACGGACAAGCCACTGAATGGGGCGGTAGTTACACTGAGTGATTCTTCGCAGGAATTAAAGATGACTGTAGGCATGGATGGAAAATATACCTTCAGGATCAACTCCAACCGTGCATTAAAGATTACTGCCGAGAAACATGATTACTTGAAAAAGATGCTCAGTTATAATTACGATGAACTGGCCAAAGCTGACACGCTGGTCAACCCGAAATTATGCCTGAAGCCTTTTGCCATCGGTAAACCGGTGGTGTTGAAAGACATACTGTATGATTTTAACAGTGCAGAACTTAACCCGGGGTCAGAAAGGCAGCTGGATCAGTTATATACCCTTATGACGGATAATCCGACCATGGAGATTGAGTTAAGTGCACATACAGATAACGTTGGTACAAAGAACTATAACCTCACCTTATCTGATAAAAGGGCAAAGTCCTGCCTGGATTACCTGATCAGCAAGGGCATTTCGGCAGAGCGGATGAAAAGCAAAGGATACGGCTTCAGCAAACCCGTTGCGCCGAACAAGTTTCCCAACGGGAAAGATAACTTCCTGGGGCGCCAGCAAAACAGGAGAACCGAGTTTAAGGTTACCAAAATATAAGCTAGAGCAATCTTTCGATCTTCTTCAGCATGGCAGACATTTCGAATGGTTTTTCCAGGTAGTCGTCTGAGAGCAAACTCTCTCTCATGATATAATCCTCGGAGAAACCACCCGAAGTTAAGATTACCGGGAGGTGTGCCGTCATTTCCCGGGCCCTTATCTCTTTAAAGATCGCCCGTCCATCCATTCCGTCCAGCCTGATGTCCATCAGGATGAGGTCAGGTTTAAACTCTTCTATTATTCTAAAGATCGGCCTTCCGGTCATCAAAGGGAAAACCTTATATTTATTTTCCTCTAAAATCAGCTGCACAACTTCCAGCAGGTCCGGATCATCCTCAACAACAAGTATTCTATTCATGGTCGAACCTGCTGAACAACTATAATGCCATGAAGTAGCAGAAAGATTTGATACTTTTGTTTTCACGTCATAAAAAAATATATGCAGTTAAACCAGCAGATCGAAGCAATAGCTAATACCCTACTTCCCAGCTTTATACCTAAAGACAATAAGGAAACAACGTTATCCTTTCATTTTACCTTACCCCCGGATTCGAGTTATAAAGTTTTTTTTGAAAAGGATGCCAAAGCAAAATGGCAGTTCATCCGTTACGAAGAGGCAGTACGTTAACGTCATTTCGGGATCTTCAGCTGCGGTATTCTTATAGTGTTTGTTAATTTTTGCTCCCTTTTTTTTAAAAGGAATAGTAATTGCATATTTATGCATGACACAAGACACCGGAACCATAATTATCGCAGAATTTGGAAAATACGTTTGGGCGGAATATCATTCCGCAAAATGAAAAAGAGCGACTGGAAAACCTGGAGAAGTATAGAATTTTATACACCAGGTCTGAACCGGTTTTTGATCAGCTGGCGGCTCTTGCAGCATCAACGCTGAATATGCCTGCTGCCATGATCAATTTTGTTGATAAGAATAATGTATGGACAAAAGCCAGCCAGGAAGGGGAAACAGGACTGAACATTGAACGGGGGACGAGTTTATGCTCCCTGGCGATACTGAAAGACCAGGTCACGGTGTTCGAAGACACGCTGCAGGAACCCTGTTTGCTGTCAAACCCTTTAATAGCAGGCGAGCACGGGTTCCGTTTTTATGCAGCAGCGCCGGTTGTTACCAAAGAAGGATTTAATATCGGAGTGGTTTGTGTCATTGACAGAAAACCAAGGGTTTTTGAGCTGAAGGACCAGCAGCAACTGGAATCGGTAGCCCGGATGGTGGAGTCAGAAATAGAAAAGAGGCTCAGCCAGTGACCTGTTATTTAGTGCAAATGAATTTTTTTGTGTACGATTTGTTCCCTGCCCTGAGTACGATAAAATATACTCCGGCCGGATAAGCCGAGATATTTAACTGGTTTTGATAGATGCCCGAAAAATTATTCTTATTCTCCCTGTACAATACCTGTCCCGATAAATTGACCAGGCTGAGCTGAATAGCAGAGGCTTCTGAAAGGCTGAAGATGATATTGAGCTCATTTTTTGCCGGGACCGGGTAGATGCTCATATCCAGTTCATTGTTGCGCACTTTGGTAGAGCCAAACACCGCATCGCCATTTATGCCGGTCAGGATGATCGAGTAGGCCTGGGGCCCTCTTTTCAACACTCCTTTATGAGATATCTGAAATCTGTAGGTATTGCCCGCAACCGGGTCACCGATCAGTACCTGTTCTGCATTATCCCGGGTATTGTCGCCTTTTGTGGCTGCTGCGGATGGGTTTGCGGGATCAAGCACCCATGGGTTATAGGTTGAGGAACCCTCTGTGGCCCGCAGGTCCAGGTCGTTGACGAGCCTTGACGTGGTGTTATTGAGCCCGCTGACCGAACTGATGACTGTTGCTTCCGGGTCCGTCCAGCAGATTGTCCCAGTCAGCGGGCCCTTTCCTGAGGCCACCACATCTATGAATTGCTGCTCCCCCTGTGACAATATATTTTCTGCAATCTTAGCCCCTGTTCCATTGTCCAGTATCACCTGCGCTGCGGCCTCCATATTGAGCAGCCCCCATCCGTAAGTATAGTCGGGCCCGGCGCTTGTTCCGGCATCTGTTGCCGTTCCGATAGCGAGGGCTTTCAGGCTTGCCGCCCGCATGAAATTATTTCCATTCTTCTGGCTGTACAATTCCTGCAGCAGAATCAGCGAGCCGCTTACATTGGGGGTAGACATAGAAGTTCCTGTAAGAGAAGCATAAATGTTGTTGCCGGCGTTACTGGTAGAAATTACCCGTACCCCGTCTGCCACCAGCTCTGGCTTAATCCTCCCATCATCGGTAGGGCCCCAGCTGCTGAATGCGGTGATCCTGATATTTGCGGCAGTATACGGCCCGTTGCCCAGCGGGTTGATGGCGCCAATGGTCAGGATGTTTTTTGCCGTGCCGTAGGTGGAAATATTGTCGTATCCGTCGTTACTGCTGATCCCTTCAGGGCGTTGCCCGGCATTGGTCATTACCCTGCTGGCATTAAAGCGGTAGTAAACTTCCCCAACAGGCGGGCCGTTCACGGTCCTGCTATTGCCTGCAGATTTCACCGGAAGATAGTAGGGGGCATTGTAACATATCTTGTCCCACTCTGCAGATTCGGTATCATAATAGCCGAATTTATAATCTTCATTTTCTCCGGGGGCACCCAGAAATTCCCATCGCTCGGGGCTTACGCTGGTGTTTAACGACCAGCCGGCGGCGGTTCCGTAGGAATGGTTCGAGATCAGGAGCGTTGCCGCATTGGCTGACATTTCAGGGGTGTCATTGTCAAAATTAAAAGCGTAAAGTTTTGGCAGGCCAAAGGCCATTCCTCTTGCCACGGTATTGATGCCAGCAGCAATCATTGTTCCCGCAACATGTGTAGAATGCAGCGCCGTGGTAGTAGTTTTATCCTTTACCTCAATCCGCCCGCCTGCAAATTCAACATGGCTGGCAAGAGGCGCATCGCTATCCCATATGGCTGCTTTGCCGGCAGCGACACCACTTCCGTTGAGCGAAAGGCCCATTCCACCTCCTGCATATAATTTATCGGTACGGGTAGTACCTGCGGCAATCACATTATTTGTGGTAATATAATAGACCGGCAGCCCCCGGTCATCGGTTCGCTGTAACCTGAATACATTTCCGTTACGGTCCGTACCTGCGGTTTGCCATCCTTTTTCTTTCGCCATTGCAAAAGCATTTAACCTGTTTGTACGGGTTGCACTAAATAATGCGGTTCCATTTTCTTTTAAGAATGCAGAATTTGTTACATTCGGCTTTATGATTTCCTGCGCATGCAGTGCGGGGCCGGTTAGCCCGGCGTAACATAAAATGAATAGCCCAAACTTTGTCAGGTTGCAATGGTTCATCATAAATGGCTGACAATTTGCATGAACAGGAGTTTGGTGTATTCCCAAATTTAACTTTTATACCTATACAGATGAAATTTTACAGAGCTTTTTTGTGTGCAGCGGCACTATTCGTACCTTTTGCCTGTACGGTAAGAAATACACAGCAGACTGAATTGAAAGAGGGGATTTCCGGGCAGGTTACCTTTGCTGAAGGAAATATGATGCCGGGGCCCGGACAGGCAGGATCGAAGACCAAGGGAGTGAAGCGGAAAGTATATATCTATGCGGTTGCTGCTGCCGCAGATGCGGAAGGACAGGCCCCTTTATTTAAGGCTATACATACTCAGCTGGTGGCTACCGTAAACAGTGACACTGCCGGGCACTATTCATGCAAACTCAAACCGGGCAGGTATTCAGTGCTGACGGGAGAGGAAAACGGGCAGCTCTTCTCGTCCCTTTCAAATGATAAGGGAGAACTCAGCCCTGCCGAAGTTCTCCCGAATGAGGTTTTAGTGTATAATATACTGGTGAATTACAAAGCAGCGTACTGACCGCTTACATCGTAATACCTTCTTTTTTAAGGATGTAATTGAAGATGCCTTCGATAGGTTTCTGCAGAACCTTTCCCACACGGATCCCGTTCCGCTCGCAAACTCTTTTCAGGATATCCTGGTAATAGAAAGAGATGGAGCCTACGAAATGGCAGGCAATGGTTTTATAGTCTTTAAAATCTTTGATGTTGATATTGATAAATTCCTGGAAGCCATCTTCCAGCACCTGCAGGATGTAAGGGTGGTCCCTGTTCTCATACATGAAACGGCTGAAACCTGCAAGGTAAGTGTTTGGGAGCGGCCGCTGATAAACGTTGGTGATGACGGTCTCTTTATCGATATCATAGTCCTTTGCGAAAAGGACCCTCAGGTCTTCAGGCATTTGCTGATACAGATAAGAGGTGATCATTTTTCTTCCAAAGAAGGTTCCCGAACCTTCATCTCCAAGGATGTAACCTAAGCCATAGTTGCTGTCATAGGTAGAGGTGCCGTCAAAATAAGAAACATTTGAACCTGTGCCTAAGATGCAGATGAGTCCTTTTTCATCGCCACAGGTAGCATAAGCAGAACCGATCAGGTCATTTTCAACACTGATAAAAGCTTTTGGGAAAAAGAGGGACAGGCCATTGGAAATGATTTCATGTTTATCCGGTGTAGAACAGCCTGCACCGTAAAAATAGATCTCCTTTACTTCTTCAGCAAACTCGCTCAGCATTTGTACTTTTGACAGGACCTTGTAAATATCCTGCGCATTTAAAAAATAAGGGTTGATACCCTGTGTGTTGAAACTAATCGTTTTCCCGGAGTTGTACCCTAACCAATCTGTTTTGGTTGACCCGCTATCTGCTACTAAAATCATATACAAAAGTAACGACTTTATTGAACTTTTAATGTGCCGCTTACCTCTTTAAGATTGATTTCTGTTAGTTTAGCCTGATACTCTGCATCCAGAAAACGGATGATCGCATTAATGGAGTTTCTTTGCGCTTCACGCAATTCCAGCGGAGTGATGCTTCCCAGCCGGTATTTTTCAAAAGTGATATCCAGATTTTCTTTGGCCAGGTCTACATTGCCGGTCTCCACTTTCAGCAGATCAAGGTTGGTCAGATAGTTATGATAGGTTGAGATCAGCAGTGCCGTTACATCTTGTTTTGTTTTGTCGAGCGTAACTGCAGAAGAGTTGATCTCTACTTTGGCATTCCTTTCATTCTGGCGTTGCAGGAAGCCGTTGAAAACATTCAGGTTGGCCGTCAGACCATAGGTAAGGCCGTTTGCCCGCTGTGTTGTGGTAAATCCTGTCGGGCTGTTGCTTCGTGAATACTGGTACCCGCCATTGAGGGCCACTACGGGATACCGCTGTCCTTTCACTGCCTTCAGGTTCAGGTCGGCCAGTCTTTTGCTGATGATCGCATATTGCAGGTCAGGGTTGAGCTGCATGGTCTGCGCTTCCAGGTCGGCCAGTTTCAGGTCGTTCTCAATTTCTACCTTTTCAGCTGCACCGAATACGATGTTCAGGTCCCGTGCCATCAGCTGGTTTAACGTGATCCTTGAGGTGTTGAGGATGTTCTTCTGCTGGAGGTAGGTTGTAGTGTCAGTATTGAAATCCACTTTGGCCGTTACCACATCAAGTTTAGAACCTCTTCCGATCTGCAGTTTATTGTTGGCGATGACCACCCGCAGGCGCGAAACCACCATCGCACTGTCTGTAGCCCGCACCAGTTTTTGTTGCCTTACTATCGCATAATAAGCAGATACTACGTTTGAAACTGTAGTCAGGATGGTAGATTTAGCTGCTGCCTCCCCTTGTTTTTGCAGTTCTTTAAGGCGGTCATAGTTGGTAAACATCTGGAGCCCGTCAAAGATGGTCCAGTCCAGTGCCGCACCGTAGCTCATATTGGTATTGCGTACGCCGTTTGCCTCTACCTGGGCGCCGGTAGAACGTGTTTGCTTTGTATTCTGCCTGCTTCCGCCATCACTGAAGGAACCTCCTAGTGTAGGCAGCATGCCTGCATTCCCTACGTTCACATTGTTTTTCGCAATAGTAACGTCATTATTTACGAGCCGGATATCATAATTGTTCTTCAGTGCAATAGTAATAGCGTCTTCCAGGCGGAGTGTGTCCTGGCCCTTCACTATTTGTGTACAGCAGACAATCAGTACGGCTAACGAATAAAATAAATGTTTGTTCATTTGTCGGTATTTTAGGCTGTTACAGGTCTTTCTGTTTTTTCTTCAGCCAGTGCTGCTTTAAGAGATTTTTCTAATTCGGTATTTTCTTTGTGTTCCTTAGACCAGTAAGAATAAATGGAAGGGATAACAAAAAGTGTAAGCACGAGGGAGAAGGTTGTTCCGCCCACGATCACAATACCCATACCCATCCGGCTTTTTGCCGCGGCACCCAGTGCCATGGCGATGGGAAGTGCACCTATGGCAATGGCCAGACTGGTCATTAAGATAGGGCGCAGACGTGAAACAGAAGCTTCCCTGATGGCATCATGTACACTTTTACCTTCTTCTTTCAGCTGGTTGGCGAACTCCACGATCAGGATACCATTTTTTGTTACCAGCCCGATCAGCATGATCGTACCGATCTGGCTGAAGATATTCCAGCTCTGCCCGAATAACCAGAGGGAAAGGAACGCTCCTGCAACCGCCATTGGCACGGTAAGAATGATAATGACAGGATCTTTGAAACTCTCAAACTGTGCCGAGAGGATCAGGTAAACCAGCAGCAGGGCCAGCCCGAAAGCGAACAGCGTATTGGAAGAACTTTCTTTAAAATCCCTGGATTCACCGCTCAGGTCGGTAGAGAATGATTCATCAAGCACCTTTGCGCTGATCCTGTCCATTGCCTCAATTCCGTCGCCAATGCTTTTCCCCGGGGACAGGCCTGCGGATACTGTAGCTGCGGTAAAACGGTTATTTCTGAACAATTGGGGAGGGCTGCTTTCTTCTTTGGCGGTGACGAGGTTGTCAATCTGGATCAGCTCACCTCTGTCACTGCGTACATACACAGAGCTCAGGTCTAAGGGATCTTTACGGTTGCCGCGGTCAAACTGGCCGATCACCTGGTATTGTTTTCCGTTCATGAAAAAGTAAGAGAAACGCTGGCCGCTGAGGCCCAGCTGCAGCGTTTGTGCAATTGCAGCAACTGATACGCCCAGGTTTTTTGCCTTATCCCTGTCAATCGTCAGGTTGATCTCCGGTTTATTGAATTTAAGGTTTACGTCTGACACGGTGAACGTAGGGTCTTTACTTACTTCATCCATAAACAGGGGTACTTTTTCCCTTAGTTTTTCGAAATTCTGTGCCTGGATGATATAGCTGATCGGTAAGCCCCCGCGGCGGCCCACAGAGATTGTTGGCTGCTGGGTTACTACTACTTTTCCTTCTGAATATTTTCTGGTGATCCGGGTTAGCTGTGCAGCAATCTCCTCCTGGGAACGGTCGCGTTCTTCGGGATCGGTAAGCCCCATTCTGATGATTCCGCTGTTGGTGGAGCCGGTGCCGCCGAAACTGGGAGAGCTGATGGTAATCAGCACGGCTTTCTCAGGAACAGAGTCCTGTATCATCTTACCGATCTTCAGCATGAAGGCATCCGTATAATCAAAAGAAGACCCTTCAGGAGTAGTAATGTTCATGTTGATCAGGCTTCTGTCATCATAGGGCGCAGTTTCTTTAGGCAGGATCTTCCAGAATAAAACGATCAGTCCTACGCAAACTACAATAATGGGAATGGCCAGCCACTTTTTGTTCAGGAACTTATCCAGGTTTTCTGCATAATTATCATTTAATGCTACAAAATAGGGCTCAGTCCAGTTGTAAAAGCGTGATTTTGTATGTCCTGTGCTTTTCATCAGGTAGGCATTCAGCATTGGTGTCAGGGTAAGCGATACAAATGCTGAAATCAGAACGGCAGCACCGATCACGATCCCGAACTCGCGGAATAACCTTCCTACGAAACCCTGCAGAAATACTACGGGTAAAAACACGGCGGCAAGCGTAATTGAAATGGAGATAACGGCAAAAAAGATCTCATTTGAACCTTTAATGGCTGCTTCAAAAGGGGAATATCCTTCTTCCACTTTTTTAAAGATGTTCTCCGTTACCACGATCCCGTCATCCACCACCAGACCGGTAGCGAGAACGATAGCCAGTAAACTCAGTACATTGATGGAAAATCCGCAGATGTACATGATAAAAAATGTGAACACCAGGGAGACAGGAATATCAATCAGAGGCCGGACGGCAATCGCCCAGTCGCGGAAGAACAGGTAAATGATAATAATTACCAGAACGAGGGACAGGATGATGGTTTCCGCCACTTCAGTTACTGAGGTTTTGATAAACCTGCTGTTATCCAATGAGATATTCAGTTTCATATCCTTTGGAATATCCTTTTGCAGCTGCTCAAATCTTTTGTCAAATTCCTTGGAAATCTCCAGGTAGTTAGCGCCGGGCAGTGGGATCAGTGCTACAGATACCATTGGTCTTGCTGATTCCCTGAGGATAGTCTCCTCATTTTCTGATCCGAGTTCTGCATAACCCACATCCTTTAGCTTGATGACGTTGTTGACATCATTCTTCAGGATAAGGTTGTTAAACTGCGCCTCGTTGGTCAGCTTACCCAGCGTTTTTACTGTCAGCTCTGTACTTGCTCCGGTAATCTTACCGGAGGGAAGCTCCACATTTTCATTGTCAAGTGCTGTGACAATATCCTGTGAAGTTAAGCCGTAGGCCGCCAGTTTGGTGGGGTCAATACGTATGCGCATTGAATATCTTTTCTGTCCCTGGATCTGTACACCGCTTACACCAGGGATGGTCTGTATCCTTTCGGCAATGACGTTTTCAGCATAATCACTCAGTTCCAGTGCATTTCTCTTGTCGCTCTGCACGGTCAGTGTAATGATCGGGTCAGAGTTGGCATCTGCCTTACTCACTACCGGGTTACCATCAATATCTTTTGGTAAACTTCTGGCAGCCTGTGACACCTTATCGCGGACATCATTTGCAGCCTCTTCAATATTTTTATCCAGGTTGAACTCAATGGTAATATTACTGCTTCCCTGGTTGCTTGAAGAAGTAATGTTCCTGATCCCGTCAATCCCGTTGATGGATTTCTCCAGCGGTTCGGTGATCTGCGATTCTATAATATCTGAATTGGCTCCCGGATAGGAGGTACGTACAGATACAACTGTAGGGTCAATATTCGGGAATTCCCTGACACCTAAAAAGTTGTACCCTATTACCCCGAACAGGAGGATCATGAGGTTCATGACTATCGCCAGAACAGGCCTTTTTATACTCGTGGTTGATATACTCATTTCGGCAGGTTTTAGTTTTTAACCACAGACACTTTTACTGGTGCATCCTCTTTCAGGGACATTGCACCGGTAGTTAAAACTGTATCCCCTACAGACAGGCCCGCAGTAATCACAATATTCTCATCCGTCCGTGTGCCGGAATGAACTTCAACCTGCTTTGCCTTGCCGTTTTTGCTGATGAATACAGTTTTTCCTTTCAGTACAGGAATGATTGCCTGATTGGGAACCAGGATTGCATCTTCAACATTGCTCAGCACCAGGGATACTTTGGCGAATGAGCCGGGAAGTAATTCGTTTTTTTCATTTTGCGCCAGTGCTTTGATCTGTAAAGTCCTGGTTTGTGCATTTATACCGGGCTCAATTGCGAAAACCTTTCCGGTGTATACCTGATTTGAACCGTCAGTGCGGAAAGTGATACCGGAATTTAATTTGATCTGCCCCATATATTTCTCCGGTACGGAAAAATTAACTTTGACAGGGTTTGTGCTCAGTAAGTTTGCAATTACCGTAGTAGGGGTAATATATACACCTACAGAGATAGAGCGCAGGCCGATCTTACCGCTAAAAGGGGCAATGATCGATGTTTTTGCCAGCTGGGCCCTGATCAGCTGTCCCTGTGCTTTGAGTGATTTGAGGTCAGCCAGTGAGGCATCATATTCTTCCTGGCTGATAGCACCTTTTGCAAGCAGTTGTCTGGCGCGGTTTTCATTGCTGGCTGACAGGTTCTGCTTGGTTAACGCTTCCTGCAGCTGTGCCTGAATATCGCGGTCATTGATTTTTACCAGTACGCTCCCTTTGGTCACGTTACTGCCCTCTTTAAAGAAAATTCCGGTAACCAAACCGGAAACCTCACTTTGCAGGGCAACCGATTCATTGGCCTCAATCGTCCCGGTCACGTCCAGGTTACTGGCGAAAGAGGTAGGTTTGATGATAATGCCATTGACAGTAAAACTTTGTGTTTTTCCACCCTTGGACCCACCTCTGGCACCTGCTCCTTCGATCTGTTTGTTCGCAGTAATGCGGTGATAAATAAGATAAACAATACCCGCAAAAATAAGGGCGTAAACGACGTATTTCAGTTTCATATATGGCTATGGGAGCGATTAGTAGAGACAAAAATATTCAAATAAGTTCTTGAACGGTACTTGTATTAAGGATGTTACAGCTAATTTATTATTTTAAACCCCATCAAATGTCAGATGTTTTAAATTTGCCGCAAAAAATATATATGAATATAAAAAAAATAGCGTTGATGCTGCTCGTCCTTGTTTTGCCTTTCCTCGCCGCTGAAGCGCAGGTTAAAATTAGTTATGAGGTCAGTTTCAAAGAGCCACAGGCACATTATGCCGAAGTTGAGATGAATGTGTCAGGCTTGTCAAAAACGTATATTGATGTTAAAATGCCTGTTTGGGCACCCGGATCATACCTGATCAGGGAGTTTTCAAAAGGTGTCGAAGGATTTGCTGCATCGGCGGGAACAAAGCCTCTGAAAGTAGAAAAGCTGAAAAAGAATACCTGGAGAATCTATAGCGGGAAGGAGAAAGCGGTAAAAATAAATTACAGCGTTTATGCTTTCGAGGTATCTATCCGTACTCCGTTTGTTGACGCCAGCCATGCATTTTTATCGCCTACCGGCATATTTATGTACCCCGATAACCAGCTTGCACTGGGCAGTACTGTAAAGATTGTTCCTTTTAAGGGCTGGGAAAAAGTGTCTACCGGACTGGAACCTGTAGCAGGCAAGCCATTTACCTATACGGCGAAGAATTTCGATATCTTATACGATAGCCCTATTGAAGTTGGGAACCAGGACGTTTTTGAGTTTATGGCGGCCGGGGTAAAACATGAGGTTGCCATGTATGGCGGCGGTAACTACAATGCAGAGCGGTTAAAGGCAGATATGCCTAAGATTGTGGAGCAGATCACAGCAATGTATGGGGAAAACCCAAATCAGCACTATACTTTTATCGTCCACAACCTCTCCAAAGGAAGCGGTGGCCTGGAACATTTGAATTCTACCGTATTGGGTGTTGCAAGAGATAGTTACAGTACAGAAGCGGGTTATAATGGCTTCCTTGGGCTGGTTGCCCATGAATACCATCACCTCTGGAATGTAAAACGCCTGCGCCCAGTTGCTCTGGGGCCATTTGACTATGAAAATGAGAACTATACCACGGATCTGTGGATTGCTGAGGGGTTCACTTCCTACTATAAAAATAAGTTCATGCTGCGTGCAGGATATGTAAGTCCTGATGAGTTTGCCGGAGCTTTGATCAGCAGTGTTGCGGGTATCCTGAATACTCCCGGTGCAAAGATTGAATCTGCAGCAGCATCCAGTTTTGATGCCTGGATTAAATATTACAGGCCAACGGAGAACTCCAACAATTCAACCGTTTCCTATTACAGCAAGGGAGAAGTGATTGGGTTGCTGCTGGATCTGGAGATCTTACATGCCACAAAGGGCAGCAAAAGTTTAGACGATGTAATGAAAGCGATGTACCTGCAGTGTAAAACCACAGGAAAGGGATATACTGATGCAGAATTCAAAGCAAAAGCAGAAAGTATCAGCAGTATTGATCTTACTGATTTCTGGGCGAAATATGTGAACGGGGTAACTCCTGTTGAGTATGCAAAATATTTTGGATTTGCCGGAATTAAGGTTCAGGATGAAAATGCCGGGAATACTATTCCTTACCTGGGCACTGCAACAAAAGAAACTAACGGGCATGTGATGATCACTGCTGTTTCACGTGACTCCGGTGCCTGGACAGACGGCCTGAATGTGGGTGACGAGGTGATCAGTGTAGGTGGCGTAAATGCAGAACCCGGCCTTGAAAGCAAGCCTGTAATATCAGACAAAAAGGTTGGGGATGTCATTACGTTCAGGATCAAAAGGGATTTCCTGGATAAGGAGATCAAAGTTACACTGAAGGCTAATCCTAATGTAAGACTGGTTCCGTCTGTGGACAGCGGTATTACTGAAGATCAGCGGACGGTGTTAAAGAAATGGATGGGGTTAAAGTAGTAGTTAGTCTTCCAGCGGTGTAAGCCAAAAAAGAAAGGGACCTCACTGAGGTCCCTTTCTTTTTTGGCGAAGCCGGGAGTGATGAACCTGGCAGTAAGTTTCTGACTAGAACGTAAAACGCAGTGAAAGACCCAGGCCTGAAGCGTCAAAGTCAGTATCAGGAGCCAGCTGGATAGCCGGTTTCCAGTCTAAAGACAAGTTGATCGGCGCGTCGGCAAATTTATAGTCTAATCCCAGTACACCATCAAGAGACAGGTAAAGGTCACTTGAATTATATGGTCCGTACTCATATTTTACAGAACCGATACTCGCACCACCACCATAGTACCAGTTTAAGCCTTTGGCCTCCGGAATTGGCAGATACACTTCATACAAACCTGTAACTCTAAAATACTTGTAATTGTTGTTAGACCTGTAGTTGGCAATGATGTCTACCATCTTATTGTCTCCAAGGGTAGTTTTGAAAGTTATACCGTTGGCAGCGCCAAAGCGTCCACCGATGGCGTTGTCATAACCCTGGGCTTTTGAAGAAGAATGGATTGCAAGTGTGGCGATGAACGCTAAACATAGTATAGTAAATACTTTTTTCATATAATTTGATAAGTTTGTTTGTGAATTTCTTCTTAACAATTATTATGCCGCGTGTTTTTTTTAAGTCATATTATTTGAAAGAAAAATAACTGCCGTTATTTAAATTCATGTTTCTGATTAGGTTTTTGACATGTTCTCCGGGTTTGCAAAAAGAAAGCATTTCGGGGTTGAAATTGGTTTTATTACAATAATTAATTCATTAGATTTGAGAACAGGCCTTTCAACGGAGATCAGTTTTTATGAGTGATCACTGCTGATCCGGACGGAATATTTAACCAAATTTAAATCTAAATGTATGCCCCAAACGATAACAAGAGTATTTGACCTGCTCAAATATAATTTAGAAAAATATCCCAAAGACGAATTTATCAGCGGTAAGATCAGGGGAGTGTGGAAAAAATACAGCACCCGGCAATTTTGTGATGCGGTAGATAACCTGAGCAGAGGCCTGATCAGGCTGGGGGCGGGGAAGGGTTCCAGAATTGCGGTGATGTCTCATAACAGGCCGGAGTGGAACATTACGGATTTTGCAATTACCCAGATCGGGGCTTACCAGGTTCCGCTTTATCCTACATTGCCCGAGCATGATATTAAATTTATACTGGAAAATGCGGAGGTGAGCATACTGTTCGTTTCTGATGAAGCCTTATACCAGAAGGCCTGGTCCGTTCTGCAAACTATGAATTCCGGTATTAAGATCTATACTTTCGAAGAAATCACCAATGCCGTTAACTGGATGGATGTGCTGAACGATGGTGCAGCCCATACAGTTATTGATCTTGAACCTTATCGCGCGGCGGTAGATCCGCAGGATATACTGACCTTAATTTATACCTCCGGTACTACCGGCACACCCAAAGGCGTCATGTTAACCCATAATAACCTGATCACGAATTTTAAGAGCGGAGCGGTCCTGATCCCCGATGGGGTTAAAATAGGGCTCAGCTTTTTGCCCTTATGCCATGTTTATGAACGGATGATCATCTATATGTATATCTACAGTGATGTTTCGGTGTATTATGCGGAGAGCATGGAAACGATCGTTGCCGATATCCAGTTTGTAAAACCCAATGTGTTTTGTACCGTTCCGCGGCTGCTCGAAAAAGTATATGACAAGATCATTGAGAAAGGTAAAATGCTTACCGGAATCAAAAAGCGGATCTTCTTTTGGGCACTGGAGCTTGGAGAACAGTTTGAGATTGAAAAGGACTGGTTGTATCATTTCAAACTTGGAATTGCAAGGAAACTGGTGTTCAGCAAATGGAGAGAGGCCCTTGGGGGTGAGATTGTTGTCATTGTATCTGGAGGGGCTGCGCTGAACCCGCGTTTAACCCGGATCTTCTGGGCAGCAGGGATGTCTGTGATTGAAGGCTACGGCTTAACTGAAACCTCTCCGGTAATCAGTTCCAATTATCTTGGAAAGATGATGTTTGGAACCGTTGGCCATCCGCTGGATGGCGTGGAAGTTAAGATCGCTGCCGATGGCGAAGTACTTACAAGAGGGCCGCATGTAATGAAAGGGTATTATAAACGGGATGACCTTACCGCTGAAACCATAGATACTGAGGGCTGGTTCCACACGGGTGATATTGGTGAACTGGTTGGAGATGGTTTTCTGAAAATTACAGACCGTAAAAAGGAGATCTTTAAAACTGCAGGGGGTAAATATATTGCACCACAGCTGCTGGAGAATAAATATAAGGAATCGGTACTGATTGAACAGATCATGGTGCTGGGAGAGAACCGCAAGTTCCCGTCTGCGCTGATCGTCCCTAATTTTGCTGCATTGAAATCCTGGTGCGCGCACAAGGGCATCAGTTACACCACAAATGAAGAAATGCTGAAAGATCCGCAGGTGATCGAAAAATTCAACCAGGAGATTATCAACGGGTCAGTGGAGTTTGGTAAGTGGGAGCAGGTGAAACGATTTGTGCTGCTCAGTAAAGAATGGAGCATTGAAGGCGGGGAATTCAGCCCTAAACTGAGCCTGAAGCGAAAAGTTATCCTGGAGAAAAATAAAGAAGCGATTGAGAAATTATATAAGGACGCTGAAGATTATAAAGGTGTGCACTGATTTTTTAAGTATTCATAACAGCTCAGGCTGAGCATAAAATTTCCTGTTTGGTTTAAAATAAAGGGAGGTCATGAGAAATGGCCTCCCTTTATTTTTTTGCGTGTTTTTTCTGATGGACCGGGGAATGGCCCTGCTAAAGTTCTGAATGGATATAGCTAAAAGCGTATTAAAATTATTATGAACGCGTATTGAAGCTATCCTTAATAAGCTTTTTATAAGCTCTTGGTAAGCAGTTGATAAGGCAAATTTGCTTATCAAAGCCTTATCAACCCCTTACCAAAGGCTTATCATTACCTTACCAGGAATATGTTCAATATAGCTTCAATATACGTTCAATACGTGTTTGTCCAAACTTTACCCTGAACGGATCATCCGGTAATCGGCGTGCAGCCGGGAGGGCACTTTTGGATGATTCTGTCCATCACTCCGACCATTTAATCAGGAATACTTTGGTGATTTAAACTACAGTTATCAGTGTAAAATGCCGCTCATTGGTGATTTGAGCCTTATTTTTCAACTTGGTACAGATATTGCATACCTCAGGAAAAAATACGGGAACCAAATTAACATTAGACTCATATTATGAAACAAAAACTATTTAAATGTTTGCCGGTAGCCTTAGCTGCCCTATTTATTGGCGGTGCTGCGCAAGCGCAAACACAAACGCCAGCTGGTACTTCTGCTGTTCAGCAGTTCAGCACATGGTCTGTAGGTGTAAATGCAGGAGTGCTTTCTCCTATTTCTCCGCTTGGCGGAAGGAATGATTTCTCAAACTGGAAATCAAGTCTGGGTTATGGTCTTTACATCAAGAAACAATTTACTCCATATTTCTCCCTGAAACTGGACGGGATCAGAGGTAAATTAAAAGGTGATAATTCTGAAGCTTTTGACAGTGGTACAACGATCACTGGCGGAAATACTTCCTATGAAACTGATCTTTCTTATGCAGGAACACTGAGTGCACAGGTGAATATGTTCAATATCGACCTGTTCAAAAAACAAGATGTATTACAATTATACATATCAGCGGGTGCTGGTCTGGCAGGTTACAAACCTACAGTTACTTCAACAGAAGGTGTTACTTCAGATTTTGCAGACGGTAAAACGATCAGTGAGCTGGTAATTCCGGTTGGAATTGGTGCTAAATTCAGGGTTTCTGAAAGGATCAACTTTGATTTAGGATGGTCAGTTTACTTTGTTGATGGAGATAACCTTGATGGTACTTACCGCAACAATAACAGTGACAGGTTCAATTATGCACATGCAGGTTTAGAATTTGCTTTGGGTAAAGGACCTCAGCTGGCTTATTACAACCCGGTAGCGGCAAGTTATGACGAAGCTGTACAGGCTAAACAACTGGCAGGTTCACTGAAAAGTGATTTAGATAATCAAAAAGCTGAAAATGCTAAATTGAGATCTGACATGGACGATCTGTTGAAAGATACAGATGGTGACGGTGTTGCTGATAAACTGGATAAATGTCCTGGTACTCCATCAGCTACTGTAGTTGACGGTGCAGGATGTCCTTTAGTTACGCCTAAACCAGTTGAAAAAGTAATCATCACTGAAGAAGACAGACGTGTAGTTAGGGATGCGATCAGAAACTTAGAATTTGATCTTGGAAAATCTACGATCAGATCTAAATCTTTCCCAACATTAAACCGTGTTGCCAACCTGTTGGTAACTAAAAACTTCAGCCTGAAATTAGCTGGTCACACAGATAACACAGGTTCAGCAGAACTGAACATGAGATTGTCTAAAGACAGAGCTGAGTCAGTTAAAGCTTACCTGGTTTCTCAGGGTGTAAATGCTTCGAGAGTTGAAGCTACAGGTTACGGTTTGACACAACCAATTGCAACAAACAAAACTGCAGCCGGACGTCAGAAAAACAGACGTGTAGAGTTTACGCTTTACTAGTAGATCAACTGAATTTATACAGCCGCCGGGATCACCCCGGCGGCTTTTTTTTGCTCTTTTTTTACTTGTTTCCTACTATTTTATTATTTAGCTTTGTTATGCAAGCATAGCAATTAATGAGACACGAAGAAACTATAGATTATTTATTGAAGGTAGTTTGGCAGAATATGTCGAACACCTATAACCAGATTGCTTCAGGCTTTGGCATCACCCAAGCTATTGGATATGTGCTGATTAATATTGACAAGGAAGGTACGGCTGTTTCGCAGCTGGCGGGTTTGCTTGGGGTAAAGGCCACCAGCCTTTCCCGCATACTCAGCAATATGGAGGAGAGCGGCCTGATCTACAGGGAAGCTGCACCGTCAGATAAACGTTCCGTTAAGGTATTCCTCACAGACTATGGAAGAGAGAAAAGGCAGCTGGCAAAGGGAGTGGTGCGGTCTTTCAATGAATACCTGAATACCCACCTTACGGTTCAGGAAAAAAACAGCATTGTGCAAACCTTGCAGAAATTGAATAAACTCACTTTAGCATATACAGTAACTACAGAAAATGATGAACAAAAAGATAAATAAAGTAGCGGTATTGGGCTCAGGTATAATGGGCTCACGCATTGCTTGTCACTTTGCGAATATAGGAGTAGAAGTATTGTTGTTGGATATTGCACCAAAGGACCTTCTTCCGGAGGAGCAGGCGAAGGGCTTCACTTTAGATCATCCTGTAGTAAAAAACCGTATCGTTAACGGTGCATTACAGAATGCCATTAAAACCAATCCTTCTCCCCTTTATACAAAAAAAGCCATTGCTAAGATCAGCACGGGTAATTTTGATGATGATATGCCGAAAATTGCGGGTGCCGACTGGATCATCGAAGTAGTGGTGGAAAATCTTGAGATCAAGAAAAAGGTTTTTGAACAGGTGGAACAATTCCGCAAGGCCGGAACCCTGATCACCTCAAATACATCAGGAATCCCGATTCACCTGATGGCCGAAGGCAGAACTGAAGATTTTAAGGCAAGTTTTTGCGGAACACATTTCTTTAACCCGCCCCGTTACCTGCGTTTGCTGGAAGTGATCCCTACCCCGGATACCAAACCTGAGATCGTAGATTTCCTGATGTCTTATGGAGATAAGTTCCTCGGTAAGACTACCGTTTTGTGTAAAGATACCCCGGCTTTTATTGCCAACAGGGTAGGTGTGTATGCAATCATGGCCCTGCTGCACCTGGTAGAAAAATTAGACCTCACAGTGGAGGAAGTAGATAAGTTTACCGGCCCGGCATTGGGCAGGCCCAAGTCTGCCACTTTCCGTACCTCTGATGTGGTAGGGCTGGATACAATGATCAAAGTGTCAAAAGGGCTGTATAACAACTGCCCTGATGATAAAGCACATGAGCTGTTTAAACTACCTGCCTATGTAGTGAAAATGGAAGAAAATAAATGGCTGGGCGATAAAACCGGGCAGGGCTTTTACAAGAAAACAAAGACTGCGGATGGTAAAACAGAAATACTGGCACTGGACCTGAAAACAATGGAATACCGGCCCCAGGAAAAAGTGAAATCTGCTACGCTGGAACTGACCAAACCTATTGAAAATGTAAGGGACAGGATGAAAGTTTTTGCCGCAGGCAGGGATAAGGCTGCAGAAGTATTCAGGTCTTCCTTTTTTGGCCTGTTTGAGTACGTCTCAGACCGGATCCCGGAGATCTCGGATGAACTGTTCAGAATTGACGATGCCATGCGCGCCGGTTTTGGCTGGGAGCTGGGGCCGTTTGAAGTCTGGGATGCAGTGGGTATAGCAGCCTCACTGGAAGGGATGAAAGCGTATGGGCATGAGGCTGCGGCATGGGTACATGAAATGCTGGCCGCCGGAAATACATCCTTCTATAAGGTGGAAGAGGGTGTAAAAAAATATTACGATATCCCTTCGAAAAGTTATCAGGCGCTTCCCGGTGCCGGTTCATTTATTATACTGGATAACATCAGGGCCGCTAAAACGGTATGGAAAAATTCCGGTGCTTCCATCATTGACCTCGGAGACGGCATCCTCAATGTAGAATTCCATTCCAAAATGAATACCATCGGCGGGGATACGTTGCAGGCGATCAATAAAGCAATTGACCTCGCGGAAAAGGAATACAGGGGGCTGGTCATCGGTAACGACGGTGCTAATTTCTCTGCAGGGGCAAACGTAGGAATGATTTTTATGATGGCTGTAGAACAGGATTGGGATGAGCTGAATATGGCAGTCAGGTCCTTTCAGAATACATCGATGAGGATCAGGTATTCTTCCATTCCTGTAGTAGTTGCTCCTCATCACCTGGCCCTGGGCGGGGGATGTGAATTTAGCCTGCATGCTGATCATGTCCAGTTGAATGCAGAAACCTATATGGGGCTGGTGGAATTTGGCGTAGGCCTGATCCCCGGCGGAGGTGGTTCCAAGGAATTTGCCTTACGTGCTTCGGATGAATATAAAGAAGATCAGATCGTTCAGAATGTGCTGAAAGACCGTTTTCTTACGGTAGCTATGGCTAAAGTATCTACTTCAGCAGAAGAGGCCTTTGAACTGGGTTATCTGCAAAAGGATAAATATTCGGTCTCGATGAACCGCAGCAGGCTGATCGCAGATGCGAAAGCAAAAGCGATTGAACTGGCAGATGCCGGTTATACCAAACCTGTACCCAGAAAAGATATCAGGGTGCTGGGTAAACAGGGATTGGGAATTGTGTATGCAGGAGCCAATACCATGTATTCGGGTCATTATATTTCGGAACATGATAAAAAGATCTCGGAAAAACTGGGTTATGTCATGTGCGGAGGTGATCTGTCTGCTCCCACAGAAGTTACAGAACAGTACCTGCTGGATCTGGAAAGGGAAGTATTTCTGTCGCTTTGCGGAGAAAGAAAAACACTGGAGCGTATCCAGAGTATCGTCACCAAGGGTAAACCGTTGCGCAACTAATTCATCAGTCATTTTAATTAAAAAGAAATCATGCAGGAAGCATATATCATAGCAGGTTTACGTACAGCAGTGGGCAAAGCCCCGCGCGGCGTATTTCGTTTTACCAGGGCCGATGATCTGGCTGCGGAAGTGATCAGACAGCTGGTAGCCCAGGTTCCCAATCTGGACAAGGAGCAAATAGATGATGTGATCGTAGGTAACGCTACGCCGGAAGCAGAACAGGGACTGAACATCGGGAGAATGATCTCCCTGATGGGCCTGGATACAGATAAGGTTCCGGGAGTAACGCTGAACAGGTATTGCGCATCGGGACTGGACACAATAGCTACGGCAGTTGCCAGGATCAAAAGCGGAATGGCTGACTGTATCGTTGCAGGAGGCGTAGAGGTGATGTCGGGCATGCCTTTTGGCGGCTGGAAAGTAGTGCCCAATGCCGATGTGGCTAAAAAGAACCCGGACTGGTACTGGGGAATGGGCCTTACAGCTGAAGCTGTGGCCAGTGAATATAAGGTAAGCCGTGAGGATCAGGATGAGTTTGCGTATCAGTCGCACATGAAAGCCATAGCGGCCATCAAAAACGGACATCTGAAAGCCGGGGTTGCACCCATCACGGTTACAGAAAATTACCTGGACGGCCAGATGAAGAAAAAGACCCGGACTTATGTGGTGGATACCGACGAAGGGCCGCGTGAAGATACCAGCCCTGAAAAGCTGGCTAAACTTAAACCGGTATTTGCTGCCGGCGGGAGCATCACAGCGGGGAACTCTTCGCAGACTTCAGACGGGGCTGCTTTTGTACTGGTGGTTTCAGAAGCTAAACTGAAGGAACTGGGTGTTGACCCTATTGCGCGGCTGGTTGGTTACGGTGTGGTAGGGGTGCCTCCAAGGATCATGGGCATAGGGCCTATCGATGCCATTCCGCTGGCACTGAAAAGAGCAGGTCTTAAACTGGAACAGATGGACCTGATTGAACTCAATGAAGCCTTCGCCTCTCAGTCGCTCGCGGTGATCAGGGCCCTGGATATCAATACCGAAAAGCTCAATGTGAATGGAGGGGCAATCTCTCTGGGGCATCCCCTGGGCTGTACCGGGGCAAAACTTTCTGTGCAGCTGTTCAATGAACTGAAACGCAGGGAAGGGAAGTATGGAATGGTAACGATGTGTGTGGGCAGCGGGCAGGGGGCTGCCGGTATTTTTGAAATGTTATAAATAACCTAAATATAAACCGATATGGAAACTACAGATAAAACGATAGTAAAGGGGGGCGAGTTCCTGATCAGGGAAACCGCTTTCCAGGATGTATTTATCCCTGAAGAATTTGATGAAGAACAGCAGATGATCGCTCAGACCTGCCGTGATTTCCTGGCATCGGAAGTGTACCCTAACCTGGACCGGATTGATCAGCAGGAAGAAGGCCTGATGCCATCGCTGATGACCAAAGCGGGCGAACTCGGTATCCTTGGGGTCTCCATTCCCGAAGAATATGGCGGGTTTGGAAAGAATTTCAATACCTCGATGCTTGTTGCAGATGTGATCGGTGCCGGGCATTCTTTCGCTGTAGCCTTATCTGCGCACACAGGCATCGGTACTTTGCCTATTCTTTATTATGGAAATGACGCACAGAAGGAAAAATATATCCCTAAACTGGGAACAGGTGAATGGAAAGCCGCCTATTGTTTAACGGAGCCTAATTCAGGTTCAGATGCAAATTCGGCCAGAACTAAAGCAAAGTTAACTGAAGACGGCAAACATTACCTGATCAACGGGCAGAAGATGTGGATCACAAACGGAGGTTTCGCTGATGTTTTCATCGTATTTGCGAAGATTGACGACGATAAAAACCTGACTGCATTTATTGTTGAACGCGAATTCGGAGGCATAACCATGAACCCTGAAGAGCATAAGATGGGCATCAAGGGTTCGTCAACACGCCAGGTGTTCTTCAATGACTGTCCTGTGCCTGTTGAAAACATGCTGTCTGAACGTCAGAATGGCTTTAAGATCGCTGTGAATATCTTAAATATTGGCCGGATCAAGCTGGCAGCAGCCGCGATCGGTGCTTCAAGGCAGGTGATCAATACTGCCGTTAATTATTCCAATGAGCGGATCCAGTTTGAAAGGCAGATCTCAAAATATGGTGCTATTCGGTTCAAGCTTGCAGAAATGGCCACTAAGGTGTATGCCGTTGAATCTGCCAACTACCGGGCGGGCCAGAACATTGATGATGCCTATGAAGCGCTTGTTGCCGGAGGGATGGATAAGAGTAAGGCCAAGCTGAAGTCTACAGAACAGTTTGCTGTGGAATGTGCCATCCTGAAAGTATGGGGATCAGAAGTGCTGGACTATGTTGTGGATGAAGGTGTGCAGATCTATGGGGGAATGGGCTTTTCGGCCGATGCACCAATGGACAGGGCATACCGCGACGCGCGGATCAACAGGATATTTGAGGGAACAAATGAAATTAACAGGCTGCTCACCGTGGACATGATGCTGAAAAGGGCAATGAAAGGCGAACTGGACCTGATGACCCCTGCTACAGCTGTTGCGGCAGAGCTGATGTCTATCCCTGATTTTGGGGAAGAAGATGATACCTTGTTTGCTGCGGAAAAGAAAATCATCAGCAACCTGAAAAAGGCTACCCTGATGGTTGCCGGAGCTGCAGTGCAGAAGCTGATGTTAAGCCTGTCCAAAGAACAGGAGGTACTGATGAATATTGCCGATATGGCCAGTTATGTATATGTAGCAGAATCAGTATTGTTAAGAACAGAAAAACTGGTGAGCCTGAGAGGCGCAGAAGCCTGCGAAGGGCAGCTGAATATGATGAAGATCTATTTTGTGGAGGCCGTGGATGCATCACAAAAAGCCGGTAAGGAAGCTTTATGGGCTTTTGCGGATGGTGATGAACAGCGGATGATGCTGGTAGGATTAAAAAGGTTTACCAAAATGGAAGCATTCAATGTAAAGGATGCGCGCCAGAAAGTTGCACAACAACTGATTGCCGCAAATAAATATTGTTTTTAGTTTCACAATTTCTTTGATGGAAACGCCCTCATTTAACGGGGGCGTTTTTTTGTATTTGTTAAAATTGGTTAAATATTGTGCCATCCCTAATAAAAGACTATTTTTGTGCAATATGTTAAAAAGTAAAATTCTGTTGCTGCTTGTTTTAGCTGCTTGTATCTTCGCTTCCTGTAAAACGGATCCGGCGTATGACAGGGCTACACAACTGGCTATAGATGACGACATTATTAGAAAACAGCTGACAGACAACAAGACGCTCGAAAATTTTACCAAAACGGCTGACGGATTATATTATATTATTCAAAACCCCGGCGAAGGCAGGGCACCGGTAGATACTGATATGGTAGGTATCCATTTTGTTGGAAGGTTATTCTTAAACCAGCAAGTGGTATTTGATTCTACTTTCAGTAATACAGATACAACCAAGTTCATTTTGTCTACTGGTATTGAAGGATGGGAAAAAGGAATACCCCTGATTAAACCGAAGGGCCGCATCAGGCTGATCGTACCTTCACCCCTGGCTTACCAAAACAGGCAGGTCAGAACGGGAGATACCACACTCGCAGAAAACTCGATTTTAGATTTTGACATTCAGTTACTAAAGATAATACCACCGGTTACAACAGTTACAACAAATTAAATAATGCTTAAAAAGTTATCAGGATATATCCTAGCCTTCGCTGGCCTAACCCTCATTTTTACATCGTGTAAGAAGGACTATGAATCAATACAAAGTGTAGATTCGAAAAAGATTACCGATTATATCGCAGCCAATAACCTTACCGGAATGGTGGAAGATTCTGCCAAAACAGGATATTATTACCAGATCGTAACACAGGGAACCGGAGAGTTACTGAAAAACACGGATTCCATTTTATATGATGGACTGGCAAAGGGAATGGAAAATGGCGTGACGTACCTGTCTACACCTTCCTATGCCAATTTAGGAACCTTTGTTGGTTATACAGGTTCACTGGCTTACCAGTCTGTAGGGTACAGTATTCCTGCAATACATGACGTAATGCTGAAAATGAGACGTGGCGCTGTAGCCAGGATCCTGCTGCCTTCGTATCTTGCTTTTGGCAAAAACGGGGCTGGTGATGTTCCTTCCAACGAAAATATAGATCTAACCATCACTACCTATCCTGACGTTTCACAAACTGTACTTGATGACAGGCTGATCCAGGCCTTTATTACGAGCAAAGGTTTAACCGATATGAAAAAAGATCCTTCCGGTGTGTGGTACAGTATTTCTGCAGCAGGAAGCGGTACATATCCTATTACGGTGAACTCTACCATTGTGGCGAGTTATACCGGAAGATATACAGACGGAACTGTGTTTGATTCCGGCACCGATGCCACCTTCGATCTGAGCCCGGGTTCAGGAATTATAGAGGGCTGGAGTAAAACTCTTCCGGGCAAACTGCAAAAAGATGGTAAAATACGGATGCTGATTCCTTCACGCCTGGCATATGGAACATCAGGCACAGGTACGCTGCCGGGGAACGCTATCCTGGATTTTGATGTACAGATTACCTCAGTAACCCCATAACGTTACTGCGCCAGGGCTTCCTTAAAGACTTTGAGAATTCTTTCTCTTGCAAAAGCATGTTCAACAATAGGTTGGGCATGCTTTTCTTCTTTGTACTCCGGGGCCCAGCGGTAGATGTATTTGTTCTGCGGGTCAAATTTCTTCGCCTGCAGTTCCGGATTGAAGACCCTGAAGTAGGGCGCTGCATCATTGCCGCAGCCGCAGGCCCATTGCCATCCGCCGACGTTGCTGGCCATTTCATAATCCAGCAGTTTCTCCGCAAAGTAAGCTTCGCCCCAGCGCCAGTCAATCAGCAGGTGTTTTGTTAAAAAGCTGCCCACGATCATCCTTACCCGGTTATGCATATACCCGGTTTGGTTTAACTGGTGCATACCGGCATCCACGATAGGATAACCCGTCCTGCCATTCTTCCAGGCTTCAAAATCCTGCTCGTTGTTGACCCATTTGATATTGTCATATGCCGGTTTGAAGGATTGTGTAGCCGTCTGCGGGAAATGCCATAAGATCATCATATAGAAGTCTCTCCAGGCCAGTTCAGAAAGCCATTTGTTTGCTTTGGCATCCTGCGCCGCAGCGGCAGCTTCCCTGATGCTGATGGTGCCGAATCTTAAATGCAGGCCGATGTGGGTGGCGGCATCGTCAAAAGGAAAGTCCCTGCGTTCTTCATAGGCAGCCAGTTTCTTTTCGAAGTTTTTGGACGGAAATTCCTGCCGGGCCTCTTCAAAGCCCAGTGCCGATAGCAAAGGAAATGCAAGCGGTTTGGTTTGAAAAAGGTGCTTCAGGTATTTTTTCACAGGATAAGACTTCAGGTAAAAATCATTCAGCTTTAACATCCACTGCCTGAAATAGGGACTGAAAACAGTATAAGGTTTACCATCAGCTTTGGTGACCTCATCTTTCTCAAAGATCACCTGGTCTTTAAATGTGTACAGGGGGATAGCCTCGGAGCGAAGGAACTCTCCTAAGGAATCATCGCGTTCTGCGGCATAGGGTTCATAATCATGATTCGTATATACGCCTTTTACGGTGTAGCTGCCGAGTACTTCCTGCCACGCCTGTTCCGGGGTGCCATATTTGATGAGCAGGGATGAGCCTTTTTGTTGCAGTTCCTTTTCGATGAGCTGAAGCTGCTGGTAAATGAACGTTACCCTGGCATCTTTTTTATCGTTCAGGTCATCCAGGATATTCCTGTCAAATATAAACAGCAGCAGCACCGGAAAGTCCCCTTTAAGTGCATGGTATAAGGCTGCATTGTCATTTAACCTTAAATCCCTTCTTAACCAGCAAATGTTAACTTCTTTGTTCATGAGCCGTAAATATCAGCTAAGGCATCTTCAAGATGGGTGTATTTAAATATAAAGCCTGCATCCAGTATCTTTTGTGCAGAGGTGTTGGTGCTGTTGAGCACTACGGCGCTCATTTCACCCAATATCAGTTTCATTACTGCTTCCGGTACGCTAAAGGGCCATACGGGGCGGTGTAATGCTTTGGCAATGGCCCTGGTTAGTGTTTTATTGGTGACAGGGAAAGGGGCGCAGGCATTGTATACGCCTTCTGCCGACTGATCGTCAACAAAATGCATGTAGATCTGGTTCATGTCTTCATAGTGGATCCAGGGAACCCATTGCTTTCCTGTCCCCAGCGGAGCTCCAACAAATAACTGAATAGGTTTGGCCATCTGCGGCAATGCGCCGCCATCTTTGCCCAGCACTACTCCTGTACGGATCTTCACTACCCTGAGGCCCAGTTTTTTACCCTGATCTGCAGCTTGTTCCCAGGCAACGCAGCAATCAGACATGAAATCATTTCCGGCCGGGCTGCTTTCGGTCAGGATTTCATCGCCACGGTTGCCATAATAACCGACTGCGGCGGCCGAAATAAATACCCTGACCTGATTTTTATAGGCGGAGATGGTCTTGAATAAAAGCCCGGCAGACATGACCCTGCTATCAATAATTTCCTTTTTCCGTTTTTCAGTCCACTTTTCGCCGGCTATATTTTCACCGGCAAGATGGATGACAGTATCCACACCTTCTATGCAGCGCGGGTCTATCTGCTCCTTGTCCACATCCCACAGGAATACTTTTACCTGGCTGATAGTCTGTGGCTTCCTGCTCAGTACGGATACCTTATGCCCTGCGTTTAATAGCGATTGGATCAGGTATTTACCGAGCATGCCTGTAGCTCCTGTAAGTAAAATGTGCTGGTTCATCTGTTTATATACCTGAAATGTGTCATTTTGGTTTTAAAACCGGTAATTTTTAACCGAACATTTGTTTTGGTTATGTAAATATTACTTCGCGTATTAGATGTTAGCCTAAAAATGCTATATTTTTGATGCTTATAACTGAAATTTAGTAATAATCAAATGAAATCTAAGAAAATACTCGTTTGGTTTAGAAATGATCTGCGTTTACACGACAACGAAATGTTGGTGGAAGCAATCGCCAAGTCAGACAGTATTCTGCCAGTATATTTCTTTGACCCGGGTCATTTCGAGTACGATGCCGAAGGGAAAATTAAGGAAGGAAACAGCGGAGTCCAATTTTTGATAGAAAGTGTTTCCGCTCTCCGTGAATCGCTGAAGAAAGTGGGAGGGAATCTCCTGGTGGTGAACGGCAGCCCGGAAGACCATATGCCCGGACTGGTTGAGCAATATGAAATCTCAGAAGTTTATCACCACAGGGAAGTGGCTACAAAAGAAACAACCGTTTCTTCAAACGTAGAAGACCTGTTATGGAAATTAAAAGTTAACCTGAAGCACTTTATAGGCCATACGCTTTACAATAAAGAAGACCTGCCTTTTCCGATAAAGGACATCCCTGATGTTTTTGCGCAGTTTAAGAAAAAAACGGAGCGTGATGCGATCGTGAAAGCCTGTTTCCTTTCTCCAAAGGAGATCAGCGTGGTGGAAGTTGAGGACTGGGGCGAACTACCCGGATACAAATCAGTGTCTGCCGGCCCTTCGGGAGGGGAAGAAGAAGGAATCAATCATTTAAACGGATTATTTAAAGAAGGAGCAGAAATATACGCAAAGACAAATAGCAGGACTAGTACAGACAAATTTGTGTACTCCTCTAAATTGTCTCCCTGGCTGGCCTTAGGTTGCCTGTCGCCACGGAAAGTTTACTGGGCGGTGAAGGATGCAGAACGCCGGTTTGGCGCCAATGCGAATTTCAACCACCTCATCCTGGGTTTATTGTGGAGGGACTATTTCAGGTTCATGTTCAAAAAACATACGATCCACTTTTTTACTGATATTGTCACCGATGTTGAGAGCTCTTCCAGTCCTGAACAGGACGAGCTGCATTTACAGCAATGGAAAGACGGAAATACCGGGCACGTACTGGTGGATAAATACATGACCGAATTAAATCTTTCAGGTTTTATTTCGCATGCAGGCAGGTTAGTGGTAGCTACTTTTCTGATCTATGTGCTGAAACTGAACTGGCTGGACGGCGCAGGTTATTTTGAACAAAAGTTAATAGATTATTCTCCCGCAAGCAATTGGGGCAACTGGGCAAATGTAGCGATGGGCGGTAAGGACCCCCGCTCCAAAAACAGTTTTGACCTGGATAAACAAATTAAAATGCTGGACCTGGAGATTTACGCTCCTTCATAATTCTCCGGCAGTTTTTGGAGGAATTGAAAGATTTTTTTTGTTATGTTAGACAAAAAATACAAGGAGAACAATTTTGTTTAATATTTGTTAACGACGTACGTGAAAAAATTTTCAATCAGTGATATAGAGGGCCTTATCGGTATCAAAGCGCATACCATCCGTGCATGGGAGGCCAGGTATAATCTGGTGCCACCTAAAAGGACGCCCACCAATATCAGATTTTATGATGAAGATGACCTTAAACTTCTTCTGAATATCGTTACACTGAATGAAAAGGGTTACAAGATCAGCCGCATAGCAAAAATGTCTAAAGAGCAGATCGCCGACCTGGTCACGCAATTCCAGTCTGACTGGAATAACGACACTGTGCAGGTGCTGCGTCTGTCAGATGCGACACTTCATTATGATGAAACTGCCTTTGCCGAAATTCTTTCGGGCTGCATCGAAGAATTCGGGCTAACTAAAACGATGGACCTGGTGCTTTTTCCTTTTATGAAAAAGGTAGGGATGCTTTGGCAAACGGGGGCTATAGACCCTTCACAGGAGCATTTTGCTTCCAATTTGATCAGGGACAGGATCATCGTTGAAATTGACAAGCTTGAAAAACCCGCCCGGGAAAACCCCAAAAGATTTTTATTATTCCTGCCGGAAGCGGAAATGCATGAAACTGGATTGCTTTTTGCTCGATACCTGCTAAAAAGCTGTGGAATGGATACGCTTTACCTGGGACAGGAAATTCCCTATACTGATGTGAAAAAGGTGATCGTTGCTTACAAACCAGACTATGCTTTTATTGTACTGACTTCATTGAATCTGGGAAAGGATATCAACAAAATAATTGGGAAAGTGATGGAACATCTGGATGTTCCGTTGCTGGTGGCAGGGAGTTTGATCTCGGAATTTGATATTCTTGTTCATAATCAGCTCACACCATTGAAAAACGTTTGTGACATCACCGATTTTCTTGAAGAATTATAACCGTTTTACGAGGTAAAATCCTAATTTTGCCGTACTTATATCAATTCATAAACAATGGATAATTTATCTTATCTCAACGGCGCAAATGCCGAATACATCGATTCTATCTATCAAACTTATAAAGAGGACCCTAATGCTGTCGAATTCGGCTGGCAGAAGTTTTTTGAGGGTTTTGATTTTGGAAGGGGAGCAGAAGCCGGACAGGTTAGTGAAGTAGCACCTGAGCAATTCTTAAAAGAAGTTAATGTCCTTAACATGATCAATGGCTATCGTCAGCGTGGGCATCTTTTCACACATACCAATCCTGTAAGGGAAAGACGGGCCCATTTACCGACGCTGGACATCGAAAATTTTGGTTTGTCCGAAGCCGACCTTGATACGCCGTTTAATTCTGGCGTTGAATTGGGTATCGGTACAGCCAAACTTCGCGATATTGTTGCTTTCCTGCAAAAGACCTACTGCAGGTCTATCGGTGCTGAGTATAAATTTGTACGTACACCTGAAGTACTTAGCTGGATTGAAAATAAAATGGAAAGCGTGCAAAACACGCCAAACTTCTCCATTGAGGAAAAAAGAAGAATCCTGAAAAAATTAAACGAGGCCGTAAGCTTTGAAAACTTTTTAGGCACAAAGTTCCTCGGACAAAAAAGGTTCTCACTGGAAGGTGCCGAGGCACTGATCCCGGCCCTGGATTCAGTAATTGAAAAAGGTGCTGATCTGGGAATTGAGGAATTTGTGATCGGTATGGCACACAGAGGGCGTTTAAACGTTCTTGCCAACATCATGCAAAAGACTTATAAGGATATATTTGCCGAATTTGAAGGTAAAGGTTACAGCGCAGAATCCCCTTTTGGAGGTGATGTGAAGTACCACCTGGGTTATTCTACGGATGTGACTACGGAGGACGGAAAAAATGTCCACCTGAGCCTGTGCCCTAACCCGTCCCACCTGGAAACAGTGAATGGAGTAGTGGAAGGAATGACGCGTTCTAAAATTGATTTTAAATACGATGGTGACAATTCACGTATCGCTCCTATCCTTATCCACGGTGATGCATCAGTTGCAGGCCAGGGTATAGTTTATGAGGTGATACAGATGGCTGGCCTGGACGGTTATAAAACCGGTGGTACAATCCACCTGGTGATCAATAACCAGATCGGGTTCACTACCAACTATAAAGACGGACGTACAAGCACCTACTGTACAGATATCGCTAAAGTGACACTTTCTCCCGTATTCCACGTGAACGGCGATGATGTTGAGGCTTTGGTGTATGCCATCAACCTGGCGATGGAATACCGTCAGAAATATAAAAATGACGTTTTCATTGATATCCTTTGCTACCGCAGGTTCGGCCATAATGAGTCTGATGAGCCTAAATTTACCCAGCCATTGCTGTATAAAACCATTGAGCAGCATGCCAACCCAAGGGATATCTATATTCAGCAGCTGATTACCGAAGGTAAAATGGAAGCCAGCCTGGCAAAAGAAATGGAAGCTGAATTCCGTGGTATCCTGCAGGAAAGGTTAAATGAAGCTAAAGAGATCACTTCCACCTATCAGACGGTTAAATTTGCAGGTGCATGGGCAGATATGAGGATTGCCAGTGCGGAAGATTTTGTGACTTCCCCTGATACTTCTGTAAAAAAATCTACCCTGCTGGAGATCGCTAAAAGGATCAGTACTTTACCGGCTGACAAAAAGTTCTTCAAGAAAATTGAGAAACTGTTTGCCGAAAGGAACAAGATGGCTACTTCGACCTATGTGTTTGACTGGGCAATGGGAGAGCAGATGGCTTATGCTACTTTGCTTACCGAAGGAAAAAGAGTGCGTTTGAGCGGTCAGGATGTGGAGCGTGGTACTTTCTCTCACCGTCATGCTGTTTTAACACTGGAAGATTCTGAAGAGGAATATATCCCTTTATGTAACCTTTCTGATCAGCAGGCACCTTTTGATATTTATAACTCACATCTGTCTGAATACGGCGTACTTGGATTTGAATATGGCTATGCCATGGCCAATCCAAATGCACTGACGATTTGGGAAGCACAATTTGGCGACTTTTTTAACGGTGCACAGATTGTGGTTGACCAGTATATAGCAAGTGCAGAAACCAAGTGGCAGCGTGAAAACGGCCTGGTAATGTTACTGCCGCATGGTTATGAAGGGCAGGGACCTGAGCATTCATCTGCAAGGATTGAACGTTTTATGGAGCTTTGTGCTGATTACAACATGCAGGTAACGAATTGTACCACTCCGGCTAACTTCTTCCATGCCATCCGCCGTCAGTTTAAACGTGACTTCAGAAAACCGCTGATCGTTTTCACACCGAAGAGCCTGCTGCGCCATCCGATGTGCGTTTCTCCGCTGGAAGATTTTACCGATGGTAAATTCAAAGAGGTGATCGATGATGCAAACGTAAAAGCGAATGAAGTAAAAAGAGTGCTGTTCTGCAGCGGCAAGATCTATTACGAATTATTGGAAAAACAACAGAAAGAGGGCATCAAAAATGTAGCTATCGTTCGTGTAGAACAATTGTATCCTACACCTCTGGTTCAAATGGAAGCTGTTTACAACGGTTATAAAAATGCAAACGAGGCTGTCTGGGTTCAGGAAGAACCTGAGAACATGGGTGCATGGCCATATTTCCTGCGCAAAACGAGGAAAACGGCTTTTGCAGATATTGAAGTGATCTCAAGAAAAGAAAGCAGCAGTACCGCTACGGGATTTGCAAAACAACATGCAGAACAGCAGGCTTTTATTTTAGCCAAGGCATTCGAAATGAAGATTACGGAAGCAGATAAGAAAATCGCCAAAAAATCAGTGAATAAAGTATATAACGTAGATTAGAAAATATAATACATCAATTATGAGTCTAGAAATAAAAGTTCCGCCAGTAGGGGAGTCGATTACTGAAGTTGTTCTTTCCCGATGGGTGAAAAATGACGGTGATGCAGTGGAGATGGATGAAGTAATAGCCGAATTAGAATCTGATAAAGCAACTTTTGAGTTAACTGCTGAGCAAGCCGGAACTTTGAAAATAGTGGCAAGCGAAGGTGATACATTGGCCATAGGAGCTGTAGTTTGTAGTATTGAAGATGGTGGCGCTGCTGCTCCGAAAGCGGCACCTGCTGCGCCAGCTGAAGAAAAAGCTGCTGTTGCAGCAGATAAACAGGCTCCTGCCCCGGTTGCGGAAAGAACTGCTGACAGTTATGCCACAGGCACTCCTTCACCGGCAGCAGGCAAGATCCTGGCTGAAAAAGGTGTGGATGCTGCCGCTGTAAAAGGCTCCGGTGTTGATGGACGGATCACTAAAGAAGACGCACTTAAAGCAGAGAAACCAGCGGCTGCGCCTGCTAAGGCTCCTGAAAAAGCCGCATCAGTTCCAGCTCCTGCAGTAGCGGGTTCAAGAAATGAGCGCAGGGAGAAAATGTCACCATTGCGCAAAACGGTTGCAAAACGTTTGGTAGCAGTGAAAAATGAGACAGCTATGCTCACTACGTTTAACGAAGTGAACATGAAGCCGATCATGGACCTGCGCGGAAAATATAAAGATCAGTTTAAAGAAAAATATGGTGTAGGATTAGGTTTCATGAGTTTCTTCACGAAAGCAGTTTGTGAGGCAATGAAAGACTTTCCTGCGGTAAATGCACGTATTGATGGTGATGCCGTGATTTTTAACGATTTCGTGGATATCTCTATCGCAGTTTCTGCACCTAAAGGATTGGTTGTACCGATCATCAGAAATGCAGAAAGCCTGAGCCTTGCACAGATCGAAAAATCTGTGATTGAACTGGCAACCAAAGCGCGCGACAGCAAACTGACGATTGAAGAAATGACAGGCGGGACGTTTACAATCACTAACGGTGGTGTATTCGGTTCAATGATGTCTACTCCGATCATCAACGCACCGCAGTCTGCAATCCTGGGTATGCACAATATTATTGAGCGCCCTATCGCTGAAAAAGGCGAAGTGGTTGTGCGCCCAATGATGTACCTGGCTTTGTCATATGATCACCGTATCATTGATGGCAGGGAATCTGTTGGCTTCCTGGTAAGGGTTAAACAATTACTGGAAGACCCTGCACGTTTGCTGCTGGGAATATAATATTAAATTGCCGGCTGATGAAGATCATCCGGCTTCAAAAAATGGTATTGTATGGAAATGCAATACCATTTTTTTTGCCTTAAAGTTTGAACTCACAATCATCTACCCCACAATACCTTTAATCCCTTTTTAATGCATTAAACATCCCAGGGTCATATAAAGGGCAAAAAGGTGTTTTAACAGGTAATTGAGTATTTTTGCCGGGTGAAAAAATGCTGCTTACTACTCCTTTTACTCGTTTTTTGTAAAATATCAACTCAGGCTCAGGACTATAATACAGACGTACCGGCGGATCTCGGCAAAAGTATTTTCGGGAACGAAGTCAAAAGAAATTTCTCCAGGAAAGGAGATTTCTATTTTCATTGGGGGTATAACCATTCATGGTATGGCAAGAGTGATATCAGGTTTCAGGGGCCTGGATACGATTTTACATTAAAAGATGTGGTAGCGCATGACAGGCAGTCTAAATTATCCTGGGATTATTTGAATCCGGGCCTGATTACCGTTCCTCAATATAACATTCGTTTTGGTTACTTCTTTGCTGATAACTGGAGTGTTTCCCTCGCCTGGGACCACATGAAATATGTGATGGATATTCCGCAGACAGTTGCCATCACAGGAACAATCGGCCCAAATATATCTGAACCGTCTGTTCCTACGGGAGCCTTTGCAGGTACTTATACCGGACAGATGATCAATGTTACTCCTCAGATGCTCACCTATGAACACACGGACGGATTCAATTACGCCAATATTGAACTTGAACGTTATGATGATATCTGGGTTGCACCTTCCAGAGAAACATCCCTGACCCTCGAGACTGGCATCGGCGGCGGAATGATGGTGCCAAGATCTGATGTGCGTTTGTTTGAGCAGGGACGAAATAACCACTGGAACATCTCTGGCTACGGATTCTCTGTGAAAGCCGGATTAAAGTTTTACATCACTAAGTTTCTTTACTTACAGAATACCACTAAACTGGGCGCAACCAACCTGAAAAACGTCCATACTACCGGAAGGGATGATGTGGATAAGGCCAGCCAGAAGATCAATTACACAGAGAACCTCTGGGTATTGGGGTATCAGTTTTAGAATCCTTTCAGGGGTATTCAGTCCACCCCTGAAATAATAAAATCTAATTCTTGGAAACGCTGCCTGATCCGATAATTGTCTTTTTAACCGCAGCGTCACCACTATAAATGATGCTTCCCGAGCCGCTGATCACAGCATCAATATTTTGGGAAGCCCTGATGTAGGCATCAGCCGAACCGCTGATCTGTACTTCTGCCTTATTTACCGAAAAACTTTTGCCCCTGAAGCTTCCTGATCCGCTGATGGTAAGCGTGGCATCATCAGATTTACCGGCGAGGTTTATATTTCCTGAACCGCTCAGCACCCCGCTGAATGATCTGACATTGGCACTGGCCTTAATGCTTCCGGATCCGCTGAGGGTAGTTACCAGCTCCGAACCGTTGATGGTGTTGCTTACTTCCATATTTCCCGAACCGCTCATCGTTAATGAAGACAGCCTTTTGGCATTGATATAAACGGTAACATTGGGTTTATTGTACCTCCTTGACCAGTCATTCCATTTGGTTTTGGGTTTAATCGTTAAGATGCCGCTGTTCACTTCTGTAACTAATTCTGCGATGGCATCCTTATCACCCTCAAAACGGATAGATTCCGAATTGCCCAGCGTAACTTTTACATTCAGCGGGCCACCGGCAGCAATGCCTTTAAAGCTGCCTACTGTTCTTTCCTCCTGCAACACAGGAGCAGTTCTTTTTGTGAAATGAGCGTTGGCGTTAAAGCTAAAAGTCAGCAGAGCCAGCAGCAATAGCATGTTCAGTTTTTTCATAGTATTTAAGTCAGGTTATAGGGATAAGACGTCAGTTCATCGTATTAGTTGCACGGCTGTACCATATTATTTCATTTTTACCTGGATATAAAAATTCGGGTCTGCTTTAAAGCTGTCGTCAGTGATAGCAGTGACATTCACTTCTTTCCACTGGCTGGTGGGATAGATAAAAGTAAATACACCTGGTGTTAAGGTCACTTTGACCGGCATCTCAAAACCATCCACTACATTGTCCCAGCGGTATGAAAGTTTCCCTCCGGTGATGTGGTAACTGAGGACAGGAATTTTTGTTGTTCTCAGGTACTGGTCAAACACTTTACCAAGGTTCAGACCGCTTTTTTCAGACATGTACTTTTCAACCTGCGCAGTGGTCACGGTCTGGTGATAGAATGTCTTGCTCAGCCCTCTCAGTACAGACCTGAACTTTGCATCATCATTGATGAGCTGTCTGATCGTATGGATCATATTGGCGCCTTTGGGATACATGTCTCCTGACCCTTCTTTATTGACATTGTAAGGGCCAATGATGGGGATGTCATTCTTAATGATCTTCCTGATGCCCTGGACATAGGCTGAAGAGGCCTCTTTGCCATATTCAGACTGAACGAACAGGGATTCGGAGTAATTGGTAAAACTCTCATGGATCCACATATCTCCGATATCCTTAGCCGTGATGTTGTTACCGAACCATTCGTGGCCGCTTTCATGGACGGTTATGAAGTCAAACTTTAAGCCCCACCCTGTGCCGGACAGGTCCCTGCCCAGATAGCCCATTTTGAACTTATTCCCGTATGCCACGGCACTCTGGTGTTCCATTCCCAGGTGCGGGGCCTGTACCAGTTTATACCCGTCTTTGTAAAAAGGGTAGGGGCCAAACCAATACTCAAATGATTTCAGCATCCGTTTTACATCTGCATCCCAATGTGGTTTTGCGGCAGTGCTGTCATCTTTCAGTGACCAGAAGTCGAGGCTCAGCTCTCCGTCCTCACCTTTGTACTGATCGGTCCAGTGTGCATAATTGCCGATGTAAAATGTAACGTCATAGTTATTGATGGGGTTGCCAACGAACCAGTTGTACTGGCGGTAACCGTCCGGCTGGTCTTTAGTGCTGCGCAAACGGCCGTTGGATATTTCTTTCAGTGCTTTCGGCACGCTGATGCTGATGAGCATACTGTCCACCTCATCACTGAGATGGTCTTTATTCGGCCACCATGAGCTTGCACCCAATCCCTCACAGGCCACAGATACAAAAGGTGCTCCTGCAATATCCTTGCTGAAAATAAACCCGCCATCCCATGGTGGGTTAACAGCAATGACCGGTTTGCCGGAATAATATACCTCGAAGCTGGCTTTCGTTCCTTTTTTTATGGTTCCGGGGAAAGTGACGAATACGGCATTGAACTCCCTCTTGTAAGGTAAGCTCTGTCCCTGGTAAACGATTTTGTCTATGTTCAGGTTACTGAAGAGATCGAACTGAAGCCTGCTGAAGTCTGATACCGCTGTAAAATTAAATGTATTGCTGCCACTGATGCTCTTCTGGTCTATATCTATTTTCACATCGAGATGATAATAGTTGATATCATAACAAGTACGCAGTGGTGTGAGCATGCCCCTCAAACTATCGGCGCGGGAGAAGTTCTCCTGGTTTTTTAACAGTTGCGCATGCCCCAACAGGCAGGTACTAAAAATAATGACGGCAGTATATAGAAATCTTTTCATTGTACTTTTAAGATACAATACGGCCGCGGGCTGTTTAGAAAAAGTCATAGGTTAATTAATAATCCTTAAATATAGGATTTGCAGTTCTTTTTCTGACGAGATCAGAAATTTTTTTGTTTCACAATCAAAAATCATGGCATGCGCTAGCTTTATCACAACTAAAAGAGCAATATTTGCTAATAAAAATGATTGTACCTTTATTCCGGCATCTTATCGCCGCATAAGATGCAAAACTGAGATTGCATGGAAAAATTATCTGCCGAACAACACACAAAATGGTTATATTTTTTTATCGGTATTGCCGTACTGATTAACTTCAGCGGACTTTTTGTGACCGTAATGGGGCCTGACGGGGCGTTATATGGCTCCGTAGCCAAAACCATGGCCCTGCACAATAACTTTGCAGACCTGTATGCGCAGGGAAAAGACTGGCTGGATAAACCCCATTTCCCGTTTTGGATCACAGCTGTTTTCTTTAAACTGTTTGGCGCAACTACCTGGGCATACAAGTTACCCGGCATTTTCTTTATCCTTCTGGCTGCTTCTTATACTTACTGTCTGGGCAGGGATCTTTATTCCAAAATTACAGGTTTATGGGCGGCATTGATACTGCTCACCGCCCAGCATGTGATTATCTGTACCATGGACGTGCGTGCGGAGCCCTTTCTCACGGCGCTGATCATTGCAAGTGTATTCCATTTTTATAAGTGTATGGGCAAAAAATGGTTTTTGCACCTGTTAGTGGCCTCCATTTTTGCCGCATGTGCAGTGATGACCAAAGGGATATTTGCCCTGATCCCCATTGCAGGTGCAGTTGGCGGAGAGCTGCTGATGACCAGGAACTGGAAAATGGTGTTTAACTTCCGCTGGCTGCTCGCCCTGGTGTTTATACTGATCTTCATCCTGCCGGAGTTGTATACTTTATATGTGCAGTTTGATCTCCATCCGGAAAAGGTGGTCTTTGGGCACCAGCATACCTCGGGGATCAGGTTTTTCTTCTGGGACAGCCAGTTTGGCCGTTTCTTTAATACCGGGCCGATTAAAAAGAGCAGCGGCGACCCCACGTTCTTTTTGCATACGATCCTCTGGGCTTACCTGCCCTGGTGCCTGCTGTTCTATACGGCAATGTACCAGTTCTTCCGCCAGCATTTCAGGCAGCCAAAACTTGCAGAGTGGTATTGTGTATCCGGATCACTGTTAACACTGCTGGTTTTCTCCATATCCAAGTTCCAGCTCCCGTTTTATATTGTGATCGTATTTCCGTTCTTTTCTATTATCTGCGCCCAATACCTGTTGAATGTGAAGCTGGAAAGCTCTGTAAAGGCCATCCGTATTGCACAGACCATCGTGGGCAGCCTGATTGTGCTGCTGGTGATCGTCCTTCATTATTTTTTCCGCCCCGGGAACCTGGGTGTGCTGACGGTGTTGCTACTGGTGCTAACTATTGTCCTGTTCATTGCGGTGAGCAAAACTGCTGTGAATGGCAGGTTTAAGATATTCTTTCAATGCTGCACGGTTGTGTTCCTGGTCAACCTGTATTTCAATCTCGCGTATTACCCCGCCTTATTAAAGTACCAGGCAGACAGCGAGGCCGCTTTCTGGATCAATACTCATAACCCCCAGCATCTGCCGGTAGTACAAACACGTATAGGTTTTGGGTACGGACTGGATTTCTATATGAATGGCCCGCTGTATTTTTTACATCCCGGAGAGGAAAACCTGCTTCCCCCGAAGCCTTATCTGCTCTATGGGGAAAAAGAATTTTTAGATCAGTATATCCCCGGTGCAGCCAGTATCAAACCCCTGAAAACCTTTGACAGCTATCGCATCAGCAGGCTAAAAGCGAAGTTCCTAAACCATGTTACACGTAAAGAAACCTTGTTCAAAACCGAGTTTCTGCTGGTAAAATAACAGATTTGCAATAAACCTTTTTTGATGCTTTATTTGTTAGTCGGTTTGTTAACTTTGCTCAACAAAATTTTATCATTATGCAATACGACGTCGTTATTATTGGTTCTGGTCCTGGTGGTTATGTTAGCGCAATAAGATGTGCACAATTAGGCTTAAAGACTGCGGTTATAGAAAAATATAAAACTTTTGGCGGTACCTGCTTAAATGTAGGCTGTATCCCTTCAAAAGCATTACTGGATTCTTCAGAGCATTATCACAATGCAGCCCATACTTTTACTACCCATGGTATAGAGCTTAACAATCTGGTTGTGAATATGCCACAGATGATTGCCCGTAAGAATGATGTGGTTGCGCAAAATACAGCGGGGATTACTTACCTGTTTAAAAAGAATAAAATTGACAGTTTCGAAGGTGTAGGGTCATTTGTTGATAAAAACACCATCAAGATTACTAAAGCAGACGGAACGACAGAAAATATCACCGCGAAAAATGTGGTCATTGCTTCCGGTTCAAAACCAACGGCTTTACCATTCCTGCCGGTAGATAAAAAACGTATCATTACTTCTACCGAAGCCCTGAATATTACTGAAGTGCCAAAAACAATGATCGTGATTGGCGGTGGCGTAATTGGCCTTGAGCTGGGTTCAGTGTATGCACGTTTGGGTACCAAAGTTTCAGTGGTTGAATTCCTTCCTTCAATCATTGCAACCATGGATGCTGGCCTGGGTAAAGAACTGCAGCGCGTGCTGAAAAAATCACTGGGCATGGAGTTCTTTATGGGACATAAAGTGACCGGTGCAACTACCAAAGGCAAAACAGTAACGGTTACTGCACAAAATGCCAAAGGTGAAGATGTGAAACTGGAAGCTGATTACTGTATCGTAGCAGTTGGACGTACCGCTTACACTGCAGGTTTAGGCCTGGAAAATATCGGTATCAAAACTGAAGAACGCGGTAATAAGATCCCTGTAAATGCGCACCTGGAAACTTCTGTTCCCGGCGTATATGCCATTGGTGATGTGATCACCGGTGCAATGCTTGCCCACAAAGCAGAGGATGAAGGTGTCTACGTAGCTGAGACCATTGCAGGACAAAAACCACATATCAACTACAACCTTATTCCGGGAGTAGTTTATACCTGGCCTGAAGTTGCCTCCGTAGGCCTTACTGAAGAACAGTTAAAAGAAAAAGGAACGAAATATAAAGTTGGGTCTTTCCCGTTCAAAGCCAGCGGACGTGCCAAAGCAAGTATGGACACTGACGGTTTTGTAAAGGTTCTTGCGGATGAAGCTACTGACGAGATCCTGGGTATCCATATGATCGGGCCACGTGCTGCGGACATGATCGCAGAAGCGGTTGTTGCAATGGAATACCGTGCTTCGGCTGAGGATATCGCAAGGATTTGCCATGCACACCCTACTTATACAGAAGCATTGAAAGAAGCTGCTATGGCGGCTACTGCGAACAGGGCGATTCATATTTAGGAGAACCTCTCTTTCGAGATCTTATGTATGGAGCTTAAAGAGTTTCTTCTGGCTTCGCTGAAATAAATGGAACCTTCTTTCGATGCTGCCGGCTGCTGAAGCGCAACGAGAAGGCATCGAAAGAGGGTTCCATTTATTTTTAAGATGATCTGTAGCGTGATGGCATAGCAGGGTTGTTAATCCGGTATACTTTCCTTGATACCCAGTGAAGGGTAAAGCTGTGCGAGCACTTTTGCACCTGCTTTAATTAGCCTGAGGTGTTCATCAATATGGCCATGCTGTACCTCTACATTGATGTAGGGAATATTGTTTTGCATGGCATAGATGGAAAGGGAGCCGTCATCAACCGCATTTTTAGACTGCAATACTACGTTTACGTTTTCTTTCTTCAGGAGGTTAAATATGGGTAGCTCTGTAACCAGCATCATATCGTCCCCATCCATTTCAAAGTTGATGTATACGGAATCTGCTGTGGCCTCGAGTTCGTATCCGGGAAGGTAACTGCTGATGCCAAATCCGCCGTCGCCGTTATTGTGCAGGGTAAAGATGTAGCCTGTTTTTTTAGGGTTGTAGGCATTCAGGATGGCCTTTCCGGCTTTTTCCAGTTCCAGGATCACATTGTCATCCCAGATGCCATATTTCTCAAGTCCGGCTTTGATACCTTTTTTTGTGTAAATACTGTTGGGATCAGTCTGGTAGATCTCATCCTCGTAGGTGAATTTGAAATTCCTGACCCCACCATACTGGCAGTCAAGGATGGTTCCTCCGTTGTCGTTGATATACCTGAATGCTGCTTTTACGCCGGTATCTTCGTCGTCATGAATAGCCAGGAAGTGAATATTCTGGTCGCTGTATTTATAATTGACAAGATTGATATCGAGGTCGCCCAAAACAATATAAGAACTATCAGTGGTCATTCCCTCAAATACAGGGGGGTGCTGTGCTTTCAGGTTCAATGTAAAACAGCATAAAAATAAAAGGGTTAAAGATCTAGTTACCATAACACTAAAAGGATTTTTTTTTAGTATACAAAAAAGGAACCACAATGGGTTCCTTTTTGCAATAAAATTAAATCAGCTTAGTGCTGATGATCTAAATCGTATTCTTTAACCTCGGTATGTTTATAAGGCTGTACCATTAGTTCATCTATTGTAATGCCTTTTTTATTGAATCCAAAGCGATCCAGCATGCGGTCGAAGATCTGGTACATCACCGGAACCACAATTAAGGTAAGGAACAGGGAGCTGAGCAAGCCGCCAATAATTACCCAGGCCAGACCATTCTTCCATTCTGCACCGGCGCCGCTGGCCAGGGCGATAGGCATCATCCCGATGACCATGGCGATGGTAGTCATCAGAATAGGACGCAAACGCGCATGGTTAGCCAGTATCAATGCCTCATGTGTAGATTTTCCTTCGGCTTTCATCTGGTTGGTAAAATCGACTAGGATGATCGCATTCTTCGCTACCAGTCCGATCAGCATGATCAGCCCCAGGATGGTAAAGATGTTCAGCGCATTATTGGTCAGCGCCAGTGCCAGCAGGGCCCCGATCACCGACAGCGGGATAGAGAACATGACAACAAATGGGTAAACGAAACTGTCATACAGTGCAACCATGATCAGGTATACCAGTACAATCGAGGCCATTAACGCAATTCCCAGGGTACCAAATCCATCTCCCTGGTTTTCTGCATCTCCCGCCCATACATAACTTACGCCTACCGGTTTTCTGAGCTTGCCTGATTTCTCCAGGTCCAGCAATTGCTGCTGGAATTCAGCAACGATGGTACCTGTAGGCCTTCCAATGGATTGTGCCCTTACGGAAACCGAAGTACTTTTATCTCTTCTTTCCAGCTGACTCGGGCCGGAACCTTCCTTAATCTCGGCGAACTGCGAGAGTTTAACCTGTTTGCCTTCGCTGTTCACAAAGATCAGGTTCCTGACATCATCAATGTTCTGACGGTTGAAATCCTGGTAACGGATATTGATATCGTATTCGTATTCACCTTTCCGGAATTTACCGTCGGTATTGCCGCTGTAGGCGGTTTGCATTGTGGCACCTACAGTTTGCAGGGTAAGGCCCAGAGAGGCCATTTTATCGCGGTCTACCTGTACGTTAATTTCGGGGCTTCCGCCTTCTACGGAGAGTTTCAGCTCAGCAGATCCCTTGATCTTTGCGAGTACGGCTTTTGCACCTTCAGCATATTTCATTGCACTGTCCAGGTCGGAACCCATTACTACCAGCTCTATAGGCGCATTTTCAGCGATTCCCAGGATACTGATCGGAACGGTCTTTACTTTGGCCCCTACCAGGTATCTGGCAAGTTCACGGCTCACTTTGGTGGCGTAGATGCTGGAGTTATCGGCACGCTGATCGCGTTCTACTAATTTTACGTTGATCTCAGATTTATAGGCCGTTGCCTGTGTGCCTCCAAAGTCACCGCTAGACTGGCCCACAGTGGTGATCAGCTGGATGATCTCCGGTTTTTTTGTTAAAAATGCTTCAGCTTTTTGGGTGATCAGGTTGGTTTGTTCTATAGAAGCATCTTTTGGCAGTTCTACCTGTACCAGGAATTCTCCTTTATCACTCTTTGGGAAAAACTCGGTACCGATATAACCCGCCGGGATCAACCCGCAGGATCCTAAAAACAGGACAACTACCAGCAGGATGGTTTTTCCTTTATTGGCGAGCGACCAGGTGAGGATGCCCGTGATCCAGATCGTAAACCTGCGCAGCTGGCTTTCAAACCAGAGGATGAATTTTCCGAATATGTTTTTGCCCTCTATTTTTTCCAGTTTACCAAAACGGGATGACAGCAGGGGAACGATGGTAAAGGACGAGAACAGGGAAAGCAGGGTGGCAATGATTACCACCACGCAGAACTGGCGCAGGATGTTGGATACCAGTCCGGTGCTGATGGCGATAGGGAAGAACACCACCACGATTACCAGGGTGATGGACACAACGGTAAAACCGATCTCGCTGGTGGCATCATAAGCTGCACGTACCTTGTTTTTGCCCATTTCCATGTGGCGGTAGATATTTTCAAGCACCACAATAGCATCATCCACCAGGATACCCACCACCAGGGACAGCCCCAGCAGGGACATCAGGTTGAGGGTGTACCCCAGCAGGCTCATGCCAATGAAAGTAGCGATCAGGGATGCGGGAATGGAGACCATTACGATCAGCGCATTCCGGATACTGTGCAGGAAGAAAAGCATCACAAAGGCAACCAGGATAATTGCCAGCACAAGGTCATGGATCACGGCATCGGCAGATTCAAGCGTAAAGATAGAGCTGTCATTTGCAATGATGATCTTCAGGTTATTGGACCTGTAATCCTGCATCAGTTTGTCAATTGCTTTGTGCACGCCTTTGCTTACCTCTACGGCGTTGGCGTCTGACTGTTTGATGATCTGAATCGCGATAGCCCCTTTACGGTCTATACGCGCCAGTTTGTCTACTTCTTTTTGTGCATCACGTACATCGGCAATATCTCCCAGACGGATCTGAGCGCCGTCTTTTCCGTTGCTGACCACCAGGTTGCGGAGTTCATCCACGTTTTTGTATTTACCGGAAAGGCGGATCAGGATATCCTGTTCCTGTGTTTTTACGCTACCGGTAGGGAAGTCGAGGTTGGAGGTCAGGATTGATTGCTGCACCTGCGGAACGGATAATCCGTAACCCTGCAGCTTATCGGCATCCAGGGAAACTTCAATTTCCCTTTCCTGGCCACCTACAAGGTTCACCTGTGCAACGCCCGTTACCCTGGAAATGATCGGCGCAATACGTTTGTCAATCAGGTCATAAAAGGCGGCGTCATCCATCTTTGCCGAGGCAGACATGGTGATCACCGGAAGGTCATCCAGTGAGAACTTATTTAAAGAAGGTGTTTTTACATCGGTGGGCAGGTCTGCCAGGATGGAGTTTACCTTACGCTGTGCCTCGTTCAGGGAAAGGTCTACGTTCGCCTTATCGTTCAGCGTGATGGTTACCACGGACAGGCTTTCGTACGATACTGCATTCAGCTTTTTGATATTCTCCATGGAGGATACCGCATCCTCGATCTTCTTGGTTACGGTATTCTCTACCTCGCTTGGCGATGCGCCCGGATAAATGGTGGAGATAGAGACCACGTTGTTGGAGAACTTGGGCAACAGCTCATAACTGAGAGAGAAGTAGCTCAATAAGCCCATCAATGTAAGCACGGTAAAAACCACGATGACAAGTGAGGGTCTTTTGATGGATATTTCTGTTAATTTCATCTGGATCGGTTTTATGTTTTTGGCTGGCCCTTAGCCTGCATTATTTAATTGGCGCAACAGGACTTCCATCCACCAGGTTGATTTGTCCGCTGATGATGGCGGTCTCGCCTTCTTTCAGCCCTTCAATAATTTCTACCTGGTCATTGATCGTTCTTCCGGCAATTACCTTGCGGATCTTTGCTGTATTTCCGTTTTCAAGCACAAAGATCTGGTTGCTGCTCACGCTGCCCACAAAGGCACCTCGCGGAATAGTGATGGTTGCTGCCTGTGCGGGGAACTTGAAGATCGCGGTGCCATACATACCTGCTTTAATGGTGTTCTTATGGTTGTTCTCTACTTCAATTTCAATAGGGAAGTTTAATGTTCCATCTGCTTTCGGGGCAATGAAGGTGATCTTGCCGGAGAAATTATCCGCAGGAAAAACATTTGATTTGATCTGGACTCTGTCGCCAACGTTCAGGTTTGCCACCTGGCTTTCATTGACATTCACCTTCAGTTTCAGTTTGGAAACGTCTACCAGTTCAAACATCTGGGTACCCTGCGCATTGACAAAGGCACCTACTTCTATATATCTTTTATTCACTATACCATCGATCGGTGATTTGACATTGGCATCACTTACCCTTCGTGCGGCGCTCTGCAGCCTTAACCTTGCGTTCTTTGTATTTAATTTGGCCTGGTCCAGCTGCTGCTGTGTTACACCGCCGGTACTAAAAGAGCTGTTATATCTTGCTTCATCTTTAATGGCATTAGCCAGGGTGGCCTGTGCAGTTTCCCTGTCGGTATTAATGATCTCTGCATCGATACGGGCAATGACCTGTCCTTTTTTTACGTGATCACCTTCATCCACATAGATCGCATTTACGCGGCCTGCATTTTCTGACAGGAAATTCAATTCCTGCTTAGCGGCAAAATTGCCATTTGCAGTAAAGTCTAAATCCACGGCTTCTTTTTTCACTGTTGCTATGCGGACGCTGACGGCGCCGCCTCCCTGAGAAACCAATGCTGTTTGTGCGTCATTTTTCTTTTTGTTGCTGTTCAGTACCCAGGCGATAGCCCCAATAACAACGATAATTAGAACGACTGTTATAATTCCTCTTTTCATTTTAATAGTGATTTTATATTTCCGTTAGATTTAATTAATTGTATTTCGGCAATCTTATAGTTTAATAATGCCTGAGTATAACTGTTCTGTGCTTCTGTAAGCGCATTTTCGGTGTCGAGCAGATCCGTTAATGCGGCCAGTCCGTTGTTGTAATTGTTTTGGGTACTGTTATATATTTCCTGTGCCAGCGTTACATTCTGGCGTTGTGATCTGATTGTATTGATATTGTTCCTCAGCTGGATCTTTGCGTTTTCATAGGCCAGGTTGAGGGAATTTGCCCTTTCCCTGATATCCTCGTCAGATTTCTTAATGTCAACTTCAGACTGGCGGATCCTGGAGCGGGTGGCAAAACCATTGAATATCGGAACTCTCAGCGTGAGGCCGATGGCAGAAGCATTATAATAAAATGCCGATCCGTTTTTGTTGAACAGGTCAAACTTATCACTTTGCCCGGTAACGGACAGGTTTCCGGTAAGGGATAGGGTGGGGTAGTACTCTGCTATATAGGCTTTACGCTGCAGGCCGTACAGTTCCCGCTGGATGTTTAGCAGTTGCATCTCGGTTCTCCCGGAGATATTGATCGTGTCAGCCATTTCAGGGAGGGTTTCTACCCTTCTAAGTTCGTTTGGCGGCAGGACGATGGCAGTGGTCACCGGCATGCCCATAGAGAACTTCAGCTGGTTCTCCAGTTGTACAACGGCATTGATGGTTTGTTCACGCTGTGTCTGCAGGTTGGTGAGGTTTACTTTGATACGGTCTACATCGATCTTTTTGGCCAGTCCGTTGGAGTATTGGTTGGCAATGATCTTTTCAACCACTTTCACATTTTTAATATTGGTATCAATTACGTTGAGCTGCTGCCTGCTCACCAGTACCTGGTAATAATTGTTGGCTACCTGTTCAATGACCTGCTCCTCGGTCAGGTTTGCGGAGAGGTGGTAAAAACTTTCACTTGTTTTTGCTGCTTTCAGCCCGGTAAATACGGTTTGGTTAAACAACTGCTGGCTTACCTGCAGGCCCGCATTGTCGTTCCACTTTCTTCCCAGCTGGAAAGCCTGGTCGCCAAAAACCAGTTGCCCGATAATGGCATTGTAGGTCATGGAAGCGTTTCCGGTAACCTGGGGCAGGGCTTCTGAGCGTACCTCCTGGGTTTTGAATTTGCCACCGTCGATATCCAGCCTCGACTTTCTTGCAGTGGCGTTATTTTCGATCGCAAAATTTAGCGCATCTTTTAGCGTAAGGGGCTGTTGGGCATGTACGATGGTAGACACCAACAGGCATAGCCATAAGATGGGAATTGATTTTACTGGTTTAATCATAATCTTGGTTTTCTGGTAATAGGGAGCTGTTTAATTTTTAAGTCCTTTGATAAATATTTTTGACAGACTGATCTGTTTATCTTTCATAATTTTTAGCTCTTTTTTACCAGGGAAGAGTTCTTTATTGCCATGCATAATGCATAAAGAGGTGAGTCCTGACTGGCAGGACAGGTATAGTTCCGCTATTTTCGGGATGTCTTCCTGCGGGGCAAGCTCTTTATTTGCCACAGCAAGTTCAAATACGCTCTCGTGGAACTTCAGGTTTTTTGCAACCATGGTTTCCAGGTAGGCCTTTAGTTCTGCTGAACTAAGCGAAGAATCAGGATTGCCGTAAGAAAGGTGGAGCATGTAATAACGAAGAAAGAACTTGTGTTTGATCTCAATGATATTCAGCAGTGTGGCTTCTATAGGGGTACCCAGCTTCTGGTCTCTGTATAATACGTCAAAATAATCGTTAAAGATTTTTTCTACCACCCCCAGAACAAGGCTGGACTTGTCGGGAAAATAATAATACAATGATGGCTTGGAGACAGAAAGGTCTTCTGCAATCTCATTCATTGTTGTTTTGTGAATACCGAAATGTATAAAACGCTTGATCGCACCCTCTATAATTAATTCTCTCTTTTTGTCAGTTTCTAACATTCTACCTTTTTACCTTTTGACTTTCTTGATTCTATAGTCAAAAATATACCAAGCATTCTGCATAAAAAAACTTTATCCCCAATATTGGGGATATGAAATTTTAAATGACAATTCTGTGACTTATTTAACTGGCTTTAAACCAGCTAAAAAGATTTCTGCGAAGCGCTTTTCTTTAAGGAAAATTAACCTGAATTCTTCCTTCCCGGGGAAGAGATGTTTGGCCCTTTTGAGGATATTGAAGTGGATTCCGGAGACTGCTTCAACAAATATTTCTGTGGTAAAGGCGATGTCCTCGACTGCAAGTTCTCCGGTTGAATTGCCTTTGCTCAGCAGTTCGGTAATGATCTTCAGCTCAAAGGCCCTTGCGCGGGTGAACTTTTCATAGAGCGCCTCAGGAAGCTCGGGGCCTATCATCTGGGTATACTCGATCAGTTTATAGTATTTCTGTATAAATGCCTGTCTTTTCTGCAGCAGTATCAGGATTCCTTCGGTTGCGGTAGAGGTCTTGTCTACGGATTTGATCAGGTCCCGGCTCAGGGTATGCATCATGTTTTCAATGACGCTTACATAGAGGCTCAGCTTGTCGGGAAAGTAATAGTAAAGTAAGGCCTTGGAAAAAGAGATGTCCTTTGCAATCTCCGTCATGGTGGTTTTCGCCAGGCCATAGTGTGCAAACCGTTTTAGTGCTGCATCTATGATTAAAAGTCTTTTTTTATCTTGATTTTCCATGTGAATCAGCTTGCTTTTTTTGCAATTGGGGTATCGGCTTAAATGCGCTTATAATCGAACGTAAAATATGCAAAATAATTAAATAATTTACTTAACATGTTTATTACAGGAGCCACAGGAAACCCGGTTATCCTGAAAGCTGTATCCGGCGCGCCCGCCGGTGAACACGAACAATTGGATCAGGTGCCGGCCGGGGCGCGTAAGGGCAAATAAAAACCTGTGAAAAACAGCAGCTTATAAAGTTCTGTATACGCTTTAATCAGGAAAAAAGTTGCCATAGCGATGAATATCTATACATTTGCCCTAAATAATCACATTGCCCCCATATGTATTCATTACAGGAAAATATATCCCTTAAGCCCTATAACACTTTTGGTATTGATGTAAAAACCAGGTTTTTTGCAGAGATATTTACTGAAGAAGACCTGAAGGAACTCAGCCTTCGGCCCGTTTTTAAAGAGAACAGGTTGCTGGTGCTGGGTGGCGGAAGCAATATGCTTTTCACCAGGGATTATGAAGGGCTGGTGCTGAAGGTCAGTATACCAGGCATCACAGCTGTACGGTCTGCGGAAAACGAAGATCAGGTACTGGTGACTGCGGGTGCCGGCATAGTGTGGAATGACCTTGTCAATTACTGTGTGGAACAGGATTTTGCAGGTTTGGAAAATTTGAGCCTGATTCCCGGAACAGTAGGAGCATCGCCCATACAGAATATAGGTGCCTACGGAGTAGAATTAAAAGACGTGTTTGAATCCTGTACCGCATTTGAGATTGCCACCGGCGAAATCAGGAAGTTTGACTTTGCAGACTGCCACTTTGCATACCGGGACAGCATCTTTAAGAATGAGCTCAAAGGGCAGTATATCATTACGGCAGTAACGTTCAGGCTAAATACCCAGGCCAGGATCAACTCGCAGTACGGAGCCATACAGGCTGTACTGGCCGAAAGAAATATCAGGCGCCCCACCATTGCAGACATCTCTGAGATCGTTGCTGAGATCAGGGTAAGCAAATTGCCGGACCCTTCAACAATAGGTAATGCGGGCAGCTTTTTTAAGAATCCAATTGTTGAAAAAGCTGAATATGAACGAATTGTTAAAGCCTTTCCGGAGCTGATCAGTTATCCTGCCGGAAAAGACAAAGTTAAGCTGGCCGCCGGATGGCTGATAGAATCCTGTGGTTTCAAAGGTGTGGTTGAGGGGCATACCGGCACCTGGAAAAACCAGGCTCTGGTACTCGTAAACCACGGTGGTGCCACCGGCATGGAAGTGTATAGTTTTTCAGATAGGATAATAGACACTGTGCTGGCCAGGTTTGGAGTCAAACTGGAACGGGAAGTAAATATTTTGTGACAAATGATCAATATATAATGTTAAACTAATAATTTTTTTCTTAATCTGCCGAATCGGTTTTTTGGTACATATGTTGTATAAAGCTTAGTATACAAGATTAAATAAACAGGCAACGCCACTCTTATCCATCTGTTTATTTGCTCTTTAACCTTAAAACTTTAAACACTATGACAAAAAATGAATTTAACCTCCAGCTCCATAACCACTCGGTTTCTTTGCAGTCATTCGCTTTAAATTTTACTAAAGATATTGAAGATGCTAATGATCTTGTTCAGGATACGATGCTAAAAGCCGTGACTTACTATAGCAAATTTAAAGAAGGTACCAATCTTAAAGGATGGTTGTTTACCATCATGAAAAATACCTTCATCAACAACTACAGACGTTTGGTTAAAACAAATGCACTGATCACAAAATCTGAAGATATATCATCTGCCAATCTTCACTACAGTGCTACAAAAAATACAATCGACAGTAAATTTGTTATCGGAGACATCAATAAGGCTTTGGCAACACTGCAGCCTGAGTATTATGTTCCTTTTGTGAAATACTTTGAAGGATATAAATACCATGAAATAGCAGATATGCTGGAAATTCCTATCGGAACAGTAAAGACAAGGATTCATGTGGCACGCCAGATACTGAAAAAATATCTGAAGACGTATTCAAAAGAAATTTTAGGAACAGAGATCGTTTAAAACGTCTCAATCCTTAGAAAAAGCGCCTGGTCCACAAAGATCAGGCGCTTTTTTTATTTCAGCCGCCGGCCCGAAAACCGGGATCAAAAGTTTATTTTTGGCCGTCACCATACGATCATCAATGAACTACACCTATCTGTTTGTAGACCTGGGACTGTTATTACTCCCGGTTTTATTATTCTCCAATAAACGACTGAACTTTGCAAACCAGAGTAAATTCATCATTCTGGCCATTTTAATAAATGTGTTCGCTTTTTCGGTTCCCACTGAATTTTTAACACAGCTGAAAGTCATCGTTTATAACCCTCCTTACCTGAGCGGAATGACCTTATGGCAATTGCCTGTTGAGGAGCTGCTGCTTTCCATGGTACTGCCACTTTGCGGCCTGGCCATCTACCTGTTCCTGAACATGCGATTCCCCGGTAACGGACCGGAAAAATATAGTCTCGCACTGAGTAACCTGTTACTGGGCATTTGTATTGCCATGTTATATTTCGGCCATCAGAAGTTGTATACTGTATTTACCTTCTCCATTTTGATAGTGTTCCTGGCCTATATTGAATACGTAAACAAGATCAGGTTCATGTACCGGTTTTACAGGGCGTACCTCGTTTCACTGATCCCGTTTTATATTGCTTACAGCGTGCTGACTACCGCTCCGGCAATCCAGTATACCGAAGAGGAAACCCTGAACTTTAACCTGGCACATATCCCTTTCGAAAGCCATTTTTATTTTATGGCAATGCTGCTGCTGAGCATTTACCTTTTTGAACTTTTTAAAAGCCGGGCGCGCAGCTAATGGACTTACCTGAATATACCAAACAGCAGCTGGCTTTGCGCAACGGGCAGGACAAACCACAGATCTGGGTAGCCTACCAGGGTTTGATCTATGACGTTGGGGAAAGCAGGTTGTGGAGGAACGGAAAACATTATGAACACTGGGCAGGGCAGGACCTGACGGAAGAGCTGGCTGATGCGCCGCATACAGAAGCGGTATTTGAGAAATTTAAGCCTGTTGGGAAATTGAAATGATGAATCCCGGAACCCCGGGATTCATAAAGATTAAGCTTCGATGGTGAAGGTGCTCAGGTTCACGAATTGCTGAACGCGTGCAGCCACTTCCTGTTCCGTTAAGTTAATGATCTTTTCTGTACCAAATTTCTCTACGCAGAATGAGGCCAGTGCAGAGCCAAAGATAATTGCGTTTTTCATGTTATTGAAATTCACTGTGCCTACTTTTGCCAGGTAACCGATGAATCCACCGGCAAATGTATCTCCTGCGCCTGTTGGGTCAAAAACCTCTGCCAATGGCAATGCCGGGGCAGAAAAGACCTTGTCTTCATGGAACAGCAGGGCACCGTGTTCGCCTTTTTTTATGATCAGGTATTTCGGGCCCATGGCAAGGATTTTCCGGGAGGCCTTAACCAATGAGTACTCGCCTGACAGTTGTCTGGCTTCCTCGTCATTGATGGTCAGCACATCTACTAATTTAAGCGTTTCCAGCAGATCATCCATCGCTACATCCATCCAGAAGTTCATGGTATCGAGGACAATCAGTTTAGGCCTGTTTTTAAGACGTTTGATAACCGTTTGCTGTACCTGTGGAGTAAGGTTGCCCAGCATCAGGAATTCGCAGTCCTGATAGCTCTCAGGGATAATGGGGTCAAAGTCTGCCAGTACGTTTAGTTCGGTGATCAGCGTATCCCTGCTATTCATGTCGTTATGGTATTTACCAGACCAGAAAAAAGATTTTTCGCCTTCTTTTATTTGCAGGCCTTCTGTGTCGATACCATGTTTTGTAAAAGTATCAATGTCGTCCTGATGGAAGTCGTCACCAACTACACCTACTATTTTTACCTTTTTATAGAAGTAAGATGCAGCTAAACTAGCATAGGTAGCGGCGCCACCAACGATTTTATCAGTCTTTCCGAAGGGAGTTTCAATAGCGTCGAATGCTACAGTCCCTATGATTATCAGGCTCATACGTTTTATTTTAAATTTTTTTTGATATTTTTCTCTACAAATATTGCATAAATAATTTAAAAGCCCTAATATTGCATTCCCAAAACGAACAATGCTTTATGTTCTTTATTGAAGCGAAAAGCCGTTTTTAGGATAACCAGAGTACTCCTTCTTAGCTCAGCTGGTTAGAGCATCTGACTGTTAATCAGAGGGTCGCTGGTTCGAGCCCAGCAGAGGGAGCAAAAGCGATTAACCGAAAGGTTAATCGCTTTTTTTATTAAAGGTATTATAGCAAAAAAGGCAATCAGAATTCTGATTGCCTTTTTTGCTATTGTTTAACTCAACCGAAGGTTATTTTTTTGCAGTTGCAGCTTCTTCAATGATGTTTAATACCTCTTTAGGATGTGAGATCATCACCACGTGGCTGGCCTCTATCTCTGTTGTTTTGGCATTTATTCTTTTGGCCATAAAACGTTCCAGTTCAGGGTTGATTGCTTTATCGCTTTTTGCTACTACGTACCAGCTTGGTTTAGTTTTCCAGGCAGGCTCGCCACTTTTGTCAGCAAAGACGGTTTGGGCTGAAGGTGTTTGGGTAGCATAGATCAGGTTTTGCTCTTTTTCCGGCAGGTCCTGAGCAAATACTGTTTTGACACCTTCTTTAGATAAATAAACAAATCCTCCGGCAGGTTCAAAATATTTGCTCAGTGTAACGGCTGGCCCATTGGCAGACAAACTTGGCAGCGTCTCGCCGAGATCAGGGGCAAGGGCAGCTACATAAACCAATCCGGCAACCTTAGGATCATTGCCGGCCTGGGTGATCACAAAACCTCCCCATGAATGGCCTACAAGGATTACGTCTCCTTTGGCCTGGCCGATAGCCCTTTTTGTTGCTGCAACATCGTCGGCAAGTGACGTGATAGGATTCTGTACTGAAATTACAGGGTAACCTTTAGCCTGTAAAGCCTGGATCTGGCTTGTCCAGGATGAGCCGTCAGCCCATATACCATGGACAAAAATTATGGTTGGTTTGCCTGCGTTTTCTTTTTGCGCATACGATTTGAAAGTACCTAAAAGTACCAATACTGCTAATGCTAAGAATTTAATAGTTTTCATTTTCTTTTGATTTTACTTTAATGGTTTTGAAGCTGTCATGAGCCTGTTCGCTATTTTTGAGCTGCAGGCTGATGATGTTTTCATTTTGTTTATGATTTATTTTCAACACTACAAAGTTGCTTTAACTGAATCTTAAAAGGAATGGATAATTTCCTCAAAGACATGACTAATTTTCCATATAATTCATTTTGATAATGGGATGACTATTTTATCCGTTGTGTAAAACGGAAAGACGTAGCTTTGTCCTGAAACCGGAGATATTCCAAAAAATAATAGCTTAACCGATGCATCTGACACACATATCGCCGAAGACTAAGGGTAAACTTATCTTTACACACGAGGAAGTTTCCCCAGCCCATCTTGCCCACGAAAGGGCGCAGGATGAATTTTTGCTGACTATAGCCCTGAACGGTGCTGAAAATCAGCAAATGACAATTAATGGCGCTGCATATGAATTTCAGGCCTTCAGCATGATTCCGCTGGTATCAGGCCAGCTGTTCAGTTTTGATAAACCCGAACTGATCACCTCATGGCAGTACAGCCGTAACTTTTATTGTCTGACGGACAGTTATTTTGAGATCAGCTGTCTGGGAATGTTATTTTCGGGATTCACCGGAAACCTGTTTCTAAAACTTGATGAAGATCACCGCCAGAAGCTGCGCAGCCTGCAGCAAATGTTTATCGAAGAATTTGATACCGTAGATACCATTCAGACAGACATGCTGCAGATGCTGGTGAAACGTCTTGTCATTATTACCACCAGGCTCGCCAAAGAGCAGTATCTGATAGGTAAAGGGTATGAAGAGGAGAAATTTGATATCATCAGGCAGTTCAATCTTTTGGTTGACCAGAATTATAAGAACGAACATCAGGTGCAGTATTATGCCAATCTGCTGAACAAGACACCAAAAACGCTTAGCCGCATCTTCGCCCAGTATGATTACAGCCCGCCTTCCTATATGATCCAGGACCGGATTATCATGGAAGCCAAACGGCTTTTCTATTATACCGGCTTATCGTCAAAGGAAGTAGCCTATGAACTGGGCTTTACCGATGCCGCGCATTTCAGCCGGTTTTTTAAGAATGCTACCCAGCAAAGCCCTTCAGACCTCAGAAAACAGGAACATTGATATCTAGCCCGGCGTACGCTGCGGGTGTGCCCGTTACCCAGGTATTGGCTATCGCTACCTGTTTTCGAGCCAGCTCAGAAAAATGCTCGTTTTCTCTTTTCCGATCAGTAATTTATCCGGGCTGGGAACCACCAGTTTTACGAACAGCTTCCGCGCAAAATAGTGTTCCACTTCCTTCACGGCACTAAAGCTGATCAGGTACTGCCTGTTCAGCCTGAAGAACTGTTTGGGAGACAGGAGAGCCTGTACCTGGTCCATCGACTGTGTAATGGAATATTCCTGCTGCTGGAAGGTCATGATCGCCGGCGTATCATTCCGGATATAGATAAAGGCGATCTGGTCGGTTTGTATAGTAGTATACTTATTGTTCTTAAATACCAAAAAGCTTTTTTTTCCTTCGTCCAGGCCAATCCTTTTCAACAATACATCCAGATCAGGCTGGCTGTTCTGCTGGAAAAAGTTTTTGAGGTTCTCCACCTTCTCAAATGCATCCTGCAGATCTTCCTTAGAAAAAGGCTTCAGTAAATAATCTATCCCATTGGCCTTGATGGCGTCCATAGCATACTCACCATATGCGGTACAAAATACAACCGGACAATGGATCTTTACCGCCCCGAATATTTCGAAGCATAAACCATCAGATAACTGTATATCCATAAAGATCAGGTCAGGCGCTTCCTTTTCAGAAAGATACTCCACAGCATTTTCAATGCTTTGTATCTGTGCTATTACCCGGGCATCAGGCCTGAGTTTGGAAATCATGTTTGTCAGTGACTTTGCAGCTTTCAGCTCGTCTTCAATAATGATGATTTTCATATATAACAGGGAGTTTAACGGTGAATACAGTTTCGCTTGCCCGGATCTCTATTTTTTTGTTTAAAAGATGCATATAACGCTCGTCGATATTGTCAAGCCCCAGTCCTGTGGAAGCTTCCGGAGTTCTTTTCAGCTGAAGCTGGTTTTCAATAACGATACAATCCTTTTCTGAATGCAGGCTGATCCGCAATGGGCGGTCCAGGGAAACTATGTTGTGTTTGATACAGTTTTCAATAAGCAGCTGCAGCGTGAAAGGCGGGATGAAAGAATCATAGTGATCCGGGTCAATACGTACCGTAAGCGCAATGCCGTCCTCAAAACGTGCCTTTAAAAGAAACACATATGCATTCAGTATTTCCAGTTCTTCAGACAGCCTGATCAGGTCCAGTTTTCGGCTTTCAAGGCTGAACCTGTAGAAATCTGAAAGTTTCAGAATGAAATCTACGGTATGGCTGTCGCCACTTTCTGCCATATATTTTAAAGTATTCAAACTGTTAAACAGGAAATGAGGGTTCACCTGCTGTTTCAGCAGTTCGTACTGTGCGCCAAGATTGTCTGACTTGGTACGTTCCAGTTCTATCCCCACCTTCTGATTATTGTAACTCTGGTACAAAAGATGGATAAACATATAAAAAGTAAGGTTGATCAGGATACCCCTGACTTCGATCATGAGCATGACAGGCCCGAACTCCAGGTGTGACAGCAGAAATTGTTGTGCCAGGGCAAGGACGAACATCAGGGTGATACCGAAAACCAGGCTCTTCAGCAGACGTATGACAGAAAAGCCATTGGCCACTTCTCTTGATGAATAAGCAGGAAACGTAATGATATTATAATACCAGATGAGCAGGGAAAACAGGAAAGTTATCAGTGAATTAACTATTGCCTCATAAGGATTGAACTGGTGCTCGGCAATTTTTGGAACCGAGATCAGTACGCCCAGCAGGAATGAGCTTAACCATATAATTTGATTTGAGATCTTAAAGGGTTTCTTATTCATGTTGCCAGATTAAATATAAGTAAATAATAACTTATAAGGGTGTTGATCTTATTGTTGCCTTTACCACATGTGATTGTTAAGACATCGCTAAGTTATTGGATAGGAGAGGTGATGTCAATACCTGAATAGGCGAAACAGGCAATAGCCCCGCTGAAACAGGCATTTGTGCGGACCGTAGGGGCAGCACCCATGCCTGAATTGCCGTGTTCAGCTCCGATTTTGCCCAATTCGACCGCAAATTCGTTTTAAAAAATTGCCATTCAGGGTACTTTTAGATAAAAATCAGATAAAATGGAACTCAGCAGAAGAAAAAAGGCCATCGCTGTAATCATGACACTATCCATAGCTGTTATCATAACTGTATCATTGAATACGTTGCCTAAGGTGTATAATCCGCCTGTTACAGGTGAAATTCAGGTGCCGCAAAATGTAAGGCAGATATTTGAACGCGCCTGTTATGATTGCCATTCCAATGAGACCAGCCTGGAGTGGTATGATAAGCTGCCTGTAGTTGCGGCTATCGTTTCCCGGGATGTAAAAGAGGCCAGATCACGGTTTAACTTTTCAGAATGGAGTAAGCTCTCGCCGGCTGACCAGGCAGGAACGCTCTGGGAGATTTATAATAAGGTCAATGCGGGCGATATGCCTCTTCAGTCCTACCGGCTAACACATCCTCAGGCAAAAGTTTCAAAGCAGGAACTTGCCATCTTAAAGAATTACGTCAACACGCTGGAAGTATCTCATATTGTTGATGAAAGGGGAGAGCAGCAGGCAATACATGAGCGGGATATTCAGCGGAAAGAGCCACACGCCCCTGTCCCGGTATCACCGAATGGTGTAAAACATTATCCTGAATACCGCAGCTGGCGAGTAATGAGTACTACATCGCGTTTTGACAATGGAACGATGCGTGTGATGTATGCCAATCCAATTGCCTGGAAGGCTTTGAAGGACAAAAATATTAATCCGTGGCCCAAGGGTTCCGTAATTGCAAAAGTAGTATGGCAAAAGCTGGAAGACAGTGACGGAAACGTGCGGCAGGGCAGGTTCATCAATATCCAATACATGGTTAAAGACAATGAGAAATTTAAAGATACCGAAGGCTGGGGATTTGCGAAGTTCGAAACACCCGCACTGAAACCGGCCGGTACACTGGCAAGCTTCAGGACCTGTATTAATTGCCACCAGGTAGTAAAGCAAAACGGATTTGTATTCGATATTTCAACCCGGTATTAACCCGGTTAAACAAACAATATTATGAAAGATCATATTTTCCATCTATTAGCCCCTATATCATTCCTCATGGTGATCATGGTTAGCTGCGGGCAGGCTGAAAAGAAAAAGCCAGATATCAGGGAATTCAAATTCGATGACAGGGGCTTAAAGGTTATTGCCTATAGTGTGAATGAAAGATTGGGCACTATGGCTATCCTGTACGGGAATGGACCTGCCGTAAAACATAGTGAAAATGAATATGGTGCACATGCGGAAGGCGAAGTTTATCAGTTGACCACCTTTGAGCAGCAGGATCATGAATTCTGGTACGGAAGCAAGATCAATGGGGCACTGAAATATGTAGAAACCGTCAGAATGACACAAACGGAGGAGGGTATATTTCCGGTATATCGTGTTAAATACTACGGTCCTGCAACTTCAAAAGACGGTCTGCAGGATAACCAGGCTAGGATAAAGTTCATTCTTGACCAGAAAGCTGCGGTATTTCCATAATGCCGTTATGATTAGTGCTCACAAAGTTAACTGCAGTTTTTACGCCCGGGAGGTCATCCGGTGCCGGATTTTATCTTTATTTTTATGATAAAATTTGATGGTTAAGCTCAAAAGTCGTAACATTGCACCACTAAATAAATGCGGGTTGAGAAACCTGGATTTATTGGTAATGACCAGTACTCCTTCTTAGCTCAGCTGGTTAGAGCATCTGACTGTTAATCAGAGGGTCGCTGGTTCGAGCCCAGCAGAGGGAGCAGATTCAAAACCCCATTTTCCTTTCGAAAAATGGGGTTTTGTTTTTTCAGTTGAATGGCGTTTTATTGTACCCTAACGGGCATAGTGTGGTTTTGTAGCGCTTAATTTACTGCATATAAATATGTTTATTCAGCCCGATCTCCTCAATAAAATGCCTGTCGTGAGAGATGACCAGTAATGTGCCGTTAAATTCCTTTACCGCTAAAGTGAGTATTTCCAGGCTCCGGACATCCAGATTGTTCGTTGGTTCATCCAGTATCAGTACGTCAGGAGTATTGTCACTCACTGCGAGGCAGCAAAGTGCCAGCTTCAGTTTTTCGCCTCCGCTTAAAGTTGCGCATTTCCTGTCCCAAACCTCAGCCGGGAACTGCGAATAGTGCAGGAGCGACCTGAGTTCATGTTCAGGCAGGTTGCGGCTGTTGAACTGTTGCACATGTTCCAACAGGCTGAGCTGATTTTGTATCAGGGTATAATCCTGATCCAGGTACAAAGAACTGAAACCGGCCACATAGATTTCGCCTGTTTTGGGCTGAATGCCGCCCGTAATAATCTTAAGCAGTGTAGTCTTCCCTGCGCCGTTCCTGCCTTCTATCCTTATCCGGTCTCCTGACCGGATCTGGAAGGAAAGTGGTTGCCAAAGCGGGTTTCCTTCATAGTTATAGCTGATGGCTTTTGCCTCCGCCAGTACTTTACCCTGATGGAGGCCTGAATTTTTCAGGTCTATCTTTAACACCTGGTAGTGTTGTATCTGAGCCCTGACCTGCTTCAGGGTCTCGGAAACACCATTGATTTTTTCGTTGTGTGCATCCTGAAGTTTTGCTGTGCTCTGTTCAGCTTTCCTTTTAAGACCTCCGGCTACAATCCGCGGAAGGGACTGGCTCCTGCCACCTGCCTTTCCCCTGGCTTCACTTTTCTGCCGCTGCTCCGCCATATCCCTCGCTTTTTGCCGGGCCTGCTTCAGGCTTTTTTGCTGCTCATCCAACTGCGATTGGATAGCGTTCAGTTTATTTTCTTTTTGCTCCCTGTAAAACTCATAGTTGCCGCCAAACAGTTCGATACCATTTTTACTGAGTTCCAAGGTGATATTGAGCAGGTTCAATAAGGTTCTGTCGTGACTCACCACCAGGATTGCCGCTTTACTTGCGGCAATCATATCGTAAAGCTGTTCACGCCCCGAGGCATCCATATGGTTGGTGGGTTCATCCAGCAAAATGATGTGGGGTGAATGGATCAGGATTCCGGCAAGGAATACCCTGGTTTTTTCGCCCCCGCTTAAGGTGTTCATGAGCTGCATGGGGTCCAGGTGTTCAAGGTGCCAGTGCATTAAGGCGGCCTGTACTTTGTCTTCAATCTCCCAGTCGTCAGCCAGGCAGGTAAAGTGGTCAGGCGCCACATCGCCTGACAAGATAGCCCTCAAGGCCAGAAGTTTCTGCTCTGCCTTTAATACCGCGGCTATGGACAATGTATCAAATTGCCCCAGGTGCTGTGGCACATACCAGGCCGGGTCAGAAAGATTGACTGAGCCTGCCGATAGTGGGAGCTTGCCGGCTATCAGTTGCAGTAAAGTAGATTTCCCAGTACCGTTATTACCCACCAGTGCGGCCTTGTCGTTTTTTGTTAGAGTTAGACTGATGTTCTCAAACAGTGGTTCCCTGTCGGGATGAATGTATGTAAGTGATCTGATGATGATACCCATAATCATTGTTGTTAAATGTGAAAAAAATAAGAATATAGCAGGGGTTCCGGACGGCGGCATGGTGCTGCTGGAAATTCATTGAGCCCGGGGGCTGTTCTTAGAAATTGATCACATAGAAGCTAAAGTATGATCGATACAAAAAGAGGATAGTATCGATGAATTGACAAATATTACCACAATGTTCCGCAGGAGCGGGATTTAATGATGGCATATTACCATCTGTCTTACTTAGCTATTTTCACCGGTATGGGTTTTAATTAACGATAGTACAAATATAAGCTATTAAAAATAACTAACAATTATTCAGCTATGAAACACGCTGCATTATGGCCATTACAGGCCCGGATGTCATCTCTACTTTGTGATACTGATGAAGCGGAACCTGCGTGTAACCCCCCGGGCCGAGGTAAAAACTATCCTCGCCAAAAGTACATCTGCATTCCCCCTTTAAGATGAGAAAGCTCTCCCGTAATTCATCGTGAGCCCCTTCTTCAATATCAGCAGTGCTGACAATTAACACCTGCGTTACGCCGTTTTCACTCCTTAAAACCTTAAAATAGTTATCCTTTTCAAAAGCCACCGGGAAATGTTCAGCAACCAGGCGAAGCCAGTTCCTGTAATCAGAATGTTCATTGATCAGGACAAGGTGATCAATATCCATCTCCTGTTCTTTGATCGCATCAGCCAGGGAGGTCTGGATTCTTCTTTTCAAGGCGGCAGAAGGGTCAATGGCAATGGAATGGGCAAAGGTCTCCAGCGTAGATTCAATTCTTTCTACTTCCTCCTGAAGGGCCGGAAATAACACCAGCAAACTTAGAACATCCGCCCTGTCTGTTTCATCAAGCAGGTCTAATACAAACAGCTCTAATATGCCACTTTCTATGTAAGCGTTTAAATTCACTGTAACTGCAGTTTTTTAGTTTAATACCTTATGACCTTGCCGTAAACAATTCTTTTAGTAAGCAAGCCCGAAACTTAAGATTCAAAGATATGATCTTTAGTTCCCATATCGTAAATAAAATAACTGCAAAAAAAGTTTTTTATTTTCTTATATAATTTAACAAGTTAGCACATCCCGAGGCAATCGTAACTGAATATGGTTGACATAGGTAAAGGAGCTACTCATGCGTTTATCCTGTTCTGAGGTAAGCCAGTGCAGATCTGAGGAACTTCGAGTTTAAGACCTGAATCTCGAAGGTACCTCAGATCTGCACCGGGTTTACCATGAACTTACATACTTCCGTGAAGCCGGAATACCACTGCCTCTCTCTCTGACCGAAGAAAATTTATTAAAGCGGTCTTTACCGCTTATAAACAATAAATAATTAGTTTTACAATGTCAGGGGAAATAATCAGTAACGTCAGGTGGAGAAAATTTATGGCATTTCATTAGGCCCCGGAGATCCGGAGCTGATCACATTAAAAGGACTTAATATTTTAAAAGAATCGGATATCATCTTCTATCCGGGCTCTCTTTTTAAAGATGGAAGAAAAGAAAGTTATGTCCGTCCGATGCTGGATCACTACGGGCTGGACCCGACTAAACTGAAGGGCTTCTTTTTGCGAATGGGCCCTGACAGGACCGCTGCTGAAACTGTCTACAGGGAAACGGCAATTCAAATGCTCATCGCCTGTAAAGAAGGCAAAAAAGTAAGCCTCGTATGTGAAGGAGACCTGAGTTTTTACGCTTCATTCTCGTATTTGTTAGAAAAACTGCAAGCTGAAAATATAGCACTGGAGCTTATTCCGGGTGTAAACTCCTTTTCTCTCGGCGCCGCGAAACACCAGGTGCCGCTGTGTTTGCAGCAGGAGAAACTGGCAGTGCTTCCTTTAGCAACCGGGATCGGGGAAATAGAGCATGCTTTTGAAGATTTTGATACCGTTATCCTGATGAAGATCAGAATGGGATGGACAGCGCTATTCCCGCAATTGCTGGCAAAAACATGGAAATACCACTACTGTGAACGTTTAGGCACAGCAGATGAATATATAACTGCCGATATAGCAGAATTACAGGACAGGGAAATCCCCTATTTCTCTTTATTAATTATTAAAAAATGATCAAAGTTGTTGGCATTGGCCCCGGAGGCCAAGATTACCTGCTGCCCATTGCAAAAAAAGCGATACAGGAAGCTGATGTGATCATCGGTTATCACTATTACTTCCAGTTTATAGAAGATCTGGTACAGGAGGGAACCAGCTGTATAGGCAAAGAATTAAGTGAGGAGGAAAAGAGAGCTGAAATAGCTGTTGAAAAAGCCATCGAAGGATATAATGTGGTAGTGATCGGTTCCGGTGATGCCGGGATATATTCTATGGCTTCTATCGTATACCAGAAAGCAGCGCAGTCAGGTGAAGATATTGAACTTGAAACTATACCGGGAATCTCTGCTTTTGTTGCTGCGGGAAGCAAACTGGGCGCTGTTTTAGGCCACGACTTTTGCTGCATTTCATTGTCTGACCTGATGACGCCTTGGAAGACCATCCAGAAAAGGATAGAAGCTGCAGCCTGGGGCGACTTTGTGACCTCAATCTATAACCCTAAAAGTGCAAAAAGATACTGGCAGCTGAATAAGCTGAAGTCTATTTTCCTCCTCCACCGGGAGCCCGAAACACCCGTAGCAATCTGTTACCAATTGGGCAGGTCCGAGGAAAAGATTACGCTTACCACTCTAGCCGCACTGAATACAGAAGATGTAGACATGTTTAGCCTGGTGGTGATCGGGAACAGCCAGACCTTTAAGCATAAGCAGCATCTGATTACCCCGAGGGGTTACCTGAACAGGAAACCCGAAACCGGTGCCGAAATACAGCAGGCAAGTTTCGACGAAATCATCGGCCAGCTGGATACGGAGAAATACCAGAATGACTTTCTTTGGGCTGCAATCCGCTGTATCCATACATCAGGCGATCTGGAATATATCAACTACCTCAGCACCTCGGAACATGCAGTCTCGGCAATACATGACTACCTGCTGCAGGGAGGAACAATTGTCACTGATGTGACGATGGTGCAGGCCGGTATCACTAAGGCTTTTACAGAGAGATACGGCAATCAGGTGGTATGTATGCTCAATACTGAAGAGACACTCGCCCTTGCTGCAAAAGAAAACCTTACGCGTTCACAGGCCGGCATCAGGCTGGCCGCAAAGTTATACCCCGAGGCACTGTTTGTAATTGGAAATGCACCCACGGCACTGATTGAAATTGCAGATCAGGCAAGACTGGGAACAATCCATCCTGCCGGAATTATTGGTGCTCCGGTTGGTTTTGTAAACGTAATAGAGTCAAAAGAACGCCTGAAAATGCTTGCGGTACCTTACATGATTATAGAAGGGAAACGCGGTGGCAGCAACTTTGCCGCTGCACTGGTAAACGCGGCATTTACATTGGATACAGCTACTGAATATTTAAATTAATGAACCGCAGAATCTTCCATGTCATAGGAATTGGAAACAGGAAACCTGAACCTGCCGGGCAGGTGCTGACCTTGATCCAGGAAAATACTGTTTTCAGTGGCGGCAACCGCCATTATGAGCTGGTCAGGCATCTGCTGCCTGCCGGGCATCAATGGCTGCCTGTGCAATCCCCAATGGAGCTCCTGTTTGAAAGTTACCAGCAGCTGAACCAGTCTATAGTAGTGTTTGCAAGCGGAGACCCGCTGTTTTACGGTATCGCCAATACCCTGCGGACAAAATACCCGGAAGCGGAGATCCAAACCTATCCCTATTTCAGTTCCATCCAGTTATTGCTGCACCGGGCAAACCTGAACAGTAACCTGCTTCAAACGGTCAGCGTGCATGGAAGGTCATGGGCCACACTTGACGAAGCTCTGATTCAGCAAAAACCGCTGATCGGCGTATTAACTGACCCGGAAAAATCTCCTTCGGCTATTGCCGCAAGACTGCTCAGCTATGGTTATACGAATTATTCCATCTGGATAGGAGAGGATCTGGAAGGGGAGCAGGAAAGAGTAAGGCATCTTCGTTTGGAGGAAGCCGCCCAAAGTACTTTCCATACCTTAAACTGTGTGATCTTACAAAAAGAAACACACCGGAATATATCATTCGGAGTCAGCGATTCTTTTTTCGAAGGACTGGAAGGACGCCCGAATATGATCACGAAGATGCCGGTACGGTTATGTTCCCTGCATGCATTGGACCTGGGATCAAGAGCTGTACTGTGGGACATCGGTTTTTGCACCGGTTCACTGAGCATCGAGGCGAAACTTCACTTTCCCCATCTGGAGATCCATGCCTTTGAAAAAAGAGAGGAATGCCTGCAGATCATACAAAATAACCAGTACAAATGCGGAACCCCGGGAATAATTGCCTGGATAGGTGATATATTTGAATTTGACCTGCAGCAGATCAGCAGGCCACAGGCTGTATTTATTGGCGGACATGGCGGACGGCTGACCGGATTACTGCAAATCGTTGACCGGTACCTGCCAGCAGGTGGAGTGGTGGTGATCAATGCCGTGCAGGAAGATTCAATGAAAGACTTTATTGCTTTTTCCGGTCTGCAGAACTGGAAACTGGAGGAGCCTTTGAGATTAAAAGTAGATAGCCATAATGAAATCACCGTTTTAAAAGCGATAAAAGGATGTTAAAAGAGGAAAAAGTGTGTGTGGTAACTTTCACAGACCGCGGACTGGCGATCGGGAAGATCATTCAGAAAGAATTTCAGCGCAGCAAATTATATACGACACGCCAGACGGACTATACAAAGGATGTGCTCAAACTGGAAAACCTGGATACCTTACTGAAGGATAAATTTCAGCGTTTCGACGTATGGATCTTTGTAGGTGCCCTCGGCATCTGCGTAAGAAGCATTGCCCCTTACATCCAGGATAAGCTAACCGATCCTGCAGTGATCAATATCGATGAGCAGGGAACGTTTGTGCAATCGGTACTGAGCGGACATGCCGGCGGCGCAAATGAGCTGACTAAACGCCTGGGACGCATGTTACAGGCGCAGCCGGTGATCAGTACATCCAGCGATCTGCAGGAGATCTGGGCACTGGACCTGCTGGCGGAGAAATTCAGCTGGTCGGCTGCATCAAACAGGTCAATGAACGAAGCGATCTCGCTGTTCGTGAATAACCGCCCTACTGCCCTGATCCTGAAAGTAAAGGATGCCGGAACCAGTTATCTTGAAAGAACGAAACCGGATTTCGCAGCTATTTATTACGACCACGCTGAGGTAGACCAAACACAGTATGAACTGCTGATCTATGTAGGATATGAACTTTTTGAGAGTACTGTGCCCACAATCTCTTTTTATCCTAAATGTTTGGCCCTCGGGACCGGCTGTTCAAAAGATATTGAACCGGTGCTCTTTGAAGAGCATTTGCTGAAATTGTTGCTGAATGAGCGTATTGCTTATCAAAGTATAGCCATTTTAACTTCTGTTGATATCAAAGCAGGGGAACAGGCCTATATTGAAACGGCTAAAAAATACTGCTGGGACTTCATAACGTATCCTGCTGAAGATCTGGGAAAGATGCCCCTGGCAAATCCGTCGGACGTGGTCCTTGAAAAGATCGGTATACAGGGTGTATCAGAAAGTTCCTCGGCGCTGGCCGCCAATACCACATCGTGGCTGGTGGAAAAAACCAAAGCTGAAGTACCATCAGGCAAAATGTTTACCCATGCGCTATGCCTGATCAGCTCCTTTGAAAGACGAGGCCAGATAGCCATTGTAGGTGCCGGTCCCGGAGCCCCGGAATATATCACCCTCAAAGGGAAAGAACTGCTGGAAACTGCTGACTGCATCCTCTACGCCGGAAGCCTGGTGCCTGAAGAGCTGACGGCTTTTGCAAAACCTACGGCATTGGTGCGGAATTCCGCATCCATGACGCTGGAAGAGCAGGTAGACCTGATGGACCTGATGTACCGGCAGGGAAAACTGATCGTGAGGCTCCATTCCGGTGATCCTTCGATCTATGGAGCTATACAGGAGCAGATGACGATCTTTGACGAAAGGAACTATGACTATTTTATTGTGCCCGGAATCTCATCCTTCCAGGCTGCGGCAGCATACCTGAAGTCTGAATTTACCATTCCGGAAGTGGCCCAAACGATCATCCTGACCCGCGGTGAAGGAAATACCCCGATGCCGGAGCATGAGAAGCTGGAAGAGATGGCAAAATTAAGGGCTACCATGTGCATCTTTCTCAGTGCCGGGATCATCAATAGGGTGGAAGGGCAGCTGCTGCAGCATTATCCGCCTGAAACCCCCGTTGCGGTGCTTTTCCGCGTAAGCTGGAAAGATGAGAAAGTGTGGACGGGCAAGCTGGACGGGTTAAGTAAGATTATCAAAAGTAACAAGCTGACGCGTACTGTGCTGGTCATCGTAGGGGAGGCCATCGGCGCAAGAAAGAACCGTTCCTGGTTGTATGGTGATAACTGGCACCATATTTTTAGAAAGAAAGATACTATTTTAGGGAAGAAAGATAAAGCAGTTTAAATGATCCTGTTACTGGGTGGAACAACGGAAGCAAAACAGGTGGCCGGCTATTTGGATACGGCCGGACGCAGTTATATCTATTCCACCCGGACGGAAATCCGGTTTGAAGGCAAAGGAAAATACCGGTTTGGAAGTCTGGATGCGGGAGGCTTGCAGGAGTTTTGCAGGGCGAATGAGATCTCTTATATTATCAATGCCTGCCATCCCTTCGCCGAGGAGCTGCATGCCACAGTTGCTACGATCGCTCATCAGATCCCGGTGATCCGTTTTGAAAGGGAATTTCCTGCAAGGATCAGTCACCCCCTGGTACAGTACATCAGCAATTATGCGGAAGCATTGCAGCGCATTAAAGACCGGGGCTACCGCTCCATGCTTGCTTTAACCGGAGTGCAATCTATTCCTTTATTAAAGCCTTTCTGGCAGGACTATCCCTGCTGGTTCAGGATCTTAGACAGAAAATATTCCACAGATCTTGCTGCCAGCTATCATTTCCCTTCTGAAAACCTGCTTTACGGATTGCCGCAGGATAAGGAAGAGGAGGCCGAACTGTTCAGCAGGTTAAAACCCGAAGTAATCCTGACCAAAGAAAGTGGCTTAAACGGAAAACTTGACGCAAAAACCGAGGCCGCGCTAAGCTGCGGGATACCTATATTTATCATAAAAAAACCGGAACTTTCAGCCTTATTCCAAACAGTACGTCATTTACAGGATTTATTCAGCAGGATTCAATGAGCGAGCTTCAGCCCATACCAGACGGTCCTTTAAGAACAGGATTCACCACTGGTGCCTGCGCTACGGCTTGTGCCAAGGCTGCTCTGCTGGCGTTAATCCGCCAGGAGAAGGTGGAAGAAGTTCCCCTTAGCCTTCCCATTGGGACAGAACACGTGTTCAGTATCATCTCCTGCGAATGGAATTCGTTTTCCTGCATCTGTACCACGCAGAAAGATGCCGGGGACGATCCTGATGTCACACACGGAGCAATTATCGGTGCAATGGTGAGCTTAAATGACTCGGGTAACATTGCCTTCCTACAGGGAAAAGGCGTAGGTAAGGTAACTTTACCCGGCCTGGAAATTGGTGTGGGGGAACCGGCCATCAATCCTGTCCCGAGGCAGATGATGGAAAACGCCTGTAAAAAGGTACTTTCAGAAGCGCTGCTGGAAAGTAAAGGGGTGGATATTACTATTTTTGTACAGGACGGCGAATCCATCGCAAAAAGAACGCTGAATGAGCGGCTGGGAATTATGGGCGGGATCTCTATCCTCGGGACCACGGGTATTGTAACCCCCTTTTCTGCATCTTCTTATATCGCCAGTATCACACAGGGAATAGATGTGGCCGTTGCAAACGGTGCAGATGAACTGGTGATCAATTCAGGCGCCAGAAGTGAAAAGAACTTAAAGATGTTATTCCCGGATCTTCCTGATTTTGCATTTATACATTACGGCAACTGGATAGGGGAAACGCTGGAAAAGATAGCCCATAGCCCCATCAGAACGGTTAACCTGGGGATTATGCTCGGCAAATCTGTTAAGCTCGCCGAAGGAATGCTGGATACGCACAGTGGCAAAAATACCTGGAATAAGGAGTTTGTATGGCAAATGGCTAAGAATGCCGGGTATCCGGATGAGCTGCTGAACAAGATTTTATCGTTCAATATGGCCGGACGATTAACTGAATTGTTTAGCTTTGCCGGCACTGAACCCTTTTACCTGGCATTGTTAAAGGCCTGTTACGGGAATTGTTCAACGCTAATTCCATCGGCTGAGCTGAACCTGTTCCTGATCAGCAAAGACGGTACGTATATAAAATATCCGAATGAGTTTTCTTAGTATAAGCCGCCCGCTGATTGCAGGTATTTTACATTCTTTTGAGCCTGACCACGTCACTGCGGTATCTGTTTTAGCTTCAGAACAGGCTGTTAACAAAAAGCGGATCTCCTGGGCGGTTATTTTCAGGGCTTCGCAGTGGGCTCTCGGGCATTCGGTTACCCTGATTATTTTCGGCGTTATAGCGCTCATCTTTAAGGCATCCCTTCAGCGGTACGTAACCAACATTTCTGAATGGGCGGAAATTTGCGTAGGGCCAATTATGATCATCCTGGGCGTAAATGCCATCCGCAGTAATTATAAGATCAATGAACTGATCCGGGACAATAAAAAAATAGAGGCGCACGAGCACATGGCTTCCAACCCTATTCACCTGCATGGAAAAAAAGGAGAGGAAATAGCAATGAAACCTCTAACACGATCTTTCTGGGTGGGAATGCTGCACGGCCTTGCAGGAACAGGGGGGGCTTTAACCACGGCGCTGGTCATCAGCGCACCCACTGTCGGGGCCTCTGTCCTTGTGCTGGTGATTGAGTCTGTTGGGATCATCCTGGCAATGAGCGTTTACAGTTATGTACTGATCCATACGATGAGCCGGTTCCTGGAAAAGAACATGGCTGTCTTTAAATGGATGAACGGTATTGCCGGACTGGCCTCTGTCACCATCGGATGTATCTGGATCTATACGCTTGTATTGAGTCCGTTAATTTAAATTCCCAACAGCTTTTTGAACTGGCGCCCTAAAGAATTCTTTTTCTCGCCAATTTTTTCGTCTTCTTCAAAAAGCATTCCCTTCACGTTGAGGTGGTGCCCTATCTGTTCTTTCCCTACCTCTTCCTCAAAACCGATGATCTGCTTACGGTATTTGCAAAGCTGGCAGTTCATGTTGCCGGTTCCGTTAACGGCCTCTTCCAAACGGCTGTCGAACGCCCTCAGCATCAGCTCATCTGTTCCGAAAGGCGCGGTATAAATGAACTCCTGCGCAGAAAGGCTGTTTTTTTCTTCAAGAGCAGCGTATATCCTGTCCAGCAGCACACCGGTGAAGAAAAAGAACGGAATGACGATAGTTCTTTTAAAACCAAGTCTTTCTACAAGAGCCAGGGACTGCTCTACAGAAGGGTAAGCGGTTCCGCTGTAAGCTGTGGTGGCAAAACCGAAGCCCATCCCTTCCCAGAGCATACTCATCAGCTTGGTCACATCGCTGTTGGCATCAGGATCTGTAGTTCCTCTTCCTACTACCACTAAGCAGGTCTCTCTCCGGTCTAACGGAGTTAAACTGAGTTCTGTTTCCTCAATTCGCTTTTTCGCCAGATCTAAGATGAAAGAATTTACCCCGATAGGGCTGCCCATCTTGATCTGAAGGTCCGGGTAGTACGACTGGATCGTATTCAGTTCGTATGGGATATCGTTTTTTGCATGGGCACCTGCAAAGAGAATTACGGGCAGGGCGTAAATGGTACGGATGCCTTTGTGGTATAAGCGTTCTACGGCGGCTTCAAACAGAGGGTGGTTAAACTCCAGAAAGCCGTAGTCTACTTCATAATCACTTTTATAACGGTCTTTCAGGAGCTCTACGAGTTTCTTAAATTCCTCAACCCCTGCAGTTTTCCTGCTGCCGTGGCCGCAAAGTAATATTCCTTCCCTCATAATGATAAATTTACAACTGCTCCAATAATGATAATAGCGGGATACGTTAACCGGGCCGAAGCTGCCATTGCAGGAAGATCCTGCGCCAGGCCTTTTACCGACTTCTGCACCGGCAGGGAGGCATGCTGTATGATCGCAGCAGGAATAGATCCTTTACCCGCTTCAATGTAGGTGCCGGCAATGGATTCCAGTTGTTTCATTCCCATATAAATAACCACCGTAGCGTTGCTCTGCATGGCCAGACGCAGGTCGGCCGACAAAGTTCCGTCCTTTTTAGTCCCTGTCACTACCCAGATGCTTTCACTCACATTTCTGTGCGTGAGTGGGATATCATCAAAACCGGAAGCCTGCATACTGGAAATTCCCGGTACGAAATGCGTTTTGATACCCTGTTCCCTGGCATAGATGATCTCCTCGAACCCTCTTCCAAAAATAAAAGGATCTCCTCCTTTCAGCCGCACTACCTTTCCTTTTGTAAAAGCATAATGTTTGATGAGCTCATGTATTGTCTCCTGCGGTGTATATTCACCATAAGGCTGCTTACCCACATATATTTTTTCACAATCCTCCCTGGCAATATCCAGCAGTTCTTTGTTAGCCAGGTTATCATAGAGAATAACGTTTGCCTGCTGCAATATCTTGTAGCCTTTTATTGTCATCAGCTCAATATCCCCGGGACCGGCTCCAACTACAAATAATTCAGGGGGTTCGTTATCTTCTGTCATTCGATATTTAAAAATCGGATAAAATTAATGTTTATTGTGCTTATTTAACGCGATTTGTCTGCAATTCCTTGCAGGGCAGAAGAAATAGCTGAATGGGTCAGCGAAGCTGAGTGCCTGCTATATACCGGTAGGCGAGCACCACAATGCCACAGGCGAATGGTTTCGCCCTGATCAGCTGAAGCTTCAGTTGTTCTTCCATGGAGTTGAATATTGGTCTTCCTTTACCCAGAACAACAGGATTCATGAACAGGTGGTACTCGTCGATCAATCCCTGTTCGATCAGGCCGGAGACAAAACTTCCGCCGCCATAAACGATGATGTCGTTCCCCTGCTGGTTCTTGATCTGATTGATCATGTATGGGTTGGCATCTGAAATGAGGGTGGTGGTTTCGTCATCAAATGTATCCAGGGTTTTTGAAAATACGATCTTTGGTGTAGAGGCTATCTTCCGTGCGAAATCTGCATTGGGTTCATCTTTGTCTGCCGCCTTTGCAGCCCAATGAGGAATGAACTCTTCCGCCAGCTTTCGCCCCAGAAGGATCTGGTCAACCGACCTTGTAATTCCGTTTACATAGTTTTTGAGTTCATTGTCCCAGCTCCAGACCATCCAGTCCATTTCTCCGCCCGGCCCTGAAATGTAGCCATCAACGGAGAGCTGCATCTGTAATTTTAGCTTTCTCATTTATCTTACCGTAATTTATATTTGGTATCACTAATATAAAAGTATTTCAGTTGAAACAAAGAAAAGCTGTTGCAACAGTAAACTATAAGCCCCCACAGGAGTTGTTCAAATGGCCTTGTATCGCCCATGCGGAGAGTATGTGCAATACAAGGGCTTAAGATCAAAAATCATTTGCCAACGATCAGCCGGGCAGCGAACTCTGCGATCATCATCGTAGGCGCCTGGGTATTGCAGCTGGTGATCTTTGGCATCACTGAGGCATCGGCAATGCGCAAGCCATCTACTCCATAAACGAGCAGCTGATCACTCACCACAGCCTCTTTTCCATTGCCCATTGCGCAGGTACCTACGATATGAGAATAGCTTTTGACACCCTCACGGATGATATTAACGATCGACTTGCGGTCGTCCAGCTGATGCTGCGGGATGATCCAGTTCCTGATCAGCTGTTTAAAAGCAGGCTTTGAAACCAGGTCGTAACATAACCTTACCGCTTCAACGAGTGCGTTTACATCTGCAGGATCTGCCAGTATGTTTCCCTGAATTTCAAGCGGCCCGTCATGTCTTGACGTCCGCATTTTAAGATATCCCCTGCTTTGCGAACGCACCAGAGCGGGCACCAGACTGAATGAATTTGGCGGAATAGGGGGGTAAAGCCTCGCGAGGTTCGGTAAAACTATAGGCACCTGGGCGGCGAAGATCATGAGATCTGAAAATGGCAGCTCATAATGGCTTTTCCAGTGTATAGTACTGCTCAGGGCGTTTCCGTTATAGGGTTGTAAAGGCTCATTGGCTTCGAAGCATAAACCCTGCAAAATAGGATGGTCCTGCAAATTTTCTCCTACCCCGGGAAGATTGACAAGGGTGTCAATACCGAGGGCCCGCAGATCTTCCGATTTGCCTATTCCCGAAAGCATTAATATGCGTGGGGTATCTACCGCGCCGGCACAAAGAATAACCTCGCCTGATGCTTTGACGGTATACGTATTTTCATTTTGTACAAAATCCAGCCCAGTACAACGGGTTCCTTCAAAGTTCAGTTTAAGCACCCTGGCAAGGAGCAGAATGGTAAGGTTCTCATGATCCATGACAGGATCAAGATAGGCTGTAGGGCCATGCCGTAATCCATCCTTTACATTCATTACCCCGCGCCCGATACCCTCCGGAGAAGGGCCGTTTATATCTTTAATGTAGGGTATGCCAAAGCTTTCCGCGGCAGCAACCGCTGTAACTCCAAGAAGATGGTCTTTAGCCCTTTCAACCCTGATCGGTCCCCCTGCGCCATGAAAATCTGTTTCACCGCCCTCCCAGTCTTCAATTTTCTTGAAAAGCGGCAATACTGATTCGTAATCCCATCCTTTATTGCCCAAAGCTGCCCAGCCGTCATAATCGTATTTATTTCCCCTGGACCACACCATTACATTAATGCTTCCGGACCCTCCCAGAACTTTTCCGCGCGGAAGATCAAGGGCACGGTTATTTACGAACGGAGTGGGCTCATAGTGATAGGCATAATCCTGATCCGTACCCCTGTTCAGGGAGGATTCCAGCGGGTTGCTGATGCGTGATATGCCAGCGTGGCTGCCGCCCGCTTCCAGTAAAAGGACTTTGGCATTGGTTTGGTCTATTAAACGGCGTGCAATTACGCAGCCTGCAGACCCCGCACCTACAATGATGTAATCATAGTTGCCGGCGTTGCTGTCTTTTGCCAGCAGGTCCGCAAAATTATATGAAGGGTTATTGGTTGATATATTCTGATGCTCAGTGCCATTGTTGACTGTCATATTTTTAAGCTTTGATGTAACATCAAAGTTCTGGTAACCCTATTAAAATTTTCATCCCCAAAACAGAGGGTTTATTTTAAGCGTTGGATGACGAGCAATGGGGAACTTACCGGATATATGATTTTATTTCTGTTTCAAGCTCCCTCGCTTTCTGAACCAGGTTTCGGTCTGCCACATAAGTATCAATATCTGTTACCTCACTTAAAAGCGTCTTTTTGTAGATTTTACTGAAATCGGCATACTGCAGGTTGAAATTCCAGTGGTTTACCAGTGTGTGAAATATCGTTGTGTTGTGATCAGCAAGCAGCCCGTGGTCAGTTACGATGAACTGATGCGCCGGCAGGCTTTGAATGGTTTTCAGGACTGCTTCATTATAAGTGATCCACACCTTCAGATAAAATTCAGATTTCAGGCGGAACAATCTGTTCTCCCTCGCTGAACTTCTCTTTCTTTTCCAGTTCAGTCTGGAGAAGAAGCTTTTTGAAGCATAATGGTTGTCCATATTCCTGTAATCTCTTTTGATCAGGGAACTGACCGTTTCGCGGTAATCCCGTATGATAATGAGGTAGTATGCCCCTGGAATTAATTCCCTGTAGGTATCCAGAAACAGACATGTCCTCGGTTCTTTCCATCCCCATTCCTTATGAAGCTGGTTTTTGAAACCAATAATGGATCTGAGCTTTTCTTTTTGGTAAACGGACAGGTTTGCTATGGGTTCATGAACATACCCGAAGCCGGACAGGCCACTGTCTTTCAGGGTCTGTTCATGGAAATCCAGGAAGTCCAGGTCTTCAAAGTGCCCTTCAACATTTCCTACGCCCGCTCCTAACAAACGTTCGCCAAGGTTTAAGCCGCAGTGTGATAACCACTGGCTGAGTACTGATGTTCCTGAGCGGTGCATGCCGGCTACTACTAAAATCCTGTTTTCCAAATCAGTTGTTGTCTATGATAAAATCACAAAGCAGGGCGGTGCATTCCTGTATACCCAGAATGTCGGTATTGATGTACAAATCTGGTGAAGGGGGGATATCAAAGGGGTCGTTGATGCCAGTCAGGTTGCAGATTCTTTCCGGATGTCCCTCAGGCAGCAGTGCCCGCTTATATAACCCTTTGGTGTCCCTGTTGATAAGGGTCTTTACAGGGCAGTCTATAAAAATGGTTTTTACATTCTCATAAGTTTCTTTCAGCTCTGTTCTCACTTCATCATATGGATTGATAGCACTTACAATCGTGACAATACCGCGTTCAGAGAACTTGTTGGCTATAAAACCCAGTCGACGGATATTTTCAAGCCTGTCCGGCTTGGAAAAGCTGAGCTCCCTGAAAAGCGTGCTCCTGTATTCATCCCCGTCAATGATTTCAGTATTAAGCCCGGATTCATTTAACCTGCATTTAACCTCATTAGCCAGTGTCGTTTTCCCGGCACCGGACAAACCGCATAATAGTAATACCATATCAATTAGATCGTTAGTTAAGTTTGTTGATTTGAAAACGTATGATTTTTTGATTAATTATTCCCTTAAGCTATAGTGCCGACGAACAGTAGAAATGTGTCGACGAATTCAGGATTGTCAATCAATTGCGGTGATTTTAATGGCATTTCAGGATATAGTTGCCTTACAATACTGTATTTTATCTGGTATTTAACTAAATTTATCGCATGCAAACGGTTAATCTTTCCTGGCTCAAGTCGCTCGAAATTTTTATTAATGTTCCTGATGATCAGTTACAGTGGTTTATTGACAATAGCGAGAACCGCCTGATCAGTGACGGGGAGATCCTGTTTAAACCAGGCGAACCGCTTACCGGCCCACATATTATTGTGGACGGAGCGATACAGTTGTATATGATCCAGAATGGTTCCAGAAGAGAAATTATCACCTTTAACAAGGGAGATATTACTGGTTATCTGCCTTATTCCAGGGGCAAGATAGCCGTTGGGTATGCTGTAGCTATAGGTGACCTGCAGGTGCTAAGCCTGCCCAAAGAAAAAATGCCTGAACTGATCAAGACTCATTTTGAGCTGACGCAGTCGCTGGTGCATGTGATGAGTAATCGCGTGAGGGACTTTACAGCACTTCAGCAGCAGAATGAAAAGATGATGGCCCTGGGTAAGCTTTCCGCAGGGCTGGCCCATGAACTGAATAACCCCGCATCTGCTATTGCACGTGACTCGGTATCCCTGAAGGAACACCTGAAACTGGAGCCCAGGATGTTTAAAGAAATGGTGATGATCCGGATTGAGGAGGAGCAGGTAGACCAGTTGAACAGGGAACTGTTTAAAATCCTGGCGGTAACTAACGACGTCCGTTTGAGTTTAAAAGAACGGATGGCACTGGAGGATGCAATTACCGACTGGTTTGAGGACCATGAGGTTGAAAATGCCTATGCAATTGCGGAGAGCTTTGCCGACTTTAATTTTAACGTAGAGAACCTGCAGGCTTGTGCTGCAGCGATCCCACCGGCAAGTATATCGCCGATGTTCAACTGGATCAGTAATCTGCTGGTTACCGAAAGAATGGTACAGGATATCCAGCTGTCTTCTAAACGCATTGCTGACCTGGTGACCTCGATAAAGAATTTTACACATATGGATCGTGCCCAGGACAAACAATTTGCTGATATTCACATCGGAATCCGCAATACACTGACCATGCTGGGCTATAAGATCAGAAAAGGAAATATCCAGGTGGTGGAAGACTATGACGAAACACTGCCGCCCGTAAAAGGGCTGATCGGTGAACTGAACCAGGTGTGGACCAATATCATCGATAATGCCATTGATGCTATGGAGGTGAATGGTAAAGGTACACTGACCATCAAAACTGAAAGGGACAAAGAGTTTGTACAGGTGCTGCTCATTGATGACGGCCCCGGCATCGCACCAGAGGTACTCCCGAATATATTTGACCCTTTTTATACTACAAAACCAATGGGTAAAGGTACCGGAATGGGCCTTGAAGTTGTTCAGCGGATCATTTACCAGCATAATGGATCCGTCAAGGTGAAATCTGCACCGGGGCACACTGAGTTTATGGTGTGTTTTCCGCTGGATAATTAATACTGTTTTATCATTTAACTTATTACAATAGATTGCTATATGAATCTGCCCATAATTTTTTCTATTGACGACGATCCCCAGGTGTTACGTGCCATTAGCCGTGACCTTAAGAGGCAATATGGTAATGAATATAAGATTATCAGTACCACTTCGGCCAATGAAGCACTGGAAGCGCTGACAGACCTGAAGAACAGTTCGGACGTGATCGCACTTTTTCTTTGTGATCAGCGGATGCCTGAAATGGATGGAGTGGCCTTCCTTGAAAAGGCAATTAAGATCTTCCCTGATGCAAAACGTGTACTGCTGACTGCATATTCTGATACTGATGCTGCCATCAAGGCCATCAACGAGGTGAAGCTTGATTATTACCTCATTAAACCCTGGGACCCGCCCGAGGAGAAACTGTATCCCGTAATCAACGACCTGCTTGATGACTGGCAGAGTGATTATACCCCTGAATTTAAAGGGATCAAACTCGTAGGCTTCCAGTTCTCACCACAATCTCACGTGGTGAAAGACTACCTGGGAAGTAACCTGATCCCTTATCGCTGGCTCGACGTGCAAACGCATCCTGATGCGGCAAGCCTGCTCAGCATCAATAATCTTTGTAATGATGATCTTCCGCTGGTGTTTTTTGATGACGGCTCTTTTTTGAAAAAGCCTTCGATCAAGGATATTGCTGCAAAAGTTGGGAAGAACCCCGAGATCATGCACGATATTTATGATGTGGTGATCATCGGAGCCGGCCCCGCCGGACTTGCTGCGGCGGTGTATGGTGCTTCTGAAGGACTGAAAACGCTGATGATTGAACGCAAGGCACCGGGAGGACAGGCCGGAACGAGTTCGAGGATAGAAAATTACCTTGGCTTTCCCTCAGGCCTGAGTGGTGCAGACCTGACCAGGCGCGCAATGAGCCAGGCCACAAGGCTGGGCGCAGGATTTTTGTCGCCGCAGTCTGTCAGTGATATCAAACAAAAGGATGGCTACAAAACCATTGTCCTTGATGACGGCCCTGATATTCTTACGCGTGCTGTGGTCATTACCACTGGGGTCGACTACCGTAAGCTTGAAGTGAAGGGAGTGGAGAACTTTACCGGCGCCGGTATCTATTATGGCGCAGCAAATACCGAGGCTTCGGCCTGTAAAGGCAGAGATGTGTTTATTATTGGCGGAGGTAACTCAGCCGGGCAATCAGCAATGTATCTCTCTAAATTTGCTGCAAATGTGAGTATCATTATAAGGAAAGAGGATCTGTCTGCAACCATGTCTTCTTACCTCATTGAACAGATTGAACTGACATCGAATATTCATGTGCTGCCAAACACAGAACTTATTGAAGCATCAGGCGATCAGCATCTGGAGAATTTAACGCTGATCAATATCAAAACGAAAGAAACTGAGACCAGGGAAGCAGGAGCCCTGTATATTTTTATCGGGGCGAGGCCCTACACGGACTGGATCAAGCTGGAAATCATTAAAAATGATAAGGATTTTATTGAAACAGGACGTGAACTGAGAAACTATGATAACTTTAACAAGACCTGGAAGCTGAAACGGGATCCTTACCTTCTGGAGACAAGCTGCGCAGGGGTTTTTGCTGCAGGTGATGTACGTGCAGGAGCAATGAACCGGGTGGCTTCAGCCGTAGGAGAAGGCTCCATGGCAATTAGTTTTGTGCATAAGTACCTCGCAGAGGTTTAGTTTTTAGCAGATGGCCCAAATCGGGCCATCTGCTAAAACTGGTTAAAGGGTGGACATTCCTCCGTCAGCGATAAGTTCCGTACCGATGACAAAAGCGGAATCATCAGAGGCAAAGAAGGCAACGATCTTTGCAATTTCTTCAGCCCGGCCAAATCTCCCCATAGGGATCTGTTTGATCAGGCCTTCTCCCATTTCAGCCAGGGTTTCTTCGGATATACCCAGTTTTTGAGCAGAATGTAATGAGGTTTCTACGGGGCCCGGGCTAACTGTGTTTACCCTTATTTTTCTTGGTAATAATTCTACAGATAAGTTTTTGGCCAGGGAGATCAATGCTGCTTTACTTGCCGCATAGATCGTTGCGCCGCCCATACCAATATGCGCATTGATAGATCCGTTGAATATAATGGACCCGCCGTCATTGGTAAGTGGGATTAATTGTTGTAAAGTAAAGTATGCACCCTTGAAATTGATATCCATGATCTCATCGAAGAGCTCCTCACTCATGTTTTCTGCCGAATCAAATTTCCCGATACCTGCATTAATGAAGATGATATCGATCTTTTCTAAGATAGCCTTTACCTGTGTACCCAGCGTTTTAACCTGCGCCATGTTGCCGGCATCGGCAATAACGCCGGAAGCCTGGTCACCGAGCAACTGCAGTGCCTCATCGATCGATTGCTGGCTTCTGCCTGTGATGATCACTTTTGCCCCACGGGCAATAAATTCTTTCGCTGTTGCCAGCCCGATTCCACTGTTTCCACCTGTAACTACTGCTGTTTTACCTTCTAGTGTTTTCATTTTTTTTCGTTTGAAAGAGACCGTTAAAGCTTTGTTCGTTTTTTGAGTGGTAAGCTCGTTCAGGTTTCCTATATTTATCTAATGGACATATCAAATTGACGCATAATAAGTTTCACCATCAATAACGTACTATTTTGTATGGTACACACTTATTAGTAGGTTATGGATTGGTTGTCTTGAAAACCTCAACGCATTCTCAATGATGACAAATAAAAGACAACAGGACTATACATGTGCAATGGAAGCTGCACTACGCGTAATTAGTGGTAAATGGAAATTGGGTATTCTCAGCCAATTGCTAACCGGAGCTAAGCGATATAGCGAGATCAATAAGAAAATTCCGGGAATTACAGAGAAGATGCTCACCCAGCAATTGAGGGAACTCGAGGAAGACATGATTGTGAAAAGGAAAATTTACCCGGAAGTTCCGCCCAGGGTAGAATATTCATTTACCGAGCTTGGAGAAGAACTCACCAAGATACTTTTCGAATTGGAGATCTGGGGTAGTCATTTCTTAACAGCCACCAGAGCAACAGGGGAGGAGATCAGAGAGAATGCCAGCTGTTATACCTCAACCAATACGCAAGTGTAGCCGGCTAATTGCTGCCAGGCATATTACTCAGGAATTTTTCAATCTTCCTGGAAGAGATCTCAATTTTAGAGGCCATTGAAAAAACTTTTTCAGCGCTCATTTCGCGGCTGCCCAGCAGCTGGGCATACAACGAGATTGAAGTGACAGGATTTTTCAGGTCATGTGCCAGACGGTGCATACATTCATCAAGGGCTTTAACCCGTTGCCTGTTTGCAAGTCTTGTTTCCAATTTTTCCATCACGATATCAGCAAGCAGCTGCAATAATTTGGTTTGTTTGCCGCTAACTTCCAGATGTGGCTTATTATCGGTTACGCAAACGGTGCCCAATGCAAATCCATCGCTGGTTTTAATCGGTGCAGCAGCGTAAAAGCGGATGTCATCAGTGGCAGACAGAAAGGGGCTGTCCAGCAGTTCATAGACCTTATGTGTATCGCCATATACGGTAACTCCCTCTTTAATGATACTCAAGGCACACAGACTATGCGCTCTTGAAGTGTCTTTCAATTCATGATTAGGCAGGCTCGCTTTAATAAACACATTTTCCTTATCTACAAAACAGATATGAGCTCTCTCAGTATCAAATATCTCCGCAGCAAGAAAAGCTATCGCATCGAAATCTGCCTCGGGAAGCGAATTCAAAATTTCAAACCGATTTAATGTATCTATCCTGACGATTTCATCAGCAGGAATTATATCAACAGGCATTTTGTAATTTATCATTATTTAGTATTTCGGTACTGGGTGAAACTGAATCTGTTAGCTGTCTGGATTATTTTAAAAAAAGCTTTTGATGGATTAAACAAAAAACTGGATTGATTGTTGTTAATTTATTGTTTTTATGAATTGGACTTGATTAAATGCAAGATAAGGATGGTTTAGCTATCAAAATCTTTTATTCATCAAATTAAAATATGAGTTTAATTAAATTTTGCCTAGGGTTTATTAAGTTTCTTATCTCTCAGGTTTAGCCGTTACCGCTAAATTTGGAGATAGAGCGATATCGAGTATGTCGTTAATATACTTTCACTATATAAATATAGTCTTATAGTAAGACTTGTCGAGGTCTGGAGTAAAAAAGATACACAATTGTCAAAATTGTGTACAGTGTATGTTATGGTTTGATTAGCTGTATCATAGGAAGGATCTCGTCGACATACTTTCTTTCATTTGCCAGTCGCGGAACTTTATGTTGTCCGCCCAGTTTGCCTTTTGATTTGAGCCAGTTATAAAAAGTATTGTGGGGGGCATTATGCACCTTTGGACGGCACAAGGCCATATTGTTAAATCTTTTGGCGTCATAATCAGAATTGATGTCGCGTAATGTCTGATCAAGAATATCAACGAATTTTTCGAAATTATCCGGCTGCTGGTCGAATTCTATGATCCATTCATGCCCGCCGGCCTTATCTCCCCTGAAGTAGATCGGACAGGCTGTATAATCTTTAAAAGCCGCGCCGGTTTCCCTGCAGGCTTTGCTGATGGCCTGTTCCGCATTGTCAATGATCACTTCCTCTCCAAAAGCATTGATAAAATGTTTGGTACGGCCTGTGATTTTGATCCTGAAGGGAGATAGCGAGGTAAATTGCACAGTATCTCCTATGACATATCTCCACAAGCCTGCGTTGGTTGAGATGATGATTGCATAATTCTTATGCAGTTCCACTTCTTCCAGGCTGAGTGTTACCGGGTTCTCGTCACAAAGCTGGTCCAGGGATAAAAACTCATAATAAATGCCATAATCCAGCATCAGCAGCATCTCTTCGGATTTCACCTGATCCTGTATGCCAAAAAAGCCTTCTGATGCATTATATGTCTCCAGGTAATACATTTCTTCACAAGGGATCAATTCTTTAAACTGTTCCCTGTAGGGGCCGAAATTCACAGCGCCATGGAAATAGAGTTCGAGGTTCGGCCATACCTCCAGGAGGTGCTTTTTACCAGTGATCTCCAGGATCTTCTTGGCCAGGACGATCGTCCAGGTAGGAACCCCTGAGATATTTGTAACGTTTTCTTTGATGGTAGCCTCGGCCATCTTCTCCATCTTCTGTTCGTAATCGTTCATCAGAGCGATGGAAATATCCGGTGTCCGGTAATATTCTGCCCACATCGGCAGGTTTTTGATTAGTACAGCAGAAAGATCACCATAATAGGTGTCTTCATTGAGCTGGTTGATCTGGTGGCTGCCGCCCAGTACCAATGCCTTTCCGGTTAAGATCTGATTACCCGGTTTGTTGTTGCAAAAGATGGATATCATATCTTTTCCACCTTTAAAATGACATTCCTCCAAAGCTTCCGGTGATACGGGTATAAACTTACTTCTGTCACTTGTTGTGCCCGAAGATTTTGCGAACCACTTGATCTCTGAAGGCCAGAGTATATTTTGTTCCCCCTGTAACATCCTTTCGATGTAGGGTTTCATGCTGTCATAATTCTGCAGTGGCACACGCTCTTTGAACTGCTGAGATGTCTCAATAGACTTGTAATCGTATTTTTTTCCCCATTCAGTGTTTTCAGCACAGAGGATGAGGTTGTGAAACCATTCTTCCTGTACATCTACCGGGTATTTCATGAAAAGCTCTATCTGATGGACGCGCTTTTTCATGTACCAGGTAAAAATAGAATTTACAATTGCCATATTTGGTTAGTATAGAATTATAGGTTTTTACTTCTGAGTACAAAATTTGAGCCGAGATAGACTTTTCTGACCATCTCGTTGGCGGCCAGTATTTCCGGCGTGCCCGATTCAAGAATCTTACCTTCAAACAGCAGGTATGCCCTGTCAGTAATGGAAAGCGTTTCCTGTACGTTGTGGTCTGTGATCAGGATACCGATGTTTTTGTTCCTTAGTTTCGCCACAATGGTCTGGATCTCTTCTACTGCAATCGGGTCAACCCCGGCAAAAGGTTCGTCCAGTAAGATGAAATTAGGGCTGGCGGCAAGTGCCCTTGCGATCTCGGTTCTCCGCCGCTCTCCTCCCGAAAGAAGGTCGCCCCGGTTCCTGCGCACTTTATGCAGACTGAATTCATCGATAAGCTCTTCAAGCTTCTCTTCTCTTTCCACACGGGTCATATCTGTCATTTCCAGGATAGCCAGGATATTGTCTTCAACGGACAGCTTTCTGAAAACGGAAGCTTCCTGTGCCAGGTAGCCAATTCCTTTTTGGGCACGGCGGTACATGGCATCCTTAGTGATATCCTCGTCATCCAGAAAAATGGAGCCTTCATTGGGTTTGATCAATCCTACAATCATGTAAAAAGAGGTGGTTTTTCCCGCTCCGTTAGGCCCCAGCAGCCCTACAATCTCACCCTGGCTTACGCTGAAGGAGACGTCGTTTACTACCGTCCGCTGTTTGTATCGTTTGATAAGATTATCCGCTCTTAATATCATTTATAGTATTGATTATGGATTTTGATCGCCTTAATATTCAGCTGCAGCCGTTTCTGTTCTTTCCAAATATTTTCCTCAACTGTATAACAAACAGAAAAAGGCTGATTAGGTTGTAAAAGATTCTCAAATTCTGCAAGCCCGAAACCAATAGCTTCAAAAATAGCTGAATTTTGTTGTTTAATACTCAACTTTAAATGTTTTGTTCCAACAACATAGGGCCTGCCCGCACACACTACATTAGTGGTCATGAATACGGGGGCCGGGTTCATAGGGCCGAAAGGGGCCATCTGTGCAATGATGCGCTGGAACTTCCCGTCTATCTGTGAAAATGCGATCTCGTTGTCGATATGGATTTCCGGACAAAGCAGGTCTTCTGTGATCGTGGCGGCTACGATCTCCTCAAACCGCTGCGAAAATTCATCTATATTCTCGTGTTTCATTGTCAGCCCTGCTGCAAATTTATGTCCTCCAAACTGTTCCAGCAAATCTGCACAGCCCAGCAGGGCTTCATACAGGTCATAACCGGGTACTGACCTGGCCGACCCTGTCAGCAGCCCATTGGAATGCGTAAGTACAATCGTTGGCCGGTAATATTTTTCGGTTAAACGTGAGGCCACAATACCAATAACACCTTTATTCCAGCTCTCATTATAAACTACGGTAGTTTTCCTGTTGATGAGCACTTCTGAATCATCGATCAAAGCGAGTGCTTCTGCTGTAATATGCTGATCCGACACCTTACGGTCCGTATTCTGAACGTTGATGAACAGGCTTTGCTCGGCAGCGAGGTCGTCTTCGGTACACAGGAGCATTTTAACTGCCTGGTTACCATGGTCCATCCGCCCTGCAGCATTAATTCTCGGGGCAAGTGTAAAGACTACATCCGTGATTGTAAAATCTTTATTTTTTCCGCAGCTGTCCATCAGCGCCTTAAGGCCTACGCATGGGTTTTGGTTGAGTTTGATCAGTCCGAAGTAGGCGAGGGTGCGGTTCTCGTCTACAATAGGGACAATATCTGCAGCTATGGATACCATCACCAGGTCCATATATTGCTGGTAACTGCTGTCAGGAAGCTGATGGGTGATGCACCAGGCCTGGGCAAGCTTAAACCCGATACCACAACCTGCAAGCTCTTTGAAGGGATAGGCGCAGTCGGCACGTTTCGGATCGAGTATCGCTACGGCCGCGGGCAGTTCTTCTCCCGGCAAATGGTGGTCACAGATGATGAAATCTATATGGAGGCTATTTGCATAGGCTACTTTATCGTTGGATTTAATTCCACAGTCCAGCGCAATGATCAGCGTGATCCCCTTTGATTTTGCATAGTCAATACCAGCGGTAGAGATTCCATATCCTTCCTTATGCCTGTCGGGAATATAGTATTCGATATGGGGGCTGAACTGTCTGAAAAAGCTGTATGCGAGCGCCACTGAAGTGGTTCCGTCTACGTCATAGTCGCCATAAATCAGAATTCTTTCCTCTGCTGCAATTGCAGCGTCGATCCGGCTGACTGCCTTATCCATATCCTTCATCAGGAAAGGATCATGCAGCTGTGAAAGCTGTGGCCTGAAGAAATCCTTTGCATCTTCAAAAGAACCAATGCCTCTCTGTACAAGGATATCCGCCAGGCTTGTATCTATATTTAATTGTTGTGCAAGCAGATCTACAGTCTCTTTATCGCCTTTTACTGCCTGCACCCATCTTTTCTCCATTTGGTTTTTTATTGTTTTAAGGACTGTATCAACATTGTTTATTCATTAGATGAAGGGATGTCGTACAGGTTCCATATCTTTGCAATTGATTGTAAATATATCATTAATTATTCTTTTGACTAATACCTACGCCATTGCAAGTTTTCACTTTATACGAAGGTTCTTATTCTGTAGCTGCCGATAAAAAGTTCGTTCCTTTTGACCCTCAAACAGATAATCCTAAAGACAGGCCGGCATCTCTGTTTATCTATGTACAGCCTTTTCTTGTTAAATTTAATGATAAACTGCTGCTGTTCGATACCGGTCTGGGCTATAGCAACACACAGGGAGAAATGATCCTGCATGAGAACATCAGGAAGGCTGGATTCAATCCCGCTGATGTAGATTACGTCCTGATGTCTCACCTGCATTTTGACCATGCAGGTGGTATGGTGCATAAAGAAAACAACGGGATGGAGTTAAGTTTCCCGAATGCTGCATACGTTATTCAGCGTGGGGAATGGGAGGGTGCATTCACCAATAGCTCATCATCTTACAGGACCGAGATCTTTGAATTTCTGCAGCGCAATGCACAGCTGATCTTTGTAGATGACTCTGGAGAGTTTTTGCCGGGTATTTCCCATGAGCTGACGGGTGCGCATACACCTTGTCACCAGGCCTGGTTGCTGGACGATGGCACTGATAAAGTTTTCTTCGGAGGTGATGTATTGCCTGAGCCTGAAGAGCTGCTAAGGAAATTCATTGCAAAATACGACTATGACGGGCGTAAAGCTATGGAGTTACGGGAAGAGTTTGGTAAAAGGGCTGCGGCTGAAAATTGGAATTGCCTTTTCTATCATGGCAAGACCAGGGCAACGGGTTTCGTTAGTATAACAGAAGAGGGGCAGTTTAAGATTGTATAGGTTCTATATTTTTGCCTTCAAATAATTCAATCAGACGTTCGATAGACAGGGGTTTAGAAATAAACCCTTTTACTGTTTTATATGTTTTGGCCTTTTCAATATCGTTTTCATACACTGATGAAGAGAGCATGTACATGTCAATATCATTCTCTATACCTAATTTCTCGTAAGCTTCCAGAAATTCCCATCCATTCAGTACGGGCATATTAATGTCTATCAATATCAGCTGAGGGAATGGAAGGCGTGCGTCTTTCAATTCTTTGAGGTAATCTATTGCCAGCTGTCCGTTTGTTTTTGCAACCATCTGAGCCTCATATCCCGTTTTTTCTACAATTTTCTTAATAATGAAAATGTTAATATCATCATCGTCAATTACCAGTAGATTAATTTTATCACTCATCAGATTAGTAGTTTATATAAGATTAGGATTTTAAATAAAGATATAAAATAGAACTGTAAAGTATATCGCCTAATCATTTATTTAGCAAAAAGAGGACCACTAATTGATAATGACCCCCTTTTTGTTTATAAATGTAACTTTTTGTTTACGAGTGCATAAATGTTAAGCCTCTGCTTCCATATAACTTTCTATCGGTGGGCATGCGCAAACAAGGGATCTGTCACCAAATGAATCATTTACCCTGCCTACTGATGGCCAGAACTTGTGTTCAGCAACATATGCCAAAGGGAAGGCTGCAGTTTTCCTGCTATAGGTATGGGACCACTCATCCCCGGTCACAGTTGCCACAGTATGGGGAGCATTTTTTAAAGGATTATCTAATTTGTCAAGCGTTCCGTCCTGAACACTGGTGATTTCATTTCTGATAGCGATCATTGCTTCACAGAAACGGTCAAGCTCATGTTTAGGTTCGCTCTCTGTAGGCTCAACCATTAAAGTTCCTGCTACGGGGAATGATACTGTTGGTGCATGGAAACCATAATCCATCAACCTTTTTGCAATGTCAACCACCTCGATGCCAAAGTTTTTAAACTCACGGCAATCCAGGATCATTTCATGTGCACAGCGGCCATTGCTTCCTGAATACAATACCGGGTAATGCTGCTCTAAGCGGGCTTTCATATAGTTGGCATTCAGGATTGCGTATTCAGTAGCCTGTTTTAACCCGTCTGCGCCCATCATGGCAATGTAAGCATGCGAGATGATCAGGATTGAAGCAGAGCCCCATGGGGCCGAGGATACTGCATGAATGGATTTTTCATTGTTGATGTCTACCACTGCATGTCCCGGTAAGTATTTAACCAGGTGTGCACCTACGCCGATCGGGCCCATACCGGGGCCACCACCACCGTGAGGGATACAGAAGGTTTTGTGTAAGTTCAGGTGGCAAACGTCAGCACCGATATTGGCGGGGCTGGTTAAACCTACCTGTGCGTTCATATTTGCACCGTCCATGTAAACCTGTCCGCCATTCGCATGGATCACTTCGCAGATTTCTACGATACTTTCTTCGAATACGCCATGCGTAGACGGATAAGTAACCATAAAGCAGGAAAGGTTATCTTTATGTTGTTCTGCTTTTGCTTTCAGATCTGTTACATCAATATTTCCCTGGTCATCACATTTCACGATAACGATCTTCATACCTGCCATTGCAGCAGATGCGGGGTTAGTTCCGTGAGCGGAAGAAGGGATCAGGGCGATGTTGCGGTGATGGTCACCGCGGTCCTGGTGGTAAGCCCTGATGACCATTAATCCTGCATATTCACCTTGCGCACCGGCATTTGGCTGTAAGCTCATTGCGGCAAAACCGGTGATCTCACTTAACCATTTATCCAGTTCATTGAAAACAGCGTAGTATCCTGCTACCTGGTCTGCAGGAGCAAAGGGGTGTACTTTACCAAATTCTGCCCAGGTAACAGGAACCATTTCTGTGGTCGCGTTCAGTTTCATGGTACATGAACCCAATGCGATCATGGAATGGCAAAGAGAAAGGTCTTTTGCTTCCAGCGACTTGATATAGCGCAGCATCTCATGTTCTGAATGGTGCGAGTTGAATAGTGGATGTGTTAAATAAGCTGATGTGCGTTGCAGTTCAGCAGGAATTACAGTCTGGATATTTTGCTCTTCTGCCAGTTCAACGCTGTCTGCAGAGATAGCCTTTACCTTGGAAAATATTTTATTCAGTAATTTAATATCATTAACGGAAGTAGTTTCGTCAAGCGCGATTGTTGCTACTGTTCCTTTATAATGCAGGTTGATCTCATTGTCTACACATTCCTTATGGATAGAATCTTTCAATGCGCCCAGTTCAACCTGGATAGTATCGAAATAAGCACCGGCCAACAAAGGGTAGCCAATCTTTTCAAGCGATTGTGCAAGCGCGATGGTCAGGCCATGTGTTCTTTCTGCAATTAACTTCAGGCCTTTCGGGCCGTGGTAAACAGCGTAGAAGCCTGCCATGATGGCTAACAGGGCCTGTGCGGTACAGATGTTAGAGGTTGCTTTGTCTCTTCTGATATGCTGCTCTCTGGTCTGCAGGGCCATTCTCAATGCATAGTTGTTGTGGCTGTCGATAGTTACCCCGATAATTCTTCCCGGGATAGAGCGTTTGTACTCGTCTTTGGTTGCAAAAAACGCAGCATGAGGGCCTCCAAAACCCATTGGTACTCCAAAACGCTGCGTAGTACCTACCACAATATCAGCGCCCCATTCTCCCGGAGGAGTCAGGAGGGTAAGGCTCAGCAGGTCTGCCACTACCGTTAACTTTACGTTTTTTTCATGCGTATGCGCTGCAAAGGCTGTATAGTTAAATATTTCTCCGTTTCCGGCAGGATATTGAACAATAGCACCGAAAAATTCTTCTGTTACTTCAAAAGCCTGGTGATCACCAATAACCAGTTCAATTCCGAAAGGATTTGCACGGGTTTTTAAAATATCTATAGTTTGAGGGAATAACAGCGAAGAAACAAAGAATTTTGTGGCTTGCTGATTTTTACGAAGGCTGTATTGCATAAACATTGCTTCAGCAGCAGCAGTACCTTCATCCAGCAGTGATGCATTGGCAATCTCCATCCCTGTGAGGTCAATCACCATGGTCTGGAAATTCAGCAGCGCCTGTAAACGGCCCTGGGCAATCTCTGCCTGGTAAGGCGTATACTGTGTATACCATCCCGGGTTTTCCATTACATTCCGCAAGATCACTCCTGGAGTAATAGTGTCATAATATCCCTGTCCGATATAAGATTTAAAAACCTTATTCAGTGAAGCCGTTTGTTTAAGGCTTTCGAGGTATTCTTTCTCAGATTTCGCTGCCGGCAGGTTCAGCTGACGTTTTAGCCTGATCTTTTGCGGCACGGTCTGATCGATCAGTTCACTGACAGAATTTAAGCCGATGGTGCTCAGCATTGCGTCTGTATCCTCTTGATTTGGAGCGATATGACGGTCTTTAAAGTCTTCTTTGTAATGGATATTTAAACTCATGAAGTATAACAATAAAAGTTGCGCGAAGGTACTAATTTTTCCGTTTTTATACTAATGCATTAATGAGATGACAGGGCTAGTCATTCAGTTGTCTCAGGTACATCTGTACCGTATTTTCCAAACCCAGATACAGCGCATCACTGATCAGTGCATGACCGATGGATACTTCCAGTAAATTCGGAATATTATCTGCAAAATATTTCAGGTTCTGCAGGTCCAGGTCATGCCCGGCGTTAATGCCCAGGCCCAGTTTGTTTGCTGTATGTGCTGCCTGTATATAAGGAGCGATAGCGGTAACAGGATCTTTCGGGAAATTTGACGCATAAGATTCAGTATAAAGCTCAATGCGGTCCGTACCTGTTGTTTTTGCTGCCTCAATCATTTCCCGCACCGGATCTATAAAGATAGAGACCCTGATGCCCTCTTTATGGAAGATGTTTACCATCTCTTTCAGATAATCCTGGTTTTTTATCGTGTCCCATCCGTGGTTGGAGGTGATTTGCCCTTCTGCATCGGGAACTAAAGTCACCTGGGCGGGTTTGTTTGTCAGAACGAGGTCTACAAATTTCTGCTCCCTGCAGTTCCCTTCAATATTGAATTCTGTCGAAATTGCGGCTTTCAGGTCAAACACATCCTGATAGCGGATATGACGCTCATCTGGTCTTGGATGTACAGTGATACCCTCTGCACCAAAACGCTCGCAGTCCAGCGCTACCTTCACCAGATCAGGGTTGTTTCCGCCCCGGCTATTGCGTAAAGTAGCTATTTTATTGATATTTACTGATAGTTTTGCCATCTACAAAGATAATTCATTAATCATGAACAGGTATAATATTATTGTCAACAGATTTGTATGCCGTCTTTAAGCGCAGGCAATAAATCTGATCATAAAAAAAGGGATGATGCTATTGAGCATCATCCCTTTTCTATTTAAATTTGAGATTAGTATCTGTAAGCTTCTGCCTTGAACGGGCCTTCAACCGGTACACCGATATAATCAGCCTGGTGGGCATCCAGTACATCCAATTCAACACCAATCTTAGCTAAGTGCAAACGGGCTACTTTCTCATCCAGGTATTTAGGAAGAACGTAAACTTTGTTCTCATATTTACCAGGGTTTGTCCATAATTCCAGTTGTGCTAAAGTCTGGTTAGTGAATGAAGCAGACATCACGAAACTTGGGTGGCCTGTAGCACAGCCTAAGTTTACCAAACGTCCTTCAGCCAGCAGGATCACATCTTTACCATCGATTGTATATTTATCAACCTGTGGTTTGATCTCAACTTTAGTATGACCATAGTTGGTATTTAACCAGGCAACGTCAATCTCATTGTCAAAGTGGCCGATGTTACAAACGATCACTTTATCTTTCATCGTTTTGAAGTGCTCTGCACGAACGATATCACAGTTACCTGTAGTGGTAACAACGATATCAGCTTCTTTAACCGCATTCGCAAATTTTTTCACTTCATAACCTTCCATTGCAGCCTGTAATGCACAGATCGGATCAATTTCTGAAACGATCACACGTACACCCTGTGAGCTCAGTGATTCTGCAGAACCTTTACCTACATCACCGTAACCAGCTACAACAGCAACTTTACCAGCCATCATAACGTCAGTAGCACGACGGATTGCGTCTACCAGTGACTCACGACAGCCATATTTGTTGTCAAATTTAGATTTGGTTACTGAATCGTTTACGTTGATTGCCGGTAAGTGTAAAGTTCCGTTTTTCATACGTTCGTACAGACGGTGAACACCTGTAGTAGTTTCCTCCGAAAGGCCTTTGATTGCAGCGATCAGTTCAGGGAACCTGTCAAAAACCATGTTGGTTAAATCACCACCATCGTCTAAGATCATATTTAAAGGCTGTTGCTCAGGGCCGAAATGTAACGTTTGTTCGATACACCAGTCAAACTCTTCTTCATTCAGACCTTTCCAGGCGTAAACCTGGATACCAGCAGCAGCAATTGCCGCAGCAGCATGGTCTTGTGTAGAAAAAATATTGCATGATGACCAGGTTACTTCTGCACCAAGTTCAACCAGAGTTTCAATTAAAACTGCAGTCTGGATGGTCATGTGCAGACAACCTGCAATGCGTGCTCCTTTTAATGGTTTCGACGGACCAAATTCTTCGCGTAATGACATTAAGCCGGGCATTTCTGCTTCCGCTAATCCAATCTCTTTACGGCCCCATTCTGCCAGTGAAATATCCTTTACTTTGTAAGGGATGTATGTAGTCTCTACTGATGACATATTGTTTTTATTTTGTGAACTGCAAATTTACTGCAATTCCTAATCAATAACAAAAAAGGAATCAGGATATGACGAAAGAATGGTCTTCATCTGGTAATAGGTTAACTATTATTAACCTTTATTTTGAATTCAGGTTAATAAATATTTACCTTTGTGTTGATGTTATACAGGAGGTATGAAAAGCAATGAGCTACTTAGATTATTACTAAAAGCCGGTTGGTTTGTGTACAGAGAGACAAGAGGGAGCCATAAGGTTTTGCGGCATCCGCTCAGGCCCACGGAACAGATTACCTTTCCGGATCATGGTTCCAGAGAAGTTGCTAAAGGGCTGGCAGAAAAAATTAAAAAACAAGGTGGGTTAAAATAGAACAGAAACTTTACTTATAGAACGGTATTCAGTTACGTTAAAATACTGAAGCGGTAACCTCCCGGTGCAGGTTCGTGAATTCTTTACTTAATTTTATGTCACAAATTGTATTTATTGTCGAAAAGACGTCAACAGGATTTTCTGCGTACGCAGAAGATTTCGAAAAATACTCCGTTGGAACCACCGGAGATACCCTCTCGGAATTAAAACGAAATATATTTGATGCGATGGCGGCCCATTTGGAGGCTCTTTATAAAAAGCCAATAAAGATTGAGAGAATTACCCTGAAGTTTGACTTGCCTCAGTTTTTCGGTTACTATAAGGAAATCAATGCCAGGGCTGTAGCCAAAAGGGTTGGTATCAATCCGTCCCTGTTGTCCCAGTATGTAAATGGAAAAAAAATCCCTTCTGATAAGCAGGTGAAAAAAATCCTGACCGGTATAAGGGATTTGGGCAAAGAATTAATGGAACTGGATTTAGCGTAATACAACGAAACAGGTAAACATTCCTGTACGCTCAAAACAAAGTAATCGGAAGGTAAAAAACTATGCGCTGTGTGAAATCCCTTTGATACCAGCTAATCTCGGTGTACCTTTGTTCCAGAGAAAATTAATATATAATATTTAAAAGCATCTTACATATGTATCCAGAATATTTAGTAGAACCTATGCGTGCGGAGCTCACCAAAGTAGGTTTTGAAGAAATGAAAACTGCAGAAGAGGTAGATAATGCCCTTACTGCCGAAGGAACCGTTTTTGTTGTTGTAAACTCTGTATGTGGTTGCGCAGCAGCCAATGCACGCCCTGCAGCAAGATTAGCCGCTTCAAATGAAAAACATCCAGATAAAATGATCACTGTTTTTGCAGGCATGGAAAAAGATGCTGTAGACAGGGCAAGAAGTTATATGATGCCTTTCCCTCCGTCTTCACCTGCAATGGCACTGTTCAAAGATGGTAAATTGGTACATATGATCGAACGTCATCAGATCGAAGGCCGTCCGGCTCAGATGATCGCTGAAAACCTGATGGGTGCTTTTGATCAGTACTGCTAATCATTAAAGATAATTTCCGGTGAACAACCGGTTGAGAAGATCCGGCCCCTGTGCCGGATTTTTTTATGCTGCAGCAATTCAGAATTGTACCTGTGCAGCAGAAGACGTTGCGGCTTATCCGGTTTAAAAGTCTTTGTTCAGCAGTTTCTCCAGCTCTCCGAAAGATACGTTCATCCTTACCCTGCCTTGTTTTGCATAGGCAATCTCACCTGTTTCTTCAGATACAATGACTGCTACGGCATCCGTTGTTTCGGAAATGCCTATCCCCGCACGGTGGCGCAGCCCAAACTGAGGGGGTAACTTATCGTTATCAGTGAGGGGCAGGATGCAGCTTGCGCTCTTGATCTTATTCTCAGCGATCACTACGGCCCCGTCATGCAGCGGGCTGTATTTCTGAAAGATGCTTTCCAGCAGCCGCTTGGAGATTTTTGATTCAATCATTTCACAGCTGTTTGCAAACAGCTGGTCGTCATAGAATTTCACGAATACGATCAGTGCACCGGTCCTGGATTTCTTCATGCTCTTGCAGGCGTCAATGATCGGTTTGATCCGGACAAGGTTATCACGTTCGATATCTTTGCTGCCAAATAAATATCCCCACCAGGCCCTGTTTTTTTGTAAAAAGGTATTCTTTCCGATCAGCAGCAGGAACCGCCGTATCTCCGGCTGAAAAATTACGATCAGTGCAATAATGCCTACACTCATGAACTTGTTGATGATGGCAGACAGCAGGCGCATATTCAGCGCGTCCACCACAAACCACAGCACAATGATAATCAGCATACCCAGCAGCAAATTCACCGCCATGGTATTTTTAATCAGGTTGTAGGTATAATAGATCAGGAAGGCAACGAACAAAATGTCCATTACATCCGTAACGGTTATGGTGAGAAAATCAAAGTCGAAGCCTTTCATTATTGCCAAGTTAAGTATTTTACGGAAATATTACTGCTCATGTACTTTTTCAACCAGCGCAATGCATTCCAGGGCTGCCTTCACATCATGCACCCTGAGTATGCTAACACCTTTTTGCAGCGCCAGTGTATTTAACACTGTTGTACCGTTCAATGCTGTTTCCGGTGTAATGCCCAGAAATTTATAGATCATAGACTTTCTTGAGAATCCCACGAGCAGGGGCAGACCAAAAATATCAAGGTTCTGCAGATGGTTGAGCAGCTCATAATTGTGGGCAACGGTCTTCGCGAAACCAAAACCCGGATCGAGAATGATATCATTTACGCCCATGTGTTTCAGCGTATTGATCTTGTTTTCAAAATAGTCAACCACATCCAGCCCGATATTATGATACACAGGGTCCTGCTGCATAGTCTGTGGCGTGCCCTGCATATGCATCAGGATGTAGGGCACCTTTAAAGCGGCAACAGTTTCAAACATCTGCTCATCCAGCTCTCCGCCGGAAATATCATTGATCAGGTGTGCCCCGGCTCCGATACTTTCCCTGGCCACTTTAGCGCGGAAGGTATCTATTGAAAGCCTGGCTTCAGGAAATCTTTTACTGATGGCGGCAACCGCCGGAATGATCCGTGCCAGCTCTTCGTCAGTGCTCACTTCATCTGCACCCGGGCGGGAAGAATAAGCCCCGATGTCAATGAACTTTGCACCCTCTTCCAGGCATGTTTCCACTCTTTCCAGCGCCTGGTCTACAGAGCTGATCCGGCTGGTTCCGTAGAAGGAATCCGGGGTTAAATTCAGGATGCCCATCACGCAGGGCCGGCTCAGATCCAGCAGTTCACCTTTGAGGTTTAGTGTTATTTTTCGGTTTAAAAACGTATCTTTAGCCATCATTTAATACAAAAATACAGTATTAAAATAGCTTTAAACTAAATATTTTAATTGTTTTGGCCACAAACACTTCACAAGAATTCGATTCGGTAATTGCGGTTTGTAAATCGCTTTTTTTAAAGAAAACCAAAGATTACGGAACGGCATGGCGCATTCTGCGTTTGTCTTCTATTACAGATCAGCTATTTATAAAAGCTCAGCGCATCCGTACGCTTGAGGAAAAGAAAATATCCAAAGTAGGTGAGGGCATCATACCTGAATATATCGGCATCATTAATTACTGTGTGATTGCGATGATGCAGGCCGATATGGGCGAAACTGATCCGCTGGAACTGGAACTCGGAAGGGTGGAAAAGCTGTTCGATGAAAAAGTGAAGGAGACCAAAGAACTGATGTTTGCAAAAAACCATGATTATGGGGAGGCTTGGAGGGATATGAGGGTCAGTTCGCTGACGGACCTGATCCTGATGAAGGTCTTCAGGGTGAAACAGATCGAAGATAACCTCGGGGAGACTGTCGTATCTGAAGGGGTGAATGCAAATTACCAGGATATGCTGAATTACGCTGTTTTTGCGTTAATTAAACTGGAGCTGAAACCTTAGCCTTCAGCCGTAACATTACTATTGTAAATACGCATATTCTATAGCAGCAACCCTATATTAGCTTCACAATACTAGACAGATGAACAAAGTCGCGTTAAATTTTTCAAGAATATTTGTAGGTATACTTTTTATTTTCTCCGGGCTGATCAAAGCGAACGATACGCTTGGATTCGGTTATAAACTGGAAGAATATTTTGATGTGTTCCACCTCTCTTTTTTTAGTCCCTATGCTACCGGGATTGCAATGATCCTTTGTGTGCTTGAGATCGTTCTGGGGGCATTATTGCTGCTGGGGTTCTGGAATAAAAGGGTGGCTTCAGGCTTGCTGGGGATTATCATTTTTTTTACATTCCTCACGTTTGTATCTGCGGCTTTTAAGGTGGTTACCTCCTGCGGTTGTTTTGGTGACGCTATTCCGCTTACCCCATGGCAATCCTTCTCGAAAGACCTGGTATTGCTGCTGCTGATCGTTTACCTGTTTATCCACCGCAACGCGATCCAACCGCTGACACAAAATGCGGGCATTCAAAAGATCGCCCTGATTGCTGTGGTTGCACTATCATTTATGTTTGCTATTTATACCTACAGTTACCTTCCGGTGATAGATTTCCTTCCCTATAAGATCGGTGCCAGTTTGCCTGAATCCATGAAGATCCCTGAAGGGGCAGTGCCTGATGAATACCAGATCATGTACCAGCTGAAGAATAAGCAGACTGCTGAGACCAAGGAGATGAGCGACAAAGATTACCTGAAAACCGAGATCTGGAAAGATACCAACTGGCAGATCGTAGGTGATCCCGTACAAAAGCTCATCAAAAAAGGGTATGAACCTAAAATCAAAGATCTGATCATCAGTGATGCTGCCGGCACCAACTATACCAAAGAATTGCTCGAAAACCCTTATTATAACCTAATCATCGTTGCCTACAACCTGAACCATACGAATGAAAAGGCAATCGGAAAGCTGAATGCGCTGACGCTGGATGCTACCGAACAGTTCAACATCCGCACGGTGCTGCTCACTTCCAATTCGGCCCAGGATGCCGAGGCTTTCAGCAAACGCAACAAGCTCCTTTCGGAGGTCTTTTATGCAGATGCTGTGCCGCTTAAAAGTATGGTGAGGGCTAATCCGGGGGTATTATTGCTGAGGAACGGCGTGGTGATCAATAAATGGAGCTATCAGTCGGTACCCTCTTTTGAACAGTTAAAAACAACCTACTTCGATAAATAAAATGTGGTCCTATGCACTCAGGAAATTGCTCTATGGATTCGCTGTGATGGCGGGTGTGGTCGTTGTTGTGTTTATCCTGTTTAATATCCTTCCCGGTGATCCTGCAAGGATGACCATGGGGCAGCGCGCCGACGTACAATCGCTGGAGGCTGTCCGTAAAGAATTCGGACTGGATAAATCGAAACCCATGCAGTTCATCCTGTTCATTAACGATCTCTCTCCGCTTGGGTACCATGAAGACAACGCCCAGGAGCAGGAGAAATATGACTACATCCGTTTGATACCTGTTTCCGGCCATGTGATTGCCCTGAAAGTGCCGTATCTGCGAAGGTCTTACCAGACAAAACGTGAAGTTTCCACTATTTTAGGGGAAACCGTTCCCAATACATTTGTCCTGGCCATTACCTCCATGATCTTCGCCACGCTGATCGGGGTTTTTCTCGGTATCGTTTCCGCAGTATATAAAAACACCTGGATAGATCATGCGGCAAATTCATTTGCCATTCTCGGCATCTCCGCACCGGCGTTTTTTGCGGGGATCATTATTGCCTGGTTCTTCGGCTTTGTACTGGGGCCTTATACAGGACTGAATATGTCGGGCAGCTTGTATAGTTATGATCCTTTCCGCGGTGAAGTGATCACCCTTAAAAACCTGATACTGCCGGTGGTCACGCTCGGTCTGCGTCCGCTGGCAATTATTGTACAGCTTACCCGGACGGCAATGCTGGAAATCCTGGGGCAGGATTATATCCGTACAGCACGTGCAAAAGGGCTGGACCGTTTTACGGTGATCTATAAACATGCACTGAAGAATGCGCTGAATCCTGTCATCACTGCCATCTCGGGCTGGTTTGCCTCTCTACTTGCAGGCTCTTTCTTTGTAGAATATATATTTGGATATAACGGGTTGGGGCGGACTACAGTAAAAGCCCTGGAGATGTCTGATTTCCCTGTAGTAATGGGTTCCATTCTTTTTATTGCCCTGATATTTGTTGTAATTAATATTTTAGTGGATATTTTGTACGCCTTTGCAGATCCAAGGGTAAAACTGGCTTAATGATGAAGATATTTCTGATAGGTTTTATGGGATGCGGAAAGACAACGCTGGGCAAAAAGCTTGCTGCAAAGCAGGGGTTTGAGCTGGTAGATCTTGACCATGAGATTGAACGTTTAACGGGCACTACTGTGGCAGACTATTTTTCCGTTCACGGTGAAGAAGCATTCAGAAAACTGGAAAGCGATACGCTCAAGAACCATCCCTATGCAGAGAATTGCGTGATTGCCACCGGCGGTGGTACCCCCTGTTATTTTAATAACATGGACTGGATGAATGCAAACGGCATTACTGTTTATATTGAACTTTCTGCTGTTTCCCTGGCCAAACGGCTGGAGAAAGGAATGGCCAAACGGCCCCTGCTGCGTAACCTCACACCCGATGGGGTAGTTCATTTTATAGAGGGCAAACTGGAAGAACGGGGGGATTATTACCGTAAAGCAAAGCTCATCCTGAGCGGCATCAACCTTACGGCCGACGATATCCGCGCAGCATTGCTGGCAGAAAGTTAGTTATCTTCTGCAGCAAACTGCTCTTCGATAAATTTAATCTGTGTTTTGCCGTGAGGTACAGGATTGCCATATTCATCAACATTTACAAATACCATTTTATCAATGGTCAGGATACTTTTCCGGGTAATCTTGTTACGCACTTCACATACCATTGTCAATGAAGTGGTTCCAAAGGCAATTGCCGTGATGCCCATTTCTATGATGTCACCCTGTTTGGCAGAACTTACAAAGTTGATCTCTGAAATGTATTTGGTCACTACCCTTGGGTTACCCAACTGCACAATGGCATAAATAGCTGCTTCTTCATCTATCCATCTGAGCAGGCTGCCTCCAAATAAACTCCCGTTTGGATTGAGATCTTCAGGTTTTATCCATTTTCTGGTGTGGAAATTCATAATTTTTATTTTTCTACAAAAATACGGCTTTCCAGACGGTGTTATCTCACCTTAGCGTAAGAATATTAAAGCTTTTTCCAGCTGGTATCCGAAGCTTTTTGCAGGATAGCCGAAAAATCTGTTCTCGGAGGCAGATCGAGGTAGGGGTATGTAACCTTGGAAAGATATAATCCCTGGGGATGGGCGGGTGTAATCAGTTCCGGTGTCTTTTTACTGATCAGGTGGCTTTCAAATTCGTCTACACTAAGTGTGCCTTTTCCGATTTTTAAAAGCTGCCCCATAATAATGCGGATCATTTTTCCCAAAAAACGGTTGGAAGAGATCTGGAACCTGAGTTTGTCTCCCTTCTCATCTACCATCAGGCTTGCCGAGCGCACGTAACATAAGGTATGTTCATATTTATCCGGGTGGGTGCAGAAGGCACGGTAGTCTTTGTACAAGGGCAGCAGGGCAACCGCTGCCTTCATTTCATCCCAGTTCAGGCCATCAAGCAGGTAATACGAGCTCAGGCCATTCAGGAAAGGGTCTTTGTAGGTATGTAAAAAATAATCATATGACCGCTGTATGGCATCAAAGCGGGCATGCGGCAACCCTTCCATAGGAATGATATCGTACACGGCAATATTCAGCGGCAGTGATTTGTTGAGCCTGAAGATGAGGTCAAAGTCCCAGGAGTGTTCCAGGTCCATATGAAAGAAGAACTGGCTGGCATGAACCTGGGCGTCTGTTCTTCCGCAACCGTTGATGGCTACCGGGGTTTTAAAGATCTCGCTCAGGGATTTTTCTATCACTCCCTGCACGTTCATCACCGTGGCTTGTTTTTGCCATCCGTTGTATTGCAGGCCGTTGTAGCCAATATGTACAAAATATCTCAAGCCCTTATCTTTTTCCTGCCCTTTTGTTCAGCTCGTCTACAGGCATGGTGATCATCCTGCCTATCGGCTGTTTGCCCCTGTAGGTGATTACGCGCATGAGGCTTGCATCTTTAGGAACTGCCAGTTTCTCGGTATACTTCGGGTAAAACCTGTCCGGGAATGAATTGTCAAAGCTGTAATAGATGTCCAGCCCGTCAATATCGGTGGTCAGTTCTACCATTACCTGCCTGTCAGCCGCCCTGCTTGCTTTAAAAACCGGGTCATAAATACTTGGCGCATATTTCGTTTCCGCAATATCCATCCGTTTAAAATGCTCTTCCGTCTTAGCGATAAAGCTGGTCCAGTTTTTCTTCTCCTTTGGAGACCATACTGATTCTGCAACGGCAAAACCTCTTGGCCAGGTCATGTATTCGGCCTGGCGGATATTGTAGATCTGTTCAGACCACAGGTTACCCTGGCCTCCACGGATATATTTAGGGTCTGCTCCGGCGGGTACAGGATCAAACTCATAGGTTTTGTTCAATCTGACCGTGTTATATACTTTAGGCTCGGTGATCACATCACCCTGCATCAGGTCAAGATAAACATTGGTCTGTGGCGTCATGATCACTTCATGTTTTAAATGGGAAGCCTCTATACCGAACTGGCTGCTTCTCCAGCTCATGATACCTGCACTTGCAGGGATATCGCTATTCATGATCTCGTCCCAGCCCATAAATTTCTTGCCTTTTGATTCCACAATTTTTTGTACCCTCTTCTCAAAATAACCTTGTACCTGGCGCATATCTTTCAGGCCTTCCCTTTGCATCAGGGCTTTAATGGCATCGCTTTTCTGCCAGAAGTTCTCCGGGGCTTCATCGCCGCCCATATGGATGTATTCGAAAGGGAAAAGTGCGGCAACCTGTGTGATCACCGTATCCAGAAAGCTGTATACTTTTTCATTGGCAGGGCAGAGTGTGTTGTCTATTAAAGCAATCGGCGGGGCACCATGAGACCAGTCCATGATCTTTTCTCCCGAACGTACGCGGTAATTCACCGCTGCCGGAGTACAGGACAGGTCAGGATATGAAGCTACTGCCGCAAGGCTATGTCCGGGAACATCAATTTCGGGCATGATGTCTACAAATCTGTCTTTGGCATACCGGATCAGCTCCCGGATATCGTCCTGTGTATAGAAACCGCCGTAGGTACGCGGCTCATCGGGGCCGGGCATACTGAACGTTCCAAATTCGCCGGTCTTCTTCACATTCCATGCACCCACTTCAGTGAGTTTGGGCAGGCCTTTGATCTCTATCCTCCAGCCTTCATCATCAGTAAGGTGCAGGTGGAGCAGGTTATACTTATAGCGTACCATTGCATCAATGTATTGCTTTACCTCCTGTTTCGTAAAGAAGTGCCGCGCTACGTCAAACATCAGGCCTCTCCATGGCAGGCGGGGATAATCTGTCACCTCCACACATGGGATCTTCCAGTCTGCCTCTTTGATCAGTTCTTTAGACTCTATCTCTTTTGGGAACAGCTGCAGCAGGCTTTGTACACCGTAGAACAACCCTGCCGTTTTATTCGCTTTGATTACGATCAGCGTTGGCGTCACAGAGATCTGATAACCTTCGTTGCCCAATGTCTGGTTTGCTTTCGGGTTCAGCATCAGCCTGATGGTTGCTGGTGCGGAGGTATTTGTATATTCAGACACAAACTTTCCGGTTGGAACGGACAGTTTTTCCTTTAAATAATCTACCACCTGTTTCATTTCGGGCGATGCCAGGATGATCACATTATCAGGAAGGGTAAAGTGACCGCTTGTTCTGAGCAGCGATACCGGTTCCGGGATGATCGCAAACTCCGGCGGTCTGTTTGTTAAAACGGCATTACTATCTGCCACTGAAATATTGGTATTTCCAGATCCCATTTGTTGACTATATGCGCTTGTGTAAAAAATAAGACAGCATATAAAAGTTACGAATTTATTCATAAAAAGAAGAAGGAGTTTTTGCCTTTGAGCCCTGTAAAAGGGTGCAATTTAGTAAAATGTGGATAAATACGCAGTTTCTGTTGAGAGTTTAGCTTATTTTAATGCATCCAGCACACGGAATAATTTTGGATTGATCCCGCTGCCGGAATAATTGTTAATATTGATGACAATAACATATTTATTGCCGTTGCCTGCTGTATAATAACCTGCAAAGGCAGAAACATCATTGATGGTACCACTTTTTAATTTCATCCCGTTATTCTCAGGCAGCGATTTGTAAAAATCAGGGAACCAGTCTTCTTTTTGTGACTGGAAAAGGATACTGGCCATCGCCGCAGTAGTTACCCTTGTTGCAGGGGAGAGGCCGCTTCCGTCAATAATGTTCAGTGCGTTTTTATCCAGCCCCTTGCCAGACCAGTACCTGATCTCTACGCCTGCCCCGTTGCTCGTGGTGGCTTCCCTGCCGGCTTTCCAGGCAATGGTTCTCAGCAGGTGTTCGGCATACAGGTTTACGCTTTTTTTGTTCAGCCAGAATACGATCTCCGCCAGTGAAGGAGAGGTAATTGTGCTGAGCTTCTGAACGGTCTGGGGCAGTGGAAGGCGTGCCGCCGTTAATTGCCTGGAGGTAGTTGCTGTATTGCTGACGCTGATGCCGGATTTTTCCAGCGTATCCTGCAGGCGGAATGCAGCATCAAAGGCGGGGTCTGGTAAAGCCACCGAAATTCCTGTTTTTGAAATTCCTGTTGCCCAGCTTCCCCGCAGGTAGGCAATTGTACTGAGTGGCGGAAGGTAGGCATAAGCCCTGTCGCCACTGCCTGCTTCGCCAACTTTCAATTCATTCACGATCGTCAGATAGGGCATTGCGGGTACTGTTCTTAAAATGGAAACGCCATTGTTTGCCCGCAGTTTGATATCAAACTGATTTTCCCTCCAGCTGAGTGCGGAAGGGCCGGCACCAAAGTAATTGCCCATATCCTGCCATGTCCATCCTTCGGGAGTGCTTTGCGTTCCCCAAAGGTGATCATCGCCGATGATCTTTCCGTCTATCTTTTTTATCCCTGCGGCTTTAAGCGCCGCCACCCATTGGTTCAGCACCACATTCTCTTTACTGCTGTCATATCTCCAGGAGGCCAGGGTAGGGTCGCCACCGCCGGTAATGATCACATCTCCTTTAAGGGTGCCGTCCGCACTGATACTGCCGCTGTAGCCCAGTGTGGTTTGGTAACGAAAATCTTTCCCCAGCAGGGAAAAAGCTGTGGCAGCTGTAATTGTTTTGAGCGTTGACGCCGTGGCAAGGCCAATGTTTTCATTTTTTGCATACACCTGCTTCCCTGTATTTGCGTCTAAAACGCAGATAGAGCAGACTGCATATTTTGCCTGCGGGTCTTCCAGTAAGTTATTAAAGGATTGTGTAAGCCTTTGAGCGGGGCTTTGTGCAAAACAAAGGGCTTGCGAGAGTATAAAAAGGAATACCAGGGATCTTTTTAACATAATTTCAGGATAGTCTTTAACTAAAATGTGGTTTAAACATAGCCGTTGCTACATTTAAACCACATCAGTATTCAAATGATCTTTTTAGATCAGTTCTTTTTGCAACAGGAATTCTGCGATCTGTACTGCATTTGTTGCTGCACCTTTACGCAGGTTATCTGCCACGATCCACATATTCAGTGTATTTGGCATCGACTCATCTCTTCTGATACGGCCTACAAATACCTCATCTTTTTCATGTGCATCTTTAGGCATCGGGTATTTAAGGTTATCGATGTCGTCCACCAAAATGATCCCCTGCGTTTTCTCCATTAATGATTTCACGTCAGCCACATCGAAATCGTTTTCAAATTCGATGTTCACAGATTCTGAATGGCCGCCCATTACAGGAATACGTACCGTAGTAGCGGTTACGCGAATGCTCTCATCGCCCATGATCTTACGGGTTTCTTTGATCATTTTCATTTCTTCCTTTGTATAGCCGTTAGCTTCGAAAACATCAATCTGAGGAATCACGTTCAGGTCAATCTGGTATGGATAAGCCATAGGGCCATCCAAAATACCTTTGCGCTCATTCATCATTTGCTCTACGGCTTTCACACCGGTACCTGTAACAGACTGGTAGGTAGAAACTACCACACGTTTAATCCTGTATTTATCATGTAATGGTTTCAAAGCCACTACCATTTGAATAGTTGAACAATTTGGATTGGCTATGATCTTATCATCGATAGATAATTCATAGGCATTTACTTCAGGTACGATCAGCTTTTTAGATGGATCCATACGCCATGCGGACGAATTGTCTATTACTGTTGTGCCTGCTTCAGCAAAAAGAGGGGCGTATTTTAGTGAAGTGCCACCTCCGGCAGAAAATAAAGCAATATCCGGTTTCATAGCAATTGCAGTTTCCATGTTAACCACCTTGAACTGTTTACCCTTAAAAGTGATTTCTTTACCTACACTTTTTTCTGATGCAACCGGGATTAATTCGGTCAGAGGGAAATTACGTTCTTCCAGTACTTTTAACATTACAGTGCCTACTAAACCAGTGGCACCTACAACTGCGATTTTCATGTGTTATTAATTTGATTTTAATGGTTATGAAGCTGTCATCACAGATGACGGTTTCATGTTTTATTTATTTGATTTTAATGGTTATGAAGCTGTCATCAACTGATGGCAGTTTCATTGATTTGAATTTGTTTTATAATAAATATCAATTCAAATATGAGAAAAACTTTGCTCATATTCAGCTGATTTCCATGAAAAACCGTTTTTGTGGGGGTAATTTTATTGTAATTAATCAAAAACTACCGGAGAGGTAGGATAAGGGGGAGGGGGTAAAGAGCTGGCAGGAATAATTGGTCCTGCCAGCAATATTGCTTACAAAATGCTTTTCTTGATATAGTCTGCACTTTGTTTAATGCTTTTATAAGGGTCCATAGAGAAGTTTTCCTGTTCCATGATCAGGTGTTGCACGCCGGCCAGTTTTGCATTTTTATAGATGCTCTTAAAGTCAATCGTTCCGGTTCCTACTTCGGTGTTGATGGTATTATCTACTTTGTCCATGTCTTTCACATGCCACATCGGGAAACGTCCGGGGAATTCTGTAAATAGTTTTACAGGGTCATTGCCCGATCTTACTACCCAGTAAATGTCCATCTCAAATTGTACAAGATTTGGATCAGTTCCTTTCAGCATGATCTCATAACCTGTGGTATCGCCATATTTTACAAACTCAAAATTATGGTTATGGTATCCCAGTTTCAGGCCTGCGGCTTTACAGATCGCAGCAGCCTTGTTGAGTTTGTCGGCCATTGTTTTCCAGTCATCCTCGGTTTTTCTCAGGTTATCACCCAGGTAAGGTACCGTGATATAAGCGCTGCCGATCGTGTTCGCTGCGTCGATATAAGTTTTCAGCTCTTCCTCGTTACCATCAGTGAAATATTTGTCCATTCCATAATGTCCGCTTGGCGCAGTAAGGCCATTTTCTGAAAGCAGTGCTTTAAAAGCCTTAGGGTCCAGGCCCCAATACCCGTCTTTTGCAGAATAGCCAAAGGTTTCTACTTCCTTATAGCCAGCTTTCGCAACATTGGCTATGGTACCTTTCACATCTTTCGGTAGTTCAACTCTTAATGTATATAGTTGTAAACCAACAATTTTAGCGGGAGCTGCAAACGCAAATGACGGCGCAACGGCAGCACCTGCAGCAGCAATTCCTGCAATTTTAATAAAATCTCTTCTTGAATTCTTCATAGTTAATAGTTTATTGGTCGCATATAGTGATCGCTTTTCTCAGGGAGGCAAGTTTATCTTCCTGTTTAGGGATAAACTCCTGCGCTATATACCCTTTGAATCCTGTTGCCAGGATGGCTTTGATGATTGCAGGATAATAAAGCTCCTGCGTTTCATCTATTTCATTTCTTCCGGGCACTCCCGCGGTGTGGTAATGTGCAATATAGGGATGGAAGGTCTGGATATTTCTGATCACATCACCTTCATCAATCTGCATATGGTAAATATCATATAACAGTTTAAAGTTTTCAGAGCCCAGTCTTTTTGCCAGTTCTGCGCCCCATGCGGTATGGTCACACTGGTAATCTTTGTGGTTCACCTTGCTGTTCAGCAGCTCCATTACGAGCACTACACCGTGTTTTTCTGCCAGCGGCATTAACTGTTTCAGTCCTTCCACGCAGTTTTTTAATCCTGTTTCATCATCCTTGCCCCTGCGGTTCCCGCTAAAGCAGATCAGGTTTTTATACCCTGCCTTTGCAACCAGGGGGATCATTTTACTGTAGTTTTCTATGAGTTTAGGATGGAATGCAGGATCGTTAAAACCGTCCACTAAATTGATCTCTGCGCCATTACACATCGAAGAATACAATCCGTATTTTTTCAGTGTAGGCCATTCAGATGGTCCAACCAGGTCAATGGCTTTCAGGCCCATATCTTTTCCTGCTGCGCAGAGTTCATCCAGCGGTATACCGCTATAACACCAGCGGCATACAGAATGGTTTACATTTCCTTTCAGTGCTTTACCTGTAGTTTCTTTTTCCATAGCAAGTCCCGGAATTGCCGCTGAGGCACTCAGTACAGCAGTGCCGGCGATAATTGTTTTTAACATTTTCCTGCGGCTTTGTTCTGATCCCATGATTAAGCGTTGTTTAATTGAGTGTCCGAAATTCCTTTGTTTTTATCATTAAAAAAGACCGAAAAGATCAGGAATACAGCCAGCGCAATTCCCGCAGGAATGATCCACACCATTTTCCAGTCGATAGATCCGTCTGTTAATTTATAACTGTCAGTGATCATACCTGCCACTTCAAACCCGATCAGCATTCCTACACCATAAGTGGCCAGTGTAATTAAACCCTGTGCAGCGCTCTTGTATTTGTCGCCCGCCCTTGAATTGGTATAGATCTGTCCTGATACGAAAAAGAAATCGTAGCAAACGCCGTGCAGTGCAATACCAATGATCAGCATGAAGCTCAGCTCACCTGCGTTTCCGTAAGCGAATAAAGCATAACGTATGGCCCAGGCGATCATGCCCACCAGGATGGTAATTTTAAACCCGAAACGTTTAAAGAACACCGGGATCATCAACAGGAACAGTGCTTCTGACACCTGTCCGATGGCCATTTTACCTGTAGGTCCGGCTACGCCGATACTGGAGAGAAAGGGGTGTGCATTCTGGTAATAAAAGGCCAGTGGGATACAGATCAGGATTGCCGAGATAAAGAACACTGCAAAGTTTTTGTCTTTCAGCAGGCTCAGTGCGTCCAGCCCGAGGATGTCAGAAAGTTTTACCTTTTCACCCCTGGCCACTTTTGGCGGCGTTTTAGGCAGGGCGAAGCTGAACAGGCCCAGCAGTGCCGAAGCGATTCCGGCCATCAGGAAGGTATTCTTTAACAAGCCTGAGCTCAGCCCTTCGGCTGAATCCCATAAGAAAAGGTAGCTGATGAAGAGCCCGGCTACGATCCAGCCAATAGTTCCCCAAAATCTGATGTTTGAAAATTCTTTCTCCGCATCTTTCATCTGATTGAATGCAACGGAATTTACCAGTGCCAGGGTAGGCATGAAAAGGATCATATAACCCAGCACATAGGGATAGAATGCATCCACATTTGTTGCGCTGTACATCTGGTACATCAGGATGGCTCCGATAATATGCAGTACCCCCAATATCTTTTCAGCATTGAAGAACCTGTCGGCAATCAGGCCAATAATAAAAGGTGCAATGATCGCTCCCCATGACTGGGTGGAGAAAACTGCAGCCGTTTGAGAGCCCGTAGCAGATAGATTTTTTTCTAAAAAGGTACCCAGTGTAACAAACCATGATCCCCAGATAAAAAATTCCAGGAACATCATCAGTGATAACTTGATTCGGGTATTTACATTCATCATATTTGGTTTATATTGTTTAAAGTTCTTTGATCAGGATATTGCGGAACCACACCTCGTTTCCGTGGTCCTGTAATGATATTTTTCCGGAAGTGAATGTTCCGAAACCTTCCCATGAGGCAAATTTGCTGCCTGCAATCAGGGCTTTCCAGTTGGCGTCAAACTGGGTGGTAGAAACGATCTTTACGCCGTTCAGTATAAATTCCAGTTTGCCTTTGTTACTGATAATTTCTGCCGTATTCCATTCGCCGACAGGTTTTACCGGTTCTGAAGTGCTTTTTACCAGGTCATACAGGTCGCCCGCCCGGTGTTTGATGATCTTTCCGTCCGGGTGGCCATCATTATCAATCACCTGCATTTCGGGGCCTGTACTATAGGTCTGGTGGTATTTTGCAGGATCTTCTTTGATGTGGAACAGGATGCCGCTGTTGGAGTTAGGCGCTACTTTCCAGTCCACCTTAAGATGGAAATTTCCGTATTCCTTGTCGGTAACCAGGTCACCGGCATCTTCCTTTTTGGCTGCAGGGTCCAGGTGGAGCGTTCCGTCTTCAACCTTCCAGCTCTGGCCGGCCAGGTTTCTACCGTAAGTATGCCAGCCTGTAGTGGTTTTGCCGTCAAATAACGGAACAAAACCTTTCTCTTTTTTTTGCGCGTTGCTGTTGCTGCTGATCATAGCTGTAAGGAGCAGTGCTGCTGATATCTTGTATAAATTCATCTGTTTAAATTTTATATGCCGAGTGTCCAGCCTTTGCGGTACTCTCTTTTCACATATTGGTTTACATCGTCGAAATTGGTGACTTTCATGTTGTCATTGTCCCATAACAGCTGGATATTCCTGCCCGGGTAGCTCACTTTTCCATCGGCTGATGTCCTTTGTACATCATTTCCGCGGATAGCAAGGTTAGCCATCAGCAGTGCTTCCGTCAATGGTCCGGCAATTTCAAAAGGAGAACTTACCTCTTTTTTGCCATAACCGGCGATGCAGGCTTCCACCCACTGGGCATAATGCCCATTTGCCCCATTGGGAACACGTGCAAATTTTTCAGGAACTTTGATATCCTTGTTGCGGCTTAACGGAAGCAGGCGTGGATTGGCACTATACGTGCTGCTCATCATTTTTCCTTTGGTTCCGATGAACAGGGTACCGTTGCCGCCATCTCCGAAAACGTCATTGGCGTCCAGCTCTTCCGGGCGTGTAGGCTGAATACCGCCATCCATCCAGTGCAGCGTTACCTCTCCCTGTGTTTTTGGTGTTTTCGGGAAGGTCAGTGTTACGTGGCTTGAAGGAGGGCAGCTTTCCGGGAAATACCCGCGTTTGAATTCGTCTACATAAACAGAACCTACGCTGGCCTGTACATTTGTAGCATATTTGAGTCCCAGTACGCTGAACGGGGCTTCGATCAGGTGGCACCCCATATCACCTAAAGCACCGGTTCCGTAATCCCACCAGCCTCTCCAGTTGAAAGGGACCAGTTTATCTACGTAATCTTTATAAGGTGCGGTGTTCAGCCAGAGGTCCCAGTCCAGGTTTGCGGGAACTTCGGCTTTATTGGCAGACCATGGAATTCCCTGCGGCCATACCGGCCTGTCTGTCCATGCATATACGGTATGCACATCGCCAATCAGTCCTGCGTCATACCATTCTTTCATTTGTCGCGGCCCGTCATTTGATGCGCCCTGGTTACCCATCTGGGTAACTACTTTATATTTTTTTGCAGCTTCAGTTAATTTCCTGGCTTCGTAGATATCATGGGTAAGCGGTTTTTGCACATATACATGTTTTCCCAGCTGCATGGCGGCTACGGTAATCATGGCATGGCTATGATCCGGTGTAGATATACTCACCGCATCAAAATTCTTATGTTCTTTATCGAGCATCTCCCTCCAGTCCTTATAGAACTTGGCTTTAGGGAAACTTTTCACCGTACCGGCGGCCCTTTTGGTATCCACGTCACAAAGAAATCCAATCTCCGCCTTGCCGCTCTTATAAAAAGCTGCAATGTCACCAGCACCTTTTCCACCTACGCCTATACCCGCTACAATCAACCTGTCGCTTGGAGCGGTAAAGCCTTTTCCGCCCAGAACGTGGCGGGGTAAAATCATAAATGCGGCACTGGCAATTGCGGTAGTTTTCAAAAATGCACGCCTGCTGGCTGCATTTGCTTCTTTATTGGTTTTTTCCATTGATAAAAATATTTGGTTAGATAGAGATATCTGATGTAAGGGATCTTATTTTTTTAAGGAAAGGATCCAGGTTACCATTTGTTTTGCGTCATCTACACTCAGGTTAGGGTGGGGGGTCATTGGCAGGTCTCCCCAGGTCCCTTTGCTTCCTTTGATCACCACGTCTGCCAGATGGCTGATGTTGGCTTCATTAGACGGGTACTTGGCTGCAATATCAACATATGCAGGGCCAATTACTTTCTGGTCTTTATTGTGGCAGCCCAGGCAGTCTGCCTTAGCAATCAGCTTTTCGCCCGGAAGCGTTTCTGCAGGTGTTTGTGCACTGACAGTTGTGCTGCTGTCTGTCGTGGTCGTTGTAGTAGTGGTCGTTTCCTCCGTTTTTTCGGAAGAACCGGACCCACCGCAAGAGGCGATAGTTAAACTCAGGCAGCCTAAGATTAGTAGTGTTGTGTGTTTCATTATCTATTGTATTTGTGCTAATTATTTTATGCCTAAAATTTGCCGGTTAAATGCCTCATCTGCGCCTGTTGCCGCAAAATCATCAAATGCCCTGGTGGTCACGGGAATAATGTGGTTTTTGATAAACTCAGCACCTTCCCTTGCGCCGGTTTCAGAATCCTTGATGCAGCATTCCCATTCCATCACCGCCCAGCCTTTAAAATCATACTGGGCAAGTTTACTAAATATAGTTTTAAAATCCACCTGTCCGTCGCCCGGTGAACGGTAACGGCCTGCACGGTTCGCCCAGCTTTGGTAGCCGCCGAAGGTTCCCTGTCTTCCGGTAGGATTAAATTCTGCATCTTTTACATGAAATGCTTTAATGCGTTCATGGTAAAAATCAATATACTGGATATAATCCAGCTGCTGTAATACAAAATGGGATGGGTCATACAATAAACATGCCCTGGGGTGATTGTTCACTTTTTCAAGGAACATTTCATAGGTGATACCGTCAAAGAGGTCTTCACCGGGGTGGATCTCATAACAAACGTCAACTCCGCATTCATCGAATGCATTCAGGATAGGCAGCCAGCGGCGTGCAAGTTCTTTGAATCCATCCTCTACCAGGCCTTCGGGGCGCTGTGGCCAGGGGTGGAACATATGCCATAAAAGTGATCCGCTAAAGGTGGCATGGGCATTTAAGCCAAGGTTTTGTGAGGCCTTTGCTGCATATTTCAGCTGCTGTACGGCCCATTCTGTTCTGGCTGCAGGATTTTTCCTGTAAGCTTCCGGTGCAAAACCGTCAAACGCCAGGTCAAATGCCGGGTTCACAGCTACCAGCTGGCCCTGTATATGTGTAGAAAGTTCGGTAATTTCCAGGCCGTAGAATGCTACTTTACCTTTGAGCTCATCGGCATACGTTTTACTTTCCGCCGCTTTCTGAAGGTCTATAAACCTGTTGTCGAGCGTGGGCATCTGTATACCTTTAAATCCAAGGTCTGCCGCCCATTTGCATATTCCGTCCAGGGAGTTGAAAGGTGCTTCATCACCGATAAACTGTGCGAGAAAAACTGCTGGTCCTTTAAGTGTTGTCATTTTCTAATATTTTAAGACCGGGCTTTATAGGCCGGCCGGTTCGGGGTAAAACGTTTTTCTATAAACGCCATTCCTCTAACTTATATTTTAAATTCAAGCCATTTCTGGTCTGACTGGCTTGACGCCACTACATTTTCTATAAACGCCATTCCTCTTACGCCTTCTTCCACACCAGGGAAATCCAGCATCTCTGCCGTAGGTGTTTCACCGGCAAGCAGTGCCTGCAGCGTTGCAGCAAAATTCCTGTAAATATTGGCAAAAGCTTCGAGGTAACCTTCGGGATGGCCGGCGGGAGTTCTTGCGTTGTATTGTGCCACCTGTGAGAGGTAACCCTGTCCGGTACGGTAGATCTGGCTTGGGGCATCCAGCCATTTTACTTTCAGCGTATTGGGTTCTTCCTGGTGCCATTCCAGTCCGCCTTTCTCGCCATATACCTTGATCTTCAGTGCATTTTCTTCTCCTGCAGCGATCTGCGAGGCTACCAGTACACCATTGGCGCCATTGTTAAATTTCAGCAACACGTTCCCGTCATCATCTAATGGTCTTCCTTCTACTACAATATTCAGGTCTGCACAGATCTTTGCGATCTCCAGTCCGGAGATATATTCTGCCAGCTGGGCGGCGTGTGTACCGATATCTCCCATACAGCCGCTGATCCCGCTTCTTGCAGGATCAGTTCTCCATGACGATTGTTTGTTTCCATCACGTTCAGAAGGCAGGCTCAGCCAGCCCTGCGGGTATTCTACGAGCACTTTCCGGATTTCTCCGAAAGCACCTTCTTTTACCATCTGACGGGCTTGTTTCACCATCGGGTAACCGGAATACGTATAAGTGAGGCACAGGGTTAAACCCGTTTCCCTCACTTTTTCTTCCAGCTTTTTGGCCTCAGCCAGTGTAAGGCTGATGGGCTTGTCGATGACCACATGGAAGCCATGTTCCAGTGCCAGCATGGCCGGTGCAAAATGCGCAAAATTAGGAGTAACGATCGTTACAAAGTGCATCCTGGTATCAGCCGGCAGGAGACTCTCTTTTTCGATCATCTCCTGATAGCTTCCATAATTCCTGTCTTCGGTTAAAAACAACATTTTCCCGGATTCTTTTGCGGTTTCCGGGTCAGAGCTCAGTGCTCCGCATACCAATTCTATTTGTCCGTCTATATTTGCAGCAATGCGGTGTACTGCGCCGATGAAGGCGTTTTTTCCACCGCCTATCATGCCCATTCTGATCTTTCCTTCAGCCATTAAATATTTCCTTTTTTGAGTTCTGTTACTGCATAATCTGCCGCCCTGGCTGTTAAGGCCATAAAAGTGAGCGATGGGTTCTGGCAGGCAATAGATGGCATACATGAGCCGTCAGTTACAAAAACATTTTTCACCTCATGCATCTGGTTCCATTTGTTCAGGACAGAAGTTTTCGGGTCATTGCCCATACGTGCTGTTCCCTGTTCGTGGATGGCCATGCCTGGTGATGATCCGCTGTCAAAGGTCTTGATGTTTTTCAATCCTGCGGCTTCCAGCATTTCTGCGGCATCGTTCATCATATCCAAACGCATTTTCTGTTCGTTGCCTTTAAATTCACAATCGATAGCCAAAACAGGCATGCCCCATTTATCTTTTTTGGTTTTGTCAATATAAACGCGGTTCTCATGATATGGAAGTGATTCTCCGAATCCGCCCAGTCCCATGGTCCACATGCCAGGCTGGGTCATCTGGTCTTTTGCCTCACCGCCAAAGGCCAGTTCGGCAACATCTTTATGCCAGCCTGTGCGGCTTGCCCCGCCCTGGTAACCGAACCCTCTCAGGTAATCGCGTTTATCACCGTTCATGTTCTGGTAACGTGGAATGTAAATTCCGTTTGCCCGTCTTCCGTAGGTATATTTATCTTCAAAGCCTTCCGCCTCTCCGTTCGCACCGCAACGGAAATGGTGGTCCATCAGGTTATGGCCAAGCTCTCCGCTTGCATTTCCCAAACCGTTAGGATGTTCGGCTGAAGTAGAGTTTAACAGCAAAAATGTACTGCCCAGGGTTGATCCGTTTACGAAAACGATCTTGGCAAAAAATTCAATGTTTTCTTTTGTTTCAGAATCGATCACCATTACACCTGTTGCTTTTTGGGTTTCCTTATCATAAATGATATGGTCTACCAGTGAGAAAGGGCGCAAAGTCAGGTTTCCTGTTGCTACGGCTGCAGGCAGGGTAGAAGACTGTGTGCTGAAGTAGGCGCCGAAAGGACAGCCTCTGCTGCACAGGTTACGGTACTGGCAGCTGCCCCTTCCACCATGGGGAACGGTCAGGTTGGCTGTACGGCCAATGGTCATGATCCGTGATTTTTTCCAGTGTTCCTCAATACGTGATTTCACTGACTTTTCCACACAGTTCATCTCCATAGGCGGCAGGAATTGTCCGTCAGGCAAGGCAGGCCAGTTCTCTGCCTGTCCGCTAATGCCTGCGAAACGCTCTACGTAATCGTACCACTTTTCCAGGTCTTTATATCTGATCGGCCAGTCATTACCGTGGCCGTCTTTTTTATTGTCTTCAAAGTTCAGGTCACTGAAACGGTAACTCTGTCTGCCCCACATCAGTGATTTACCACCTACGTGGAAACCGCGGTACCAGTCGAAACGTTTCACCTCTGTATAGGGGCATTCCAGGTCGTTCACCCAAAAGCTTTCATTGAATTCCTGGTAAGGATAATCCCTGATCTGTACTGGGTGTGTTTTTTTCTGTTCTTCAGTAAGCAGGCCACGGTGTTCAAATTCCCATGGTTTTTTCATTGCCGTAGTGTAGTCTTTGATATGCTCAACGTTCCTGCCTCTTTCCAGCAGTAAAACCTTAAGCCCTTTTTCGGTAAGTTCCTTTGCGGCCCATCCGCCGCTGATTCCGGAGCCTACTACAATGGCATCATATGTATTTTGTGCAGTTGCTTTAGTGTTTAAGTTCATTGTTGTGGTTCTAAAATAGATTTATGAATAGACTCTCTGACCGGGTTTCAGGTCCACACAGCCATCATAACGGCCTGGGATCTGCACATATTCAAGAGCCTGCGTGGCGCCGATCTCGGAGGTGAAATAACCCAGCATGGTTAAGTCGCGCGCTATTGCAAAGAAATAAGGGGTGTTTTTGGCATACCTGTTTGGTGCGGCCATTGGTTTCTCCAGTTTGAGATCAGGTTTACCCGAGGCCGCAGTTTTTGCAGCTTCAGCTTTCTGTGCCGCCACCGTTTCGTCGCGTAATTTTCCAAGGAGTTGCTCACGCTCCTTTGCAGAAATTTTAAGGAACGAATTGCTGTATTCTTTTTTAGACCGGTCTTCAAGGTCTTCAAGACCTTTCACGAATGCTTTTTGTGCATCCTCAGGGTAACATTCCTTGATCATTTGTGCTATAAATGGTCCTACGCCTGCGGCTTTCGCCCCCGGAGTTTTTGTGGTAGGAATGATCACATCTGCTACTTCCGTAATGATCAGATGCTGGTCTTCAGAAAACAGATTTGATCCTTTATTAGCTGACGGTGAAGTACAGCCATCGAGAAATACACCAATTGTGGTTGCAGAAAGTGCGCCTCCCATTAAAAAAGCAAAACTTTTCACTGCCTCTCTTCTATCCATAATGATTTAAATTTGGTTTAATATGTTGTCTTGTTTGTGCTATGGTAAATCTAAAATAAGTAAAACAGTTGACAAAGTGTAATATTAACACACTTATATAATGCTATTGTTACTTTGCTTCAGGCGTAAATTAATTATATCCTGATAGTTATTTAATTGATACTTATAGAAGTAAGTCTTTTCTAATATAATCAATGCTTTTAGTGATACTTTGATAGGGGTCTATCTTAATGATATCCTGCTCCACGAACAGGTATTCCAGTCCTGAAAGTTTTGCATTCCGGAAAATACTTTTGAAATCGATACTGCCCGTTCCCACTTCGGTAAAGACATTTTTATCTGCTTTATCCATGTCCTTCACATGCCACATCTTAAAGCGGCCGGGATGTAGTTTGAACATTTCCAGTGGGTTGAGCCCGGCGTTTACCGCCCAGAAAAGATCCAGTTCAAAACTTACCGTTGCGGGGTCCGTTTCTTTCAGCAGGACATCATAAGCGGTGACTCCCTTTCCCAGGTCATTAAATTCAAAGTTATGGTTGTGGTAGGCCAGTTTCAGCTGGTGCTTTTTGCAGAGTTCTGCGGCATGATTAAATTTCGCAGCCATTTCTTTATAGTTATCCATCTTCCCGGCCTTCCGGACCTCGCCTGGAATGGACGGAATTACGAAATATTTCTGGCCGACCGTGGCTGCGGTCTCGATATGACTTTTTAAAACGTCATCATTCCCGCCCTTGCTGAGGAATGCGCTGACGTTATAATGTCCGCTGGGCGAAGTGAGATGATGTGCTGAGAGCAGTGACTTAAACGCTTTAGCATCCAATCCCCAGAAGCCCTTTGCCGCGTTCGGCCCGTCATAACCATAAAATGTTTCTACCTGATCGTAGCCAATTCTGGCCAGTTCGGAAATGGTGCCCTTCACATCCTTTGAAAGTTGTTCTCTCAAAGTATACAACTGGATGCCCACTTTATTCGGGAGGGCGGGGGCTGCGGCCAGTGCGGAAGACAAAACTGCAGGACTTAAGAATGCTGCAGCAGTAGCTATTCCTGCCTGTTGTAAAAAACTTCTTCTGTTGCTCATATCATCGGTTTTTAAAGATGCCGTATTCAAATGACCAGGCCGTGCCATGCCGGAAATTTGAAAGCACAAGGCGTTAATATATGAAGATAAATATAATTAATAACATTTTTATTCAGGTTTGTTTCGTTTTTCTACCTTTGCCAAAATCTATATTAATGAGCGAAAAAATAGTAGTATTAGGTTCTAATGGTCAGATCGGTACCGAACTGGTAACCGCTTTGCGCAACACGTACGGAGAAAATAATGTGATCGCCTGCGATATCCGTCGTCCTGATTATGATATCAAGAATTCGGGCCCTTTTGAATTTGTAAATGTGCTGGAAAAGGAAACTTTAAACGCGATTTTCACAAAATACAAGCCTTCCCAGGTATACCTGCTTGCAGCCTTGCTGTCAGCAACCGGTGAGCAAAACCCGAAGCTTGCCTGGGACCTGAATATGAACGGATTGCTGAATATCCTTGACCTGGCCATCGTTTATAAAACAGCGAAAGTTTACTGGCCAAGCTCTATCGCAGTTTTTGGGCCAAATTCCCCAAAAGACCAAACTGAACAATTTTGCATAATGGACCCCAATACTGTTTATGGAATCAGTAAATTAGCGGGTGAAAGATGGTGTGAATATTACCATCAGAAATATGGCCTGGATGTACGGAGTATCCGTTACCCGGGACTGATCAGCTGGAAGGCTGCCCCCGGCGGAGGTACAACGGATTATGCCATCCACATCTTTCATGATGCATTAAAGAAAGGTAGTTATGCATCTTTTCTTTCCGCTGAAACGGAATTGCCAATGATGTATATGGATGACGCAATCCGCGGAACTATTGAATTGATGGATGCCCCGGCAGCACAGATCAGCATCCGCTCCAGCTATAACTTTGCAGGTGTAAGTTTTACCCCGGAAGTGCTTGCCGCGGAAATCAGGAACCACATTCCGGATTTTAAGCTAACTTACACGGCCAATGACCCGCGCCAGCAGATCGCTGCCAGCTGGCCACGCTCCATTGATGATCAGTTTGCCACGCGCGACTGGGGATGGAAGCCGGAGTTTGACCTGGCGAAGATGACGGCAGATATGTTTAGTAATTTAAAAAATTAATAGGTTAACCCCTCAATATTTATACAATGGGAAGAGCATTTGAGTTCAGAAAAGAAAGAAAATTTAAACGTTGGGCAAAAATGGCCGTACAATTCACCCGTATAGGGAAGGAAATTGTAATGGCCGTAAAAGATGCCGGTCCAAATCCTGATACCAACTCACGCTTACGTACTGCAATTCAAAACTCGAAGGCAGTAAATATGCCTAAGCATACAGTAGATGCCGCTATCAAAAGGGCATCCAATAAGGATGAGAACGGTTATGAAGAACATGTATACGAAGGATACGCACAGCATGGCGTAGCCATCCTGATCGAAACGGCAACAGATAACACCAACAGGACTGTTGCAAACGTGCGCAGTTACTTTAGTAAAACCGGTGGTTCCTTAGGTAAAACCGGCTCCCTGGATTTTATCTTTAACCGGAAGTCTATCTTCAGGTTCCTGCCCGGTGAAAAAGATATGGAAGAACTGGAATTTGAACTGATCGACGCCGGACTGGAAGAGCTTTATCTTGAAGCTGATGAGGAAGGTAAAGATATCGCAGTTGTTCAGACAGCCTTTGAAGATTTCGGTAAAATGCAGAAAGCACTGGAAGATATGGGCTTTGAAATGAAAAGCGCCAAACTGGAACGTATTGCCCTCTCTACAACGGAAATTACCGAAGAACAGGCAGTAGATGTGCTGAAGCTGATTGATAAGTTAGAAGAGGATGATGATGTGCAGGCGGTGTATCATAACATGGCGGAGTAGGTTGTCCGGTGGGCTTATCAACTAAATTTTTTCATATATAACATTCAGGCTGCATTAATTTGCTGCGCAAAAGAACGCTGAGGCCTGAATGTTATATATGAAAAAATTTAAACAGATCATCCCAGCCGGATTGTGGAAGGGGGAACCCAAACAGGGTGTATAACCCATTGCATAAACGCTGTACGGGATCTTATTTTTGCAGGCGATGGCTGAACAGCCAGGGCAGTAACTGCGGTTCTGCGAAGGCAGAGTCCCAGCTGTTGTGGTTGTCATCCGGATAATAACTGAATTTTACTTCTTTACCAATGATCTTTAGCTGGTTGGATATCGCTATAGAATAAGCGGGTTTCACCACATCGTCCTTTCCTCCGTGAAAGATCCACAAAGGGACATGTTTGTATTTCTTTACGTTTGCAAGGGTATCGCCTCCGCAAATGGCGAAGGCTGCGGCAAACATTTTTGGCTTGCGCCTCAGGAGTTCATAGGTACCCATTCCTCCCATAGATAATCCACCAACATACACCTGTTTACGATCGGCGTAGGGTTTTTCCAGGATGTTACTGATCATCCCCAGTAATGCGTGCATTGATTTTGTCGGTTTTCCGCGGGTCTGGAAACTGAAACTTCTTTTACCTGTGCTATCTGCGGTGATCTTTACATTGGCCCAATAGCTGTCTTCCGGGCATTGGGGGAAAATAACGATTGCAGGGAACTGGCTCCGTATCTCTGGTTTCAGAAATAAGCTGGCGCCGTTGATCAGCTGTTTCTCATTGTCACTGCCACGCTCTCCCCGGCCATGAAGTACAAATACGACGGGATATTTTTTTTGAGGATCAAAAGCCTCGGGGAACAGTATCCTGTAATGGATAGTATCTTGTTTGCTCACGAAGCTGCCTTTATCGAATTTCGCAAGATCCTGTGCACCCAATCTGGAGCAGCAAAAAATGAGGAAGGAGCAGAGGAACAATTTGTAATACTTCATGGGACGAAATTAAAAAACACTCCTGTATTACTGGCGGATTTTAACATTTAAATTATGGTGCAAAAAGCCCAATCCCCGGCTTTTGCTTAGCCGCCCTGTTTAGAAGAACCCCCTGGAAAAGCTTTTCAAAAAAAAGGGATTTGATATCCCGGCCTTGTCGTTCTTTCGCGAAGCGAATTAATGCAGCCGGGATATCAAATCCCTTTTTTTCCAGTTACATGATCCTTTAGAATTTAATCATATGACTATTTACAACCAGACGGTCCTCTAAGCCAGTCCTCTATTTCAACAAGCTGAATTTAACAGTGGATACATCACGTGAGTTACCGCCAATAAACAGGTTAAAATCACCTGGCTCGGCAGCAAACTTCAGCGCCGAATTGTAAAACTTCAGCATATTTTCATCAATCGTGAAGGTAACGTGTTTCGTCTCTCCTTTTTTCAGGGAGATCTTCTGGAACCCCTTCAGTTCTTTCACTGGCCTCGTGATAGAACCATAGATATCCTGAATATACAATTGTACCACTTCCTGACCGTCAAAATTGCCGGTATTCTGTATGTCTACAGAAGCCTGGATGGTCTGTCCGCTTTTCAGGGTAACCTTATTCAGCTGAACAGGGGAGTACTGAAAGGTGGTATAACTTAACCCGTAACCGAAAGGGTATAATGGATCGTTCGAACTGTCAATATACCTGGATTTGTATTTCTCGTTAGATACACCATCATATGGCCGTCCTGTGTTTTTATGGTTATAGTAGATCGGGATCTGGCCAACACTTCTTGGGAAGGTGGTGGTCAGTTTACCGGATGGGTTGTAATTTCCTACCAGGATATCTGCGATTGCGTTACCTGCTTCCGTTCCGCCAAACCAGGTTTCGAGGATCGCAGGAACATTTGCATCTTCCCATTCCAGTGTAAGCGGGCGGCTGTTCATCAATACCAGCACGATAGGTTTACCTGTAGCGGTAAGGGCTTTTAACAAAGCTTTCTGATTGGGTAACAGGTCAAGGTTGGTACGGCTTGTTGCTTCGCCACCCATGAGTGCACTTTCTCCCAGTACTACAACTGCTATTTCTGCTTTATTGGCTGCAGAAACGGCGTCACTGATTAATTTATCCGTTGATTTTTCATCTGCAGCGATATCAGCGCCATTGGCATTGAGCTGTTTCAGAATGGCGGGGTCATCCACCAGGTTGGCACCTTTGGCATAAATGATATCCAGGTCAGGTGCTGCCTTTTTGAGGCCTTCCATCACGCCGATCGCCTTTTTCCAGTCGCCCGCCGCACTCCAGTTACCAATCATATTGCGTTTGTCATCTGCCAGCGGGCCTATCAGTGCAATTTTAGCATTCTTTTTCAGCGGGAGCAGCTGGTTATCATTTTTCAGCAGCACCATTGAAGCTTCGGCTATATTCTTTGCATCAAACCTGTTTTGCTGGGACAGTATTTCAGTTTTTGCACGTTCCTCATTTACGTATTTATAGGGATCAGCAAATAACCCGAGTTTGTACTTTGCTTCCAGCATTCTGCGGCAGGCAACGTCAATTGTTGACATTGTGATTGTCTTCTCCTGCAGTGACTGTTTCAGGGTAGTCAGGAAACCTTCACCAACCATATCCATATCAGTTCCTGCTGCCAGTGCTTTTGCACTTACTGTTTTCAGGTCTCCCAGTCCGTGGGGAACCAGTTCATTGATACCGGTGTAATCACTTACCACAAAGCCGTTGAATCCCCACTGCTTACGTAAAAGGTCGGTCAGCAGCCACCTGTTGGCCGTAGCCGGCGTGCCGTTGATATCGTTAAAAGAGGCCATTACAGATGCCGCACCCGCGTCAACTGCCGCTTTGTATGGGGGCAGGTACTCGTTGTACATTTTAATCAGGCTCATGTCTGTAGTATTGTAATCTCTTCCGGCTTCGGCAGCGCCGTACAGGGCAAAGTGTTTGATACAGGCCAGGATCGCGTCCTTATTGGATAGGCTGTTGGTCTGATATCCCTTTACCATGGCCACCCCGATCAGCCCGCCCAGGTAAGGGTCTTCACCTGCACCTTCGGAGATCCTTCCCCATCGTGGGTCCCTTGCAATGTCAACCATAGGAGAGAACGTCCAGTTTAAACCGTCAGCACTTGCCTCTCTTGCGGCTATACGTGCACTTTTCTCAATCAGGTCTAAATCCCAGCTGGTACTTAAACCGAGGGGGATAGGGAAGATAGTTTTATGTCCGTGGATGACGTCGTAACCAAACAGCAGGGGGATCTTCAGGCGTGATTTTGTCATCACGAGTTTCTGCAGTTTCTCCACAGCCTGGGGGGTGAACGTGTTGAAAACACCTCCAACCAGTCCTTTTTCGATCTTCTCGTCAACACCCTCGCTTAGAACCGGGCCTGTTACGTCAAATCCTACTGCGGGTAAGTTAAGTTGTCCGATCTTTTCGTCCAGTGTCATTTTAGACATCAGGTTGGTGATGAAGGTGTTCATCTTCTGGTCAGCTGCTGATACGGCCTTTTTCTGTTGTGCTGAAACCGCATTTGCCAGAAAAATGGCCCCCAGGAAAAATAGTAGATTAGGTCTTTTCATATGTATGTGTATTAAATTCTTATTTGTACTGCTCAGTTGGCTTTGATGACCGCTGAGCGTTGTGATATTCCATTTTCGTTGATCGCCTCTATACAAAAGTAATAAGGTTTTTCTTTGTCCATCCCTTTGTACCAGTATTCGTTAGACTGGTACACCATGATGCTGTTGTATAATTTATCAGGTGCTGTGCCGAGGTAAATGTTATAGGCGTAAGCCTCATTTACCGGGCTCCATTTGATCCAGGCGTTTCTTTTGTCCCCGTTTCTAAGGATGGTCAGGTCTTTGACTGCTGCGGGCTTTTCGCCTTTTCCCTGGCCAAATACGCGCAATCCGCTGATGGCGAATTTCCCGGTGGGCATATGGATATTCTCCATTTTGATGAACCTGGCCTGAACAGGTTTTTTCAGTTCGATATAATCATGGGGGACGTCCTTTTTATTCAGGCTTTTGTCGGCCAGTACCTTCCAGTGCTTTCCATCCGCCGAATACCATAGTTTGTACTGATGGTAGATTCCGTCCTGTTTCCCAAGGAATGCCGCGTCCTGATCGGCGTAATTGATCTGCACTGCATCGACCGTTGATGCCTCACCGAGGTCGGTTTGTATCCATTCGCCTTTGGCTTCACTTGCCGCACTCCAGTACGTCCTGATATTTTCATCTACCGCGTTGTTGGCCGTGAATGCGCCAAGGGTAGAAGAAACAGTGACAGGCTTGTTGTAATTCAGCAGCATCCAGCCTGTAAAGCCTGATTTTAAATGATCGGCTTCGCCGGAAGGCAGATAATGCGGGTAATCACCAAAGGCGGCATCCATATACATCACATTATCCCGATCAAAACCTGCCGGCCATATGCCCAGCCTGCGTTCAAAGTTATTCTTTACGGCAATCACCATGGTAGATACATGCCAGTAGTTCTTCCAGTTGTCCTGGAAGGTAGCGCCATGGCCTGCGCCACGGGCAAATCCTCCCGGTTTATAGGAAAGGGGGAGCGACTGGTGTTCAAAAGGCCCGAGGGGATTGTCTGAAACCGCTACACCATCTGCATATCCGCTGAATTCAGTAGCCGGGGCACCATATTGTAAATAATATTTCCCATGGTGTTTGGTCATCCATGCACCTTCGATGAAGGGCTTCAGGAATGTATTGTCAAGCTGCTCGCCAAAACGCTGCCATCCATAACGTTCATCGTTGAGCAGCAGTAATTCCTTGCGGGTGCCTATTGGCTGAAAGGTTTTCCGGTTCAGTTCAATGCCATAGAGCGGGTAATCGTTACTGCTTCCGTTATACATGTAGAGCCTGTTATCCTCATCGATAAAATGCGAGGGGTCCCAGCCGCCGATCTCAAACTCATGTACTACCTCTTTCCAATCGTCATGTTTGGGGTTGGTGCTCATCCAGATCGGGAAATTCTTAGCATATGTGGAGCCGAATACCAGCAGGGTATCTCCCTGTACCCAAACTGACGGGGCACAAAGATCGTCATATACCTTGTGCTCCGGGCGCAAAAAAGAGCGGGCCACAAAATTCCAGTTGTAGAGGTCATTGCTCCACCAGTAGCCCTTTTGGTTGGTAGAGAACAGGAAATAATCTCCCTTATAGTTCACAATCACCGGGTCTGCTGTTGCCCTGTGCCTGCCCTGTTCCGAAAAGTTGGGAATAGGGGTATAGCCATAATCCAGGTTCAGGGGATTACAGTAGCTGAGCTGCCTTGTCTGACCAAATGCTGCCGTGCCGCAAAGCAGCAGTAGCAGGATCATATGTTTGATAACAGACATTTTAGTTTTGAATTGCAGTACTTTCTATACCCAGTTTGTCCAGCCCTTTTTTTACATCGGGACTGCTCATGAACAATTTCCATAACAATCCGCTGCGGTAGTTTTCTATCATACAGATGATAGGCCCCTGGTCTATGGCCAGGTGTGATTTGGCATACCAGTTATGTTCCTCGCTGAATCCGTCTACAAAACCATATTCACTCCAGATCTTATCACCCAGGTCAAAATAGAAATGTTTCAGTGCTTTCATGGAATATTCCGGGGTATAGGGGAATGCGGACAGGGCAGCAGTAGGGCTGATCACTCCCAGGTCTTCCGCCGGGGAATGCGCTGCGTATCCCTGCCAGCTGTCGCTTGCCGTCAGGCCCCAGCTGTTCTCGCCATAACCTTTGTAATGTTTTGGGTTTTCTACGCAGTAGGCATGGTTGATCAGGGTATGGTTTTTATTCTGCTCAAAGTAATCCGCATAGCGGTCTTTCAGTCCTCTTGGGTCTAAACCTAAAAATGAGTAATGCGAGAAGAACAATGGCCCTCCGAAATCGAAGCCCAGGGGCAAAGTAATTCCGAGGAATTTTTTACCGTTGAAGAAGGTGTTGCTGTTTGCCCAGCCGTCTTCATATACCCTTTTGTCGATGGCAAATTTTGGCGAAGACGCGGCAAGCACATAGGTGATGAAACATTCGTTCCAGCCCTTTAGCTGATGGTTCATGCTCCAGCCGTTATTTGGGCTCCAGTGCCAGTACAGTACATTTTGCTGCTGGGTAAACCAGTTCCACTCAATGCCTTCCCACATCCAGAGTATCTTGTTGCGGATGTCATTTTCAACAGCATTGTCTGCTGTGTAATACTGACGTGCGGTGAGCAGTCCCTGAAACAGGAAGGACGTTTCTACGAGGTCGGCCCCGTCATCTTTGGGGCTAAAGCGGATCACTTTTCCTGTTTCGCCGTTCATCCAATGGGGGAAAGCCCCGTGGAACATATCTGCTTTCCAGAGGAAGTCTACAATTTTTTTTGTGCGTGCGGCGGCCTGTTCACGGGTAATGAACTTGCGTTCTGAAGCCACAATAGTAGCCATTACCCCAAAACCGGTGCCACCGGTAGTCACAACTTCATCACCATAGTCAAAAGACCTGTTACTGCGTTCACGCGCCATTCCGCTTACGGGGTGACCAAAATCCCAGAAATAGCGGAAGGTCTGTTTCTGCACCAGGTCCAGCAGCTGCTCATCTGTAAGGTTTTTGCGGATCTTTAACTGCGGAACAATGTGGTCTGTATTTTTTGTTTGTGCCTGTACAGGCTGCTGATTTGTGCAGGAAATGTACACCAGTGTGCACAGGAACAGGAAATAATATTTTGATTTCAGCATGTAATAAGGGTTTAAAAAAAGGCTGCCGGTCTGCACCGGCAACCTCGATATGATCTGGTTAGATAGGGTTAATAACCTGGGTTCTGAGTAAGTACCCCGCCGCTCAGATCAATTTCTGTCTGAGGGATTGGCCATACTTCATTTCTTCCTGCTTTCCATCCTTTAGGACCGAATACTGTGGTTCCGCGTCCCTGGCGGATCACATCAAAGTAGCGGTCAAACTCCATTGCAAATTCTGACCGTCTTTCACGGTAGATTGCTGCGCGGATTTGCGCCTGGTCTGTGGTAGTTACTGCGGGAAGGATTGAGGCATTACCCTGACGTGCCCTTGCACGCACCCTTTCCAGTGAAGAGAGTGCCTGTGTAGCGTTGCCAAGTTCATTGGCTGCCTCAGCATTCATCAGCAGGGCATCTGAAAAACGCAGGATACGCACATTCTGCTGTGCACCTTCGTTGAATCCATTTACAAAAAGGCTGAATGGAACATATGATTTCTGGTTGTACATCGGATTGTCGCCATTGGCGTCAATTGCGTCACCCTGCGGAGTAGTTTCTCCTCTGAAGATGATGGTGGCATCCCGTCTCGGGTCGCCTGTTTCAAATGACGCAGCCAGATCTGCTGTAGGCACATTGAAGCCCCAGCCGCCACCTCTGGCACCACGTACACCCTGAACCTGGGAGTATTGTGAGTTGGAAGCCGCGGTATTTCCCGGAACAAGCGCACACTGGATCTCGAAGATCGATTCTGCACTGTTTTCGTTGGGAATACGGAATACGGATTCAAAGCTTGGCAGCAAGCTGTAATTCATGCCCATTACCGTATTGGTGTACGTTAATACATCGTTCCACTTTTTAAGGTACATTGCTACTTTGGCGTGCAGGGTCAGTGCTGCTCCTTTGGTTGCCCTTCCAAGGTCAACAGCGGCATAACTTACCGGCAGGGCTTCTGTAGCTTCTGTCAGGTCTTTTTCGATCTGAGCATATACCTGAGTGGCATCTGTTCTTGGAATATTGTATTCCGAAGCGTCCAGTGGTACGGTCAGGCGGAGGGGCACTGCGCCGAAAGCACGTACCAGCCTGAAATAGGACAGGGCGCGTACAAACTTGGCTTCAGCCAGGTACTGGGCTTTTAAATTGGCATCCATTGTGATGGCAGGCACATTGTCCAGTACCTGGTTGCAATAATTGATGTTACGGTATTGTCCGTTCCAGAAGCCGCCGATATTGCCCTGTGCAGGGTCTATGGTAAAGGTATCGAAGTCGAGAAAGAAACTTCCGTCACTCGGGCTGCTTCCTTTTTCAGCATCATCAGAACCCATGCTTTCGATAGCTATGGCCGGGAATGCGGTATTTTCATAGGAGCGCAGGTTTCCGTAAATGGCATTTACGCCTTTTCCTGCATCATCTGCAGTTTTCCAGAATACCTCGCTTTGCTGCTGCCCCTGCTGAGGGACGTTAAGAAATTCCTTCTTACAGGAAGGGAAGAGAGAGGCAGCGATAATAATACCTGCTCCCAAAACCGATTTTGAATATATTTTATGATTGAGTTTCATGTTATTGCAGATTAAAATGTCAGGTTAACACCAAAGTTATAAGTTGCGTATAATGGATAAACGTTGGCGTCCAGACCTGCATTAAGGGTAGTGTTGGACAGCGTATTGGAGATCTTTTCTGCTGCGTTGGTAGGCACAGGGCCAACTTCCGGGCTAAACCCTTTGTATCCGAAGAAGTTCAGTGCATTCTGTGCGTTGGCATAGAACCTGATTTTCTGAACTTTCCATTTGGTCAGGATACTTTTTGGAAGGGTATAACCTAACTGCGCGTTCCTTACCCTGAAGTATGATCCGCTGGATACATAGAAAGAGTTGGGGGCTGAGTTTGCAGAAGAACCGATATTCACAGAAGGATAGGAATTGGAGGTTCCCGGCCCGTGCCAGCGGTTATCCACGAAATCTTTGGTGAAGTTCTCGTTACCGAAACGGTAAGCCAGGTTAGAGTTATAAATGTCTACTCCGGCTACTCCCTGGAAGTCCAGTGCAAGGTCAAAGTTTTTATAGGCGAAGTTGGTATTCACACCGTAGGTATACTTGGGGTTCGGGTTTCCGATTACGGTCCTGTCAAGCGAGGTAATTTTACCGTCACCATTCAGATCCTGGTATTTGAAACCTCCGGCCATGGCGCCGGACTGTACCGGAGAGGCGGCGATATCTGCTGCATCCTGGAAGATCCCGGCTGTTTTATAACCGTAGAACTGCCCGATAGGATCGCCTACTACTGTTCTTGTAGCCAGGTAACCATTGGTTACACCTGTGCTTCCGCTATAGATCGGTGTACTGCCTGTACTTACATTCAGTACTTTGTTGGCATTGTAACCGATATTACCACCGATGGAATAGGTCAGGCCACCGCCCGTTTGATCGCTCCAGGTAGCAGAAAGTTCTACACCCCTGTTCTGAAGATCGGCCTGGTTACCCAGGATCTGGTTGTCTACCGTACCCAGTGAACCCAGGATTGGCAGGGCAAAGATGGCCCTTGAGGTTTTACGTGTATAGAAATCACCTTCAATGTTCAGTTTGTTGTTCAGAAACCCTGCTTCAAAGCCTGCATTGGCACCGATACCTTTTTCCCATACAATAGAAGGTGGTACCAATGTATTCCTGCTGGCACCTGTGTACAGCACATCATTGTAAATGGCGGCCAGGTTTGCAGTTTGTGCAATCAGTGCCTGGGTAGGGTTTACCGGTACGCTTGCATTTCCTACGATACCATAACTACCGCGTATTTTCAGGTTGCTGAACAGCGTCTGGCCTTTCATGAAATCTTCATTGGTCAGTACCCATCCGGCACCTACCGAAGGAAAGTACCCCCATGTTTCATTGCCGTAGAACTGCGATGCACCATCGGCACGGATAGAGGCATTCAGCAGGTATTTATTTTTAAAGGCATAGTTGGCCCTTGCAAAGTAAGACGCAAATTTGATCAGGCTGGCCTGGTCATCCACGAAACGTGAATCTGCGTTGCCCAGTCTCAGGTAAAGGTCGGCGTCACTATTGAAAGGTACATCACGTGCGGTAGCGTTGATGGAGTATGACCTGTTGCTTTGTGCCGACTGGCCAATCAGCAAGGTCAGGTTATGGTCTTCTTTAAAGGTGTTCTGGTAGGTCAGCGTATTTTCAATGATCCAGTTACGCGTTTCCACTCGTTTCAGGTCCAGCGTACTGCTTTCTGCCTGCTGTGCAAAGGTTGCATAATATACAGGGGCATACGTTCTGGCTTCCAGCTGGCCAAATTCACCGCCGATGCTGGTTTTAAAGGTAAAGTTCTTGAGGAATTTCAGTTCTGCGTAGATATTACCTGTAGCCCTGTACTCCTTGGAGGTCTGGTTGAAGAAATCCAGCGTGGCCTGCGGGTTAAAGTTTGCACCATCTCCAAGGCGCTGGTCATTCGGGTCGCCATAGCTGCCATCTGCGTTAAATACCGGCACCGTTGGTGAGGCAGAATACATCTGGTGGAAGATGGTTAGCGGAATATCTGTTGATTTGCTTGCCACTCCTGTTACGTTGTAACCTACTTTCAGGTTTTTGAAGATCTGGATGTCATTGGATACCCTTGCGGTATATCTCTTGTAGTTATTGTTTTTTACGATACCGTCCTGGTCAAGGTAACCCAGGGATATGTTGTAGGTAGACTTATCCGATCCGCCGGCAACCGACAGGCTATGGTTCATGACGAACGCATTCTGAAGGATCTGGTCGTACCAGTCAGTACCTTTACCAAGGGATGCAGGGTTAGCAAACAATGGGGCCTGCCCGTTTGAGGTGGCCAGTTCATTGGTCAGCGTTGCATATTCCGAGGCATCGGCCATTTTCACCTTGTTGGTCACTTTCTGGAAACCAGCGTAAGCATCATAGTTAATGCGCGTAGGGGCGCCGATCTTACCTTTTTTCGTAGTTACCAGTACTACACCATTGGCTGCACGGATACCGTAGATAGATTGTGCCGAAGCATCTTTCAAAACACTCAGTGTTTCAATATCAGCGGGGTTAAGGAAGTTGATATCACTGTACCATACACCATCTACTACATAAAGAGGGGCCTGGTTGCCGAAGATCGTACCCAAACCACGGATGCGGATCTGGGGAGAGGAGCCCGGTGAACCTGAATTGGTGATAGACACACCGGCGATCTTACCCTGCAAAGCACTTACCGGGTTTTGTGATGCCTGTTTAGACAGTTCCTCGCCTTTCACGCTGGCTACGGACCCTGTTACATCGATCTTGCGCTGCGTACCATAACCAACCACAACAACCTGCTCAAGTTGTTGTGAGGATGATACCAGTGCAACATTGATAGTGGTTTGATTATTTACAGGGACTTCCTGTGTGGTATATCCAATATAAGTAAATACTAATATTGCGTTAGCGGGCGCACTTATCGTGAATACCCCGTTAGCGTCTGTTTGAATTCCTGTAGTACTGCCTTTAATGGTAACACTTACGGAAGGCAGGGTCGTTTTATCCTGACTGTCCGATACCAGTCCCTTAACATTGATGTTTTGGGCTGATGCTACGTTAAAAAGCAATAGACAAAGAAAACTTAAAACAGAGAATTTTGTAAAGATTCTTTTCATGCTCGTATCTGGTTTTTTGTTTAATTGTGGGTTAAATCTCCCATACATAAACAGTTTAAACAAAGAAATGGCCTCAACAATATTACATCAAACTACCTTTGTGTAATTTATACAATAAGTGTTTTGTAATACAAATGAGATAAAAAAAGCCATTTTTTGATGAACTGAGCCGGGTAGCGATGAATCATCTCAGAAAATATAAATACGCAATATTTTTGTCCTCCGGCGGGCTTTGTGTAGTAATGATGTAGTCCTAAAGTTCCATAAAGAACTCTGCAAGGTTCTTGTCGTGCGGTATATTGAGTTTCTTCCGGAGGCGGTATCGCCGGATTTCAACCCCTCTCAACGAAATATTGAGCAGGGAGGCCATCTCTTTACTGCTCATATTCATGTGCAGGTAGGCGCATAATTTTAGATCGTTTGGTACCAGATCGGGGTGGTTTGCTTTCAGTTTTTTGAAGAAACTGCCATGTGCTTCATTGAAGCTTGTCTCAAATAAACTCCAGTCGCGCTCGTCGTTCATCCCCTCGTCAATGATCTTCTGAACTTTGCGGATCTGTTCATCGGCAACCTTTTTTCCGTCCTTATCTTTCAGCTTGATCATCTCCTCGCTCAGCTTTTGCAGCAGCTCATTTTTGTATACGAGGCTCATTGCAGAGTTAGCCAGTTCACGGTTTTTGCTCTGCAATTCCGCATGCAGTTTTTCCGTCTGTATTTTCACGATCTGCCGCTCTGTTGCTTCGGCTTCCTGCTGTAGGAAGACCTCTTTTTCCTGCTGTACCCTTGACAGGATCTTGTCCCTGTCTTTGCGCAGTTTGCGCTCGTATTGCCGCTTGCCCATGATCAGCATAAAAATGCCCAGTAGGGCATAACATGCGAAAGCCCAGTTGCTCGCATAAAAAGGAGGAAGCACTGTAAACTCGAAAACACTGACTTTACTGACAAGGTCATCGTTGATTTTCGCGCGGACCAAAAACCTGTATTTTCCGCTGCCCAGATTGGTAAAATCTTTTTGCGAAGAGCTGCTCCATTCCGACCATTGTTTGGCATACCCTTCCAGGTAATACTGGAATTTTATTTTTGCCTGTCTGTAATAAGGTAAGGCATAAGAAATGCGGATGTTATTCCTGCTGAAAGGAATTTCAATTTTTGCACCATTATTTCCGTTTTCACTGATGGTACTGTAGGTATCTGTCACATCTTCCACGCGCCTGATCAGTACGGCAGGCAGCTTTTTCCGCGTGCTTTTTGCTGTACTTCCAGCGGCATCATAGATGACAAAGCCATCATCTACACTTACCAGGTACATTTGTGCGCTGATCTGGCTGATGTTTTCGTAATACTGTACCATTCTGCCGTCCAGCAGGCTGAACTGGTTAGAGTCTATGGACAGTTTACCCGGCTCCAGGAAATCCACAATGGCAGTTTTCCCATGGTTGATCAGCCAGTATTTTTTTATCCCTGCGCTGATGATCTTATTGGAAGTGGCAAAACTGCCCAATCCTTTGTTGAGCGCGGCATAGTTGCTGAAACGGTCACTGATCTCATCATAAAGCATAAACCCTGCATCAGAAGAGAAGATCAGTTTATTCTCCAGTACAAAGATATTGATATCGTAATCACTGGGAAGGCCGTTCTTTTCGTTGTAATACCGGGTTTTGATCACTTTCCTGAAGTCATCACTGAGCGTTAGGCGGTATAACCCTTTGTAGGGATGGCTTACCCATATATCACCGTGGGCATCCTGTTCCACATACCTGGAAGGCTCACCGAAATTCTGGATTTTTGTAAAGTACTTCCATTGGCCGCTATTGTCCTTTTTGAAGAGGACAAGCCCGGTATAGGTTCCCTGGATCAGGTATTCAGGATTACTGTTTAACTTTTTGATGGTCCATCCGCCATTTACTGCCGAGATCTTTTCCATCTGTGCCCCGCTTACCTTGAAAGTGCCTTCATTATGCCCGCAGAGCAGTTGCCCGTCAACCAGGCTGAGGTCCCATACCTGTCCCTGTGAGTTGGGGATCAGCTTAAAGTCGAAGGTATTGAACTTATTGCCGGCGGCGGCCGACCAGGGGCTGTAAAATAATCCCTGGTTGGTACCCAGGTAAATATTGTTCTGGTAGATCAGGCTGGAATATACAGTACCGAACTGCCCGGCCTTGTCCAGGTAAAAATAGAGTGGTGAATTCAGCTCAACCCTGTCAATTCCATTGTCAAGCCCTGTCCAGAGGTTCTGCTCTTCATCGGCGTAAAGGCTCAGAATGGTATTGTTCTGCAATCCGGCAGATTTGTTGATCCGCTGTATCACATTACCGTTTTCGTCAATCAGGATCAGCCCGTTCAGAATGGTCCCGAAAGCATAGTACTGGTTGATCTTTGTGCCATTATTCAGCTGAAAGGTTTTCAGGAACTGGTTAGCAGGAGTGTTGAATGGGGTATAGTTAAGGCCGTCATATAAAAACAGGCCATCCTTGCTGGTTGCAATCAGGAACTGCCCGTTTTTATAGGGCAAAATGCTCATGATATTGTGGGGGTACGTTGTTCCCGAATTTGGCAGGGCGGTTAAAGTGTTCCCTTTCAATTCAAACAGGCCTGTATTGGTCACCTCTATGAAGAAGCGCTGCCCTACATGCTGCAGGAACAACAGTGACCCGGGGCCTTTAACGATGCTGATCTTCCGGTCCTGGTAGATGTACAGGGTACTGAAGGATTGGAAGATCACCCTTTTGCCATCGGTATATATTTTCCAGATCTCGTCCTTGATTGGGTTTGATTTCGGGATCAGTTTTGTCAGGGATGTATAAACAAGCTTTTTGTGCTGTGGCGACCAGTATCCGAATTCGCCAAAGCTGCCTGTGTAGATCATTCCGTCCTGTCCTGTAGCAACGGCACGGACGATCTGCCGGTTGGGCATGGTATACTGCTGCCAGTATTTACCATCGTAAGTGAGCAGTCCCTGGGCATTACCAAAATACATGATCCCATTTTTATCCTTTGCAATGCCCCAGTTCTGGTTCCCCGAAAGATAAACTGATTTCGGAAAATTCTGGACGTACGGAACACCTATGCTTTTGATATAGTCAGCCTTAGCAGTGTTGCCAAGGAAAGCGCAGTGCAGAAGTAAAGCAAAAAAAACGAGACAGCGGGCCTTCATGATGGTAAAAAGGAACTTGAATATTAATTACGGGCGCAAATTAGCTATTAATTATAATATTCAGACACCATCTTTGTGTGATAAAATAAAGCAGGCTGAAGAAATCAATCTCCAGCCTTACCAACAACACCTACGGAACTGTCTCGTATCAGCCTACTTGCTGGTCAATGTGATGATTGAAATTAAGGTGCCGAAGTTGCCGCTCACGGTGAATCCGCCGCCGTCTGTGATGGCAAGGGGAAGAGCGTATTTTACCGCCGGATCAAGAATGCTGGCATTGATCTTCACCGGGAATTTAACCTGCCGCTGTCCTGCCGGGATGACCACCTTGTTTGAAGCAAGTGTGTAAGCAGCTGTGGGCAGGATGGGGTAAGCAGAGCCATTCACCTGGTTAAATTTGGCTAAAGCCGCTTCGCTGACAGCTAAAGTGACTGTCACATCATTCGGGTTGGCTTCAGGTGCTGCGTAGTTTACATAAATAAAGTAATCAGCAGCTACTGTGCCCGCAGGAATTGGGGCGGCAATAGAGTTTCCTCCGCCATTACCCGCAGAAGAACCTACCGGGAGTTCGATGATAGCCTGGTTTTGTGTGAAATCTGGCTGAGAATCATCCTTCAGGCAGGATGACAGGCTGCTTAACAGGGCTAAGGCGATGATCGTGGTATATAATGAGATCTTTTTCATTTTGAATATTTTGCTTTTTGATTAATTAACATCCCAGAAGATCCTGGTGGTAAACTGACTGATCGTTCCCTGTGCGAGTACGTTGTCCGGGTTATAGTTGTATTCGCTTTGCGGATAAAGCAAGCGGACAGGTACTTTACGTGTGGAAGCTGCCGGGTTATTGGAGATCGGGATGTCTGAAGGGATATTCAACCTGCGGTAATCTGCCCAGGTCTCCATGTCATTGATCCCATTCATTGCGGCCCATTTCTGCGTCATGATCAGGGTCAGTTTATCCGGAGCAAGATTCCAGTTGCTTACACTATTTGCAGCCAGGTATGTTGCGGCGCTTCCGGCACCTAAATAGGTAAAACATTGCTGAACCGCAGATTCATACAGGCTGCGTACATCTGCACTGATGTAGGTACGCTGTGCGGCTTCGGCCTGCAGGAAGAGGCTTTCAAAATCCGTCAGCAGTGGTTGTGCCATATCGGCCCCTTTTAGCAGACCTGTACCAATGGCCGATTTGAATTGCGGGTTATCATCGTTGCCGGCAGTAGGCCCGAAAGCGCTGCCGGAATAGGTAGTGCCGTTGCCGTCATCAATAGTAGTATACAACTTTGGCAAACGGGGATCATTGTTGCTTTGGTAGAAGTTCAGCGCATAGGCACTTGCAATATAATAACGGTGACCATCTGTTGGTGCAGTTTTGCCAAGAGGGGAATAGCCAAAATTTGCCCAGAACGGATTCTGTTTTTTTGCAGAGTTCGTATATCCGGGGTTTACAGCCCCGCCTTCTCCGGCACCCACATAACCTAAGCCATTGGCGTTGATCTTTGTGATCTCTTCCTGGATATATGCCGATCTTCCCGGCATCTCAGACTGGCGCAATAGGATACGCAGTTTTAGCGTGTTGGCAAATTTGCCCCATTTTTCGGCATTTCCTGCATACATAATATCATAGGCTGCGTCAGCACTGGATATGTTCCCGGCACTGCTCTTAAACAAAGTTGCTGCGGTATCCAGCTGTTTGGCCAGATCTTCATAGATATCCTGCCCTTTATCATATGCCGGTCTTATTGCTGATGTAGATTTGAGGGCCTGGCTATAGGGAATATTTCCAAAAATGTCTACCAGGTTGTGAAAATCATAGGCTTTCATTGTTTTGGCTACCGCTACATAAAACTGGTTGTTGGCCGCTTTTGATTTTTTCTCTACGTAGTCATAATCTGCCAGGTTGTGGTATAAACTGTCCCAGGTAGTTACGGCCGGGCCATAGTTGGTGGTAAACTGATAACTTCGTTCTTCAGCAAAGGCTGCTACGGCACCGCTGTAGTTCCAGTATCCGGTCCACGTAGAAGCAAACTGGTAAAAGTTGATGGAACCGGTAGTGTATTTGGCTGTGAAATTTAAGGCGTTGGTTAAGATCAGTCCCGGAACTACGTCAACCGGTTTATTTGGGTTGGTATTGATATCGAGATAATCTTTCTTACAGGCGGCCAGCATAAGGATGGCAGCTATACAAAATAAGGTTAGTTTGTTTTTCATCTTTTGTGTTGGTCTATAGGGTAATAGATGCAGTGAAACCATAAATACGTGTAGGAGGGGTTTGATTCAAATTGCTTGAACCCTGTGAGTTGTCAACTGTTGAACCCAATGGATTACTTGCATTGGCGTTGAATTCCGGATCTGTGTATACGTTGCTTTTTGGCCTGAACATAAACAGGTTACGCCCTACGAGTGCAAAGTTTGCCCTTTTGATAAATTTAGTGCGCTGCAGGAGTTTTGCAGGTACTTCATATCCAATAGAAAGCTCCCTGACTTTCCAGAATGCGCCGCTGGTTACATAGTTTTGCATTACACCATACCGGGTAGTGGAACCGGCCCAGTAATCAATTCCACCGGTTCTGGTGGTGATATTGGTATTTGGAACATAAACACCCGGAGAAGTTTCATATACTGAGTTGGGATAGACGAAACGCTCACGCCCATTAGTTGCAGAGCCATAACTGATACCGGAAAAGTCCATCGTACTACCTGCACCGCTATAGATTACACTTCCGCTTCGGTATTCGGCGGTACCTGCAAGGGTAAAGTTATGATAGTTTACGCTGGTGCTGACCCCCAGTATATTCTTGGGCGTAGTCTGCCCGAAAAGGATATTTGTAGGGCTCAGTTTAGGAAAACCTGTTCCTGCATCTACGATTGTCCTGCCCTGGGCATCGGTTTGAAAGCCGTTCCCCATTAATGCCGGGTAGGGCTGTCCCTGTACAATGTAGTTGTTGTTACCAATGCTTAAGTTGGGTAAGCCCTGGTACAATGAGACCGCTTTGTTGTTATTGTAGGAATAATTCAGCCCAACGTTCCAGGTAACCCCATTTGCATTGCTACTGAGGATAGGGGAGCCTTTCAGGCTTACTTCAACACCATGGTTTTTACCTTCACCGGTATTGATAATGGCATTGGTATAACCTGTAGCGCTTGAAATATTGATCCCTTTGATGACTTCCTGGTCTTTTGTTGTCTCCCAGTAAGCGGAAGATTCAAGCATAATACGGTTTTTGAAGAAACCCAGTTCCAGGCCTATCTCTGTTGATACTGTCTGTTCCGGTTTGAGGTTAGGGTCATACACCACCTTGCCGGAGCTGTACCCGGCAGTACTTCCGTAGGGAAAACCCTGGCCAACATCAAAAGTTGATTGTAGGGAATACGGGTCAAACTGAACCGCATAAACTTTAGCGATACCACCCCTGATCTTACCATAAGAGAGAATATTGTTGTTTTTCAGCGATTTAAAAGCCTCTGTGAAAATAAAGGAAAGGTCTGCAGAAGGGTAAAAGAAAGAACGGTTTTCTTTTGAAAGACGGGAATCCCAGTCATTTCTTCCGGAAGCGTGCAGGAAGAGGTAGTCTCTGTAGCCAAGGGTCAAATCTCCAAACGCACCTGTGCGCCTGTTTTTAGTATTGGCTTCGGCAACATTCGCATCGCCGGAGCGGTAACCGATATTATAGAAATCCGGAATGACCAGGAAGTCTGTTCCGGCAGACAACGTTCTGGTTGATTGTTGTATGACCTGGGCACCAAGAATAAAAGTGGTGCTGAAATCTTTGATCTTCTTTTTTACTGTAGCCAGAAAGTTTCCTTCTGTACGGCTGTTAAAATAGGAATAATCAGATTCTGTTCCGGGATAATTCTGAGGGTTGGCAATTGCTTTGCCGCTGTCATGGGCAAAATCAGAATATATTCTTGCAGCGGTTGTATTTTTTCCGTTCCTGGTAAAGGTAGTGATACCGCCTCTTGCGGCCAGGTTTAACCATGGAGTGGCATCATAGGATACCGACAGGTTTCCAAGGAAATCGTCCCTGCGTTCTGTATTCCTCTGCTGTTCCAGGGAATAGTAGGGGTTTAAGCCGTAGTCGTTGAAATAGTTATCCAAATTGCCGTAAAGGGAATTGACATCGCTATATTCGCTAAGGGGAATGTTGGCAGGGGTGTTGATAATATTGTTATAAACCTGTGCGTTCGACTTGTCTATATTTTTCTGGGTATAGTTCAGGTTATAGTCTACTTTCAGGTTTTTAAAGGTTCTTGATCCGTTGAATCTTGCTGCGGTACGGTTGGACTTGTCTCCCGGTACATAACCTTTGCTGTTTAAGCGCTGAATATTGATATAGGTAGAGCTTTTATCGTTACCCGTACTGAGACTCAGGTCATTCTGCTCATCGATACCTGTGTCAAAGAATTTCTTCTTTTCATCTGACAGATTTGAATAGGGAACAGTTTGAATGGAACCGTCAGGCAGCGTTCTGCCGATGGGCCGCATGGAACCATCAAAACGATCGCCGAAATTCTGGTTTTCGTAAGGTGTATAGAGCGGGTTTCCGAAAATATCCTGTCCTGAGCCCCCTCCAAACTGCGTTTGCATCTTTGGAAAGTAAGAAAGCTGGTTGAGCTGAGTAGTGTTGGTATACGTAATTTCCATCGCATCTTTAGCACCATGTTTAGTTGTTACGATCATTACTCCGTTTGATGCTTCTGAACCATAGAGGGCAGCAGCATTTGCACCTTTCAGCACGTTTACACTTTCCACATCATTCGGGTTGATAGAGTTGAGGTAACTCAATGGCACCACAATTCCGTCGAGCACCAGTAAAGCCTGGTTATTTCCCTGGAAGGACCTGTTTCCCCTGAGCACTACCCTTACCTGGTCTCCTGCATCGATCTGGTTATTCGTCTGGATGATCTGAAGGCCCGCAACCTTTCCGGATAAACCTGCTGCAAGATTGGTTGGCCTGCTCTGGGTGAGGTCTTTGGCATTTACCTGCTGGGTGGAATAACCCAGTTCTTTAGCTGAGCGTTTGATGCCCAGTGCTGTAACCACCACCTCGCCGAGTTGCTGAGAGTCTTCCGTGAGGACCACATTGAGGGTAGACTTCCCTGCGACAGGCACATCTTTGGATGTATACCCGATAAAAGCGAAGGACAGCACACTATTCGCATCCGGGACTTTCAGGGTGTACCGTCCTGCTGCGTCAGTATTGGTGCCCTGTTTTGTTCCTTTAATAAATACGCTTACTCCCGGCAGTGCGTCACCGGTATTGCTGGTTACTGTACCCGAAACTGTGATCTGCTGTTCAATTTCATCTGATTTTCCCTGCTGAACTGAAAGCGCATCCAGTACGATATCTCCGTTGACTACTTCGAAATGGATATTGTGCCGGGTTAAGATGTCATTGAGGACTTTTCCAAGGCTCTTCTTATCGGCATCAACGCTGATCAGCTGATCAGCATCTATAAAGTCTTTGCTATACACAAATTTGACCGATGTAAGTGCTGATACCTTTTTCAGTACAGACTCGAGGCTGGTGTTTTTGACCGAGATCTTTATCGGCTTGTCAAGTACAGCATTCTGGGCAGAACTGTCACCGGCGTATGAAACACCAGAAATTGCGAGTGCAATCGCTAACTGACTTAATGTGACTTTCATAATTTTAAATAAGCCAATACGGTCTTGTAAAATTAAATTCATAAATTAGATTGTTTCTTTTGAAATAATGAGACAAATAAATTCCCTTTAGAACGGTTCAACCGTCTATTACCAAGGGGGTTAATTCTTTAAGGACAGGAGTGGTACGAACACTTCTGTCTCTTTTTCCGAATGAATCTGGGGGCTTTATTTTAGCATAGGGTTCATAGGTTTAGTTGAATAGGTTTTAGTTAATTAGTGGTTCTTAGTGTAATAGTATCTTTTTCCTTGCTGTAAGTGCTGTGTACAGATTTACAGATCAGCAGCAGGATATCTGCAAGGTTTTTATCGGTAAAGTCTGCCGTCAGTTTATTTTCCTGCAGATCATTCCCCTCAATGTTGAGTTTAACATGGTAGAACTTGCTCAGTTCAGCTGCAATAACCTTTAATTTGGTGTTTTCAAATGACAGGCTTGATTTACGCCAGATGGCCACATCAGAGGTTTCCGGTATCGGGGATTTGATCAGACGGTGATCTGCCACTTTATAAATCACTTCCTGTTGCGGCAATAGAAAGATCTCTTCTTTACTGCTATCTTTTGACAGCCTGATTCCTGCGCTTGCGGAGGGAACAGTAACGGACACTTTTCCACTAAGCACGGATACCTGGGTGTCGTTTTCTCCCGGAACAGAGCGGATGCGGAAACTGGTGCCCCATACTTTAGTGATGACCCGGCCGCTGGTGATCAAAAAGGGATGTGCATGGTCTTTTGTGACTTCAAAAAAGGCTTCGCCCCGCATTTTCACTTCACGTAGTTTACCAAATTTCCGGGGATAGCTTAAGCTGGTATTCGGGTTTAGCCACACCGTGGTTCCGTCGGGCAAAGTCTCTTTGCGGATACGCTGTCCGGTATTGCTGATCTTTACCATCCGGGATGTGCTGTTATCGCGCTGCTGAAATAATGCATATCCAGAAAATGCCATGATCAGTGCTATTGCCGCGGCAATTGGCCAGCGTAAGTAAAGTCTCTTTCCTTTGCTTTCTTCTTCTTCTTCGTTTTGCTGAACAGCGGTATCTGCATCCATTTCTTCCCGGATGTATTGATCCAGTTTACCCTGCTTCATCAGGTGTATAAAAATCTCCAGTTCTTCATCTGTTGATTTTTTTTCAAGATATCTTTTAACCAGATTTTTCAGGTAGTCGTGTTGCATAATTGTTCGTCTACCTTTAAAGACAATAAAAATGGAGGGTAGGGTAGCTGAAATTGGAAAAAAAAATAGAGTTCCTTAGCTTAGCTAAATTGTTTTACCCCCTAAAACTGTGTAGAACCGCAATAAGGATGCTCAGAGAAATTCCAAATTCCTTTTTTATGGATGAACTCAGTACTTTCATGGAATGAACCATGTGATTTTTAACCGCATTCCTTGAAATATTCAGGGACTTGGCTACTTCATCATATGTTTTTTCTTCCTCACGGCACAGTTTAAAGATTTCTCTTGAACGGGCGGGCAGTTCGTTGAGGGTTTTTCTCAGAAAGAGTGCATAATCCTTATGAAGAATTTCTTCTTCTGTTGCATTTCTTAATTTTACAAAGCCAGAGATCACCTCACCAATGGCTGCTTCCGAGCGAAAGACAACTTTTAAGTTATTTAAGGTATGGTTGCGGGCAATAGTAAAGAGATAGGCTTTGAAGGATTTAACTTCCGCAAGGTTTAACCTGCTTTCCCATATTTTCATGAAAACCTCCTGGGTGAGGTCTTCTGCCATAGGCACCGAACTAACGTACCTGACTATGAAATTATACACCATGCGGTTATAGATCTCGTAGATTCCTACAAAGCCAGTTTGGTCTCCTGCGATGATTTGCTGCAGAAGTGCCTTTTCACTATTATCCCGATTGACTGCCAAGTTGCTTTGTTATGAAAGAAGAAAAGGTTCGTTGTTCCAAATCAAAACTAATGAAAAATAAAGCAAGGTTAAAATCTAATCCTCAATATATGTATTGTAGTCTGGCGATCCCTACTTAAAAGAAAGATTTACCGGTTGTGGAACTTTAACGTAATATCCTGTTCCATCATATGGCCTTTTGCGGGGGTGGGCCAAACAGGCGTCCGAGCAGCATCCTTCCAATTTCGTTCCGCATTCGTCACATTGAGTGATATGCTCATTGCATTCCGGATTGGCACAGTTGATCATTTTAGCAGTAGTGGTGCCGCAATTGTAGCAGGTGGAAACCACACTCGGATTAACGGTATTCACATCTACGGCAATCCTGTTATCGAATACATAACATTTACCCTCAAAGTCTTCCCCTCCGGCTTCCTTACCGTATTTGATAATTCCCCCATGGAGCTGATAGACATCGTTGAAACCGTGGTGTAGTAAAAGGGCAGAAGCCTTTTCACATTTTATACCGCCTGTGCAATAGGTAAGTACTTTTTTATCTTTGTATTGCTCCAGTTCAGCTATCTTTTCCGGGAAATCCCTGAAGTTTTCAATGTCAAGGGTAACGGCATTCTTGAACCTGCCAAGGCTATGCTCATAATTGGAGCGCACATCAAGGATGACCACATCGTCCCGGTCTATCATTTCTTTGAATTCTGCCGGTTCCAGGTGTTTACCGGTCCTTTCGTTCGGATTGATGATACTGGTATCCCTTAAACCGGAATGTACGATCTCAGATTTGTACCGGCAGTGCATTTTGATGAACGTAGGTTCTTCAACATCATCTATCTTAAACTCAGTTTTTGCAAAACGGGCATCCGCATGAATAGCTTCCATGTAGGCGGCACAGGCTTCTGAAGTACCTGAAACTGTACCGTTTAAGCCTTCGTCAGCTACGATGATCCGGCCAACAAGATTCAGGGATTTACAGAATTTAAGATGATCGGCAGCAAACTGTTCTGCCTCTGCTATAGGACTATAACAATAGTAAAGTAGTGTCTGGAATTTTTTCATAATGATTAATACCGCTGCAAACGGCGTTTAATGCTGCAAATTTAAGAATTAAATTTAATACCTGGCAATCGGCTGTTCTTTTAACATTGAAATGTGATTTCGTCAGACTGAGCGTTCTGTAATTCCTTTTTTATGACTGAGATAGAACATGAGTAATACACCCATGCTCAATAGTATTCCTGTACACTGGTGTAATATGGCATAGCTTCGGTAGCTGGGGGTGATACTGTTCAATAAGGTAACCACGCCTAAAAATATCTGGATGCAAACGAGTGCTAAAACCGCATGGCGGAGAAATGCGGTAGCCCGGTGTGCTTTTAAAGAGGCTGAGTTTTTGTATAAAACCAAAACCATGATGCCAATGCTGTATGCCAGCATCCTGTGGATGAATTGTATTGTAAGCAGATGTGTACCGGCAGACCTTAGTTCCAAAGTATACAATTCCGGAGGGATGACAAAACCGTTCATATCGGGCCAGGTTGGCGCTGCAAGTGCAGCCTTAGCGCCCGCCATCAGTGCCCCGTAGAACAATTGAACCATCAATAGCAGTAAAGTAAACCCTGCAATGTTTTTCAGCCGTTTTGTGTAATGAATGCTGAGTGGTGAAATACTGAGTTTGAATGCCATCCATAGTGTATATGACAGCAGTAACAGGGCCATCATAAAATGTATGGCCAGCTTTAATTCATTCACGGCAACAGCTGTATCGTTGAGGCCACTTTTTACCATGATCCAGCCTATGACGGCCTGAAGGGCACCAAGCAGCAACAACAGGATCAGCCTGATAAACATTGACGGGCTGATCTTTTTCTGAAGGAGGAATACGATGAAAGGGATAATGAAGAGCAGCCCGATCAGCCGCGCCCAGTTCCTGTGGAGCCATTCCCAGAAAAAGATGAGCTGGTAGTCTGCCAGGCTAAAATGTGAATTCAGCTTTTTAAACTGTGCGATCTCCCTGTACTGGCTGAAGCTATGTTCCCATTCTGCAGTTGTGAGCGGCGGCAAGGCCCCTAACAGTGGCTGCCATTCGGTAATGGATAAACCGGAGCCCGTCAGGCGGGTAATTCCTCCAAGAAGGATTTGTATAAAGATGCAGAAAGCACCGCAGTATAGCCAGGCAGCGATCTGCCGGTTAGCCTTATCCTTCATATATTACTCCTGAATCCGCGGTTTCATTTAATTCTATCCTGCAGAGATTGGGTACCTCAGCTTTTATTTTTTTCCATAGCCATAAACACAGGTTCTCGCTTGTGGGGTTTTCCAGTCCTTCAACATTATTTAATACCTGGTGGTCCAGCAGTGCTATCCAGGGACTGACGATGTCTTTCAGATCTGAAAAGTCCATTAGCCAGCCGGTATATATACTGGGTTTACCGGAAATAGATATTTTGAGTGTATAGGTGTGGCCATGCATACCCCCGCATTTATGGTCTGCAGGTACATTAGGCAGATAATGTGCGGAATCGAAACGGAAAATCTTGTAAATGATCATATCATAAGAATTGTCCCGCAAGTTGGGCTTAATGCGGATCAGGATAAATGACCTGCGTCATTATGCGGGATTATTTTCTTTTTTTTGAAATGAATTGGGCGTAGCGTATTAATTGTGGAATTTCATAGCAAATTTGTGATTTCTTTTAGATTATTTTATTGTCTATGTAATTAAATATTTATTGTTAATGGAAGGGTTTATGCTTAGATTTGTAATGTGGTAGTTGAGTATCGGCTTTGAATACCATATAAGCTTAGGGGAGCAGTGTTGATTTGCCGAATTAATTTTTTATTCAGAATCATTCAATTATGCAGTTAAAAAAACCAAAGACATCAAATTAAGTGAATTCATTAAATGCCACCGTAACAGGGACGATGAAAGATTACCGGTGTTAAGAATAGAAGGGCGCTGGCTGGAAAAGCTGGGCTTTCATCCCCGGGAAACGGTGGTAGTTACTTATAGTAAAGATAGACTGGTCATCAGGCCTAAGCTTTCCAGAGCCGAATATAACAGGTTGCTCAAAACGGAGAGGAATTCATGAATTGCATTTAATAGATAATGTTCATGTTTTATCATTCGTATCTATACCCGTATACGCGAAATGCTCATGACACATCAGATGCGCTAGTACTCAGGCACAGTTGCTGCACCTGATTCTGTACACTTTCTGCATCAAGGGTGCAGCAACCGTGGTCAGATAGTATCAGTCGGAAACCCTTAGTGGTGGTTGTATTTGTATATTGCTTTATTTTGGATAGGCGCTGAAAAGCCATTGAGAAAGCGTTGCTAAGGCGTTGATTTGGCTGCAACCAAACCAACGCCTTATCAACGCTTTCTCAATATGCCCTGAAACTCCTGGAAACACTGGGTTACATCCGGATAGTTCCGGGCTTGTGAACGGCCAGTTTCCCTGAAATGCGTTTACATAGAT